>JAESFN010000039.1_pt1 | contig 562545 bp, 548 predicted proteins | sample 9269411 | NCBI WGS metagenome assembly JAESFN01 (sample SAMN14505399, study PRJNA617100) | algae metagenome | isolation source: Iphinoe sp. HA4291-MV1 and co-occurring heterotrophs from trail next to... | place: USA: Maunawili Falls, Hawaii | collected 2009-07-25
CCCCGCCGAGATCGCCGGGCAATGGTCCTGGGGGCATGCCCCCAGGACCATTGCCATCCCATCAATCAACCATCATGAAGGAGCCGGACTCTACCTCTGACTGGTAACAATCAGGGGAGCACGTCAGTTCGAGCATGTCGAGAATATAACTGGCGCTCGATCGCTTTTGCCGGTGCATGATCCCGAGAAGCGGACTGTAGCCATCGCCGATGGCTTTGACCTGCAATTTGCTGTGCATCACCGCATAGCCATAATTGAGCATGGCATTGATTGGGTCAGTGGCGCGGCGATTTTCAGGTTTACATTCGTGGACCGAACTACGCCCCCGATAGTTCAGCCAGCTTTCCGGCACTGGGAATCGCTTTGAGGTTTTCCATTGCAAGTTCAAATTCTGCCACGCCCGGAAATAGAGCGAGGCGCATTCGCCTTCGATGGCCCGAACCTGCTGCATATCGTCCAGCGGCTTGTCCAATTCGGCAATGCCGCGCTCGGCCCGCGCAATGGCCCTGTCCGTGTCGCGATGCTGCGGCAAACGGTGGGCGAGAGTTTCTATGCTGTTCGCCAGCTTTTCCTGAATGAGCCGTTGGGCAAATTCCATGCGCCGCGTGGGGCAGGCCAGTGTTTCGCGCTGCCAATCAATTTTGGCCTGATCGCTCGTAAATCCATTACCACTGGCAACAATGGCAATGTCACCGGAACTTTGAATCCGAGCAAGGGCAATAGATTGCTCTGCCAGCCAGCTTAGCACGTCGAACGATAGTGAGCCGCTGCCGTCCAATAGCATAATGATGCGCGGCAAATCTAAATCGCCTTTGAAATAGCGATGGCATTCCTGCTTTTGTGGATAATGGGTAAAACCCTGTTTGACGACCAATGCGCCCTTTTCGACCCGCATCGAATTGCCATGACCTGCCAATATCAGGGCGTTGACGTTGCGCTCGCGAAGTCGTCGCGGTTTTTGCAGTTTCTCGATTTCAGAAAGCCAACTTTCGGAGCGAATTGCCCATTCGTCGGCAATTTCGCCTGCGTGAATATCGGTATCGTGCAGCATTGCCAATCATAGCATAATTAGCCGCAAACCCCTCATAATTTGAGGGTTAACCGAATGAAATTGATGTCGTGATAGAATTGAAAATTCGTTCAATCGGGCAATTGAGAAATGGCAAATCCGGGCAATCGGGAAATGTGGGAAAACGGTGTACCGCTCAATGACGCGTGGTTTGAATTTGCCAATCCCGACGCCAAGCGCCGTTATTCGGAATTGTCGGCACTGGAAGCATTGAACGAGCAAGCGGGCAATATGCGGACGGGCGCCGACATGTCGAAGTTGGCCGCATCAGCAATGCAGAAATGGTTGGAATACGGGAAATTCCAAAGCGAATTGCAGGAATTGCTATTGGACGAATTATTCAACGATCAATTGTACGCTTATGGCTTTCGGATAGCCCCTTCGCGGAGCCGCGCTCCGGTGCGAATTGCAGCGGAGTTGTTTGAATGCCCCGATATTGGCTGGAAACGAAATAAGATGGTCGCTCGCGGTTCGACCTACTCCGAAATACAAATCATTGATCCAACGAAAATTGTCGGTTGGAGCAAACCACATCCCGGCCCAAAGGGGTCGGGTGATGCGATCCGCGCCGCAATCGCTGCTGCCCAAAGCCGAAATCCTAATTTTTGCGCCATTCCCCGAAAATCGGCCTTTGACCTGATAAGGCAGGAAATAGGTGGCACTTACTCCGATGGTTCCGGCCTGAGCGACCAAAATCTGGCGAAATATGTCAATGCGGTTTGCGGAACCCGGCGAATAAAAACCAATTCAGAATAATGAATTGCCTTCCAACTCGATCATAAGATGATTCGCCCTCCATCGACCAAATCGAGATGCTTTGACTCATTCGCAGCAACCCCGCCGCGATGGAGTCGAAAGCGTGATGAGTGGCCCGCAAGCGTGATTACAAAGCTGAATATCAGCGCCGCATCGCCAATGCCGCCAACCGCGGCCTGACCCGTTCGCAGGCTCGCGGCCATCCCGGCGCGGGGTTGGCCTACGTCTCAAAGCGCGGCGCGACACCCAAGCGGACCAAACCCGATCCTAAACTTGAAGATGCAATCAAGGCTATCCGTGCAGGTGACGGCATAAGCGCGGCAGCAAAGAAGGTAGGTGTCAGCCGCGAGCGGTTGTCGGCCTACGCCAAGCAACAGGCTGGCGCCGAACGCAAAGGGCGTGTCTGGACGCTCAACGACACTCGTTCCCGCCGCGTCCCGCTTCTTGTCGAAGGCCACAACAACGCAGTCGTTGTCAAAGTGGCCGGACATGAACCCGCGAGACTGGCTGGGGAGCATTTTGACGAGGCTCATCGGGCGTTGACCGATCAAAGCCTGTTTCCCGCGTTCAGGGAAAAATGGTCCGGCGTCACGATCACCGACCACAAGGGCCGCGTCTATAGTCTCTCGACCGATCCCAATCACCTCTATCGTCTTACCGTCACAGGCGACGAGATTGATTGGACCCGCATTTATCACCTTCACATGCACTGAGGGGGCGGGCGATGAATGATGCCGAATGGAACCGGCTTGGTCGAAAACACGAGCGGCTCCGCAAGCAAGGCACGCACAATCCGTTCTGCTGCATATGCGGCGAACATCAGTGGGCGGTGCGATACGAACTCCACCACATCGCAGGCCGCAAATATGACGATCGCGTCATCCGGCTCTGTCATTCCTGTCACGATAAGGCGAGCGACATGCAGAAAGACTATCCTCCCATTCCGCCCGGCACCGATCCCGGCTTGGCCCGGCTCATTCAAATGATCCGTGGGCGCATCATCATGATGCAACTCGCGTTGGATACCGATCGGGAGCTTCACGACTGGATGACAGGAAGCACAGCTTTGCCGCCGCTTCCAAAGCCGGGCGAGGATAATCACCATGACGGCTGATGGTGATGTGCTTCCCATTCTGATCCGTGCTTTCTCGACGACACCGGACGATCCGACGAGCGCTGGGAAAACGGCTGACAGTGGACAGAGGAAAAGCCGCCGCGCCATTCCGGCGATCGGTCCTGCCGACATATATTTGGTGTTTGATACCGAAACCACACTCGATCCCGCGATGCGGTGCCGGATCGGCTTCTATCAGCTTTATCGGGATGGCACCCGCATCGACGAGCGCCTGTTTTACGATCCCAACGAAGCGTTTACAGGGGATACCGATGTAATCCATGGCCATGCAGCGGCTCGCGATATGGCATCCCCTGTAACGCTCGACGCCTTCCGGGCGCTATTCCGCAAAGTTTTGCGAGCGGGCGGACAGGTCGTCGGTTTCAATCTGCCGTTCGACATCTCGCGTGTCGCGATCGGTAGCGCACCAGCCAAGGCCTCCAAGTGGAATCGGAAGATGCAAGGAGCGCATAGTCTGTGCCTTTGGGATGGCGGCAACGATCCGCGTATTCAAATCAAGCATCTCAATCCCCGTCTGGCGTTGATCGGTTCTACCAGCCCTAATCCCGGCAAGGCCCGATCAACCCGCAAGCGAGGCGACGATATTCCTGCCGATCGCGGCGCGTTCATCGATGTACGTACATTGGCAAGCGCTTTGCTGAGTGGCGGCTATAGTTTGGAAAAGCTGTGCCGGACGCTGGACACACCGACGCAAAAGACCGGGACCAGCGAGCATGGCAAGGCGCTGACCTTCGACTATCTCGATTATGCCCGCGCCGATGTGCAGGCGACATGGGAGTGTTTTTGCGTGCTCCGCGATCGCTATGCCGGTTACGGGCTGAGTACGCCCTTGCACCGCATTTTGTCAGAAGCGGGTTTGGGCAAGGCGATGCTGTCAGACATGGGCATCACGATTAATGCGGATAGCGATCCTGCCCGGATCGCGCGCAGCCTCCACAGCTATTTCGGCGGGCGAACCGAAGTTCGCATCAGACGCAAACCCGTTCGCGTCGTCCAGACCGATTTCATGTCCATGTATCCGACCGGCTGCACCCTCATGGGCTTATGGTCATTTGTCATTGCCCGAAATGTTGTCGAACGCGATTCCACCGACGAAGTTCGCAACTTACTCGCGAATACCGAGGCCGATGATTGGCGGGAACAGGCGGCATGGCGCAAACTCACCACGCTTGTTCGGGTACGATGCGCAGAAGATATGTTCCCGGTGCGCACCTATTATCAGGGCGAACAGCATGCATCCATCGGTCTCAACCCGCTTACCTGCGAGACACCGCTATGGTTTACCTTGGCCGACTGCCTCGCCTCCAAGTTCCATTCCGGCAAAGTGCCTGAAATTGTCGAGGCTGTCACATTCGAGCCGGGGCCGCCGCAGAAGGGGATGAAACCGATCAGCCTGTTAGGCCGGTTGACGATCGATCCCTATCGGGATGACCCATTCCGCGAATTGATCGTGATGCGGGAAAGAGAACGACAGCGCATCCGCAAACTTCCCAAGCCCGACCGGAAGGAAGCAGAGGAGTTTCGGCAATTCCTCAAGATCATGGTCAATTCGACCAGCTATGGAATCTTCGTGCAGATCAACACGCAGGACGAAGAGCGCAAGGTCTGGCGCACGGTTCATGTCCACGGTCAGGAATCTTTCGCCGCATTGCTCTCCAAAAGCGAGGAACCCGGCCCCTGTTTTCACCCATTGCTGGGTACGCTGATAACGGGTGCGGCACGCCTAATGTTGGCACTGGCGCAGCAACGAGCGGGCGCGGAAGGACTGAATTGGGCCTTCTGCGATACTGACAGCATTGCGCTGGCCATGCCGGATGGAATGGATGAAGCCGATTTCCTCGATCGAGCCGGACGAGTTTCAGAGTGGTTCGTGCCGCTGAATCCCTATGGATGGCAGGACAGCATACTCAAGGTGGAGGATGTCAATTTCCGGCCCGGAACCGACATTCATGAACCGCTCTATTGTTATGCTATCGCGTCAAAGCGCTATGCCCTCTTCAATATCGATGATGAGGGGCGACCGATAATCCGCAAGGCGTCGGCGCACGGGCTTGGGCATTTGCTTCCACCCTATAAAGACGATGAAGGCGCGCCCGAATTTCCTCTCCCGATCGAGGGGTTGAAGGCAGGCAAGGACCGTCTCGCCCGCTGGCAATATGACGTCTGGTACGCCACCCTCTTGCACGAACTGTCCGGCGCGCCGGGAGCGGTGCGTTTCGATTTTCATTCGGCGCTGTTGAAACCGGCAATCAGCCGATACGGCGCATCCAGCCCCGCGCTGCTCCGTTGGATGGACCCAATCAATGGCGATCGGGCTTATCCTGATCGGGTGAAGCCGTTCGGCCTGCTTTATTGCCTACATGCCAGAAAGCGGGGCTATGACTTCACCGGAGCGGAGGCCCTTGGCGGCGGAAAGGCAACGGATATTCACCCGATAGCTCCTTTTCATTCCGATCGCGACATTGCCATATTTCAAGCGTTCGATCGGATTACCGGAGAGCCTGTTTCCGTCGAACAGCTAAAGACCTATGCCGAAATGCTGGCGCCCTATCCCTACCGGCAGGAAAGCAAGTTCCGTAACGGCGAGGCATTCCATCGCGGTGAAACGATACTACGCCACGTAACCGCCAGCGAAATCCAATACATCGGCAAGGAAGCCGATCGCTGGGAGGAAGATTTCCTGATTGGGCTGGGATTTGAACCCATGACCATGTTTGGCTGCAATCCCAATGATGCCACCGAGATGTTCAATGCGATACGCGAAGCCGCCGCGCTCTATGGCCAAAAGCCCGTTGCCGATGCAACCGGGCTGGCGAGAGCCTCCATCAAAAAGATATGTGAGGGCAAAGACGTGCGGACGAGAATTTCATATGAGATCATTCGACAAGGATTGCGTCGAGTTCGCTGCAAACCACGACAAGCCCTGCCCCCTCAACACGCTTCAGAACGGATCAATCAGACGAGAATTGATATTGGCAGGTTGATTTCCCCGAGGAGCTTTATCTAAGATGTTCATGAGAAATGGGGGGGCGGGAAACATGTACGATCCAACCATACATGCTCGCACGCTAGCGCGCCATTTCCTGCCTGGTGATTTCGTAGCTGATCCATCGCTATTAAATAAAGACAATCGACAAGCAGTGATCGATAGTGCCGCTGAGATCGGCAGAAACGGATTTGCCACAGTCTCATTTTTGAACTCGAAGCTGCGCGGCAAGCACATTCACCAAGTCACCGACATTGCTCAGTTGCTCGTGCTTCGTCATGTCTCGAAGAACATACGTTACATTACCGGTGCCAAGCAGGATGACCGACAGTTCCTCATCGAGTGCATTCGTACCATGCTGCGCGAAGGCACCGCTTACAGGGTCTATAAGTTTGACATTAAATCCTTCTACGAAAATGCCAATATTCCAGGAATTCTGGATAGACTGAGGAATGATGAGGGTTTTTCAGGGCAATCTGCGGTCGCATTGAGTACCTTTTTCGCGATCGCCAAAGCACACGGCGTAAGCGGACTGCCCCGGGGCCTCGGTTTAAGCGCGACGCTTGCCGAGTACCTACTCCGGCCCTTCGACGAATACATATCCAACGTTGCCCATGTATGGTTCTATGCGCGGTTCGTGGACGATATCTTCATCGTCACGAGCGGGCGAGAAGATCGTACCGCTTTCGAGAACGACGCTAAGGCAGCCCTTCCCGAAGGCCTTGTTTTCAACAGCAAAAGCTTGGTTCGCGATTTCGATGGGTATGACAAAGCCATCACAGGTTTAGCGCATTCAATCGATTTTCTAGGATATCGTTTCAACGTTGACCGGCCTGTGCGATCGGGCGGCGCCGTGATGCGGGCCGTCACACTCGATATCGCGCCTTCGAAGGTAAGAAAGATAAAAACTCGAGTTGCGAAGGCGCTCACGCAGTTTTCAAAAGACGGCAACTACATCGATTTGCGTTCCCGGTGCAGGCTGATTACCGGGAACTTCAATTTTGTGGATCGCGCCACGGGGGTGCGTCGCGTGTCAGGCATCCATTTCAACTACCCTCTAATCGATGTCGGCTCTTCAAAAGCGTTGGATGATTTGGACAAGTTCTTTCGCAACGTCGTGATGTCGCCTCATCCTCTAAACAAGCTCCGCCCGGGGCTTTCAAAGCAGCAGCGCCGCGAACTTGTCAGGCTGTCTTTTCGAGGCGGTCACCAACAGCGCCGTTTTTATTCCTTTTCGCCGGTCCGCCTTGCCGAGCTAGTGGCGGTGTGGCGCCATGCGTAAGCGGGTCGTTGCCAAAGGGAATATACACAGGTCCGATCACCTCCGCGCCCTTGTGACTGATACCATGCCCGGCGACATTCCGATTATAATTTCTAACGACGGCTTTTACCGCAATATTAAGTCTGCGCCTCACGCGAACATTGATCGACAATCATTTGTGGATCGATTGCTGAAGCCGGTAAAACCGTACACAAAACCATATCGGTATCATATCACGAAGGGCGGCAGATCGTCTCGGATGTTGAGCCTCGTTCATCCGGGAGGCCAGCTAGATATTGCTGAATTCTATCGCGATGATGGGCATTTGATTTGTTATCACACTAGGAAGTCGAAGGCGTCGATAAGGTCGCCGAGCAAAGTGGGTAGTCTGTTCTTTGTTCGCGGGCCCTACAGCGAACGGAACAAGCTCAAGAAGTCCGGTATAGATACCGTCGACATCGAAACGTCGGTTTCCAACCCCGCTTCGTATTTCTCTTACCGAGGTGTCACGAGAGCATTTAAGTTCTTCAACTCGCCGCAATATATCCGGCTGGAGAAAAAATATGCGGTAATGTGTCTCGCCGATATCTCGAAATGTTTCCACAGTCTCTATACCCATACGCTGTATTGGGCGACGACCGACATCGAAACAGCAAAAGACAATACGAGTCACCAGACATTCAGCAACCGCTTCGACCGCTTAATGCAATCCGTCAACTTCAACGAGACCAATGGCATTTGCGTTGGCGCCGAGGTTAGCCGGGTATTTGCTGAACTCATCCTCAGCGAAGTTGACCGACGTGTGATTGCTCACCTCACAATGAAAGGGCGGAAATGGGAGGTGGATTACGAGTTCCGTCGTTACGTCGATGATTTCTACATCTTTAGCCAATCGGAGGACGTAACAGCGCAGGTTCTTGGCGCGATCGAGTTCGAGCTTTCCGGCTTTAACCTCCACCTAAACAACGAAAAGACTTCAATTGTGCGCCGACCGTTTGTTACCGAGCGGTCGCACCTCGTTCACGAAGCGGACAGATCGCTCAATGCTTTCTTTGAGCGGTTCATAGAGAGTAATTTGGGTGGCGATGAGGGGTATGGCTACAGCTATCCAAAGCGTGTTTGGCGTTCCGAAAGCATCTTCCGGATGTTCTTGGACGACATAAAGGCTGGCTGCTTCGATAAAGGATGCGGCTACGATGCCGTTGGAAGCTACGTGATAGGGGCGCTATCGGCGCGGGTTACTGGCCTCATTTCCAGTTTCGATCGAGCAATAGAGCGCCAGCATGCGACAACGGAAGATTTTGTCGGCGCGATCATGTTGCTGCTGGAAGCGATCTACTTCTTTTATGACGTCGATCCCAACATTTCCTCGTCGCTTCGGGTCGCGCAATCTGCGATCCAATCCTTCAACTTCTTCAAGGAAAAGATGCCCGACCGGGTGCCTCTGCTACGGGAGAAGCTGGTTCTTTGGACGTATCATTTCATCAAAGCGTTCAAGGACGCCGGAAGGTTTCGGTCGGTCGAGGTGGTGCCGTTGGAAGCCATCAATGTTCTGTTAGTGCTGGGCGAGGTTGGATTAGGTGAGGCACTTGTGCGAAAATCGATCGTTGATTTTTGCGAGCCGGTAGACAAGCTCGGATATTTCGAGATCGTGTCCTACCTGTTTTGCATTAAGGATGACGTCCATTTCGTTGACCTTAGGAAGGCACTGTTTGAGCGTGCGCGCTCCATCTTGCTTGAAGGTGACGATCCACGAGTTGACGCCCAATCGGCATTTCTGGCGTTGGATATCCTAGGATGCCCGTACATCGACCGAGCCAGCCGAGGCAGGCTCTTCAACCGTCTTCGGAAAAGAATGGGACTGGCGCAAGTTTCCGTTCAGGCGTCGCAAACTGTTGTCGAAACTTTCGAAAAGGAGCCTTGGTTCGTGCAGTGGCGCACTACCAACCTCCTGCAAATGATCCGGAAGAAGGAGTTGAGCGCGGTATACTAGAGTGATATCTTGGCTCTGGGTCTATCTGGGCGCTTAAGGCTCGGCTTGTTGTTGACCATCGCGGTTAGCGGCGGCTGGCTTATACTGTCCGTTGCGTCATTTGGTACGATTTCTACCGGGTGGTTAGCGACGGCGCAGAGCCGCAAGGCACACACCTAATGCATCCAGATGGGCTCACTCAGGCCCTACTTTGACGAGACGGAACTGGCCAGACAGCGCCAATTGATTTGTCGAAAGCGGCAAAGCTGCAGCGTACCTTAGCGAACGAAAGCCAAAGCTCGAAAAGCAGCATTAGATGGAAGGGTTTTCCCACGACAAGCGGGCGGTCGTGTATACGCGGTGCGATCCACTATACCCCCCGGACTTGATCCGGGGTCCACGCCTTCAGCGCCGCGATGGATCCCGGATCAAGTCCGGGATGACGAATATTGGGAGTGGCAGTTCTCCACCCAAAAACCGCCGTTATGCCCGATCGCATTATTGTCCCCGGTCGGGACAGAAATTCGCGTCGGAACAGTCCGATAGTTACCTTCGGGTAATACCCGCGCGCTAAACAAGGCGGGTGAAAAGCCTGCTGACCGACCCGATATCTGCCGAAGTGATTCCTGCGCGGACCCTGCTGGGGCTCGGGCCGCGGGGCGAAGACCTCGGCAACCTCCGCCAGCTCCAGCTCGCGCCGCTCCGCGGCCGCGGTTCGCTGCGGCTCGTGATGGGCATGGGCATGGCGATCGTCGCGGCCTTCACCATGATCCTCAGCGTGCCGCTGCCGATCGCCGGCGGCTGGCTGGTCTCGGCGCTGATTTTCGGCGTCTGGTCGTACCGCAAGTTCCAGGGCCTCGCGCTCGGCGATCCCAAACTGCCCGGCGTCGCCGAATATCGGCTCTGCACGCGCCACGCTCTCTATTCGGCGATTCTCTGGGGATCGCCCTTCTGGCTGCAGGGGCTCTCCCCGACGCTCGACCATGTGCTGTCGATGTGGACGATCGCGGTGCTGATGATGGTGACGCTGGCGATCGTCGCGCACAGCGTCCCGCTCGCCTGCGCGCTGTTCATCGGTCCCGTCACGCTGTCGGCCGCCATCGCGCTCGTCCGTGCCGGCGCGCCGCAACTGGCGGGCGTCGCGCTCGTCGCCGGGCTGCTGCTCTGCGCTTTCTGCGTCCGCTTCGCGCAAAGCCATATCCGCTTTCGCCGCGCCGAGGAGGTGCTGCACGAAAAGACCGAAACGGTCAGCCTGTTGCTGCGCGAGTTCGAGGAAACCTCGGCCGACTGGCTGTGGCAGACCGATAACAGCCGGCGCTTGATCCATGTCTCGCCGCGCCTTGCCTATGCGCTGGGCGGCACCGCCGAAGGGCTCGAGGGCATTCCGCTGCTCCAGGCGCTGTCGGGCGATGCGTGGGACACCGGCCTCTTCCCGAAAAGCCTGCACGACATGGCCGAACGGATGAAGCGGCGCGAAAGCTTTTCGAACCTGATCGTCCCCGTGACGATCGGCGGCGCCCCGCGCTGGTGGGAACTGTCGGCCTCGCCGCGCCTCGACGAAGCGGGCAAGTTCCTCGGCTTTCGCGGCGTCGGTTCGGACGTCACCGAACAGCGCGCGACCGCCGAACAGATCGCCAAGATGGCGCGCTTCGACAATCTCACCGGCCTGCCCAACCGCCTCAGCCTGAACGAGGACCTCGCGCGCGCCATGACGCATGCGGTCGACGCCAAGTCGCGCTGCGCGCTGCTGATGATCGACCTCGACCGGTTCAAGGCGGTAAACGATACGCTGGGCCACCCCGTCGGCGACAAATTGCTCGCGCAGGTCGCGGCGCGGCTCAAGGGGCTGATGGAGCGCGGGATGACCTGCGGCCGGCTCGGCGGCGACGAATTCGCCGTTGTGCTCCACAATCTGCCGTCGGCCGAAATGGCCGAGGAGCTGGCACAGCGAATCATCGCAACGATCAGCCGGCCCTATGTCGTCGACAATCATCAATTGTTCGTCGGCGCGAGCGTCGGCTTCGCGATCGGGCCGCAGGACGGCGCGACGGTCGAGACGCTGACGCGCAACGCCGACCTTGCGCTCTACAAATCGAAGGACAAGGGCGGCAATGTCGTCGCCGCCTATGTCGCCTCGCTCCACGCGCAGGCCGAGGAGCGGCGCGTGATGGAACAGGAATTGCGCGGCGCGCTCGAACGCGGCGAATTCGAACTTTACTACCAGCCGGTGGTGACCGCCGCCGATGGCACATTGAACGGTTTCGAAGCGCTGATCCGCTGGAACAACCAGAAGCTCGGCAACGTCTCGCCCGGCCGCTTCATTCCGCTCGCCGAGGATGCGCGCCTGATTTCGCCGATCGGCGAATGGGTGCTGCGCACCGCCTGCCATGAAGCGATGAAATGGCCGTCGAACCTGAAGGTCGCGATCAACGTGTCGGCCGACCAGCTCACCGACCCGAGCTTTGCCTCGGTCGTCGTGTCGGCGCTGGCGCAGAGCGGGCTGTCGCCGCAAAGGCTCGAGATCGAAGTCACCGAAAGCGTCTTCCTGCGCGACGGCGGTGGCGCCGCACAGCTGCTCGACCAGCTCATCGGGCTCGGGATCCGGCTCAGCCTCGACGATTTCGGCACCGGCTATTCGTCGCTCGGCTATCTTCGCAAGACGCAGTTTTCGACGATCAAGGTCGATCGCAGCTTCGTCGTCGGCGCGGCCAAGGGCAGCATCGAATCGATCGCGATCATCCGCGCCGTCGTCGCGCTCGCCGACAGCCTCGGCATGTCGACCACCGCCGAAGGCGCCGAAACCGAGCTCGAGGTCGAAACGCTGCGCAGCTTCGGCTGCAGCAATATCCAGGGCTATTATTACGGGCGCCCGATGCCTGCGAGCGACGTGCTGACGCTGTTTCGCCGCCCCGAGGATGTGGCGAACGTCGCTGCCTGACGGCCGCGGCGAAACGACGGATTCGCAGCGCGACGGCGACCAATCGAAGCCCTCGCGCGACGAATGGATCGCCTTAACAAAAGGTTCCCCCGTCCACCGCACGGCAGGCGCAACTCATCGCTCCACGGTTGGTGGCCGGCGCAAGCCATTGCAAAGACACTCCAACGCTTGAAGACAAGCCTCGGGGGTCGCATTTCATGCTCTATCGTCGTTACCTGGCAGCCGCCATCGCGTCTGTGATGACCATCACCGGCCTGATCGCGAGCGTTCCGGCCGCTGCCCGCGACTATCTGCAGTGCGTCCCCTTTGCCCGCGCCGAATCGGGCGTCGAAATCCGCGGCAATGCAAAGACCTGGTGGTCGCAGGCCGCCGGCACCTACGAACGCGGCGAAGAGCCCCGCAAGGGTGCGGTCATGGCCTTCGCCGGCACGCGCGGCATGCCGATGGGCCATGTCGCCGTCGTGAAGAAAGTCGTCAGCGACCGCGAAATCCTGATCGACCATGCCAACTGGTCGCCGATCAACGGCCGCCGCGGCCAGATCGAGCGCAACGTGCGCGTCGTCGATGTCAGCAGCGCCGGCGACTGGAGCATGGTCCGCGTCTGGTACGCCCCGATCGGCGACCTTGGCCTGCGCGCCAACCCCATTCAGGGCTTCATCTATGCCGACGGCGAACCGTCGAAGGCGCCGAGCTTCAAGGCGCCCGTCTGGGCCCAGAACGACTGGAAACCGGGCAACGGCCTCGAAACCGTCGCCGCCTCGCTCGGCCAGTAAGTTTCCGGCGCTGGTGCGCCGGACAGACCAATATCATACCTATTCCTGACCAATAGCCTTGCCGTGTACGCGGGCGGCGATATGCCTCGATGATCCATCCGGGACAGGGGATCTTATGGCCTTCGCAAAGCGGCTTTTTCTCGCAGTCGCGCTCCTGCTTGGATCGACCTCCGCCGCCGCCGAAACCCCGGTCGAACGCCATGGCCAGCTCCGCATCGACGGCACCCGGCTGCTCGACCGGCATGGCGAGCCCGTGACGCTGCGCGGCATGAGCCTGTTCTGGAGCCAGTGGATCCCGCGCTATTATAATGAGGCGACGCTGCGGCGGCTGCGCGACGAATGGGGCATCACGGTGATCCGCGCGGCGCTCGCGGTCGAACATGGCGGCTATCTCGAAAACCCCGAGGCCGAGGCGGCGAAGATCGAACGGGTGATCGAGGCCGCGTCGACGCTCGGCCTCTATGTCATCGTCGACTGGCACGCGCACCAGCCGCACCCGGAAGAAGCCGCCGACTATTTCGGCAAGCTCGCCGCACGTTACGGCGACCGGCCGAACATCATCTACGAAACGTATAACGAGCCGCTGCCCGAACATGGCTGGGCGGCGGTGCTCAAACCTTATCATGAACGCGTCGTCGCGGCGATCCGCGCGCACGACCCCGACAATATCGTCGTGCTGGGCACGCGCAGCTGGAGCCAGGACGTCGACGAGGCAGCGGCCGATCCGGTCGCGGGCACCAACCTCGCCTATACGCTCCATTTCTATGCCGCGAGCCACAAACAGCCCTATCGCGACAAGGCGCAAAGGGCGCTCGACCGCGGCATCGCGCTGTTCGTCACCGAATATGGCACGACGCAGGCAAGCGGCGACGAAAGCATCGACGCCGCCGAAGCGCAAATCTGGTGGGACTGGATGGAGGCGCGCGGGATCAGCTACGCCAACTGGTCGATCGCCGACAAGGACGAGAAAAGCGCGATCTTCAAGCCGGGCACCGCGACCGACGGCCGCTGGCGCGACAGCGACGTCACCGAGTCGGGCCGGCTCGTGCGGGCCCAGCTCCGCAAGATGGCGGGGATCGATTGATTTCCCCTCCCGCAAGCGGGAGGGGGGAAACAGCCTCAGTCTTCCGACGCGTCGCCCGCATCGCCCTCGCCGGCACCGTCTTCGAACCAGGCCTCGACCTCGCCCGACAGCTTGATCGTCATCGGCTGGCCGAAACGGTCCTTCGACTTGCCCGCGGCGACGCGGATCCAGCCTTCGGAGATCGAATATTCCTCGACGTCGGTGCGTTCCTTGCCCTTGAAGCGGATTCCGATGCCGCGTTGCAGCACTTCCATGTCGAAATGCGGCGAGCGCGGATTGGTCGACATGCGGTCGGGGGGCGTATCGGTCATGAACTTGTTTCCCAAAAAATGATGGCGCGGCCCTAGCTGGACCGCGCCATCATCGTCAATCGTTGAGAGACGGCACCCGCCGGTGCCGTCTCTACATAAGCTAGAACCCGGCCTTCAGCGTCACGAAGAACTGCTGCGGTGCCCCCGCGAGCAGCGTCTGCGAGTCGCCGCGATTGGCGAAACCGTTGGTGCCGATCGTCGACACATATTCCTTGTCGAACAGGTTGGTCGCATTTGCCTGGATCGAGATCCGCTCGTTGAGGCGATAACCGATGCTCGCATCGACGATGATGAAGCCACCGACCTCGGCGTCATTTTCATAGGAATAATAGCGTTTCGACGTGTAGTTCGCCCCGACGCGCGCGAAGAAATCGCCATTGTCCCAGGTGATTTCGCCCTTCGCGAGATGCTTCGGCGAATTGACCACCGTCTTGCCCGCGGTCGCCGCGACCACCGCGCCTGCCGCGTTCACGACGTCGTCCTGATATTCGGAATCATTGTAAGCATAGGAGGCGAAGAGCGACAGTTCGGGGGTGACGCGGTACGTCCCCGCCGCTTCGACGCCCCACGAGCGCACGTCGCCGACGTTGCTGAGGATCGCCGGATTGCCCTGGATGCCCGATCCGTTGGCAAAGGCGATGATGCGATCCTTGAAGTCGACATAATAGCCCGCGATCACCGCCTGGAAGCGCGACGATTTGGTGCGGAAACCCAGCTCATAGGTGGTCGAGGTCTCGGGCTTCAGGTTGAGCGCGTCGAAACCCGCCTGCGTGGTCGCGAACGGACCGCCGGTCGCCGACGATTCGAACGCGCGCATATTTTCGGTATAGCTTGCGAACAACTCGTTATCGTCGTTGAGCCGATAGAGCAGGCCCGCCTGCGGCAGGAACCAGTCCTTCGCCTCGGTGCGCCCCGAAGCGAGGCCCCCGCTGACCAGCGGCGTCGCGACATTGGTGACGCGCAGCCCCTTCCACCCCGCGTTGATCTGGAAGCTGCCGAGGTCGAGCGTGTCCTGCACATGATATTGCAGCGTCTGGGTGTTGAAATCGAAATCCCACTGCGTCGCCAGCGGGTCTTTCGGGAACTTCAGGCTGCTGCGGCTCGGCGCCCCGGCGGTGTCGGCGAGGCCGTAGAAACGGCGCGCCTGGTTGAAGTCGTTATCCTCGTACCACATGCCGAGTTCGATCTTGTTCGCACCGAGCGTGAAGATGCTCGAGGCGACGATACCATAGCGCTCGATCTCATATTCGGTGGTGCGGATCGTCATCGGCGCGCCACCGGGGGTCGTGACATAGGGGGTAAACCACATCCCGCGCCCCTCGTTGCCATGGTAATAGCCCATGACCTTCATCGTCCAATAATCGTTCAGCGGCGCATCGACGCCGACGCCCGCAAGCCAGTCCTTGCGCAGGCCCGCGGCGTCATAATAGGCGTCGTCGACCGTCGCGATCGGCGCCGGGAAGGTGAGGCCCGCCGACGGATAGGGCAGCGGCTGGACCGACGCGCCGCTCTGGCTGACCTGATTCTGGTAGATTTTGGCGACGTCGACCGCGAGATCCCAGTTCTTCGCGAAATTGTCCCAGCCGTAACCGAGACGGTTGATCATGTCGGCGCTCAAATCCTGATAGTCGTTCTCGCGCCGGTCCGAATAGTTGACGAAGCCGAAGAACTGGCCGTCGCCGACCGGCTGGACGATGCGCGCATTGACCTGATGCTGGCGCTGGACGCCGTCGCCCTTCCACTTGTCGGCATCAGCCCAAGCATAGCTCAGCGACAGGCGCGGCCCGCCCGATGCGATTTCGCCGCTGTCGAGGCGGATGAAGGCGCGCTTCGTGTCTTCGCTGCCATAGGTGCCCGACGCCTCGATACCGAATGTGTCGGCCGGATCGCGCGAGAAAAACTCGATCGTACCGCCAAGGTTGCTCGTCGACGCTGCAGCGAGCGAGCCCGCACCCTGCGCGACTTCGACGCGGCCGACATTTTCGCTGATGATCGCGCGGCTGATGTGAAGCCCGTTATGGTTGCCGTAATTCATGTCGCCGAGCGGAATGCCGTCGAGCGTGAAGCCGAGCTGGTTCTGCGAAAAGCCGCGGATCGAGATGCGTGCCGACCATTCATAGGCGCCGAACGGGTCGGCGGCCTGGAAATTGACGCCGGGCAGCTTGTCGATGGCCTTGAGCGGGCTGATCCCCGACACTTCGAGCGCGATATCGGCGGCGCCGAGTTCCTGCACCTGCCGCGCCTGACCGCGGCCGAGCACGACGATCTCCTCGCCGTCGGCGGCGGCCGCATCGACGGCGTCGACCGCGGCCTCTTCGGCAAAGGCCGGCGTCGCGGCCAGGACGGCGATCGCGGCGGCACCGGCCCGCAGGCGGTTCCTGAACTGATAGGTCATGCGGTGAAATCCCCTTTTCCCGGCACCGAAATGGCCCGGGGTCGCGGGGGCTTTAGGGACGCGATATTGCTTCGCCGCGGCGAAGGCGTGACACGGCGATGACGGAATGAAGAAAGATCGGCGGCAGCGCGCATGTCCCCTATCGGGCAGGTGGCGACTGCGCTCTTTTTGTCGCAGTTGCGACACGGCACCCCGAAAAAGAAGGTTAAGCCGAAAAAGGCATCGGACCGGGACAATCGGCTTCAGGCGGGTCCCAAGATGGTTTCCAAATATGATTAACCAGTTTTAACCATGTGAAATCATGGAACTAAATTCGGCCGTTTCGTTTCAGGCCTTTGGGGGAGCCCAGAATCAAGGAGAGCTTTCATGCGCTTGTCTCGTCTTGAATTTCGCCCGGCCTGCCTGCTTTTGATCCCGGCATGCCTCACCCTTGCGGCCTGCGAATCGTCTGGCAGCTACCGCGTCGGCAGCGTCGGCCCCGGTGGTGCAACCGGCGCCGTCGGCCCTGCCGGACCCGCCGGCCCCACCGGAGCGACTGGCCCGGCCGGCCCCGCCGGACCTGCAGGCCCCGCGGGTAGCGGCCTCAGCCTCGGCAACGCCGGTGCGCTCGCGGTCGGCGGCCTTGTCGGCCCCGGCGGCGTCGCGGGCACCGGCCTGCTCGCAAACACCGGCGATCCGAAAAACGTCAATCCCGTGATCGGCGGCGTGCTCGTCAAGACCGGCAGCCTCGTCAACGTCGTCGCCGACCGCGGCCTGCTGCTCGCCAATGCGGTCGACGGCAAGGTGCCCGGCGGCACCAATCTCGTCGGCACCGTCATCGGCGTGGTGAAGGCGACGGGCGTGACGCTCGTCCAGACGGGCAGCGGCCAGCAATATCTGGTCGACGGCCTTGCCGCCGCCCCCGGACAGCTGATCACCGCGACGATCGGCAAGGCGACCGCGCTCGGCAGCCCCAACGCCTCGCCGCTGATCGGTGCGAGCCTCCTGTCGCCCGGCCAGAAGAACGGCAGCCTGCTGACCGTCGGCGTCGGATCGGCCGGCCAGCTCGTCACGTTGCAACCCGGCGCCGGCGGCAATTTGCTCGGCGGCGTCACCGGCGGCCTGACCGGCGGAACGCCCGGCGGTGCGGCCGGATCGCCGGTCACGCTCGTCAGCAATGTCGTGACCACGACGACCGGCGCGCTCGGTCAGGTGACCGGCGGCGCGACCGGAGGCGGCGGAGCGGGCAGTCCGGCCACCAATCCGGTGACCGGGATCGTCACCGGGGTGACGGGCACCGTCGGCACCGTGCTCGGCGGCCTCAAGCCCAAGGGCGGCAACTGATACCGCCCGCCATGCGCGATCTGCGCATAGCCTGTGCCGCGGCGGCGGGAGCGCTGCTCCTTCCCGCCGCGGCGCTCGCCGCCCAGCCGGCCGCGACGCCGCTCGATGGCCGCCCGCCGCTGGCCCCTGGCGCGGGCGACCGCGACCCGCTCCCCGATCCCGAAACGAAGGGCCTGTCGGTCGGCAAGGTCGAACTCGGCGCACGCCCCGACGTCACCATCCGCGAAATCCGCTTCGTCGGTGCGGGCGTTCCCGCCAATGTCGGCCGCGCCGCGCAACGCTTCGTCGGCAGGCCCGCATCGGCGGACAATCTCGCGAAGCTCGCCGCCGCGATGACGCGCGCCTATAACCGCTCGAGCGTCGCGCTTTTCACCCTCGTCATCCCCGAACAGGATCTGTCGGGCGGCGTCGTCACCGTCGCCTCGGCCGAGGGGCATATCGGTGCCGTCACGCTCAGCGGCGAAAGCGAGGGCCGGCCCGCGCCGCTGATCGCAAAAATGGCGGAACCGCTGCGCAGCCAGCGCCCCCTGCCCCGCGCCCGGTTCGAACGCGCGCTCGGCAATATCGGCGACATTCCCGGCGTCACCGTCACGCCGACGCTCGCGCTCGGCAACGAAGCCGGCTCAGTTGCGCTCGACCTTGCGATCGACGCCAAAAAGCCCACCATCGGTCTCGGCTTCACGACGCGCACCAGCCCCTTCGTCGACGACGGGATCGTCGAAGCCAATGCGCGCGGGACCAGCCTGCTGCGCAGCGGCGACGAAACGCGGCTGACCGGCGCCGCCGCAGTCAATCTCAAATCTTTGCTCTATGTCGCGGCAAGCCATTCGACCCCCGTCGGCGCCGAAGGCACGCGCTTCGAACTGACTGCGGCGGCGCTGCGCACCCGGCCGAAGGGACCTGCCATCGACGGCGAGGCGTGGAGCGCCGGCGCGGGGGTCACTCATCCGCTGATCCGCGCGACGCGGCGCAACCTGATCGCCTCGGCGCGGATCGACTATCTCGATTCGAAAAACGCGCTGTTCGGGTCGACGATCGCGTCCGAAAAGACCTGGACCGCGAGCGGCAGCCTCGCCTTCCGGCTCAGCGAGGATCGCACCGTCCTCGGCGCGCGGATCGGCGGCGCGAAGGGGCTCGATTTCGCGGGCGCGCGCGTCGATCCCGGCGCGGGCGAGGCGGGCTTCCTCTATGCCGATGCCAGCGTCGAGGCGAACCAGGCGATCGGCAAGGTCGCCGTGGTGCGGCTCGCGGCGACCGGGCGCTGGACGCGCGACCGCCTGCCCGCCGCGCAGCGCTTCAGCGTCGGTGGCGCCAGCTTTGGCCGCGCCTTCGACGACGGGCTGGTCAACGGCGACCGCGGCGTCGCGACCTTCGGCGAAATCGCATGGCGGCCGCTACGCAGCGGCAAACTGGCGAAGAGCGAAATCTACACTTTCGCCGACTATGCCGACGTCACGCTGCTCGAACGGACCGCGATCCCGCGCACCGATTTCCGGCTCGGCAGCTGGGGCGGCGGCGTGCGCCTGTCCTATGCCGACAATGCGACGATCGGGCTCGAACTTGCCGATGCGTGGAAACAGCCGGTGCCCGGCTTCGATCAGGACTGGCGCGTCGCGCTCAGCTGGAAATTGTCGATCCGTCCCTGACGGAGGCGCCGACGGCCGCCGCGGTCGCGTAGAGATTCTCGGCGAGCGGATAGATGTCGCGCTCCTCACGCTCGATCCGCACGGCAAGCTGATCGAATATCGCCTGCGTCTCACGGCGAAAACCGGCCCAGTCCGCCGCGACGCGCGCGCCAGTCCATTTATCGTCATAGGCGACGAAATCGGCCGACAGGCTCCCCATTTCGAGTTCGAAATCACGCGTGGTTCGCATCAGGTCGGCATCGCCCGTCGCCATCAGCCGCGGGTATAATATCCAGTCCTCGCATTTCAGGTGCCGCACCAGCGCCTCGCGAAGCGCACCGCGCGCCGACGCCAGTTCGCTCGCCTGCGGCGGGTTCGGGGCGGCGGCCATATCGAGGATGATCCGCGACAGCGTGACGAGCGCCGCATGTTCGGCGCGCAGTCGCTGCATCTCGCGGCTCAAGGGCATAGTGGCTCCAGCGATGCGAGCGGTCCCTCAACCCGCATCATAAGCAACGCGATGTGAAAGGAAAGTGAATCGGGCCTTTGCCGCCGAAACCGGTGGCCCGATCGCGTCGATAGCCGGCCCGAACGAGGCGGTCGCCGCGGCGAATCGGGTTGTCAAACAAGGGAGCGCGCCATAGGGCCGGCCTTTGAGAATTTATCGCAATAACAGCGGCCATCATATGCAGCGATCGACCATCCGCGCATGGTTCCTCGTCCACAAATGGACGAGCATCCTTTCCACCGCTTTCCTGCTGATGCTCTGCATCACCGGCCTGCCGCTGATCTTTCACGACGAAATCGACGCGCTGACCGAGGCCGCGCCGCAATATGGCCTGCCCGGGGTCGGTTCCTCGGGCGAAGCGCCGGGTCTCAAGCCGCTCGACGAGATGCTGGCGAAGGCGCTCGCCGCGCGGCCCGGCGAGGTCCCGGTCTTCATGGCGTTCGACAACGACAATCCGTCGATGACGATCACCACCGCGCCGCGCCCAGATTCGCCCGACAGTGAGATGACGATCCAGCTCTGGGACCGCTCGACGGGCCTTGCGACCGGCGCGGTCGACGAAAGCGGGGTGATGCATTTCATCCTCCAGCTGCACACCGACATGTTCCTCGGCCTGCCCGGCATGCTCTTCCTCGGGCTGATGGGACTATTGTTCGTCGTCGCGCTCGTCTCGGGGGTCGTCCTCTATGCGCCGTTCATGCGCAAGCTCGACTTCGGCACGCTCCGCACATCGCGCAGCCGCCGCGTCAAATGGCTCGACTATCATAATCTGCTCGGCATCACCGCGCTCGCGTGGATGACCGTCGTCGGCGCGACGGGCATCATCAATGCGCTGGCGACGCCGATCTTCGCGCAGTGGCAGACGACCGAGCTCGCCGACATGGTCCGCGCCTATGACGGCAAGGGCGCGGTGCTGCCCGAAAATTACGGCTCGATCGACAAGGCGATGGCGGCGGCGCGCCGCGCGGTTCCCGGCAACAACCCGCAGTTCATCGCCTTTCCCGGCGGCGGCTTCAGCAGCAAGCATCATGTCGCCATCTTCTTTCAGGGCGCGACCCCGCTGACCCAGCGGCTGCTCACCCCCGCGCTCGTCGATGCGGAGACGGGCGCGTTCACCGACGCGCGCGCGATGCCCTGGTACGCGCAGGCGCTGTTCGTGTCGCAGCCGCTGCATTTCGGCGACTATGGCGGGCTGCCGCTCAAGCTGCTCTGGGCGATCCTCACGCTGTTCACGATAGTCATACTCGGCTCGGGCCTCTACCTCTGGCTCGGCAAGCGCCGCGCGGGCACCGACGCGCTCGTCCGCGAGGTCGAGAGCGGCGGCACGATCGTCCCCGCCGAATGAAAAAGCCGCAGCCCCTGCACCGGATCTTTGCCGCCCCGTCGCTGCTGGCGCTGCTCAGCGTGGCGGGGCTGGTCGTCGCACTCACCGGCGACGGCTGGCGCGACGGCGCGGCGTGGGTCGCGCTCGGCATCCCCGTGCTCGCGGTCGGCTGGGCGATAAAGGCGAAGCGGCGCTAGGCAGCAAAAGGGCCGCGAGATTGTCCCGCGGCCCCCCGATATTCGTACAGGCAGCGCCTCAGAAGCGCTTGGTCACGGTGCCGACAATCTGGCGCCCTTCGGCGAAGAAGCAGTTGGCAAGGCCGGTACAGCGCCCCGCATAGCGCTTGTCGAACAGATTGCTGGCGTTGATCGCAAAGCGCCAGCCGGGAAGGTCATAGTGCAGCGTCGCGTCGAACAGCGTCACCGCCGGGCTGGTAAAGGTCGCCGGGATGACGATCCCGCTCGGCGTCGTGACCGTCGCACCGCGCCGCGCGACGACGCCGTTGCTGCTGCTCAGGTGACGGATGCCGATGCCGCCGCCGACGCCGCTGTCATGCGTATAGTCGACGAACAGCGATGCCTTGTGCCGCGGCTGCGCCGCAAGACGACCGCCGACTTCGGCGGGGTTGTTGCTCTCGGTCACCTTCGCATCGAGATAGGTGTAGGAGGCGTTGATCGACAGCTGCTGGCGGATGCGCGCGACGACCTCGAGTTCGAGGCCCTTCGACGTGACTTCGCCGGTCTGGAGCGAGAAGCCGGGATTGGCGTTATCGGGCGTCAGCACGTTGCTCTGGACGATGCGATAGATCGCGCCCGTCGCGAAAATCTTGAAATCGTCGCCCATGTTGCGGCCGTCGAACTTGATCCCCGCCTCGATCTGCTTGCCGACGCTCGGGTCAAAGGCTTCGTTGGCGAAGGTCTGGCCGACGAGCGGCTGGAACGAGGTCGCATAGCTGATGTACGGCGCGATGCCGCTGTCGGTGACCCAGGTCGCGCCCGCGCGCCAGGTGAACTTCTTTTCCTTCACTTCGGGGAAGGCGGCGGCGGTCGCATAATTGTTGATCGTCATCCAGTCGTGGCGCCCCGACAGCGTCAGGATGAGGTTCCCGATATGCGCCTGGTCCTGCAGGTAGAAGCCGGTCTGCTTCAGCCGCTGGTTGGTGAAATCGAACAGCGACGTCGGCGCCGGGATCGGCGTCGCGCTGTACACCGGGTTGAACAGGTCGATGTTCGTCGCGGCGAGGAAGTTGAACGCCGACTGCTCGCGGTAATTGCGATAGTCGAGCCCGGCGAGGACATGATGCTCGATCGCGCCGGTCGCGAACTGCGCGTCGAGACGCGAGTCCACCGCGAACTGCTGGACATCGTCGGCAAAGGGGAAGTTCGAGCGCGTCACCGTGCGATTGTCCGCCGACAGCCCGTTGGCATAGATGATCTGCTGATATTCGCTGTAATCGCTCCAGCGCGCATTCTGCGTGAAGCGCAGCGCCGACGAGAAGCGGTGGGTGAACTCGTAGCCGAGGCTCCACTGCTCGCGGCGGTAATAATTATAATCGGGCTCGCCGAGGTTGACCCCGCGGCGCACCTTGCCGACCGGGTTCGGGACGAGCACGCCGACCGCGGGCAGGAAGCCGTTGGTGTCGCCCTCGACGCGGTCCCACTGATAATAGCCGAGCGCGGTGATCTTCGTATCGGGCCCGATATCGAACGCCACGGCGGGCGCGACATAGGCGCGGCGCGCGGTGACGAAATCAGTCTGGCCGTCGCGGTCGCGATAGAGGCCGGTCAGCCGCGCGCTGAGCCCGTTGGCAAGCTCGCCGGTGACGGTGCCCGCGACCTGCTTGAAATCGTCGGTGCCATATTTGACTTGGATTTCGCCGCCCGTTCGCGTCGAGGGACGGCGGCTGCTGAGGTTGTAGATGCCGCCCGGCGGGGTGGTGCCATAGAGGACGCCCGCGGGGCCCTTCAGGATGTCGACCGCCTCGAAACCATAGAGGTCGACGCCGACGTTCGAAATCGTCGAGCTGACCGGTGCCTGCAGCCCGTCGACATATTGCACGGGGATGAAGCCGCGCAGCGTCAGGAAGTCGAAGCGCAGGTCGGGGCCGTAATTTTCGCCGACGATGCCCGCGGTGTAGCGCACCGCCTGCTGCACATCGACGAAGTTCAGAAGGTCGATCTGGTCGCGCGAGATCACCGACACCGACTGCGGCGTTTCGATCAGCGGCGCGGTCGTCTTGCTCGCGGTGATCGCGCCCGAGGGGACGAAGCGCCGCGCGGTGACGATGATCGCGCCATCGTCCTGCTTCACGGCTTCGACCCCGCCTTCGTCGGTGGTGTCGGCTGCCGGTGCGGTATCCTGCGCGAGCACGGCCGACGGCGCCCACGCCGCCCCCGCCATCAGCAACGCACTGGTGCGAAGGGCGAGCCCCGTAAATCTGCGCATTTCCATACCCCTTAAACTTGATCGGTCCTGCCGATCGCGCTAAAGTAAATGCGAGTGATTTGCAATAAGGGCACGATGGAGCAATCCATCGTTCGGGCCAGAAATCGTTTCAATCGGGCCATCTCGGCGCGCAAAGGGAGCAAACGGTGAGCGACATCGACAGCATCGCGGGGCTCGAAACGATCCTCGGCAAGACGCCGCCCGCGGTCAATCTCAAGGTCATCGACCATATCGATCCGGTCGCGGCGCGCTGGCTCGCCGCGTCGCCATTGATGTTCGCGGGCTTCGCGTCCGCCGACACCGGGATCGCGATCACGCTCGCCGGCGGCACGCCCGGTTTCGCTACCGCCGATCGCGGGGTGCTGGCGATGCCGCTGGACGCGCTCGACGATCCCGCGCTCGCGCAGCCCGGTGCGCGCTTCGGGTCGCTGTTCCTGATTCCCGGCATCGGCGAAACGCTGCGGGTCAACGGCCATGTCGCCGCTGTCGAGGACGGGATCGTGCGCGTTGCGGTCGCCGAATGCTATGGGCATTGCGCCAAGGCGCTGATCCGGTCGGGCTTCTGGGCGGCCGATCCGCAGGCCGCGGCGCCGGCTTCCGCCGCCGATTTCGTCGGTGCGGCGCGCTTCATGGCGCTCGCGACGATCGACGCGGCGGGCGCCGCCGACCTCAGCCCGAAAGGCGATCCGGCGGGATCGATGGCGCATCTTGCGGGCGACCAGCTCTGGTTCGCCGACCGCCCGGGCAACCGCCGCGCCGACAGTTTCCGCAACATCATCGCGCAGCCGCGCATCGCCGCGGCGCTGCTCGTCCCCGGCGCCAGCGAGGTCGCGATCGTGCGCGGCGCGGCGATGCTCACCGACGATGCGACCGCGCGCGCGAGTTTCGAGGTGCAGGGCAAGGTGCCGCAGCTCGCGACGCGCGTCGACGGAGTCGCGATCGAACGGCGCCCCAGCGCGGCACTCGCCCGCGCCAGCCTCTGGCCCGCGACCGCGGCACCCACCGACATCAAGCCGGCAAAGATGTTCGCCGAGCATGTCCGGCTCAACAAGGACAAGGGGATCGGCGCGCGCGTCGCGAGCGCCTTCGTCTCCATCCCCGGGCTGATGCAGAGCAGCCTCGACAAGGATTACAAGACCAACCTCTACTAACGGAACCGCTCGGCATCCCGATCATTTGGACTCCGACTCCGAATGGGAGAGCGAAAGGGAGTGCCATGGCCGCACGCGCCTATTGGAAGGGACAGATCCGCCTCGCGCTGGTGTCGATCCCGGTCGAAATCTACGCGGCGACCCGATCGGGCGCCGCGATCAGCTTTCGCCAGATCCACGAACCGAGCGGCAAGCCGGTCAAATATGAAAAGATCGTGCCCGGCATCGGACCGATCGACACCGACGACATTGTCAAAGGCTACGAGACGTCGAAGGGCAATTATGTCCTGCTCGACGAGGAAGAGATCGAGGCGGTGAAGCTCGAGAGCAAGCGCACATTGGAGCTGCTCCAGTTCGTCGACGCGAACGACATCGACATCCTCTATTATGCCAAGCCCTATTATGTCGTCCCCGCCGACGAACTCGCCGAAGAGGCCTATATCGTCCTTCGCGAGGCGCTGAAGCGCACGAAGAAGGTCGGGCTCGGCCAGCTGTCGGTGCGCGGGCAGGAACAGCTTGTCGGACTGCGTCCTTGCGGCAAGGGGCTTGTCCTCGAAGTGCTGCGCTATGCCGACGAGGTGAACAAGGCGGCCAACTATTTCCGCGATGTCGGCAACGCCAAACCCGACGCCGACCTGCTCGACCTCGCCGAAACGCTGATCGACAAGAAAAGCGGCAAGTTCGACGCGTCGGACTATCACAATCATTATGTCGACGCGCTCAAGCGCGTGATCGCGAAGAAGGCGAAAGCCAAGGGCAAGCGCGTGCTCGAGGATGTCGAGGAACCCGGCCCGATCCATTCGGGCTCGAACGTCATCGACCTGATGGCGGCGCTGAAAGCTTCGGTCGACGGCAAGAAAAAAGCGCCCGCCGCCGAAGCGAAGAAGACCACGGCAAAGAAGGCGCCGCCCCAAAAAGCGCCGGCCAAAAAAACGGCCGAGCGAAAGCGCGCCTGATGGAACTCAACGAGGCGCTGTGGTGGGAAACGATCGACATGCAGGTGCTGCTGCGCCTCGGCGTCGCGACGCTCGTCGGACTGCTGCTCGGACTCGACCGCGAGCTCAAGGGCTATGACGCCGGCCTCCGCACGCACGGGATGGTCGCGCTGAGTTCGTCCTTGATGACCGTCGTCGCGATCGCGCTCTATCACCAGCTCGGCGGCGCCGATTCGTCGATCGACCCGCTCCGGGTAATCGAGGGCATGGCGGCGGCGATCGGCATCATCGCGGCGGGGCTGATCATCGTGAAGGGCGGCGAGGTGCGCAACCTCACCACCGCGGCGCATATCTGGCTGACCGCGGCGATCGGCATCGCCAGCGGCGCGGGCTATTTCGCCGTCGTGTTCATCACCGCCGGGCTGGCGCTGGTGCTTCTCGTCCTGCTGCGGTTCGTCGAACGCCGACTGCCCGAGGTGGAGGATGGGCCCGAGAAAGGCGGGGCCGAAAAGCACGGGCCAAAAGCGGAGGATGGGGATGTCCCGCGCTGACCCCCTCGCCCAATATAACGCCAAGCGCGATTTCAAGCTGACCCCCGAACCCGCGGGCAAGGTCGAAAAGGGGGCCGACAACCGCTTCATCGTCCAGAAGCATGACGCGACGCGGCTCCACTATGATTTCCGCCTCGAAGTCGATGGCGTGCTCAAAAGCTGGGCGGTGACCAAGGGCCCGAGCGCCGACCCCGCCGACAAACGCCTCGCGGTGCGCACCGAAGACCATCCGATGTCCTACGCCGATTTCGAGGGCGTGATCCCCAAGGGCGAATATGGCGGCGGCAGCGTGATGCTCTGGGACCGCGGCACCTGGGCGCCGATCGAGGGCAAGAGCGCGAAGGACATCGAGAAGGGCCATCTCCATTTCACCCTCGACGGGACCCGGATGAAGGGCGAATGGCTGCTTGTGCGGATGAAGCCGCGCCCGGGCGAGAAGCGCGAGAACTGGCTGCTGCGCAAAATCGACGACGCCTATGCGGGCGGCAGCGACGACCTCGTCGGGCGCCAGCTCACCAGCGTCCTCACCGGTCGCAGCATGGCCGAAATCGCGGGCGACGCCGGCGGCGCGCAATCGCTGCAGGACGCGAAGGGCGCGGACTTCGCCAAGAAGATGGCCGATGCCGCGGCGCATAATCGCAGGGTCGCCAAGACGAAGCCCAAAGGCAAACCGCCCAAATTTCGACCACTCCAGCTCGCGACGCTCGTCGATGCCGTGCCCGGCGGCAACGGCTGGTTTCACGAGATCAAATATGACGGCTACCGCGCCGAAATCGCGGCGGCGGGCAGCGACGTGCGCGTCTACACAAGGAACGGCCTCGACTGGACTGACAAGTTCGCGCCGCTCGTCCGCCATATCGCCGCGCTCGACCTGCCCCCCTCGCTGATCGACGGCGAGATCGTCGCCTATGGCAAGGACGGCAACCCCGATTTCTCCTCGCTGCAGGCGGTGCTCAAGCGCGGCCATGGCGCGCAGGACGATGCGACCGACCTCCATTTCTTCGCCTTCGACCTCCTCGAACTCGAGGGAAAAAGCCTCGCCAGGCTCGGCAATCTCGAACGCAAGGAACGGCTCGAAGCACTGCTCCGCGATGCCCGACCTCCGGTCGCGGTCGCCGACCATGTCATCGGCGCCGGCGAGAAGCTCTACACCGCGATGTGCGGCGCGGGACAGGAGGGCATCATCGCGAAACGCGCCGACGCCGCTTATGTCGGCCGCCGCAGCCAAAGCTGGGTGAAGGTCAAATGCACCCGCCGGCAGGAATTCGTCATCGTCGGCTGGAACGCGTCATCGGCAAAGGGTCGCGCTTTCGCGTCGCTGCTTCTCGCGCAGCGCGAGGGTGATACGCTCATCTACAAGGGCAATGTCGGCACCGGCTTCGACGCCGACACGATCGCCGATCTCGCGAAGAAATTCGCGCGGCTCGAGCGCAAGACCGCCCCGCTCGACGTCGACGCCGCCACCGCGCGCAAGGCCCATTGGCTGAAGCCCGAGCTCGTCGCCGAAATCGCCTTCGCCGAATATACCGCGGGCGGATCGGTCCGCCACGCGAGCTTTCTCGGGCTGCGCCACGACAAGGAGGCCAAGGATGTGACCCCCGAGAAGAAGCAGCCCGCCCCCGCACCGGCAAGCGACGTGACGATCAGCAGCCGCGACCGCGTCATCTTCCCCGAGGCGAAGGCGACCAAGGGCGACCTCGCCGATTATTACGCGGCGATCGCACCGGTCATGCTGCCGCATATGGCGCGCCGCCCGATCAGCCTTGTCCGCTGTCCGCAGGGGCGCGGCAAGAAATGCTTTTTCCAGAAACATGACGCAGGCAGCTTCGGCGCGCATGTCCATCACGTCCCTATCAAGGAGAAGAACGGCGGGCATGAGGATTATCTCTATGTCGACGACGCCGACGGCATCCTCGCCTGCGTCCAGATGGGGACGATCGAGTTTCACGGCTGGGCCAGCCATGTCGGCGCGCTCGAAAAACCCGACCGCATGGTGTTCGATCTCGACCCCGACGAAGGCCTCGCTTTCGCCGACGTCAAAAAGGCCGCGCTCGACATCCGCCGCCAGCTCGCCGATATCGGCCTCGTCAGCTTCGCGATGCTCTCGGGCGGCAAGGGCGTCCATGTCGTCGTGCCGGTCGATCCCGGTCACGGCTGGGACGCGCACAAGGATTTTGCGAAACGCTTCGCCGAGGCGCTGAGTCTCGCCGAACCCGACCGCTATGTCGCGACGATGAGCAAGGCGAAGCGCAAGGGAAAGATCTTCATCGACTGGCTCCGCAACCAGCGCGGCAGCACCGCGATCATGCCCTGGTCCGTGCGCGCGCGCGAAGGCGCGCCCGTCGCGGTGCCGATCGGCTGGGACGCGCTCGCCGATGCGACGAAGGCCGGACAGTGGACCATCAAGGATGGCACCGCGTTGCTGGGCCATGCCGCCAGCCCCGACCTCAGGAGCTGGGGCTTCGCCAACCAGCCCCTCCCCGGCATCTGAGTCGCCGCACCGAAATTGGTTAGATTTCTAATAGGCATTAGAATGGGACCAATATATTACCAAAAATACCTATGCGACGTTTTGAACGGGTATAATTTCGCGATGAAACGAGATTGACCGATAAATTGGTCTGTATAAATTCCCCATCAAATCAGCAATCATAGTTGATTGGCACCATGAGGAGGGAATTTGACATGACCAATATGCGCCATTGGCTTGCTTCGGCGAGCATTGGTACGATGCTTTTCGCCGCGGGCGCCGCGCAGGCGCAAACCGCCGCGCCGGCCGCCGACCCCGCCGCCGAGAGCGAAATCGTCGTCACCGGTATCCGCGGATCGATCCGCGAAGCGATCGATGCCAAGCGCGACCTGTCGGTGATCGCCGACGTCGTCACCGCCGAGGATGTCGGCAAATTCCCCGACAAGAATGTCGCCGAAGCGCTCCAGCGCGTCCCCGGCATCGTCGTCAACCGCGAGTTCGGCGAAGGCGAGCGCGTCTCGCTGCGCGGCACCGCGCCGAACCTCACCAAGACCCTCCTCAACGGCCACAGCGTCGCGACCGCCGACTGGTTCATCCTCGACCAGGTCGCCTCGACGCGCAGCTTCAACTATCTGACGCTGCCCGCCGAGATCATCGGCCGCCTCGAAGTCTACAAGAGCCCGCAGGCCGACGTCGAGGAAGGCGGCGTCGGCGGCACGATCAACGTCATCACGCGCAACCCGCTCGACCTCGAACCGCTCACCCTGTCGGCCTCGGCGCAGGCCGCCTATTCGGATCTATCGGGCAAGGTCGATCCGCAGGTGTCGGGGCTCGTCAGCTGGAAGAATGCCGACGAAACCTTCGGCATCCTCGTCGGCGCGATCTACCAGAAGCGCCGCACGCGCCGCGACGGGCTCGAAATCTTCGGCTACCGCTCCTTCCCCGTCGGCGGGGGGCAGAGCGCGCTCGTCCCGACACTGATCGGCTCGACGATGTTCGAACAGGATCGCGAACGCTACGGCGCCAATGTCGGCATCCAGTTCCGCCCGTCGGACGAACTCGAGATCAACATCACCGGCCTCTACTCGCGTTTCAACGCCGACAACTTCAACCAGAATTATATCGCATGGGGCGAGCAGGCGCTCGCCGGCGGCGGCACGATCAGCAATGCCGTGGTCCGCGACGGTGTCGCGGTCTCGGGCAATATCGCTTCGGCGACCGGCGGCACGACGGGCTTCGGCGTCGTCTATGACGCGATCGACCGGCAGGCGGTCGCCAAGACCGTCTCGGCCGATTTTGACCTGACCTGGCGCCCCGTGGACAGCCTCTCGGTGCATTTCAAGGCCGGCTGGACCAAGGCGAACGGCGACACGAGCAACGAGAATTTCATCGAATTCGCCGGCCCCGGCGCCTTCAGCTACGACCTCACCAGCGGTCGCCCCGAGGTCAGCTTCTCGAACCCCAACCCGCTCAACCCCGCGGGCATCCGCCCCGACTTTGCGCGCATCCAGTCGGTGACCAACGACGATGAGGAGAAATATTTCTATCTCGACGTCGAGAAGGAGGTCGAATGGGGTCCGCTCACCGCGCTCAAATTCGGCGTCAAATATACCGACCATGACCGCGTCGCCGAACGCTTCGCGACCAACGGCGGCGTCTTCACGCCGGGCCTCCGCTGCAATGGCGCACCGTGCACCTCGGCCGATTTCGCGACCGGCAGCGGCATGCCCGGCGACTTCCTCGACAATATCGCCTCGCCCGGAACGCTCCGCGATTACTGGCGCGTCGATCCCGCGAAGCTGCGCGCCATCTATGGCGCGTCGACGTCGCCCTCGAACGATCGCTTCCTCGTCCCCGGCAACAGCTATTCGATCAACGAAAAGGCGTGGGGCGGCTATGGCCTCGCCAAATTCGGCGGCGACGGCTGGCGCGGCAATATCGGCGTGCGTGTGATCGAAACGAAGCAGACATCCGACGGCTTCATCATCGGCGGCGCCAATCCGCAGTTCACCAACCCGTTCGGCGGCTTCACCCCGTCGACCGCGAAACGGTCGTACACCGACATCTTGCCGAGCGCGAACCTGTCGGTCGACCTCTCCGATCAGGTCGTGCTGCGCTTCGCCGCGGGCAAGACTGTGACGCGCCCCGACTTCGTCGACATCACCCCCGGCGTCGACCTCAACGGCACGTTGCTGACGGGCCGCGGCGGCGACCCGAACCTCGACCCCTATCGCGCCAACCAATATGATCTGTCGATCGAATGGTATCCCGACAGCGAGACGATCGTCGCGCTCGCCGCCTTCTACAAGGATATCCAATCCTACATCGTCAACACCACCTCGACCGAGACGCTGCCCGGCGTGTTCGTGCCGGGATCGCAGCCCGCGGGCTGCGTCGTGGCACCCGGCGGCAACCCGAACCTGTTCAACTGCCCCTATCAGATCAACCGGCGCAGCAACGGCGACGGCGGGCGCAACCAGGGGTTCGAATTCCAGGTGTCGCGCCCGATCTGGGGCGGCTTCGGCGCGGTCGTGAACTACACCTATTCGGACGCCAAGGCCGACAATGGCGATCCGATCCCGGGCAATTCGAAGCATTCGCTCAACCTGACGGGCTATTATGAGAACGACCTCGTCAGCGCGCGGCTCTCGTACAATTACCGGTCGAAATTCTTCATCGATATCGACCGCGCCGCGCCGCTCAATCAGGCCGCGCTCTCGTCGCTCGACGCGTCGGTCAGCGTCAACATCACCGACAATATCGCGCTCACCGCCGACGCGGTGAACCTGACCAACGAGAAGATCGAGCAATATTCGGGTACCCGCGACCGTCCGCGCGCCATCTATGACAATGGCCGCCAATTCTATGTCGGGGCGCGCCTGAAGTTCTGATCCCTCCCGCGACCGGCATCCGGAACCCCGGATGCCGGTTCGGAGCGCTATCGCGCCGCGGCGCGATAGCGCGTCGGCGCCACGCCGAAGCGCCGCGCAAAGGCCGTCGCGAAATGACTGGGCGAGGCAAAACCCGTCGCCAGCGCGACCTCGGTCACCGGCTCCGCACCATAGCACAGCCGCCGCGCCGCCTCGTCGAGCCGTGCGCGCATCACATATTGCCAGGGCGACAGGCCGAAGGCGTCGTGGAAGGCATCGGTAAAGCGCCGGACATCCATGTCGACCAGCGCGGCGAGCGCGGCCAGATTATGCTCGGCATCGAGCTGCCCGCGCACCGCGTCGGCCAAGCGATTGCGGTCCGATGCCGACAGCGCCCGGTGCCGCGCCGCCCGGTCGCGATATCCGTAGCGCGCCCCCAGATGCCGTTCGACCGCGTCGCCGACTTCGTGCGCCGCCATCCGCGCCAGATCGTCATCGGGCCCGCGAACAAGGTCCGAGAGCCACGCCGCTGCGCGAAAGAGGAATTCGTCGCGATGCTTCACGCGCGCCCCCAGCGGCGTATCGGCGAGAAGCGCCGTCGGCACGCTCAGTTCGACGAACTCCGCGCGCTCGCCCTGCGCCAGCGCGGCATAGCGGCATGCCGCGGGGATCATCCACACATCGCCGCGTTCCGGCATCGCCGGTCCCGACGGCCCGACCGAAAATTCGCAGTCCATCCGGTCGAGCCGACCGCCGAGATGGACGACGACGACATGATGCTCTTCCTCGAAGGCCCAGTCGGTCGGCGAAGCGAGGTTTTCGGTGGCAGCCAGCACACCCAGCCGGCCGATCGTCGCCTGATGCCGGGCGACCACGTCGCGCTGCGATCGCGGCCTGATGCCATCCCAGACGGTTAGGACGTCGCTCAATCACCCACCTTGCGAGTCCCCACGACTCGCCATGACCATTTTCGATAGCTGCGCCGGAATTTGAAAGCGGACAAGGCGAAAGCGGCTTAGCCTTGGGCAAACAAGGACCAAGGAGACAGAAATGGCCGATCACAGCATCAAGGGTAAGACCGTTCTCATCGCCGGTGGCGGCAAGAATCTGGGCGGCCTCATCGCGCGCGACCTCGCCGAACAAGGCGCGAGGGCGATCGCGATCCACTATAACAGCCCCGCCTCGGCCGCCGAGACCGAGGAAACGCTCGCCGCGATCCGCGCCGCGGGCGCCGAGGCCGTGGCCTTTCAGGCCGACCTCACGTCGGCGGCCGCGATGGGAAAGCTGTTCGCCGACACGATCGCGGCGATCGGGCGGCCGGACATCGCGATCAACACCGTCGGCAAGGTGCTGAAAAAGCCCTTCACCGAGATCAGCGAAGCCGAATATGACGAGATGACCGCGGTCAATTCGAAAACCGCCTTCTTTTTCCTCAAGGAAGCCGGCCGCCATGTGAACGACAATGGCAAGGTCTGCACGCTCGTGACCTCGCTGCTCGGCGCCTATACGCCCTTCTACGCCGCCTATGCGGGGACCAAGGCGCCGGTCGAGCATTTCACCCGCGCCGCGTCGAAGGAGTTCGGCGCGCGCGGCATTTCGGTCACCGCGATCGGCCCGGGCCCGATGGACACCCCCTTCTTCTACCCCGCCGAAGAGGCCGACGCACAGGCCTATCACAAATCGGCGGCGGCGCTGTCGGGCCATTCGAAGACCGGGCTCACCGACATCGAGGATATCGTACCGTGGATCCGCATGCTGGTGTCGGACGGCTGGTGGATGACCGGCCAGACGATCCTCGTCAACGGCGGCTACACGACCAAGTGACCCCTCCCCCGGCCGCCGCGCTGCGGCCGGGACAGCCGGACGGACGGCGCACCGCCGCGCCGTCCGTCCTCTTTGCGCCGCGAAGGCCGAGGGCTATGCTCGCGGCCGCCTTTCCAGGGGGGAGAATGTCATGCACATGCTGTTGGTCATCACGGGCGGCGCGGTGCTGCTCGGGCTGTTCCTGCTCTTCGGCCATTTATGGGGCGGCACGCGCCCCGACCTCGCGCTCGCGGCGAAATATTTCATCCCCGTCTGGCTAGCGGTCGCGCTCATCAACATGTGGGTCGGCGTGACGAAAGCCGGCTATTCGGTGCGCGAGGAATTGCCGATCCTGCTCGTCGTCTTCCTGATCCCCGCCGCGCTGGCGGCCGCCGCGATCTGGCGCCTGTCGCGATGAACGGCGCGCCGCCGGCGGCCGTGGAACACTGACCCCGCGGCGGCGGCGCCTCCGCCGTCAGAAGCGTCCTTCGAAGGTCAGCCCGATCATCCGCGGTTCGCCGAACAGCGCCTGCATCCGGCCGCCATTTTCATATTGATAGTCGAAATATTTGTCGTCGAAGATGTTGGTGGCGACCAGATAGGCGCCGAAATTCTCGGTGCCATAGCCGATCTTCGCGTTGACCAGCGTGCGACCCGGCACGTTGCGGCCGCCGCTCTGGTCGCGGATATCCTGAAACTGCGGGCCGCGATAATTGACGTTGAGGTTGGCGCTGAAACCCGACGGATGACGCCAGTCGAGCCCCGCCGCCCATGTCCAGCGCGGCGCATTGGCAAACTCGAACCCCGACAGGTCGAGCACCTGACCGTTGCTCGTCTGGAAATCGAGGAACTTGCTGTTGGCATAGCCGACCGAGCCATAGACGTTGAGCCGGTCGGTGACGTCGAAATCGCTCTCGACCTCGAAGCCCCAGACGCGCGAACTGCCCGCATTCTGCGTCTCGTAATCATAGACATTGTCCGACAGCTGGACATAGACCTGCTGGTCCTTCCAGTCGACGTAGAAGGCGTTGGCGTTGAGCGTCAGCCGCCGATCGAGCCATTGCGTGCGCAGCGACAGCTCGTAATTCCATGTATATTCGGGGTCGTAGACATGCGTCGTCGCGCGGCCGGGATTCACCCCGCTGCCGCCCGAACGATAGCCGCGCTGGACGATGGCGGAGAGCGTCTTGTCGGGCGCAATCTCCCACGACACCCCGCCCTTCGGCAGGAAGGCCTTGTACGTCGTCGTCGATTCGGGCCCGACGCTGTTCGCATCGGCGACCTGCTGGCGCAGCAGCCCGTTGATCGTCTGCACGATCCCCGCGATCAACGGATCGAACAGCGGGTTGGCGGGATCGGGCAGCACGGTATTGAGGACGACAACATTGTCGTTCGCGACCTTCTGCCGCTCGTGATCGTAGCGGAAGCCCGCGAGCAGTTTCAGCCCCGGCACGACTTCCCAGCTCGCATCGCCGAACAGCGCCATCGTCTCGACGTCGACCGCGTAGCGCTGGTCCGACGAGATGAAGATGCGCGGCGGGTAGAGCGCACGCGCCTGCTGCGCAAAGAAGAGCGCCTGGTCGGCGGGCAGCCCGAACTGGCTCTGGAGCAGCGCCGCAACCTGCGGCGTCAGCCCGAGGTCGGCGTCGGGGTCGAGGCTGAAGGTGCTGTTCGAATCCGACGCGGGGTTCTTCTGGCGCGAATAATAGCCGCCGATCAGCCCCTGCAGCGGCCCGCTGTCGAAGGTCAGCCGCAATTCCTGGCTGTAGATTTTCTGGTTGGTCGCAAAATCGCCATAGGCCTCGTCCTCGGCGCGGAGTTCGCCATCATAGGTCGAAAAGGTCTTGAGGTGATTATAGGTGCTCACCGACGACAGCGTGAAGACGTCGCTGACGGGCAGCGACACATCGAGGGTGAAAAGGTCGGCGCTCGTCCGCGTGAAGGTCGGCCGGTTGGCGAGAACATAGCGGTCGTTCCATGCACCCGGCACGTCGCTGAACACATAGCCGCGCCCGTCGTTGCCGAAATGGCGGTCGTAGAGATACGACGCCTTGATCTGCACGCCCTCGGCGCCCGCCGGGGTGAACAGCAATTTGGCGCGCACGACATCGCTGCGCGTCTTCGCATAATTGCCGCCGGTCAGCCGGTTCTTGATCAGCCCGTCGCCGCGCGCGAGTTCGCCCGCGACGCGAAACGCCAGCACATCGTCGACGATCGGCCCGCCGACCGCGCCGGCAAGGCGATATTCGCCGTCGGCGTCGGTGATCATCGCGCGCGCCTTGCCGCGCCAGTCGAAGCTGGGGTCGGCGGTCTTGAGGATGATCGCGCCCGCGAGTGCATTGCGCCCCTGCAGCGTCGATTGCGGCCCGCGCAATATTTCGGCCTGCTCGAGATCCCAGAGGTCGAGCGGCCCGCCCGCCGCCGCCTCGCTCGGCAGCGGCGATCCGTCGAGATAGATGGTCGCAAGGTCGCCGAAACCATAGCCCGAGACATTCTTGTTCGAAATGCCGCGAATGTTGAACCCCGACTCGGCAAAGCTCGACGCGACGTTCGCGGTGCGATCGATCAGGTCATAGACGCTGACGAGATTCTGTCGGTCGATATCCTCGGCAGTATAGACTTTCACGCTTTCGGGCGTGTCCTGCAGCGTGCGGTCGAATTTCAGCCCGGTGACGACGATCTCGCCCGCCTCGCCGGCATCGCCCGCCTCCGCAGCGTCGATCGCGGCCTCCGCCGCATGAGCCGGCATCGCCGCTCCGGCCAGCAGGGCAACGAGCATCGGCCTGAAAATCTTGGTCATTGCGAAGGACTCCCCATGTCGCTATCGAGCGGGGCCGCTATTGCTATTGCGAATGCGAGTCAATAGTGAGGTCGCAAAGGGGGACAAGATGGAAGACAGCGCGCCGCTCATACCGGCCTTGCTGGCATTGGTCGGTGCGGGCACCGGCGCATGGATGCTGCGCAAGAGCTGGGGATCGAAAGACAAGGCGAACCGCGGTTGGCTGGTCGGCGGCTGGCTGCTGATCGCCGCCTCCTTCATCCGCCCGATGCTCGCGCTCGGCAGCGTGCGCGGCTTCTTCATCGCGCTCGCGCTCGTCTCGACCGCCGCGCTCGGCGTCGTCGCCGCAAACTATACCGTGCGGCAGGCAAAGGCGCGCGCAGCGCGCGAAAGCCTCGCCCCCGAACCCTCCAACCGCGCGACCACCAAGGGACGCGAGACGCTGCGCTGGCTGCTCGCGGGCCCGATCGGCATGATCGCCGCGATGGGCGTCGGCATCGCCTGGGCCGCACTCGTCCCCGGCGAGCAGCAGACGCGGCTTGTTGTCGGCGGGCTCATCGTCCCCGTCGCCTGGGGGGCGTGCATGGCGTGGACGCTCGCCGACAACCGCATCCTCCGCGCGACCGCCGTGCTCACCGGCGTCGCCCTCATCAGCTTCACCGCCGCCATCGTGAAGGGTTTCGCATGACCGCCGCCACCCCGAAGCCCCCGCGGCCCGCGAAGAAAAAGGATCTGATGTCGCGCATCCCCGCGGGCTTCGTCCGCGCGGTGCTGCGCGGGCACAGCAGCCTCGGCCTCGCCTTCGCCGCGCTCATCTATCTCATCTGCCTGTCGGGCAGCATCGCGGTCTTCGCGCACGAATTCCAGCGCTGGGAAAGCGCGGCCGCCCCGCAGCTCACCGAAGCGAGCCCCGACGCCGTCCAGACCGCGTTCGAGGGCGCGATCGCCGCGGGCGGCCCGGGGGTCGAGCATGTCTATATCACGCTCCCCACCAGTGATTTCCCGCGCCTCCTCCTCTATGTCGACGCCGACGAGGATCGGCAGTTCCTCGCCGACGCGCAGGGGAAGATCGCGCCCGGCGGCGAGGCGGCGTGGACCGAATTCATCACGCGCCTCCACATCAACCTCCACCTGCCGCGCACATGGGGCGGCTTCCTCGTCGGGCTGATCGGCGTCGCTTTGCTCTCGTCGCTCATCTCGGGCATCCTCGCGCACCCGCGCATCTTCCGCGACGCCTTTCACCTCCGGCTCGGCGGGTCGCAGCGGCTGCAGGAAGCCGACCTCCACAACCGCCTCGGCGTCTGGGCGCTGCCCTTCCACATCCTCATCTCGCTCTCCGGCGCCTTCCTCGGGCTCACGACGATCATCGTCGGCGTGCTCGGCATGGCGATGTTCAACGGCGATGTGAACAAGGTCTACGCGCTCTTCATCCCCGCCCCGCCGGTCGACGACCCGCGCCCCGCGCCGGTGCTCGACCTTCGCCCCATGTATGCCAAGCTGCCGCAGGACGGCGGCCGCCTCACCTATATCTTCACCGAACATCCGACCGAGATGGGCGGCGCGGCGCTGTTCAACGTCGAACAGCCGAACCGCATGGCGGGGGTCGACAGCTATGCCTTCCGCCGCGACGCGAGCATCTACAGCCAGCAGAAGGCGGTCGACAACAATCTCGGCGAGGATCTGCTCGGCGGCATGGGCCAGCTGCATTTCGGCTGGTTCGGCGGCGGGATCGTCAAGATCGTCTATTTCGCGCTCGGGCTCGGCCTCACCTATCTCGCCGCGAGCGGAGTGAACATCTGGCTCGCGCGCCGCCGCGACAAGGGCCGACCGGCGCCGGGGTGGGAACGCGCCTGGGCCGCGACCGTCTGGGGTCAGCCCGCGGGCATCGCCGCCGCCGCCGTCGCCGGCCTCGCCCTCGCGAGCGCTCCCGCCGCGATCGGCGCGTGGCTCGCCGTCAGCCTGCTTTTCCTCGCCGCCGCGATCCGCCTCCCCGCGACACGCCTCTCGACGCTCGGGCGCATCGCGACCGCCGCGCTGACCCTCGCCGCCGCCGCGACGCACTTTGCGCTACGCGGCGGCCTCAACAGCGCCGACCCCGTCGCGTGGATCGTCAACCTGAGCCTGATCGCAGCGGGCGCGGCGCTGCTGTTGCCCGAACTTCGGATGCGTCGGAACAAGGCCGACCCGGCAACCGCCGCCGCCTGATCGATCCTCCATCGCGCAGCGATGGTGGAGGGGCACGACGCCATCCTTGAACGATATCGGTTCCGTGTCCCCGCGAAGGGTGTCGGGAGTCCCGCGCCTCCCGACACGACCCATCTCCCGTCGGTTCGGAACGGCACCGGCAGGAGATAGGCTCCCGCCTTCGCGGGAGCGCATTGTTTTTCACTAAAGATGATCGCGTCACGCCCGGAACTGCGACCTCCCTATCGCTCCGTCACGGCGAGGAGGATCATTCCGTCCCGCCCTCCGCCGCCTTCGCCTTCCGCCGCTGCCGCCACGACGGCACTGTCTTCACCGCGGCCACCCCGTCATCCATCGCGGGCGTCAGCGGCACCGCCGGCACGCGCTCGCCGCGCGCCTCGGCCGCCTCGATCCACGCCAGATAGCCCTCTGGAATATCGCCCCCCGCGCTCACCCAATCGGCCTCGCCCGCAAAGCGCTGCACCGGCTCGGCATCCACAGGCGCACCCTCATACATTTGCAGCGGCCCATGATAGGGCGTGTCATACTCGCGCAGCTGCACCAGCTCGACGCCCGGATCGTCCAGCTGCATCGCAGTCGCCTCGATCCCGCCCTCGTCGACCGCCGCGATCAGCGCGCGCTGCCGCTCGGCGAGCGCGTGCAGCGCCGCCCCGATCTCGGCCTGCGCCTGATCGTCGAGCGCCACCCCGTCGAACCCGCCCAGCAGCGCCGCCGCCGCATCCTGCCCCGCCACCGGATCGCCCGCGCCCGCACCGCCATGGATCACCGTCCGCACCGTCGTCGCCGAGGTCTCGGCCATCGCGCCCGCCGCGGCGCCCGAAGCACCACCCTCGCCAGCCCCGGCGACCGCAGCGCCCGCCCCTGCACTGGCGCGCGTCGAGAAATAGTTGATCGTCGTCCGCTTGCCGCCCGCATCCTGCCCGTAATGGCGGAGGCAAAACATCAGCAGCGCGTCATTGTGCCGCCGCCGGAACCCCATCAGCTTGCCCGCGACAAAGACGGGCACCAGATAGCCGTCGATCGCGCGTTCGAACGCAATATCCTTCAGCCGCGCGACCCCGAAATCGAGCGCCGCCTCCCACGCCCGCCGAAAGCTTTCCGCACCGGGCGCGCGCCGCAGCGTATAACAATTCGCCTGCGCCATATTCACCATCGCCGCCGCGCGGCTGACCGACCCGGTATCGGCAAGCGCCCCGATAAACGCCTTCTGCCGCTCGGGCGTCCACCCGTCGTGCCGATATTTGCGCGGCACCGGCGTAAAGTCGGGCAGCGGCGGCCGCGCCTCGGCCGCGATCGGTGTCCGGTTCTGCATGATATGCCCTCCTGTCCGCCAAACCGGACAGGATATGACTTAGCGGGGGAATGTAGGAAAGGGGCTTTGTTTACATTTTGTTCTTGCGCTCTGGGACTCTTCCTGGCATTTTGCCAAAAATCGACCCAGAGGAGAAAATTGTGACCGAAAATCGCCCTTTCAACGAATTTCGGCAACGCCTTGGTATGTCGGTCGATGAAGTAGCCCAAGAGCTGGAATGCGACATCAGCACTGTGTATCGTTGGGAGCGCGGTGAAACTGCACCGAAAGCGCATATCTACCGTTCGCTGGAAATGATCGGCAGCCTCAAGCCCAAATCTGTTCAGGACGCGCCCACGGGGGATCTGTCGTTCCGTTTTATCGATCTGTTCGCCGGAATTGGCGGGCTGCGGATCGGCTTCCAGGGCATTGGTGGCCACTGCGTTTTCACGTCCGAATGGGACAAGAATGCGCAAGAAACCTATCGGAAGAACTTCCGGGACAATCACGAGCTTCACGGGGATGTTCGGCAATATTCAGAAAATCCGAACCTGATCCCGGATCACGACGTCTTGCTCGCCGGTTTTCCTTGCCAGCCATTTTCTATTGCCGGCGTGTCGAAGAAGAATGCTCTCGGTCGCCCTCACGGCTTTCTGTGCGACACGCAAGGCACGCTGTTTTTCGACACTGCGCAAATTATTGCCCATCATCGGCCGGCAGCGTTCGTGTTGGAAAATGTAAAGAATCTTGAGAGTCACGATAGCGGCAAGACGTTTGCAACGATCATGAACGTGCTCGAAAACGAGTTGAAGTATAAGGTGCAAGCGAAAGTTATCAGCTCAACGCCTTGGGTTCCGCAAAAGCGCGAGCGTATTTTCATTGTGGGGTTTCGGGATAAGACGGACTTCAATCTGAAGGCGCTCGAAATCCCCGACGCATCGGAGGGGCCAAAGCTTGGCAGCATTCTGGAACGACACGAGGACGTAGACCCGAAGTACACGCTCACGCCGCGCCTTTGGGAATATCTGCAAAAGTACAAGGAGAAGCACACCTCGAAGGGAAACGGGTTTGGATACAGCCTTTTCGGCCCCAACGATGTCGCCCGGACCCTTTCAGCTCGCTACTACAAAGACGGCTCGGAAATTCTTATTGATCAGCCCGGCGAACGTCCTCGCCGGCTTACCCCGATAGAATGTGCCCGCTTGATGGGCTTTGATCGCGGTGAAAGACGTTGGCAGATTGGAGTCTCGGACACCCAAGCCTATCGCCAGTTCGGAAACGCCGTCGTGGTTCCGGTGGTCGAATTTCTCGCCAATGCAATGAAACCATATTTGGCAACGGCACTCGCTGGTCGCGAAAGACTTCCGGAAGAATCTGCTCCTGACGCGCCCCAAGGGCGACCGATGGCAGAAGCCGATGGTTGATGTCGTAACCCCGGAGGTGCGCAGCCGGATGATGGCTGGCATCCGGGGTAAGAACACCAAACCGGAAATGCTGATCCGCAGGGGGCTCCATCGCCTGGGCCTCCGCTTTCTTGTCCACGACAAGCGTCTGCCAGGAAAGCCGGACCTGGTATTTCCTAGGTGGCGGGCGACAATTTTCGTCAACGGATGCTTTTGGCATGGACACGACTGTCGACTTTTCAAACTTCCTTCCACGCGAACCGAGTTTTGGCGGAACAAAATCAGCGCAAACCAAAAGCGTGACCAAGCCGCCATAAGAATGCTCGAAGAGAAGGGTTGGCGGACACTGACAATCTGGGAATGCCAAATCAAAGGGCGATCTGCAGAAGAAATCAAATCTGTTTTACAGCTTTGCAGGAACTGGTTGACCGACGAACCCGTTTCGGCTCACCAATAAGACCATGAAGCGAGGGCATCTTTCCGAATATTTTTCCGGCATCGCAGTAAAGCAGCTGAGCGCCGTCGAAACGCGGCCCGCTACGTCGAACCAGCATGAATTCAATGCCTCGACTGAATTGAAGAAGCTGCTTGGCGAAGACGACCAGAAGGATATCCCGACCAAGTTCCTATGGATCGGGCATGAGCAGGAAACCGTCGAGTCTGAGGGTTTCGTAACGTGGTATGATGCGCGACGACGCCACCCGACGCGCTCGGAATATCGACTCTATTACCCTAGCAACGACGTGACGGCGATGATGGATGAAGGCGATGCCTTCTTCTTGGCCAAGCGCAAGAACGATGATTGCCTCGTCATCATCACGCCCAGCGACAGCACGATGTACAACCAACTCCTCTGGTTGTTCGGAATCGACGTCCAATCCCAGTTCCAGTTCAACTATCAGCAAGTCGGCGGCAACTCGGACGCCGAGTTGGATTTCGTCAGCCGTTTCATTCTTGAAGCGCTGGAAATTGATCCGGAGGAACCGGAAGAAGCGGACCTCGACCGGCTGATCGAGCCTTTCGGCCTTTCGATGCCCAAGGCCCGCCTTCTCTCTGAGCTGGCCCGGAGTTCCCTCGACCTCCCCTACGTGCGTCAAGAGCCCGACTTGGCTTTGATGGTGTGGATGGAACGCGAGGATCAGCTATTCCGGCGCCTTGAAAGAAAGATTGTCGCCGAACGTTTGCGTACTGGCTTCCAGACTGATGGCGGCGAAGATGTTGATGGCTTCATAGCCTTTTCGCTGAGCGTTCAAAACCGTCGCAAATCGCGGGCAGGCTTGGCTCTCGAAAGCCATATCGAAGCGCTGCTGAAAGCCTTTGACGTCCATTATTCCCGCGGCGCTATCACCGAAAATGGCAACAAGCCCGATTTCCTGTTTCCCGGCGCCATCCAATATGCCGACAAAGCCTTTCCAGCAGATCTGCTAACGATGCTCGGCGCAAAATCGACACTGAAGGAACGCTGGCGCCAAGTGCTTTCGGAAGCGGAGCGGATCGAGGTCAAACATTTGCTTACCTTGGAACCAGGCATTTCGGTGAAGCAAACGGCCGAAATGCAAGCCAAGCAGCTTCAGCTGGTACTGCCCCGGATTCTGCACACTACTTACAAGGCCGAACAGCAGGCTTGGCTAATGGACGTTTCGGACTTCATTAGGCTGGTTCAGTCTCGGCAAGTTTGAACATTCACCCAACCTCCCGCCACTCCCCCAGCCCCAACTCGCCAATCTCCCACCCCCCGATCCGCCAGCGCACCAGCCGCAGCGTCGGATAGCCGACCGCCGCCGTCATTCGGCGGACCTGGCGGTTGCGGCCTTCGGTGATCGTGAGTTCGATCCAGCTGTCGGGCACGCTCTTGCGGTATCGCACCGGCGGGTCGCGGTCCCAGAGCTGCGGCGGGTCGATGCGGCGGACGGTTGCGGGGCGCGTCGGGCCGTCGTTCAGCGTGACGCCGCGGCGCAGCGCCGCCAGCGCGGCGTCATCGGGCTCGCCCTCGACCTGCGCGAGATAGGTTTTGGGCATCTTGTGCTTCGGCGACGAAATCCGCGCCTGCAGCGCGCCGTCGTCGGTCAGGATCAACAAACCTTCGCTATCCCGATCCAGCCGCCCGGCCGGATAGACGCCGGGCACGTCGATATAGTCGGACAGCGTCGCGCGCGGGCCATCCGCGCTCGCGGTCATGCCCTTGTCGGTGAATTGCGACAGGACGCCCCACGGCTTGTTGAACAGGATCGTCGTCATGGCATCACACTCCGCGCCACCGCCTCGGCGACCTTGATGCCGTCGACCGCCGCCGACAAAATGCCCCCGGCATAGCCCGCGCCCTCGCCCGCCGGGAACAGCCCCGCGGTGTTCAGGCTCTGAAAACCCTCGCCGCGGGTGAAGCGCACGGGCGAGGAGGTGCGCGTCTCAACCCCCGTCATCACCACGTCGGGATGGTCGTACCCCGCGATCTGGCGCCCGAACACCGGGATCGCCTCGCGCATCGCCTCGACCGCGAACGCCGGCAGGCATTGCGCGAGATCAGTCGGCGTCACGCCGGGGCGATAGGAGGGGATGACGCTGCCGAGCTCGGTCGACGGACGGCCTTTCAGGAAATCGCCGACGCGCTGCGCGGGCGCGCGATAGTTCGAACCGCCCGCGACGAAGGCGAGCGATTCCCAGTGCCGCTGGAAGGCGATGCCCGCGAGCGGATCGCCCGGATAGTCGCGCGCGGGGTCGATCGCGACGACGAAGCCCGAATTGGCGTTGCGTTCGTTGCGCGAATATTGGCTCATGCCGTTGGTCGCGACGCGCCCCTCCTCCGACGTCGCGGCGACGACGGTACCGCCGGGGCACATGCAGAAACTATAGACGGTGCGCCCGTTCTTGCAGTGGTGCGAGATATGATATTCGGCGGCGCCGAGGATCGGATTGCCCGCATCGGCGCCGAAGCGCGAAGCGTCGATCCACGATTGCGGATGCTCGATGCGGACGCCGATCGAAAAGGGCTTCGCCTCGACATGCACCCCCGCCGCCAGCAGCATCGCAAAGGTGTCGCGCGCGCTGTGGCCGATCGCCATGACGACGCGGTCGGCCTCGATATACTCGCCATTGCTCAGGTGCACGCCCTCGACGCGGCGTTCGCCCGCGCCGTCGGTGGCGATATCGAGCCCGTCGACCCTGTGCTGCCAACGATATTCGCCGCCCAGCCCCTCGATCGTCTCGCGCAGGCTTTCGACCATCGTCACCAGCCGGAAGGTACCGATATGCGGGTGCGCCTCGGTCAATATTTCGGGCGGCGCGCCGGCTTTCACGAATTCGGTGAGCACCTTGCGGTCGAGGTGCCGCGGATCCTTGATCCGGCTGTAGAGCTTGCCGTCCGAAAAGGTGCCCGCGCCGCCCTCACCGAACTGGACGTTCGATTCGGGGTGGAGCACGCTGCGCCGCCACAGATCCCACGTATCCTTGGTGCGCTCGCGCACGACCTTGCCGCGGTCGAGGATGATCGGGCGAAACCCCATCTGCGCGAGGATCAGCCCGACGAACAGCCCGCACGGGCCCGCCCCGACGACGACCGGGCGCTTGATGCCCTTCGGCGCCTGCGTGATGAATTTATACGCGGTGTTCGGCGTCTGCTGGACGTTGCGGTCCTTGCGAAAGCGCGCCAGCACCGCGCCCTCGTCCTTCACATTGACGTCGACCGAATAGATCAGCTTGATGTTCGTCTTGTCGCGCGCATCGTTCGCGCGGCGCGCGACGACGTGGCGGATCAACTCGCGCGGCGAAATGCGCAGCCGCTTGCAGATCGCGGCGGGCAAATCCTCCGGCGCATGGTGCAGCGGCAGCGTAAGTTCGGTCAGGCGAAGCATCGCACGCCTGTAATGCGCAAGCCCGCCGGGGGGAACGCCAATCGAAACGGGGTTCGAAAAGAAAAGGGGCGGTCATCGCTGACCGCCCCCTCTTGATCCTTATGCCGCTTCCTTCTTGCGCGACGCCTTCTTGCGCTCGTGCGGATCGAGCAGCGCCTTGCGGATGCGGATATTCTTCGGGGTCACTTCGACCATCTCGTCATCGTCGATGTAAGCGATCGCCTGTTCCAGCGTCATGCGGCGCGGCGGCGTGAGGCGGATCGCGTCGTCCTTGCCCGTCGAACGGAAGTTCGTGAGCTGCTTCGACTTCATCGGGTTGACCTCGAGGTCGTCGGGCTTGGCATTCTCGCCGATGATCATGCCCTCATAGAGCGCCTCGCCCGGCGAGACGAACAGGATGCCGCGCTCTTCGAGCGGACCAAGGGCGTATGCAACAGCTTCGCCATTGCCGTTCGAGATGAGGACGCCGTTCTTGCGGCCCTCGATCACGCCCTTGTACGGGCCGTACTTCTCGAACAGGCGGTTCATGATCCCGGTGCCGCGCGTGTCGGACAGGAATTCGCCATGATAGCCGATCAGGCCGCGCGAGGGGCCCGAGAAGGTGATGCGCGTCTTGCCGCCGCCCGACGGACGCATGTCGGTGAGGTCGGCCTTCCGGATCTGCATCTTCTCGACGACCGTGCCCGAATGTTCGTCGTCGACGTCGATGACGACGGTTTCATAAGGCTCGGTGCGCTTGCCGGCTTCGTCTTCGCCATAAAGCACTTTCGGGCGGCTGATGCCGAGTTCGAAGCCTTCGCGGCGCATCGTTTCGATGAGCACGCCGAGCTGGAGCTCGCCGCGGCCCGCGACGTCGAAGCTGTCCTTGTCGGCGCTTTCGGTGATGCGGATCGCGACGTTCGTTTCGGCTTCGCGCAGCAGGCGGTCGCGGATCATGCGGCTCGTCACCTTGCTGCCCTCGCGGCCCGCCATCGGGCTGTCGTTGACGGCAAAGCGCATCGACAGCGTCGGCGGATCGATCGGCTGCGCGGCGATCGGCTCGCTGACGCTCGTGTCGGCGATCGTGTTCGCGACGGTCGCGTTGGTCAGGCCCGCGATCGCGACGATGTCGCCCGCTTTCGCTTCCTCGACGGGCACGCGGTCGAGCCCGCGGAACGCCAGCAGCTTCGACGCGCGGCCGGTTTCGATGACCTTGCCGTCCATGTCGAGCGCGTGGATCGGCTGGTTGACCTTGACCGTGCCCGACTGGACGCGGCCGGTCAGGATGCGGCCAATGAAGTTATCGCGGTCGAGCAGGGTGGCGAGGAAGGTGAAGGGCGCATCTTCGTCGAGACCCGGGGTCGGGACGTGGCTGACGATCGTCTGGAACAGCGGCGTCAGATCGCCTTCGCGCGCGTCGGGGCTTTCGGAGGCATAGCCGCCGCGGCCCGAAGCGTAGAGAATCGGGAAATCGAGCTGTTCGTCATTGGCTTCGAGCGCGAGGAACAGTTCGAACACTTCGTCGAGCACTTCGGCGGCGCGCGCGTCGCTGCGATCGATCTTGTTGACGACGACGATCGGCTTGAGGCCGAGCGCGAGCGCCTTGCCGGTCACGAACTTGGTCTGCGGCATCGGGCCTTCGGCGGCGTCGACGAGCAGAATGACGCCATCGACCATCGACAGGATACGCTCGACCTCACCGCCGAAGTCGGCGTGGCCCGGGGTGTCGACGATGTTGATGCGCGTCAGGTCGGCGCCTTCGCCCCACTCGACACTGGTGCACTTCGCAAGGATGGTGATCCCGCGTTCCTTTTCGAGGTCGTTCGAATCCATCGCGCGTTCTTCGACGCGCTGGTTGTCGCGGAACGTACCCGACTGGCGGAACAGCTGGTCGACGAGGGTCGTCTTGCCATGGTCGACGTGTGCGATAATCGCAATATTGCGCAAAGACATGCGGAAAGAGCCTTGATGGAAGGGGGCAGCACCCGGAGCGCCGCGAAACGCCGCGCCCCTAACAGAAGTGGTGCTGCGGCGCAACATGATTGCCGACGACACTAGGCGTCAGGCGCAGGGCGATGTCGCTCCGCGATAGTCGGCGCCCCAGCGGCGATAGCCCGCGGTGTCGATATGGAAGCGCGTGACATTGTAGATGCCGAGTCCGACCGCAAAGCGCGAACCGGTGCGCGCGTGGAGCGGGCAAAGCGCCCCGATCAGCTCCTCGCGTTGCAGAGACCGCTCCGGTATCAGGTCGAGCGCCGCGAAGCGAAGGTGACGGCTCGCTTTCGCTCCCCTGAAACAGCCATTGGCGACCGGATCGCGATAACCCGACACGACGCGCACCGGGCCGACCGCAGGGACGACATGATCGCGGACATAGCGCAACGTCGACACCATCGCCGGCCACAGATGGCGCGGCGGCACGGCGAACGGTTCGGCGGCTTCGCAGCGCCGCCAGCGCGCATCGCTGCGCAGGATATCGGCGATCGGCAGCACGTCGCCGACGCCTTCGCGCTCCAGATAGGCTTCGATCGCCGCGACGTCAGCTCTGACAGCGCCGCTGCGCCATTCGGCGAACAGGTCGGCGTCGCGCGGCGCGAAATGATGGCGGATCGGCGTCGCAACGAACAGCAGCAGCAATGCCGCGATCAGGCCGACGACGAGCCCGCGCCTCACAGCATCGCCACAAGCCGCTCGACCTCTTGCGCCGCGGCCCGCGCGGCGCGGCGCAGGTTCGCCTGAAAATCGCCGCCGCTCGCGTCATTCGCTTCGTCGGTTACCGCCTTGATTGCCGCCCAGGGCTTGCCGAGCCGCATCGCGGCCTGCGCCACCGCGCCCACCTCCATGTCGACCAGCGTCGCGCCGAGCGATTGCAGATCGGCCGCGGCGTCGGGACAGGCGACAAAGCTGTCGCCGCTCGCGATGCGCGCGTGGGGCAGACCGAGCCCCGGATCGGCTATTGCCGAAAAATGCGCCTCGCCGGGCTCGCCCATCGGCCAGTCGCCGGCACGATAGCGCCGGAACAGGCCGGGATGCGCCGCGCCATAATCATGCTGCACCGCCTCGGCGAGCCAATAGGCGCCCGGCGCCGCGCCGAGTGCACCACAGGTCCCGGTCATCAGCAGCAGGTCGGCATCGGCGCCGAGCAGACCCGCCGCAAGCGCGGCGTTGACCTTGCCGAGCCCGCATGTCGAAATGACCAGCGCGTGGCCGTGCGCTTCGATCCGGCGCACGCCAAGCGGACCGTCGGTTCGCATCCCCGCTCCGGGGAACAGGGTATCGGCCTCTTCGGGCAGCGCGGCGAGAATCAGCATATCGGCCATCGCGCCGGTCTATCGTTTCGTGCGGTCTTGCCAAGCGTGTGCACCACCGCCATCGCTCGCCCCATGCTTGCACGCATCTTTCCCGACCGCTTCGTCCCTATCCTGCTCGCGACGATCCTGATCGCCAGCCTGCTTCCGGTTCGCGGCGCCGCGGTGCCCGTGGCAGAAGCCCTATCGACCGCCGCGATCGTCCTTCTCTTTTTCCTGAACGGCGTCCGCCTGCCGCGCGACGAAGTGCTCCACGGCATCCGCAACTGGAAACTGCAGGGCGGCGCCTTCCTTTTCTGCTTCGGCGCGATGGCGCTGTTCGGGGTCGGCGCTCAGCTTGCGGCGACCCCCTTCCTGCCCGCGGCGCTCGCACTCGGCTTCCTCTTCCTCGGCATCCTGCCCTCGACCGTCCAGTCGGCGACCGCGGCGAGCGGCCTTGCCGGGGGCAATGTCGCGGCGAGCGTCGTCGCCGCCGCGCTGCTCAATCTGGCGGGCGTGATCGCCTCACCGTTGCTGTTCGCCGCGCTGGCGGGGAGCGCCGAGGCGATTCACGGCGAGGCGGCGCTGCGCATCGTCGCGATATTGCTGCTGCCGTTCATCGCCGGCCAGTTCGTGCAGAAATGGCTGCGCCCATGGGTGCTCGCACATCGCGGTCTCGCGACGCTCATGGACCGCACCGCCATCGCGGTCGCCGTCTATGTCGCCTTCTCCGCCGCAGTGGTCGCTGGCATCTGGCAGTTGCTCGACGGACGCGAGATCGGCATCGTGTTCGCACTGGTTGCCGCATTGCTCGCGCTGGCGTTCGGCGGCGCATGGCTGTTCGGCCGCCTGCTCGGCCTCGCGCGGCCCGACCGCGTCACGCTGCTATTCTCCGGCGCGCAGAAAAGCATTGCGGTCGGCGCGCCGCTCGCCGCGACGCTGTTCGCGCCTGCCATCGCCGGCATGGTGCTGGTCCCGATCCTCGTCTATCATATGGCACAATTGATCCTGTCAGCATGGATCGCGCCGGCGCTGAAGCGCGGGGAAAAGGTGTAGTGCTTGAATAACACAGGTTCGCGTGCCATATGGTATGCGGCAGCGGGGTGGAAGGAAGACAAATGAGCGAAGTGACCGCAACGGCGACCGCAACCGAAGAATTGACGCTGACGCCGCCCGATCCCGTACCCACCGTCACCCCCGAAAAGGCCGCGGGGCTCGTCCCGCTGTCGACCGACCAGAAATCGAAGCTCGAAGAGCGCGTCGACGGTTTCATCGACGACCTGGTCGCGCAGGACGTCAATTCGCCCGCCTTCGGCCAGAAGGTCGACCAGATCACCAACATGGGCCGCAAGGAAATGCTGGAGGCGGCGAGCCATTCGAACCGCTTCCTCGACCGGCCGATCAAGGCGATGGACCGCGACAGCGACATCGGTATGAACCTGATCGAGCTGCGCAACACCGTCGAACGGCTCGACCCGTCGGCGAACGGCAAGCTGTTGTCGAAGCGCGGTTTCCTCGACAAGATTTTCGGTAGCAGCGTCACCAATTATTTCGCGCAATATCGCAGCGCGCAGACGCACATCAGCGGCGTCCTCACCGCCTTGTCGAACGGCAAGGACGAGCTTCTGATGGATAACGCCGCAATCGACGTCGAGCGCCGCAAGCTGTGGGAATCGATGGGCAAGCTCGAGCAGATGATCCACATCGCGCAGACGCTCGACGAAAAGCTCGAAATGAAAGCGGCCGAACTCGACGGCACCGATCCGGCCAAGGCGAAAGTGCTGCGCGAAAATGCGCTGTTCTATGCCCGCCAGCGCACCCAGGACCTGCTCACGCAGATGGCGGTGACGGTGCAGGGTTATCTCGCGCTCGACCTTGTCAAAAAGAATAATGTCGAGCTGGTGAAGGGCGTCGACCGCGCCTCGACCACCACCGTCGGCGCACTCAAGACCGCGATCACCGTCGCGCAGGCGATGACCAACCAGAAGCTGGTGCTCGAACAGATCACCGCGCTGAACACGACAACCGCGAATATCATCGACGGCACGTCGAAGATGCTGAAGGACAATACCGCGCGCATCCACGAGCAGGCAGCGTCGAGCACGATCCCGATGGAAACGCTGAGCCGCGCTTTCCAGAATATCTACGACACGATGGACGCGATCGACACGTTCAAGCTGAAGGCGCTCGACAGCATGAAGACCACGGTCAACGCGCTCGAAGGCGAAGTCGCGAAGTCGAAGGGCTATATCGCGCGCGCCGAAGGCGCGAGCCAGGCGCAGGCGAGCGTCGCGGGCGCCGACAGTCCGCTCGCGTCGCTCGAAGGCTAAAGGCGCGCGATGAGCATGAGCGAAGTCGACAAGATCCGGCTTTCGGCGGAATCGGCGATCGAACGGTCGCGCGAGCGTCGCCGCCCGATCGGCACCAAGAGCGTCGCGCTGCGCCGCGAGCATCTCTTCAAGAAGCTTGGCCGGATGCTGATCGCGGGGGGCGTCGTGCTGCTCGGCGCCGCGCTGTTCGGGGCACTGATCCAGCCGCTCGGCTTCACCGGGCTGCTCGCGCTGTTCGTGTTGCTGATCGGTGTCGCCGTATTGTTCGGCCGGTCACCCTTCCCCGAACCGCGCCAGGCCGACTTGCCCAAAACCGACCTCAAGCAGCTCGCGGGCCGCACTGAAATCTGGCTCGAGGCGCAACGGCCGGCGCTTCCCGCGCCAGCGCGTACGCTCGTCGACGGGATCGGCGTCCAGCTCGACCTGCTCGCACCGCAGCTTCAGACGCTCGACGCATCGAGCCCCGCGGCGGCCAATATCCGCAAGCTCGTCGGCGAAGACCTGCCCGAACTCGTCGCCGGCTACCAGCGCATCCCTGCCGGGCTGCGCGGCGAGGCGCACGCGGGCCGCACCCCCGACGAAACGCTCGTCGGCGGTCTCAAGATGCTCGAAAGCGAGATCGGCAGCGCGGCGCGCAGCCTTGCGGCGGGCGAACTCGACAAGCTCGCGACGCGTGAACGCTATCTCCAGCTCAAATATCAGGGCGTCGATGGCGAAGACCCGGTTTAACCCGGGCGCCGGTCAGGTCTGGCGCCAGCGCTGCGTCCCGAACCAGAGCAACAGGATCAGTAGCAGCGGCGGTGCGAAACCCCAATGGGTGCCGCCGGCGAGCGGCGCGAGCATCGGGGCAGACGACATGAGCCATATCGCAGCCAGCAGCGCGCCGATGGCGGTCGTCTCGAACGCGAAGCTACGCCAGAAACGACGGCGCGCACCGGCATAGGCGGCCCGCGCATCGATCGCGCGTTCGACGCCGGCGACAAAGCCGCGATCGCCCGGCCGGGCGGGCGGCGCCAGCAAAGCGGCCAGCATCGCGTCGATGTCCTGTTCGTGCGGGACCGTCATGCGTCCGTTCCTCCGCCACTCATCTTCTGCGCCTTGGCCCGGCCGCGCAAGACCAGCGATTTGAGCGTTCCAAGCGGCACGCCCATGATACCGGCGGCCTCGCCGTGCGACCAGCCATGGCCGAAACAGAGCGTGAGCGCAGCGCGTTCCTGCACCGACAGCGCCGCAAGCAGGCGGTCGGCGTCGATCGCGGCGTCGCTGGCCGGGTGCGGGTCGGTCGCGTCGACATGCGCTTCACCCGCTGCCAGCCCCTCGCGTCGGCGCGCGGTGCGCCGCTGGTCGAGGAACAGGCGCCAGCCGATCCCCATGACCCACGCCGCATAGCTTCCTTGGCCCCGAAAATCGCTCGCACGCTGCCAGGCGCGGACGAAGGCCTCTTGCGCCAGATCGTCGGCATCGCTCCCGGCGGCACGTGCAAGGAAGGCACGCAGCCGGCCCTCGTGTCGCAGCACGAGAAGCTGGAAAGCGGCGCGATCTCCCCCGACGACGCGCTGGTTGAGGGCCCAATCTTCCTCATCACGCAGCGGTGCGCTCCCCGGCAACGGCACGCGCAAGGCGGCGACGGACGAGGAGCGCGACACCGACAAAGGCGGGGAACAGCGCCGCGCCGACCGCGGCGCGGATCAGCTGCTCATGCCCCTGGATCAGCCCGAAGCCCGCCATCGCGAGGCCGATCGCGATCAGCACCAGCGCGTTGCGATCATCGGCCGGCGCCTCGGCGCTCTGCGCGCCGATATGTTCGTACGGCTTGTTGAGTTTGTCGATCAGCGGGCCGACCGCGTCGGACTTGCCTTCGAGCGCGCGGCGGATCGAGCGATGCAGCATCCACGCATGGAGCAGTCGCGCGAGTAGAAAAAAGCCGACGACGAACAGCGCAACCAGCGTGATATTTTCGATCAGATGGAAGAAATGGGTGCTCACCGCGACCAGCTCGGTGGTTGGCGGCGGGGCGGGCAGATAGGCGGCGATGTCGCGCGGATCGATATAGGCGGCGACGTCCGCCGGATTGATCGTCTGCGGCGGCAGCGTCACCGGCGCTGCGGCGACCGCTTGCGGGATGGCGGCGGGCGGCGGAGCGGCGGCGGCCGCGGTGGCAATCAACTGGTCCAAATTCTCTCACTCCTTCGCGCCGCACCGGGCATCGTGAAACCACAGGCGGCGACGCCGGGCAAGCGAGGATGATCCGCACCGGGGAGAGCCGATCAGCCGCCGCGCGATGTCGCCGCCGGGACCGGCGCAATGGCCGGTCATCGACTGGACGACGCGAAGCCTGCCGTTGGATGCGCGCGTGAAGAATTTTTCGCGAGCGGCGACTAGAGCCCCTCGCCGCCGGTCCAATGCGCATTGACGAGACGGCGGGCGAGTGCGCTGACCTGGTTGCGGATATCGGGCACCGCAACGACTTCCCACAGGTCGCCGCGCGTCATCGGCCCGATCGCGAGAATATGCTCGGACGACCGGCCCGCCGCATCGACGACATGGCCGTCGCGGTCGATATCGAGCCCGAGCCGCAGCGCATCGGGGCGAATGCGCCTCGCGCCCAGCAGGCGACGTACGAGCGGGTCCGACGACCGCAACAAATCGCCCTGCGGCCCGGTGCAGTTGATCATCCGGGCGGCGCGCGTCGTCACGGGGTCCGGTTCGCCGCGCGGCAACCACGCGATGGCGAGCGCGTCGGGCTCGACCGCCACGTCGGCGATCTTGCCCGCCCGGAAGTGAAGCTGCCCCGACGCGATCAGCGCGTCGATGCGGTCGGCAACCTCGGGCGCAAGCCGGTGGCGGTGAACGTCCCAGAAAGGGCGAAGGTGGCGCAGGAAGCGCGCGCGCTTGTCGGCATCGGCGGCCGACCACATCATCTGGGTAATCGGGCGGATCGAATCGACGACGAGCCGCCAGTCGCGGTCGCCAGCCTCTTCGCGCGCCCAGCGCACCAGTTCGGAAAGGTCGGGCGCGGGCTTGGCAAGCACCGGCTTCGGGCGCGGCAGGCCGTCGATGTGGCGGTGCGGGCGCAGCCCGCGGCGCGACAGCGCGGTGATCGGCCCTTCATGACCGTGCGCGACAAGCCGCAGGATCACGTCAACCGCGGTCAGCCCCGTGCCGACGACCAGCACCGGCGCCTGCTTGTCCAGCCCGTCCTCGAACGCGCTGGCCCAAGGGTCGCCGATATAACGGTGCGCGGGCAGATGCGCGCCATCGATCGCGGGCGGGTCGTGCGGCGGCAGGTTGCCGATCGCCAGCACCGCGCGGTCGGCTTCGATTAGCCCGCCATTGACAAGCCCGAGCGTGACCTGCCCGCCCCGCTCCTCGATATCGAGCACTTCGTCATCAACGAGCTTCAGCCGCCGGCCATAGGTCTCCATCGCCGCGCGCAGCGTTTCGCGCAGGTAGCGGCCATAGGTCGCGCGCGTCACGAATGCCGCTTCGCAGCCAAGCCCGCGTGCGGCGAGCCAGTCGCAGAAATGGTCGGGCCGGTCGGCGAACGCGCTCATATTGCCCGCACGGACGTTGAGCAGATGCGACGTCTCGGTGCTGCTGTACGCGACCCCGGCGCCCATGCGGTGCCGGTCGCGTTCGATCAGCAACACCTCGACAGCGGGCTGTTCGAGCAGGTTGATCGCGAGCAGGGTCCCAGAGAAACCGGCGCCGACGATCGCGACACGCGTCGCGGTGCGAAAGCGCGGACGCGGCGAATGAAGCTGCGCTTCGATCATCCTCATCGGCTGACCACATCCCCGGACACGGTCACGCGTTCGAGCAGGCGATATTCGGGCCAATAGTCGCCGACCGCATAATGCTGGGTCGACCGATTGTCCCAGATACCGATCGCGTTCGGGGTCCAGCGGAAACGCACCTGATATTCGGGTACCTTGATCCGGTCGAACAGCAAGCGCAGCAGGCTGTCGCTCTCCTCCTCTCCGACGCCGACGATGCGACTGGTGAAGGTATAGTTGACGTAGAGGATCTTCTCGCCCGTTTCGGGGTGGCGCCGCACGACGGGATGGCGGACGGGCGGGAAATCCCTCGCCAGCTGCGCCTTCTTCTCCTCGCTCACGCGTCCACCGAAGCTGCGCACGATATCATGCTCGGCCTCGAGTCCTTCGATCCGGTCCTTCACCGGCTGTGGCAGCCCGGCATAGGCGGCGACGGTGTCGGCCCACATCGTATCGCCGCCAAGCGGCGGCAGGTGCCGCGCGCGCAGGATCGACGCGATCGACGGTCGCTCGCGAAAGGTCACGTCGGTGTGCCATTTATTATAGGCCTGAAAGGGCGCGAGCGTCTCGGCGGTGAGCTGGACCCCCTCGACGCCTTCGATCTTCAGTATCTCGGGATAACCGTCGACCGACGGGATTACCGGATGGCCCTCAAGCTCTCCGAACAATTGGCCCAGCCGGACATGGCTTTCATGACTGATGTCCTGGTCCCGGAAAAAGACGACCTTGAAACGCAACCAGGCGGCGCGCAGCAACTCGGCTTCGGCGGTCGTCAGCGGTCGGTCGAGGTCGACGCCCGAGATTTCGGCACCGATGGTGGGAGTGGAGGGTGAAATCGAAATGCCCAGCGCGCGGGCGGCGTCGAACAGGTCGGGGATCGAAAGCTGCGTGGCCATATGCGGTCCTTTCGGTCAGAAACGGGTCGGATCGGTCGACTCGGATTACGTCCCGGAACGTGGAAGATAATTCAACTATTTTAATTGACAAGAAGAAGTGCGGCCGCCCGCGCGAAAGGTGCGACCGACTGCGCGGTCCGGCGGCCGAAGCGGCCGGACTCCAAGGGCTTGATCGCGCGCGTCCTGCCGATCAGGCCGGAGCTGCGGGAATGACGAAGCGGAATTCGGCCCCGCCATCGGGATGATTGGATGCCGAGATCGATCCGCCATGCTCGGCGACGATCGACTGGCAGATCGCGAGACCGATCCCCATCCCGCTGTCCTTGGTCGTGAAAAAGCCCTGGAATATCCGTTCGATATCCTCGCCGGGAATACCGGGGCCGGTATCGCGGAGCGTCAGCGCCAATTGGCCATCCTTTTCACTGGTGCGCATGACGATCCGCCGATCGCCCTCGCCGCGCTCCTCGACCGCCTGGACGCCGTTGACGAGCAGGTTCACAATCACCTGCTGAAGCTGGATCCGGTCGCCGACGGCCGTCGGCAGGTTGCGTGCGAAATCGGTGGTGACCCGAATCGATCGCGATTCGATTTCGTGACGCACAAACAGCAGCGACTCCTGCGCCACGTCGTTCAGGTCGAGCGCGACGCGCTCGGGCTGGCGCTTGGCCGCCATGCCGCGGATGCGCTGCACGATGTCGCTGGCGCGCCGCCCGCTCGCGGCGATGCGGCTGGTCAGTTCGCGGACCTTTTCGACGTTGAGGTCGACGCGCGACAGCCAGCGCAGGCTCGTCTCGGCATTGGTCACGATGGCGGCGAGCGGCTGGTTGACTTCGTGCGCGATCGAGGTCGTCAGTTCACCGAGCATCGAGATGCGCGCCGCATGGGTAAAATCGGCCTGCAACTGGCGCAGTTCGGCCTCGATGCTCATATGCTCGGTCACATCCTCGAAGCTGAAGATGGTGACATCCAGCTCGGCGACCTGCTTGGGGTAGGTGACCGACATCCGCACATCGCGCACCCGGCCGTCGAACGTTTCGATCTTCGTCACCTCATGATGGCTTTCCTGCCCCTTGAAGCGTCCGATCATGACATTGTGCAGCGAATGGCGGGCGACGGTGAAGAGATATCCGACGGGCCGCATCAGATCGAGCGCGCTGCCACCGCCGAACATCTGTACCGCCGCACGGTTGACGTCGGTTACGCGCACCGTCGCCGCCGCGAGGTCGACAAGCTCGGGATGCTCGTCGAGATAGGCGCAAAAATCGGTGACGCCTGTGGCACGGATATCGTTGTAGATCCGCCCCATATGGCTTGCGTCGACCTGCCACAGCGCCACCGGCATATGGTGGACGAGCTTGCGGTATCGCGCCTCGCTGGCGCGCAGGTAAAGATAGGACCGGTCGTCGTCGACCGTCCCGTTGACCGCAACATAAAGCCGCCCGGGCTCATCGGCGCGCCACACCGTCACAAGCGGGTCCCTCAGGATGCCGTCGGACGGCATCTGCCGCCGATGGGTCGCGCCTTCGGTTTGCCCCAACATCGCATCGGCGAACAATTCGCCTGCGACCTTACGGCTTTCGAGCGGCCAGAAACCGGCAACCGGCTGCCCGATCATCAGGTCGCGCCCGCGATTGCCCCCGACAAGCCGCATCGTCCGTTCGTTGACGTTGACGATGCGCGCGGCCTCGACGAGCTCGACATGGCGCGCATGCAGCAGCTTTTCGTCGGCATTCGCCTCTTTCCTGAGCCGCGCGATTTCGGCGATCAGCGCCCCGGCGCCCGACACATCGACTTCCCAGCCCGCCGCCATCAAACGGTCGGGAATATGCCATCCCGCGCCGTCGATGCCGTTGTCGCTCAGCGATTGCCGGCCATATTCGATAACGTCGCGCGGCGTGCCGTCCTGCGCGAAGCGGACATATTGGCGGATGTCGACGACGATATGGATTCCCGACGGCGTGCGGCGACTGACGACGCCGTGCCAGGTTCCTTCCTGCAACAGCAGGCGCCAATGTTCGCGCTCATTCTCGCTACGCGTCGACAGATGGCCGATACCGCGGCCGACCATCGTGATCGCGGGCCAGCCATAAAGAGCCTCCGATGCGGGATTCCAATATTGGATCGCCCCGTCGACATCGAAGATGATGACGCTTTCGGATGCGAAATCGGCGATATCGGGTTCGGAGACCCGCGCCGCGACATAGAGCGGCTCGGTTCGCGCGGGGCCCGCGGGCTCGCCGGGCGGATCGGGACTCACTGCCCCGGCTCACCCGGCCAGTCTTCGCTGCCGATCGCCGCTTTCAATTGATCGAGAAGCGCATCGTCGGCGACCGGTTTGGTCAGCCAGGCCTGCGCCCCGAGTTCGAGCGCCCGCGCCCGCGCGCTCTGGTCGAGCACCGAAGTCAGTACGATGACGGGCAGGTTCGATCCGCCAGCCCGAACGCGCTCGAGCAGGTCGAGCCCCGACATTCCGGGCATGCGCACGTCGGTGATCAGGCAATCGACGCCGCGGGCGCCCTGATCGGCGAGGAACGCCGGTGCACCGTCAAAAGTGCAGCAGGCCAGCCCCGCCACCATCAGCAAATCGCACAGCGCTTCGCGGATGGATTCATCGTCGTCCACGATTGCGACAAGAGGAATACGCGGCAAGCGGCTCGGCCCTTTTCATCACGACCGGATTGGTCAACGAGGCCATAGTTGCCGAGCTTGTAACGCATTGTAACCATACCAAAGTCTAGGCTGTGCCGTTTTCGCGCAGCGCGAGCGGCAATTTTTCCCATGCGCGGATCAGTTCGCCGACCGACGCCGCCTGCATTTTCTTCATCACATTGCTGCGGTGCAGTTTGACCGTGATCTCGGTAATACCGAGGTCATAGGCGATCTGCTTGTTGAGCCGGCCGCGCGCCACCTCGCGCATTACCTGACCCTCGCGCGGGGTCAGCGTCGCGAACCGCTCGACATGCTGCTGGACGATCCGTGCGCTTGCCCGCTCGGCAACGTCGCGCTCGACCCCCGCGACGACGGCGTCGAGCAGCGTCTGGTCGCGCACCGGCTTGGTCAGGAAGTCGACCGCGCCCGCCTTCATCGCCTGAACCGACATCGGGATGTCGCCGTGGCCGGTGAGGAACACGATCGGTTTCGAAATGCCGGCAGCGGTCAGATGCTGCTGGAGATCGAGCCCGCTCGACCCCGGCATGCGAACGTCAAGAACGAGGCAACCGGCGCGGTCGAGCAGCGGCGATTCGAGCAGCTCGCGCGTCGATCCGTAACAGGTCGAATCGATCCCGACCGACAGCATCAGTTCGCTGATCGCCGTGCGCACCTCGGCGTCGTCATCGACGATCAGGACAAGCGGCGCTTCTTCGCTGGCGGCGGTGCTGATCATGGCCGGGCCTTTGGAACTAGGGAGTTTGGGACACCGCGCAGGCAGGGATCGATTTGTCGTCGAACGCTCCCCCGATCGCGTTGCCAGATATCATACAAATCGGGCGTTCGCGGAGCAAGCGCCTTCGCACCTGCTCCGCCGAACGGCGCGGCGTGGGTCACAGCAGCGCCATGCCGCCGTCGACGCGCAGGTTGATCCCGGTAACGAAGCTCGACGCATCCGACGCGAGGAACAGTGCCGCGCGCGCAAGCTCGTCGGGCCGGCCGAGCCGGCCCAGCGGGATCGCACCCGACATCATCTCGACAAAGGCGCCGCGATCTTCGGGCGATACCCCCAGCTTCTCCAGGATCGCGGTTTCCGTCGGGCCCGGGCTCAGCATGTTCACGCGGATCGCGCGGTCCTTGAATTCGAGCGCCCAGCTCCGGGCAAAGGCACCGATCGCGGCCTTGGTGCCGGCATAGACCGCATGGCCTTCGAGCACCTTGTCGCTGGCGAGCGATCCGACGAGAATGATCGATCCCCCGTCGCGCAGGATCGGCGCGATTTTCTGGATCCCGAAAAAGGTCCCGCGCGCGTTGATTGCAAATTGCGCATCATATTCGGCCTCGGACACTTGCCCCGACGGCGTGATCGTGTTGACCCCCGCATTCGCCATATAGATGTCGGCGTGGCCGAAGCGTTCGCGGACGATATCCGCGACCGCGGCGTGATGGCCGGGGTCGGCGACGTCGCCCTGGATACCGATGGCACCGGCGCCGATTTCCTCGACCGCCGCGTCGACGACCTGTTGGCGGCGGCCGGTAACGACGACGCGGGCGCCCTCGGCGGCAAAAAGTTTCGCCGTCGCGAACCCAATGCCGCTGTTGCCGCCGGTGATGATCGCAACCTTGTTCTCAAGACTTTTCATGTCGGACCTTTCGTTGGGGAGAGATGTCGGGTCCAGCTGCTGCGGAACCCGATCTTGCGGTGGCTTTCATCGCAAAAGGGTTTGGTATTCGACGCGCCGCAGCGGCAGAGGCGCGCGCTTTGGGCATAAGCGACGTTTCGTCCCGTCCCGCTCAGGATTTCGAGATTGCCGCTTATCCGGAGCGGACCGTCGTCCAGCGGATCGATCGTGAGCGGTCCGCCGCAAACCTCGAGTTTCGGGGTATCGCGCGTCGGCGGCTCGCCGGTTGCGACGAAGCCGATATATTTGTGCGACTTGTCGCAGAAGGGCTTCTTCTTCGACGCGCCGCAGCGGCACAGCGTCGCGCGATAGCCCGCCTTCTCGCCCGCGAGTATCATCTCGGCGCGGACCGCATAGGGGCCGTTCTCGCGCAGCGTGACGAGGTTCGCCGGCGGTACCGGCTCGCCCTTGTCATCGCGGCGCTCGTATGACAGCGCGCCCGACGGGCATTGGCGAATGACCGAACAGAGATAATCGGCGTCGGTCGCATCGGGATCGATCCACGGCCCGTCGACATCGGCCAGAAAGCCGGCGGGATCCTGCGTCACGCAAAAGCGCGCATGGATGCAGCGCTTGCCGTCGAACATCACCGTGACCTCCTGCCCCTCGACGCGATCGACCCCGCCCGCCGAGGTCGGCGGCGGGACCGCTCGCGCGGGCGCGGGCGCCGCGATCGGCGCGGCGGCAGCGGCATCGACCGGCGCATCGCGCAGCCGCGCGGCCTGTTTCTGCATGATTCGCGCGGCGCGGTCGCAGCGCGGGTCGGCGGGATCCATCCCCTCGGCGACAGCGCATAATTCTTCGGCGCGCTCGACATAGAGCTGCCGCGCACTGGCGCCCGGCGGCAACGATGCCGCGTCGCGCAGCGCGGTGAAGGAAATACCCGCATTGCACCCGGGGTTCGAAGGCCCCGCCGGCAGGCGCGCGGCGCGCTCGGCAACGGCCGTCAGCGCGTGCATCAGCCCGATCGCGGCGCCCGTATACAGCGCCTTGTCGGGATTCGGCCGGGGCACGGCATAGGCCCCCGCGAGCAGGCGCAGCGCGAGCGCATAGATGGCATTGGCGAGATCGACCGTCGCCACCGCGTCCGGATCATCGAGCCAGACGCGCCCTTCGGGCCGCGGCGGTTTGCGCAGCACCGGATTGACCGCGGCCGGGTGCGCCGGCGCGAACCCTGGATCGGCAGCGACAAATTCGCGCAGTTCGGCCTGCACGGTAACGAACCGCTGGAAATGCGAACCGTCGCGGTGCGCGGGCGCGCCCTCGCCCTCTTCGACGATTTCGGTCAGCGCGGCGAGCGCGCTCGCGAGGTCGGTCACCAGCCGCGCACCGGCAAGGCCGACCTCGGCCTCGGACATCTGCAACGCGGGGTCACCGCAGAACAGCGCCTCCTCGCCGATCGCGGCCGCGAGCGCGCGCAGGTCGGCCTCGATCGTCCGGTAGAAGATGCCGATCGTCGCATAGTCGTAGCTGGCGGGCGTCAGCCGCGGGGCCACCGGCGTGCGCGTCGGTGCATCGGCGGGGACAAATCCGTCGCCATCGGGCTCACCGGAGGTTTCGGGCCGTTCGAGGAAGATGAAATGCTGGATCGTGGCCGCGCTGAACGGCGCGAGCTTCACCGTGATGCTCGCGGGCAGATAGCCCGGATCGAGCGGGAAGTTCGTCCGACCGAACTGCGGCGCACCGCCGAGCGCTGCGGTGATATTCCACACCGCGACCAGATGGCTCATTTCGTGGATCGCGACGTCGAGGATCGCGCGTCGCCAGCGCGCGACGGCCTCGGCTTCGGCCGCGCCCAGCCCCTCGCTCGCACCGTCCTTCAGGCTGAAGGCGGCATAGAGATAGGTGCACATCAGATTCTGTTCGAGTTCGGCCGCCTCATACAGCGCGTGCAGGATCTTCTCACGGCTCACTGCGGTTCTGCTTTCCATTCTGGCCCTCCTCGCGCGGCCGGCACCGACCGGATGACAGGCAAGATAGGCAGCGCGACCCGACCGGGTGAGGCGCGAGAAATGAAAAGCCGATTGTACCAAATCCAGCGCAAAAGCGGGAAGCAACGGGGCGAATCCTAACCCGCGAGGCAGCGCACCCCCTACCTTCGCATAGGGTCCCCCCGTCTCGACAGCACCCGCGGCAGGGGCATAGCCTCCAGATCGTCAAACGGGTTTCGCCAGTACCAAGGGGTGATGAGATGAGTGCACCATGGGATGGAGGACGGGTCGCGATAACGATCGACCGTTCGCAAACGACACCGATTACCATGCAGATCACGAACACGCTGCGCGCAGCGATCGTCGAAGGGCGGTTGCGGCCCGGCACGCGCCTGCCGTCCTGGCTCGACATGGCGGCGCAGCTCGGCGTGTCGCGCGGGACGGTGAAGGCCGCCTATGAAGCGCTCGCCGACGAATTCCTCGTCTATTCGGCCGGCGCCGCCGGCACCCGCGTCGCCGAACGCGCCGCGCCGCGCCCGACCGAAGTACGGCAGATCGATATCCCACGCCCGTTGCAGGACCTCGAACGCGGTTTCTCGCTGAAGCCACTGCCCTTCCAGATGGGCGTCCCCGCGCAGGATGCCTTTCCGCACAAGCTGTGGGCGCGGCTGCGTACGCGCGCGGTGCGCGCCAATGCGATGGCGCCCGTCGGCCCGTCCGACCCGCGCGGCGAGCCCGAGCTTCGCGCGCAGATCGCGGCGCAACTTGCGATCACGCGCGGCATCTGCTGCCACCCCGACCAGATCGTCCTGACCAGCGGCTACAAGAACGGCCTCAGCCTGACCCTGCTCGCGCTCGGCGCCCAAGGGCGTACGGCGTGGGTCGAAGACCCCGGCTATCCGGTCGCGCGCATGGCGCTCGCCATCGCCGGCCTCAAAGCCGTCCCGATTCCCGTCGACACCAAGGGCATCCGCGTCGACCACGGCGTTCGCGCCGCCCCCGACGCCGCGCTGGCGATCGTCACGCCGGGGCAGCAGGCGCCGACCGGCGTCACCCTCTCGCCCGAACGGCGGCGTGCGCTGCTCGCCTGGGCACAGCGCGAGGAAGCCTGGATCGTCGAGGATGACTATCTCAGCGAGCTCCAGCTCGGCGGCCGCGCCGCCCCCGCGCTGGCGGCCGAAGACCCCGCCGGCCGGGTCATCCATATCGGCACCTTCGGCAAGACGATCAGCCCTTCGCTCGGCCTTGGCTTCGTCGTCGCGCCGCTTGCGCTCGCCGCGCGCTTTGGCGAGGTTGCGGGTTACCTCAACCCCGCGCCCAATGTGACCACCCAGCTCGCGCTCACCGATTTCCTCGCCGACGGGCATTTCCTGCGTCACCTGCGCCATATGAAGGCGCTGTACCGCCAGCGGCGCGACGATTTGCACGCGCGGCTCGATCCGTCGATCGCGGTCGACGCTTTTGCGGGGCTCGCGGTCGTCGCGCACCTGCCGCGTGATTTCGACGATGTCGCGCTGGCGAAGCATGCGCCCGAACTCGGCGTCGCGCCCTGCCCGCTGTCGGTCTGGTACGCCAATCCGGCCGAAGCGCGGCCCGGGTTGCTGCTGTGCGTCACCAATTTGCGGCCGCAAATCCTCGACAAGGCGTGCGACGCACTAGCGACGCTGATCGACGATCCGGCCGCCGTGCCTGTGCCGGCGCGCGCGGCCTGAAAGGAACGAAAGATGAAATTGCTGCACGTCGATACGAGTCCCAAGGGCGCGATGTCGAGTTCGCGCGCGCTGTCGCATTTCTTCGTCGATCAATTGCGCCTCCGCCTTCCGGCACTGGCGGTCGATTATCTCGATCTCGCAGCCGAAACGCTGCCGCCGATGACCGAAGTCTTCACCTCCGCGACCTACACACCCGAGGACGAACGGACGCCCGAAATGCGCGCAGTGCTCGCGACGTCCGACGCCCTGTGCCGGCGCCTGCTCGCGGCCGACGCGCTGCTGTTCGCGATGCCGATGCACAATTGGACGATGCCTGCCGCCTTCAAGGCCTTCGTCGATGCGATCGTGCGCGGCGGGCTGACCTATGTCGCGACCGACGACGGGCGCTATATCGGGACGCTCGGTGACAAGAAGGTGCTGTTCGTGACGACACGCGGCGTCGATCTTCGCCCCGGAACCCCATTTGCCGCAATGGATGCGCTGACGCCCGCGCTGCGCGCCGCCTTCGGCTTCATCGGCGTTGCCGACCCGCAATTCGTCGATGCCCAGCCGCTGCAATTCGCCCGCGCCCTCGAACGCGACATGGCGCTGGAACGCGCCCGGCGCGAACTGACCGGCATCGCCGACGACTGGGCCGGCCACGATCGCCCGCAACACACGCCCCTGCCCCGCGCCAACGGTACAGGCATATCCGCAGCCCTTGGGTCTGTCGCCGGAGGGTGCGCCGCCTAAACTGTCCGGGTCTCTTTCCTGCAAGGTGAACGACCATGGACGCCGAAGTCATCAACAATGTCGAAAAGCGCTGTTTCGAACTCGACCTGCCCGACGGTTCGACGGCCGCGGCCTTCTACCGCGTCGACGAGGAAGGGCGGCTGGTGCTGATCCACACCGAAGTGCCCTCCGAATTCTGGGGCATGGGGATCGCGTCGCAGCTGGCCGAAGGCGCCGTCCACCTGATGCGTCAGGCGGGCAAGAAAGCCGTGCTGCGCTGTCAGTTCATGGTCAATTTCTTCGGCCGGCATCCCGAATTTGCCGACGTCGTCGCCGGCTGAGCGAGGCCCGCCATGATCGACGAATATCGTCTGGACCGCTTCGTCGCCGCACAGGCCGATACCTATGACGATGCGCTCGACATCCTGCGGCGCGGCGCGATGTGCACGCCCTATATGGACTTCATCTTTCCGCGCCTCGCGCCGGCGGATGATGCGGCCGGAGCCTTTGCGCTCCCTTCGCTCGACGCGGCGGCCGCCTATCTCGCCTTTCCGCTGCTCGGCAACCGCTATCGCGAGTGCGTCGAGACGCTGTTCAAACTGGTCCGCACAAGCGCACACGACGTGTTCGGCGATACCGACGCAGCCCGGCTCCATGCCTCGCTGACCCTCTTTGCCGAGGCGACGAACGAAGTGCTGCTCCGATCGGTGCTGATGACCTGGTTCGACAATCGAGTCGACGAAGAAACGATCGTCCGCCTCCGCGCGGAATAGGTTCGTCAGGCCAGCGCGATCCAGTCGCGAAGCCAGTCCTCGAAGCGCGTCGGCGCAAGCCGCGGCTGGGAGCCACCGATGAGCGGCTCGCCTTCGAAACGCGCGCCGAAGTAAAGCGCGTCGGGGTCGACCGAGATCGCGCGCGGATCCTCATTCGCCGTCAACATGGCCAACCCGAGCTCGGCAAGCGCGAAGCGGTCGGGCCCGGCAATCTCGATCACGCCGTTCGCGGGCGGTTCGGTCGCGATGCGCGCCAGCGCCCGGACGACGTCGTCCGCCGCGATCGGCTGCATCGTCACGGGCGGCAACCGCATCCGGTCGCCTTCGCCGCCGGCATCGACGATCTTGTACACAAATTCGAAAAAGGGCGTCGATCGCACGATCGTGAAGGGCACACCACCTTCGGCAATCCGCGCTTCCTGGCCAAGCTTGGCCCGGAAATATCCGCCTGCGAGCAGGTCGGCGCCGACCGCCGACAGGGCGACCACATGCCGCACCGCAGCCGCGCGCGCCGCCGCCGCGATATTGGCGCTCGATGCGGCGAAGAAGCGCTGCATGTCGGCGGCATCGCCATAGCCCGAGTTGGACGCATCGACGACGACCTCGGCGCCGTCGACCGCTTCGGCAAGCCCGCGCCCGCTGACCGTATCGACGCCCTTCGCGCGCGCCGCGACGACGACGTCATGGCCCTGTTCGCGCATCGACCGCGCGAGCCGGCGCCCGATAAGCCCGGTTCCTCCGATGATCGTGATCTTCATGGCGCTCCACTCCGCGATGCGATTGCTCCACGGATGTTAGGCGCGGACAAACCGCAGGGGCAGGACCGAGAGGCGACAATCGCCCTGCACTAAGCGGGCGGCGGCTCCTCCGCATGCGGCTCCGCCCAGCCGGCTTCGGTCGCCTCGAAGCGCGACCCGGTCTCGAGCGTCCGATGGACCGGGCAGCGATCGGCGACCGCGATCAGTTCGGCGTGCTGGGCATCGTCGAGCGCCCCTTCGATATCGACGCGGCGGCTGAAGATGTCGGGCCTTTCGGTCCCCGCTTCCTTGCGATGCGTGACGCCGGTGCGGATCCGGTCGACCGGCCACCCCTTGCGATCGGCATAGAGCCGCAGCGTCATCGTCGTGCACGCGGCCAGTGCCGCCGACAGCAGGTTGAACGGCGTCGGACCCGATCCGAGCCCGCCCGCGCTTTCGGGCTCGTCGGCGATGAACGCCGCCTTGCCTGCGCGCATCGCGAGCTGGAATTTCCCGAGCCGCGTTTCTTCGGCTTCGGCATCGAAATGGCTCGCCGCGGTCGGCGGCATCGCCGGCAGATAGCGGCCAGCCCATGCCGCGATCATGTCGGCGGCGAAATCGGCGTCGCGCGCATTGGTCAGCAGATGATCGGCCCCATCGAGCGAGACGAAGCTCTTGGGATGTTTGGCCGCGAGATACATGCTGGTGACATTTTCGATGCCGACGACCTGATCGATCGGCGAATGAAGCAGCAGCAATGGCCGCTTGAGTGCGACAAGGCGTGCACCCTGATCCTGCTCGCGCAGATTCTGGACGAATTCGCGGCGCACGGTGAAAGGTCGGCTGCCGATCGCGACGACCCCGCTGCCCTCGCGTTCGATCATCCGCAGCCCGTCGGGGTCGAACTGGTGCAGCGCATGTTCGACGTCGAACGGCGCGGCGATCGTCGCGACGGCGTGGACGCCCGACAGCGACCCTGCTGCCGCCACGACCGCCGCGCCGCCCAGGCTATGTCCGACCAGCAGCATGGGCGGCATGCCCGCGCCGGTCATCGCGCCCGCAGCGGCGACAAGGTCGTCGACATTATGGCTGAAGCCCGCGGCGCCGAAATCGCCCTCGCTCTTGCCGAGCCCGGTGAAATCGAACCGCAGCACACCGATCCCCGCACCGGCAAGCCGCCGCGAAATCCGGACCGCGGCGATATTGTCCTTCCCGCAGGTAAAGCAATGCGCGAACAGCGCCCAGGCGCGCGTCGATCCGACGGGAAGTTCGAGCCGGCCAGACAGGCGGTTGCCGGCGGCATTCAGAAAATCGAACGGACGCGTGGGCATCGATATCTCCGGTCGCTGCTATGCTGATCGAAACCGACTAGCATAAAAAGCGGTGAGGCGAGAGAAAGCGGCGCGGGTCAGGCCAGCCCCTCGGCCACGAGCGTCGCCTGCACCGCGGCGCGCGCGTTCAGCCGCGCGTGGATCGCCGCGATCGCCGTCGGGATCTCGACCCCGAACCGTTCGGCCCAGCGCGTGTTCACGAACAGATAATAGTCCGCGACGCTCGGTTCGTCGCCGAACAGATAATCGCCCCGCGCCGTATCGCCGAGATAGCGCATCCGCGCGGTGATATAAGCGCTCGCCGCCGCTTTCTGCGCGTCGGTGCCATTGTGCCAATAGGGTTTGAAGCTCTTGTGGAGCTCGGTCGAAATATAGGCGAGCGCTTCGACCAGCCGGGTGCGGCCGAGCGGCCCGTCGACCGCGAACCGCGGATAGACGCCCGCCAGATAGTCGAGCACCGCGATATTTTCGGTGACCAGCTCGCCCGTATCGATACGAAGCGCAGGCACATAGCCCTTGGGCGTGACCGCGTTGAAATCGGCGCCGCTCGCGGTGATCTTCGTCCGGATGTCGACGGACTCGCTCTCGAACGGCGCGCCGGCTTCGTGGAGCACGATATGAGCGGCAAGGCTGCAGGCCCAGGGACAATAATAGAGTTTCATCGCTTATCTCCTCAGGAGGGCGCCGGACGGCGGGGTCATGCTGTCCGGCGCCCGGGTCGTCAGGCCGCGGCGACCTGTTCGACCGGATGAACGGCGCGAAGGCTGATCTGGACGATGTTCCAGAAATTGATCGCAGCGATGGCGGCGGTCAGATAGCCGATTTCCTTGTCGTCGAAATGCGCCTTCAGCCGTTCATAATCGGCATCCGGGGCATGCGTCTTGCCGATGCGGGTCAGCGTCTCGGTCCAGTTCAGCGCCGCGCGTTCGCGGTCGGTGAAGGACGGCGATTCGCGCCAGGCGTCGAGCAGGTGGATGCGCATGTCGCTTTCGCCATGCTTGAGCGCATCCCTCACGTGCATATGGATGCAAAAGGCACAGCCGTTGATTTGCGATGCGCGCAGCTTCACCAGTTCGACCAGACTGTGCTCGAGGCCCGAATTTTCGAAAGACGCCTCGACGGCGAGCATCGCCTTCATCGTGTCGGGCGCGGCCTGGAAGATGTTCATGCGGGGGGTCATTATGCGTCTCCTTATTGACGATTACTGGGTCGCGGCATCGCCCGACCGCGTCTGGCGGGCGTCTGCAACCGCCCACAGGCTGAGCAATGCAGTCAGGATCGCCGGCAGCGTGACCGCCGGAAAATCGCGGGCAAGCGCGTCGGGTCCGCAGATGCCGACGGCCACTTCCCAGAAATGGAACAGCGCATGGCCCCAGAGCCAAAGCGTGGACGCTGTCCACAGCAGCACGCGATATTGCGGGCGGAACGCCCCGACGAGCAGGGCGGTCCCGACGAAGAGGAAGATGAGGCCGATATCGCGGATGAAATGCTGGTTGAACGGGCCGGTCGTCGTGACGCCCGGGACTGCGAAATACCAGTCGGCAGGCGACCAGAGCATGAACAGCCCGTTCGCTTCGGCACCGATGCCGAGGATGATGGCTGTCCAGAGGCAAATATTCTTGAGCATGATGATCTCCCTCAGATCGCGGATATGGATTATCTCTTCGGCGGCGGCGGGACGTTTTCCAGCCACCAGTCGAAGCGCGTCGACCCGAGCTTGGCATCGGAGCCCGGAATCAGCGAGTCATCCTCCAGCCGCAGGCCGAAATAGCGCGCCTCGGGGTCGGTCACGATCGGGCGCGTGTCGCCGTCGAAAGCCATCACCTTGCCGATGATTTCGTCGAGGTGGAATTTCTCCGGCCCGCCGATTTCGACGATGCGATTCGCCGGGGCGTCGAGCGCGACGGCCGTCACCGCTTCGGCGACATCCTCGGCGGCCATCGGCTGGATATAGGCGTGCGACAGATGGACTGCGTCGCCGACGACCGCCGACTGGCCGATGCCGCGAAGAAATTCCATGAACTGCGTCGCGTGGATGATCGTATAGGGAATGCCGCTTTCGCGGATCAGCTTTTCCTGCGCCTGCTTGGCGAGGAAATAGGGGCTGACGCCCATTTTTTCGGTTCCGACGACCGACAGCGCGATATGGTGACGCACGCCTGCGGCCTTTTCTGCGGCGGCGATATTGCGCCCGGCCGTCTCGAAAAAGTCGATCGCCGCCTCGTCGAAGGTCGGCGAATTGGCGAGATCGACGACGAAGTCGGCGCCGACCAGCGCCTCGGCCAGCCCTTCGCCGGTCAACGTGTTGACCCCGGTGTTGGGCGCGGCGGCGACCGCCTGATGCCCGCGCTCGTCCAGCTTGCTGACAACTTTGGAGCCGATGAGCCCCGTTCCGCCGATCACGACGATCTTCATGGCCTTGCCTTTCCCTTGCTGCGGGCGCCGATCGCGTCCGGTCGCTGGAAAGCTAGCCATGACGCACCAGGCGGTGGAGGCCCGAGAGATGCGAATGCCAATGTACCATCGGCGCGCAACGGGCGGCTTGGTACAATGCCCCCGTCATCTCTCGCATCTTACCCGGGGTGCGCGCGTGATCCAAAAGACGGGCGGAGACGGATTGCGTAACCCCCTCCCCAGCGCAATCCGTCTCACGACTGCGCCCCCTCGGGCGGCGGAATTGCGAAGCCGTGTTAATCGGACTCGACAGGGATGATGAACATAGGGGTTTTTCCGGTTTCTCCCTATGGCCGACGAATTGGCAGGCGAGCATCCTACCTGTCCGGCTTCCCCTCTTTCCCGCAGATGGTCGGCCACGGCGACGCCTGCGATAGCCGGGGCTCGCTGCTTCGATAGGGCTTGGAAAGGGGCCGTTGCAACCTGTATATACGGGGGATGACGTTTCGTTCGCTTGCACCGCCCGGGAAACGGAAATCCGCAAAACAGGAGGGAATGGAAGCACCGGCGCGCGATATCCGCTCCGCGCCACGTTACGCGGCAATAAAGCAGAGCATCACGGATGCCGCGCGCGAGGGTCGGTTGAAACCCGGCGACCGAGTGCCTTCCGAATCCGAGCTGGTCGATCGGTTCGGCGTCTCACGCATGACCGCGAACCGCGCACTGCGCGAACTCCAGGCGTCGGGCATCATCGTCCGCCGCGCGGGGGTCGGATCGTTCATCGCCGAACCCCAGCCGATCGGGCAGATGATCGAAATCCGCAATATCGCCGAAGAAATACGCGAACGCGGTCACGACTATCGTGCGCGTGTCGTCCAGAACAGCGAGGAACGCGCAACCGCCGAAACCGCGCCCTTGCTCGGCGTTCCGGTCGGTACGCGGCTATTCCATTCGGTGATCATCCACCATGAGGCCGAATTCCCGATTCAGCTCGAGGAACGCTTCGTCCTTGCGTCGGTCGCGCCCGACTATGGCCGGATCGATTTCACGCAGATGACGCCGAACGAATATCTGACACGCATCGCGCCGCTCGAACGCGTCGAGCACCGGGTGAGCGCGATGATGCCCGACGCGCGGACGCATGCGATGCTGGGGTTGGTCGAGGGCGAGCCTGTGCTGCGCATGATGCGCCGTACCTGGAGCGGCGGGCGTCTCGTCAGCCACGCATGGCTGACGCACCCCGGAACGCGGTTCGAGCTGTCGGCCGCCTTCTCGATCGACGACTGACGCCTCAGGAGGTGATGCGCGTCGCGACAGGCTTGCGGCGCCGGCGCAACCACCGGAAATCGGCGCGACTGAAGCTTTTGAAGAGCAGATAGAATCCGGTCCCCGACAGCCAGAGCGTACCGAACGCCACCGTGATGATCAGCGGATGATTGAAGCTCTTCCGGTTCACATAGTCCATATTGTGGAGCATCCAGAAGAAGTCCCAGGTGCGCCATGTGTCGCCGCGCATGACAAGGAACCGGGCGGTATCGAGCGAGACATAAGCGCTGCTGTTTTCGGTGTCGGCAAAATCGACACGCCACATCGCGCCGTCGAAGTCGCGCGCTTCGAGATTGGCCTTCGCAAGCACACTGACCGCCCGCACCGGCGCGTCATTCATCATCGATGCGACGTCGCGCGCGAGTTGCTGGTCGACGCGGATATGCTCGCCGGTCGTGGCATCGATCAGCCGCGCGCCCTTTGCGGTGTGCACTTCATAGACCGCGCGCGCGCCGAGATCGCGGAGGATCAGCCCCTCGATCGGCTCGCCGCGCGGCAACGACGCGATGTCGAAATATTCGCCGGGCGGCAGCGGATGCGAATGCCCCATTCCGCCGCCATGTCCCCCGACCTTGTCCTTGTCGAGCAGCGCCATGACCGAGCCGCTCAACGCCCAGAGCAGGAACTGGAGGCCGAGGATCAGGCCGACCCATTTGTGGATACGCCGGAAAAAGAGCGGCGTCAGCCGGAAGCGTTTCATGCCTTTTTCCTCTTGCGGCGCGGGAAGGACCAGATCAGCAACCACGCGCCGGTCGCGGCCATTGCAAAGGCGCTCCATGTCGCCACACGAAGCAGCGGGTTATTGACGTCGGTCCGCTCGTCATAATCCATGATGTGCAGCATCCACGCAAAGTCGAAGACCCGCCAGAGCGCGTGCCGCCGCGAGATCAGTTCCCCGGTTTGGGGCGACAGATAGAGCGTCGGCCGGTTCCAGCCTTCGAACTCGACTTGCCAATAGGGCGGTTTGCGCGCCTGCATTTCCTGCGGCGCCTCGGTCAACAGGCGAACCGATACGATCTTGCCGTCGCCGGTATAGATGCTTCGTGCCGCTTCGCGGATCTGCGCTGCGGTCAGGGGCGGGATGGGTTCGGCGGTCCGCGCGTCGAAGAGCCGCGCGCCCTCCGGCGTCTCGGCGCGCCAGACCGTCTCTCCCGAAAAGCGCTGGAGACGAATCTCGGACACCCCCGGCGCGGCCGCAACGACCTTCGACGGCGTGGCAAGGCCATCGAGGTCGAAGGGCTGGACCGCCGGGGAGCGCACCAGATCATCGCCGTGGATGATGTCGATATGCACCGCCACCATGTAGAAACCGGTCAGCGTCCAGAGCAGCGCCTGGATACCGACGACCAGTGCCAGCCACTTATGGGTCCGGCGGATGAAAAGCGGCCAACGGATCGCCATGTCCCGTCCCTCAGAACGCCGTCCGGAAACCGACGTAGAAGCGCCGGCCGAGCAGGTCGTAGGTCATCGTGTCGGTGTTCGCATCGGTGAAGCTCTGGATATAGGGCGCCTTCCGATCGAAGAGATTGTCGACCCCGACCTGGAAGCGCGTCTTCTCGTCGATTTCGTATGCGAGCTGCAGATTGTGGTAAAAGACATTCGGCGTGCGATAGCCGATCTCGCCCGGCGCCGCATTGAAATCGGTCGCCTTGCCGATCCATTGGGTCGACCAGGTTGCGCTGATGCCGTCCTTCTCGGCCGTGAGCACGCCATAGCCGCGCCATTTCGAATAGCCCCCGTTGCCGCCGCCGATGAAGCCGTCGAAATCGATCGGCGCGCCGCCGGGGAAGGGCAGGACGACATATTTGTTGAGGTAGGTCAGGTTGACGTCGAGCGAGATATTCACGCTGCCGATGCCGCCCGCGTAGACAAGGCCGAGGTCGAGCCCGTTCATCTCTTCGCGCCCGGTGTTGATCGGTTGTGCCGACAGGAAGGTCACTTCGCCGGTCAGCGGGCTGCGGGTGAAATCGTCGCAGAAAGGATGCGACAGATTTTGGCTCGCGTAACAGATCGACAGCTTGGTCGACCCCGGGATGGCGCGGATCGCGTCCTTGATCCTGATGTCGAACCAGTCGGCGGTGAGCGACAGGCCCGGGATCAGTCCCTTCGGAGAGATCACCGTGCCGACCGTCCAGGTCGTCGAGCTTTCGGGCTTCAGATTTTCGTTGCCGCCAACCGTCGTCAAAATGGTCGTGCCAAGCTGGACATAATTGGCGGGAACGCCCGACGCCTGGCAGTTGGCGATCAGCGTCGCATTGCCGCTTGTCGCATAGCGCGAACAGGGGTCGGTGGTGGTGAGATTGCCTTCCGAAACCCCGCCGAAGAGTTCGGGGACATTCGGGATGCGAAAGCCGGTGCCATAGGTGCCGCGGAGGCGGAAGCTGTCATTGATGACCCAGTCGAGGCTGGCCTTATAGTTCCAGTCGCTGCCGAACAGGTCGTAATCCGAATAGCGCACCGCGCCGCCGGCAGTCAGCGATTGGAAGAAGGGCGTGTCGGCAAGGATCGGCACCGACAGTTCGAGATAGGCTTCCTTCGCGGTGCTCGAACCCGAGATCGGGTCCTGCTGGTTGGTGTTCGCGATGCCGAGCACGGTCAGCGGATCGGGGTCGCGCCAGCCCTTTTCCTTGCGATAGACAAGGCCAGCCGCGAACGAAACCGGCCCCGCGGGCAGCTTGAACAAGTCGCCGTTGAGGTCGGCGGTGAAGGTCGCCAGTTCGTTGCCGCCGCGGTCGCGCGAGGTGAAGAGGATATAATCGAGCACCTCCGGCGTCAGGTCACCGAAGCCGAGATAGTCGCCGCACGGGATCGCCGCGCCGGCTGCCAGGCTGCATTTGGTCGTGTCGATCGTGTTGCGGACACGTTCGAGATTGGCGATATTGGTCGAACCGTCGACCCCGGTATTGCGGCCGAAGGCGCCCGCGACTTCCCACGCCCAATCGTTCGAAAACTTGCCGCGCAGACCAAAGGTGCCCTGCCATGTTTCGGTTTCCTGGAAGAATTGCCGCGGGCCCGGCTCGGCGAGGCGGCGCTGGACGAGCACGATATCCTGGCCCGTCGGATTGGTCGGATTGCCTGCCGATATGGCGAGATTGCGGAGCGTGCCCGGGGTGGCGATCTGCTTCGACTTGCGGAAGGTATAGAGGAACTCCCCGAACGCCTCGATAGTGTCGGTGAGGTCATAATCGGCGAAGAAGGCCGTGCTGACGCGCTCGACCGGGCTGACGGCGTTGAGGAAGGGGTTCGAGTTGAAATTATGCTTCGCCGCGCTGTAGGGCTCGAAGAAATCGCCGTCGCCGCCAAGGGTCTGATTGAAGTTGATCTGCTGGCCGTTCGGCAACACCGCGCGGCCGCCGATCGTCGAGGCGCTATTGACGCAGCCCAATGCACCCGGGGTCGTTTCGGCCAGCGAACAAGGGGCGCGGCTCGCCATGTTGACCGCCTTGGTCTTCTGATAGGTTACCGCCGCCATGAAGCCGCCGCGATCGTTACGGACGCCCCAGATCAGGTCGGCGGTGAAATCCGAACCGTCGCCCTTTTCGGTGATACCCTGCCGCACGCTGAGGCCCAGGCCTTCATAGTCGGTGCGCGTCACAAGATTGACCACCCCCGCCATCGCGTCGGCACCATAGATCGCCGAGGCGCCGTCCTTGAGCACGTCGGTGCGCGCCAGCGCCACGACGGGGATCATGTTGAGGTCGGGCGACGAGTTGGCGCCGGTGCCGCCCGCAACGAGGCGGCGGCCGTTGAGGAGCACGAGCGTGCGCTTGATGCCGAGGCCGCGAAGATTGACCTGTGCCGTGCCATAGCCGTTGTTCGCCCAATAGGCGGAGGTCTGGTTGCCCGCGAAGCCCGCATTGGCAGGCAGCCGCTGTAACACGGTCTCGATGTTGACGAGGCCGGTGTTTTCGATCTGCTCGGCCGAGACAACCGTCGCGGGACCGACGCCGGCCAGATCCTGACGACGGATGCGCGATCCCGTCACCACGATGTCGTTGGCGCTGTCGACGCTAGCAGCACCCGCATCGGGCCCGCTGCCCTCCTGCGCCAGGGCGGGCGTCGACAGGCAAACGACAGCTGCGGCACCGGTAAGCAACATTGTTCTGATCATCATGGCGAAACCCCCTTTTTTGGCCGCTGCGTGGCCGCAAGCTGCCGTGATTGTATATACAGGCACGCTGGATATACGCGCGGCGAGACCTCACCCCTCACTTCGCATGCACTTTCTTGCGCACACGTCCCGGCGGGCTATCCCGAGCCGCCTCCGGCGACCGGTGCGTGTAATAAAATTACGCGCCCGACCGGTGGGTCGGGCGCGTAATCATCGAATATGTGCAAAGCCGACGACCATGCTTCGGTCGGCTTTCGGCGGCGTCCGTCTCGCAAGACCTAGAACCAGGCTTTCACCCCGACAACCAGGCTGACGCTGTCGGCGTCTTCACCGTGCATGCGCGCGAAACGCGCTGTATCGCCTGCCTTGCGCGCCCATTCGACGCCTACATAGGGGGCGAATTCCCGGACGATTTCGTAGCGGAGCCGGAGACCGAGCTCGACGTCGGACAAACCCGACCCGATGCCGCTTTCGGGAACATCCTGCAGCGCGAAGTTCACCTCGGCCATCGGCTGCAGGATCAGTTTCTGGGTGATGCGCTGATCGTAGCTTCCCTCGAGCCGGGCGAGCAGATCGCCCTTGTTCGACAGGAACAGCGCGCCCTCGACCTCGAACCAGTAAGGCGCGAGCCCCTCGAAGCCGATTGTCGCATAGGTGCGATCGGGGCCTGCCCCAAAGTCCTGCCGAATACCCGCCTGCGCGTTGAAATAGGGCCCGATCGCGCGGCTGTAGAGCGCCTGCACCTCACCGCTTTCGAGGCCTTCGCCGAAAACGGTTTCGCCCTCGCTCTTCAGCGTCAGCCGGTTGATGTCGCCGCCGTACCAGGCCTCGCCTTCCCAGCGGAAGCCGTCGCGTCCCTTGCGCGCCTGATATTCGGCAAGATTGAGGCTGACAAAGCCGACCTGCTGCGCGCCATTTTCGAGCATCATAGCATGGCGCGAATGCTCCATCTCGCCCTTCGGGAAGATGCGGTCGGCGTACCAGTCGTCGGGCGGCGGCGGCGCGGGCGCATCGCCGGGTGGCAGGTCCGTGCCGCTGGCGCCCGCCGTCCCGGGCATGGCCGCCGCGTCGTGCGCAGGCGCCTGTTTCGGGGTGCAATGCCCCATGCTTGCATGCTCGGGCGGACAGTCGGGATCGGACGCCGGCACGCCATGATCCATCGCCTTCATTTCGTGATCGGCCTTGGCGTCGGGCGCTTCGCTTTCGGGTGGCGGAGTGCCGAGGGTGCAATGGCCCATCGCCGCGTGTTCGGCCGTGCAGGCCGGCGCGTCGGAAGCGGGTTTCGACGCGGGTGGCGCAGCGTGCGCCGAATGATCCATCGACTGCGCCGCCGCCGGGACGACAAAAGCGAACGGCGCGACGCCGGCGAGGAAGAGCGCGATCCGGGTCATTCGCCGTCTCCCTTCGGGCGGACGCTGACCACGCGCATCATCCCCGCGTGCATGTGATAGAGAAGATGGCAGTGGAACGCCCAGTCGCCGAGCGCGTCGGCGGTGAAGTCGAAGCTCGCGGTCCCGCCCGGCTGGACGAGCACCGTGTGCTTGCGCGGCGAACGATCGCCCTTCCCCGTGACCAGTTCGAAGAAATGGCCGTGCAGGTGGATGGGGTGGCTCATCATCGAATCGTTGATCAGGTTGATCCGCACGCGCTCGCCCTCGACAAAGGGCATCGGTTCGTGATGGTCGGACATCTTCACCCCGTCGAACGACCACATGAACCGCTCCATGTTGCCGGTCAGATGGATGTCGAGCGAGCGCGACGCCGCACGCACGTCGGGATTGCGTTCGAGCGCGACCAGGTCGTGATAGGTGAGCACCTTGTGCTGCGCATCCTCGAGCCCCTGCCCCGGCTCACCCATGCGATCGACCGGCATCGGCGAGATCGACTGGACGCTCGGGTCGCGCTTGACCTGCGGCGCGACACTGAAATCGCGCATACTGTGGTCCATGCCCCCCGAACCATGGCCCATTGCAGCATGGTCGACGGCGCCGCCGTCGGCGGGCGGCGGCGTGCAATGACCCATCGCGGCATGCTCGGCCGTGCACGACGCATCGCCAGCGCTGGCCATCGCGCCCATGCCCATGTCCTTCATGGTCGCGAGCGGCCGTTCGCGTAGCGGCGGCACCTCGGCGACCATGCCGGCGCGCGGCGCCAGCGTCGCGCGTCCCATGCCCGACCGATCATTGGCTTCGGCGACGAGGGTATAGGCGCGATCCTCGGCCGGGGTGACGATCACATCATAGGTTTCGGCGACCGCGATCTGGAATTCGTCGATCTCGACCGGTACGATGTTGAGGCCGTCGGCCTGCACCACCGTCATGCGAAGCCCAGGGATGCGGACGTTGAAGATCGACATTGCCGAGGCGTTGATGATGCGCAGCCGCACACGCTCGCCGGGCCGGAAGAGGCCGGTCCAATTGTCGCGCGGGCCATGGCCGTTCACGAGGAAGCTGTAGGTCGACCCGCTGACGTCGGCGATGTCGGCCGGGTCCATCCGCATGGCGCCCCACTCGATACGATCCTTGAGCGGCTGGTCCTTGCCCGCGAGCAGCCCGCCGAGCGTCTGGCGCTGCATGTTGAAATGGCCGGGATTGACCTTGAGCTTGCGGAAGATTTCCTCCGGCGACAGCCGGCTGTGGTCCGACAGCACGATGACATGCTCGCGGTCGTATCCGATCGGGTCGGCTCCCGCGGGATCGATGACGATCGGGCCATAATGACCGAGTTGCTCCTGCAACCCCGAATGGCTGTGGTACCAGTAAGTCCCCGACTGAACGACGGGAAACTCATAGACGAAGGTCGACTTCGGCTTGATGCCGGGAAAGCTGACTCCGGGGACACCATCCATATGAAAGGGCAGGATCAGCCCGTGCCAGTGGATCGAACTGTCCTCGTCGAGCTCATTGATGACGGTCAGGCGGGCGGCCTGCCCTTCCTTCAGCCGGACGAGCGGCGCCGGTACGGTGCCGTTGATCCCGATCGCGCGGCTGACCTTGCCGTCGATCCGCATCGTCTGGCGCGCGATACGCAGGCTGATATCATTTCCCGAAACGGTGGGAAGGGTCGAGGCAATGCCGGGCGACACCGTCTGCGCCCAGGCCGGAAACCACGGCGCCAGTGCGGCGGCCGCTCCGCCGCCCAATGCTCCGCTCACGAAACGACGCCTGTCTATCTGCATGATCTTCCTGATTGTTACCGTCTGTCTGCAAACTCTTACGCAGCCGCCTTGTCGGCCCCTTGCCGCAACCGGCCATTTTCGGGAAGTCGGCGCCTATCCCCCGTCACCGCCAAGCAGCGCGCGGAGCTTGGCGCGTGCGCGGTAAAGCCGCGTCTCCACCGTTTTCTCGCTGACCTTCAGCATCTCGGCCGCCTCGGACTGGCTGATATCCTCGACCCCGCGCAGCACCAGCACTTCGCGCAGATTGTGCGGCAACGCCGCCATCGCGGCGCGGACACGAGCAAGCTCGGCGCGGTCTCCGGCTTCGATATCGGGTGCCGGCTCTTCGCCCGGGATCTCGTACGCGCTTTCGATCGGAAGCGCGCGCGCAAAGAAGGAGCGCACCGCGCGCCGCCGCGCCCAGTCGCGGCATTTGTTGATCGCGATGCGCGAAATCCATGTACGGAACGGCCGCTCGCCGTCGTAGCGCGCAAGCGCAGCGAAACCAGCCACGAACGTCTCCTGCGTCAGGTCCATCGCCTCGTCGGAGTCGCCGACATGGCTCCGGATCAACCTGAAAACCGGCGCTTTGTAGCGCGCCAGAAACTCACGATAGACGTCCTGCCGCCCGGACCGGGCCAGCGCGGCGAGTTCCCCGTCGCTACATCGCGAAAGGTCGAGGCTCACCGCGCATCGGCGGTCAGCGCTTCGACCACGACCTTGTCGAACATCCTAGCCTGATCACGATCGAGCACGCCGCGCATCGCGAACAGATGCTGGAGGGTTTCCTTCTGAAGGTCGCCCATGACTTCATGCGTCTCGTCGATCGCCTTGGTGACTTGCGGCCCATAGCCATGCTCGGCGGCGATCGCCTGCGCGAGCCGGATATTCGCCGCACGCATTTCGAGTTCGAGCGCCTCGCGTCGTGCGGCGAAGCGCGCCTCGATCGGGCTGAGTTTTTGCTGCTGGGCGGGAGACAGCTTCAGCTCGCGGTGCAACATCGCATGGAGTTCGGTCTCGTTCGCGCGCGGTGCATCGACCAGCGCACGGCCCACGAACACGCCCGCGAGCGCCGCGAGAAACGCGATCAAGCCGACGATGAGCAAGCGGCGCGACAGCGTCATCAACGCGGGTCCAGCGGGCTGGCAGGGACCAGCGGCGTGAGCGGGCTCGCCGCGATTGCCGCGGGCGCAAAGGCGCTGCCGGCGATCACCCCACCTCCAAGCGAAATGAACGCGGCCAGTGCGATCGTCCGTTTGAGCGCCGCGGCTTCGCGCTGCCGCGCCGCCAGCGCATCGAGGACGCGGTCGTCCAATGCCTCGAGCGCCGCCGGAATCGCGGCCGCGTCCAATATTCGAAGTTCGTCGTCCATCGGCTTTCCGCCAGTCCTTTCAGAAGCAGTATACGCGCCGCGCTCTACCAACCCTCGGCGATCATTCGATTTTGGGCCATGTTTTTCGCAAGGGCCACTGCCGTGTCGTGCGTAATAGCCAAGACAGGCATCCAATTGGAGTTTTTTATGAACAAGTGGCTCCCCCTCCACCTCGCGACCATGCTCGTCCTGGCATCGACGCCCGGTACCGCGCTCGCACATGCCAAACTCGTCGGCTCGACGCCCGCGGCGGGCGCAGCGGTGACCAAAGTAACGGCGATAAACCTGAAATTCAGCGAAAAGCTCATTGCCTCCACCGTGAAGGCCGAGTTGACCATGACCGCCATGCCCGGAATGAAGGATCATCCTCCGATGAAAATCCCTTTCACCTCGGCGATGGGCAAAGATGGCAAGTCGATGACGCTGCAACCGAAGCGCGCGCTCGTCCCCGGCACGTACAAGGTCAAATGGTCGGCAGCGGGCGCGGATACGCATCGCATGGGCAGCGAATTCAGCTTCACCGTCAAATAGGGTGATGACCGACCTCCCCATGATCGGCATCCGGTTGGCACTTTATGTCCTCCTCATGCTGCTCACGGGGCTGGCCGCATTTCCGCTCTACACCCTCCACCACGGCGAGCGCGCGAACCGCCTGTTCGCCACGATTTTCGCGCCCGCCCAACGCTGGCTTTGCGGGTCCGGATTGCTGGTTTCGACTGCCGGCATGGTCGTCCTAACCGCGAATATGCACGGCGTCGGGCTATTTTCCGTCGAACCGGCGATGCTCCGCACCATGCTGGTCGATACCGCCATGGGCGCTGCGTGGCTGGTTCGCACCATAGCACTGCTGGTCGCGGCGATCGCCGCCTGGAATCTCGCCAAGCGGCCGAGAACCGCCACCGCCATTCTCGCGGTCGCCGGGTCGGCCGCGCTTGCGACGCTGGCATGGTCCGGCCACGCCGGCGCGAGCGAAGGGGCGACGGGGACGATCCATCGCCTCGCCGATATCCTGCATTTGATCGCCGCCGCCATTTGGGTCGGGGCGATCGCCGCCTTCCTGTTCCTGCTACGGCCGGCACGCGACAGGCCACACTCCAAAAATATTGCACTCGCGGCCCGGAGCCTCGATCGGTTCGGGCGCGTCGGGACGATCTGCGTGCTCGTCATTACAGCGACGGGGCTCGTCAATGCCCAGATCATCGTCGGGCTTGAAAATGCCACCCGATCGATCGCGTCGACATACGGGCAATTGCTTCTCGGCAAACTCGCGCTCTTCGCGTCGATGCTGGCGCTTGCCGCAGCGAACCGCTGGCGACTGACCCCCGCCTTGAAAGCGGCATCGATCGACGGCGATCCCGGGGCCGCGGCGACTTCGATCCGCCGAAGCATCGGCGCCGAAGCGACGGCGGCCGGAGCGATTCTTATCTTGGTCGCCTGGTTCGGGACCCTCGAACCCTAGGCCGGATGTCTATGCGCACAGCGGATCCGGCGCCCAAAGCCGGTCCAGCGGCATCGACAGGGCATGCACCGAATCGTGTTGCGACCGATAGAGCAGCCCGCGCCTTCTTCCGGTTTTGCAACCCGCTTGCCCGGCACCTACGCCATGCGTCGCGAAGGAAATAAGTGCGCCATTCACCAAGAAGCGAGCTTCTTCGCGCATTTTTCAATGAATTGACAGGAAATTGGATGCCCCGTGAGGATTCGAACCTCAATAGACGGAATCAGAATCCGTAGTCTTACCATTAGACGACGGGGCAATGAGGCGGGCGCAATATGATTGCGAGCGCCCGCTGTCAAGGCCGCTGGGTCGGCCCGAACAAGTCCGCTTGCCCTGACGCATTTCGCCGCTAGCATCGCGCCAACAACAATGGGGGCTGCGCCCCGGCGCAGGACACCCGTAAGGAGTGGGCTGATGCGTCATGTCGCAATCGTCGGGTCGGGTCCCGCGGGCTATTATACCGCCGAAACATTGCAGAAGGCGGAGGATATCGCCGTCGACGTCATCGACCGCCTGCCCGTCCCCTATGGCCTGATCCGCACCGGCGTCGCCCCAGATCACCAGTCGATCAAGGCGGTATCGCGCCGCTATGAAGGCACCGCGCTGACCGACAATGTGCGCTTTGTCGGGCATGTTTCGGTCGGCACCGACGTCACCATCGACGAACTGGTCGACCTGTATGACGCGGTGATTCTCGCAACCGGCGCGCCGAACGACCGCCCGCTCGACATCCCCGGCGCCACCCTGCCCGGCGTGATCGGCAGCGCCGCCTTTGTCGGCTGGTACAACGGCCATCCCGATTTCGCCGACCTCGCCCCATCGCTCGACGCGCCCGGCGTCGCGGTGATCGGCAACGGCAATGTCGCACTCGACGTCGCACGCATTCTCGCCAAGACCGCGCAGGAATTTACCGGCAGCGACATCGTCGCCCATGCCCGCGCCGCGCTCGAGGCCAGCGCGGTGCGCCATATCTCGATCCTCGGGCGCCGCGGCCCGCACCAGATCGCGATGACGCCCAAGGAACTCGGCGAGCTCGGTCACCTCGAGCGCGCCAGCCCGCGCGTCGACCCCGCCGATCTGCCGCCCGAAGGCGACGATGCGATGCTGGAGCCCGGCATGCGCAAGTCGGTGACGCATTTGCGCAGCTTTACCGCCAACCCGGTCGCCAAGCCGGTGACGATCGACTTCGACTTTTTCGCCATGCCGGTCGCGATCGAGGGCGACGGCCGCGTCCAGCGCGTCATCGTCGAACGCACGAGGCTCGACGCCGACCTCCGCAGCCATGGCACGGGCGAGACCTATGCGATCGACGCCGGGCTGGTGATCAGCTGCATCGGCTATCAGACGCCGCCGATCCCCGGCGTGCCGTACGAACATGGCCGCGGCCGCTTCGCGAGCGACGAGGGGCGCATCCTGCCCGGTCTCTACGCGGTCGGCTGGGCGCGGCGCGGGCCGTCGGGGACGATCGGCACGAACAAGCCCGACGGCGCGCGGATCGGCGAAATGGTGATCGAGGATATCGGCCGCGGCGCGGGCAAGGCCGGGCGGCCGGGGCTCGACGCGCTGCTCGCCAGCCGCAACATCACGCCCGTCACCTTCCGCGACTGGCGCCGGATCGAGGAGGCCGAGGTCGCTGCGGCGCTCGACGGCCGCCCGCGCGAGAAATTCACCAGCGTCGAGGCGATGCTCGCCGCGATCGGGCGGTGACCGAACGGCTCCGCACCGCGCTGCGCTGGCTGCTCGCGCTCGCTTATGGCTATGCGGGCTATCTCCATCTCGTGCGGCCCGCCCCCTTTCTCGCGATCACGCCGCCGTGGGTGCCCGCGCCCGAAATCGTCGTGGCCGCGACAGGCATCGCCGAGATCGCCGGTGCGATCGGGCTGATGATCCCATGGACGCGCAAGGCCGCCGGCTGGAGCCTCGCGCTCTATGCGCTCTGCGTCTGGCCCGCGAATGTCCACCATGCGCTCGCCAATGTCGCGATCGGCGGCGAGACGCTCAGCTGGTGGTATCACGGCCCGCGTCTTGCCGCGCAGCCGCTGATCATCTGGTGGGCCTTGTGGGCGAGCGGCGCGACCGACTGGCCGTTTCGCCGCCGCGCCTGACCCTTATTTCGCGACCGGAGTCTCGATCGGCGGCTGGCCCTTCTGGCTCGCCGCATAGGCCTCGACCGCCTTCAGCACGCGCAGCATGTTGCCGCTCGCGATCTTTTCGAGGTCGGCCTGGCTGTAGCCGCGCTTCGCCAGCTCGACGAACAGCGCGGGATAGCCCGACACATCTTCCATGCCGACGGGCGCAGAATCCATCCCGTCATAATCGCCGCCGAGCCCGATATGATCGACCCCGATCGTCTTTTTCAGATGGTCGATATGCTCCGCGACCTTCGCGACATCCGTCGTCGGGACCGGGTTGGCCGCCTCCCACGTCTTCAGCGCCGCATCGGCTGCCGCCGGGTCGCCGGGATACATCGCCTTCAGCCGCGCCTGTTCGGCGGTGCGCGCAAGGCCCTGCGCGCGGACGTCGGCATCGAGGAAGGTCGGCAACAGCACGACCATGACGATCCCGCCATTCGCTTTCACCGCGGGCAGAACGCTGTCGGGGACGTTGCGCGGATGCGGATTGACCGCGCGCACGCCCGAATGGCTGAACATCACCGGCGCGTGCGAAGTTTCGAGCGCGTCCTTCATCGTCGCTTCGCTGACATGACTCAAATCGACGATCATCCCGATGCGGTTCATCTCGCGCACCACCTGTCGGCCGAAATCGGTGAGCCCGTCGTGCGCAGGGGCATCGGTCGCAGCGTCGGCCCAGCTCAGATTCTTCGAATGGGTCAGCGTCATGTACCGCGCGCCGAGATCGTACATCTGGCGCAGCACCGCGAGCGACGAGCCGATCGAATGCCCGCCCTCCATACCGAGCATCCCGGCGATCTTGCCCGCCTTCATCGCCTTTTCGAGTTCGACCGAAGTCGACGCGAGCGCGAGGTCGTTCGGGTAACGCGCAACGAGCCGCTTCATCACGTCGATCTGTTCGATCGTCTGCTGCACTGCCTCTGCCTCGTTCGGATTGCTCGGCACATAGACCGACCAGAATTGCGCGCCGACATGGCCCTTGCGCAGCCGCATCAGGTCGGTGTGCATCGCGATTTCGGGTGGGGTCGCGTCGGGCCGGGCAGTGTCGGTCGTGTCCTGAAAGTCGAAATCGTTGATCATATTGCCCGCGCGCCCGCGCAGCGCCCATGGCACGTCATTATGCCCATCGAAGACCGGCGCCTTCTTCAGTGCCGCTTCGGCGGTTGCCTCGGGCGATTTCTGCGCCAGCGCGGGGGTGGAGACGAGGGCGAGAGCGGCGAGGCCGGCGAGCAGGGTGGGCTTGTTCATGGCGCGCGACCTTACGTGCTTGCGCCGATGGCGCAAGCCTTGCTTGACGCGAGCGTAAAGCCCGCGCAGCATCGGACGATGACAGCTTTCGACGACTGGCGCGCGCGCTCGCCCTATTATGACGAAACCCACGAAGCGCTCGCGCAAAGCGTCCGCCGTTTCGTCGCGCGCGAGATCGCGCCCAACATCGACCGTTGGGAAAACGAGGGCGAACTGCCGCGCGAGTTGCACCGGAAAGCCGCCGAAGCGGGCATTCTCGGCCTCCGCTATCCCGAGCAATATGGGGGGCACAGCGAAGGCTTCGACAATTTCCACGGGCTCGTGCTGACCGAGGAACTTGCAGCGGTCGGCGCAGGCGGGCTCGGCGCGTCGCTGATGACGCACGGCATCGGCCTGCCGCCGATCCTCGCGCTGGGGTCGGAGGAACTCAAGCAGCGCGTCGCGCCGCCGGTGTTGGCGGGCGACAAGATCATCGCGCTCGGCATCACCGAAGCCGGCGGCGGCAGCGATGTCGCGAGCCTCAGGACGACGGCGGTCCGGGACGGCGGCCATTATATCGTCAACGGCGGCAAGATGTTCATCACCAGCGGCATGCGCGCCGACTGGCTGACCTGCGCGGTGCGCACCGGCGGGCCGGGCGCGGCGGGCATCTCGCTGCTGCTGATCGACATGGACAGTCCCGGCATCGAGCGCACGCGGCTCGACAAGATGGGCTGGCGGTGCAGCGACACCGCCGCGATCCATTTCAGCGACGTCCGTGTCCCCGCCGAAAACCTGATCGGCCAGGAGAACGCCGGCTTCATCGGCATCATGCGCAATTTCAACAGCGAACGGCTCGGCATGGCGATGGGCTGCTGCGCCTATGCCCGCGTCGCGATGGCCGAGGCGGCCGAATGGGCGCAGCAACGCGAGACGTTCGGCAAGCCGCTCGTCGGCCACCAGTCGATCCGTATCAAGCTTGCCGACATGGAACGCCAGATCGAGGCGACGCAGGCATGGGTCGACCTCTGCGCCTGGCAGGTCAAGACCGGCAAGGACCGCCCCGCCGACTTCGCGATGCTGAAGGTGCAGGCGACGCGCATGCTGGAAGCCGTCGCACGCGAGGCGGCGCAGGTGCTGGGCGGCGCATCCTATATCACCGGCAGCAAGGTCGAGCGCATCTACCGCGAGGTGCGCGTCAATGCCATCGGCGGCGGCAGCGAGGAAATCATGCTCGATCTCGCCGGGCGGCAGCTCTTCGGCGGGAAGCGCTGACCGCCGTGGACGACAAGGCCATCTCCAAGTCGCTGTCCTATTGGCTGCGGCACAGGCCCGACGCCGGCGGTCTCTCGATCGACCCGGCGGGCTGGACCGAAGTCGAGGCAGTATTGACCGCTCTGGAACGCGCCGACCTGCCACACGGCCCTGGCGATCTTCAGCGCGTCGTCGCCGAGAGCGACAAGAACCGCTTCGAACTCTCGCCCGACGGGCAGCTGATCCGTGCGCGACAAGGGCATTCGATTCCGATCGATCTTGGCTGGCCGGTGACTTCGCCGCCCGACTATCTGTTTCACGGCACGGTCGAAAAATTCCTGCCGGCAATCCTTGCCGAAGGACTCCGTCCGATGGCGCGGCACCATGTCCATCTTTCGGCCGATCACGCAACGGCGACCGCCGTCGGGGCGCGGCGCGGAAAACCCGTGATCCTGCAGGTTGGCGCCGGCATGATGGCCGCCGGTGGCACCGAGTTTCGTTTGTCGGCCAATGGCGTGTGGCTGGTCGACCATGTCCCGCCAGCGTTCATCGACCGCGCCGACTGAGCGGCCTCAGTCGAGCGAATCCGCCTTTGCCTTCTCGGCCAGCGCACACGATTCGGCCTTGAGCGGGCGCGACACGGGGCAGACTTCCTGCACATAGCCGTTGAGCACATTGGTCAGCGCGTCGGGGATCAGGCGGTAAAAGACGAACTGGCCGCGCTTTTCGCTCACGATCAGCCCGGCATTTTCGAGCACCGACAGATGCTGCGACACCGCAGGCTTGCTCATCTCGAACCGCGCCGCGATATCGCCCGCGCTCAGTTCCGCATGCGCCAGATAGGCGAGAATCTTGCGTCGCGGCGTCGATGCCAGTGCCTGAAAAACCCGTTCCATGGTCCCGAAATGGGCATCGCTGGCCGACTTGACAAGCAATAATTTATTTAAGTAATTACTTATATTCTTTTGAACGAGGAGTCGGGCGATGCGCAGCGAACTGAATCCCCACGCGGTCAATTTCCTGATCGACGAGGACGGCCCCAACCCCCGCAAGGGCCGCGTGCGCGCCGACATGCCGAGCATCCTCTGGAATGGCGGCATGGCGGCGACCGCTCTCGTCGCCGGCCCCTTTTTTATCACCCCCTCGGCAATCCTGCTCTTTTTCGTCACCACCGGCGCCGCGCTGCTGCTCGGCCACAGCGTCGGCTATCACCGCATGATGATCCACGGCAGCTTCGCCGCGCCGCGCTGGCTGACGCGCACGCTCGTCTGGTTCGGCACCTTCGTCGGAATGGCGGGCCCCTATGGCATCATCCGCGCGCACGACACGCGCGACTGGGCACAGCGACAGGCCGACTGCCATCCCTTCCTCGCGCACAAGACGCACATCCTCCGCGACGCATGGTGGCAAATCTATTGCCGGCTCGACCTCGATCGCCCGCCGCGTTTCGATTTCGCCGAACTCGACCGCGATCCCTTCTATCGCTGGCTCGAGGCGACATGGCGCTGGCAGCAATTGCCCGTCGGGCTTCTCTTCTTTGCCATCGGCGGTTGGAGCTGGGTTATCTGGGGCGTCGCAGCACGCGTCGCGGTCGCGAATCACGGGCACTGGCTCGTCGGTCATCTCGCGCATAATCGCGGGCCGCAGCACTGGACCGTCGATGCGCATGGCGTGCAGGCCTTCGACGTTCCGTGGGCAGCGATCCCGACGATGGGCGAGGCGTGGCACAACAATCACCATGCCTATCCGGGATCGGCACGCATCGGCCTCCATCCGGGCCAAAGCGACTGGGGCTATGCCGTCATCCGCCTGTGCGAGCGCGTCGGGCTGATGTGGGACGTCCGTACGCCGGACACGATGGGCCTCCGCCCGGGCCTCTCCGAGGTCCCTCGACACGGCGATGGCTTCGCGGCACAGTCGCAGCATGGACACTCTGACGCACAGTTGGCCCACTGAGGCCGAAACACTTCTCGACGACCTCGTCGACCTTCGCCGCGCAATCCATCGCGAGCCCGAATTGGGTCTCCAGAACCCCAAGACGCTCGCGAAGATCAAGGACGCGCTTGCGGGGCTGCCGCTCGAATTTCGCGAGGGGCCGTCGACGACCGGCCTCGTCGCGATCCTGCGCGGGCCCGCAAACGGGCGCACCGTGCTGCTGCGCGGCGACATGGACGCGCTGCCCTTGCTCGAGGACACCGGACTCGATTTCACTTCCGAGATTGCGGGCGCGATGCACGCCTGCGGGCACGACACGCATGTCGCGATGCTCGTCGGCGCGGCGAAGCTGCTCTGCGCCGCACGCGACCGACTGCCCGGCACGGTGATGTTCATGTTCCAGCCGGGCGAGGAAGGCCATCATGGGGCGCGCTTCATGCTGGAGGACGGGATCATCGACCCGCTCCCCGACGCGGCCTTTGCGCTCCATATCATGCCCAACGCGCCGCACGGCATCTTCGCCGGACGCGCCGGCCCGCTGCTCGCCTCGTCCGATGTGCTGAACATCACCGTCAAGGGCGCCGGCGGCCACGCCTCGATGCCGCACGACAGCATCGACCCGATCCCGGTTGCCTGCGCCATCGTCACCGCGATCCAGACGATGGTCACGCGCCGCATATCGGTCTTCGACCCCGCAGTCGTCACCATCGCAAAAATCGCTGCGGGGACGACCAACAATATCATTCCCGAGAGTGCGGAGATGCAGGGCACGATCCGCACCCTGTCGCCCGAACGCCGGGCGATGGTGGCACGCGAACTGAAACGCCTCGCCCCCGCGATCGCCGAGGCGCATGGCTGCACGGCCGAGGTCGAGATTATCGAGGGCTTCCCCGTCACCGTCTGCGACGCGCGCGCCGTGACGTTCGGCCAGTCGGTCGTCGAAGAGACCTTCGGCGAAGAGGCCTGGCTGACGATGGATAACCCCGTGATGGGCGCCGAGGATTTCTCCTACGTCCTCGAAAAGGTCCCCGGTGCGATGTTCTGGCTCGGCGCGAGCGAGGCAGGCAGCGACTGGCGCCAGTGCTGCGGATTGCACAGCAATCATATGGTGCTCGACGAAAAGGTTATGGCGCGCGGCGCCGCCCTGCACGCCGCCCTCGCCGAACGCTTCCTCAATGAAGGCTTCAACGCATGATCAACATCATCGGCGCCATTCTCTCGGGCCTCATCATCGGCGCGCTTGCGCGCTTCTTCTATCCCGGCGCGGTCGAAATGGGCTGGCTCGCGACGATCCTGCTCGGCATCGGCGGCTCGCTGCTCGCGGGGCTCGTGACGTCGCGCGGGCAACGCGATTTCAGCCGCGCCGGCTGCCTCGCCTCGGTGATCGGGGCGATCGTGCTGATTTTCGTCGGACGGATGCTCGGCGTCGGCGGTTAGGGCACCAGCACCGTATCGACCGCCTGCGGCAGCAGGTCGGGATAGTCGAGCGTCGAATGCAGCCCGCGGCTTTCTTTACGATGCAGCGCGCTGCGCACGATCAGCTCGGCGCACTGGAGCAGGTTGCGGAGTTCGATCAGGTCGGTCGTGACGCGGAAATGACCATAATAATCGCCGACCTCGTCGGTCAGCATCTTGATCCGGTGCTGCGCACGTTCCAGCCTTTTGGTCGTGCGCACGATCCCGACATAGTTCCACATGAAGCGGCGGATCTCGGTCCAGTTCTGCTTGATCACCACCTCTTCGTCCGAATCGGTGACACGGCTTTCGTCCCACGGGCGGATCGGCGGCGGCGCGTCGAGTTCGTCCCAGCGCGCGACGATATCCTTTGCCGCCGCTTCGCCGAACACGAAACATTCGAGCAGCGAATTGGACGCAAGCCGATTGGCGCCGTGCAGCCCGCTCTCGGTACATTCGCCCGCCGCATAAAGCCCTGGCAGATCGGTGCGCCCGTCGAGGTCGATCAAGATGCCGCCGCACGTATAATGCTGCGCGGGCACGACCGGGATCGGCTGCTTCGTCATGTCGATGCCGAGCGTCAGCAGCTTTTCATAGATGTTCGGGAAATGCCCCGCGACGAAATCGGGATCCTTGTGGCTGATGTCGAGATGGACATAGTCGAGGCCGTAGCGCTTGATCTGGTCGTCGTTCGCGCGCGCGACCACGTCGCGCGGCGCGAGTTCGGCGCGCGCGTCATAATCGGGCATATAGCGATGCCCCGTGACGGGGTGCTTCAATATGCCCCCCTCGCCGCGCACCGCCTCGGTGATCAGGAAATTCTTGACGTCGAGATTATAGAGGCAGGTCGGGTGGAACTGCATCATTTCCATGTTCGAGACGCGGCAACCTGCGCGCCAGGCCATCGCGATGCCGTCGCCCGTCGCGCCGCGCGGTGCCGTCGAGAATTGATAGACGCGACCGGCGCCCCCGCTTGCGAGGATCGTCGCGCGGCCGACATGCGCGCGCACCTTGCCGCTCTTTTCGTCGAGCGCATAGACGCCCCAGACGCGGCCCGAGCCGGAGTAACGTTCCTCGTGGCGGCCGGTGATCAGGTCGATACACGCCTGCCCCGGCAGCAGCGTGATGTTCGGATGCGCCTCGGCGGTCTTCAATAGCGCCGCCTGCACCGCCCAGCCGGTCGCGTCGTCGACATGGACGATACGGCGGTGCGAATGCCCACCCTCGCGCGTCAAATGCAGCGCCTCGGCCTGCTTGTTGAAGGGGACGCCCATTTCGACGAGCCGTTCGATCGCGTGCGGCGCATTTTCGACGACGAACTCGACCGTCTCGCGCCGGTTGAGCCCGCCGCCCGCGACCATCGTGTCTTCGATATGATTTTCGAATGTGTCGCCGGCGTCGAGCACCGCCGCGATCCCGCCCTGCGCCCAGGCGGTCGACCCGCCGGTGAGTTCGCCCTTCGCGAGAACGAGGACCTTGCAATGGTCGGCAAGCGCGATCGCGGCGGTGAGGCCCGCGGCGCCCGATCCCACGATGATGACGTCGTATTCACTCATGGCGCCTCTGTTGCACAGCAAGGCGCCGCATGACAGGGGGATCGAAGACGCCGTCCAAGGGAATTTTTCGACATGCGCAAAGCTGAACTTGACCGGCGCACGTTGCTGGCCGCGATGGCGGGGCTCCCGCTCGCCGCCTGCGCGCACCGCACCGGGGCCGCCGGCGCAGGCAACCTCGGCGTCGCGACCTTCAACATCTGGCACGATGCCGGCGGGCGGTGGCCGACGCGCCTTCGCCTGCTGACCGCCGCGCTCCGCGCCGCCGACGCGGATGTCATTGCGCTCGAAGAGGTGCTCGAAGACGCCGGCAAGAGCCTGCCCAATCAGGCGACGACGATCGCGCACGACCTCGGTTATCCGGAGGTCCATTTCGTCGCGCCCGAACCCGAGGGTTCGCCCAAACGCTATGGCAATGCGATCCTGACGCGGCTCCCGGTGATCGAGGTCGCGCGGCGTAAGCTCGAACCACTCTCCGACTACCGTACCGCGATTCGTGTGCGCGTGCGGACCGGCGACGGCCCGGTCGATGTCGTCGGCACGCATCTCGCCTGGCAGCCCGAGGCGGCGGCGGTGCGCGCGCAGCAGGTCGCCGACCTGCTCGCCTGGCTGCCGCAGGACGACATGCCGCTCGTTATCATGGGCGATTTCAACGCGCCGCTCGACGATCCGGGTCTCGCGGCGCTGGGGCCGCCGCGCTTCGCTTCTGCCCTCGCGCCCGGTGCGGCACCGACCACGCTCAACCCGGCGCGCGGCCACGCTCCGCGCGTGATCGACCATATCTTCGCCGACTCAGCGCACTTCGCCGTCGCCGCGGCAAAGGTCATCGGCAGCGACGCAGTCGATGGCGAATATCCGTCCGATCATTTCGGGGTTGCGGCTCGCCTGACGCGAAAGGCGATCGGGCGCTAGGGGTTCGGCGAACCCCACGGGCCCTTTTTGCCGGCCGGACGGACGACCACCCCGCCCATATGCGCTTCGCGCGCGCGGCATTTCACGCCGTCGATATAGCAGGTCTCCGACCTGTAAGGCGTGCCATCGGCATAGCTCGCCCGCAGGCTGTCGATCAGGTCGGGATGATCGGGCGCGGCATTGTGATAGCGGACCGACCGTCCGTCGGCATCGGCCGTGCGCGCCTCGCAACCGGCGCAGACATGATCGGGGTAACGCGGATTGGCTTTGAGCGAAGCCCCGCAGATCGGACAGGCCTGTACCGCGCCCTCAGCCATTCGCCGCGCGGGTGAGGTTGAGGAAAACATCCTCGAGGTCGGCCTCGCGCGTCGACACGTCGACGATGCCGTGCCCCATCGCATTAACCGCCGCGAGCACCTCGCCCGCGTTCATGCGGTCCTTGTTGTAACTGATCGCAAGGCCTCGCTCGCCCTCGCGTTCGACCTTCTCGAACGCCGGGTGCGTCGGCAGCACGGTAACGTCGGCATCGAGCGTCACGACGACGATCTTCTCGCGCGCCATGTCGACCAGCTCGCGCGTCGGCTTGTTCGCGATCAGCTTGCCATGGTTGATGATCGCGATGCGGTCGCACAGCTCCTCGGCTTCCTCGAGATAGTGCGTCGTCAGCACCACGGTGACGCCGCGGTCGTTGAGGCTCTGCACATATTCCCAAAGCTGCTGGCGCAGTTCGATGTCGACGCCGGCGGTCGGCTCGTCGAGCACGATGATCGGTGGCGAATGCACCATCGCCTTCGCCACGAGCAGGCGGCGCTTCATGCCGCCCGACAGCGTCCTCGCATAAGCGTCGCGCTTGTCCGACAGATGCACCGCGGCGAGCAGCGCGTCCGAAATGCGCTTGTCCTTCGGCACGCCGTAAAGCCCGGCCTGATTCTCGAGCGTCTCGAACGGCGTGAAAAAGGGATCGAAGACGATTTCCTGCGGCACGATACCGATCGAATATTTGGCGTTGCGCGGGTCGGCGTCGATATCGAAGCCCCAGATGCTCGCCGATCCGTTCGTCTTGTTGACCAGCCCCGCAAGGATGTTGATCAGGGTCGACTTGCCCGCGCCGTTCGGGCCGAGCAGCCCGAAGATTTGCCCACGCGGCACGTCGAAACTGACATTGTCGAGCGCCTGCTTGCCGCCGGCATAAAGTTTCGAGACGGCGTCGATGCGGATGGCGGCTTCACTCATGGCCGCCTCCATAGCCGCGCGCCCAGCCATGCGAAAGCCCGCTAATTTTTCGTCAGCGCCGCGTTAACGTTAAATTGGAAACTCGCCGCTAGACCGAAATGCGTGAGGACCAGCCACAACTTTTGCCCGCTGCCCGTGCAGCGCGGCCTAGCCGCATTCGCGCTCCTGATCGCACCCGCCGCCGTTTCGCCGGCGCTGGCGCAGGGCAGCGCGCAGAGCGAGGCCGAAGCCATCGTGCTTCGCCCGCTTTCCTTCTTCAAGGTCAACGACCTCGATTTCGGCAGCATCATCGCGTCGGGAACCGCGGGCACCGTGCGCCTCCTGCCCGACGGCAGCCGTACCCGCACCGGCGGCGCGACGCTCGCGGGGAACGGCGGCGAGCCCGCGCGTTTCGCAGGACTCGGCACGCCGCAGCGACAGGTCAATATTTCGCTCGGATCGAACACGATATGGATCACCGGGCCGGGCACGCGGATGCGCGTGCGCGACTTCGAGATCGGCAGCACGCCGACCGCGATCCTGTCGACGTCGCCGACGCGTTTCCGCATCGACAGCGCGCTCGGCAATTATAATTTCCCGGTCGGTGCGACGCTCGAGGTCGGCGCCAACCAGGCGCCGGGCGATTACAGCGGCACGTTCACGATCACACTCAACTATCTCTAGAGCTTCTGTGGGGGAAGACGGCACCGGGGACCACTTGCGTTCGTCCGCGATTGCGGACGGATGCTTGCCGGTGCCGTAACACCCCCGCCGGTCGCGCTGACCGATTGCGGGCGCCGCGCGCGCTTGCTATGGGCGCGGTCGATGACCCAGAACACGCCCGAAACCATCCGCACGCCCAAGACCCGCATCGCCTGCGACGGCACCGGCGACGGCCTCGCCAATGCGGCGCTCGGCCATCCGCGCGTCTGGCTGGAAATCGACACCGACGACGGCTTTGCCGATTGCGGCTATTGCGACCGGCGTTTCGTCCTGATCGGCGGGGTCGCCGACAAAAATTGAGTCCGCCGGAAGTAAACGCCGGATTTACCAACCCCATGCATCAGTGATGAAGGTCCGACTGGCATAAGATGTGCCAGACAGGAGCAGAATCTGTGGGGATTCAAGGGACCAGAAACTGTCGGGGGGCTGCTCGCGCCCTGACCATCGCCGTGGCGACGGCCGGTGCGGCGCTATGTACGCCGGCCGCAGCCGCCGACCTCAATGGCACCGTCAACGCGGCGATCGTCCGCCCGAACACGCTGATCAAGACCGACGATCTCGATTTTGGCACGATGACGAGCGGGACGACCGGCGGCACCGTGTCGATCAACGCCGTCACCGGCGCGCGCACGACGACGGGCGGCGTAACCCCGGTGGGCGGCGGGACACAGCGCGCGATATTCCAGGGGACGGGCGGCATCCTGCTCATCACCGTATCGGGCGACACCAGCGTCACCCTGGCGCGCGCCGGCGGCGGCGCGCCCAATATGACCGCCAGCCTCGTCCGCGCCGCGAGCACGAGCGGCGGCGGCATCGCGCTGCTCGGCGCGACGTTGCTGCCCAGCGGCGTCCAGACCTATTATATCGGCGGCACGCTGACCGTTCCGGCGAACCAGCCCGCGGGTGACTACAGCGGCACCTTCACGCTCACCGTCAATTATCTTTAGGTCGGCTTCGGGCCGAATTGTCGCCGCTGCGCAGGCGGCGCCGGCATCCTATTTCGCGGGCAGCGAAGTTCCCGGGTCGTAAGACGACACATGGTTCATCGCGATGACCCAGCGGCCGCCCACCTTGCGGAACAGGCGGGTGTTGATGCCCTGCTGCGCGCGTTCGGGCCGGGTCAGGCGATAATGGCTGATCAGCAGCGCGGCATCGGGCGCCAGCACATCGATGCTGATGTCATAGAAATGGACTGTCCCGCGGCGTTCGGGCGAGCCGCCATAGTCACGGACATAATGGTCGAGCGTGCCCTGCCAGCCGTCCTGGATCTTGCCGCCCGAGACGAAGATCACGCCGGGGTTCAGGAAACCCGCCATATAGCCCGTGAAGTCGCTGCGGTTCCACGCCGCCTCCATATCGGCGACGACTTTCAGGATCGCCGCCTTTTCGGCGGCCTCGTCGATATGACCCGGCTCGGCATGCGCGGGCGTCGCTGCCGCAAAAAGCAGCAGCGCCGCCAGCATCTTCATCCATTTCGTCATGACGGCCTCCCTCAGGGTTTGCGCAGGAACAGCGGATGTTCGGGCAGGCGCGAACGATCGACAAGCCTTCCCTGCGCGATCACCGCTTCGACCTTTTCGATATTGCGAATATCGGCGAGCGGGTCGGCGGAAAGCAGGACGAGGTCGGCGATCTTGCCGGTCTCGATCGTACCGAGGTCGTTTTCCATCCGCGCGGCGGCGGCGCCATGTTTGGTGCCTGCGACGATCGCCTGCATCGGGGTCATGCCGAGTTCGACGAGCCCCTCGATCGCACGAATCGTCCCGATCCCGGGCTCCGCCTCGTCGCCTTTGGGCACGCGGCGGAACTCGGGCGCGTCGCCATAATAGCTGTCGGTCGCGGGGGTGACGCGGCATCCTGCCCTGATCAGCCGTTCGGCGTTGCGGCGCTGAACGTCCTGATTGTCGTCCATCGCCTCGAGCCGCCGCCAGCGTTCGGCGCCGGTCGTCGCGGGCGGCATTTTCGCGATCGACGCCCCGACCTCGGCGCGCTTCGCCAGATGCTTCCTGCGATAGTCACCGGTGATGTAGTTCGACCGGATCCCGCACAGCACATCCTTCTTCACGATCAGCGCGATCAGCTCGTCGGGCAGGTCGCGGCTGGTCAGTTCGGGATGCTGGATCAGGTCGATCCCCGCCTCGACCGCGAGCGTTAGCCCTTCGGAGCTGGTTGCGTGCGTTTCGACGGGTTTGCCGCGCTTGTGCGCTTCCTCGACGATCACCGCCTGCTGGCGCGGCGAGAAGCCGATCAGCGCGGGGCGGAGGAAATGGCTGGTGCCGCCATATTTGATGAAGTCGACCCCCTTGTCGAGATAGCGGTTCATCGCGGCGCGCAGCTCGTCGGGCGTCATGTCCATGATTTCTTCGCCCATGTCCTGCGCGAGCAGGTCGTTCCATTTCTCCTGGAACAGCGACAGCTCCGAATCCTTGGTGAGCGAGAAGGTCAGCGAAAAGGGGCCGCCCCAGCCGAGGATATTGCCCGCCGCCTTCAGCCGCGCCCCGACGACTTCGCCGCGGTCGATGCGGTCGCGTACCGCGAGGATCGGCGGCAGCACGCCATAGCTGTCGCGCATCGTCGTCACGCCATAGGTCAGCGCGCGCTGCGCGAACTCGAGCGCGAGTTCCTCGCCGCGGTCGGCATATTTGAGCGACGTGTCGCGCCGCGCCGGCTGCCCATAGACCGAGACGTGGACATTGCTGTCGATGAAACCCGGCAGCAGATAGCGCCCGCGCCCGTCGATCACTTGAGTGCCGGTCAGCTCCCCGCCGCTTTTGCCGATCGAAACGATCCGTCCCTTCTCGGCGATAACGGTCATGCCGGGCCGCGGCGGCGCGCCGGTTCCGTCGATGATCGTGACGCCGGTGATCGCGATGCGGTCGCCCGCAGGCGCCTCCGCGCGAGTCGCGCTCGCGGCGCAAAGCGCGGAAAACATCAGAAACATGCCCGCAAAAGCGGTTCTGAGACAGTTTGTTACGGCCATATCCACCTCCCGCGAAACTTGCGGCATTGACTCCGCGAAGATTGAGTATATCGTATTTCGTATACAGTAATAGCAAAAAGGGGTCGTGATGCTGTACCGCGAGGAAAGGGCGACGCGTGGTAACGCCGCTTTTTCGCGGACGGCCGTGCGCGCCCTTTCGCGGACCTCCCCTCTCCGCACCGTCATATCAGCCGATCACCGCCCCGCGCACGGCAAAGGGACTCTCCCCTTTGGTCCGGCAGCCGCCGGGGGCGCCCCAAGCTCCGACATGTTCGCCGTCCAGCCAGCCGGGTCGCAGCGCGAGTCATCGCGTCCGTCCCTCACAAGAAGAGGAAGCTGAGCGGCGTCCGGGGAAGCGTGCAGGAGAGAATGACGTCGTCCGCCGTCCGGCGGGCACAACGACATCAATGACAGGCCAAAGGCCGTACACAGGGAGCGTCCAAATGTCTTACGATCACAGCAATCCGCAGGCCCGTTTTCGCCGCATACTTCTTGCCACCAGCCTCTTATCCGCCGTCGCCCTGCCCGGCGCGGCCGCCGCACAGGACGTGGCCGCCGCCGACGCGACCGCTGCGGAAGCCCCGACCGATATCGTCGTCACCGGGTCGCGCCTGCAGCGCACCGACCTGACCGCACCCAGCCCGATCACGATCGTCGGGCAGGAAGAGGTTCAGCTGTCGGGCAATCTCACGCTCGAAAAGACGATGAACGAATTCCCGCAGCTCGCATCGGGCAACACGTCGACCGTCAACAATGGCGGCGGCGCGGGCGTGCTCACCGCGAACCTGCGCGGGCTCGGCGAAACGCGCACGCTGACGCTGGTCAACGGCCGGCGCTTCATTCCCGCCAACTCGAACGGATCGGTCGACCTCACCAGCATCCCCGACGCGCTGATCAAACGCGTCGAGGTGATCACCGGCGGCGCGTCGGCGGTCTATGGCTCCGACGCGATCGCGGGCGCGGTCAACTTCATCCTCGACGACAGTTTCGAAGGGCTGCAGATGTCGGCGCAGGCCGGCATTTCGGACCGCGGCGATGCCGCGTCGAAAAAGATCGACATCACCTTCGGCGCCGATCTTGGCGGCGGTCGCGGCAATGTCGCCATCTCGGGCGCCTGGGCGAAACAAAATCCGATCACGCAGGCGGACCGTCCGTTCGGCAAGGTACCGCTCGCCGAAATCAACGGCGCGCTCGTCTATTCGGGGTCGGGCAATATTCCGGGCACCCGCGTGCCGCTGAGCCTCGCGCAGCGCAACGCGCTCGTCGGCGTCAACATGACCCCGACCGGCCCCTGCACCTCGATCACCGGCATCCGCTTCGGCGAAGGCGGCACGCCGCTACCCTATTGCCAGCCCGAAGACACCTATAACTATGCGCCGTTCAACCTGCTCCAGCGTCCGCTCGAGCGCATCAATTTCTCGGCGCTCGCACATTACGACATCACCGATCACATCACCGCTTATGCCGAAGCCTTCTTCGTCAATGCGAAGAATAATTCGAAACTGGCGCCCGACAGCTTCACGCCCGTGACCCCCGGCGCGGCGTCGTCGACATTGCTCGTGCCGAACTATGCCACCAGCGCCAGCCTGTCGCCCGCAGTGCGCGACTTTTTCGTCAACAATGCGGCGCTCTTCGATCCCGATGGCGACGGCACGGCAGCGGTCGTCGGCGGCGGCCGCCGCGCCGACGAACTCGGCACGCGCGACAGCTTTTTCGAGCGCCAGTCCTATGCGGTCACCACCGGCCTGCGCGGCGATTTCGACATCGGCAAGCAGACCTGGCGCTGGGACGCCTTCTACCAATATCTGCGCAACCGCACCGACACGCGCTCGGAAGGCGTGATCAACCAGACGCGCCTCAGCCTCGGGCTCGATTCGATCGTCAACGGGTCGGGGCAGATCGTCTGCCGGTCGGGCGTGCCGGGCTGCGTCCCCGTCTCGATCTTCGGCCTCGGTTCGATCACCCCCGAAGCCGGCGCCTACCTCACCCCAACGCGCACCAGCAACGACATTTTCGAACGTCAGGTCGCTGGCGCCTCGCTGAGCGGCGTGTTGTTCGACCTGCCGGCCGGGCCGGTCGCGGTCGCGGTGGGCGTCGAATATCGCAAGGACAGCTATCAGTCGACGCCGAGCGCGATGGACCTCAACAAGGAATATGGCGCCGCATCGAGCAACGCGCTCAAGGGCTCGTTCGACGTCAAGGAAGTGTTTGGCGAAATCCGTATCCCGATCCTGTCGGACACGCCCTTTTTCGACACGCTCGCGATCGAGGGCGCAGCGCGCTATTCGGACTATTCGACCGTCGGCGGCGTCTTCACCTGGAAGGCCGGCGGCGAGTGGGCTCCGGTGAGCTGGGTCCGCATCCGCGGCGCGTATAACAGCGCGATTCGCGCGCCGAACATCAACGAGCTGTTCTCGGCGGTGGGTCAGGGCTTCACCGGGGGCACCGACCCGTGCGCCCGGCCGAACCTGACCGGCGCCGATCCGCGGAGTCAGCAGCTGCGCGACTTCTGCGTCGCGCAGGGCGTGCCGTCGGGCGATATCGCGACCTTTACGCAGGCGACGCTGGGGCTGACGCAGGAAACGGGCGGCAACCCCAATCTGACCGAGGAAAAGTCGAAAACCTATACGATCGGCGCGGTCATCTCGCCGCCGTTCATCCCGCGCCTCAACATCACGGTCGACTATTTCAACGTCGCGGTGAAGGGCGCGATCACGACGATCAACGCGCAGCAGACGCTCAACGACTGCTACACCGGCCTCAACGCGGCGAGCCCGACCTGCCAGGCGGTGTTCCGCCTGTCGAGCGGGCAGATCGACTATGTCCGCACCAACCAGAATAATATCGGCCAGCTGAAGGTACGCGGGCTCGACGTGCAGGGTGACTATACGATCCCGCTTCCGGCGGCGCTCGGCGACGACGCCCAGTTGCGCCTGACCGGGGTCGCAAGCTGGCTGTTCGAACGCTCGACGCAGGTGCTGAGCACCGTCGCGCCGCAGGATTGCGCCGGCTTCTATGGCGCGGGCTGTTCGACCGGCACCGGCGGCTTCATCGTTCCCGACTTCAAACTGAACCTTGGCGCCGCCTATAACAGCGGTCCGCTGAGCATTCGGGGACAGGCGCGGATGATCGGCGGGCTCAAGGTGTTCCCGACCGTCACCACCACCAATATCAAGACCGCCCCGGCGACATGGTATTTCGACATGACCGGCACATTCGAAATCAACGACAATTTCACCTTCTTCGCCGGTGTCGACAATCTGTTCGACAAAATGCCCCCGATCCTCGGCACCACCTTCGTCGGCGACGCCAATGTCGACGTGTCGCTTTATGACACGCTCGGCCGGCGCTATTTTGCCGGCGTTCGCATGAAGTTCTGAGGATCGCCCGGCCGGCGGAGGGTCCCTGCTCCGCCGGCCTTCTTTTTACCCTGTTGATGGAAGGCCGGAGTCCATGACATCCCAGTCGCGCCCTGTCGTCGCCCTGCTCACCGCCGTCTCGCTGTTCGCCGCCCTGCCGGTCGCATCCGCCGCCCCCGCATCGTCCGGCGCCGCTGTCGCCGACGTCATCCCGGCACGGACCGAGGGCATCGGCCCGTTCAAGCGTGTCGTGCTGCGCAACGTCAATATGGTCGATGGCACCGGCGCGCCCGCGCAGGGCCCGTTCGACATCGTGATCGAGAATGACCGCATCGCGCAGGTCAAGTCGATCGGCGTCCCCGGCGCGATCGACCCCGCCGCGCGCGCCGCACCCGGCGATCATGAAATCGACCTCACCGGCTATTATGTCATGCCGGGGTTCGTCGACGCGCACGTCCATCTCCATTCGCTGAGCGATGCGCAGGGCGTGCCGTCGGACTATATATTGAAGCTGTGGATGGCGCACGGCATCACCTCGGTCCGTGACCTTGGCAGCGGACATCCGATCGAATGGCTGGTCGACATCAAAAGGCGTAGCGAACGCAACGAGATCGTCGCGCCGCGCATCGACATCTATCCGATGTTCCACCAGATCCGCGGCCCGGTGAACGACGCCGCGACCGCGCGCGCGGTCATCCAGGAAGCGAAGAAGCGCGGCGCCGCCGGGATCAAGTTCATCGGCGGCGCGCCCGAAGACGTGCTCTATGCTGCGATCGACGAGACGAAGAAGCAGGGGCTGCACAGCACGATGCACCACGCCCAGCAGCTCGTCGCCTATGCCAATGTCGTGAACACGTCGGAGGCCGGGCTCGAAAGCATGGAGCATTGGTACGGGCTGCCCGAGGCGATGTTCGCCGACAAGCGCATCCAGTCCTTTCCGACCGACTTCATCAACAATGACGAACAGATGCGCTTCGGCGAGGCGGGGCGGCTGTGGGCGCAGACCGCCGAGCCCGGATCGGATGCGTGGAACAAGGTCATGGACACGCTGCTCGAACGCAAGTTCGTGCTCGACCCGACCTTTACCGCTTACCTGACCAGCCGCGATTTCATGCGTATGAGCCGCGCAAGCTGGCACGACGAATATACGATGCCCGCGCTGTGGGACTTCTATCGCCCGAGCCGCGTCAACCACGGCGCCTACTGGTTCGACTGGACCACCGAGCATGAGATGGCGTGGAAGGACAATTACCGGCGCTGGATGCGTTTCGTGAACGATTACAAGAATCGCGGCGGGCGCGTCACCATCGGCAGCGACGCCGGCTATATCTATAACCTCTATGGCTTCGGCTATATCCAGGAGATGGAGCTGATGCGCGAAGCGGGCTTCAGTCCGCTCGAGGTGATCCACGCCGCGACGCAGCAGGGTGCGCGCCTGCTCGGCCACGACGATCAGGTCGGCACGATCCGCGTCGGACGCAAGGCCGACCTCGTCATCGTCAAGGGCAATCCGCTGGCGAACCTCAAACTGCTGTTCGGCACCGGTACGGTGAAGCTCAATGACGCGACCGGCAAGGTCGAGCGCGTCGGCGGCATCGCCTACACCGTCAAGGACGGCATCATCTACGACGCGGCGAAGCTGCGCGCCGAAATCCGCGACATGGTGGCGAAATCGAAGGCCGAGCGCCGCCTGCCGGCGGGACCGATGGTCATCGAAAACGCAGGGACCGCCGATTGAACCAGACGGGCAAAGGGAGAAAGACATGAGCGGAGTTTCGGTGGCACGGACGATCGCGCTGGCGCTGGCGGCCTTCGCCGCGCAGGCGGCGATTGCACAGGCGCCCGCGGCGAGCAGCGCCGATGCACGATTGAAGGCGCTGTACGAGCGCGAATGGCAGTGGCGGCAGGATCAGGGGTTGCGCAGCGGTCGCGGCGGCGACGGGGACGGCCCGACGCACCTGCCCAAGGTCGATGCGGCGACGCAAAAGGCGCGCCTCGATTACTGGACCAAGGCGCTCGCCGAACTCGACGCGATCCCCGTCGACCAGCTCTCGCCCGAGGAAAAGATCAACGCCGCGGTGTTCCGCCAGTCGATCGAGACGATGGCGAGCGACATCAAATACAAGACCTATGAGGCGCCGTTCAACGCCGACACCTTCTTCTGGTCGGGGCTGAATCCGCGCAGCGGCGGCTTTGCCACCGCGCAGGCCTATCGGAACTATATCGCCCGGATGCGCGACATCCCGCGCTTCTTCGACGAACAGACCGCGAATATGCGCGCGGGCCTCGCGCGCGGCTTCACCGTGCCGCAGATTGCAGTGCAGGGCCGCGACGCGACGATCAAACCCTACCTGCCCGCCGACCAGAGCAACAGCTTCTACGACGCGTTCAAGGAAATGCCCTCGACGATCCCCGCCGCCGAACAGGCTGCGCTGCGAGCCGAGGGCGAAAAGGTGATCCGCGAAACGGTCGCCCCTGCCTATGCCAAGCTCTACGCCTTCATCCGCGACGACTATATGAAGCGCGCTCGCACGACGCTGGCGGGAGAAAAGCAGCCCGATGGCCCCGCCTTCTATCAGGCGCAGATCAAGGGCTTCACGACGCTGGACCTGACCGCCGAGCAGATCCACCAGATGGGATTGAAGGAAGTCGCGCGGATCAAGGCCGAGATGGAGCAGGTCAAGGCGAGCACCGGCTTCAAGGGCGACATGCCGGCGTTCCTCAAATTCCTGCGCACCGACCCCCAATTCTATCCCAAGACGGCTTATGAGCTGCTCGCCAAATCCTCCTATGTGGCGAAGCGGATGGATGCGAAGCTGCCCGAAACGATCGGCTTCCTGCCGCGGCGGCGCTTTGCGATCCTGCCCGTACCGCCGGCGCTGGCGCCGATCTATACCGGCGGGCGCGGCGGCCTCGAAAGCTGCATGATGAACACCTACGACCTGCCATCGCGGCCGCTCTATACGTTGACCGCGCTGACGATCCACGAATGCAACCCGGGGCACAGCTTCCAGTCGGCAGTGGCACAGGAAGCGACGCGCCGCCCGGCGTTCCGCCGCGGCACCGGATTTTCCGGCTATGGCGAGGGCTGGGCGCTCTATTGGGAATGGATGGGCAGCAAGCTCGGCATGTACGAAACGCCGTACGAGGATTTCGGGCGGCTCTCCTACGAGATGTGGCGCGCATCGCGGCTCGTGATCGACACCGGCATCCATCATTATGGCTGGAGCCGCCAGCAGGCGCAGGACTATCTGCGCGGCAACACGGCTTTGTCAGAGCATGAGATCACGACCGAGATCGACCGTTATATCGCATGGCCCGGACAGGCGCTGGCCTACAAGCTGGGCGAGATGCTGATCCGTCGCAAGCGCGCCGAAGCCGAAGCCGCGCTCGGCGACAAGTTCGACCAGCGCCACTTCCACGATGCGATCCTCGCGCTGGGCTCGGTGCCGCTGCCGGTGCTCGAAGCGCGGCTCGACCAGTTCATCGCCGACGGCGGGGTGAACCCGCCGGGGTTCAATCCCGCGCTGCCCGAGGCCGCGAGCGCGCCGTAACGGTTTTTCCGTCATCCTGACGACTGGGGCGGCCGTAGCGATACGGTCGCCCTCTTTTTTGGGGATTCTCCCAAGCCGCTCGATGGGACCGCAGAGCGAACGGGCCTTTGCGTCGCCGGTTCGCTTCCCTATATCGTACCTATGACAAGCCCGACCGATCCCCGCCGCTTCCTCTATCGCGCCGACGCGCTCGACCCCGACCTCGCACAGAAGCTCGCGCGCGAGGCGCTCGCCAAGGCCGACGACGGCGAGCTTTATCTCCAGTATCGCGCGACCGAGAGCTTCGGTTTCGACGACGGGCGCCTCAAGACCGCCGATTATTCGACCGACGCCGGGTTCGGGCTGCGCGCCGTGTCGGGCGAGATGACGGGCTTTGCCCATGCCAGCGACGTCAGCGCCGGCGCGATCCGCCGCGCCGCCGAGACGCTCGCGCTGCTCGACCCGTCGAACCAGGCGCACGCCGCCCCGCCGCCGCGCACCAACCGCCATCTCTATGAAGAAGCGAACCCGCTCGACCTCATCCCCTTCGCGAAGAAGGTCGCGCTCTGCCAGGAAATCGACGCTGCAGCGCGCGCGCGCGATCCGCGCATCGTGCAGGTGTCGGTTGCGCTCGCGGGCAGCTGGTCGGTGGTCGAGATCGTCCGCGCCGACGGCTTCCTCGCGACCGACATCCGCCCGCTTGTCCGCCTCAACGTCTCGATCGTGGTCGAAGAGAATGGCCGCCGCGAAACCGGCTATTTCGGCCTCGGCGGGCGTTACATGTACGATCATCTCTTCGAACCCGCGCAGTGGAACCGCGCGATCGACGAGGCACTCGGCCAGGCGCTCGTCAACCTCCGTGCGGTCGACGCCCCCGCGGGCGAATTCACCGTTCTGCTCGGCCCCGGCTGGCCCGGCGTGCTGCTCCACGAAGCCGTCGGCCACGGACTCGAAGGCGATTTCAACCGCAAGGGCACCAGCGCCTTTTCGGGCCGGATCGGCGAACGCGTTGCCGCACCCGGCGTGACGGTCGTCGACGACGGCGCGATGGAAAGCCCGGTCGGCGGCGGCCGCCGCGGCTCGCTCAGTATCGACGACGAAGGCACGCCGACAGGCGAGACTGTGCTGATCGAGGACGGTATCCTCAAAGGCTATATGCAGGACCGGCTCAACGCGCGGCTGATGGGAGTCGAACCCACGGGCAACGGCCGCCGCGAAAGCTTCGCGCACGCGCCGATGCCGCGCATGACCAACACTTTCATGAAGGGCGGCAACGACGATCCCGCCGAGCTTCTGTCGCGCGTCAAGAACGGCATTTTCGCCAAAAGCTTCGGCGGCGGACAGGTCGATATCGTGTCGGGCAAGTTCGTTTTCAGCTGCACCGAGGCGTACAAGATCGAGAATGGCAAGCTGGGCGACTCGATCAAGGGTGCGACGCTGATCGGCGACGGGCCGAGCGTGCTCACCAAGGTCACCGGCATCGGCAACGACATGGCGATCGACGAAGGCATCGGCATCTGCGGCAAGGGCGGCCAGAGCGTCCCCGCGGGCGTCGGCCAGCCGACGCTGCTGGTCAGCGGGCTGACGGTTGGCGGCACGGCCTGACGCGTTCTCCGGCGAAAGCCGGGGTCTGTTTCGATGAACCGGGAACCGGCTTCTGCGGGCGGATTCAGCCTGTGACCCTGCTCACTTGGCGTTCGCGCATCGCGCGCATATAGAAAAGCCCAACAAAGAGAAGAATCGGTCGCATCATCCGCGGGGCTCTGCCCTCGCAACAGGGAGGGTAATATGCGTTCGAGTCTGCGTTTCATTTCCGTGGCTGCCGTCGCCGCGATGCTCGCCGCCGTTCCCGGTTCGGCGCAAAAGACCACCGGCCCCAAGGAACGGTACGAAATGGACGTCGCGACCATGTCGGGTTTCGCCGCGATGGCGAACGGCGGCAAGGGCGGGCTCGGCGGCGCGATGGGGATGATGTTCGGCGGCGATCCGTCGAGCAAGGTCGCGCACCAGCTCCTGCTTCGTCTCGGCTCGAACGACGCCGCCACCGCGCCGCCGCCAAAGGGCGACCATTTCTTCCAGCCGCAGGCCAAGATGGGCAAATCGGTCCCGCTGTTCTGGGAGGAAGGCAAGGAAGCGCCCGGAATGGACACGTTCGAGCGCCCCAAGGGCCGCCTGCTCCTCTATTGGGGATGCGGCGCCAAGGCGGGACCCGGCCAGCCGGTCGTGATCGATTTCGCCAAGGTCGCCGCCGGCCAGATTCCGCCGAATCTCTTCTCGAGCGCGGTCCCGGTGATCCGCGAAGTGAGCAAGGCGAACAGCCGCTCCTATATCGACTGGCCGAACAAGAAGGGCGGCAGGCAGCCCGGATCGGGCTCGTCGCTGCTCGGCGCGCACCGCATTGCGAGCAATATCGGCCCCGACATCAATTTCACGCTCGCGCAGGATTATATGCAGGGCCTCAGCGCCTCGACCGCGATCCAGGGCGACCAGTCGGTGATGCTACGCTGGAACTCGGTGCCCGGGGCGACGGGCTATGTCGCCTGGACGATCGGCGGCATGGGCAATGGCGGCGGCAAGAATGATGTCGGCGACATCGTCTGGTGGACAAGCAGCACGTCGAAGGAATTCGGCGGCGGCCTGTGGGACTGGTTGCCCCCGTCGGTGGTCGCGAACCTCGTCACCAAGAAGATCGTGATGCCGCCGTCGCAGACGAGTTGCCAGATCCCGGCCGAGGTCAAGAAGGCGTCGGGCGAAATGCTGATGGGCAATCTGAACGCCTTCGGTCCCGAGGCCAATTTCTCTTATCCGCCCAAGCCCGCGGGCAATGCCGTGTGGAACATCGACTGGACCGCGAAGGTACGCTTCCGTTCGCACACGATGTTGCTGGTCGGCGCCGATTTCGGGGGCATGGGCGGATCGGGCGGTGGGTCGTCGACCGGCGGCAGCGCGCCCGCAGAGCCCGCGAAGAAAAAGAAATGCAAAGGCCCGCTTGGCATCCCGCTGCCCGACGGAGCGTGCTGAATCGGCGACGAGTCAGCCCCTGTTCACGCACGGCGGCGTACAGGGGCCGCGGGTAGGGTGTGTTAGACAGGAGTCGAATCATGCGTCTGATCCCGACGCTCTTTATCGCCGCGGCGCTTGCCGCCGTTCCCGCCGCCTCGTCGGCACGCGAAAAACTCGCGCCCGAGGACCAGCTCGCCAAACTGCTCGAAGGCCGCGTCGCGGGCGAACCGCAGAACTGCCTGCCGTTGACAAGCCTCGGTAGCTCGCAGGTCATCGACAAGACCGCGATCGTCTATCGGGCGGGCAGCACCCTTTGGGTCAACCGTCCCGACGGCGGCGCCCAGTCGCTCGACGACGACGATATCCTCGTGCTCAAGACGACGGGCAGCCAGCTGTGCAGCATCGACACGATCGAACTGCGCGACCGGTCGAGCCATATGTACAGCGGCTTCGTGTCGCTCGGCAAATTCGTCCCCTATCGCCGCGCGAAGGCCGAATAGCCGCCTCGATACGTCATCCCGGCTTTCGCCGGGATGACGATCCGCTATGATCGCCGCATGACCGACAATCCGGACGATAACAGCCCGCCCCAGCCGCCCGCCGACTGGCCGGCGCAATTGCTCGCCTTCTGGTTCGACCACCATGGCATGGACGACTGGTATGGCGGCGGCCACGACTTCGACGAATCGGTGCGCGACCTTGCCGAAGGCTGGCATCGGGCGCTGCGTTCGCAGCCCGCGTCCGCCTTCCTCACCGATCCCGATACCGCACTCGCGGCGACGATCCTGTTCGACCAGGTCCCGCGCAACATCTATCGCGGCCACGCCGACGCCTTTGCGACCGACGATCTGGCGCGCGCGATCGCGCGCGGCATCGTCGAACATGGCTGGCACGAAAACTGGCCCGATGAGCGGCGCCAGTTCGCCTGCCTGCCCTTCCAGCATAGCGAGAATATCGCCGACCAGCGCGAATCGCTGCGCCTTTTCAACCAGTTCGACGACCCCTTGTTTCACGAATATGCGCAGAAGCATTTCGACGTCGTCGACCGCTTCGGCCGTTTCCCCCACCGCAACGCAGCGCTCGGCCGCGCGACGCGCGCCGACGAGGAAGCGGCGATAGAAGAGGGCAGGAATTGGTGATAGGCACATCGCCAACCGGAGACGAGCCATGGCCGAATTCACCGACACGCTGACCGAAAAACATATCGCCTTCATCGAAAGGCAGCCGGTCTATTTCACCGCGACCGCCGCCGCCGATGCGCGCATCAACCTGTCGCCCAAGGGCTATGCCGACAGCTTCAAGGTGCTCTCGGACGCCCAGGTCGCCTATCTCGACCTCGGCGGATCGGGCAACGAGACCCATGCCCATCTCGCCGCCGACGGACGCATCACCATCATGTTCTGCGCCTTCGACCGCACCGCGCTGATCCTGCGCATCTATGGCCGCGGCCGCCCCGTGTTGCCGCAGGATGCCGCGTGGGAGGCGCTCGCCGCCAACTTCACGCTGATCCCCGGCACCCGCCAGATTTTCGTGATCGACGTCGAAAGCGTCCAGACAAGCTGCGGATGGGGCGTGCCGATGATGGAATTGCAGCACGAACGCGACACGCTGCAGAAATATCACCGCCAGGCCGACCGCGACCTGTGGGTCGAAAAATTCAGGGAGCGCACGAAAAGCATCGACGGCCTGCCAACGCGCCCGACCGACCGTTTCATCGCGGGCGACGCCTGATGCCCTTGGTCGAACTGATACGCCTGCCCAACGGTGCTGAAGCTGAATTGCTGCGCGGCCGGCTCGAAAGCGCGGGGGTCCATGCCGTCTGCTTCGACGCGGGCATGAATATCGCCGAAAGCGTCGGCCTGCTCATCCCCGTCCGCATCATGGTGCTCGACGAGGACCTCGCCGAAGCGCAGGCACTGGTCGCCGAATTCGAGGGCGGCGGGAACGGAAACGCGGCCTGAGCGCTTGAAAAGCACATCATGATCAAGGTCGCCAGTTACAATATGCGCAAGGGCATCGGGCTCGACCGGCGCCGCGACCCCGGCCGGGTGCTGTCGGTGCTCACCGAACTCGACGCCGATATCGTCGCGCTGCAGGAGGCCGACCGCCGTTTCGGTACGCGCGCCAGCGCGATCCCCCCGCATATGTTCGAGGATCATAGCGACTATGTGCCGGTCGACCTGCTCAGCGGGCGTCCCTATGCGATCGGCTGGCACGGCAACGCGCTGCTCGTGCGCAAGGGCGCCGAGGTCGAGGAAAGCCACGCGCTCCACCTGCCGACGCTCGAACCGCGCGGGGCCGTCGCCGCGACGGTGCGGATCGGCGATACGCGGCTGCGCGTCGTCGGGATGCATCTCGACATTTCGGGGCTGCGCCGCCGCCAGCAAGCGCGTGCGATCCTGAACCATGTCGCCGAGGGCGAGCCCCTGCCGACGATCCTGATGGGCGACTGCAACGAATGGCGCGCGACCGGCGGCTGCATCGCCGACTTCGGCGCGCAGCACCGCCTCGTCGACACCGGCCACAGCTTCCACAGCCGCCGCCCGGTCGCCAAGCTCGACCGCATCTTTGCGACCCCCGACCTCGAAGCGGTGGACGCGGGCGTCCACCGGAGCGCGCTCGCCGCGCGGGCATCGGATCACCTGCCGATCTGGGCGCGGTTCCGAGCAACGAAATAGCAATCTTGCCTAAATTTTAGGCATCACCCTGCCTTTCCTGCCCATCGCGCGACCGATCAGGCGCGCCGCGGGGCAAAAAACCGTCACAAAATGTTAACTTTCGGCGCTCCCGCGCAATCTGGCACGCCCGTTGCAGTGCAACATCGTGCCATTAGCAAAAGGGGGCGTCATGAAGCTGATCCTGGCCATCATCAAACCATTCAAGCTCGACGAGGTGCGCGAGGCGCTCACCGGTCTGGGTATCGCCGGCATGACCGTGACCGAGGTCAAGGGTTTCGGCCGGCAAAAGGGGCAGACCGAAATCTACCGCGGCGCCGAATATGCCACCAACATGGTGCCCAAGGTGAAGATCGAGCTCGTCTGCGACGATGCGCTCGCACCGCGGGTGGTCGAAACGCTGCAGCAAAGCGCCGGCACCGGCTCGATCGGCGACGGCAAGATTTTCGTCCTCGACGTCGGTCAGGCCGTGCGCATCCGCACGGGCGAGACCGGCGAGGCGGCACTGTAATGACGAAGGGGGAAATTATGACGTTCGCAAACAAGATTGCGGCGGGCGCCGGGGCCGTGGGCCTTTCGCTGTTCGCCGCGCTGCCCGCCTGGGCGCAGGAAGCCGCCGCGGCGGTACCCGCCGCCGACCCGGTTCCGAACAAGGGCGACACCGCGTGGATGATGGTCTCGACCGTGCTCGTCATGGCGATGATCGTCCCCGGCCTCGCGCTCTTTTACGGCGGGCTCGTCCGCACGAAGAATATGGCCTCGGTCCTCACGCAGGTGCTCGCGGTCGCCGCGCTGGCGATGATCCTGTGGGTCATGTACGGCTACAGCCTTGCCTTCGGCGGCGACGCCAACCAGTTCATCTCGGCGGGCAAGCTTTTCCTTGCCGGCGTGACCGCGGACTCAACCGTCGCGACCTTCACCGACGGCGTCGTCATCCCCGAATTTGTGTTCATCGCCTTCCAGATGACCTTCTCGGCGATCACCGTCGCGCTGGTGCTCGGCGGCCTCGTCGAGCGCATGAAATTCTCGGCGGTGATGGTCTTCGCGATCGTCTGGCTGACCATCGTCTATTACCCGATCGCGCACATGGTCTGGTATCTCGGCGGTGACGATGCGTCGACCGGCCTGATCTTCGGCTGGGGCGCGCTCGACTTCGCGGGCGGCACCGTGGTCCACATCAACGCGGGCATCGCGGCGCTCGTCGGCGGCTTCATCATCGGCAAGCGCACCGGCTACCAGAAGGACATCATGGCGCCGCACTCGCTGACCATGACGCTGATCGGTACCGGCCTCCTGTGGGTGGGCTGGTTCGGCTTCAACGCCGGCTCGGCACTCGAAGCCAATGGTTCGGCCGGTCTCGCGCTGATCAACACCTTCGCCGCGACCGCCGCCGGCGTGCTCTTCTGGATGCTCACCGAACGCGCACTCGGCCACAAGGGCTCGCTGCTCGGCGCCTGTTCGGGTGCGATCGCCGGCCTCGTCGCCGTCACCCCGGCCGCCGGCAATTCGGGTCCGTTCGGCGCGATCCTGCTGGGCGCGATCGCCGGCGTCATCTGCTGCTGGTTCGTCATGAAGATCAAGCCCAAGCTCGGCTTTGACGACTCGCTCGACGTGTTCGGCATCCACGGCATCGGCGGCCTGATCGGTTCGGTCCTCACCGCAGTCACCATGCTGCCCGCACTCGGCGGCCCGGCCGGCGACGACTATGTCCTCGGCGCGCAGCTCGGCATCCAGATCAAGTCGGTGCTCGTTGCGGTCGCCTGGTCTGCGGTCGGCTCGGCCATCGCCTTCTATATCGCCAAGGCGGTCACCGGCGGGCGCGTCTCCGAAGAGGTCGAACGCGAAGGGCTCGACCTCGGCGAACATGGCGAGCGTGCCTATAATTATTGACGAGACAGGATACCCGTCGCCGCACGCTCTCTCCTTTCAAAACGGCGGCGACGGGATCCTACCCAGGTTCCTCCTGCGAACCACTGGCCGGGGCCTCGCCCCGGCCTTTTTTTGATTGCGGCCGGAAGGGCCACGGATCCGGGACCGACGTCCCAGGCCATTTTTTCACTGTGGCCGCAACGCAACAGGTCCGGGTAATTTTATTACGCGCAAATCGTCCCCCATTGCCTCTCACCCGCAAGAGGCGCACCTTCGCGCCCGGACCAGCGTCAGATTGGCCACCAGGAGGAGGATTATTATGAATGCACGGGCATCTTTGCTCGCAGGCCTGTCGTGTCTTGCGCTCGCGAGCGCCCCGGCAGCGGCGCAGGAAACGCCATCGGACAGCTATGACGGCAACGAGATTATCGTCACCGCGACCAAGCGCGATGCCAGCCTGCAGGACGTACCTTTTTCGATCAACGCGCAGACCGAACGGGCAATCGAGCGCGCCAACGCAAGCACGGTCGAGGATCTGTCGCGCAACGTTGCGGGCCTGACCGTCCAGAATCTCGGGCCGGGCCAGAGCCAGGTATCGGTGCGCGGCGTGTCTGCGGGTCAGATCGCGCGCGACCAGCCGGGCGTCAAGGAACAGGTCGGCGTCTATCTCGACGAATCGGTCGTCTCGCTGTCGCTCTTCACGCCGGACCTCGACCTGTTCGACCTGAACCGCGTCGAGACGCTGCGCGGACCGCAAGGCACGCTGTTCGGCTCGGGGTCGGTCGGCGGCACGCTCCGCTACATCACCAACCAGCCGAACATCGACCGCGTCGAGGGCAAGGTCGAAGGCAATGTGAATCTCGTCGACGGCGATGATTTCGGAGGCCATCTGAAGGGCGCGATCAACCTGCCGATCAGCCAGAAACTCGCCGTGCGCGCGGTCGGTTACTACACGCGCTACGGCGGCTTCATCGACGCGCTACGCGAAGGCGGCGGCGTGACCGAGGACGTCAACAGCGGCGAACGCTATGGCGGGCGCTTCTCGCTGCTCTGGAAGCCGGCCGAGAATGTCTCGATCACCCCGCGCTTCGTCTATCAGAAGGTCAAGACCGACGGCTTCAACCGGCAGGAAGTTTACAATCTCTTCGCCAACCGGTTCACGACGACGCGCCCGCAGGTGACCTTTGACGAGCGCCAGCAATATCTGCTGCTCGACGAGGCGTTCGAGGACGAGGTCAAGCTCTTCGACCTCACGATGAACTATGACGGCGACGTCATCGGCGTGACGTCGGTGACCTCCTATACCGACCGCGACATCCTCGTCAGCCGCGACGCGAGCGCGCTCACGGGCAGCGTGTCGGCCGACCTCGGCTTTCCCGACGCGGGCATCCGGCTGCCCTCGAACCTCGTCGACACCACCGGGGTCAAGCAGTTCACGCAGGAAGTGCGCGTCAACTCGGCGGGCACCGGCCCCTTCCAGTGGCTGGTCGGCGGCTATTACGCCAACGTCAAACGCGACTATACCCAGCGCCTGCCGACACCGGGTTACGACGCCTTCACCGATGCAACCCTCGGCGCTGGAACCTCGGCGGCGGTGGCGAACGGCTTCGGCCCCGATTCACCCTACAACGCCGACATTCCCTATGATCTGTCGCAAATCGCGATCTTCGGCGAGGTCAGCTACGACCTGACCGAGCGCTTCACGGCGACGCTCGGCGGGCGCTATTATGCCTTCGACGAAACGCGGCGCTTCGTGTCGGGAGGGCTGTTCACGAACGGCGACAATGACCGCGACAAGACATCGTCGAGCGGATTTTCGCCGCGCCTGCTCTTGAGCTACGACGTCGCTGACGGCATCACGCTCAACGCGCAGGCGTCGAAGGGCTTCCGCCTCGGCGGCGTCAACGATCCGCTCAACCTGCCGCTCTGCGACGGGGGCAATCCGGGCGGCCCCGATGCCGAGACGTTTGGCGGCCGGCCGCGCTACGACGACGAAACGCTGTGGAATTATGAAGGCGGGGTGAAGGCGCAGTTCGGGGGCATCACCTTCAACGCGGCGGGCTTCTACACCAAGATCAACAATCTGCAGGTCACCGCCGATGCCGGCAGCTGCTCGTCGCGCATCGTGTTCAACGCCGACGCGCATACGATGGGGCTCGAATTCGAACTGTCGGCCAGCCCCGTCACCGGGCTCGATCTCGGCCTGTCGGGCAGTTATGTCGAAGCCGAATTCGATTCGACGCTCACGCGGCCGAACGGAACGGTGATCGAAGGCATCCGCAACGGCAACCGCCTGCCTTCGGTACCGAAGTTCCAGATGGCGGCGAACGCCACCTACAGCTTCCCGATCGACGCATCGGGGAACAGCAACGCCTTCGTGACCGCGTCGTTCCAGCATGTCGGCAGCCGCTACACCCAGCCGGGCGATCAGGAGAATAACCCGCGGACCTTCGTCCACGGCTTCACCTTCGGCGGCGCGCCGATCGGTTCGGCGACGACGCTCGACCTCAAGCTGCCCGACTATCAGCTGGTCAACATCGGCGCGGGCATCGAGTTTCCGAACGAGCTCGAAGTCTCGGTCTATGTGAACAATCTGCTCGACGAGAATGCGCTGCTCGCCTTCGACCGCGAGCGGGGCGGGCGGGCCCGCCTCGGCTTTGCAACGAACCAGCCGCGCACATTCGGCGTCACCGTTCGCAAGGGTTTCTGATCGCGAATGGGACCGGTCGCGGCGTCGACCGGCCCCATTTTGCTGCATGCTGCAATGCACAATAAACAGGCAGCGCTGCCGCAAATTTAGGCCTTTTCAACATGACATTAATATGGCATTCATTGGGTCAACAGTTTCAGGAGGGGAGAGCCTGAAAGGCTGGGCCGGGACGCAAGTCCCGGCCCTCTTTTTTTTGTGCGCAGCATGCACACACTCCAAAACCCCAGGATTTCAGCCTTTGTTGCGGCGATAGTGCAGCACGGCAAAGACGCGCCAGCTGCCGTCGTCCTGCAGCACCGAATCGCTGACGACCAGCCGGTCGGGCGCCTCCAGCCGATAGGTCGACCGGCCGATTTCGACGTCGGCGCGCCCCCAGTTTGCGGTCCATTCATGGGGCCCGACACGCCCCGCGACCGGGCGCGTCCGGCCGTGGCTGTCGGTCCAGTTTCCACGCACCCGGCCCTTGCCGTCGACGCGGTAAATCCCCTCCGCCGAATAGGCCGGCGCGCCGGCAATCGACAGGCGATAGGCGAGCCGCGTCGCATCGGGGTCGGACGCCGGGCCGATGTCGAGTGCCGCCGTCGCGGGTTTGCCAAAGGCCTCGCCCTCGCCAACCCACGCGCCCTGCCATGCGGCAAGCGACGGAATCCCGGCGGGCGCCGCCGGCGCAGTCAGCGCCAGCACCGCCCACCAGAACGACGTCATGCCGCCATCTCGGATTGGGAAAACATGAAGGCGTTGCCGTCGGGATCATAGAAGGTGATCAGCTTCACCAGCCCGGGGATATGCTGGATATCGCCATCCTGCCGGACGCCCTCTGCGTCGAGATGCGCTTTCGCCGCGTCGATGTCGGCGACCTCGAACACGTTGGTCGCCCCGCCGCCCTGCACCACCGTTTCGACCTGGCTTAGCCCGATATTGACCCCCGCCATCGGCGTTTTCAGTTCGCACCAGCCGATCTCGTCGGCGCGGTAGAGCAGCTCGCACAACATCACCCGCTCATACCATGCGATCGCGGCGGTCATATCCTTCACCCCCATCGAACAGGTGAGTTCGGATCCGATCTGAAGCACCATGTCATTCCTCCCATCCTTGCAAAGCGCCGGGCATGACGGGAATCATCGGGCCCAAGTCGCTTGCCTCTATAGTCCGTTTTGTATAGTTAGTTGCAAATGCGGTCAACCACACCCGACATGCTGCTCGTGCAGCTCGGCAGCCATCGCTGGCTGGTGCCGTTGCTCGCCGATCTGGCGGCGCATAGGGGCGCGCGGTTCGTCGAGCTGATCCACCGGTTGGGGCTGCCGCGCGACAGCCTGACCCGCACGCTCGACGCGGCCACGGCGATCGGCTGGGTGCAACGCAACCCCGGCCACGGTCATCCGCTCCGCCCCGAATATATCCTCACCGAAACGGGCAAGGCGGCTGCCGCACGCGCGGCGACGATCAGCGAGGCACAGAGCGCAATCGGCCTGCCTCCCGGCGCCGCGACGCGTTGGGGCCTCCCCCTCGTCGCCGGGATCGGCGCCGGTCACGACCGCTTCAACGCGCTTTCGCGCCTGCTTGCGCCCGCCACCCCCCGCGCGCTGTCGCAGGGACTGACCGCGCTCGGCCGCCATGGGCTGGTAACGCGCGAAGTGCTCGATTTGCGCCCACCGGCCAGCCGCTATGATCTAACCGGGAGCGGCGCGCTGCTCGCCGCGGCGTGCGCCGCCTAATTCAGCGCAGCCCTCACGAAATCGGCCGCGCGCTCGCCGATCATGATGCTCGGCGCGTTGGTGTTGCCGCTCACCAGCCGCGGCATGACACTCGCATCGGCGACCCACAGCCCGTCGACGCCTTTCAGCTTCAGCGCCGGATCGACCACCGCATCGGCGTCGCTGCCCATGCGGCAGGTCCCGACGGGGTGATAGACGGTGTCGGCGCGGCTGCGGATCAATGCGTCGAGCGCCGCATCATCGTCGATATTCACCGGGTGGCGGTCGACCCCCGCATAGTCGGACAGCGGCGGCGCCGCGGCGATACGGTGCATCATCCGTACGCCAGCCCTCAAAGTCGCCATGTCGCGCGCGTCGGTCAGGAAACCGGGGTCGATCACCGGCGCGGCAGCGGCGTCGGCCGACGCCAGCGTCACCGTCCCGCGGCTCTCGGGCCGCAGCACGCAGGCGTGGCACGAAAAACCGTGCCCCTTCACCTTCGTGCGCCCATGATCCTCGAGCATCGCGGGCACGAAATGATATTGGATGTCGGGCGCGGGCAGGTCGGGGTGCGATTTCCAGAAGCCGCCCGCTTCGGCGAAACAGGTCGTCATGATGCCGCTACGCTGGGTGCGATGCTCGAAGATCGCCTTGATCATCCGCCAGGTACCGCCGGCGCTGTCGCCGAAGGGTTCGGTCGAGCGCGTTTCCCAGCTCGACACATAATCGATATGATCCTGCAGATTGTCGCCGACGCCGGCGCGATCGGCGACGACGTCGATGCCCTTGTCGCGCAGGTGCGCGCCCGGCCCGATCCCCGACAGCATCAGGATTTGCGGACTGTTGAACGCGCCCGCCGACAGGATCACCCCGCCACGCGCGCGCAGCGTCTCGCGCCTCGAACCGCGGCGGATCACCACGCCGGTCGCGCGGCCGTCCTCGACGACGATCTTCTCCACCAGTGCGCCAGTCCGGACCGCAAAATTGCCATGCTCGCGCAGCGGCTCGACATAGGCGCGCGCCGCCGACCAGCGCTCGCCGCCCTTCTGCGTCACCTGATAGAGGCCAAACCCCTCCTGCTGCGCACCGTTGAAATCGGGGGTGCGCGGCAATTGCAGCGCCGCCGCGCTTTCGACGAAGCGCCGGCTCGTCACATTGGGCCAGCGCTGGTCCATGACGTTGAGCGGCCCGCCGCTCCCGTGAAAATTGTCGCTGCCGCGTTCATTATGTTCGGCGCGTTTGAAATAGGGGAGCACGTCGGCATAGCTCCACCCCGTCGCGCCCAGCGACGCCCACTGGTCGTAATCGAAGGCATGGCCGCGGATATAGACCATCGCGTTGATCGCGCTCGACCCGCCGAGCCCGCGCCCGCGCGGCTGGTATCCGGTGCGCCCGTTCAGCCCCTTTTGCGGCACCGTTTCATATTTATAGTTCGACGTATTCCGGATGAAGGGCATGAAGCCCGGCGTCTTGATCAGCATATTGTCGTTGCGCCCGCCCGCCTCGACCAGGCAGACGCTGCGCTTGCCGTCCTCGGCAAGCCGGCCCGCCGCCGCGCTGCCCGCGCTGCCTCCGCCAATGACGATGATGTCGAACTGATCCATGCTTGCGCCTCTCCCTCGCGCCGCCTGGCTGGCGGTCTCCCCGGATGCTTACATGAATGTCATTAGGCGGCGAAGCAAGCTGCCAGATGCAATGGTCTCAGATGCAGTTGCCGTTGAGACATGCCGCCAGCAAAAGCAGCGAAGGCGCGGCGCAAAGCGCGAGCAACAGGCCTCCACTCACGATCAGCCAATGATTTCCGGAACGCTAGCCGGCGATAGCGCCCACAAGGAAAACGGCGACACAAAGGAGCGAGACCAGCCATAGTCCCGATCCGGCCGAGCCCGCAAAAATCATCACCCCGCCATAGTGCAAGCCGGCAATGCTGGCGAACAGCGCCAGCGCGATCGGCATAGCACCCGCCACGAACGCCAGCACATCCCAGTAGCGCCAGCGGGTATCGCTCACTCCGCCGGTTCCTCGACCGGCCGTCCGGCCGCCCAGCGTTCCTTGATCGTCGCGCTCGTCGCGCGGCTGCCGTCGTGGCTCCAGCCAGGCTCGCGCCACATATAGTCGAGCTTGTGCCGCCACGGCGCGGCCCACACGTCCTTCGCGATCCCGACCCATTCATGCACCGCGGCCCACAGGATGTTGAAGCTGCCGAGCTGCTTGACGATACCATAACGCACCGGATCGTCGTCGCGTTCGGCGACGAAGCTGCCGAACATCTTGTCCCAGATGATGAAGACGCCGGCATAATTGGCGTCGAGATAGCGCGGGTTCACCCCGTGGTGGACGCGGTGGTGCGACGGCGTGTTCATCACCGCCTCGAACCACTTCGGCAACCGCTTGATCGCCTCGGTATGGATCCAGAACTGATAGATCAGGTTGAGCCCCGCGCAGAAGAACACCATCGCGGGCGGAAAGCCGATCAGGAAAAGTGGAAGGCGGAACAGGAAGGTCAGGCTGAAAAAGCCGGTCCACGTCTGCCGGAGCGCGGTCGACAGATTATAATGCTGGCTGCTGTGGTGGATGACATGGCTTGCCCAGAACCAGCGCACACGATGCGCGCTGCGGTGAAAGGCATAATAGGCAAGATCGTCGAGGAAGAAGCAGAGGATCCACGCCCACCACCATTGGCTGAACTCGATGCCGATATCGAACAACCGGTATTGATACACGAACACCGACATACCGATCACCGCCGCGCCGACGAACGCGCCGGCAACCTGGCTGAACGTGCCGAGCATCAGCGAGGTCAGCGTATCGCGTGCCTCGTACCGGCTCTTGTCGCGGCGGAGCGAGAAGAGCATCTCGGCGATGAGCAACAGGATGAAGGCGGGAACGGCATAGACGACGGGATCGGGCAATTCAGGCACGCACGATCTCCCGCATCCGGCTCGCCCACATCCCCGCATCCTTCCCCAGCTGCAACGTCACCGCGCCGAATGTCTTCTCCGGCATCGTCAATGTCAGGAAATCCTTGTCGAGCCGGCCGATCACACCGGCATCGACCGGGCGCGCGGCGAAAAAATTACCGTGCGCACGCACCAGCATCATCCGCCCCTCGGCATTTTGCACGATCGCCGCAAAGCCCGCGCGGTCGCGCGCGACCTCGACACCCCCGAACCCCGCTTCGGCCTCTTCGGCCAGCCGGATCGCGTGCGCCGCATCCTCGATGCGCGGATCGGCGCCGAGCCCGATCCTGCCAACCAGCCAGGCGACGAAAAACACGGCGGCGAGCGACGCGCCGAGCTGGATCAGTTCGGCCTGGTTCATTTTTCGCCGGCGAGTGCGTCGAGCATCGGCCGCAGCCCGGTCAGGTCGTACCCCGCCTTTGCCGCCGCCTCGACGATGGCGTCAAGGTCTTCGCCCGCGCGCGCGCGCGCCAGCGCCCAGAGATGCGTCGAGCGCGTTCCCGACCGGCAATAGGCGAGAATCGGGCCCGTCGCATCGGTCAACAATTTGTCGAGCGCGTCGATCTGCGCGTGGCTGAAACCAGCATGGCCGATCGGGATCGCGGCATAGGCCAGCCCCTCGGCGGCGGCGGCGTGCGCGATGTCACCGCCCTGCGGCGCCGAAGGCTCTTCGCCGTCGGGGCGATTGTTGACCAGCATCGCAAAGCCCGCAGCCTTGGCCTCGGCCACATCCTCGATGCTGATTTGCGGGGCGACGCTGAAGTCGGCGGACAGGGGTCGAAAATCGCTCATGCCAGCGATCTACTCCTGCCACGCGCTTGCTGACAAGAGTGAAGGCGCGTTACCGTTTTCCTTGCCGCGCGCTTCGCCTAGTGTCGGGACATGGACGATCATTTTAAATGGGCCTTCGGCTATTGCGCGGCGCGTGGATATGGCCCTCCGGTCGCCGCGACCGACCCCTCGACGCTCTGGTTCGATGCCGGAAAGCCCGATCAGGCCGGCCGCTTCATTCTGGGCGCTGCGTCGGGCATCGCAGCGGCCACCGTCTTCGCCGCGGTCGGGGCGCCCAATATCTTTGTCGATATCGCGGGCGCGCGCGAAACGATCCTTCCGCACATTCCGCCACGTTGGCAACCGCGCGACCCGATGTGGCTGATGGCGGCCGGTGCCGACGTGCCCGCGGCAGCACTCACGCCCGATTTCACGATCGAAGTCGCAGAAGACACCGACCGTTTCGAAGCGATCGCGCGGTACGCGGACGGATCGCTCGCCGCGCGCGGAGTCCTCGGCATCCATGGCACGACCGCCGTCTATGACCAGATCGTGACCGAGCCGCAGTTCGGCCGCCGCGGGCTGGGGTCGGCGATCATGGCCGAACTCGGCCGCTGTGCCGCCGGCCGCGGCGCAACCGAGCGCCTGCTGGTCGCGACCGCCGACGGCAAGGCACTCTATGAACGACTGGGCTGGACGCTCCGCAGCGACATCGTGTCGGTCATTTCGCCGGACTAGCCGGCAACGGGATCAGAACTGCCGGATCACATTCAGGAACGCATCGCCCCACGCGTCGAGCTTCTTGCCCCCGACCCCCGGAATGTCGGCGAGCGCGCTCCGCGTCGCGGGTCGCTCGCTCGCCATCGCGCGCAGCACCGCATCGTGAAAGATGACATAGGGCGGCACATTCGCCTCCGCCGCCAGCTCGCGCCGCATCGCGCGCAGCGCATCGAACAGCGGATCGCCGACCGGGTTCGCCGCGGCGCGGTCCGCACGGCCCGCGCGCTGCGTCCGTTTCACCGGCGGCTCGGCGATCAGCACCTGCGTCTCGCCCTTCATAACCGCGCGCCCCTCGCGCCCGAACATCAGCCCGCCATGTTCGGTCGTCTCGAGCGCCTCGCGCGCGACGAGCGTGCGGACGAGCGGCTTGATCAGCCGCGCTTCCTCGCCCGCGACGATGCCGAACACCGACAATTTGTCGTGGCCGCGCTGGGCGATCCGTTCGTCGCTCTTGCCGGTCAGCACCGCCTCGACATGCCCCGCGCCATAGCTTTGGCCCGTGCGATAGACCGCCGACAGCAGTTTCTGCGCGAGCACGGTCGCATCGACCTGTCGCGGCGGTTCGAGGCAATTATCGCAATTGCCGCAGCGTTCGGGCGGGGTCTCACCGAAATGGCGGAGCAGCAGCGCGCGGCGGCATTCGACCGTCTCGACCAGTGCCGCGAGCGAATTGAGCCGCGCCCGCTCGCCCGCAAGCCGCGCTTCGGGCAGCTCGCCCAGCCGCATCCGCGCGCGCGCGAAATCCTCGGCACCCCACAGCATCAGCGCCTCGGCGGGATCGCCGTCGCGGCCGGCGCGGCCGGTTTCCTGATAATAGCTCTCGATCGACTTCGGAAGGCCCGCATGTGCGACGAAACGCACGTCGGGCTTGTCGATCCCCATGCCGAAGGCGACCGTCGCGGTCACGATGCCGTCCTCCGACGCAACGAAATCATGCTGCACCTGCGCGCGCCGTTCGGGGTCGAGCCCGGCGTGATAGGCGGCAACGCTGCGCCCCGTCGCCGCCGCAAGCTTCGCCGCCATCCGCTCGGTCCCGTCGCGCGTGGGACAATAGACGATGCCGGGCCCCGGATTGGCGGCGATGAAATCGGTGAGCTGTTTCGCCGGGCTCACCCGCGGCGTTACGCGATAGCGGATATTGGGCCGGTCGAACCCGGCGAGCACCAGTCCTTCGGCCGGGATGCCGAGCTGGACGAGGACATCCTCGCGCGTATGCTTGTCGGCGGTGGCCGTCAGCGCAAGGCGCGGCACCGCGGGAAAGGCGTCGAGCAACGGACGCAGCAACCGGTAATCGGGGCGGAAATCATGTCCCCATTCCGAAACGCAATGCGCCTCGTCGATCGCGAAGAGCGCCGGCGTGCGTGCCTCCATCAGCGATCGAAACCCCTCGCCCGTCGCGCGCTCGGGCGCGATGTAGAGGAGGTCGAGCTGGCCGTCGCGATACGCCTGCCGCGTATCGGCGAAATCGGCATCGACGCTGGTCAGGCTAGCCGCACGAATCCCCGCCGCGCGCGCGCCGCGCAGCTGGTCGTGCATCAGCGCGATCAAGGGCGACACGACAACCACGCAGCCATCGAGCGCGACCGCCGGCAGCTGATAGGTCAGCGACTTGCCCGCGCCGGTCGGCATCACCGCAAGCGTGCGCTCGCCCGCCATCACCCGCGCGACCACATCGCCCTGACGGCCGCGAAAATGGTCGAAACCGAAGGTCGTTTTGAGCAGCGGGAGAAGAGCGTCGGCGGACATTGTGCGAGGGCGATAGGGCGGATGGGGAGGAGAGGGAAGCCCCGGACTCATCCAGACGGACAACAAATCAACGTGGGGACTAAGCCCGTGTCAGCATCGCCCGTTCGGCCATCCGCGACGCGGTCTCGCGTTCGGCCATCACGACATGGTCGGCGCCGCGTCGTACCAGATCGGTCACTTCCTCGTCCGAATGCGCGCGCGCGACGATCACCAGCTTCGGGTTGATCGCACGCGCGCGGCGAACGATCGCCCCCGCCTCGACCCCCTCGGGGATCGCGATCAGCAGCGTCGACGCCTCGTCGAGCCCTGCCTGCCGCAGGATGCTTTCCTTGGTCGCGTCGCCGACGATCACCGTTGCGCCCGCTTCCTTTGCCGCGGCCGCCATGTCCTTCTGGTCCTCGATCACCGTCAGCCCCTCGCCGCGGCCGCAGATCATGCTGCCGATATGGCTGCCGACGCGGCCGTAGCCGATCAGCACGACGCCCGCGTTGCACGGTTCGGGCGCATCTTCGGCGACGTCGCCCGGGACGTCCTCGACCGGCTCGTCGGCGCGGATGCGCTTCACCGCCAATGTGAAGAGGATGGGATTGAACAGGATCGACAGCAGCGAACCGGCAAGGATCAGGTCGCGCCCCGTCTCGGGCAGCACCTCCAGCCCGACACCGAGCCCCGCGAGGATGAAGGAGAATTCGCCGATCTGCGCGAGGCTCACCGAAATCGTCAGCGCGGTCTGCGACTTGTGGCCGAAGGCACGGACGAGCGCATAGGCCGCGACCGACTTGCCGACGACGATGATCGCGACCGTCGCGATCACCGGCAGCGGCTGCTCGACGATCACCTTGGGGTCGAAAAGCATGCCCACCGACACGAAGAACAGCACCGCGAACGCATCGCGCAGCGGCAGCGTCTCCTCGGCCGCGCGCCGCGACAGCTGCGTCTCGCCGAGGATCATGCCCGCGAAAAAGGCACCGAGTGCGAACGACACGTCGAAAATCACCGCCGCGCCGAACGCGACCCCGAGGGCAATCGCCAGCACCGCGAGCCGGAACAGCTCGCGCGATCCCGAATGCGCGACCCAGTGCAGCACCCACGGCAGGACGCGGCGCGCGATCAGGAACATGAAGGCGGCGAAGCCGACGACCTTGACCAGCACGATCCCCGCCGACTGGAGCAGCCCCGCACTCACCCCCTCGTCGCCGCGGTCGCCGAACATCGCAGGCAGCAGCACGAGCGCGAGCACCATCACCAGATCCTCGACGATCAGCCAGCCGACCGCGATCCGGCCCTTTTCGGTCTCGACCATGTCGCGCGCCTGCAGCGCACGCAGCAACACGACGGTCGACGCGACCGACAGCGCCAGCCCGAACACTGCGCTGCCCTCGACCGACCAGCCAAGATACAGGCCCAGCATCATGCCGAGCGCGGTCGCCACGGCGATCTGCGCGATCGCCCCCGGCACCGCGATCTTGCGCACCGACAGCAGGTCTTTCAGCGAGAAATGGAGGCCGACCCCGAACATGAGCAGGATCACGCCGATTTCGGCAAGCTGCATCGCCAGCCCGGTGTCGGCGACGAAGCCCGGGGTGAAGGGGCCGACGAGGATGCCCGCGAGCAGATAGCCCGCAATCGGCGAAATCTTGAGCCGGTGCGCGAGCGCCCCCATCAGGAAGGCAACGCCAAGGCCCGCGACGATGGTTCCGATCAGCGTGGTATCATGCGGCATGACCCCTTGCGTAGAGGGGCGGTGCGCGCGGGGTCAACCCAAGCCAACCATTTTCGTTACGATTGAACCATCAGGCGGCATGGACCCGCGCGTCGTTGCCCTCGCCGCCGTTCGCTACCCCGCGCCCCGGCCGCCCGATCAGGAAACCCTGCGCCTCGTCGCAGCCTTCGCGGCGCAGCACGTCGAGCTGTTCGGGCGTCTCGATGCCTTCGGCGAGGATCGGGATCGACAGGCTTTTACCGAGCGCCAGCACCGCACGCAGGATCGCCGTCGACTGGATATTGCCCTCGAGCTCGGCAGCGAAGAAGCGGTCGAGCTTGATCTTGTCGAACGGAAAGGCGCGCAGCGTCTCGAGCGACGAATAGCCCGTACCGAAATCGTCGAGCGCGACCCCGACGCCAAGCGCCTTGATCTGGCGCAGCACGTGCAGCGCGCGTTCGCGGTCGGCGATGATCGCGGTCTCGGTCAGCTCGATCTCGAGCCGCCGCGGCGGCAGCCCGGTGTCGAGCAAGATCTGGTGGAACAGCCGCGGCAGGTCGACATGCGCCAGCTGGAGCGGCGAGACATTGACCGCGACCTTCGATTGGTGCGGCCAGGCCGCGGCATCGCTGCACGCGCGCCGCATCACCCATTCGCCGAGCGTCAGGATAAAGCCGTTCGCCTCGGCGAGCGGGATGAACACCGCCGGCGGGATCGCCCCGCGCGCGGGGTGCGTCCAGCGCAGCAGCGCCTCATAACCGGTGACCTCGCCCGTCGTAACCGATGTCTGGACCTGGTAATGGACGTCGAGCTGGTCGCGGTCGATCGCGTTTCGCAGATCGGTCGCGAGTTCGCGCTGGTCGCGGATCGCCTCGTCGAGCTGCCAGTCGTAATGGCACGGCACCGTCGCGGCGTCGGCCTTCGCGCGGTACATCGCAAGGTCGGCGTTGTTCGCCAGCATTTCGGCGGTTGCCGCATCGTCGGGGAAAACCGCGACGCCGATGCTCGCGCCCAGCCGCGCCTCGAAATCGGGAAAGACCAGCGGCGTCTTGAGTTCGGCGTCGAGCCGCGCGGCGAACGCCACCAGCTGCGCGCGGTCGGTAAAGCGCGTCAGCGCGACGAACTCGTCGCCGCCGAGCCGCGCGACGAACTCATTGTGACCAAGTGTATCGCGCATCCGCTGCGCAATCCGCGCGAGCACCTCGTCGCCCGCCTTGTGGCCGTGGACGTCGTTGATTTCCTTGAACCGGTCGAGGTCGATCGCGCACAGGCCGACGCGCTCGCCGCTCACCAGCGCCGCGCCGATCTGCCGCGACAGCTCGGCGCGAAAGGCGGTGCGGTTGGGCAGGCCGGTCAGCGCGTCGTTCATCGCCATCCGCGTCAGCTCGCGCATCGCCTCCGAGCGCGTCTGGCGGTCGAGCATCGCGGCGAACACGCCCGCCGCGATCACGATCCCGCCGACGAGTACCGTCGCGAGCGCGAGCGCGTTGAATTCGGACGGGCGCAGCGGCGTCTCGTCGAGCGCCATCGGGGTGATCCGCATCGCCGTCATCGCAAGGAAATGGAGCGACGCGATCGCGAGGACGATCAGCAGGGTCGCTAGCGGAACGCGGTAACGCACCTCGCGGCCCGTACGCAGCACGGTCAGCGCCGCGGCGGCGAAGGCCATGCCGCTCATGACCGCAGCTGCGATATAATTGCCGTCCCACGCGACGATGCCGTCGACGCGGTACGCGGTCATGCCGGTGAAGTGCATCGCCGCGATCGCGGCGCCGAAAAGCGCACCGCCGATTGCACCGAAAATCTCCTTCTTGCCCCACGCGGCAACCGCAAAACCGATGAAGGAGCCGACCATCGCGACCATCAGCGACGCGATGGTCAGCACCGGATCGAGCGTCACCGGCGCCTTCGCCTCGAACGCGAGCATCGCGACGAAATGCGTGCACCAGATCGTCGCGCTCGCGGCAACCGCGACCAGGAAGGCCCAGGCGATTCCCTGCGAGCGCTGCGCATCGCGCGCGCGCTCGAACATCTGGACGATCGCGAACGCGCCGACGCCGCAAATCGCAACCGCCAGCGCCACGAGCCACGGATCGTGGTCGATCGCGATACACATCGCCAGCCTGATCAAAATCCCACCTTTCGCCTCGAGCGTCCGCCTGTGATGCGGACGGGTCCCCAAAGGCCCAATTGGTGGAAATCACTTACAAAATTGTAAACGCCGGGATTCCGCGATGCTCAGGCCTCGACGGTGCCCTCGTCGCGCTCGGCCTGCTGGCGCGCCCACATGTCGGCATAGAGCCCGCGCATCGCGAGAAGCTGGTCGTGCGTCCCCGTCTCGGCAACGCGGCCCTTCTCGAGCACGATGATCCGGTCGGCATTCGTCACCGTCGACAAGCGGTGTGCGATCACCAGGGTCGTGCGCCGCGCCGCGATGCGCTCGAGCGTATCCTGAATCGCCGCCTCGGTGCGGCTGTCGAGCGCACTCGTCGCTTCGTCGAGGATCAGCAGCGGCGGGTTCTTGAGCAGCGTGCGCGCGATCGCGACGCGCTGCTTCTCGCCGCCCGAAAGCTTCAGCCCACGCTCGCCGACCTCGGTCTCATAGCCCTGCGGCAACAGCGCAATGAAACCGTCGATCGCCGCGCCCTCAGCCGCTTCCGCAATGGCTTCGGCGCTCGCCCCCTCGCGGCCATAGGCGATGTTGTAACCGATGCTGTCGTTGAACAGCACCGTGTCCTGCGGGACGATGCCGATTTCGGCGCGCAGGCTTTTTTGCGTGACCTTCGCGATATCCTGATCGTCGATCATGATGCGCCCGCCCTGCGGATCGTAGAAGCGGAAGAGCAGCCGCGCGATCGTCGACTTGCCCGCGCCCGACGGCCCGACGATCGCCAGCGTCTCGCCCGCGCCGACCGCAAAGCTCACGCCGTTCAGGATCGTGCGGTCGGGCTCATATCCGAACACGACATTGTCGAACGTCACCGCGCCGCCATTCACGACGAGCGGCCAGGCGTCCGGGGCATCGGCGATCTCGGACGGGGTGTCGATCAGGCGGAACATCGCCTCCATGTCGATCAGCCCCTGCCGGATCACGCGATAGACCATGCCGAGCATGTCGAGCGGGCGGAACAACTGCGCGAGCAAGGTGTTCACCAGCACCACGTCGCCGACCTTATATTCGCCGACAGACCAGCCCCACACCGTATAGGCCATCGCGCCGGCAAGCGCGGCGTTGGTGATCAGGCTCTGCCCGATGTTGAGCCAGGCAAGGCTGTTTTCGCTCTTCACCGCGGCGCGCGCATATTGGTCGGCGACATCGCGGTACCGCGCTTCCTCGCGCTCTTCGGCGCCGAAATATTTGACCGTCTCGTAATTGAGCAGGCTGTCGACGCTGCGCCCGATCGTCAGTGTGTCGAGGTCGTTCATCCGCGTGCGCAGCGCGTTGCGCCAGTCGGTCACCTTGCGCGTGAAGATGATATAGACGACAACCATCAGCGCGGTGGCGCTGGCAAGGCCGAAGCTGAACTTGGTCCAGAAGATGATCAGCACCGCCGCAAGCTCGATCACCGTCGGCGCGATATTGAACAGCAGGAAATAGAGCATCGTGTCGATGCTCTTGGTGCCGCGCTCGATCACCTTCGTGACCTCGCCCGTCCGCCGCGCGAGGTGGAAACGCAGGCTCAGCGCGTGCAGATGGCTAAAGGTCGTAATCGCGAGTTCGCGTGTCGCATCCTGCCCGACGCGTTCGAACACGACGTTGCGGAGGTTGTCGAACAGGACCCCGGCAAAGCGCGCGCCGGCATAGGCGAGCACCAGCCCGATCGCGAGCGCCGCGCCCTCCTCCATTCCCGGCACCATCTTGTCGATCGCGGCGCCATAGAGAAAGCCCATCGAAAGCTGCACGCCCTTCGACGCGAGCACGATCAGCCCCGCGAGAACGATGCGCAGCTTCGCCTCGCCCTGCCCGGCGGGCCACAAATAGGGAAGGAACCGCTTCAGCGTCGCAAGGACGGGCGGTTCGCGGCTGGCATCGGCAGAGGTGGAGGTGTCGGGCGGCATGGAGGCCCCATGTAGGGCGCCGATGCCGTTCCGCCAACGGTTAGCGCGATTCGCGATATCCTGCGCGGGCGATGATGCGATCGATCAGCCGCCGTTCCTCGGATGTCGGGGTCGGCACGATCGCCGCGGGCGGTTCCTGACGACGGCCGAACAAGGGGCGCCGGGGCGGGACGATAGGCGAAAAGCGCATGGGGGCTCGCTTTCTATGTGCAGCGTCGCCCCCCGGCACCGCAAGTGGATCTGGTCCCGCGCACCTTGGTGCAGGCGCATGGTTGCAGTCCGGTAAAGCGGGCTGGTTACTGCTTTCTTTCCGGTACCGTGAAGGTGCCCGTCACGCGCCCGCCGGTGCCGCCCTGTACCGGATTGCCGTCGGGTCCGCGCGCCGCGCCGCGCCCGTCGACCGTCGCGCGGCCGCTGTTGAGGTCGATCACCATGCGCCCGCCGCGCAGCTGGTTGCCGCGCTGGCGCAGCTCGACATTGCCGACCATCGTGATCAGGCGCCGGTCGAGGTCATAGATGGCGACATTGCCCGATGCACGTTCGTCGCCCTTCGTCACCACGACCCCGCCCGTGGCGTCGAGCCGGTTGACGTCGGTGCCGCCCGAGCGCGTATAGGCGACGGTCATCCGCGCCGCGGTCAGCGTCATGCCCGCCTGTGTCACGCGGACATTGCCCGAAATGACGACGCGGTCGGCGCGGTCCTGCACTTCGATGCTGTTCGCGGCGAAATCGACCGGGGCGTTGCTGTTGTGGTTCGCGAGCGCCTGCGCCTGCGCGCGGTCGCCGCCGCCCGACGACAGGATGGCAAGGCTGGTCAGGGCAAAACCTGCCCCCGCGAGCGCCATGCTCTTCATGGTCCAGAGCCGGTTCATTTGAGCACTCCCTGATTGATCCTGAGCCGCGCATTGCCTTCGAGGCGTACGATCCGCTTGTCGAGGTCGGCGGACAGGCGGTTGGCCGAGAAGGGGCCGATGTTGAGCGCGCCGTCCACGCCGCCAGTGCCGAGCAACGTCCGCGTTTTCAGATCGACCGCGACATTGCTTGCATCGATCCGGTATCCGCCCGCGCTCTTGACCTGCACCAGTCCCGGCACCGCGACCTTTTCGGTATCCATATTATAGGCGCTGTCGCGCGCGACGATCGTCGCTGGCCCGTCGTCGAGGCGAATCGCCCCCGACAGGTCGGTCATCCGCACGACCGGCTCGGCCGAACTTTTCTGTACCGCGCTGCCCGCGAGCAGGGCAAAGGGCTGGCCCTTCGCGTCCTGGCCGCGATATTCGGCGCGGGTGACCTTCATCCGTTCGCTCGCCATGTCGACCTTGTCCTTGGCGAGCAGGAAGCTGATTTCGGCGCGCTGGGTGAAGGGCGAGAAGACGAGCACCGCGGCAACGACGCCGATCACCAGCGGCAGGCCGAAGCGCAGGATGCGCACGACCTTGTCGTGGCTCGACCCGCTGGCCGCCCACATGCGGCGCATCGTGCGGTCAAGATCGGCGCGTTCGGACATCGTTCCCTCTCGCGGCCTCAGCTATGCGCGAAAATATCGGTTTCGGGCCAGCCGGCAAGATCGAGCGCGGCGCGCGTCGGCAGGAAATCGAAACAGGCCTGCGCAAGCGCCGTGCGCCCCTCGCGCGCCAGCCGCATGTCGAGAATCTCCTTCATCGCATGCAGGAAGCGCACATCGCTCGCCGCATAGTCGCGCTGCGCATCGGTCAGATCGGCGGCGCCCCAGTCGCTCGACTGCTGCTGCTTCGACACTTCCTGGCCCAGCAGTTCGCGCACCAGCTCCTTGAGGCCGTGGCGGTCGGTATAGGTCCGGATCAGCTTCGAGGCGATCTTGGTGCAATAGACGGGCGCGGTGACGACGCCGAGCGCCTGCTGCAGCGCCGCGATGTCGAACCGCGCAAAATGGAACAGCTTCAATCGGGCGGGGTCGGTCAGGATCGCCTTCAGCACCGGGGCATCATAAGCGCTGCCCGGTTTGAAGCGGACGAGATGCTCGTCGCCCGACCCGTCGCTGATCTGCACGAGGCACAGCCGGTCGCGCAGCGGGTTCAATCCCATGGTCTCGGTGTCGATGGCAACCGCACCCGGGCGCAGCACGCCTTCGGGCAAATCTTCTTCGTGGAAATGGACAGTCATGCGCTTCGCCTTAGGCCAAGCCGCCGTGCCGCTCAATGACTGGTTTTGGTGCCGGTCGCCTGCCCGCCGCGCGCCTGCGGCAAAGCGCATGTTATTCGGCTTCGCGACGTTGAATTTTCTGTTCGCAGAGCGCGTCCATATAGGCTATATATTACGCCGTTAGCGGCACGGGGCGAGTCTGTGCCCATGGTGAACTGCGTCCCCGTCCGGCGCAAGGCGCCGGTCGAATGGGTGATGGACGAACCGAAAGCGACTATTAGACAATGAGTTTCAACAAGGATCGCCGCGGCCAGCGGGGGCGCGGTAAGCGCGACGATTTCGGCAATTTCGACAGCTTTGAACCGGCTCCCTACGGTGGCGACAGCTACGGCGGCGGACGCGGCGGCTTCGGCGACCGCGATCGCGGCGGCTTCGGCGGTGGGGACCGCGGTGGCTTCGGCGGCGGCGATCGCGGCGGCTTCGGCGGCGGCGGCGGCGACCGTGGAGGCTTCGGCGGCGGACGTGGCGGCGGCATGCCGGCACAGGTTGTTGGCGAGGGTCAGGGCACGGTGAAATTCTTCAACGCGTCGAAGGGCTTCGGCTTCGTTGCCCGCGACGACGGCGGCGAAGACGTATTCGTGCACATCAGCGCGGTCGAGCAGGCGGGCCTTCAGGGCCTCGCTTCGGGCCAGCCGCTCGGCTTCACGCTCGTCGAACGCAATGGCAAGGTCTCGGCGATCGATCTGAAGATCGAGGGCGAACCGATGCCGGTCGAAGAATTCGCCCCGCGCCAGCGTGACGATCGCGGCGGCGCCCCCGGCGGCGCGCGTGGCCGTCGCCAGCTGACCGGTGAACGCACCTCGGGCACCGTCAAATTCTTCAACACGACGAAGGGCTTCGGCTTTATCGCGCGTGATGACGGACAGGCCGATGCCTTCGTTCACATCAGCGCGGTGCAGCGCGCCGGCATGGCGGGCCTCGACGAAGGCGACCGCGTCGCATTCGACATCGAAGTCGACGACCGCGGCAAGTTCGCGGCCGTGAACATCCAGCCGCATCAGGACTGATCGGCGGATCCACGATATAGAAAAGGGCGGCTCTCGGGCCGCCCTTTTTTTGTTTCGAATGAAGAATCGCCAACCGAGCCGAAACGACCGATAGAGATTGTGCACCCCGGCGAAAGCCGGGGCCCAGAATTCCGGCATGAACCTAATCGGTTGCAGCCCCGGGCCCCGGCTTTCGCCGGGGTTCACCGGGGGCCGCTCCCAACCCCGAAACCGTGCAAGGGGCCGGAGCGAACCGCCGGCTCAATAACCCAGCGTCGCTTCGAGGAACCAGATACGCTGCTGCGTTTCATCGGCCCAACCGTCGACCAGCCCGCTCGTCGCGATATCGCCATCGGCTTCGGCGGCGGCCTTCACCTCTTTGAGCTGGCCGAGCAAAGTCTTGTTGTCGCCCGCGAGGTTGCGGATCATCGCTTCGGCATCGACGCCCGCGGCATCATCGTCGCGGATCGACGCGCGGCGGCTGACATCGCCGATCGAACGCAGCGTCGGCGCGCCATTCTTGCGCACGCGCTCGGCGATCAGGTCGGTCGTCGCGAAAATCTGCGCCGCCTGCTCGTCGAACAGCAGGTGCAGCTCGCGAAACCGCGGGCCCTGAACGTGCCAGTGATAATTTTTGGTCTTGAGATAGAGCGCAAAGCTGTCGGCGAGCAGCGCGTTCAGCGCATCGGCGACGGCGGGGGCATTGTTGTTCTTGTCGGACATGAGAGCATCCTTTCTGTTGCCCCGATCATGTAGCGCGCCGACACGATATTTTCCCATTGAAGCTTTGGGTGAGTTTCATCGACAAAAACGATGAAACGCAATCCAAAAGGCGATTCAACCGATCAAACCAAACGCGCCGAGCCCGGTGCGGAGGCCCCATAGCGTCAGGATCAGCGCGCTCAGCCAGCGCAGGACGCGCGCCGCGCGCCCTTCGGAAAGCGCCGGCCCAAAGGCCAGAAAGGGCAGCATCGCCAGCGTCCAGCCGACCAGCCCGCCCGCGGCCGCCCATTGCCCCGCGCCGCTCGTCGCGGCGAGCGCGCCGATCAGGAAATGGCTGCGGTCGCCGAACTGGCGCGCCAACATCTGCCCCGCCAGCAGGACGGGCGACATATCGCCGGCTGCCGCGCCGGTATCGGGCTTGCCGCGCCACAGCAGCGCCGCCGCCGCCGACAGCATCGCGAGCGCGACAAGCAGCGCCGCCACCCCCTGCCCGATCATGCGATTGGCGATCGCACCCGCAATCGCCGCGACCAGCGCGTTGAGGATGAAGGCGCCAAAGGCGATCCCGACGGTCACCCGACGGTCGCTGCGCACACTCAGCAGCCGCGACAGGAAAATCCCGCTGCGCCCGTCGGCATTGGCGAGCAGCACCGCCACCAGCGCAAGCATGATTGCATCCATGACGTCGGATTTGAAGGGTCAGGCGGCGGGCGTCAATGGCCGAGCCGCACGGCGACCGACGCCAGCCAGGCTTCCTGCATCGCGGCGGGCAACGCCCCTTGCGGCGCGCCTGCGGCATCGCTCATCGCGTCGAGATAGGTCAGGATCGCAGCGCGATAGCCGCCCCCGGCAACCGCCGATTCCAGATGGCTCGCCAATGTCTCGACCGCGGCAAAGCCATTGTCGCGCGCAAGGCAGCGGATATCGTCGATCCCCTGCACGATCTGTGCGAGCGCGCAATGCGGCAGGGCTTCGGCCAGCGCGCCAACCTGCCCGATGATCCGGCTCTGGATTTCCTGATAATGTTCGGTTTGGGTTTGCATCATCCACCCCCTGTCCTGACGGTGACGATGCGCCTTTATGGTTAACGGGCGGTTAGCGGTGGCCCGGCAGGCCGCCCAGGCCCTGCTTGCTGCGATACATGTCGCGATCGGCGGCCGCCAATATGTCCGATTCGGTCATCCCGGTCTGCAGCATCGCGATGCCGAAACAGGCCGACAGCGCAATCTCGTGCCCGTCATATTCGGCGGGCGCGGCGGCAAGCACCTCGCACAATCGGTCGACCTGCGCCCGCGCGCCGGCTTCGTTCGACTGGTCGAGGATCAGGCCGAATTCGTCGCCGCCGATGCGCGCCGCGACATCGGTCGCGCGGATCGACGCGGCGAGCCGCTTGGCGATTTCCATCAGCGCGAAGTCGCCCGCGGCATGGCCGAAATTGTCGTTGATATATTTGAGCTGGTTCACGTCGATGAAGACGACGGCGGCGCGCTCGGCATGGCGCTCGAACCGCGCCATCCGGTGATGGATCGCGGTCAGGAAATAACGCCGGTTGAACAGCGGGGTCAGCGTGTCGCGTTCGGACACGCGCTCGAGCTCGGCGACGGCGATCTTCAATACGCGGTTTTCGCGGCGCAAGGCGTCGCGTTCCCGGCGTATCTCGCGCAGCTGGTCCTCGATGGAGTCAACGGAAACGGTGCCGAACTGGTCGACCGCGATCCGTGCCCCCCCTACGCTGTCCATTCAACGTCCCCGAAGCGAACCCATGGTCCCCGGCCCCATGCCGGTGGATATTGTCGGGCGACCCTAGCCGCGACTTGATACCAATCGGTAAACGCGAACCGCATAATTGGCGCCGTTGCCCGCAGGGAACACAGTCGCTAGGGGAAAGGCGGCGGCGATTCATTGCCGCCCGCAGGAGGGATGGGTGATGGGCGACAGTGCGCCGCAAGTCGGTGTGATCATGGGCAGCCAGTCGGACTGGCCGACGATGGTGCACGCGGTCCAGATCCTCGAAGAATTCGGCATCGCGCACGAAGTGCAGATCGTCTCGGCGCATCGCACCCCCGACCGCCTTGTCGGCTATGCCAAAAGCGCGGCCGATCGCGGGCTGAAAGCGATCATCGCGGGTGCCGGCGGCGCCGCGCATTTGCCCGGCATGGTCGCATCGATGACGCGCGTTCCGGTGCTTGGCGTGCCCGTCCAGTCGGCGGCGCTGAGCGGCGTCGACAGCCTCTATTCGATCGTCCAGATGCCCGGCGGCGTTCCCGTCGCGACCTTTGCGATCGGCAAGGCGGGCGCGACGAACGCCGGCCTCTTCGCCGCGGCGCTGCTCGCGAATAATGATGCCGATCTGGCACAAAAACTCGATGCGTGGCGCGAGGCGCAAACGAATAGCGTCGCCCCCACCCCCGTGCGCGAGGGCTGACCGCCTTGCTGGCACCGGGTTCGACGATCGGCATTCTCGGCGGCGGCCAGCTCGGCCGGATGCTCGCGGTCGCGGCCGCACAGCTCGGCTACAAGGTCCACATCTATGCCCCCGACGCCGAAAGCGTCGCGGCCGAAGTCACCGCGCACCACAGCCAGGCGGCATGGGACGACGAACCGCGCCTCGCCGCCTTTGCCGCGGCGTGCGACGTCGTCACCTATGAATTCGAAAATGTGCCGGTCGACACGGTGCGCTTCCTGTCGGGCCATGTCGCGGTCCGCCCCGGCGTCGCGGGGCTGAAGATCGCGCAGGACCGGCTCGAGGAAAAGAATTTCGTCGCCGGCCTCGGCGGACGCCCCGCCCCTTTCGCCGCGGCGCCCGACCGCGCCGCGCTCGATACCGCGCTGGCCGACATCGGCGCGCCCGCGATCCTCAAGACGGTGCGCATGGGCTATGACGGCAAGGGGCAGGCGCGCATCATGACGCCCGCCGACGCCGACGCCGCATGGGACGGGATCGACCGCCATGCCGCGGTTCTCGAGGGTTTCGTCACCTTCGAACATGAATTTTCGGTGATCCTCGTGCGCGGGATCGACGGCGAAGTCCGTTTCTGGGATTCGTCGGTCAACGTCCATGAAGGCGGGATCCTTGCCACCTCCAGCCTGCCGCCGCCGCAGATCGTCGCCGACCAACAGGCCGAAGCGCGCGAACTGATGACGCGCATCGCCGCCGAGCTCGACTATGTCGGCGTGCTCACCGGCGAATTTTTCGCCACCGAAGCCGGCCCGGTGTTCAACGAGATGGCGCCGCGCGTCCACAACAGCGGCCACTGGACGATCGAGGGCGCGGCCCAAAGCCAGTTCGAAAATCATATCCGCGCCGTCGCGGGCCTGCCGCTCGGCAGCACCGCGACGCGCGCCTTGCCCGTCACGATGCGCAACCTGATCGGCGCCGACATCGCGGACATCCCCGCGCTGCTCGCCGACGAAAACTGCCACGTCCATCATTACAGCAAGACCGAGGTGCGCGAGGGGCGCAAACTCGGCCACGCCACATGGGTTGGAGCCTCTCCCGCATGAATCGACCCGAGATTACGCTGATCCTTGCCCGTGCAGCCAATGGCGTGATCGGGGCGAACGGCAAGATGGCGTGGCACCTGCCCGCCGACCTCCGCCGTTTCAAGCAGCTCACCATGGGCCGCCCGATGATCATGGGGCGCAAGACCTTCGACAGCCTGCCTGCGGTGCTCGAAGGCCGTCGCCATATCGTCATCACGCGCGATCCCGACTGGCAGGACGAAGGCGCCGAGCCGGTCGGCACGATCGAGGAAGCGCTGCGGCTCGCCAATGCACCGCATGTCATGGTGATCGGCGGCGCCGAAATCTATCGCCTCTTCCTGCCGCTCGCCGACCGGATCGAGCTCACCGAAGTCGCGCTCGAACCAAAGGGCGACGCACTCATCGACTATCCCGCCGCCGCCGAGTGGCACGAGATCCTGCGCGAGGATCATCCCGCCGACGACGCCGGCCGCCCCGCCTACAGCTTCGTCACGCTGACAAGGAAATAGGCCGATGCGCCGCTGGATCCTGAGCATCCTCATCCTGATCGCGCTCGCCGCGGCCGCCTTTTTCACGCTCGCGCCCGGCATGATCGAAAAGGATCTCAACAAGATCGACGGCAAGCCGCTCCCCGCGATCGGCGCGCGTGCAGAGGCGCTGCACAAGACGCTGACGATCGTCGACCTGCACAGCGACAGCCTGCTCTGGAGCCGCGACTTCCTCGATCGCGCCGACCGCGGCCATATGGACCTGCCGCGGCTCGAGGAGGGCCATGTCGCGCTGCAGATCCTCGCGAGCACGACCAAGTCGCCCAAGGGGCAGAATTACGACGCCAACAGCGGCGACACCGACAATATCACCAGCCTCGTGATTGCGCAGCTCCAGCCGATCCGCACGTGGAACTCGCTGCTCGAACGCTCGCTCTGGCACGCCGAAAAGCTGCACCGCGCGGTCGCCGCATCGGCGGGCAAGCTGGACGCCGTCGCCGCGCCCGAAGATATCGACAAATTGCTCGCCGGACGACGCAGCAAGGTCCCGCCCGTCGGCGCACTGCTCAGCATCGAGGGGCTGCACGTCCTCGAGGGCAAGCTCGCCAATCTCGACAAGCTCTATGCCGCGGGCTTCCGCATGGCGGGGCTCACCCACTTCTTCGACAATGATCTCGCGGGGTCGATGCACGGGATGAAAAAGGGCGGGCTCACCCGGCTCGGGCGGCAGGTCGTCGCCGACATGGAAGCCAGGGGCATGATCGTCGACATCGCCCATTGCTCCAGCGCCTGCGTCGCCGATATCCTCAAAATGGCGCGCCGCCCCGTCGTCTCCAGCCACGGCGGCGTGCAGGCGACGTGCAAGGTCAACCGCAACCTCAGCGACGAACAGATCCGGGGTGTCGCCGCGACCGGCGGCCTCATCGGCATCGGCTATTGGGACGCCGCGGTGTGCGACACTTCGCCCGCGAGCATCGCGAAGGCGATGAAGCATGTCCGCGACCTCGTCGGCATCCAGTATGTCGCGCTCGGCAGCGACTATGACGGCGCCACCACGGTGCGCTTCGACACCTCGAAGCTCGTGCAGGTAACGCAGGCGCTGATCGATGCGGGCTTCAGCGACGACGAAATCCGCGCCGTCATGGGCGGCAACGCGATCCGCGTGCTCCGGGCGGGGCTCGTCCCGCTGACCCCGCCCGCCCCATGATCCGCCTCGACGGCCATCGACGCATCGAAGGTAACTTGCGCGGCGGGGTGATCGCGCTCGGCAATTTCGACGGTTTCCATGCGGGGCATCAGGCGGTGGTCGGCCGCGCGGTGCGCCATGCGAAAGATGAGGGCCGCCCCGCGATCGTCGCGACCTTCGACCCGCATCCGGTGCGCTTCTTCAAACCCGACGTCCCGCCCTTCCGCCTGACCACGCTCGCCCAGCGGCAGGAATTGTTCGCCGCGGCGGGCGCCGACGCGATGCTCGTCCTGCCCTTCGACGCCGCGCTCGCCGCGACGACCGCCGAGGATTTCATCACCGAACTGCTGCTCGGTCGCTATGGCGCCGCCGGCGTCGTCACCGGCGCCGATTTCGTCTTCGGCAAGGGCCGCGGCGGCGACGTCGTTACCCTCGCCGATCATGCCCGCCGCCTCGGCTTCTTCACCGAAATGGTCGCCCCCGTCGACGATAGCGCGGAAGTGATCTCGTCGAGCCGCATCCGCGAAGCGCTGCAGGCCGGCGACTGCGCCGCCGCGACGCGCCTCCTCACCCGCCCTTTCACCGTGCGCAATGTCGTGCAGCACGGCGACAAGAACGGCCGCCTGCTCGGCTTCCCGACCGCCAATCTGGAGATGGGCCAATATCTCCGCCCGCGCTACGGCATCTATGCCGTGACCGGGAAACTCCCCGACGGCCGCGTGCTCAAGGGCGCGGCGAACATCGGCATCCGCCCCAGCTTCGATCCGCCGAAGGAATTGCTCGAACCGCATTTCTTCGACTTCGCCGAGGACCTTTACGGGCAGGAAATCGATGTCGCCTTCCACGCCTTCATCCGGCCCGAGGCGAAGTTCGACGATATGGACGCGCTGATGGCGCAGATCGCGGCCGATTGCGATGCGGCGAAGCGACTGTTGGCTGACGTTTGATTGTCACCCCGGACTTGATCCGGGGTCCAGACGAGGGCGGGGTATGGATGCCGGATCAAGTCCGGCATGACGAATTGGGGGGCATATGACCGACAACGACGACTGGGCATCGGCCCTCGAAGGCCCGCCCAAAAAGCCGATGAAGCGCCGCACGAAGATCCTCCTCTGGCTCTTCGCCGCGCTCGTCGCCTGGTTCACCCTGTCGAACGCCAGCTTCCTCGCCCCCGATCCCGAAGGCAAGCCCAAGCTGATTGCGCATCGCGGCGTCTATCATCTCTACGACAAGCGCGCCGCGGTCGGCCGCGACACCTGCACCGCCGCGCACGCACTGCCGCCCAGTCATGAGGTGTTCGAGAATACCCCCGAATCGATGCGCTGGGCGGTCGGGCTCGGCGCGAACATGGTCGAGGTCGACGTCGCCCCGACGAAGGACGGCCGCATGGTCCTCTTCCACGACTGGACCGTCGACTGCCGCACCAACGGCAAAGGCGAGACGCGCGACCTGACGCTCGCAGAGCTCAAGGCGCTCGATATCGGCTATGGCTATACCGCCGACGGCGGGCAGAGCTTCCCGCTGCGCGGCAAGGGCGTGGGCAAGATGCCGACTGTCGAAGAAGGTCTCGCCGCGCTTCCCGTCCACCCGATCCTCTTCAACTTCAAATCGAACGACGCCGCCGAGGCCGACCAGCTTTTCGCGATCCTCAAAGCATCGGGCCGCGACAGCGCCAAACTCGGCGATGCCTTTTACGGCGGCGAACGCCCCGTGAAGCGGATGCGCGAACTGCTCCCCGCCAACTGGTCGTTCGACCTCAAGACCGGCGGCAAGGCCTGCACCAGGGATTATGTCAAATGGGGCTGGACCGGCATCATCCCCGAAAGCTGCCGGAACGGCGTGATCGTCATCCCGATCAACTATCAATGGGCTTTCTGGGGCTGGCCCGACCGGCTGATCGCGCGCATGGACAGCGTCGGCGCGCGGGTCATCGTGCTTGGGCCCTATGAAAGCGGCAAGTCGAACGAAGGCCTGACGACACCGCAGCAACTCGCCAAAGTACCTGCCAGCTTCAACGGCTATATCTGGGTCGAGGATATCCGCGAAGTCGGCCCCGCGCTCCGACCGCGGCAGAAGTAGCCTTACAAATTCCGTTCGTGTCGAGCGAAGTCGAGACACCCCGAAGGCGTGCACGCCCGATGGGCATCTCGACTTCGCTCGATGCGAACGGGAATTGAAGACGACGGTGGTTTGCTCCCGCCCGAATCTGCGCTAAGCGCCGCCACCATGACCGAGAGCACGCCCGCCGCCGAACAGCGCGATTATCGCGACACCGTCTTCCTGCCCAAGACCGACTTTCCGATGAAGGCCGGCCTGCCGCAGAAGGAGCCGCTGATTCTGGCGAAATGGATCGAGGGCAATCTGGAAGGGCAGATTCGCGAAGCGCGCCGCGGCCGCGAGCAGTTCGTCCTCCACGACGGCCCGCCTTACGCCAATGGCGACATGCACATCGGCCATGCGCTCAACCATATCCTGAAGGACATGGTCGTCCGCACCCAGACGCTGAAGGGCAAGGATTCGCCCTACGTCCCCGGCTGGGACTGCCACGGCCTGCCGATCGAGTGGAAGGTCGAGGAGCAGTATCGCAAGAAAAAGCTGAACAAGGACGAGGTTCCGGTCGAGGAATTCCGCGCCGAATGCCGCGCCTATGCGCAGCATTGGGTCGACACCCAGCGCGAGCAGCTGAAGCGCCTCGGCATCGGCGGCGACTGGGACCATCCGTACCTGACGATGGATTATGAGGCCGAGGCCACCATCGTGCGCGAACTGCTGAAGTTCGCCGCGAACGACATGCTCTATCGCGGCGCCAAGCCGGTGATGTGGTCGCCGGTCGAAAAGACCGCGCTCGCCGAGGCCGAGGTCGAATATGAGGATATCGTCTCGACCCAGATCGACGTGGCGTTCGAAATCGTGGAGAGCCCGAACAGCCCGTGGCTGGTCGGCAAATCAGCCGTCATCTGGACAACCACTCCTTGGACGATCCCGGTCAATCAGGCTTTGGCCTATGGCTCCGACGTCGACTATGTCGAAGTAATGGTCGATTTCGATACCACGCCGCCCGAGGGCGAAACTGATTTCAACGCCATCGCCCGTGCGCTCCCCGTGTTGGACCGATTGGATGGCGGTGGCTTTATTGTTGCTAAGGAGCTCACTGGGGCATTCGAGCAGCGTCTTTGCAATACAATCGCTTCGCTTGCAGGGGAGGCAACGAACTACGAAGTCTCGTTCCGTCACTCCGAGCCGTTCAAAGGCTCCGACCTCGCCGGCACCGTCGCCCGTCACCCGATGCACCATCTCGGCGGCTTCTTCGCGCGCCCGCGCCCCTTCCTCGCCGGCGATTTCGTCACCACCGACAGCGGTACCGGGCTCGTCCATATGTCGCCCGACCATGGCGAGGATGATTTCGACCTCTGCAAGGCGAACGGGCTCGACCCCGTCTTCGCGGTCGAGGGCGACGGCAAATATCGCGAAGACTGGGCATGGCTCGGCGGTCAGGGATCGGTGATCAACCCCAAGTTCAACGCCCCCGACGGCCCGATCTGTTCGGACCTGCGCGACGCCGGCGCGCTGCTCGCGGCATCGGCCGATTACAAGCACAGCTATCCGCACAGCTGGCGCTCGAAAGCCAAGGTCATCTATCGCTGCACCCCGCAATGGTTCGTGCCGATGGACAAGGTGATGACGCACATCGAGCCCAAGACCCCGCGCGAAAAGCGCTGGGAGAATGAGGGCGGCGCGATCAACCCGCACGAAGAGGATCTCTGCGACGCCCCGACCTTGCGGCAGGCAGCAATGCAGGCGATCGCCGACACGCGCTTCGTCCCCGCCAAGGGCCGCAACCGCATCGGATCGATGGTCGAGGGACGCCCCGACTGGGTGCTGAGCCGCCAGCGCGCGTGGGGCGTGCCGATCACGCTCTTCGTCGACCGCAAGACCGGACACTATCTGAACGACCCGATCGTCAACGACCGCATCGTCGCGGCCGTCCGCGAGGGCGGCGTCGACGCGTGGAACGACGCGCGCGCTCAGGAATATCTCGGGCCGGACTATGACGCCGCCAACTACGAGCGCATCACCGACATTCTCGACGTCTGGTTCGATTCGGGCTGCACGCACGCCTTCGTGCTCGAAAGCGGCAAATGGCCGCATCTCGTCCGCCACGATGGCTCGACGCACAGCGCCGACCTCTATCTCGAAGGCAGCGACCAGCATCGCGGCTGGTTCCAGTCGTCGCTGCTCGAAAGCTGCGGCACACGCGGGCAGGCGCCTTACAAGGCGGTGCTGACGCACGGCTTCACGATGGACGCCAAGGGCTTCAAAATGTCGAAGTCGCTGGGCAACACGATCAGCCCGATCGACCTGATGCGCGACTATGGCGCCGACATCCTCCGCCTGTGGGCGCTATCGGTCGATTTCACCGAGGACCACCGCATCGGCAAGGAGATCCTGACCGGCGTCGCCGACCAGTATCGCAAGCTCAGGAACACCTTCCGCTACCTCTTGGGCGCGCTCGACGGGTTCAGCGAGGAAGAGCGCATCACCGACGTTTCGGCGATGCCCGAGCTCGAACGTTACATGCTCTCGCTGCTCGCCGATCTCGACGCGAAGATGGCGCAGGCGGTCGATGACTTCGACTATAACAGCTACACGCGCCTGCTCGCCGATTTCTGCAACGAGGACCTCTCGGCCTTCTATTTCGACATCCGCAAGGACGTCCTCTACTGCGACCTCGGCCCCGCCGCGCCGCTCGGCACCGACACGCGCCGCGCGTACCGCAGCGTGCTCGATGTGCTGTTCCACGCACTCGTCCGCTACGCCGCGCCGGTGCTGGTGTTCACGAGCGAAGAGGTCTGGGGCACGCGCTATCCCGATGCGGGCAGCGTCCACCTGCTGGAGTGGCCAAATCTCGACAATGTAAAGGCACAACACGTCGGCAATCTATTAAACCGGTGGTCTGCAATCCGTAGTCTCAGGTCCAAGATTTCGGAAGAAATCGAGCCGCTCCGTCGAGAAAAGAAGATCCGCTCCAGCCTGGAAGCACAGGTTTGGATTCACTCTGCAACTCCCGGCTTGGAATGGATTTCGAACGAGGCGCTCGAAGAGGTGCTGATCTCTTCGACCGTGACGACAAGCGGCGAGGCTCGTGGACATTCGATGGAAATTGCCCCTACCGAAAACCACAAATGCGGCCGCTGCTGGCGCCACCTGCCCGAAGTCACCGAGGACGGCGCCTTGTGCAATCGCTGCGACACGGTATTGACCGCGGCATGAGCAGAACCCGTTCCCCCTATCTGCGCTTCGGCCTGATCTTCGCCGCGGTCGCCTTCGTCCTCGACCAGATCACCAAATGGATCGTCACCGTGCCCTTGTCGCTCGAACCCAAGGGGCAGATCGAGATCACGGGCTTTTTCAACCTGACCTGGGCTGAAAATTGCGGGATTTCGCTGTCGATGTTCGCCAGCTGCACCGACACGACGCGCTGGACGCTCGTCGCGGTGACGGGGATCGTCGCTGCTGCGGTCGCTTTCTGGATGACGCGCGAACAGGCGAAGGGCGACGTGATCGCGCTGGCGATGATCCTCGGCGGCGCGCTCGGCAATATCGTCGACCGCGTGCGCTTCGGCTATGTCGTCGACTTCGCCGACCTGCATTTCGGCGATTTCCGCCCCTTCATGATCTTCAACGTCGCCGATGCGTGCATCACGCTCGGTGTGCTTTTGCTGGTTGCGCGCGCGCTGCTCTTGGGCGAAAAGGCCGCGAACACGGACGGCAAGCTGTCCGCCGACTAACGGGGCGCATTGGGAGTATAGTAAAGTGAACCGGACCACCGCCATCCTGGCAGCCTCGATTCTTGCCACCACCCTGTCGGCCTGCGGGTCGAACAGCCTGTTCAGCCGCGACCGTCCCGACGAGATGATGGTGTCGCGTCAGGCACCGCTCGTCGTGCCGCCCGACTATTCGCTGACCCCGCCCGCGCCCGGATCGGTCCGCCCCGGCGGCGAATCGACCGCGGAGCAGACGCTGCGCGCGCTGTTCGGCGGCCCCGCCCCGCGCAGCCCCAACGAAACCGCGGTGATCAGCAGCGCCGACGGCCAGCGCGCCGACCCCGGCATCCGCAGCCAGGTCGGCAGCCCCGACACGCAGGTCGTCGACAAGGGCCTCGTTACCCGCGACATCCTCGCCGCCCCCGAAGGCGACGGCCGCGAAGCGTCGGCCGCGATCCCCACGGGCTAAGCCTTCCCAAAAAGGCAACGGAATCGGGCGGCTTCGGCCGCCCTTTTTCATGCCCGGCGCGCCTAGCTGAACAGGCTCGACAAGACGAACATCGCGGCGAGGCTCTCGACCATCGCGCGCGAGGCGTGGCCGAAGGCGCGGAGCCGCCCGCATTTCAGATGCTGGTTGAACCACGCCGTCTGCAAAAAGCCGAACCACAGGAGCCCGGCCAGCGCGAGCGCCCAGCCCGCAAGCAGCGACCAGCTGTGCGCGAGCTTGATCAGGATCACCGCGCTCCCCAGCACCATCGCCAGCACCGCGGCGACATAGCATTGGCTGTAAAAGGGCGCGCGCAGCGTATCGCGGTTGACCTGAAGTTTCTGCGCGCGAACCATGCGCGTCGCCATCATCACCGGGAACAGGCTGTAGGTCACGATCCGCAGCATGATCAGGTCGGTGTTGTTGCTGACAAAGGCCGACAGCCCGACCTTGCTCATGACCACCGCGTCATTGCCGACCAGCGCGATCTCGGCGGCATGGACGATGATCAGCGACAACAGCAGGAACAAAGGCGGGCTCAGCGTGTCGGTATATTGCTGGTCGCTGGCATCGCCCTGCTCGCTGTCCGAATAATCCATCATCTGCAGCGGCCGCACGAGCGTGCGCCACAGCGTGATCGGATAGAAGACGAGCCACGACATCACCTCGTACAAAAGCTCGTCGAGCGATTGCAGGAGGTTGAAGAAATTCATGCGGCCGCGTCCACGACTGGCGATGCCGGCCCATTGGAAAGCCAGCGCGCGAAATTACGGACCGTCGTCGGCTGGCTCCGGTCCCAATTCGTCCAGTGATGCCAGTCGAGCCCCCGGCTTTCGCAATAATGTTCGAGCCAGTCCTGCGGCTCCTCATCGTCGATCGACAGGTCCTTCAGGAAATCATCGTCGGGATGCGGTGTGAGCCCGGCGTGCCAATACGCCCACTCGGGCACCAGTTCGTCCCACAGAAACTCCGCAACATCCGGTTCGCAATCGTTGGCCAGCATAGTGATGAACTGCTCGCGCCCGACATTCTCGCGCCGGACCGCCAGCGCCGCCACCTGCCGTTTGTCACGCCGCGAGACGATGAGCGAATAGATCAGGAACAGTCCGACGCAACCGGCGGCGAACCACCAGCCGTTCAAGCCCGCGCGCCCGCTTCCTCGACGCCCGCGCTGTTGTGGCGCAGCGCCTTCAGCACGGTATCGACGATCTGCGGCGCGTTGAGCCCCGCTTCGTCATATTGCAGCTCGGGCTTGTCCTGGTCCTGGAAGACGTCGGGAAGGCGCATCGTGCGCAGCTTCAGCCCCGCGTCGATCAGCCCCTCGTCGCTCGCGAGCGTCAGCACATGCGCGCCCAGCCCGCCGATGCTGCCTTCCTCGATCGTCACGCAAACCTCGTGCGCGGCGAGCGTCTTGCGGATCAGCTCCTCGTCGAGCGGTTTGGCGAAGCGGAGGTCGATCACGCTCGTCGAAAGCCCGCGCGCTTCCAATGTATCGGCGGCTTTCAGCGCCTCGGCGAGCCTTGTGCCGAGCGAGAAGATCGCGACCGTCTTGCCTTGGCGCACGACGCGACCCTTGCCGATCTCCAGCTTCTGCGGAACCGCAGGCAGCGCCACGCCGGTACCGTTGCCGCGCGGATAGCGGAAGGCGATCGGCCCCGCGTCATATTCGGCCGCGGTATAGGTCATATGGACCAGCTCGGCCTCGTCGGCCGCCGCCATCACGACCATGTTCGGCAGTGTCGCCAAATAGGTAACGTCGAACGACCCCGCATGCGTCGACCCGTCGGCGCCGACGAGCCCCGCACGGTCGATCGCGAAACGCACCGGCAAATTCTGGATCGCCACGTCATGCACGACCTGATCGTAAGCGCGCTGTAGGAAGGTCGAATAGATCGCCGCGAACGGCCGCATGCCCTGGGCGGCGAGCCCCGCGGCGAAAGTCACCGCATGCTGTTCGGCAATCCCCACGTCGAAGCTGCGGTCGGGATGCGCCTTGGCAAATTTGTCGACCCCGGTCCCCGACGGCATCGCCGCGGTGATCGCGACGATCCTTTTGTCGGTTTCGGCGAGCTTCGCCAGCGTTTCGCCAAAGACATTCTGGTACGACGGCGGCCCCGGCGGCGCCTTCGCCTGCTCGCCGGTGATCACGTCGAATTTCTGGACGCCATGATATTTGTCCGCCGCGGCCTCGGCAGGCGCATAGCCCTTGCCCTTCACGGTGACGGCATGGATCAGCACCGGGCCATGGTCGCTGTCGCGGACATTTTCGAGCACCGGGATCAGATGGTCGAGATTATGCCCGTCGATCGGCCCGACATAATAAAAGCCGAGCTCTTCGAACAAGGTCCCGCCCATCGCCATGCCGCGCGCATATTCGTCGGTCTTCTTCGCCGCCTTGTGCAGCGGCTCGGGCAGCTTGCGCGCGAAGCGCCGCGCAATCTCGCGCAACTCGACGAAGGGCCGCGACGACACCAGCTTGGCGAGATAGGCGCTGAGCCCGCCCACCGGCGGCGCGATCGACATGTCGTTGTCGTTGAGGATCACGATCAGTCGGTTGCCCGCCTGCTGCGCATTGTTCATCGCCTCATAGGCCATGCCCGCCGACATCGACCCGTCGCCGATCACCGCGATCGCGCGGCCCGGCGCATCGGTAAGCTTGTTCGCGATCGCAAAGCCCAGCGCGGCGCTGATCGAGGTCGAGCTGTGCGCCGCGCCGAACGGGTCATACTCGCTCTCGCTGCGCTTGGTGAAACCGCTGAGGCCCCCGCCGGTGCGCAAGGTGCGGATCCGGTCACGCCGCCCGGTGATGATCTTGTGCGGATAGCATTGGTGGCCGACGTCCCACACGATCTTGTCGCGCGGCGTGTCGAACACATAATGGAGCGCCGTCGTCAGCTCGACGACACCCAGCCCGCTGCCCAGATGGCCACCGGTGGTCCCGACGGCCGAAATCATCTCGGCGCGCAGTTCGTCGGCGAACTGGCGGAGGTCTTCGGGCTTCAGCTTGCGGAGGTCGGCGGGGACATCCACCGTGTCGAGCAGCGGCGTATGCGGACGGTCGGTCATCGCGCCGTCATACTGCCAAGCGCATGGGGTGTCGAACGAAAAGGGGCCGCCTCAACGCCGCGCGATCGCCGGGTTGCGGATATCCTCGACCAGCCGCCAGCAACCGCCGGCGGGTTCGAAGACCAGCGAACCGCTCGTCCCGACCCGCTCGATCAGCGTTCCCGGCCCGTCGCCCTCGCCCGGTTCGAAGCGCCCCTCGGTCCAGTCGGCGCGGCGGCGGCCGCCCGGCGCATCGTGGAAATCGACCTCGACATAGGCGAGCAGCGCCGGGTCGCCGCCGCCGGGCGCCTCGAACGCCCGGATCGACGGCCCCGTGACATAGCTATAGTCGATCATCGCGATCGGAAAATCGCCGCGGTCGAGATAGGCCGCCGCCGGGACGTCGCGCGTCCGGCCGCCCTCGGTCACGCGGACGCGCGCGGCGCTGTGGCGTTCGCGCACCGCGCGGCTGTTGGCAAAGGGCCAGACGAAGGCCGGAAAATCCTGCGTATCGCACGCGCCCTTCGCTTCGGTGAGGTGAAAGCGATCGCTTTCGTCCGGTGTCGTATCGGCCGCCCATGCCGTCGATGCGAACAGCCCGAGCGCCGCCGCCATCAGCCGGCCGATATGTCGTTCAGTCCTTGTCATCGTGGCTTGTCTCCTCTTCGTCGGCGGCGTGCCTTGCCGCGTCGACCTGCGCATAGAGGCCGCGAACCATCAAATCTGTGAACACGAGCATAACCCCGATCATTCCGACGAGCAGCGCCACCGCCGCCACCGGAAAGGGCCCGATCGCCGCGATCGTGCCGCGCCGCATCAGCACGGCGAGCAGCACGGCCGCCGCCATCAGCGCATAGCCGGCGAAACGCCCGGCGCGGGTCACGCGCGTCCTCCCGGCTGCCGCCCGATCGTGCGGATGTTCATACGCGCGACAGCCTTGACGGCACAATATTGCTCCCGGCTGCAACGGAACCAAAGGCGACGGGGCCGGGTATGGCAAGGGAATGCTGGTGCATGAAAGCCACGATGAAAGCAAAAGCCGCGCGGGGCAAGACGAAGCCTTTGCAATATCAGGACGATCACCTACACCCCCGCGCAGAGGGGCAAGAATATAGGATGCATATGCCCGATTTGACGCCGCTTTTCCGAATTGTCCGTCCGCGGCGTTCGATCCGACTATTTTCCGCGCTCGCCATGGCCGGCTTCGCCGCGCCCGCGTCGGCCGAAGAGGCCGCGCTGCCTTATGACCTGACGGAAACCGACGATATGGCGTTTCCCGGCGCAGCTGAAACGCCGCCGGCGCGCTATATTCAGAGCGGCGACATCGACGAAAATATCCTGCTACCCGGCGCGCGCACCGACGATGACGACGACGCGGACCGCAAATGGTCGCGCGACTATTTCGCCGTCGCGGCGGGGGTGATGAGCACCCCCGATTATAACGGGTCCGACGACCGCCGCTTCCTGCCCGCCGTCTACCTGCGCGGCCGGTACGAAGGCTTTTCCTTTTCGACCCGCGGGACCAATTTCCAGGTCGACCTGATCCGCCATCGCCGCGGGCAAAAGATCGACTGGAAATTCGGGCCGATCGTCAGCCTGCGCGCCGACCGCACCGGCAGCGTCAAGGATCCGCGCGTCGACCTGCTCCCCGACCGCAAGATGGCGGTCGAAATGGGCATCTTTACCGGCGTCACCAAGACCGGCGTCATCACCAGCGCCTATGACCAGATCGGCTTTCGCGTCGTCGCGCTCAAGGATATCTCGGGCCGGCACGGCAGCTGGACCGCCTCGCCGACGATCGATTACGGCACCCCGCTGTCGAAACGCGCCTTTGTCGGCATCTCGGCATCGATGAACATCTATGGCAAGGGTTTCGGCCGCTATTATTTCGACGTCGACCCGCTCGGCAGCGCGGCGAGCGGCCTGCCCGTCTATACCGGCGCCGGACAGAAGGCGACGATCGGCAAATATACGCTCGGGATGGCGGGCGCCTATGCGCTGTCGGGCGACCTTCGCAAGGGCTTCGTGCTGATCGGCGGCGCGCAATATGGCCGCATGGGCGATCGCTACGCCGATTCGCCGATCGTCGCCGACGCCGGCAGCGCCGATCAATGGCTGTTCGGCGGCGGCCTCGCTTACCAGTTCTGACGGTTTTCTAGCGGAAGCTGCCGATTGAGATTCTGCACCCCGGGGAAAGCCGGGGCCCACCACCCCAAATCCGCCGCTTGCTCCGCCGGCACCGCTCAGAAAATACCTGCCGCAATCCCCTCGGCCAGCGCCGCCCCAAGGTCGCGCGCTTCGGCAAGGCGGTCTTCGGCGATCGTCTTGGGCGCAAGAATGGTCTCGGGCGTCTGCGCGGCGGTGTTCACGATCAGCGGGTCGGCGACGCGCTTCAGCCGCCAGCCGGTCGCGATGCGGTCGAGCTGGCGCTGCGCATTTTCGCCGTCGGACCCCGCGCAGATGATCGTCGCATAGGGACGCCCTTCGAGCCGGCCGAGGCACGGGTAATAACAGCGGTCGAACATCTCCTTCATCGCGCCCGACAGCGCAGCGAGATTTTCGGGACCGACGAAGAGATAGCCGCCTGCGGTTTGCAGCAGGTCCGGGGTGACATCGTCTGCGGCGACAAGCCGGGTCCCGTCCGCAACCCCGGCGGCCGCCTCGGCCAGCGCGCGGCTGCCGCCGGTGCGGCTGTGCCAAATGACAAGAAGTTTACATTCTTCCATGCGCCGATCCTCTATCCTGCCCCCGCCGGCATCGCCGGCCCCTCGCTTGCCAAGCCGCGCGGCGCGACGCAAGCTGGGCGCCAACAGGGGGAGAGAGATCATGCGCCGACTGACCACCGTGCTGCTCGCGGGCTGCCTGCCGTTCGCAGCGCTCGCGCAGGATGCCGCGAGCGAGGCGACGCGAACCGCGCAGGCCGAGATCGCGGCGCGCCTGCCGCTGGACGATCCGCGCGACGAGGCCAATGTGCTGCGCGGCAAGCTCGCCGAGATTCCGGGCGGCGTCATCACGGACAAGCAGGGCAAGACGGTGTGGGACCGGCGCCCCTATGCCTTCCTCGATACGAAAGAGGCGCCCGACACGGTCAACCCGTCGCTGTGGCGGCAGGCGCGGCTGAATGCGGTGCACGGGCTGTTCGAGGTCGTGCCGGGCAAGATCTGGCAGGTGCGTGGTTACGATATTTCGGTGATGACGATCATCCGCGGCAAGAGCGGATGGATCGTCGTCGACCCGCTCTTGTCCGAGGAAGCGGCGGCGGCGAGCTGGAAGCTGTTCGCCGACACGGTCGAGGCGAAATCGGGCAAGCTGCCGATCAGGGCGGTGATCTTCAGCCACAGCCATAGCGACCATTTCGGCGGCGTCGGCGGCATCGTCACCCCCGAGCAGGTGGCGAAAGAGAAGATCCGCATCATCGCGCCGCACGGCTTTTCGGAGGAAGCGACGTCGGAGAATGTTCTCGCGGGCGGCGCGATGGGGCGGCGCGCGCTCTATATGTTCGGCGCGATCCTGCCGCCGGGGGCGCAGGGGCAGGTCGACACCGGGCTGGGGCCGAAGCTGTCGTCGGGCACCGTCGGCTATATGGAGCCGACCGAGACGTTAAGCGAAAAGGGCGGGACGCTGACGATCGACGGGCTGGTCTTCGACTTCCTCGACGCAGGCAGCACCGAGGCGCCGTCGGAATTCGTCTTCTACATCCCCGCCTACAAGGCGCTGCACACGACCGAGGTCGTCACGCACACGCTGCACAATGTGCTGACGCTGCGCGGGGCGCAGGTGCGCGATGCGCTGCACTGGTCGAAGGTGATCGACGCGATGCTGCTGAAATGGGGCGGCACCGCCGAGGTTGCGCTGGCGTCGCACCACTGGCCGACATGGGGCGCGGGCGAGGTATCGGCGCTGCTCGCGAACCAGCGCGACGCGTATCGCTATGTCCACGACCGCACGCTCTTTCTCGCCAACCGCGGCGCGACCTTGCACGAGCTCGCCGACCAGACCGCCGAGGCGCCGGTGCAGGCGGGCGATTTCGCAACCCGCGGCTATTATGGCACGGTCAATCACGACATGAAGGCAGTCTATCAGCGCTATTTCGGCTGGTGGGATGGCAATCCGGCGAATTTCAACCCGCTGCCGCCCGAACAATCGGCACCCAAATATGTCGCGCTGGCGGGCGGGGCCGACAAGCTGCTCGCGGCGGGGCGCGCGGCATTGCAGGCAGGCGACTATCGCTGGGCGGCCGAGCTCTTGAACAAGCTGGTGTTCGCCGATCCCGGCAACAAGGAGGCGCGCGCGGCGCTCGCGTCGGCGTACGACCAGATGGGCTATCAGGCCGAATCGGGCGCCTGGCGGAACTATTATCTCGCCGGTGCGGCGAGCCTGCGCGGCAATGCGGTCGACGCGGTGACCGGCAACGGGCAGAGCCGCAGTTTCGTCAGCGCGATCCCGACCGCGGTGTTTTTCGATGCGCTCGCCACGCGCTTCGATGCTGCGAGAGGACGCGCGGTTAAAGGCACGTTCCAGTTCGTGCTGCCCGACAGCAAGGAGGCGGTCGCGGTGGTGGTCGGCGGGGGCGTCGAATTCCCGCGCTATGGCGTGACCGACCCCGCGCCGACCGCGACGGTGACGATCGACCGCAAGATCCTCGACGAGGCGATGATGGGGCGCGCGCAATTCCCCGCGCTGATCCAGTCGGGCGCGATCCGCATCGACGGCGACCGCGCCGCATTCCTGTCGTGGTTCGCGCTGCACCCGCCCGGCGACCCGCGCTTCAATGTGGTTGTGCCATAGGCCTCTAACACGGTAACGGGGAAGAATGACCGACGCCCCGACCGCGCACCCGACCGATCCGTTCGACGCAGAGGCGATCAACGCCGCCGAAGGGCTCGACCCGGTCGACCCCGCCTATGCGCAGGTGCTCCGCATCACGACCGCGCTCAACCTGATCCCGCTCGCGATCGGGGCGAGCGTCTTCGACTATCTGCTGATCCGCCATATCGAGGGCCCCTATGGCCTGATCACCGCGCTCGCCTGGCTGGCCGCAACCCTGATGATCGTCAGCTTTCCGGCGCGGCGTATGCAGCGCTGGGGCTACAAGATCGGCGAGGGGCAGCTTCGCGTCGCGCGCGGCTGGCTGTTCCGCACCGATACGATCGTCCCGTTCGTGCGCGTCCAGCATATCGACGTCGGACAGGGGCCGGTCGAACGCTGGTTCGGGCTGTCGCACCTGATCGTACACACATCGGGCACGCACAACAGCACGGTGACGCTGCCCGGCCTCCGCAGCGACCTCGCCGCCGCGATGCGCGAGACGATCCGCCGCCATATCCAGACCGATTTCGCATGAGCGACGCCGTCGCCATAACGACAGCCGAAGCCGAGCCGGACTGGCAGCGGCTGCACCCCGCGACGCTGGCGCTCTCTGTCGTCGAACTGGGACCGCGCTCGCTGCAATTCCTGCCTGCGGTCGCCGCGTTGGGCTTTACCGGCAACTGGATCTGGATCGTCCCCGCGATCGGCGCCTTCCTGCTGATCTCGCTCGCCGCGGCGTGGTTCCAGTGGCTGCGCTTCCGCTTCCTCGTCGGCGACGACGAGGTGGTGATCGAAAGCGGCGTCTTTTCGCGCCAGCACCGCACCATCCCGTTCGACCGCATCCAGGACGTCAGCATCGAACAGGGGCTGGTGTCGCGCGCGCTCGGCATCGCGAAGGTCGGGTTCGAAACCGGCGCGGGCGGCAAGGAGAATGACGCGAGCCTCGACGCGATCGCGCTCGACGCCGCGCAGGCGCTGCGCACGACGATCCGCGCGCATCGTAGCGGCGCGGCCCCGGCGCCAGCAGCCGCCGATGCGCCCGATACGGCCGATGCGGCGCAGCCCGACGACCGGCTGCTCTTCGCGATGGGGCCGGGGCGGCTGCTCGTCGCCGGCCTGTTCAATTTCTCGCTCGCCGCGCTCGCCGTGGTCGGCGCGGGCATGCAGTTTTTCGACAATCTGCTGCCGTTCGATTTCAACATCTTCAACCCGATGGACTGGATCGACCTTGCCGAGGATTACGGGCTCGACCAGTGGCTGCTCGCGCACCGCTGGATCGCGGCGGTCGGCGGCATCGTCTCGCTGTTGCTGATCGGCTTCGCGAGCGGGATCGCAACGATGTTTTTCGCCAACTGGGCGTTCCGGCTGACGCGCGAGCCGCGCGCGCTGCGCCGCACGCGCGGGCTGACGACGCGCACCGACGTCGCGGTCCCCGTCAAGCGCGTACAGGCGGCGATCGTCGTCACCGGATGGCTCCGCCAGCGCTTCGGCTGGCACGAACTGCGCCTGCAGAGCCTTGCCAGCGACGGCGAGAAGGAGCGCGACCATCAGGTCGTCCCCTTCGGCAAGCTGGGCGAGGTCGACCCGGTGCTCGCCGAGGTCGCGATCGCGCGGCCCGGCGCCGATGCCCCTTGGCAGCACAGCCACCGTATCATCGCGCTCGGCGGGCTCATCGGCGCGCTCGGCGCGACGACCGGCGGGCTGATCGCGGTCTCGCTCGGACAGCCGCTCGGCTGGTTCGGTCCGCTCGCCGGGCTGCTGATCGGCGCCGGATCGCTGATCGGCGCGCGCTTCCACCGCTGGACCGACATGCCCGATCAGGTCGCGATCCGCCGCGGGCTGTGGAAACCCAAGATGACCCTGCTGCCGCACGCGTCGGTGCAGAGCATCGATCTCAAGACCGACTTCATCCTCCGCCCGCTCGGCCTCGCAACGCTCGTCTTCGGCGTCCCCGGCGGCAGCTCGCTTGCGAGCCACGAAATTCCCGCCATCCCGATCGCCACTGCACGGATGCTGCGCGACCGCATCCTCGCCGCGAGGACCCGGCGATGAGCGACACGGCCCTCGGCATCACCCGTTCGATCCTCGGCCAGCCCTGGCACTGGCGCCGCGCGAGCGCCGACATGGCGTCCGAAAATCTGGCGCCCGACGATCTGGTCACGCAATTGCTGCTCGCGCGCGGGGTGCCGCGCGACGACCTCGACCGCCAGCGGACGCCTACCTTGCGCGGTTTCATGCCCGACCCGTCGCTGTTCCGCGACATGGACGCCGCCGCCGCGCGGCTGGCCGACGCGGTCGAGAAGGGCGAAGCGGTCACCATCTTCGGCGATTATGACGTCGACGGCGCGACCTCGGCCGCGCTGCTCGTGCGGCTGCTGCGCGCGCTCGGGCTACCGGCGGGCGCCTATATCCCCGACCGGTTGATGGAGGGCTATGGCCCGTCGGGCGCCGCGCTGGTGAAGATCGGCGAGGCCGGATCGAAGCTGGTCGTCACCGTCGATTGCGGCGCGCAGGCGTTCGACGCGATCGCCGAGGCCAATGCCGCGGGGGTCGAAGTGATCGTCGTCGACCATCACCAATGCGCGACCAGCCTGCCCGCCGCGCTCGCGCTGGTGAACCCCAACCGGCTCGACGAGGAACCCGACGCCGCGATCCACGGCAATCTGGCGGCGGTCGGGGTCGCCTTCCTGCTCGGCGCCGCGCTGCTCCGCACGCTTCGCGCACGCGGCTTTTTCGCGAACCGCGACGAGCCCGCGCTGATCGACCTGCTCGACCTTGTGGCGCTGGGCACCGTCGCCGACGTCGCGCGGCTCACCGGATTCAACCGCGCGCTGGTGACGCAGGGACTGAAGGTGATGGCACGGCGCGGCAATATCGGCCTCGCGGCGCTGATGGACGCCGCGCGCCTCACCAAGCCGCCGGGCGCGAGCGATATGGGCTTTGCGCTCGGCCCCAGGATCAACGCCGGCGGGCGCGTCGGCAAATCGGACCTCGGTGTCCGGCTGCTCACCACCGGCGACCCGCAGGAAGCGGCCGAAATCGCGCAGGAGCTCAACCGGCTGAACGAGGAACGGCGCGCGATCGAGGCCGCGGTGCTCGAACAGGCGATCGACGCGAGCGCCGCGTGCGGCAACGCCCCCGTCGCGATCGTCGCGGGTCAGGGCTGGCATCCGGGCGTGATCGGGATCGTCGCCGGGCGCCTCAAGGAGCGCCTCCACCGCCCCGCGATCGTGATCGCCCTCGACGAGGATGGCGTCGGCAAGGGATCGGGCCGCTCGATCGGCGGCGTCGACCTGGGCACCGCGATCCTCGCCGCGAAAGAGAGCGGCCTGCTCGTCGCGGGCGGCGGGCACGCGATGGCGGCCGGCCTCACCGTCGCCGCCGACAAGGTCGATGCCCTCGGCGCCTTCCTGAACGACCGGCTCGCCGCCGACGTCGAACGCGCGAGCGGCGACAAGTCCTTGCTGATCGACGCGGTGCTTGCGCCGCGCGGGATCAATCCCCTGTGGTGCGACGCGATCGAAAGCGCCGGCCCCTATGGCGCCGGCTGGCCCGCGCCGCGCGTCGCCACCGGCCCGGTGCGAATCGTCGAATCGGGAATCGTCGGGACCGACCATGTCCGGTTGATCGTGTCGGGCGACGACGGCGCGCGCTTCAAGGCGGTCGCCTTTCGCAGCGCCGAGACCGAGCTGGGGCAGACGCTGCTCAACGCGCGCGGACGCAAGCTGTGGCTCGCGGGCCGCGCAAAACGCGACGATTGGGGCAGCCGGCCCGCCGCCGAACTGCATCTCGAGGATGCGGCCTGGGCCGATTGAAGGCAGATCGGCGGCCGGCCGCCATGGCGCAACGCAACATTTTTGCGTGCGAGCGCGCCACTGCGCTTGACCGCACCGGAACGCCCGTCTAAGGCGCCCGCTCACCGATCAGACGGCCCCTTCGTCTAGCGGTCTAGGACGTCGCCCTTTCACGGCGAAAACACGGGTTCGAGTCCCGTAGGGGTCACCATCGGTCACGGGAGCGGTCGGCTCCCCTTTCCGCAAATTTCCGACCCGAAGGCCCCTTCGTCTAGCGGTCAGGACGCGGCCCTCTCACGGCTGAAACACGGGTTCGATTCCCGTAGGGGTCACCAGAATTTCCACGCATGTTTGCCCCGCTTCAGGGGGCGACCGCCGCGCGAGTTCGGCGATTTCGGTGACAGTTTACCTAACCCCTGATTGATCGGTCGCAGAGCCAGGTATCTTGGCGGTGGATTGACGCACGGGGTCGAGCACCCACGCCCTGTGTAGCGCGGCAAAGGACGACGTTGTACCGTTCGTCGGCGCCCGACCGCGTGGGCGACTTTACCGCCTTCCTTGACGAGGCGTTCGACGAAGCCTTTACCTATGCCGCCGTGCGCAAAGCCGAAAGCATCGGTCGGCCCATTGGTTCACCTCAATGGCTGGACGATATGGAAGCCCGGACCGGATTGGTCCTGAAGCCCGGAAAACGGGGACCAAAGGCAAAAAGGGCATTTTGGGGTTAGGTAAGCTGTCACCGTAATCCCAGCAAAACGGGGGCCGAAGAAAAGAGAATTAAGTGCACTGTCACCGTAATCCCGGACCGCACATCAATGTGTGGGATTTTCGGTATCAGAAAGGGCCGGAATCTAGATCCCATATCGAGTTTCAAGGCACGAAAAAAGCAGTTGACAATATATTGAAGAGATTCAACGATGAGTGATACAGTATTTATTTCTAATATTATTAGCAATAATATTGACGGCATAGAATTTTGCTATTACGATACTTTTTTTGAAAGATTGAGGATTAATTTCCCATTTTATGGAACGCAGATAAATTATGATTTGTTGAAAAACCTTAGGATATGCGATTCAGATTACATCGATGAAAAGTTATGCATATCATTTATAAATGAAATATTGGATGATGGATTGATAGCTGGCGAATCTGTCTGCTCTGGAGACGCGTGCACTGAGGGGGTAATTAAGTGCAACGTTAATAAAATTTCAAATTTGTTGCCTGATTTGCTTTCCTATCCTCAATATTACTATATATCTTCTCCAGATTTCGATTGGATTATTGTTATAACAATGAGGCTGATAGCATTCGGATTTTCCCCCGTAGTTCATATTCAATAGCAATGTAATCGGAATTACGAATTACGGTGGAATTACGGTGACAGTGCACTAAATTGACATCTGTGGCGGTATCGGCCACCCATATCGAATGGCCCGTCTTGCCCGCTACGTTCTGCCTGGCATTCCGCACCACGTGACGCAGCGCGGCAATGGGCGGCAGCAGACTTTCTTCTCCGATGGCGACTACGCGGCCTATCGCGATCTGCTTGCCTTTCATTGCGCCGCCCATGGCGTGGCGGTGTGGAGCTGGGTGCTCATGCCCAACCATGTTCATCTCATCCTGGTGCCAGACCACATCGACGCCCTGCGCGGGGCGTTGTCGAAGGTGCACCGCGCCTATGCCGGGCGCATCCATGCGCGGGAACAGCGGACGGGCCATTTCTGGCAAGGCCGGTTCGGCTGCGTCGCGATGGACGAGCCGCACCTGCTGGCGGCCTTGCGTTACGTCGCCTTGAATCCCGTTCGGGCGCGCCTCTCTGGGCGGGCCGAAGACTGGCCCTGGTCGAGTACCCGCGCATTGCTCGATCCGGAGCGCGGCGACGGTCTGACCGATATCGCGCCAGTGCTGCAGCGGGTGCCGGACTTTGCCGCGCTGTTACAAATTGGGGAAGACGCCGACCTCTCCGCCGCCTTGCGGCGTTCGGAGACCACAGGCCGTCCGGTGGGATCGAGTGCTTTTCTCGAACGGGTCGAGGCAATTCTGGGCCGAGATCCTAGGCCAGCAAAACGGGGGCCGAAGAAAAGAGAATTAAGTGCACTGTCACCGTAATCCTCACCGTAATCCAAGTGCACTGTCACCGTAATCCGTAATCCGTAATCATAATCCTGTCGTCACCGTAATCCTGTCACCGTAATCCCGATAGGGATGGTGTTTTGCGAATGGGCGCCTCTTCGAACAACCCTCGATCCCTCGGGCATACAAGAACATCAACGACGCTGAAGATTGGGGGAAATCCCGCATTCATCGATGCGAATGAGGAGCTATGATCGGGTAGCTGAGGAGAACCGAAAATGAGCATCCTGCCACTGAGCAAAGAACCGCAACCCGACGAGGCGGAGTTCAACGCCTTCTTCCCATCGAAATTCTCGCTGAGCCAGTTCACCAGCGCGAAAAGCGATCTCGACGGCGCCGATTATGCGCAGCCCTACACGGGCACGCGCCGCATTCTCGTGATCGGCACCGACGAACGCTATTTGATGATGGAGAACGGGACGCTGTTCTCGACCGGCAACCATCCGGTCGAGACACTGGTGCCAATGTATCACCTGCACAAGGCGGGGTTCGAGTTCGACATCGCCACGGTGTCGGGAAATCCCGTCAAGTTCGAGTTCTGGGCGATGCCAAAGGAGGACGAGGCCATTACCGGCTTGCACGAAGCGTATCTGGAGGGTTTCCAGAAGCCGCTGAAGCTCGCCGACATAGTCGCCGGTCTGGGGCCGGACAGCGACTATGCGGCGGTGTTCATCCCCGGCGGTCACGGGCCGCTCGCGGGCCTGCCGTTCAGCGACGAGGTGGGCGCAGTGATCCGTTGGGCACTGGACAACGACCGGCATATCATCTCGATCTGCCACGGTCCCGCCGCTCTGCTCGCCTGCACCCCCAAGGTCGATGGCGAGCCGTTCCCGCTGGCAGGCTACAGCATCACCGCGTTTCCGGACTCGGCCGATCGCCAGACACCCGATGTCGGCTACATGCCCGGACATCTCACCTGGCATTTCGGCGAGAAGCTGAAGGCGCTGGGCGTCACCATCCTCAACACCGAGGTCGACACGTCCACGCATCAGGATCGCAAGCTGCTGACCGGCTCCAGCCCCTTCGCCGCGAACAATCTCGGCAAGCTGGCGGCCGAGACACTGCTTGCCGAGATGGCGACCGCCTGACGATGGGCGGGGCGGCGCTGACTGGCGCGGCAGCGACCGTCGCAGCTATCGAGGCTTGCACGGACGAGGATTTGCTCCACGACACGGTGCGGGCCTTTGCGGCCCCGTTCGGCTTCGACCGCTTCGTTGTCTATACCGCCCCGCCACCCGGCGATGGGGCGGTCGATCGCATCCTGTGGATCGAAGGCGACTGGTTTGAAAGCGGCCGGGAGGTCACTCCGGAAACCTATCTGGCGCGCTGCCCGGTGAACCGGCACGTGCTGGAAACGGATCAGCCGTTCTTCTGGACGAAGATCGGCGGCGCGGAGCATGAGACCTACCGTGTGGTGGCCCATCCGCACGGCCGCGGCCTGCACGGCTTGCAAGTGCCGGTGTTCGGCCATGCCGGGCTGACCGGTGCAGTCAGCTTCGGCGGCCGGTCGATCGACAGTTCGGTCGATGCGCGCTTGGCCTTGACGCTGGTTGGCACAGTGGCGTTCCGCGCGGCCGAACGGCTCGTGGGGCCGATCACGGCAAAGGGCGCGCCGCGGCTTTCCAGGCGGGAACGCGAGGTGATCCGCTGGATCGCATCGGGCCGCCGGCAAGCTGATGTCGCGCTGCTGCTCGGCCTGTCGGAACGCACGATCGAAAACCACCTGCGCCGCATCCGCAACCGGCTCGGCGCCGCCAGCACCGCTCAGGCTGTTCACCTGATGATGCGCGCGGGTGAGCTGGACAGGTGATGCGACCGGCACCGCACCTTCAAGGAAGATCGAGATGAGCGAGCCGAACCCTTCCCGGGAAGACGCCCATGATTTCATCGGGCGATTCTCGCTTCTCGTCAGCCAATGTGCCTGAGTCATTGAAAGCACTTCAAAGGAAGGTGGGGCTGCGGGGGAATACGAGACGGGAATTACGGAGACATTTTACTTACCCCCAAACTCACGCCCCTCTGAAAAACCGCTGTCCTACAATATCGGCGTGCTTTAGCCTCCTCGCCATGGCGCCCTCCGTCTCTCTTTCGCTTCCCCGCATGCGCTGTCCCGCGCCCGCGGCACAGCTGTTGCGGCGGTCGCTTAAAGCCACAAAAGCCCCATGTTCGATGCGTCGATGCGGGGCTTTTGTGGCTTTAAGCGCGCGGCAGAGGCCGGGGCACGGCTCCCGCCGTGAGCGATCTTCGCCACCTTTCCCCACCCCCGAAATGGAACGGTGCGACAGGATATCGGAAGAATGACGATGGCACCGGTGAAATCGATGCTCGCGGCCGCCGGCCTGACGCGGCTCGAATATATCAACCCGCGCGCAGTGAGGGACGAACGCCGTCCCGAAGGGAGAGAGATATGACGTTCCTGAGCCTCGCCTTGCTCGCCATGCAGCCGGCGCCCCCCGCCACGCCGCCAGCCCCGGCACCCGTTGCCGCGCCGGTCAAATGGGCGACGAAGGAGGGCGACGTCGCGATCCGCGATTTCCGTTTCCGGTCGGGCGAGACGATGCCGACGGTCCGAATGCACTATACGACGCTCGGCACCCCGCACCGCAATGCGAAGGGCGAGATCGACAATGCGGTGATGGTCCTCCACGGCACCGGGGGCAGCGGCAAGCAGTTCCTCCAGCCGCAATTCGCCGACGAGCTTTATGGCCCCGGCCAGCCGCTCGACATCGATCGCTATTATATCATCCTGCCCGACAATGTCGGCCATGGCGCCTCGTCGAAACCGTCCGACGGCCTCCGCATGAAATTCCCGCAATATGATTATGCCGACATGGTCGACCTGCAGCACCGGATGCTGACCGAGGGACTCGGCATCAAAAAGCTGCGCCTGATCATGGGCACCTCGATGGGCTGCATGCACGGCTTCATCTGGGGCGAGACCTACCCCGACTTCGCGAGGGCGCTGATGCCGATGGCGTGCCAGCCGGTCGAGATCGCGGGCCAGAACCGCATGTGGCGCCAGCTCCTGATCGACGGGATCAAGGCCGACCCCGCATGGATGGGCGGCGAGTATAAGAGCCAGCCGCTGCTGGGGCTGCGCACCGCGGCGTCGCTGTCGGTGATCGCGGGCGGCGCGCCGCTCAACCTCCAGAAAAATTACCCGACGCGCGATGCCGCCGCGGCCTATGCCCGCGAACGCGTCGAGCGCGACGTCGCCAGCCGCGACGCCAACGACATGATCTATCAGTTCGAATCGTCGCGGACCTACAATCCCTGGCCGGAGCTCGAAAAGATCACCGCGCCGATGACGTGGATCAACTCGGCCGACGATTTCATCAACCCGCGGAACCTGCCCTATCCCGCCGAGGCGGTGAAACGCATGCCCAACGCGCGCTTCCGCCTGATCGCCGAAAGCGACGAGACGCGCGGCCATGGCACGCACACATGGGCGGTCCACTGGAAGGCCGACCTGATCGACCTCATCGCGCGCAGCGGCGGCTAGCCCTTCGCAAATCGCTCAAACCAGCCCTGCCATCCGCATACGCGCCCTCATCGCCGCGACGAGCAAGCGCACCGCGGGCAAAGCCGCGCGCGACGGTTCGAACAGCAGGTGCACCGGCAGCGCGGGCGGCTGCTCGTCCGCCAGCAGCGAAATCAGCCGCCCCGTATCGACCGCCGCGCTCGCCTGGTAACTGAGCAGATTGGCCATCCCGAGCCCCGCTTCGGCCGCCGCCAATATGCCGTCGACGGTGTTGAGCACCAGCCGGGCACGCGGCTCGATGCGCCAGCGGCCGCTCGCGAACTGCCATTCGCCCGCCGCGCGCGGCCCCATCGCGGCGATCAGGTCGTGCCCCGCCAGGTCGGTCACGCGCGCCGGCGCGCCGCGCCGCGCGAGGTAGGCGGGGCTCGCGATCAGCATTTGGCGCACCCGGCCGATCCGCACCGCTTTCAGGCTCGAATCTGCGAGCGGACCGATCCGCACCGCGACGTCGATCCCCTCCTCGACGATGCGCACATTGCGGTCGATCAGCATCATCCGTACCGCGAGCTCGCGGTGCTGCGCCATCAGCTCGCCGACGACGGGCAGCACATGCAGCCGTCCGAACATCACCGGTGCAGTCAGGTGCAATTGCCCGCGCGGTTCGGCCTCGGCGCCGCGCAGCTCGCGCTCGGCGCCCGCAAGGTCGGCAAGGATACGCCGCGCCTGTTCGAGGAACGCCGCGCCTGCATCGGTCAGCGCCACCGCGCGCGTCGATCGGTGGAACAGCACCGTCCCCAGCCGCGCCTCGAGCGCCGCGATGCCGCGCGTTACCGCGGGCGGCGAGCTGCCGAGCTTGCGCGCCGCCGCGGCAAAGCCGCCTTCGTTCGCGACCGCGACGAACATCTCAAGCGTGAGCAGGCGGTCCATAATTATTCCACTTACCGGAATTAACTCCTTCGATATTCCATGATTATCGCATCCTGCGCAACGACCTAAATCCACGTTCGAAAGGACGTCCCGATGGCGCAGAATTACCGGCAAACCCTGTTCGACGATGCGGTGAAGGCCGAGCAGGAACGTCATGGCTCACGCGCATCCTACGCGAAAATGGATCTGGGCGCCGACGGGACCCCCGACACGCTGACCGCGCGCGAGATCGCCTTCATCGAGGAGCGCGACAGCTTCTACATGGCGAGCGTCAACGCCGAAGGCTGGCCCTATATGCAGCATCGCGGTGGCCCCGCCGGCTTCCTCCGTCACATCGCCGGCAACCGCATCGGTTTCGCCGACTTTCGCGGCAACAAGCAATATATCAGCACCGCGAACCTCAAGGGCAATGATCGTGTCTCGTTGTTCCTGATGGATTATCCGAACCGCGAGCGGCTGAAGCTTGTCGGCCATGCGCAGAGTGTCGAGCTCGCCGACGATCCCGCGCTCGTCACCTCGCTGATGCCCGAAGGCTATCACGCGGCGCCCGAGCGCGCCTTCCTCATCGATGTCATCGGCTGGGAGTGGAATTGCTCGCAGCATATCACGCCGCGCTTCACCGAAGCCCAGATTTCCGCCGCGATCCGGCCGATGGCGGACGAGATAAACCAGTTGCGCGCCGAGATTGCGGCGCTGCGAGCAGAGAAGGAAGACCCATGAAAGAATCGCTGACCCAGGGCGCCCACCATATCGGCCTCGCCGTACGCGATATCGTCGAGGCGCGCGATTTCTTCGTCGAAGCGCTGGGCTTCGCCGTCGCCGCCGAACGCCCCGACTATCCCGCGATCTTCGTCTCCGACGGCACAACCCTGCTCACGCTCTGGCAGGTCGCCGATCCGTCGAGCGCAACGCCTTTCGACCGCCGCGCGAATATCGGCCTCCATCACCTCGCGCTGCGCGTCGCCGACCTCGATGCGCTGCGCACCGTCTTCGCCCGCGTGCAGGGGCATCCCGGCGCGGTGATCGAGTTCGACCCCGAACCGATCCGCGAGGGCGCGACGACGCATCATTTCATCTGCGCGATGCCCGGTGGTATCCGGATCGAATTCGCCACCCCCTTCGCCTGAGGAGCCCGCCATGCCCTACGTCAATATCCGCATTACCCGCGAGGGCGCGACGCCCGCCCAGAAGGCCGAGCTGATCGCCGGCGTCACCGAATTGCTCCAGCGCGTCCTGAACAAGAACCCGGCGACCACCGTGGTCAATATCGACGAGGTCGATTTCGAAAATTGGGGGATCGGCGGGCTGCCCGTCCTCGACTATCGTGCGGTGCAAGCCGCCAAGGAGCCCGACCGATGACCGCCAGCAACGCCCCGACTTTCGCGACGATCATGTTCCTGACCGGGGTCGGCATCCCGATCCTCGCCGCGCTGAACGGCGGGCTCGGGGCGCGGCTCGGCAGCCCGATGGCGGCCTCGATGATCCTCTTCGGCCTCGCCTTCCTGATCGCGACGACGGGTGCGCTGCTGACGGGATCGGCCGGCCAGATCCGCTTCACCTCGGACATTCCCGCGCATTTCTATTTCGGCGGGCTGTTCGTCGCTTTCTACGTGATCGCGGTGACCTTCATCGCGCCCAAATTCGGCGTCGGCAATGCGATCTTCTTCGTGCTCGTCGGCCAGTTGGTGAGCGCGGCGACGATAGACCATTTCGGCCTGTTCGGCGCGCTGCGCTCGGCGATCGACCTTAAACGCGTCGCCGGAATCTCGCTGATGATCGCCGGCGTCTACCTCGCGCGCCGTACCGGCTGAAGGCCGGTTTCGGACATTCCCGATATCGTCACTCCGGACTTGATCCGGGGTCCCGCTTGATGTCGAAACCTGCGCTCGTGTCATAAGAAGCGGGATCCCGGGTCAGCCCGGGATGACGAAGGGAATCGCACGAACCCCCGCTCCCCACCGCCAAACCGGCAACCCTAAATCTTCCCGCGTACCCCTAGGAAGAAGCGTCGGCCCAGATAGTCATATTGCGTCCCGAACGCCGGCGCCTGCCCGATCACCGGCGGCGTCGCATTGACCACGGTCGACACGCGCGGCGGCGCGGTGTCGAACAGGTTGGCGACCCCCAAGGTGATGCGGAAGCGGTCGGCGACATCGCGGCTCAGCGACAGCGAGTGATAGAAGGTCGCGGGCACGCTGACGTCGGGGCAGAACCGCCCGCCCGGACGGAAGCTCGACGTGCGACAGGCATCGCCGCCCTGCGCGCGCAGCAGATCCTTCATGTTTGACGCCGCGCCGGTGACATCGAGCCCGTAAAAGAGCGTCCAGCCGTCCTTCATCCAGCCGAGGTTGAAATCGCCGACCCACTTCGGATTGCCGATCTTGCCATTGTCGTCGATCGTCGTGCCGGGGAACAGCTCGACCTTGTCTTCGATCTGCCAGGTCATCTGCGCGCGCAAGGTGAGCGCGCCGAGCTTGCCAAGGTCCTGGTCGACCGCCAGCGACAGATCGACGCCGCGGTTCCGCTGGCGGCTGACGTTGACATAACGGTCGGTCACCGTCGCGACGCTCTGCGCGTCGGGGCCCGCGGCCGTGCGCGTGAACAGGCCGCAAAAGGCATCGGCCCCGAAATTGTCCGAATCATAGCAGCTGGTCAGAATGTTGGTCGCACCGAGCAGCGTGATCTCGTCCTTCACCTTGATGTCGAAATAATCGACGGCGAGGCGCGTCTTGAGCCCGCCCCACAGCGCCCCCGACAGATCGGGGGTCAGGATCACCGACACCGTTTTCGCGGTCGAGGTTTCGGGCTTCAGCCGGCCAAGCCCGCCACCCGAGGTGATCGTCGCGGGGCCGACGCCCCCCGCATAATTGGGGCCGATGCCGTCGGCGGCGCAATTGGCGAATATGCGCTGGCTGATCGCCCCCGCCGCGAGCCGCGCCGCGGTCTGGATGCACGGATCGATGTCCTGCTGGCCGAGGAAGCCCGTCTGGTCCTGCAGGAAGAGTTCGAACAGCGCGGGCGCGCGGAACGAGGTGCCCCAGGTACCGCGAAAGCGCAGCCAGTCGTTGACCGCCCAGTCGGCGCCGACCTTCCACGTCGTGTCGCTGAAATTGTCCCGTGCGCCGGTGCGCGACGTCGCCTCGACATGCGTGTAGCGCGCCGCGCCCGACAGCGTCAGCCGCTCGATCATCGGCACGCCTTCGAGCAAGGGCAGTTCGATCTCGCCGAACAGCTCCTTCGATACGGTGCGCCCGGCGGTGATGCCCGAGGTCGTGAAATTGGCGACATTGCCCGCCAGCGTCGCTTCGCCCGGCGTGTCGTCAATCTCGTCGCGGCGGATATTCGCCCCGAACGCCGCGCCGACCGGCCCCGCGGGCAGGGTGAATAATTTGCCCGTCACCAGCGCCTCGGCCGACGTCTGCTTGAACAGCGTCCGCCCCGTCTCGCGGCCCATCAGGAAGGCGCGCTCTTCCGGCGTGAAATCGCCGCGCAGCACGCGCGGATCGGTAAAGTCGATGTCGATGCACTGGACATCGCGGATCGCCGTCCGCGTTCCCGCGCACGAACGCGTGCGCAGCGTCTGCGACGCGATCGCATCCTGATAGATGACATCCTGCGTATAGCTGGCATCGGACCGGCTGTGCTGGCCATGGACGTCCCATTTCCACCCGCCGCCAAATTCACCGCGTAGCCCGAGCACGCCGCGATAATAATCGACGTCGGCCGCGCTTTCGCTTTTCACCAGCACGCGCGGGCGCAGGATCAGATTGCCCGCAAACTCGCCGTTGAGCGGATCGCCCACGTCGTTGGGGTCGCAATTATAGGCGGTCGGATCGCACAGGAAAAAGGGCAGCATCGACGCGCCGGTGAACTGCTGGAGCTCGATGCGCTGGACGCCATTGTTATGCGACTTGCGGTTGCTGAACAGGAATTCGCCATAGGCGGTGATGCCGCCCGCCACCTCATAGGCGCCCTCGATAAAGGCACTCACGCGGCGCACGTCCGAAAAGACGTCCATATCCTGTTCAACCGGCTCGAACTGGTTGAGCGCGCCGGTCGACGGGCCATCGAAATTGACCCCGTAGAAATTGGCCGGCCCGGCCACGCCGATCGGGTTATACGCATTGATCGGAATGCCGACGCCCGCAAATTCATTGCCATATTGGCCGGCGAAGATCGCCTGCCCGTTCGGCGCGATCAGCCCGGGGCCAAAGGTCGGAAAGCCGTTTTCGTCGACCCCCGAAAAATCGCCGAACACGATCATGTTCGCCTGCGTGCTGCTGCACGCCGGGCGCCCGGTGCGGAAATCGACGATATCGGCGGGGCTGCCGTCGGCCTCGCGCTTCAGATATTCTTCGGAGCAGAAAAGGAAGCCGCGGTCGCGGCGGGTGAGATTCTGCTGGCGGAAATAATCGACCGTCGCAAAGATATGCCCGCGGTCGAACTTTTTGCCGAAACTCGCATCGACCCCATAGCTTTCGCCGCCGCCATGCTCGGTGACCGACGAGAAGCCGCCGCCTTCGAAGCCGTCGAGGTCGTCGCGGGTCAATATGTTGACCACCCCCGCCACGGCATCGGATCCATAGATCGACGAGGCGCCGGTCTTGAGTATCTCGACCTTCCGGACCACCGAAAGCGGCAGGACATTGAGGTCGAAGGGCGCGACCGAGCCGCGAATCCCCGCCGGGCCCGCGCGGCGGCCGTTGATCAGCACCAGCGTGCGCTCGGCGCCGAGGCCGCGCAGCGACACGCTCTGCACATCATTGCCGCCATTGGCGACGAAGCGGTTCGAAATCGCCGAAGTAATCTGGATCGATCCCTGCGCCGCGGGCGTCCGTTGCAGCACGTCGGCGAGCTGGACCTGCCCCTGCAATTTCGCCGTCTCGGGGTCGATGACCTGGATCGGATCGGCGCTGGTGAACTCGCTTTTCGCGATGCGCGACCCGGTGACGATAATCTCGCTTTCGTCCTGCGCCATGGCGGGCGACGCCGCGAGCGCGAGGACCGAAGCCGTCGCCGCCAGCAACGCCTGCGAGTGGGTGCCTGATTTCATTGTCCTTTTTCCGACTTAAAAGTTGATCACGCCCCCCGGCGCGTCGGAAATTACCGCCAAGGGCGTTTCGATATGGTTACCAAGGCGGTAAGTTTTCGCACCGCGCGGCGCCCGCTTGTCGTGCGCGCGCGGCGCGGCTAGGCAGGCGCGCGAAAGGATCGGCGCGATGAGCAAGGCAATGGGCGAAACGCTGGGACGGCTCGAAGCGGTCATCCATAACCGGCTCGCTGCGGGCGAGGCCGAGGCCTCCTATGTCGCGAGCCTCGCCGCGAAGGGCCGCGGCAAGATCGCGCAAAAACTCGGCGAGGAAGCCGTCGAGGCGGTGATCGCCGCGGTCAGCGAGGATGATCCCGAACTGATCGGCGAGGCGAGCGACCTCATCTTCCACCTCTCGATCCTCATCGCCGAGCGCGGCCTGACATGGGACATGATCGCCGCCGAACTCGACCGCCGCCACGGCACTTCGGGCCACGCCGAAAAGGCCGCCCGCCAGTAACGACAGGAATCCTCCATGCCGATCGACGCGACCCTCCCCTATGACAAGACCAATATTTTCGCACGCATCCTGCGCGGCGAACTGCCGTCGAAGACCGTCTATGAGGACGAGTATGCGCTCGCCTTCCACGACATCAACCCGCAGGCGCCGCTCCACATCCTCGTCATCCCCAAGGGCCGCTATGTCAGCTGGGACGATTTCTCCGAACGCGGCAGCGACGCCGAAATCGCCGGCTTCGTCCGCGCGGTCGGCAAGGTCGCGCGCGATCAGGGCCTCGTCGCGCCCGGATACCGCCTGCTCGCCAACGTCGGCCTCGACAGCCACCAGGAAATCCCCCACCTCCACGTCCATATCTTTGCGGGACAGCCGCTCGGCCCGATGCTCGCGCGCTGATTTTCCGATTTGTCTGTGATCCCGGTCACAGCATTTTCCCGAAGCGCGACTAACCGTGTGCGATGCGCGGCGACGGGTGGACTCTTCCCCCTGTTTCCAGCAGGATAGAGGTTCGGGCCGAACCGGGGAGACAGGCGATGAAAATGCAATGGCGCCAGCTGGCTATTTGGTTGACCGGCAAGGCAAAACTGGCGCTGATCGTCCCGCTCACCCTCGCGATGGCAGCGACCGCCACCGCAGACACGGTGCCGCAGGTCACCCTCGCGACCCCCGGCAGTTCGGGCACCGGCGACGGCACGATCACGCGCTTCACGCTACGCTTTTCCGAAGACATGGTGCCGCTCGGCGATCCCCGCGCCCCCGCCCCCGCGACCAATGACTGCAAACTCCCGTCGTCATCCCGCTGGGTCGATACACGCACGTGGGTGCTCGAGTTCGACAAACCGCTTCCCGGCGGGCTCGCCTGTCATGTCGAGCTGCGCGACGGGCTCAAGACCGCGCGCGGCGTGTCGGTCGCGGGCAACAGCCGCTTCGCGCTCGACACCGGCGGCCCCTCGGCGCGCGCCGTGCTCGCGGGCGGGATGGACGGCGATATCGAGGAGGACCAGATTTTCCTCGTCGCGACCAATGTTGCCGCCGACCGCGCCTCGGTCGGCCGCTTCGCCTATTGCGCCGTCGACGGCATCGGCGAGAAGATCCCCGTCGACGTCCTGCCGCGCACGACCGCGACCGAAATTTTGACCGGGCTCGGCGACAATAATTGGTCGCGCCAGTCCTTCACCTATGACGCGGGCCTGCCGCAGCGCCTGCCCGCCGCGGGCGCCGACCGCGAGGCCGCGCTCGACCGCGTCGTCGCGGTCAAATGCCGCCGCCCGCTGCCCCCGGGGCGCGAAATGGCGCTCGTCTGGGACGCGCGCATTTCGCAGGCCGGCGTGCCGAGCCGTACCGCCGGGCGCGACCAGCGTTTCGACCATGACGTGCGCCCCGCCTTCACCGCGAAGATGTCGTGCAGCCGCATCAATCCGCAGGCGGGCTGCAACCCGATCAAGGATGTGATGCTGAGCTTTGCTTCGCCGGTACCCCGCGAAACGATTCTCGCGGCGACGCTGAGCACCGCCGACGGCAAGAAACTGACGCCGAAGATCGACGAGGACGACAGGAATGACGCCTGGCTGACGACCGTCCGCTTTGCCGGCCCGCTGCCGCAGAATGTCGACGCGACGCTCATCCTCCCCGCCGACGTCACCGACCAGAGCGGCCGCAAGCTGCAGAACGAGTCGAATTTCCCGCTGAAATTCCACATCGACCGCGCCCCGCCCTTGGTCAAATTCGCCGCCGAATTCGGCATCCTCGAAGCCGGCGAGGGCGGCGTGCTGCCCGTCACCGTGCGCGGGGTCGAAAGCAGCCTCGTCCAGTCGAACCTCAAAATGCCCGCCGCGACGCTCAAGGTCGGCGACGACGATGCCGCGATCGCGCGCTGGCTGAAGCGTGTCGCCGACGCCGACGACACCGATTATCGCGAGGAAAAGAACGCCGCGGGCAAGGAAGTCACGGTCAACTACACCGGCACGAAATCGGTGTTCGACGGCGCGCCGTCGGGCGGCGAACGCCGCGACCTGCAACTCGCCCCCGCCGCGGGCGGCAAGGAGTTCGAGGTCGTCGGCATACCGCTGTCGGAAAAGGGCTTCCACGTCGTCGAGATCGCGAGCCCCGAACTCGGCGCCGCGCTGCTCGGCCGCAAATCGACGCGCTATGTCGCGACCGCCGCGCTCGTCACCAATATGGCGGTGCATTTCAAATGGGGCCGCGAAGGCTCGCTCGCGTGGGTGACATCGCTCAATAGCGGCCTGCCCGTCGCGGGCGCCGAAATCCGCGTCACCGACAGCTGCACCGGCCGCCTGCTCGCGCGCGGGACCGCCGACAAGGCCGGCCGCCTCGCCTTTGCGGGCGGATTGCCCGAGCCCGAAACCTATTCGAGCTGCCGCGAAGACGCCGACCCCGCCAGCAGCGAAGGCCATGCGCTGATGGTCAGCGCGCGCTCGGGCGACGATTTCAGCTTCACGCTCACCGACTGGGGCAATGGCATCCGCCCCTATGACTTCGACCTCCCTTATGGCTGGTCCGAGCGCGACGATATCCTCCACACCGTCTTCGACCGCTCGCTCGTGAAAGCGGGCGAGACCGTCCATATGAAGCATGTGCTGCGCCGTCCGGTCGGCACCGGCTTCCGCACCCCCGCAGCGCTCGCGGGCAAGCTCCGCCTCGTCCACCGCGGCTCGGACACCGAATTCGAAATGCCCTTCGCGATCGCCGCGAGCGGCAGCGGCGACACGACATGGAATGTCCCCGCCTCGGCGCCGATGGGCGATTATGAGCTCGTCTTCGTCACCAAGGACAAGGATGGCGAGGACAAGACGATCTGGTCGGGCCAGTCGGTCAAGGTCGACGAATATCGCCTCCCGACGATGAAGGCGACGATCACCGGGCCGAAGACTGCGCTCGTGCGTCCCGCCGCCGTCCCGCTCAACCTTTTCGTCGGTTATCTGTCGGGCGGCCCCGCGCCGAATATTCCGGTCGAACTGCGCACCAATTTCCGCTCATCCTGGTCGCCGCCCGAAGATTACAAGGATTGGGATTTCGACGGCCAGCCGGTGAAGGAAGGCGTCGTCCAGCTCGACGACAGCGGCGACGAACCGTCGGCCGAACTGCCGCTCGCGCGTTCGGTACCGCTGAAACTCGACGCCAATGGCGCCGCAACGACGAGCGTCACGGTCGACCAGCCGATCACCGAACCGACGCTGATGGCGGCCGAAATGGATTATGAGGATGCCAATGGCGAAACGCTGACGTCGAGCCGCCGCATCACCCTCTATCCGTCGGCCGTCCGGCTTGGCCTCAAGACCGACGGCTGGCTGATGCGCGACAATGATTTGCGCCTCAATTTCATCGCGCTCGACCTCGACGGCAAGCCGATCGCCGGCAAGCGCATATCGGTCGCAGTCTACAACCGCGAGATCATCACCGCGCGGCGCCGCCTGATCGGCGGCTTCTACGCCTATGACAACCAGATGCGCACGACGCGCCTCGACGCGACCTGCTCGGCGACCACCGACAAGCTCGGCCGCGCAAGCTGCGCAATGGCGCCCGGCGTTTCGGGCGAAGTCACCGTCGTCGCGACGGCGCAGGATGCCGACGGCAATGAAGCGCGCGCGGTGCGCTCGGTCTGGCTCGCGGGCGACAATGACTGGTGGTTCGGCGGCGACAATGGCGACCGCATGGACGTGATCGCCGAAAAGCCGCGCTACGCTGCGGGCGACACCGCCCGCTTCCAGGTCCGCATGCCGTTCCGCGAAGCGACCGCGCTCGTCACCGTCGAACGCGAAGGCGTATTGTCGAGCTTCGTCGTGCCGCTGAAGGGCACCAACCCCGTCGTGCAGGTCAAGCTGCCCGCCACCTATGCGCCCGACGTCTATGTCTCGGTGATGGCGGTGCGCGGCCGCGTCACCGGCGAGGAAAGCTGGTTCCGCAAGATGAAACGCGCGGTCGGCTTCAAGATCGAGAATAGCGAAGGCGCCCCGCCGACCGCACTCGTCGACCTTGCCAAGCCGAGCTACCGCATGGGGATCGCGCGCATCAAGGTCGGCTGGGAAGGCCATCAGCTCGGCGTCAAGGTGAAGGCCGACAAGGCAAAATATTCGGTCCGCGAAACCGCGAAGGTCGCGATCGAGGTCAAGACCCCCGATGGCAAGGCGCCGAAGAACGCCGACGTCGCCTTCGCCGCGGTCGACGAGGCTTTGCTCCAGCTCTCGCCCAACGAAAGCTGGGACATCCTGCCCGCGATGATGGGCGACCGCACGCTCGACGTGCTCACCTCGACCGCGCAGATGCAGGTCGTCGGCAAGCGCCACTATGGCCGCAAGGCATTGGAACCTGGCGGCGGCGGCGGCGGCGACCTCTCGGGCCTGACGCGCGAGGATTTCCGTCCCGTCCTGCTGTGGAAGGGCAATGTCCCGCTCGACAGCAAGGGCCGCGCGATCGTCGATGTGCCGCTCAGCGACAATCTCTCGGGCTTCCGCCTCGTCGCGATCGCCACCGACGGATCGCAATATTTCGGCACCGGCGAAACGAGCGTCCGCACCGTGCAGGATCTCGGCGTCTTTGCCGGCATGCCCGAACTGGTGCGCACCGGCGACACTTATGATGCGCGCTTCACGCTGCGCAACGGCACCGACCAGCCGATGGAGGTCGTAGCGACCCCGACGCTGTCACCCGCCGTCGCGACCGCACCGCCGCTCACCGTCACCATCCCCGCAGGCGGCGCGGTACCGATCAGCTGGTCGATGACCGCCCCCGAACAAACCGGCCCGATCGAGTGGACCGTCGATGCGGTGGCGAAAGGCGGCAAGGCGCGCGACAGGCTCGTCTTCGAACAGGTCGTCGAACCCGCGGTGCCGGTCGAAACCTGGGCCGCCAGCCTGTTCCGCGTCGGCCCCGCGACGACGCTGCCGATCGCGATCCCCACGGGCGCGCTGCCCGGCGGCTATGTCGATGTCGCGCTAGCGGGCACGCTCGCGCCGCCGCTCACCGGCGTACGCGACTATATGGCCGCCTATCCCTACACCTGTTTCGAACAGCAGACGTCGCGCGCGGTCGCGCTCGGCGATGTCGGTCGGTGGCAGGCGCTCGCGGGCGCGATGCCGACCTATCTCGATGACGACGGGCTGCTTCGCTACTGGCCGAACGAAAATCTCACCGGTTCGATCGAGCTCACCGCCTATGTCATGAACGTGACCGCGGCGAACGGCTTCGCGATCCCCGAGGCATCGAAGGCAAAGATGGTCAAGGCCTTGCAGGCGGTCGTCGAAGGGCGGCTGACGCGCAAGGGCTATGGCCCGTGGGATATCCGCCCCGTCCGCATCGCGGCGCTCGCCGCGCTCGCACGCAACAATGCGTCGAGCGCCAGCCTCGCCGCCGCGATCGACGTCGCGCCGGTCGACATGGCGACCGGCACGCTCGCCGACTGGCTCGTCGCGCTCGAAAAGACGCCGGGCGTGCGGAACGCGCCCGCGCTGCGCACCGCGGCCGAGGCCGAACTCAGGAAGCGCCTTGTCTACGAAGGCACGCGCCTCGACCTCGTCGACGATGCACGCGCGCCTTGGTGGATGATGACCAGCGGCGACGAAATGGCGATCAAGGCATTGGAAGCCGTGCTCGGCCGCAAGGGCTGGGAGGATGAGGCAGGCAAGCTGATGGTCGGCGTCGCACAGCGCCAGCGCAAGGGCCATTGGGACACCACCCCCGCCAACGCATGGGGCGCGGTCACCGTCCGCCGCTTCGCCGAACTCTATCCGGCAAGCGCAATCACCGGCGTCACCAACATCGGCCTCGCGGGCGCCACCGCCTCGCAAAGCTGGCCGATGCCCGCCGAGCCCGTCTCGCCGCTGCGCGTCGCGCTCAACGCCGCGACGATGAGTCTCCAGCATGACGGCACCGGCACGCCCTGGGCGACCGTCAGCGTCAAGGCGGCGGTGCCATTGAAGGAACCGCTCAACGCGGGCTACCGGATCAAGCGTTCGGTCAGCATCGTCAAGGCGGCGAACAAGGACCGGCTGACGCGCGGCGACGTGATCAAGGTGCGGATCGAGGTCGTCGCGGCCGCGGGCCGGACGTGGGTCGTCATCAACGATCCGATCGCGCCCGGCGCGACGATCGTCGGCAACCTCGGCGGCCAGTCCGAAATGCTGGCCGAACAGGCGGGCGGATCGGGCGCGCAGCCGAGCTACGTCGAACGCGGCAAGGACAGCTGGCGCGGCTATTTCGGCTGGATGCCCGCGGGCACCCACGCGGTCGAATATGTCGTCCGCCTCAACGGCTCGGGCCGCTTCACCCTGCCGCAAACGCGGGTCGAGGCGATGTATTCGCCCGCGATCCGCGGCCAGTGGCCGAACGCCCCGATGACGATCGCGAGCGTGGCGCAGTGATCGGACGGCGCACCAACAAGATCCTCCCTGTCGCGCAGCGATGGGGAGGTGGCAGCGCGCAGCGCTGACGGAGGGGCTTTTGGCGCACCACCCCGGCCCCTCCACCATCCTTCGGATGGTCCCCCTCCCCATGCCTGTGGCACAGGGAGGATTTTTCAGGCCCTTCGTTCGATGATGCCCCGCAAACGCCGCTGGTTCGATGCACTGGCGTGGACGGCCCTCACCCTGCTCGTCCTCGTCACTATCGCGCATCTTTTCACCCGCCCGCCCGCGATGCCCGAGTATGAAAAGGTCCGCGCCGGCTGGAAATCCAGCGAGGCCTGGCTCTACGACCGCGACGGCCAATTGCTCGACAGCGAGCGCGTCAATTTCGAACGCCGCCGCCTTGCATGGGTGCCGCTCGACGACATCAGCCCCGCCGTCCGCACCGCCGTGGTGCAAAGCGAGGACCGCCGCTTCTGGTCGCACGGCGGGGTCGACTGGCTCGCGATCGCGAGCGCCGCGCGCGCGCGCCTGTCGTGGGGCGGGGGCGGCGGACGCTCGCGCGGCGCATCGACGCTGCCGATGCAGCTCGCCGCCTTCCTCGACCCGACGCTCGCCCAGCCCGGCCAGCGCGACTGGCGCAAGAAGATCCGCCAGATGCGCGCCGCGCAGCTACTCGCCGACAATTGGTCACGCGAAGAAATGCTCGAGGCCTATTTCAACCTGCTGCCGCTGCGCGGCGAGGCGCAGGGGATCGGCGCGGGCGCGCAAAGCCTGTTCGGAAAAACGCCTGCCGAGCTGGGTCGCACCGATGCCGCACTCTTCGCGGGCCTCCTCCCCAACCCCGCCGCCGGAGCCGAGGCGCTCGGCGGCCGCGCGTGCCGCATTGCGAAAGCGAAGGATTGCTCGGCGATCCGCGCTGCCGCCGCGACGCTCGTCTCGGGCGAACAGGCCGCGCGCGTCGACCCCGCGCTCGCGCCGCATCTTGCCGTGCGCCTGCTCGACCAGCCCGGCAAGCGCGTCAAGACCACGATCGACCGCCGCATCCAGACCGTCGCGATCGTCGCGCTCCGCCGCCAGCTTGCCGGGCTCGGTTCGGACCGCGTGCGCGACGGCGCGGTCGTCGTGCTCGACAATGCCACCGGCGACGTGCTCGCCTATGTCGGCGGCGTCGGGCTCAAATCGACCGCATCGCAAGTCGACGGCGCCAATGCGCGGCGGCAGGCAGGCTCGACGCTGAAACCGCATCTCTATGCGCAGGTCATCGAACATGGCTGGCTCACCGCCGCCTCGATCCTCGACGACAGCCCGGTCCAGCTCGACACCGCCTCGGGGCTCTACGTGCCCAAGAATTACGACCACAGCTTCAAGGGTCCGGTCAGCGTCCGCCACGCGCTCGCCAGCTCATTGAACGTCCCCGCCGTCCGCGCGCTCGTGATCGACGACGTCCAGCAGTTCCGCGACCGCCTCTGGGCCCTGGGCTATCACGGCCTCGTCGAGGACGGCGAATATTACGGCTTCAGCCTCGCTTTGGGCTCGGCCGAAGTTTCGCTCGTAGAACAAGCCAACGCATTCAGAACATTAGCAAATATGGGGAACTGGTCACCGGTCCACTTCGTCGATATGCGCGATGATCGTGAATTTCCGCCGCGCCAGATCGTCACCCCCGCCGCCGCCTTCATCGTCGGCGACATCCTCGCCGACGCCTCGGCGCGCACCGACGCCTTCGGCGCCGACAGCGCGCTCCGCCTCCCCTTCTGGGCCGCCGCCAAGACCGGGACGTCGAAGGGCATGCGCGACAATTGGTGCATCGGCTGGTCCGACCGCTTCACCGTCGCCGTCTGGGTCGGCAATCTCGAGGGCGATTCGATGCGTGCCGTCTCGGGCACCTCGGGCGCCGCCCCCGTCTGGCGCGACGTGATGCTCGCGCTCCACGCCGGCAATCCCGGCAAGCCGCCCGCGATGCCCGAAGGCGTCGAGGCGCGGCAGATCGCGCTCCCCGGCACCCGCGAACCGCCGCGCCGCGAATATTTCCTCGCCGGCACCGCGCAAAGCGAAATGGCGGCCGCGCCGCACGCCGCGCGCCGCCCGCGCATCACCAGCCCGGTCAGCGGCAGCGTCTATGCGCTCGACCCCGACATTCCGATCGATCGCCAGCGCCTCGCCGTGATCGTCAGCGGCGATGTCGCCGGCTACCGCCTGATCCTCGACAAAAAGCCGCTCGGCGACGCCGATAGCGGCCAGCAGATATTGCCCCGCCCGGGCGGCCATATGCTGACGCTCGTCGATCCCGGCGGCCGGATGATCGACCGCGTGCGCTTTACCGTACGGTAAAGCCGCGCGGCGTGCGACGAAAGCTGGCCGCGCCCCCTGAAATTAAGTTGCGCTGACGCGCGGAGCGGCTAGTCTGCCCCGCCATGAGACGGGCGGCAGCTCAGCCGCTCCAAAGGGGAAGAATATGCTATTTGACCGCGTAAAGCCGTTGGATGCCATTTTGGCGACAGCGGAGAAAAAGTCGCTTACGCGCACACTCGGCGCTTTCCAGCTGACCATGCTGGGGATCGGCGCCGTCATCGGCACTGGGATTTTCGTGCTGACCGCCGAAGCCGCGCAAAAGGCCGGCCCGGGCATGATGATCAGCTTCATCATCGCCGGTTTCGTCTGCGCCTTTGCCGCGCTCTGCTATGCCGAAATGGCCTCGATGGTCCCCGTTTCGGGCTCGGCCTACACCTATAGCTATGCCGTGATGGGCGAACTCATCGCCTGGATGGTCGGCTGGGCGCTGATCCTCGAATATGCGGTCGCCGCGGGTGCCGTGTCGGTCGGCTGGTCGGGCTATGTGGTCGGGCTGATCGAACATGCCTTCAGCATAGACATACCCTCGGCGTGGGTGCTCGGGCCGTTCGACGGCGGGATGATCAACCTGCCGGCGATGTTCATCGCAGGCGTCGTGACCATGCTGCTCGTCATCGGCACGCGCGAATCGGCGACGATCAACGCGATCCTCGTCGTCATCAAGGTGACCGCGCTGACGCTGTTCATCATCCTCGCGGTCCCCGTGATGAACATGGAGAATTTCGAACCCTTCGCGCCGCTCGGCATCGGCGGCATCGGCGCCGCCGCAGCGTCGATCTTCTTCGCCTATGTCGGCTTCGACGCGGTCTCGACCGCGGCGGAAGAAACCAAGAATCCCCAGCGCAACATGCCAATCGGCCTGATCGGCAGCCTTGCGATCTGCACCATCTTCTATCTGCTCGTAGCCGCGGGCGTCATCGGCTCGGTCGGCGCACAGCCGGTCGGCATCGATGCTGCCGCGGGCCATGCACTCGAACCCGGCAGCCGCGAACTCGCCGCGGCCTGCGGCGCGATCGGCGATCAGGCGGTGGTCTGCTCGAAGGAAGCGCTGGCATGGACGCTGCGCGAAATCGGCTGGCCGCAGATCGGCAACCTGATCGGTCTCGCCGCCGGCCTCGCGCTGCCGTCGGTCATCCTGATGATGATGTTCGGCCAGACCCGCATCTTCTTCGTGATGAGCCGCGACGGCCTGCTTCCGCAGGCCTTCTCGAAGATCCATCCCAAGTTCAACACGCCGCACGTGATCACGATCATTACCGGTATCGCGGTCGCGCTGTTCGCTGCCTTCTTCCCCGTGGGACAGCTGGCGAACATCTCGAACTCGGGCACGCTCTTTGCCTTTGCCGCGGTGTCGATTGCGGTGATGGTGATCCGCCGCACCGACCCGGGCCGCCACCGTCCGTTCAAGACGCCGCTGATCTATATCACCGCGCCGATCGCGATCCTTGGCTGCCTCTATCTCTTCTTCAACCTCGACCAGAAGAGCATCAACCTCTTCCTGATCTGGGCCGCCATCGGTCTGGTCGTCTACTTTCTCTACAGCCGCTCGCGCAGCCATGTGGGTCAGGGACATGTCGAGGTGCATGAGGACGACGCCGACGCGCCCCCGCCGCCGGTCCCGCCGGCACCGTCGTTCAACGGATAAGGAAAAGGGGGCCTCGGCCCCCTTTTTTTGGCAAGTGCACCGGATGGTTCGCGTCGGCCGACGATCGGGAAGCGGACCTAATCCCACTCCCTCAAACGGGTAGGGAATTCAATTCACCAACGACAGGCTCACCATCCCGGAGCAACCCCGACCGCAGCCCACGGCCCGCGGATCGTCAAAAGGGGCTTTTCGGTGCGGTTCCCGGTCGGGTGAACAGCTTTCCGCGCTCGGCCCACAGAACGAGCAGCAATCCGATGGTCGCACAACCGAGAAAGGCATAGGCCAGCGGCACGGTCGATCCGTCATAGAGCTGGCCGATCAAGGCTCCCGCAGCAGCGGCGAGCAGCGTCTTGGCAAAGCTCTGGTACGAGGATGCGACGCCCGCCATATGACCGAAATCTTCCATCGCGATCGATCCGAAATTGCTGCCGATGAAGCCGATCAGACCGACATTGATCATCATCAGCACGGTGAACATCGCGAGCGTTTCCGCGCCGCTCAACGCCGCGCCGATCTGCGCGATCGACGTTGCGATGAAGGCGAAGACCGCCGTCTGCGACACCCGCCGCGCGCCGAAGCGCTCGACGATACGCGAGTTGGAGAAATTGGCGATCGCGATGCCGACGGCAACACAGGCGAAGATCAGCGGGAACAGCGCCTGCGCATCGAACACTTCGGCGATGATCTGTTCGCTGCTGTTGAGATAGCCGAACAACGCACCCTGCATCACCCCCGATGCGATCATATAGCCCGCCGCGCGGCGGTGGCGCGTCACCGTAGCCCAACCCGCGACCATCGTCCGCCAGTCGAGCGGCCGTACATCGGCGGGATCGAGCGTTTCGGGTAGCCGACGCAGCCAGAGAAGCATCACCACGCCCATCACCGCGAGGACGAGGAATATCCAGCGCCACCCCGCGATCGCCGCGACGCCCGCGCCAATCGTCGGCGCGATGATCGGCACGATCATGAAGACGAGGAAGATCAGCGACAGCCGCTTCGCCATCGCATCGCCCGCGAACAGGTCGCGGATAACCGCAACGACGATGACACCCAGCGCGGCGCTGACCATGCCGTGCCCGAAACGCAGCGCCAGCAGCATCGGAAAGCTCGTTGCAAGGCCGCAGCCGATCGCAAAGACGACATAGGCGATCAGCGCCGGGACGAGCACGCCCTTCCGGCCGAACCGGTCGGCGAGTGGTCCGTAGAGCAGGGCGCCGAGCGCGGTCCCGAGGAGATAGGTCGAGATGACATATTGGCGGTCGTTCGGGGTCCCGACACCAAGCGCTGCGCCGATCGCGGGCAGCGCGGGCAGCATCGCGTCGATGGCAAGCGCGTTGAGCGCCATGACCATCGCCATCATGAACACCATTTCGCGGTCGCCCGGCAGGCTCCGCTGAGGGGACTGGGCCGGTTTGTGCATGGCGGCAGCCTATGCGCCCATGGTGTCGCTTTGGATAGCCCCCAGAGTGAAAGGGCATTGCTATGCAAAGCAAAAGGGCCGCCCCGACAAGGCGGCCCTTCGCATTTTCCTGATCCCTGGTTCAGCCCTGGCGCGTGCCGGTCATCGCCATCGATCCGAACGCGCCAGCCTTGATCGTGCCGGTCAGCGCGTCGCCGTCGATCGTCGCTTCGCATTCGAGCGTCATCGGCATCGGCACCTTCATGTTCATGGTCCAGGTCAGCTTGTTGCCGTCGACCTTGCCATTTTCGACATCGAGCGAACCCATCGCGCCGGCATTCTGGCCGGTGAAGCTGTCGCCATTGCTGGTCACGGTGAAAACCGACTTCTGATCACCCATCGGCGATTTGGTGACGCAATCATAGCTGCCATCGACTTGGGACATTGGGGCTCTCCTTACTGAAACTGTTGTTAGTTAGCGGGAGACACCGTTTCCACCGGCAAACCCAATCCGTCAAGCTGCGGTTTCACCACCGCGGCATCGCCGACGACGACATAGACGAGACCGTCGGCGCTGAGCGCCTTGCGCGCGGCCGCGTCGATCGCGGCGGGGGTCATCGCCTCATAGGTCGCCGGCAGCGACTCATAATATTTGTCGGGGCGGCCGAACTTCACGATGTTGCGCACCCCGCCGAGCACATCGCCCGATGTTTCGAAGCTGCCCGGCAATTCGCGAATGCTGCCGTTGGTGCTCCACTCGCGCTCTTCGGGCGTGACGCCCTTGGCTCCGAGGAAGGTCTTGAGCTCGCTCTGCAACTCCTTGATCGAATCGCCGGTGCGGTCGGCCTGCACGGGCGCGGCAGCGACCCAGGTGATGCGATCCTTGTCGCTCGAAATGCGCGTGCGCACGCCATAGGACCAGCCTTTGGTCTCGCGCAGGTTCATGTTGAAACGCGACAGGAAATTGCCCCCGAAAATATCGTTCGCGGTGCGCAGCGCTTCGAGATCGTCGCCCCCCTTGGCGTCGAGGACGCGTCCGGCGAGGATCACCGACTGCGGCGATTTGGGCCGGTCGACGAGCAGGATGCGCGGCTGCGGCTTCGGGATCGCAATTTCGAAATGCTTGACCGGTTTTGCCGTCGCGGGCGCTTTCCACTGGCCGAGCGTCGCGTCGAGCTGCTTCTTCACCTCGGCCAGCGTCGTATCGCCGACAACGAAGATGCGGGCATTGTCGGGGCGGATCCACGTGGCGTGGAAGGCGGCGAGTTCGTCGCGCGTGACAGCCTTCACCGCCGCCTCATTGCCAAGCCCCGTCGGCGGGATTCCATAGGGGTGATCGGCGCCATAGAGAACCGGCAGCAACACGCGCGACGCCAGCGCATTCGGGTTGTTGAGTTCGGCCTTCAGCCGGTTCAGCTGCTGCGCACGGACGCGCTCCAGTTCCTTTCCGTCGAAGGCGGGATTGCGGATATAGTCGGCGAGCAGGCCGAGCGACGCACCGAGATTGGGCTTCAGCGCGAACAGGCTGAACACGGTCTCGTCGGCATTGGCGCTCGCGTCGATCTGCGCGCCAAGCCGCTCTTTCGCCTCGGCAAAGGCAATCGAATCGAGGTTTTGCGTGCCCTCGTCCATCAGGCTGAGCATCAGCGACTGGGTGCCGAGCGCGCTGTGCGGATCGGCGGCATAGCCCGCGTCGAAGCTCACCGCGACATTGACCGTCGGCACCGTCGTGCGGCGCGCAAAGATCACTTCGACGCCATTCTTGAGCTTGGCGCGTTCGATCGCGGGAAAATCGAGCGCGGTGAGGTCGGCAACCGCCGGCAGCTTCGACCGGTCGGCGAAGGACGTCGTGCCGCTCATCGCCGGGCCCGTATCGCCAAGATCGGGGTTCCAGTAGCGGTCGGGCTGGATCGCCGCGGCGACCTTGCCGTCCTTCACCGCGCCCCCGCGGTTCTCGCCGCCCTCGGTACGCTCGCCGGGCGTATAGGTGAGCGAGAAGGCCGGACGCGACAGCCATTTTTCTGCGACGGCCTTCACCTGCTCGGGCGTTGCCTTCGCCATGCGGTCGAGCTCGACCTTGTAATAAGCGGGGTTGTTCGAATAGAGCGCGCCCTCGGCGAGCGTCACCGCCTTGCCGCCGAAACCGCCGACTGACTCCAGCCCCGAAATCGTCCCGGCCAGATAGCTGGCGGCGGTGCGCTGCAATTCATCGGCGGTCGGTCCGCTGGCAAGGAAGCTCGCAATCTCCTCGTCGAGCCGCTTCGCGACGACCGCCGGTTCGACGCCCGGCTTCACATCGGCCTGCACCAGCAGGATGCCGGCATCCTCGAACGGCTGGGCAAAGGCCGAGACGCTGACGGCGACCGGTTCCTTGCGCACCAGCGCATTGTCGAGCCGCGACGACGACAGGCCGCCAAGTACGCTCATCGCCATCTGCAGCGGCACCGCTTCGGGATCGTTCAGCCCCGGAATCGCCCACATGCGATAGATGCGCGTCGTCGGGATCAGATCCTTGACCTCTTTCGCCAGCGGCGCGGGCAGTGTCGGGACCGAGGTCGCCGGGGCCGTCACTTCGGGGCCGCGCGGGATGTCGCCGAACCATTCCTGCACCTTCGCCTTTGCGGTGGCGATATCGACGTCGCCCGCGAGCACGAGCACCGCGTTGTTCGGGCCATAATTGTCGGTGAACCATTTCTTCACGTCGGTGAGGCTGGCCGAATTGAGGTCGCCCATCGAACCGATCGTGCTGTGGTGATAGGGGTGGCCGGTCGGAAAGAGATTTTCGAAAATCTCGTAACGCAGCAGGCCATAGGGGTTGTTGTCACCCTGGCGCTTTTCGTTCTGGACGACGCCGCGCTGGTTATCGAGCTTTTCCTGCGTCACCGCGCCGAGCAGATGCCCCATGCGGTCGCTTTCGAGGAACAGCGCGCGGTCGAGCGCACCCGTCGGCACCGTCTCGAAATAATTGGTGCGGTCGACGTTGGTCGTCCCGTTGCTGTCGGTCGCACCGACCTGCTGCAGCGGCTCGAAAAAATCGCCCGGCGCATTTTCCGATCCGTTGAACATCAGATGCTCGAACAGATGCGCGAAACCCGTCTTGCCCTTCGGCTCATGCTTCGATCCGACGCGGTACCACACCGACACCGCGACGACCGGTGCCTTGCGATCCTCGTGCACGATCACGCGCAGGCCATTGTCGAGCGTGAAGCTCTGGTAGGGGATATCGACCGCCTTCACGAGCTCCGAAATCGGTGCCGGATCGCCGCCCTTCGCCTTGGCGAGTGCGGGGCCTGCGGCAACAAGCGAGGTGGTGACCGCGAGGGCCAGGGCGAAGCGGTGGAAACGGGGCATGGAAATCCTCTTTGCGGCGCAGGCCGGACCTGCTTTCGACCGGGTGCCGGACGGCACTGTATCAATGGTTTAGGACAGCGATCCGCGGCTTTCAAGGCCGATAGAATCGCGCCCCGCTGGCTTTCAGCGCCGCCGGATCGAACAGCACGGGCTTCAGCTTGTGCGCCACGAACAGCGGCGCCTGATCGTTATAATGCGGACTGCCCGGACGCGTCGTCGCCGAACCGAACGGCTGGATCGACTCCGACCGGACGCGTCCGTCCCGGTCCCATGTCACGAACATGATGAAGCTGTCGCCGTGGCGCACCTTCAGCCGCCCGTCGGGCTCGGCGTCCCAGAGCGTCGACGCGCGCACCGTATCGTTGCCGCCGTCGAGCGGCAGGTCGACGCGGCTTGCACCCTCTCCGTGACGCAACCTGAGCACGGTCCCCAATTTCGGGTCGAGTCCGTTGAAATGCTCCTGCAGATGCGCGACCGTCTCCTTGAGCACGGTCCGCGGATCGGGTTCGGCGCGGCGCTGGTAATGGCTGCCGTTCGCGGGCCGCAGCACCATCAGCGCCAGCGCGTCGCCCTTGCCCCGGCCGTCGAGGTTCCAATCCCATTCGCCGAGCAGCGTCTGCGCGCGCGCCAGCGCCGGATCGTCTTTCGTATCGAGCGCGAGCAGCCGGTCCATCCACCGCTTCGCATAGCCGGTCTTCGCATAGGCGGTGTCATATTTGATCGTCTTCAGCCGCGCCTCGTCGATCTGCCCCGACGCTTCGAACAGCTCGATCAACCGCGTCGCGCGATTGGTCATATCGTCTTCGATCCCGAGCAGCGGCGAGAAGGCGGCGGCATCGAGTTCGTCGCCCGGACCCGCCGCGACCCACGGCGTATTGTTCGCGTTCATCACATAGCCCGAGCGCGGATTGACCAGCGCCGGCACACGGTCGAACGGCAGCGTTTTCGTCCACAGATCCGCCGACGTGTCGCCGGGCAGCACGCCGCGCCAGTTGAACCCCGCCGGTCGATCGGGGAACATCGCATTATAGAACAGGCCGATATTCCCCTTCGCATCGGCGTAGATGAAATTGGTCGCGGGCACGCCCTGCCCCGCCATCGCCGCGCGCCATTCGGCGAAATCCCTCGCCTTGTTGAGCCGGTAATATTGGGTGACCATATTCGCCTGGTCGATCCCGGCATAACGGATCGCAAAGGCGCCCTTTTCATTCTTCACCACCGGCCCGTGGACCGAGCGATAGATCGTCCGCGGGACGGGCAGCACGAACGGGCCGACCTTGACCTTCAGCCAGATGCGCTTTTCCTCGAGCGGCCGCCACTGGCCGTCGAAGCGGTAATTCTTCCCGCTCTCGTCGAGCTTCAGCTGGTACACGTCGATCAGATCGGGCCGGTTCACCGTGTTGGTCCAGCCGAGAAATTTATTGTGGCCGAGGAAGGGATAGGGCGATCCGGGGAAGTTCGCCCCGGCAAAATCCCAACCCTCGCCCGAATGGACGACCAGTTCGTACCAGGCGACGCCGCCGGTCCATGGCTGGTGCGAGTTGGAGACGAGGCGCGTCGCGCCATCGGTCGACCGCGCCGGCGCGACCGCCATGCCGTTCGACCCATTGTCGGCGGGGTCGGTGCCGACCGGGGTCAGCTCGCGCGGAACGAGCTTGCCCGTCGCGTCGAGCGCCGGGCCGCCCTCGCGCCCGATCGCCTTGTCCTCGACGAGCGATCCCAGCACCGAATCGAGCCCGAAGAAAAAGGGCGAGCGCAGCACGAAGCCCGCGACGACATCCTCGCCGGTGACGGGGAACAACCCCGACAGCCGGACCTCGTCGGGATGTTTATCGGCATAATGGTTGAGCCCCGCCGCATAGGCGGTGAAGAGCCTTTTTACATCGTCGGGCAGTCGCGGCCAGTCGCGCGCGGTCGTCGCCCGAACACCGAGCAGCGCCTCGGCATAATCGATCTTCGCGCCATCCTCGCCCAGCATCGCCCCCGCGCGCCCGCGCGTCATCGCGAGCACTTCCTGCAGGGTCGAAAAATCATCCTCGGCGTGAGCGTAAGCGACGCCGTAAGCGACATCGGCGTCGGTCTTGCCAAAGATGTGCGGCACGCCGAACCTGTCGCGCGCGATACGAACGTCGGTCGGCTTGAAATTCGGCGCGGCCGGCGCCTCGGCGGTCAGCGGTTCCCAGAGCGCGAGCGACGCCGCGGTCAGGACCAGCAGCAACAGAAAACCCAGCAAAATCCGTCGCAGCATCTTTGGTCCTCTTGCGCCTGTCCGCGCGACTTGTGACCGCCATGTCGTCCGATGGCAAGCGACTGTCGTTCGTCGAGCCGGATTTGCGGTCGGGACGTGTCGGGCTATGCAAGCGCAGGTCATTGAACAACGGGGAATATCGAACCATGCGTATGAAGAGCCTGCTCCTGTCCGCCTGCCTGTCGTTTGCGCTCGCGCCCGCCGCGATGGCGCAAACCGTCGCCGGATCGGGGGTCGTCCCCGCGACCGCTGCGAACAGCACCGAACGTACGATCGGCTTCGCAGCCAACGCCCCCGCCGGCGCCGCGCTCGTCGTCGTGATGACCGATGCGACGCTGCCCCCGCTCGATGGCGTCGCGCTGGGTGCCGCCGAACGTCAGGCGGTAACCGCGGCGGTTGCGGCGGCGAACTTCGACGGCAAGACGGGATCGACGCTGTCGCTGCGCGGTATCGGTGCGCATCCGCGCATCCTGCTCGTCGGCACGGGCGCGGCGCCCTCTTCGCTCGCGCTCGCCGAAGCCGGCGGCAAGGCCGCGCAGGAACTGAAAAGCGAGGCGCAGCCGGTGACGATCGCAGGCGCCTTCGGCGACGGCGCAGCCGCCGACGTCGCTTATGGCTTCGCGCTCGGCCAATATCGTTTCGACCGCTACAAGACCGTCGACAAAAAGGCGCCGCCCACCGGCGCGGTGACACTTGTCGGTGCCAACCCGTCGGCCGCCGAAGCCGCTTTCGCGAACCGCTGGAAACCCCTTGCCGACGGCGTCCGCCTGTCACGCGACCTTGCGAACGAGCCCGCCAATGTGATCTATCCCGAAAGCTTCGTCGCGCGCGTCCGCGAAGCCTTTGCCGGAACCGCCGGGGTCAGCATCGAGGTTCTCGACGAAGCCGCGATGCGCAAGCTCGGCATGGGCACGCTCGTCGGTGTCGGACAGGGCAGTCCGCGCGGATCGCGCCTGCTCGCGGTGCGGTATCGCGGCGCGGGCGCGCCCGACGCGCCGGTCGCCTTCATCGGCAAGGGCATCACCTTCGATTCGGGTGGCATCTCGCTGAAACCCGGCGCGGGCATGTGGGACATGAAGGGCGATATGTCGGGCGCCGCATCGGTCGTCGGCGCAGCGCTGTCGCTCGCCAAATCGCGCGCGCCCGTCCATGTCGTCGCGGTCGCCGCGCTCGCCGAGAATATGCCCGACGGCAATGCCCAGCGCCCGGGCGACGTCACACGCACCATGTCGGGCAAGACGATCGAAATGCTCAATTCCGACGCCGAGGGCCGCCTCGTCCTCGCCGACGCCAATGAATATATCGCGCAGGCCTACAAACCGCGCGCGATCGTCAACATCGCGACGCTCACCGGGTCGATCGTCGGCGCGCTCGACGATCAATATGCCGGCCTGTTCGCCCGCGACGAAAAGCTCGCCGCCGCGCTCCTCGCGGCCGGAACCGCCAGCGGCGAGGAACTGTGGCGCATGCCGCTACACAAAAATTACGCCGAAAAGCTCAAATCGGACATCGCCGACATCCGCAACATCGCGCCCAGCCAGGGTCCGGGCGCCAGCCTTGGCGCGCATGTCATCGGATTCTTCGTCGACGAGGCGACCCCTTGGGCGCATCTCGACATCGCCGGCGTCAACCAGGCCGACAAGGCGACCTCGCTTGTTCCCAAGGGGATGAGCGGCTTTGGCGTTCGCCTGCTCGACCAGCTCGCGCGGAGCGAGGGCGAGACGAGCGCGGACTAGTCGATCCTAGACCTGCTTCTTGCGGACCGACCAGACGAAGCTGTCGTACCAGAAATGGAGCAACGACGTCGCCACGAAGGGCGCCATCAGGATCGCGATCCCCGCGCCGCTGGCAAGGTGATAGGCGACCCCCGCGGCGCCGCAGGCGCCACCAAACAGGAGGAAGGTCGCACGCCGCGACCGGCGGGCGAGCGCCGTCATGCGCTCGCCTTCCTTCAGCCAGACGAGCGCGAAATACTGGACGGCATGGTAGATGTTGATCGCGATCAAGGCGACGAGCGGCGACGAAAAGCCCCATGCGACGAGCGAGACGAACCCCGTCGTCCCCATCAGCGCCAGCTTGTGTGCCGCCGGACGATATCCCGCCTTCATCGCCGCGCGATAATCGATCGCTGCCCACAGGAGGACCGCGACATAGGCGGTGATCGCGATCAGGCTGACCAGCGGCAATTGCCCTTCCATCACGCCGGGCAGCTCCGAAATCTGTTGCAGGCTGGTACCGCGCAAATCGTCGAACGCGTGCAGGTGCGTCATCAGCGACGCGCCGGCCGCGAGCGGGCCGACATAGAGGATCCAGTTCAGCCGCAAATCGGCCCGGCGCAGCAACTGCGGGCCGTTCCCCGCCTTCATGTCATAGATACGCGACAGGCCGAAATTCTGCATCGCGCTGTGGTGGACATCCCAGAAGAAGGCGACGATCCCGCCGGCGATCAGCAGCAGCGGAAACGACAGCAGCCCCGCGAGCAGGAGGATCGGCACGACCGTCAGCCGGAAGCGGTTCTGTTCGAAAACCTCGCGATTGAAATAGGCGCGTGGCGCAACGGCAAACAGATGCGCATTGGTCAGCACGAGCGTGAAAAGCGTCAGCGCATAGACCATATTCTCGCCGGAATGCTCCGGCAGCGCCGACGCCGCGCCCAGCCACAGATCGACGAACAGAAGCGCAAAAACCGGGCTGCCCCAAAAAAAGAGCAGGTCGAACACCGGTCCCCGGATCGCGCGCGCCGGATCGCTCAGCGCGGCAACGAACCGGCGACCGCGATGCGCCGCAAATACGCCTGTCGGAACCGTCGCCATACCCCACGCTTTCTATGCCAAACGTCGGCGCGGGCATAACCGATCAAGGTTAACAGCCTCTTGAAAGCGCGGTCGCGCAGGATGAGCGGCGGGTTCATCTTGTGTTGCACAATGGCAACACTATCTTGGTGTCGAGAAAGGGGCTTTCCTCAATGAACCTCGAAAAATTTACCGACCGCGCCAAGGGCTTTTTGCAGGCCGCGCAGACGATCGCGATCCGCATGAACCACCAGCGGATCAGCCCCGAGCATATCGCCAAGGCGCTGCTCGAAGACAATGAAGGCATGGCCGCCGGCCTGATCGCGAAGAGCGGCGGCAACGCCGCGCGCGCGGTGCAGGGCATCGACGCGCTGCTCGCCAAGGTCCCCGCCGTGTCGGGTTCGGGCGCGCAGCAGACGCCGGGCCTCGACAATGATGCCGTGCGCCTGCTCGATCAGGCCGAACAGGTCGCGACCAAGGCGGGCGACGGCTTCGTCACCGTCGAGCGCCTGCTGCTCGCGATGGTACTGGCAGCGGGCACGCCCGTCGCCAGGGCCTTCGCCGACGCCGGCGTGACCGCCGACGCGCTCAACAAGGCGATCAACGAGCTGCGCGGCGGCCGCACCGCCGACAGCGCCAGCGCCGAAGACCGTTACGAAGCGCTCAAAAAGTTCGCGCGCGATCTCACCGAAGTTGCGCGAGAGGGCAAGCTCGACCCCGTCATCGGCCGCGACGAGGAAATCCGCCGGACGATCCAGATTCTGGCGCGCCGGACCAAGAACAACCCGGTGCTGATCGGCGAAGCCGGCGTCGGCAAGACCGCGATCGCCGAGGGCCTCGCGCTGCGCATCGTCAACGGCGACGTGCCCGACAGCCTGAAGGATCGTCGCCTTCTGTCGCTCGACATGGGCGCGCTGATCGCGGGCGCCAAATATCGCGGCGAGTTCGAGGAGCGCCTCAAGGGCGTGCTCGACGACGTCAAGGCCGCCGCGGGCGAGATCATCCTGTTCATCGACGAGATGCACACGCTCGTCGGCGCGGGCAAGGGCGAGGGCGCGATGGACGCCTCGAACCTGCTCAAGCCCGCATTGGCGCGCGGCGAACTCCACTGCATCGGCGCGACGACGCTCGACGAATATCGCAAGCATGTCGAGAAGGACCCCGCGCTCCAGCGGCGCTTCCAGCCCGTCTTCGTCGGCGAACCGACGGTCGAGGATTCGATCTCGATCCTGCGCGGGATCAAGGAGAAATACGAGCTGCACCATGGCGTGCGGATCACCGATGGGGCGATCGTCGCCGCCGCAACGCTGTCGAACCGCTACATCTCCGACCGCTTCCTGCCCGACAAGGCGATCGACCTGATGGACGAGGCCGCGAGCCGCATCCGCATGGAGGTCGAATCGAAGCCCGAGGAGATCGAGAGCCTCGACCGCCGCATCATCCAGATGAAGATCGAGGAAGCCGCGCTGTCGAAGGAAAGCGACGCCGCGTCGAAGGACCGGCTCGCCGCGCTCCGGACCGAACTCGCGAACCTCGAGCAGCAGTCGGCCGAGCTCACCCAGAAATGGCACGCCGAGAAGGACAAAATCCACGCCGAAGCCAAGATCAAGGAAGAGCTCGACGCCGCGCGTTCGGCGCTCGACCAGGCGCAGCGCGCGGGCGACCTCGCAAAGGCGGGCGAGCTCAGCTACGGCACCATCCCCGGCCTCGAAAAACAGCTGGAGGCGGCGCAGGCCGCTGCGGGCAATGCGATGCTGCGCGAGGAAGTCACCGCCGACGATATCGCCGCGGTGGTGAGCAAATGGACCGGCATCCCCGTCGACCGGATGATGGAGGGCGAGCGCGAGAAATTGCTGGCGATGGAATCGACGCTCGAAAAGCGCGTCATCGGGCAGGACGATGCGGTACGCGCGGTGTCGACCGCCGTCCGCCGCGCGCGCGCCGGGCTTCAGGACCCCAACCGTCCGCTCGGCAGCTTCCTCTTCCTCGGCCCCACCGGCGTCGGCAAGACCGAACTCACCAAGGCGCTCGCGCGATTCCTGTTCGACGACGACAATGCGATGGTCCGCATCGACATGTCCGAATTCATGGAAAAGCACAGCGTCGCGCGGCTCGTCGGCGCGCCCCCGGGCTATGTCGGCTATGAAGAGGGCGGCACGCTCACCGAAGCGGTGCGCCGCCGGCCCTATCAGGTCGTGCTGTTCGACGAGGTCGAGAAGGCGCATCAGGACGTGTTCAACATCCTGCTTCAGGTGCTCGACGACGGGCGCCTCACCGACGGGCAGGGGCGCACGGTCGACTTCACCAACACGCTGATCATCCTGACCTCGAACCTCGGCAGCCAGGCGATCGCCGCGCTTCCCGACGACGCCCCGGTCGAGCAGGCCGAACCCGCGGTCATGGAAGTGGTGCGCGCGCATTTCCGGCCCGAGTTCCTGAACCGCCTCGACGAGATCGTGCTCTTCAACCGCCTCGCGCAGCAGCATATGGGCGGCATCGTCGATATCCAGGTCGCGCGCGTCCAGAAGCTGCTCACCGATCGCAAGGTGACGCTCGACCTCACCGACGCCGCGCGCGCGTGGCTCGGCCGCGTCGGCTATGATCCGGTGTACGGCGCACGGCCGCTCAAGCGCGCGGTGCAGAAATATCTGCAGGACCCGCTTGCCGATCTGATCCTGAAAGGCGAAGTGAAGGACGGGTCGACGATCCGGGTCGACGAAGGCGACGGCGCGCTGAAACTGGCGCCGGCATAGGAGCGGTTTGCGTGAACGAGGAGTGGGCGCGGCTTGATGCCGCTGCGGGGCGGAGCATCGGACTGGGACGCCATTCGGAAGCCGCCGTGCTGCTCCGGCAAGCGACGGCGCTCCGGCCCGATCACGCCGACGGCTGGTTCAACCTCGGCTATGTGCTGCGCCAGATGCGCGCCTATCCCGAAGCGCTCGAGGCTTATGCCGAAGCGTTGCGCCGGAATGTTTCGGGCCCCGAGGCGGTGCACGTCAACCGCGCCGCGATCCTCTCCGAATATATGGAACGGACGGCCGAGGCCGAGGCCGAGCTGCGTGCCGCGCTGGACAAAAATCCCAAATTCCTGCCCGCCTGGCTCAACCTTGGCGGCCTGATGGAGGATATCGGCCAGGCCGACGCCGCCGCCGACGCCTATCGCGCGGCCCTGCGGATTGCCCCGGGCAACGGCCGCGCGCGCGGCCGGCTCGCGGCGATCCGCGTCCACAAGGGCGAAGCCGAACCCGCGATCCGCGATCTGGAGGAAAGATTGCAAAGCGGCGCCGACAGCCCCGACGATGCCGCCGAGCTTCTCTTCGCGCTGGGCAATGCGCTCGATGCGGTCGGAAGGTACGACCATGCGTTCGCGGTGGTCGCCGAGGCGAACCGGATCAACGAATCGATCCGCCCCGCCCCGCGCCGCTACAATCGCGCCGCGCAGGAACGGCTGGTCGACGATCTCATCGCCGCCTTCCCCGATCGCCCGAACGCATCGACGGCCGACGACAAGGGCGCGCAGATGATCTTCATCTGCGGCATGTTCCGGTCGGGCTCGACCGTGATCGAACAATTGCTCGGCCGCCACCCCTTGGTGCGGATCGGCGGCGAACTCGACCTGATCCCGTCGATGGTCCACGAGCGGCTGATGCCCTATCCGGCTGCAATCGCCGACCTGACCGCGAGCGGGCTCGACGAGCTGCGCGACCAGTATCTGGCGACGATCCGCACCAACTTCCCCGATGCCGCCTGGGTGACCGACAAGCGGCCCGACAATTTCCTGCATATCGGGCTGATCAAGACGCTCTTCCCCGCAGCACGCATCGTCCACACGCAGCGCGAGACGCTCGACAATATCCTGTCGATCTTCTTCCTGAACTTCGCCGAGACGATCAATTACAGCGACCGGATCGAGGATGCGCTCCACTATGTCGGCCAGTATCGCCGGCTGATGGCGCATTGGGAGCGGATCTTCGGCGCCGACATCGTCACGGTCGACTATGACCGGCTCGTCCGTGCGCCCGATACGGTGATCGCCGATGCGTTTCGCGATCTCGGCCTGCCCCCGGTCGATCCGGCGGCGGCGGAATCAGGAGACGCGCCCGTCATTCGCACCCCGAGCAACTGGAAAGCGCGCTCGGCGATCCACAGCCAGTCGTCGGGACGCTGGAAAAATTACGCCGCCGAGCTTGCGCCCGCCCGGTCGGCGCTGACAGCCATGGAGCGCGCGTAATCTTCCGGCGGCCGCAATCTAACGGTCGCGCGACGTAATGTCGAAAAAGCGCGCGAGCAGGTCCTGCTCGGCGGGCGACAGATAGGGATTCCAGACGTCGAAAATCAGCACGACGCGCGGCTCGGCACTGCGATTCCACGCCTCATGCTCGATCGTATCGTCGAACGCGAATGCTTCGCCGACGCGCCATTCGCGCGTCTCGCCGCCGACGCGAAAGGCGCAATCGGACGGAACCACCAGCGGCAGATGGACGATCGCGCGCGTATTGGTGACGCCGGTGTGCGGCGGAATATGCGCGCCGGGTTTCAGGATCGAGAAAAAGGCCGACGGCGCCTTGCCCGGAACGCGGTTCTGCGGGATCGCGTCGAGCGCGGCCGCCGTTTCGGGGCAAAGCGCGCAAATGCTCTCATTCTTCTCGCCATATTCCCACAGGAAGCAGGCGCTCCAGTTCAGCGAATTGTCGAGCGTCGACCATTTATTCTCGGGCGTTCCGGGGTCCTGCCGGACATAGGGGCGGATCGCCTCATTGCCGTTCGCGAGCAGCGCCAGCGCCTCGCCGCGGATGGCCTCGGTCCGCGCCTCGATTTCGGCGAACCAGGGAAAATGCGACCGGTCGAAAAACTCGTCGGCGGGCAGGAACGGATAGAAAAGACCGGCGCATTCATTCTGGTAGATGCGGCGGCGGCCGAGGCTGTTGTCGACGCAGGCCGTGAAGCGGCGCGCCCCCGCCCCCATCGCGGCCAGTTCGGCACCCAGTTCGCGGTCGACGGCGTCGGCGATCGCGCCATTGTGACGTTCGAGGAAGGCGCGGCCGTGTTGCAGCGCCTCTTCGACGCGCGGCGGCCGCTCGTTCATCGCGCTCGCCATCTGCACGATATTGCTCCACCGCTGCGCCGCTTCGGCTTCCTCGCCCAGCCGCTCGTGCAGTTCAGCGATACGGAGCAACGCGATGAAATGCCGGCGGTCGATGTCGAGCGCGCTTTGCAGCGACCGCCGTTCGCCCTCGTCATCGCCCGCGGCGCGGCACGCGGTCGCAAGGTTCAGCCACAGCGCCGGTTCTTTCGGATCGGCGGCCGCGGCGGCGGCGAAGCTCGCCTGCGCCTGTCCGAAATCCTGGTCGGCGAGCGCGCGCATGCCGCGTGCATTGTGCAGCCGCGGATCGGCCCGATATTGCTTCAGGGCTTCATCGAGAATCCGGCGTTCGCCAGCCGCATCCCCACGCTGCCGTGCCTGCATGGCGGTCGCCAGCACCTGTTCGATCGCTTGGATATCGATGGTCATAGGACCGGCTAATCCACTAGCCGCGCGCGCGCAAGCGAAGGCGGCAGTTGAAGCAGCGGCGATATAGTTGCACACCGAATCCATGGCATCGAAGGCCGGCGAAAGGGACGAATGATGAGGACGCCGGAATGGCTCGCCCACCGATATGACGAGGGGCAAGATGCGGTGCATTTCGTGCGTGCGCCGCGCGCGCTGCGTCGTTCGGTCCCGTTTCTGACCGACGACCATCTCGAAGCGACCGACGCCCCGACGATATCGAAGCGCGGCGACGCGCTTGCCGGGGCTGGCGGTGCATCCCCGACGCATTTCATCTTTCATTCGGCCTATTGCTGTTCGACCCTGCTTGCGCAGGCGTTCGACATTCCGGGCGCTGCCCATTCGCTCAGCGAACCGCAGATATTGAACGACATGGTCGGCTGGCGGCATCGCGGCGGCAATCCGGCAGAGATCGGCATGGTCACCGACAGCGCGCTGCAATTGCTTGCACGCCCGTTCGTCGAGGGCGAGGTGACGGTCATCAAGCCGTCGAATATCGTCAACGGGCTGGCGACAGCGCTCTTGTCGATCCGCCCCGACGCAAGGGCGGTGCTGCTCCACGCGCCGCTGCGACTCTTCCTCGGCTCGATCGCCCGCAAAGGCATGTGGGGGCGGCTATGGGTTCGCGAGCTGCTCTCCCGCCAGCTCGCCGAGGGCATGGTCGACCTCGGCTTCGAGCCGCGCGACTATCTGCTGCATACCGATCTCCAGGCCGCGGCCGTCGGCTGGCTCGCGCAGCATCGCCTGTTCGCCGACATGGCACGGAAATGGCCCGAGCGCGTCCGGACGCTCGACAGCGAAACGCTGGTGGCCCGGCCCGGCGAAACGATGGCAGCGCTGGCCGGCCTGTTCGACGTCGCACTGACCGAAGCGCAGATTGCGTCGGTGGTTGCCGATGTCTTCGCGCGCGATTCGAAGAGCGGGAAAGCCTTTGCCAGCGGCCAGCGCGCGGCGGACCAGTCGGCCGCCGAAGCGATCCATGCCGACGAGATCGAAAAGGTCGGCAGCTGGGCCGAGGCTGTCGCCGCTTCGGCGGGCATCGACATGGCATTGCCCGCGCCGCTGCTGGACTGATCTCCACGGCCCTCGGTTACCGCCGCTTAGGGGTGGAGAGCGGACGCTCTACAGTCCAAAATATCGCGCGCGCACAAGTCTACCAAAGTAGAAACCTGCGATGGCCCCTGCCGATGGCCAGAGGGGTCCGAACATAAAATCTAGCGCACTTGTGGAACGCAAATTTTCTGGGTGCTGGTTCTGCCACTGGCTTATGTATGCAATCATGATGATTGGAACCGGCAACAAGGCTAAACATCCTACCTTGTGGCTCGGCATTACCAGGCCGACAAAAGAGCCAACAACGAAACCGATAATTAGAAGGGCTTCGATACCAAGCATATGCACTTTTAGGGACTATGACCGACGTCCGCAATCGGTCGAAACCCGACATGATCGACGGGCAAAAAAAAATGGGGCGGTCCGAAGACCGCCCCATCCTTTTTCCTCCGATCGGTGCGGATCAGAACTTGAAGTGCACCGATGCAGCGTAACGGCGACCGATCGTGTCGTAGGTCGACGGATAGGTGTTGCCGCCGTTGAAGGTGGTCGAACCGGCGCTCGAACCGACGATCGGGGGCTGCTTGTCGAACAGGTTGAACGCCGACAGGGTCAGGTCAACATTGTCCGAGAAGGCGAAGCGCGCCGTCAGGTCGAAATAGTCGTACGCCTTGATGCGGTTGAAGTTGACCTGGCGACCAACCAGTTCGCCCTTGCCCGTGATGGTGCCCGAGAAGAGCGGCGGCAGGCCGGGTTCATACTGCATGCCGTCGATGTGACGCCACAGCAGCGACAGGTCGATCTTGTCGAACGCGAGGGTCGTGCGCTGGGTCCACTGGAACTCAGGCTGCAGCGAACCGACGGTCAGACCGTTCGAGATACCGCAGTTGGTGCTGTAAAAGCCCGTGCACTCGCGCTCGACGGCCGACGGCGACGCCTTGAAGCTCGAGTTGAACGTGTAGTTACCAGCGAAGTTCAGCTGCAGTTCCGCGAAGCCCAGATCGGTGCGGTAGTTGACCGTGAGGTCGATACCGTCGGTCTTGAGCTGGCCGTTGTTGGTCAGCGGCGTCGGCAGACCCGGGATCGGGTTTGCGACGGTCGACGTACCGCTGAGGCGGCCGTTGATCGCGTTACGACGGATGCTCGTACAAGCCGGATCGGCCGCCGAAGCCGCGGTGATGTTACCGAAGCAAGCGGCGATGACGTCGCCCGGCGTTGCTGCCGTGATCGCGTCCTTCACCTTGATGTTGTAGTAATCGAGCGTGATCGTCAGGCCGCTGATCAGATCCTGCGGACGGAGCACGACGCCAACCGAGTAGGAGTCGGACTTTTCCGGACGCAGGTTCGGATTGCCGCCACCCGTCGAGTTCGCCTGACCGGCACTCGGGTTCTGGATCGCGCCGATCGAAGCCACCGGTGCACCCTGTGCGATACAGACTGCCGCCAGGTTGGCGTTCGTGGTCGGAGCCGCGCCCGCGCAGGGGTCGATCAGCAGGTTGGTCAGGCCCGTCGACACCGGTGCGAACAGTTCGCCGATGTTCGGGGCGCGAACCGCGCGCTGATAGTTACCGCGGAACTTGATCGCGTCGGTCGGCGACCAGTTCAGACCGAACTTGTAGGTGGTCGCGTTGAACTTCGGCGTGCCGGTCGCGTCGATCTTGTACTTCGAATAACGGACACCCGCTTCGAAGGTCAGTTCGTCGAAGAAGGGCTTGTCCGAAACGAGCGGAACGATGAGTTCGCCGAACGCTTCCTTGACGTCGAAGCCGCCGTTCAGCGGAAGGATCGCGCCGCCGGCGCCACCGAGTTCGCCCGGGATCGAAGCGAGGTTATCGGGTGCGCGCTGTGCGGTGTAGTTGCGATACTCGCCACCGACCGCGAACGAGACGGGTTCCGATGCCCACGGCAGGGTCGCGCCGCCGAAGTCGCCCGACAGGACGCCATGGACCTGCGCCAGCGACGTGCGGTTGACGATCGTGCTGCTGATGCCGCCGATGAACGCACCCATTTCCGGGGTGATGCTGCCCTGCGGGCCGAACAGGTTGAGCGGAACGCAACCGTTGGTCGTGTTCTGGCAGGTCGTGGTGTTCGTCGCGTTCAGCGCCTGCTGGACGCGCGAGTTGGCCACATAACCCGTACGGGTTTCGGCGTTTTCGCTTTCACCGTACGAACCATAGACGTCGAGCTTCAGCGAGTCGTTGAACGAATACTTCAGGCCGGCCGTATAGTCGAAGAAGGTCGTCACATATTCGCTGATGCGCGGCCCGAGTTCCACCGAACGGCGATAGACCGTCTGCAGCGGAATGGCGGGGTTGTTGTCGCACGTCGGGCCCAGCGCGATGCCGGCGAAGCCGCAAAGCTGGTTGCGGATCGTGGCGTTCAGATAGGGGTTCTGGCCGGGGACGGTCAGACCGGCGGTGCCGAAGATACCCGAAGCGGCGATGATCGAGCTGACGCGGTTCTTCGAGAAGAGGCCGCGGGCATAGACTTCCAGCTTGTCCGAAACTTCGTAGCGCGCCTTGCCGTAGAAGCTGAAGCGCTCGAACGGCGTCGTGTAGACGTTGAACGGGTTGAAGTTGAACGCGTTGTAGAAGGGCACGAGGCTCGAGCCGTCGGGCGAGATCTGGAAATCGTCGGTCGCGGTCGAAATGCCGGTCGGCGACGAGGTGAACGAGTCACCCGACGACACGCCGGTGGCCGACGAAATGGTGAATTCGCCGAACGGACGCGCACCGAAGTACAGCGGATCGGCTTCCTGGTAGCTGACGGCCAGGACGGCGTTACCGCGGCCATCGTCGAAGTTCGCACCGAGAACGAGGTCGGCACGGAAGACGTTGGTGTCGCCGCGTTCGCTGATCTGTTCGCTGATGGTGGCGTCGAGGCCGGCGAAATCCTGCTTCGTGACGAAGTTCACGACGCCCGAAACCGCGTCTGCACCATAGCTGGTCGAAGCGCCGCCGGTCAGGACGTCGACGCGTTCGATCAGCGCGACGGGGATGTTGTTAAGGTCGACGATGCCCGAGAAGCTCGACGGCGCGAGGCGCTGCGAGTCGAGAAGGACGATGTTGCGGTTCGCGCCGAGGCCGCGAAGGTCGACGCGGGCGCTGCCGACGGTGCCGTTGTTGACGTTGCCGCCAAGGTTCGGCGTCACGCCCGGCAGTTCGCGCAGGAGCTGTTCGGCGTTGTTGGTCTGGCGAAGCGCGACTTCGTCGGCGCCGATCACGGCGACGGGCGACGAGCTTTCGAGGTTCGGGTTGCGAATCAGCGTACCGGTGACGACGATTTCGGCGCTGCTGGCCGTGTCTTCAGCCGGTGCGTCCTGCGCGAAGGCAGGAGCCGAAACCAGCGCAACGCTCATGACGAGCGGCGCGGCGCCGAGCTTCAGCTTGGAATATTGAGTTTTCTTCACAGTGCAGTCCCTTGCTACTGATGGATGAACTACCTGGACCCCCGTTGCGACGGCAAAAGCCGGCACGTAAATGCCCCGATAGCGTGCGGGATGGCTTCTCGTTCATCGGGAGTAAAGGAAATTCCCGCCGCTTTCCGTCGTTTCAAAAGCCATTGTGACGTATTTGCAACAAGTGCGGGACGCGGCGAAATACAATGCGCGAAAAGCGCAGCCTTCACGACATTTTGTTTCATCGGTTACGAATTCGCGGGCAAGGTCCGCAGGGCTCAGCGCGCCACTGGCCCCGCGAGTTTTCCGGGATCGAGGCGGGCGTCGCGCCATTTCAGCCCCCAGTGCATATGCGGTCCGGTGGCGCGCCCGGTGCGCCCCACCGTGCCCAATTGCTGCCCCTGGACGACGCGGTCGCCGACCTTCACGTCGAGCCGCTGGCAATGGAGGAAAGCGCTGCTCAGGCCCATGCCATGGTCGACGATCAGCAGATTGCCTTCGAGCGTGAAGGGGGCGCTCGCCGCCAGCGTCACGACCCCATCGGCGGGCGCCACGAACGGCGTGCCCGCGGGCACCGCGACGTCGGTGCCGCTGTGATAGCTGCCCGGCTTGCCCTGATACACGCGCTGCGAGCCGAAGAAGCCCGACAGGCGCCCGGCGACCGGCCAGCGGAACGCCTGCCGCCAGCCGTCGGATTCGACCGGCACGCTGCGCGCGGCGGCGATCTGCGCGAGTTCGGCGGGCCGCCGTCGCTCGAAATCGGCGTCGCTCGACGCGCTGCCGCGATACGGCGCGTTGATATGCTCGAGCCGCCAGCTGCCCGGCGCAACCGCGATGGCGCGCTCGACCGTGCGCCCGTCGGCCAGCGTCGCGACCAGCCGCGCGGTCACCGGAGCATCGCGGTCGAACGCGATCAGGAAGCCGCCGTCGGCCACGACCGGAATCGGCTTTCCGTCGAGCGCGAGTGCGCGCGTGTCGCTCGGCACCCGCCCGACCATCGCCGCGCCCTGTTCGGCGATTCCCGAAAGCGTGAAGTCCCGCCGCGCCGGCGCACGCGGCGGCGCCGGAACCGGGGTGGTCACGGGGCCAGATACCCCCGACGGGCGCGGTGCCGGCTTCGCCTCGGTCTCGGCGGCCGGGACGCAACCGGCAGCGACGATCAGAAGCGCAAGCGCCGTTCCGTGCCGCCGCCAATCCTTCACAAAGCTCATGCCCGGCGCGCAGCGTCCAGTTCGGCCTGCACCGAAATCTCGGCGGTCGCATAGGGCTCCTGCCGCGCGACCGACCAGTAGCGCAGCTCGTCGAGCCCGATCGGAGCGCCGCTCACCGCGCACAGCACATGGTCGCCGGGCGCGAGGACGCGAAAACCGTTCGGTCCGTACTGCAGGCGGGCAAGGCGGTTGCGGCTGGCGATCAACATGATTCTCTATCCATTCGGCGGTACGTCGTTGCGGCGACTATAACAGCATCGCGCCACGCAGCCACCCCCGGAAGCTCAGAAAAGCTCGCCCTGCCCTCGCTTCGGCTCCGCCGGCGGCACTTTGCGGACCGGCTTCGGCGCGGCAGGAGACGGCGCATCATCGCCGCCGATCGCGACCGGCACCTCGCCATCGGCGAACTGCAGCTGCAGATGCCCGGCAGCACGCGCCTTCGCCGCCGTCGTCACGATCGCGCCACCGCTATCGCGCACCATCGCATAGCCGCGCGACAGCAGCGCGCGCGGATCGAGACTGTCGAGCAACCGCCCCAATCCCTCCAGCAGCGCGCGGTCGCGGTCCCAGCGCCGCGCGAGCAATGCGGGCCGCAGCGCCGCACCGCGCGTCGCAAGCCGTTCCGAAATCACCGCCAGCCGGTGGCGCTGACTCCGGTCGAGCCGATCGCCCGCATCGTCGAGCCGCTGGCGCTGCGGCGCGTAAAGCGCGTCGCGCTTCGGCAAATGCCGCGCGAGTGCGGTCAGTCGCTCGCCTGCCAGCGCCTGATGCCGGTTCGCCGCGCCGATGATGCGCCCGTTCCACGTCGCGAGCTGCGACATCAGTTCGGCGCGCACCGGCACCGCCATTTCGGCCGCGGCGGTCGGGGTCGGGGCGCGCACGTCGGCAGCATAGTCGGCGAGCGTCACATCGGTCTCGTGCCCGACCGCGCTGATCGTCGGGATGCGGCAATCGGCGATCGCGCGCACGACAATTTCCTCGTTGAACGCCCACAGATCCTCGATCGATCCGCCGCCGCGCGCGACGATGACCAGATCGGGGCGCGGCACCCGCCCGCCGGGTTCGATGGCGTCGAAGCCGCGGATCGCATTCGCAACCTGCGCCGCCGCGCCGTCACCCTGCACGAGCACCGGCCAGACGATCACATGCGTCGGGCAGCGGTCGGCGAGCCGATGAAGGATATCGCGGATCACCGCGCCGGTCGGCGAGGTCACGACCCCGATCGTGCGCGGCAGATAGGGCAGCCGGTCATATTTGCGCCCGCGGTCGAACAGCCCCTCGGCGCCGAGCCGCGCCTTCAGTTTCTCGAAGAGCAGCATCAGCGCGCCTTCGCCCGCGACCTCGAGCGTATCGACGACGAGCTGATATTTCGACCGCCCCGGATAGGTGGTGAGCTTGCCCGTCGCGATCACTTCGATCCCGTCCTCGGGACGGAAGGCGAGGCGCCCCGCCTGCCCCTTCCACATCACCATGTCGATCAGCGCATTATCGTCCTTCAGCGCTGCGTAGAAATGCCCCGACGCCGCGCGTTTCGTCCCCGACAGCTCACCCCGCACGCGCACGCGCGCGAAGCCATCCTCGACGGTGCGCTTGATCGCCGCCGACAATTGGCTGACCGACAAGGCAGGCGCATTGTCGCCGGGCGCCGCCTCGGCTAACAGCCGCGCTTCGGTGCCATCGTCGGACGCCGTATCGGGAAAAGGGACTGACATGAATATCCTGCTGGTCGGATCGGGGGGCCGCGAACATGCGCTCAGCTGGCAGTTGGCACAATCGCCAAGCTGCGCCAAGCTCTATGCCGCACCGGGCAACCCGGGGATCGAGCTCTATGCCGAATGCGTGCCGATCCCGGTCGACGACATCGACGGGCTGATCGCCTTCGTAAAGGCGCATGCGATCGATTTCGTCGTCGTCGGCCCCGAAGCGCCGCTCGTCGCGGGCCTCGCCGACCGCCTCGCCGCGATCGGTATTCCCGCTTTCGGTCCGAGCGCCGCCGCCGCGCGGCTCGAAGGCTCGAAGGGCTTCACCAAGGATCTCTGCGCGCGGGCATCGATCCCGACCGCGGCCTATGTCCGCTGCACCAGCGCCGAGGAAGCGCTTGCCGTCCTCGAAGGCTTTTCGATCCCCGTCGTGATCAAGGCCGACGGCCTCGCCGCGGGCAAGGGTGTGATCATCGCCGAAACGCAGGCCGAAGCCGAAGCGGCGATCGACGACATGTTCGACGGCGCCTTCGGCAGCGCGGGCGCCGAGGTGGTGATCGAGGAATTTATGACCGGCGAGGAAGCGAGCTTCTTCGCGCTCTCGGACGGCACCGACGTCATCGCCTTCGGCAGCGCGCAGGACCATAAGCGCGTCGGCGACGGCGATGTCGGGCCGAACACCGGCGGCATGGGCGCTTACAGCCCCGCCCCCGTGCTCACCGCCGATCTCGAAGCCGCGGTGATGGATCGTATCATCCGCCCGACAGTTAAGACGCTCGCAGCCGAGGGCACGCCTTATGTCGGCGTGCTGTTCGCCGGCCTGATGCTCACCGGCGAAGGCCCGAAACTGATCGAATATAATTGCCGCTTCGGCGACCCCGAGTGCCAGGTGCTGATGATGCGCTTCAAGGGCGATTTCGCCGCGCTGCTCCACGCCGCGGCAAGCGGGACGATCGCAACCGCCGAGACGCCGGCCTTTTCGCACGACTATGCGCTCACCGTCGTGATGGCGGCCCGCGGCTATCCGGGCACCCCCGAAAAGGGCGGCGCGATCCACCGCATCGCCGATGCCGAAGCGGGCGGCGTGCGCGTCTTCCACGCCGGCACCGCGCGCGAGGATCGCACGCTCGTCGCCGCCGGCGGCCGCGTGCTCAACGTCACCGCGACGGGCAAAAGCGTCACCGAGGCGCAGGCGCGCGCCTATGCCGCGGTCGACAGGCTCGACTTCCCGAGCGGTTTCTGCCGCCGCGATATCGGTTGGCGCGAGGTCGCGCGCGAAGCGGAGTGACGTTTTCGGGCGAGCAAATTCATGGTGGCCCGCTCGTTAAGGTAGACCCGGCGCATAAGCCCGCATAGGCTGACCGAAAATCAGGAGTGGAGACAATCGTGGCCTGGCTTCAGGAAAATTACATAATCGCGGTCGTCGGTCTCGTCGTCGCCGTCGTGCTGCTCTGGTGGCTGTTCGGCCGGTCGAAGCCCGAAGAGATTGCGCCGCCGTCGGTCGAGCCCGCCAAGCCCGCCAAGCCGCTCGAACCGGTGAAGCCCGAAATCATCGCCGCCGAACCCGCACGCTTCAAGCCGATCGAACCCAAAGCGCCGCCCGTCGCGCCGGTCGCGCCGCCGCCGGCGCCCGAACCCGCCGCCAAGGCGCCGCCCGCCACGCCTGAGCCCGCACCTGTCGCGGAACCGGCTGCGGAGGCCCCGCCTCCCGCACCCAAACCCGCGGCGAAGCCGAAAGCGACCGCAAAACCCGCAGCGAAGAAAACCGCTGCCAAGGAACCGGCGGCGAAACCCGCTGCAAAGCCTGCGACAAAGCCGGCCGCCAAGCCCGCAGCCAAAAAGGCTGCAAAACCCGCCCCCGCCAAGGCCGCCGCGGCCATCCCCGAAGAACCGACCGTTCCACCGCCGCCCGCCGCGAAGCCCGCTCCGGCACCGGCTCCGGCGAAAACGGGAGCGGATAATCTGCAATTGCTGAAGGGCGTCGGCCCCAAGCTCGCCGTTCTTTTGAGCGGTCTCGGCGTCACCAGCTTCCAGCAGATCGCCGACTGGACCGACGCCGACATCGCGCGGATCGACCCGCAGCTCGGCGCCTTCCAGGGCCGTATCGCACGCGACAATATCGTCGATCAGGCGGGCTATCTCGCGCGCGGCGACAAGGCCGGCTTCGAAGCGAAATACGGTGCGCTGGGGAGCGAGCTATAAAACCGGTTTCGACCGATGGTGGTCGCTCACCGATGGTCATTCGCGGCCCGAAACCGGCCGTGCATTCAGTGGCAATCGAAAGCTGAATGACCAAATCGTCAGTTAGCTGCCCTTGACCCCGATTGAGACGACGCTAGCCTCTCTTGGATGATAACAGCACGCCTGTACTGCTTCGGCTACGAGACACCAGCGCAGTTTGAGAATAACGCCCGTCACGGTTGGGATGATGAAGATAGCGCGGCTGTCTGGATCGCCGCGGCGTCAGAAGAGGCTGCTCTAGATTGGGGGCGATCCATCGCCGAGGAGTTTGTGTCTTTCTTGTTCAAGTGCGATGGTAAGGAAGGATATTCATGGGCAGGAGAGAATTTCGCTAGCTGGATCGAAACCGATCCTAACATTTTAGCTCATGCACTAGAGTTTCCGGCCGTTTCGGTGGGTGAAATGCCGGACTTTAACATTCTGTCCGGCAGAGCTTAAACTCCGCAAATAGCACCATTGGTGCTGGATACTTTTCCCCTAGAAGCGTCAGCAATCGTCGATCCGTTCCCCAAAAGCAGACAATTCGCTCACCACCCCAAAGCAGACCTTCGAATAACGCTTTCCTACATTATCCGACCATGCTTCAAACTGGTCGATGGAACAAAGCCCCCCGCCCGCCGAGCTGCTCGCCGGCACAGTCCTCGCCTTCCAGCCCGTCCCGCAGCAACGCCGCCGCGCCGACGGATGGACGCCCGAAACGCAAGCCAATTTCATCCGCGCGCTCGCAGCGATGGGCTCGGTCGGAAAGGCCGCCCATGCCGTCGGCATGGGCCGTGCGTCCGCTTACCGCCTCCGCGAACGGAACGCAGCGGCAAGTTTCGCTGCTGGTTGGGAACGCGCGATTGCGATGGGACGCACGCACCAGTTCAGCATCGCGATGGACCGCGCCCTCAATGGGGTCACGATCGTCCGCGTCCTGAAGGGCGGCGCCATCGATGTCAGCGGCGGCCCGGACATGACGGTCGTTCACGCCGCGCTGCGCGACGAGGCGATGCCCCCGCACCTCCTTAAAGCGACAAAGGAGACAGAATGACCGCGAACGTCCGTATCTTTTGTTGCTTTAAGACCGAAATCGGCCCGAGGTCATTCGTCCTCGTCGTCCTTGGGTTTCGACAATTCGGTGACGAGCAGCTTGTCGATCTTGCGCCCGTCCATGTCGACGATCTCGAAGCGCCAGCCCTTGTCGGTGAATTTCTCGCCTTCGGTCGGCAGATGCTTCAGGATCGCAAGGACGTGCCCCGCGGCGGTCGCATAATCGCGGTCCTCACCGAGTTCGATCCCCAGCCGTTCGGCCATCTGGTCGGCGGGCATCGAGCCCGCGATCAGCAGGCTGCCGTCGTCGCGCTCGACGACGAAGGGTTCGCTGCCGATATCCTGGTCCGATGCGAATTCGCCGGCGATCGCCGACAAAAGGTCGGCGGGCGTCACCAGCCCGTCGAAATGACCATATTCGTCATGGACGAGCAGCATCGGCACCTCGGCCGCGCGCAGCCCCTCGAGCGCATCCATCGCGTCGATCTGGTCGTGGATGACCTTCGCCGGACGCATCAATTGCTCGAGGTCGATCACCTCGCCGCGGAACAGCGCCGCCGCGATGTCGCGCGCCTGCACCACCCCGACGATATCGTCGACCGACCCGCGCGCGACCGGCAGGCGGCTGTGCGGCGTTTCGACCAGCTTGTCGCGGACGCCGCGCGCGTCGAGCGAGATATCGATCCAGTCGACATCCTTGCGCGGCGTCATCACCTCGCGCACCGGCCGGTCGGCGAGGCGCACGACGCCCGAAATGATCGCGCGTTCGCTTTCCTCGATCACCCCCGACTTCGAAGCCTCGGCGACGATCAGGTGCAGTTCCTCGGCCGTCACCCGGTCTTCCGATTCGCGGTTGAGCCCGAGCAGGCGGAACACGAGCCCCGAACTATTGTCGAGCAGCCAGACGAGCGGCGCCGCGACGCGCGACAGCCAGTACATCGGGACGGCCACGAAGATCGCGATCCGCTCGGGCGAGCGCAGTGCGAACTGCTTGGGCACCAGCTCGCCCGCGATCAGCGAGAAATAGGTGGTGAGCGCGATGACCGCAGCGAAGCCCGCCGCTTCGGCGGTCTCGGCATCGAGGCTCAGCCAGGCGGCGAGCCGGTCGGCGACCGGCTGCCCTAGGCTCGCGCCCGAATAGGCGCCGGTCAGGACGCCGATCAGCGTGATGCCGACCTGCACCGTCGACAGGAAACGCCCGGGATCGGAAGCGAGCTGGCGCGCAATCTTGGCGCCGCGGCTGCCGCGCTTCTCGGCCGCCTGCAGCCGCGGGTCGCGCGACGAGACGATGGCGAGTTCGGACATGGCGAAAACGCCGTTGAGGAGGACGAGGATCGCGATGATCGCAACGTCGGACCAGGGAAAAGGGCTCATCGGGCGGTCGTGCGGCGCGTCGGCGCCCGGCCCCTGTCAGCGTCGGTCATGTCAGCCCTATAGGCGAAAGTCATCGCAATGCACAATGGCACACACCTGAACACCCGGCTCATCGATCGTTCAGCCGGATTCTGGAACCAGATCGCCAGCCATATGTTATCCGCACGACGGGCGGTATATGCAGGACCAGAGGCAACCGCCGAATAAAGGGAGCGAAAAGATGAATAGCAGGACGATCAAGCTCACCATCCTTACCAGCATCGGAGCGATCGCGCTGACCGGCTGCGTCACCGATCCGGTGACCGGCGAGCGCAAGATATCGAAAGCCGCGATCGGCGGCGTCGGCGGCGCGCTTGGCGGTTATCTGCTCGGCGACCTGATCGGCGGCAAGAACAGCCGCACCGAGGAAATCGTCGGCGCGGGCATCGGCGCGGTCGCCGGCGCGGGCGTCGGCTATTATATGGACCAGCAGGAAAAGAAGCTGCGCGAACGCACCGCGGGCACCGGCATCGATGTCGAGCGGCAGGGCGACCAGCTCGTGCTCAACATGCCCGGCGACGTCACCTTCGACCTCAACAGCGCGATGGTGAAATCGCAGTTCCGCAGCGCGCTCGACAATGTCGCCTCGACGCTCGCCGAATATCCGAGCACCTATATCGACGTTTACGGCCACACCGATTCGACGGGCAGCGACAGCTATAATCAGGGCCTGTCCGAGCGCCGCGCCTCCTCGGTCGCCGACTATCTCGCCGGTCGCGGCATCCAGCGCGCGCGCATGGCGACGCTCGGCTATGGCGAATCGCAACTGAAATGCTCGCCCGAACGCAGCGAGGCCGATTATCAGTGCAACCGCCGCGTCGAAATCCGCATCGCGCCGGTCACACAGGCCGACGTCAACGCGGCGCGCTGACAGGGTTCCATTCCCGTGGAAAAGAGAGGGCGTCGCCTGCGGGCGGCGCCCCTTTTTATCCGAGGCTGGGGAAGCTCGCCTTGAGCCCGTCGATCACGAACTGTGCCGCAAGCGCCGCGAGCAGCACGCCGAGCAGCCGGGTAATCACCGCTTCGCCCTTGTTGCCGATGAGGCGCATCAACGGCCCCGCCGACAGCAGCGCGGCAAGCGTCAGCAGCAGGACGAGCAACAGCGCGCCAAAAATCACGAACGCACGGTCGAGCCCGTTGTTCTGCGACACGAGCAGCATCACCGATGCGATCGATCCCGGTCCGGCGAGCATCGGCATCGCCATCGGAAACACCGACACATCCTCGATCTCGGGGGTCGCCATGACCTTTTCGGCACGCTGCTCGCGCCGTTCGGTCCGCTTTTCGAACACCATGTCGATCGCGATGATGAACAGCATGATCCCGCCCGCGATGCGGAAACTGTCGAGATCGATGTGAAGGAAGCTCAACAGCGCTTCGCCGAACATCGCAAAGAAAACGAGGATCAGCCCCGCGATCACCGTGGCGCGGATCGCCATCGAACGGCGCTGCTGCGGGCTCGCCCCCGTCGTCAGGCTGGCATAGATTGGTGCGCAGCCCGGCGGGTCGATGACCACGAACAGCGTGACGAAGGCGGAGATGAAAAGATCGATCATGGCTGCTTGGGCGCCGCGACCTGATCGTCGATGACGGTCGCCATCGCCTTGCCGTCCCACAGACGGACCGTCAGGCGGCGCGACTTGTCGCCGCGAACGGTCGACGTCCAGCTCAGCGTCTGGTCGGGCGACAGGCCGACCGCCATATCCTCACCCTCGCCGCCCGCCTCGATCGGCACGGCGGGGCGCGATCCGCAGACCGCCTGCTTCGACGCAATGAAATCGGATGCCTCGCGCGGCGTCGCCAGCGCATCGCCATGGTCAAGCGTCCAGGCGAGCTTGCCCTTCTTGGGGTCGCGCAACCAGACCGTGGTGAAATAGCCGTTGGCCGGCCCCTTCTGCCAAGCACCGGTGGTGACACCGACATTGCCGTCGCAGCTGATATAGACCGCGTGCGGCTGCCACTTCACCGCCTCGGCGGGATCCTTCTGCGACTTCAGCCAGTCGCGCGCATTCACGCGCTGCGGCACGAACATCACGGCCTCGGGCGCCGCGGTTTCGCGAAACGCGGTCCACTGGCCTTTTTCCTGCGCAAGCCGCGCAAAGCCGATTTCGGCGGCGATGAAAGCGCTGGGATTCGCGGCGAGGGGGTCGCGTTCGCGTGCGATCACCGCGCCGCCCGCAATCATCGAAAGCGAAGTCGCCGCGATGGCCAGACGCCGCATCAAAAACCCTCCGGATCGACAAGCCCCGCGCGGCGATGCGCGGCGACGAGCGTATTGCGCAGCAGGCAGGCAATCGTCATCGGGCCGACGCCGCCGGGCACCGGCGTGATCGCATCGGCGACTGCCGCGGCTTCGGCATAGTCGACGTCGCCGACCAGCCGCCCTTTCGCCTCGCCTTCGCCAGCCGGCAGGCGATTGATACCCACATCGATCACTATCGCGCCCGGTTTTATCCAGTCGCCCTTCACCATCTCGGCGCGGCCGACCGCGGCCACGACAATGTCGGCACGGCGGACGAGGTCGGGCAGATCGCGGGTGCGGCTATGCGCCATGGTAACGGTGGCATTCGCGCCGAGCAGCAATTGGCCCATCGGCTTGCCGACGAGGATCGAACGCCCGACGACGATCGCATCCTTGCCCGACAGGTCGCCGAGCCGGTCCTGCAACAGCAACAGGCAGCCATAGGGCGTGCATGGCACCATGCCCGGGATGCCGAGCGCGAGCCGTCCGGCGCTGACCGGCGTCAGTCCGTCGACATCCTTGTCGGGGTGAATTGTGGCCACCGCCGCCTGTTCGTCGAGATGGCCGGGAAGCGGCAATTGCAGCAGGATGCCATCGACCGCCTCATCGGCATTGAGCTGGCGCAACAGGGCCTCGACCTCGTCTTGTGTCGCAGTCGCGGGCAGGCGGTGCTCGAAGCTTGCCATGCCGGCCGCAACGGTCGCCTTGCCTTTCGACCCCACATAGACCGCGCTCGCCGGATCGTCGCCGACCAGTACGACCGCAAGGCCAGGCGCGCGGCCGGTTGCAGCCTCGAATGCCGGAACCGCTTCGGCGATCCGCGCGCGCAGGCTCGCGGCGAAGGCCTTGCCGTCGATCATGTGCGCGCCGTCGGCCATGTCAGATTGCCCCGCTGTTCATGCCGAGCGTATAAAGATAGGAAATCACCGGCCCCTGCAGGATGATGATCAGGATCAGCACCACCATCGGGGTCAGATCGAGCCCGCCGAAGTCGGGCATGATACGGCGGAAGGGGCGGTAGAGCGGTTCGGTGATCCGTTCGAGGACCTGCCAGAGCTGGTTCACGAAATCATTATGCGTGTTGATAACATTGAAGGCGATCAGCCACGACATCACCGCCTGCACGATGATGATCCACCACAGGATGTTGAGGAGGATCGACAGGATTTGAAGAAACATCAGATACATTGGGGGCTCCGGCCGGAAGGTCGAGAAAAGCGCTTTTAGCGGTGAATGAGCGTCCCCGCACCCCTTGCGGTGAAAATTTCCAGCAACATGGCGTGCGGGATGCGGCCATCGAGGATGACCGCGGCTTCAACTCCTGCATCGACCGCGGCCACGCAGGTTTCGACCTTGGGTATCATGCCGCCGGTGATCGTGCCGTCGGCCTTGAGCGTGTCGATCGCCGAACGGTCGAGGTCGGTCAGCAGCGCCCCCGATTTATCAAGCACGCCCGCAACGTCGGTCAGCAGGAAGAAACGTTTCGCGCCGATCGCGCCCGCGATCGCGCCCGCCATCGTGTCGGCGTTGATATTATAGGTCGCGCCATCGGCACCGAGCGCGACGGGCGCGACGACCGGAATGAAATTGTCGTTCGCCAAATTGGTCAGGATCGTCGGGTCGACCGCAACGGGTTCGCCGACAAAGCCGAGATCGACATGGCGCTCGATCCCCGAATTGGGATCGGGTTCGGTGCGGCGAACCTTCTCGGCAAGGACAAGATTGGCATCTTTCCCCGAGATACCGACCGCACGGCCGCCGAGCCCGGCGATCCAGCTGACGATTTCCTTGTTGATCTTGCCCGCGAGGACCATTTCGGCGACTTCAGCGGTCGCAGCGTCGGTGACGCGCAGGCCGCCGACGAAGGTCGATTCGATCCCGAGCTGCTTCAGCATCCGGCCGATCTGCGGGCCGCCGCCGTGCACGACGATCGGGTTGATGCCGACCGCCTTCAAGAGCACGACATCCTCGGCAAAATCGCGCTGTGCCTCGGGATCGCCCATCGCATGACCGCCATATTTGATCACGAAGGTCTCGCCGGCATAACGCTGCAGATAGGGCAGCGCCTCGACGAGCGTTTCGGCCTTGGCGAGCAGGTCGGGCATTTTCGAAGGATCGGTCATCGATATCATCCGGCGTTCTTCGCATCGAGGCTGCGGCCGAGTGCAACCAGCCCGGTGATGACGAAAGGAATGACGAGCACCGACAGCGCGACCTTGGCGAGCATCTGTCCGCCCATCAGGTTGGCGATCGGGAACACGCCGTAAAAGGCGATGGTGACGAACAGCAAAGTATCGACGATCTGGCTGAGCGCGCTGGCGATCGCGCCGCGGATGGCGATCCATGTCGCCCCTGTGCCGGCGCCTTCGCGTCCGCGAAGCTTCGAAAAGATCGTGACGTTCAGGAATTGCGACGTGCCATAGGCGACGATACCCGCCGCCATCAGCCGCGGGCTTTGCCCGAGGATCATGTCGAACGCCGCGAGCCGCTCGGGCTGCATTTCGGGCGACGCCGGGAGCGCGAGGACCAGCGCGGTGAGCATGATCGAAAGGACCAGCGGCACGAAACCCCAGAGCACGAGGCGGTTCGCGACCGACTGGCCATGCAGTTCCGACACCGCGCTCGACAGCGCGACGAGGATCAGGAAGGCGAAGATACCCGCTTCGACCGCCAGCCAGCTGCCGAGGGCGACCTGCTTGTTCCCGAGCACCCCGGCGAGCACGACCATGCCGCCGTAGACGATGCTGAACAGGAAGAGGGAAGGCGAAAGTGTGCGCGGCAGCGCCGCCGAGGTCGGTTCGGTCATGCCGCCCGATAGTCGCTTTTGCGGGCGCTGGAAAGACCGCGAAACAACGGCGGCGTCCCATCGCGACCCGGCTCATCCACGCCCGCCGGCACCGTGCATATTTCGCTGTCCTACGTTATCCGCGCGCCATAAGGTCGCCCGATGGCCAACGCCGACCGCTCCACCCAGTCCCCGCACCCTTTCATCGCCCGCCCCGCGAGCGAAACTGAGGGGGTGCGTAGCGTGACCTTCGTGACCTTTGAAATAAAATTACGCCGATCATCGAAGCGACCCGGCAGCGATCCCGGTATCGCCGCGCGCCCGTACCCACGCCCTGCCGCGGAGCTCTTGCCCCGGCGCCAAAGCCCGCTAGACAGGCCCATTAAACTTGCGGGGGACGCAGCTAAATTATGGAACGCCTGATCGGTCTGCTCGGCATTATCGCATTGCTTGCGATTGCCGTGCTTTTTTCGTCGAACCGCCGCTGGATTCGCCCGCGTATCGTCATCCCCGCTTTCCTGCTCCAGGCCGGTTTCGCCGTGCTCGTCATCGGCACGCCATGGGGCCGCGCGGTGATCCAGGCCATGTCGAACGGCGTATCGAATCTGCTGAGTTATGCTGACGAGGGCACGAAATTCCTGTTCGGCGAGGTGCTGACGCAGGCGCCCTATGGCAAAGCCGTCTTCGCGATCGGCGCGCTGCCCGTGATCATCTTCTTCGCCTCGCTGATCTCGGTCCTCTATTATCTCGGGATCATGCAGTTGATCATCAAATGGGTCGGCGGTGCGATCCAGAAGGTTACCGGCATCACCAAGGTCGAAAGCCTCGGCGCCGCGGCGAACATCTTCGTCGGCCAGTCCGAATCGCCGCTCGTCATCCGGCCCTATCTTGCCGGCCTGACCCCGCCGCAGCTGTTCACCGTGATGACGGTCGGCATGGCCGGGGTCGCGGGGACGATCCTCGGCGCCTATGCCGGAATGATCGGCCCGCACCTCCTGCCCTATCTGCTCGCCGCGAGCTTCATGTCGGCGCCCGGCGGCATCTTGATGGCCAAGATCATGATGCCCGACGATCCCAAGGATATCGGCATCGAACCCGTCGTGATGCCCGAGGCAAGCCACGACGAGGAAAAGCCCGCGAACATCATCATGGCAGCGGCACAGGGTGCACAGACCGGCGTCAAGCTGGCGGTTGCGGTCGGCGCGATGGTCATGGCCTTCGTCGCGCTCGTTGCTCTCGCCAACGGCATTCTCGCCGGGATTGGCGGCTGGTTCGGCATCGACGGCCTGTCGTTCCAGGCAATCATCGGCGCGATCTTTCGCCCCGTCATGTGGCTGATGGGCGTGCCGTGGGAGGAAAGCGCGACCGTCGGCGGGCTGTTCGGCAGCAAGGTCGTGCTCAACGAATTCGTGGCCTTCATCGACCTTGGCCGGGCGCAGGGCGACATGTCGATGGCAGCGGTCGCGATCGCGACCTTTGCGCTTTGTGGTTTCGCCAATTTCAGTTCGATCGCGATCCAGATGGCGGTGACCGGCGGGCTTGCGCCGAACCAGCGCCCGATGATCGCCAAGCTGGGCCTGAAGGCGCTGCTGGCGGGCAGCCTGTCGAACCTGATGTCGGCAGCGCTCGCGGGGTTGATGCTCGGCATCGCGCCGCCGCTTGCCAAACCCGTGCCGGCCACCCCCGTTGCACCGGTCGCATCGCCCGAGGCCGCGCCCGCGCTGCCCGCCGCAAAGGCTCCTTAACGCGGAGCGCCTCATCGCCCCGAGGATTTGGGAGAATTTGCAAGCTGCCCGCGAATGCCGTAAACTCAGGGATATAACGAATCCCGGGTCGCGTTCGCAAAATGGGAGGCTGTGATGAAAACCGCTTATCGTTTGTCGATCGTTGCCGCGGTTGCGGCGTCGATAGGGGCGGGGTTCCTCGCCACCTCATACGCGCAGACCGCCGAAACCGAACGATACCGCCCCGAGCGCCCCCCGGAAGCCACCATCTATCGCGATGCGGGCTATCGCGGCCCCGCGGTGTTCATCGGCGAAGAAAAGCCGAACCTTGGCCTCGCCTGGCCGGTCAATTCGATCCGCGTTCCGAACGGACGCTGGGAACTATGCGAGAAGACCCGCTTTCGCGGCAATTGCCGGACGGTCGATCGCGACACGCCGATGCTCAACAACGTCCTGCGCGGCCTGACGATCCAGTCGATCCGTCCGGTCGGCGGCGGTGGCGGCTGGAACCCCAACCCGCCCGCCAATGACCAGGTCGCGCGCGGCAATTTCGCCGAATTCCATACGCAGCCGTCCGAGCGAAACTATCGGGTACTTGCCTGCACCAGGGGTTCGGCGACCGCCAATTGCGCCGCGCAGGCGGCCGATACCTGGTGCCGTTCGATCGGCTGGAACGGGTCCGCGCGCGAACATATGGAAACGATCAACGGTCGGGTATACCTCGCCGACGTCCTTTGCGTCCGGTCGGGCTATTAAGGGGAAATGGGGATGAAAACGACGACATTTTTCGCAGCCGGCGCTGCGATCCTCGCACTCGCGGCCTGTTCGTCGGTACCGCGCAACACCGGGACCAGCTATGATTGCAACCGCGGCACCAAGCTGAAGGTCGATTATGTCGGCAGCACAGCCATCGTCCGTGTCAACGGCATGCGATCGATGGTGCTGAAACAGACCCCGTCGACCGGCGGGGCGGTGTACGAGAACAAGAAGGGCGCGCGGCTCCAGCGCAGTGGCAATGAGGTGACATGGAACACCGCGCTACGTTCGGCGCCCGAAAGCTGCCGGGTCGTCTATACCCCGCTCTGACGGCGGGACTCAGGGGCGGGCCGGCGCCTTGCAGCCGCGTTCGAGACCGACACCTTTCAGGAAACCGCGGCGCACCGTGCCCGCATAGACGGCGAGCGCGTACCGACGCCGTTCGGCATTGGCGCCGGTGACTTCGCCGATAAGGCCGCGAAAGGGGATGATCGACCCCGCCACATTTCCTGCAACGCGGCCGGCGGTTTCCTCGCGCTTCTTGGCACGGCTCTTGTCGACCTGTTCATTAACGTCCGCACCGAGCACCTCGTTGAGCTCGCCGACTTCGCGGATGATCGCAGCGCATTTGCCCATTCCGTCGAGCGAATAGGGATTTTCCTGGATCGCCAACAGTTTCGGTGGAACCTCCTTGCCATCGAACGGCTCGGTCACGTCGTTGGCGGTATCCTTGATCGTCGATTCTTCGGGAGCCCCCTGCTGGGCATGAACGGGGACGACCAAGGCTGCGGCGGCGAGGCAGATCAGAATGGGACGGCGCATCGACTTTCCCCTGTTGCGGTTAATGAACCAACGCACAGCAGCCCAAACGGCTGCGACCCTGCCGTCCTATATCGATTTTCGACCATCCGGTAGCCGCGTTCCGCACGCACCCCGCTGGCCCGGCGCCAGCCTTACCGCGTCGGCACGGGCGCCTCACCCGTCCAGTCATAAAAGCCGCGACCCGCTTTCTTGCCGACCCAGCCGGCATCGACATATTGGACGAGCAGCGGCGCCGGGCGGAATTTGGGATCGCCTGTACCGCTGTAGAGCACGCGGATGATTTCAAGGCAGGTGTCGAGACCGATGAAGTCGGCGAGCGTGATCGGCCCCATCGGGTGATTGAGGCCGAGCCGGCAGCCGGTGTCAATGTCCTGCATCGTCGCAACGCCCTCGCCGAGCGCAAAGATCGCCTCGTTGATCATCGGCATCAGCACACGATTGACGATGAAGCCCGGCGCATCATTGGCATGGACGATTTCCTTGCCGAGCCCGCGGCCGAACGCTTCGACCTTCGCCAGCGTATCGTCGCTGGTCGCAAGGCCGCGGATCAGTTCGATGAGGCCCATGACGGGCACCGGATTGAAGAAGTGGACGCCGATGAAACGCGCCGGGTCGGGTGCGGCCTGCGCAAGGCGGGTGATCGGGATCGAGCTGGTGTTGGTCGCGAGGATCGCCGTGTTCGAAAGATGCTTGCCGACATTCGCGAAGATCGACCGCTTGATCTCTTCGCGCTCAGTCGCTGCCTCGATCACCAGATCAGCGGGGGCAAAGGCGTGATGCTCCTCGACGGGCCTGATTCGGTCGAGCAGCGCATCGACGTCGGCCTGGCTCATCTTTTCCTTGGCGACGAGCCGGTCGAGGCTCTTCGCGATTCCGGCCTTGCCCGCTTCGGCACGGAAAAGATTGATGTCAAAAAGCAGTACGTCATGGCCCGCGGCGGCCGATACCTGCGCGATACCCGCGCCCATCTGGCCCGCGCCAATCACCCCGACGATCATAATCTTCCTTTCGCTGCTTCGTGCCCGCGCCACTAGGCGCTGGGCGGCCTGCGTCAAGGGGCGGATCGAAAGGCGGTGGCTTCGGCTAGGATCAGCGCAAAGGCGGGATCGGCGTCGTCCCACGTCGCGATCGGGGTCCACCCGCCCGCCCGGAGCAAGAGATTCGCGTCGCGCGGACCATATTTATGGCTGTTCTCGCTGTGAATCGTTTCGCCCTTCATCATCGCATAGCGCCGGCCATCGATCGAAAATTCGACGTCGCAGGCAGCCACCAGGTGCATTTCGATGCGCGCATGCACATCGTCCCAGACCGCGCGATGGCTGAAATTTTCGACCGGGATGTCGCCGCCGAGTTCGCGGTTGATGCGTTCGAGCAGGTTGAGGTTGAACGCTGCCGTCACCCCCGCCGGATCGTCATAGGCGAGTTCGAGAATCACAATATCCTTGATGCGGTCGATCCCGATCAGCATCAGCGAACCGTCGCCGAGCGCCGCGCGCCAGTTGCGGAGCAGGTCGATCGCGGTGCGCGCGACCATGTTGCCGATCGTCGAGCCGGGAAAGAAGCCGAGTTTCGGGAGAGGACAGATTTCGCGCGGCAGGTCGACGCGCTGGGTGAAGTCTGCCTCCACCGGATAGATCGGGAGTTGGGGAAAGCGCGCGGCGAGCGCATTCGCGCTATCGCGAAGGAAGTCGCCCGAAATGTCGACCGGCACATATGCCGAGGGTTCGATCGCGTCGAGCAGCAAGGGAGTCTTGGCCGAACTGCCCGAACCCAGTTCAACGACAGCCCGGCCCGCGCCGATCGCTGCGGCCATGTCGGCGGCGTGACGGACAAGCAGGCCGGTCTCACTGCGCGTCGGATAATATTCGGGAAGCGCGGTGATATCCTCGAACAGCGCCGAGCCGGTCGCGTCGTAGAACCACCGCGCGGGAATCGCCTTCTGCTGCTGAGACAGCCCGGCATGGACGTCGGCGCGGAAAGCGATATCGACGCCGGCGTCGTCGGCCGAAACCTGACGAAGATTGCGCACAACGCCCATGTCAAAGATCCTTGGCAAGGCGCAGGCCGGTGAATTGCCAGCGCTGGTGGGGGTAGAAGAAATTGCGGTAGGCGGCGCGTACATGGCCGCGCGGCGTCGCGCAGCTGCCGCCGCGCAGCACGAACTGGCCGCTCATGAACTTGCCATTATATTCGCCGACCGCGCCGGGCGCGGCGCGGAAGCCGGGATAGGGGCGATAGGCGCTGCCGGTCCATTCCCACACGCTGCCGAACATCTGTTGCAGGTCGGTGTCGCTGTCGGCGGGCGTCGGCTTCACTGGTCCTGCGGCATCGAGTTGCTGTCCGCCGTGCGGGTCGAAGGCCGCTGCGGCTGCTTCCCATTCAAACTCCGTCGGCAAGCGCGCACCCGCCCAGCTGGCGAAGGCGTCGGCTTCGAAAAAGCTGATGTGTGTGACCGGCGCGGCGGGATCGATTTCGCGCCAGCCCGACAGCGTGAACTGGCGGTCGCCGTCCCAATAGGCGGGGGTATCGATACTGTCGGCCTGCACCCATGCCCAACCGTCGCTGAGCCAGAGCGAGGGCGTGTGATAGCCGCCGTCGGCGACGAATTCCTGCCATTCGCCATTGCTCACCGGGCGGCTGGCGAGCGCGTGCGGCGTCAGCAACACCTCGTGGCGCGGTCCCTCGCAGTCGAAGGCGAAGCCGTCGCCGCCATGGCCGATCGAGACGATCCCTTCGACGCCCTTCACCCATTTCATGGCGCAAAACTGCCGAACTTCATTCGCGATCGGCGTGCCCCACACCGCCGGGCCGAGCGGGTTTTGCGCGAAGAGATGCTTGAGGTCGGTGAGCAGCAATTCCTGATGTTGCTGCTCGTGATGGATGCCGAGCTCGACGAGCGTCAGCACGGCCGCCGGCAGGTCGGGCAGCGCAGTCTGCACCGCGGCATCGACATGCGCGCGCCACACGCAGACCTCGTCGAGCGAAGGGCGCGTCAGCAGGCCGCGATGCGGGCGCGCGTGACGCGGCCCCTCGGCCTCATAATAGGAGTTGAAGAGAAAGGGATAGCGCGCATCGAAGGGCGCATAGCCCGGCACATGGTCGCGCAGGATGAAGGTTTCGAAAAACCATGTCGTGTGTGCAAGATGCCATTTGGCGGGCGAGGCGTCGGGCATCGACTGCGCGCTCGCGTCGGCATCGGAAAGCGGCGCGACAAGATCGAGCGACAGCCGCCGCGTCGCGGCGAAGCGGCGGGTCAGCGCCTCGATCGGGTCGGCGCGGGTCGAAGCATCGGTGCGGCTGGCCATGGTTAGACAATCCCCCGAGGTGTGATTCGGTTTCGCTGGCTGGCCAATTATGGTTACGCCGCGACGGAAAGTCTAGAACATTAAGGGAACATGGACACTCGCCGTCCCGCCGGACTCGATCCGGCATCCATTTTTCCAGCGTTGCAGAGGACCCCGGATCAAGTCCGGGGTGACGAATGGCGGGTCAACGCGTCGCGCCGGGTTTCCAGAGGATGTCGCCGCCCGCCACAGCGTTGAGATGGCGGGTGAGGACGAAGAGATGGTCCGACAGGCGGTTGAGATAGGTGAGCGCCTGGGGGTTGAGATCGCGGTCCGCGCCCGCCGCGACCGCGGCGCGTTCGGCGCGGCGCGCGATCGCGCGCGCAAGATGCAGCCGCGCCGCCGCTTCGGTGCCGCCGGGCAGGATGAAGCTGCGCAGCGCATCGAGATTGTCGTTCATCGCGTCGATCTCGTCCTCGAGCCGCGCGATCTGGCTCGGCACGATGCGTAGCGCCATCTCGTGCGGGCCGAAACCGAACTGAATGTCGGGGGGCGTCGCGAGGTCGGCGCCAAGGTCGAACAGCTCGTTCTGGATGCGCGACAGCATCGCGGCCTCATCGCTCGCCGGATCGAGCACGGCCGCGGCGATACCGATCGCGCTGTTCGCTTCGTCGACGTCGCCGATTGCCGCCATCAGCGCGTCGGATTTCGCGATGCGCGAACCGTCGACAAGGCCCGTCGTGCCGTCGTCGCCGGTGCGCGTGTAGATCTTGTTGAGCTTGACCATATTTGTCTGCCTAGCGGCGCCGCATACGCAAAGCGTTATTTGCCGGCGGCGAGCAGGCCGATCAGGACGAGCAGGATGATGGTGATCGCCTGCCATTTGACGCGCGACATCATCATCTTGTTCTGCATCACCTGATTCTCTTGCACCGTGCCTTCCATCTGGGCGCGGTGGCCCTGCGAGAAATAGAAGAGCCCGCGTGCGAGCGAGAAGAGGACGAAGCCGGCGGCAATCACGACGCCAAGGATGAGCAGGATTTCCATGCGCCCACTCTAGGGATTTTGCAGCGAATAGCCAGCGGGAAGCCGCCCGGCCGCCAAATCGGCGGCGAGCGACGGCCCGTCGATCCCGGCCACGCGGAGCGAAGCGAGCGACGCCGCCGCGTCACGTTTCGCGAGCCTTTTGCCGTCGGGACCGCAGACGAGCGCATGATGGCGATAGAGCGGGACGGAGAGGTCGAGCAGCGCCTGGAGCAGGCGGTGGACGTCGGTCGAGGCGAGGAGGTCGGCCCCGCGGATGATGTGCGTCACCCCCAGCGCGGCATCGTCGAGCGTGCTCGCGAGATGATAGGAAGCGGGCGCGTCCTTGCGCGCGAGCACGATGTCGCCATGCGCGGCGGGATCGGCCACGCGCAGCCCCTGCCCCGCCTCTTGCCAAAGGAGTTTGCCCGCCTCCGCGGTGGCGCGCCCCATGTCGAGCCGCCAGCAATGCGGCTCGGCCGCCATGCGGCGCGCACGCTCGGCATCCGGCAGGTTGCGGCAGGTCCCCGGATAGACGACACCCGAAGGCCCATGCGGTGCCGACAGGCTGGCGGCGATGTCGGCGCGCGTACAGAAACAGGGATAGACGAGACCCCGCGCGCGAAGATTGTCGAGCGCCGCCGCATAGCTGTCGAGCCGGTCCGACTGGCGTAGCGGGTCGCCGTCCCGATCGATCCCGAGCCATTCCAGATCGGCGAGCGCGGCCGCGACATGTTCCTCGCGCGAGCGGCTGCCGTCGATATCGTCGATGCGGATCAGGAAACGCCCGTTCGCGGCGCGCGCGGCGCCATGCGCGAGCACCGCGCTATAGGCGTGGCCGAGGTGCAGCTCGCCGGTCGGACTCGGAGCGAAACGCGTCTGCATATGCCGGTCCATGAATCCATATGCTGTGCCGAGTCAAAGCGAATCATTCCATATCTTGCGGACAGAAGCCCCCTTGACGTCAGAATCTGATAGGGCATGTAATGACAGTGTCATGCGCGGGAGGCAGTGGCGCGCCATCCCGTGAAGCAATGGGGGCAGCGTTTTCTAGCCATGTTCCATCCCGATCTTGCCCGGCATCCCGATAGCTGCCCGGCGCTCGTTCTCAACGCCGATTACACGCCGCTGAGCTATTATCCGCTGAGCCTCTGGCCCTGGCAGACCGCGGTCAAAGCGGTGTTCCTCGACCGGGTTACCATCGTGGAAAATTACGAACGCGAAATCCATTCGCCGACGCGGACGATGCCGATCCCGAGCGTCATTGCGCTGCGCCAATATGTGAAGCCGTCGGAGCATCCAGCGTTCACGCGTTTCAACCTGTTCCTGCGCGACCGTTTCGCGTGCCAATATTGCGGGTCGGGCAAGGATCTGACGTTCGACCACGTCGTGCCGCGCCGGCTGGGCGGGCGAACGACGTGGGAAAATGTCGCGACCGCCTGCGCGCCGTGCAACCTCAAGAAGGGCGGCCGCACGCCGCAGCAGGCGCATATGCCGCTTTATCGCCAGCCGTGGCGCCCGACGAGCTGGCAGCTGCAGGACAATGGCCGCGCCTTTCCGCCCAATTATCTCCACACAAGCTGGATCGACTGGCTCTATTGGGACGTTGAACTGGAAGGCTGACGGCCGCACAACAATCGGGACAGCATGGGTTCACCTCGATGGCACTAGGCGGCCGCCAACCATCGAAAAAAGGAGAAACATCATGGTTCGCGTCACCCGCGTCCTCGCCGCCAGTGCGATCGCCGCCCCCCTGCTCGCCGCCTGCGCGACGCTCATGCCGCCGTCCGAAGCGCCGGTGTCGGTCACCGGCAACATCACCTATCGCGAGCGCATGGCATTGCCCCCGACGGCGCAGGTCGAAATCCAGCTTTCCGACGTCAGCCTGATGGACGCACCGTCGAAGACGATCGCGCAGCAGTCGTTCACCGCCGACGGCCGGCAGGTGCCCTTCGCCTTTTCGCTGACCGTCGACGAGCGCAAGCTCGACCCGCGCGGCCGCTATTCGGTTTCGGCGCGCATCACCGACGCGTCGGGGAAGCTGATGTTCATCACCGATACGCATAATGGCGTGACCTTCGACGGCCGCCCGCGGATCGATATGGGCACGCTGGTCATGGTGCGGACGCGCTGACCGCATCAGCCCTGCTATTCGGAGCGGGGTCTTTGCGGCATCCCGTTCAGGGGCGCCTGCAAGTGAAGCGTGATGTTCCGCGCTTTCCATTCCCCCGCTCCGACGATTTTCAGACGCACGTTTTCGGGACCGTATTTTTCGATTTTGGCGATAATATTTCCGACCGCGCCGATGGTCGAGTTCTGCGTTGATCGCGACGTAATGGCCCAAATCGGCTCCATATCCACGCCCGAAGCCAATTCGAAAGCCACCGGTTCGCACTTCGGTTCGTTATAGTCGAACGCGAGGTTGGTATGACCATCGGAATAAATCGCAACCTCGGCAAACTCATAGGTTCGATCGATCACAAGGTCGCGAGCATCGCAAATGGATTGCGGATTTTGCCCGGCGCAAGCCGTCTGCAAAACCATCGGCAACAAAAGCATCGTCGGAAATAATGGCCGCACAGCCTCTCCTCTTCATGGGGACAGCATTAGGCGGTTAAGCTAGGCATAGCTATGCGCGGCTTGACCCTGCTTCTTCGCAGGTGCAGCAAGCTGGGCCCATGGGCCCGCCTATCCAGATCTCGCAAAATCCCGACATCCGCTATTTGGGGCGGATCCTCGGCGACGTCATCCGCGCCTATGGCGGCGACAAATTGTTCCGCCAGACCGAATATATCCGCTCGTCGAGCGTCGACCGGCACCGCGGGATCGCGGGCGCCGAGGCGATCGATCCGGGGCTCGATGCGCTGAGCCTCGACGACACGATTTCTTTCGTGCGCGGTTTCATGCTGTTTTCGATGCTCGCCAACCTTGCCGAGGACCGGCAGGGGGTCGCCGCCGAACCCGAGGCGACCGTCGCGGCGGCGATCGCGAAGCTGAAGGGCGACGGGATCGACGGCGATGCGATCGCCGCGCTGCTCGGCGCCTCGCTCGTCGCGCCGGTGCTGACCGCGCATCCGACCGAGGTGCGCCGCAAGTCGGTGCTCGACCACAAGAACCGCGTCGCCGAACTGATGCGGCTGCGCGATGCCGGGGAGGGCGAGACGCCCGAGGGTGATGTGATCGAGGAAGCGATCCGGCGGCAGGTCGTCCTCCTCTGGCAGACGCGCCCGCTGCGCACGCAGAAACTGTTTGTCGCCGACGAAATCGACAATGCGCTCACCTATTTGCGCGACGTCTTCCTGCCCGTGGTACCCAAACTCTATGCGCGCTGGGAAAAGGAGCTGGGGCAGCGCCCCGCGAGTTTCCTGCGCGTCGGCAGCTGGATCGGCGGCGACCGCGACGGCAATCCCTTCGTCACCGCCGAAACGCTGCAACAGGCGACGTCGCGCAACGCCGCCGCAGTGATCGGCCATTATATCGACCAGGTCCATGCGCTCGGCGCCGAACTATCGGTGTCGTCGAGCCTCGCCGCGGTGCCCGAGGCGGTCGAAGCGCTCGCCGAGGCGAGCGGCGACGGCGCCGCAAGCCGCGGCGACGAACCCTATCGCCGCGCGCTGTCGGGCATTTATGCGCGGCTGTCGGCGACCTATGTCGCGATCACCGGCAAGGCGCCGCCGCGTCCCGCGCCGCTGAAGGGCGAGGCTTATGCAACCCCGGCCGATTTCCGCCGCGACCTCACCACCATCGCGAGCGGGCTGGCATCGAGCGGCAAGGGGCAGTTCACAGGGATCGGCGCGCTCGGGCGGCTGATCCGCGCGGTCGAGGTGTTCGGTTTCCACCTCGCGACGCTCGACATGCGGCAGAACAGCGCGGTGCACGAGCGCGTGCTCGCCGAATTGTTCAAAATATCGGGGGTCGAGGCCGACTATCTGGCGCTGGACGAGGAGGCGCGTGTCGCGCTGCTACGCCGCGAGCTCGCCGTCAACCGGCCGCTCGCGGCGAGCTGGCACGAATGGAGCGAAGAGACCGCAGGCGAACTCGCGATCGTCCACGCCGCCGCCGCCGTGCGGAAAAAACTCGGCAACGACGCGATCGTCCAGTGGATCATCAGCAAGGCCGAGAGCCTGTCCGACCTGCTCGAGGTCCATGTCCTCGCGCGCGAGGGCGGGCTGTGGTCGTCGGAAAGCACCGACACGCTGATGGTCGTGCCCCTGTTCGAAACGATCGCCGACTTGGACGACGCGCCCGCGATCATGACCGCCTATTTCGCGCTGCCCGAAATCGCCCCGCACGTCGCGGCGCGCGGGCATCAGGAAGTGATGATCGGCTATTCGGATTCGAACAAGGACGGGGGCTATATGACCTCGACCTGGGGGCTGCACCAAGCGTCGGCGGCGCTGACCCCGGTGTTCGAGGAAGCCGACACGGCAATGCAATTGTTCCACGGCCGCGGCGGCGCGGTCGGGCGCGGCGGCGGCAGCGCCTTTGCCGCGATCCGCGCGCAGCCCGCGGGAACGGTGCAGGGCCGCATCCGCATCACCGAACAGGGCGAGGTGATCGCCGCCAAATATGGCACGATCGACAGCGCGGCAACGAACCTTGAGGCGATGGTGTCGGCGAGCCTGCTCGCGAGCCTCGAGCCCGAGGCGAAGAGCGGTGCCGACGGCGCGCGCTTTGCCGAGGCGATGGACGCGCTCTCGGATACCGCGTTCGGCGCCTATCGCGGGCTCGTCTACGACACGCCGGCGTTCCGCGACTTCTTTCGCGCGATGACGCCGATCGCCGAGATCGCGGGGCTCAAGATCGGGTCGCGGCCATCGAGCCGCACCAAATCGACCGCGATCGAGGATCTGCGCGCGATCCCCTGGGTGTTCAGCTGGGCGCAGGCGCGCACCATGCTGCCCGGCTGGTACGGGACGGGTGAGGCGTTCGCAGGCTTCGGCGACAAGGCGCTGCTCGCCGACATGGCGGAAAGCTGGCCCTTCTTCGCCGCATTGCTCGGCAATATGGAGATGGTGCTCGCGAAATCGGACATGGGGATCGCGGCGCGCTATGCCGAGCTCGCGGGGCATATCGACGGGCATGAAGCGATTTTCGGCCGCATCCGCGACGGGTGGCACCGCGCGCATGACGGGCTGCTCGACATCACCGGCCAGACGCGGCTGCTCGAGAAGAATCCGGCGCTCGAGGCGTCGATCCGGTTGCGGCTGCCCTATATCGAGCCGCTCAACCTGCTCCAGATCGAGCTGATGAAGCGCCACCGCGCGGGCGAAACCGACCCGCGCATCGCCGAGGGTATCCAGCTGACGATCAACGCGATCGCGACGGCGCTTCGGAACAGCGGCTAAGGGCCCCACCAATCCCGTCACCCCGGCGAAGGCCGGGGTCTCGACCCCTCGCCAGTACGCAACGGCGAGATCCCGGCCTTCGCCGGGATGACGATCATAGGGTTGGTGAGACTCAGACCTTCGTGATCACGACCTCGCCCTTGGCGGTCGCGCCGTCGGGGACGAAGTTGATGCGGAAGTCGGCGCCGTCCTTGTCCTTGCCCGCGAGCGTGTCGCCGGTGCGGGTGACCTTGACGCCCTTTTTCGCGAATTCGCCCGCCATCCAGTCGGCGGCTTTGGTCGGCGCGGCGGGCGAGGTGAAGCCGAGTTTGACCGTCGCCGTGTCGGCGCCATTCTTGTCGGTCGCGTCGACGTCGACCTTGGTGATCTTGCTGCCCGGGTAGAGCTTGACCCCGTCGATATCGAAGTCACTCTCGATATCGAGATCGACGAAATCGGGGACGTCGATATTGATCGCAGCGCCGCCGCCGCCGATCTTGATCTTGCCGCCGTCCTTGCCGGTCTCGATATTGACGCCGCCATGCTCGTCGCCGGCGTTGATCGACACTTGGGTGCCTTCGCCGGATTTCTTCTCTTCCGACCCGCAGGCGGCGAGGAGCATCATCGGTGGAATCAGGAAGGCGAGACGCATGGACAATCTCCTTGGTGGATTAGTTGCATAATACACCTTCGAGATAGTCGAGTCAAATTCCTCCTTCGTCACCCCGGACTTGATCCGGGGTCCCGTTATTCGATGGCACGAAGCGGGATGCCGGATCGAGTCCGGCATGACGAGAAAAGGGAAGTCAGGCGTCGATGCTGGTCTTCAAATCGCCGTGGACAAGCCCGCCGTCGACGGTGATCGTGTCGCCGACGACATAGTCGCCCGCCTTCGACGCGAGGAAGATCGCGGCGCCCGCCATATCCTCGGGCACGCCGATGCGCTTGACCGGGATGCTTTTTGCCACCGCGTCGCCGTGGTCGCGCGCAGCCTTGTTCATGTCCGACTGGAAGGCGCCGGGCGCGATCGCGGTGACGAGGATGTTATCGGTCACGAGACGCGCGGCGAGGCGCTTGGTGAGGTAGAGGATCGCGGCCTTCGAGGCGTGGTAGCTGTAGGTTTCCCACGGATTGAGCCGCTGGCCGTCAATCGAGCCGATATTGATGACCTTTGCCGGGCGCGCAGCACTGCCGCCCGCCTTGAGCAGCCCGTGGAGCGCCTGCGTCAGGAAGAAGGGCGATTTGACGTTGATGTCCATCACCTTGTCCCAGCCCGCCTCTGGGAAGCCCTCGAACGGTTCGCCCCACGCCGCCCCGGCATTGTTGACGAGGATGTCGAGGTGTTCCTCGCGCGCTTCGAGTTCCTTGGCGAGCGCGCGGCAGCCTTCGACGGTCGAAAGATCGACGGGCAGGCCGATGACCTTGCCGGGGTAGCGCGTTTCGAAATCGGCGACGGCCTCCTCGATCTGCGCCGTCTTGCGCGCCGAGATATAGACGCGCGCGGCGCCCGCGGCGAGATAGCCCTCGACGATCATCTTGCCGATGCCGCGCGAACCGCCGGTGACGAGCGCGATGCGGCCGTCGAGGCCGAACATGTCATTGAGGTTCATTGTCGTTCTCCGATATTCCCCTCCCGCTTGCGGGAGGGGTTAGGGGTGGGCCAGCGACGGTGCGGTTGCCCACCCCGCTGCGAGTAGCGAGCAAGCTCGCAACTCTCGCTGCCCCTCCCGCAAGCGGGAGGGGATAGGTTCAACTCAGTACCCGTTCATGCGGGCGACCTGGTCGATGTGATAATGCACATCGCCCATGTATTCGGCGAGCGCGCGGTCGCGTTTCATATAGAGGCCGATGTCATATTCGTCGGTCATGCCGATGCCGCCGTGCATCTGCACGCCTTCGCGCACCGCGAGGTTGGCGGCGCGGCCGGCCTTGGCCTTCGCGACCGAGACCATCAGCTTCGCGCCTTCGCTGCCCTGATCGAGCAGTTCCTGCGCCTTCATCACGGTGGCGCGCGCGACTTCCATCTCGCCATAGAGATGCGCGGCGCGGTGCTGGAGGCCCTGGAACTCGCCGATCAGCTTACCGAACTGCTTGCGTTCCTTGAGGTAGGTGACGGTCATGTCCATCGCGCCCTGCCCGACGCCAACCATTTCGGCGGCGGCGCCGGTGCGGGTCGCGGCGAGCAAAGCGTCGAGAATCTCGCCGCCCGCGTCGACCTCACCGATCACCGCGTCGGCATCGACCTCGACGCCATCGAGCGTGACATGGCTCGCGAGGCTGGAATCGACGAGGCGGCGCGGATCGGCAGTGACGCCCTTGGCATCCTTCGGCACCGCGAACAAAGTGATGCCGCCGTCGGTCTTCGCCGCGACGATGCTGACATCGGCGACATGTCCATGAAGAACGAAGCTCTTCTTGCCGTCGAGGCGGAAGCCGTTCCCGGCGCGCGTCGCGGTCGTCGCGATGCGGTCGGGACGGTGCTTGGCGCCCTCGTCGATCGCGAGCGCGACGATCGCCTCACCCGATGCGATCGCAGGGAGCCAGCGCCCCGCCTGCGTGCCGCCCGCCTTCGCGAGCGCGGCGACGGCGCCGACGCTCGTCGACAGGAAAGGCGACGGCGTCAGGTTGCGGCCGATCTCCTCGAGCACGATGCCCGCCTCCATATGCCCCATGCCGAGCCCGCCATGCGCCTCGGGAACGAGCATGCCGGGCAGGCCCATTTCGGTGAACTGCGCCCAGAGATCGCGCGAAAAGCCGGTCGCGTCGGCGGTGTCGCGCAGCTTACGGAGATGCGAAACGGGAGCCTGTTCGGCCACGAAGGGGGCGACGCTGTCCTTGAGCATCGCCTGGTCGTCATTGTGATACAAAGGCATGGGTCAGGCTCCGGGCAGGTCGAGGATACGCTTGGCGATGACGTTGAGCATGACTTCGCTCGTCCCGCCTTCGATCGAATTGGCCTTGGTGCGCAGCCAGCCGCGCGCGCGGGCGCCGCCCTTCGTCTCTTCGCTGTCCCATTCGAGCGCTTCGCTGCCGCCGCCCGACATCACCAGCTCGTGACGCCGCTTGTTGAGCTCGGTCCCGACATATTTCATCATGTTCGAGCTCGCCGGATGCGCGCGGCCGGTCTTCCACATGTCCATGAAGCGTTCGCCCATCGCGCGGTAAGCAAAGACATCGACGTCGAACGCCGCCATTTCGGCGCGCAGGATCGGGTCGTCGAGCTCGCCGGCCGCATTCTTGCCAAACGCCTTGGCGAAAGCGCCCCCGATGCTGACCATGTCGCCGCCGGCGCCGCCGCCCGAGATCATCTCGCGTTCGTGGCCGAGCAGATATTTGGCGACGTCCCAGCCGCGGTTGATCTCGCCGACGAACTGCGTCTTGGGCACCTCGACATCGTCGAAGAAGGTTTCGCAGAAAGGCGAATTGCCCGAAATCAGCAGGATCGGCTTGGTGGTGACGCCCTTGCTCTCCATGTCGAAGAGCATGAAGGTGATGCCCTGATATTTGTTCGCCTTGTCGGTGCGGACGAGGCAGAAAATCCAGTCGGCCTTGTCGGCGTAGCTCGTCCAGATCTTCGACCCGTTGACGACCCAGTGATCGCCCTTGTCTTCGCCGAAGGTCTGCAAGCTGACGAGGTCGCTGCCCGAACCGGGTTCCGAATAGCCCTGGCACCAACGAATCTCGCCACGCGCGATCGGGTTGAGGTAATGGACCTTCTGCTCCTCGGTGCCGAATTGCAGCAGCGCGGGGCCAAGCATCCAAATGCCGAAGCTGTCGAGCGGCGAGCGCGCCTTGATGCGCTTCATTTCCTGTTTGAGGATCTTGGTCTGCTCGGGCGTCAGCCCGGCGCCGCCATAAGGCTTTGGCCAGTCGGGTACAGTATAGCCCTTCGCGACGCAGGCATCGAGCCACGCTTTCTGGGCGGCATTCTTGAATTTGAAATTGCGTCCGCCCCAGCAGACGTCGTCCTCGTCGCGGATCGGTTCGCGCATTTCGGCGGGGCAGTTCGCCTCCAGCCATTCGCGCACCTCGGTGCGGAAAGCGTCCAGTTCGCTCATCCTTTTGGCTCCTCTTCTGCCCCAAATCTACGTCCGCTTCGCTACTTTACGCAAGCGTCAACTTGGCGCGTCGAAGCGACGCTACGGCGCCGTAACGGAAGGTTGAGGGCCGTTGACGGGGGCCGCTTCGCGCCTAAGCTAAGTGGCAAAAGAAAACGGGAGCAGAGATATGCGATTCGCAGGCAAGGTCGCCGTCGTCACCGGCGCGGCATCGGGTATCGGCAAGGCAAGTGTCCTCAAACTGGCGGGCGAAGGCGCGCATGTGTTTGCCGCCGACATCGACGAAGCGGGCGGTCGCGCGCTCGCCGAACAGTCGAACGGCAAGATCGACTTCGTGCGATGCGACGTCACCGTCCCGGCCGATATCGAGGCACTGATGAACGCCGCTGCGGCGAAGGCCGGCGGGATCGACATCGTCTTCAACAATGCCGCCGCGGGCGGCGACCGCGCGCCGATCGACGAGATCAGTCCCGAAGGCTGGGACCGCACGATGGACCTTGTCCTGAAATCGGTCGCGATGGGTATTCGCTACGCCGCGCCCCACATGAAGGGGCGCAAGGGCGCAAGCATCGTCAACACTGCGAGCGTCGCCGCGCTCGGCGCGGGCTACTCGCCGATCGCCTATGCCGTCGCGAAGGCCGGCGTGCTGCATCTCTCCAAGGTCGCGGCAACCGATCTGGCGCAATATGGCATCCGCGTGAACGCGATCTGCCCGGGCTTCATCAACACCAATATCTTCACCGCCTCGCTCGACGTGCCGGGCGAGTTCAAGACTCAGGCGAATGCGGTGATCGCCGAGATGAGCGCGAACGCGCAGCCCGTCGCGCGCGGTGGCCAGCCCGAGGATATCGCCAACGCGGTCGCCTATCTCGCGAGCGAGGAATCGAGCTTCATGACGGGCACGCACCTGCTCGTCGACGGCGGGCTGACAATCGGGCAGCGGCATGCGTGGGACAAGGAAACGCCGGGCATGTTCGACGCCCTGCTGGCGATGGAGGAAGCGGCGAAAGCCGGAGCCGCGGCGTGAACGCGGCGAGTGTCGCAGCACCCAAGGCCGAACGCCTGCCCGTCTGGTTGAAGGTCACGCACGGGCTCGGCAGCATCGCCTATGGCGTCAAGGACAATGGGTTTTCGACCTTCCTGCTGCTCTTCTACAACCAAGTGATCGGGCTCGACGCGGGGATCGTCGGGTTCGCGATCATGGTCGCGCTGATCGCCGACGCTTTCGTCGATCCGGTGATCGGCGAACTCACCGACCGCACGCGCAGCCGCTGGGGCCGCCGCCTGCCCTGGCTCTATTTTGCGCCGATCCCGCTCGCGGTCGCATGGATGCTGCTGTGGAGCCCGCCGTCGGAGATGAGCGACGCGATGACGATCGGCTGGCTGATCGGCTTTGCAATCATCGTCCGCTCGCTCGTGTCGATGTGCGAAGTGCCGTCGGTCGCGATCGTTCCCGAGCTGTCGTCCGATTATGACGAGCGAACCGTCGTGATGCGCTATCGCTATCTGTTCGGATGGGGCGGTGGATTGCTGATCCTCTGGCTTGCCTACGCGATCTTCTTCAGCGGCGAACTCGGCCTCGTCGATCCGGCGGGCTATTTCCCCTACGCGCTGACCGGCGCACTGCTGATGGCGGGCGCGGTGCTGCTTTCGGCGGCGGGACAGCACAGCCGTATCGCGGTGTCGAACCTCGACCAGCCCAAGCCGGCGGCGAAGCTCAGCCATGTCTTGCGCGACATGCGCGACACGCTGTCGAACCGTGCCTTTTTGTGGCTGACCTTCGCGGCGCTCTTCGCCTTCATCAACCAGGGCATCACCTTCTCGATGACCAATTATCTGCTCGGCTTTTTCTGGCAGCTGACCGGCGCGGAGATGAGCCTTTACGTCTTCCTGCTGTTCGGAACGATGATCGCCGCCTTCCTGCTCGTCGCGCCGCTGTCGGCAAAGATGGGCAAGAAGGGCGGCGCGATCCTCGCCGGCGCGATCGCACTGCTCGTCAACAGCGGCATGTATCTGATGTGGATTCAGGACGTCTTTCCCGGTCTGCCGGGCAAGCCCAGCGTCGCGGCCTTTTTCGGCATGGTCTTCGTCGGCAACACATTCTCGATCATCCTGATGATCCTCTCCTCGTCGATGATGGCCGATGTCGTCGAGGCGTCGCAGGGCGAGACGGGACGCCGGTCCGAAGGCCTGTTCTTCGCGGGCTATTTCTTCATGCAGAAATGCGCGACCGGCGTCGGCATCTTCCTTGCCGGGCAGATATTGTCCTTCGCCGCCTTCCCTGCCGCCGCGAAACCGGGCGAGGTCGGCGATGCGGTGCTCACCAGCCTTGCCTCGAGCTATGCGCTTGCGATCCTCGTCATCGGGACGATCGGCCTGATCGTGATGCGCAAATTCCCGATCTCGCGCGCCGATCATGAGGCGCGGCTGGCGCTGCTCGACGACACCGCGCGCGCCGAGCCCGATGCGAGCGGGGCGCACCCGTAAGCGAAAAATGCGCGACATGACCAAATGAGGTAATTTTCGGACCGCAGGACTTGGCAAGGCCGGCGAATCGGTCCAAGGGTTTACGTGAACGTAAAGGGAAGGATGCGGAGATGGATTTCGATCTCACCGACCGGCAGGTCTATTGGCGCGACCGGGTGCGCGACTTCATCGAACGCAAGGTTCGCCCCGCCGTTCCGACCTATTATGAACAGGACAAGGTGGGCGACCGCTGGAAGGTCATCCAGATCGTCGAGGACCTGAAGGCCGAGGCCAAAGAGGCCGGCATCTGGAACCTGTTCATGCCGCCGCGCAGCGCCGCGCACCACCATGTCGACGAAACGTTCGAGTTCGAAGGCCCGGGCCTCACCAACCTCGAATATGCGCTGTGCGCCGAGGAAATGGGCCGCGTCGGCTTTGCGAGCGAAGTCTTCAACTGCTCGGCGCCCGACACCGGCAATATGGAGGTGTTCCACCGGTACGGAACGCGCGCGCAGAAGGACAAATATCTCGGCCGGCTGATGAACGGCGAGATCCGCTCGGCGTTCCTGATGACCGAACCGCGCGTCGCCTCGTCCGACGCGACCAACATCGAGACGCGGATTGAGCGCGACGGCGACGACTATGTGATCAACGGCCGCAAATGGTGGTCGTCGGGCGCAGGCGATCCGCGCTGCGAAGTCGCGATCGTGATGGGCAAGACCGACTTTGCCGCGAAGCGCCACGCGCAGCAGTCGATGGTGCTCATGCCGCTGAACACCCCCGGCGTGAACATCCTGCGCCACCTGCCCGTCTTCGGTTATGACGATGCGCCGCACGGCCATATGGAAATCGAATTGAAGGACGTCCGTGTCAATGCCGAGGAAGCAATGCTGCTCGGCGAAGGCCGCGGCTTCGAGATCGCGCAGGGGCGCCTCGGGCCGGGGCGTATCCATCACTGCATGCGCACGATCGGCGTGGCGGAAGAAGCGATCGCCAAGATGGCAAAGCGCCTCCAGTCGCGCGTTGCGTTCGGGAAAAAAGTCGCCGAATACAGCATCTGGGAACATCGTCTGGCGCGCGCGCGCATCGATATCGAGATGACGCGCCTCCTCTGCCTCAAGGCGGCCGACATGATGGACAAGGTCGGCAACAAGACCGCCGCGGCCGAGATCGCAATGATCAAGGTGCAGGCACCCAACATGGCGCTGAAGATCATCGACGATGCGATCCAGGCGCATGGCGGCGGCGGCGTGTCCGAAGATTTCGGGCTGGCCAAGGCCTATGCGCACCAGCGCACGCTACGCCTTGCCGACGGTCCCGACGAAGTCCACGAACGCGCGATCGCGCGCATCGAATTCGCCAAGCACAGCGAAGCGAGCGAGCCGGGCTTTTCGTCGGGCGACATCGGCGTTTCACGTTAAAACCAGAACCGGAGAGATAGTGTGACCAAAGCCGCGATCCTGATCGAGCCGGGCAAGCCTTTGTCCGTCGAGGACGTCGTCGTCGCCGATTGCGGTCCGCACGAGGTGCGCATCCGCACCGCCGCGTGCGGGCTTTGCCATTCGGACCTGCATTTCATCGACGGCGCCTATCCGCACCCGCTACCCGCGATCCCCGGCCATGAGGCGGCGGGCATCGTCGAGGCGGTCGGCAGCGAAGTGCGTACGGTCAAGGTCGGCGACGCGGTCGTCACCTGCCTGTCGGCTTTCTGCGGCCATTGCGAGTTCTGCGTCAGCGGGCGCATGTCTTTGTGCATGGGTGGCGATACGCGGCGGCCGGCGGGATCGGCCCCGCGCATCACGCGCCCCGACGGATCGCCGGTGAACCAGATGCTCAACCTCTCGGCCTTTTCGGAAGTGATGCTCGTCCACGAACATGCGTGCGTCGCGATCGACCCCGATATGCCGCTCGACCGCGCGGCGGTGATCGGCTGCGCAGTGACGACGGGCGCGGGCACGATCTTCAACGCGTGCAAGGTGACGCCGGGCGAGACCGTCGCGGTCGTCGGCTGCGGCGGCGTCGGGCTCGCGACGATCAACGCCGCGAAGATCGCGGGCGCGGGGCGCATCATCGCCGCCGATCCGGTTCCCGAAAAGCGCGCGCTGGCGGTCAAGCTTGGCGCGACCGACGTCGTCGACGCGCTGTCGGACGATGCCGCGAAGCAGATCCTCGAGATCAGCAAGGGCGGCGTCGACCATGCGATCGAGGCCGTGGGCCGCCCCGCTTCGGCCAGCCTCGCGGTCGCCTCGCTGCGCCGCGGCGGCACCGCGACGATCCTCGGCATGATGCCGCTCGCCGAAAAGGTCGGGCTCAGCGCGATGGACCTGCTGTCGGGCAAGAAATTGCAGGGCGCGATCATGGGCGGCAACCGCTTCCCCGTCGACATCCCGCGCCTCGTCGACTTCTACCTCCGCGGGCTGCTCGACCTCGACTCGATCGTCGCCGAGACGATCCCGCTCGCCAAGGTCAACGAAGGCTTCGACAAGATGCGAAAGGGCGACGCCGCACGGTCGGTGATCGTGTTCGACCAGTGACGCTCGACGCGCAAAAGGCCTTCAGCGGCACCGTCGCCCCCGAAGGCGCCGACTTGCTCGACGAGGCGAAGCTGACCGCATGGATGGAAACCAATGTCGAGGGCTTCGAAGGTCCGCTGACGCAGGGCAAATTCGCCGGCGGTCAGTCGAACCCGACGTACAAGATCTCGGCTCCGTCGGGCAATTATGTCCTCCGCCGCAAGCCTTTCGGCCCGCTGCTTCCCTCGGCGCATGCGGTCGACCGCGAGTATAAGGTGCAGTCGGGGCTGCATAAGATGGGTTTTCCCGTCGCGCGCCAGTACGGCCTCTGCACCGACGACGATGTCGTCGGCAGCTGGTTCTATGTGATGGGCATGGTCGACGGGCAGACGATCTGGGACGGCGCGATGCCGGGATCGACGCCGGAGAACCGCCGCGCGACCTATGAGGCGATGATCGATACGCTCGCCGCGCTGCACAGCGTCGACATCGAGGCGGCGGGGCTGTCGGACTTCGGCAAGCCCGGCAATTATTTCGGCCGGCAGGTCGACCGCTGGACCAAGCAGTACCGCCTCTCCGAAACCGAGACGATGGACGAGATGGAGCAGCTCATTAGCTGGCTGCCCGCAACCTTGCCCGAGCAGACGCGCACCAGCGTCGTCCATGGCGACTATCGCATCGACAATATGATCTTTGCGAAGGATCGCCCGCAAGTGCTCGCGGTGCTCGACTGGGAGCTGTCGACGCTCGGCGACCCGCTCGCCGATTTCACCTATGTGGCGATGGCATGGGTCACCGAGAATGGCGGCCGCTCGGGGGTCTCGGACCTCGACCGCAAGGCGCTCGGCATTCCCGAGCTCGACGAGATGGTCGAGCGTTATTGCCAAGCTACCGGCCGCGACGGCGTGCCCGACATGAACTGGTATTTCGCCTATAATTTCTTCCGCCTCGCGGGGATCATCCAGGGCATCAAGAAGCGCGTGATCGAAGGCACCGCCTCGTCGCAGCATGCCAAGGACATGTCCGAACGCGTCCGTCCACTCGCCGAAAAGGCGTGGGACTTTGCACGAAAGGCCGGCGCATGAGCCTGTTCGACATGACAGGGCAGGTCGCGCTGATCACCGGATCGTCGCGCGGCATCGGCAAAGCGACCGCCGAAGCGATGGCCGAACAGGGCGCGAAGGTCGTGATTTCGAGCCGCAAGCAGGACGCTTGCAACGCGACCGCTGCCGAGATCAACGCGAAGTTCGGTGACGGCACCGCGATTTCGGTCGCCGCCAATATCTCGTCGAAGGACGACCTCCAGAATCTGGTGAACGAGACGCGCGCCGCCTTCGGCAAGATCACCGCGCTCGTCTGCAACGCGGCTTCGAACCCTTATTATGGCCCCGGTCTCGGGATCAGCGACGATCAGTTCCGCAAGATCATGGACAATAATATCCTGTCCAACCACTGGCTGATCACGATGGTCGCGCCCGAAATGCTCGAACGCGGCGAAGGGTCGATCACGATCATCAGCTCGATCGGCGGGCTCAAGGGATCGCCGATCATCGGCGCGTACGGAATTTCGAAAGCCGCCGACATGCAGGTCGCGCGCAATTTCTCGGTCGAGTTCGGCCCGCGCGGCGTGCGCGTCAACTGCATCGCGCCGGGGCTGGTGCGCACCGACATGGCGCGCGCCTTGTGGGAAAATGAAGAGAATCTGCGGCGCTCGACCGCCGCATCGACGCTGAAGCGCATCGGCGAGCCGCACGAGATCGCGGGCGCCGCGGTCTTCCTTGCCAGCAAGGCTGGCGCATTCACCACCGGCCAGACCATCGTATGCGATGGTGGAGCCACGATTTCGGGAGGCGCATGATGGGCGCGTTGGACGGCAAGGTTGCGATCATCACAGGCGCCGGCAGCGGCATCGGCCGCGCGAGCGCGCTGCGCTTTGCCGCCGAGGGTGCGAAGCTCGTCATCGGCGATAAGACGGCGGCCGTGCATGACACGGCAAAGCTGGTGAAGGATGCCGGCGGCGAGGTCGTCGCGCTCGAGATCGATGCCGGGGTCGAAGCCGATGTCGCCTTGCTCGTCGCTGCTGCGAAGGAAAATTTCGGCGCGATCGACATCGCCTTCGCCAACGCCGGGATCATCGGCGACATGGGCGGCATCTTCGATTTCGATCCCGCCCAATGGGCCGAAACGTTGCGCGTCAATCTGATCGGTCCGGCATTGATGGTGAAGCACGCCGGCAAGGCGATGGTCGATCAGGGGCGCGGCGGCGCGATCGTGCTGACCGCGAGCGTCGCCGGGATCAATTCGGGCGCGGGCCCGGGTGCCTATTCGGCGTCGAAGGCGGGGGTGATCAACCTTGCCAAGGTCGCGGCGCAGCAGCTGTCGACGAGCGGCGTGCGCGTCAATGCGGTGTGCCCCGGCCTCACCGAAACGGGAATGACCAAGCCGACCTTCGATTATGCCAAGGCCAAGGAGGTCACGCACAAGCTCGGCCAGCTCAATCCCTTGCGCCGCGCCGCGCAGCCCGAAGAACTGGCGAATGTCGCGCTGTTCCTTGCGAGCGATCAGGCAAGCTATGTCAATGGACAGGCGATCGCGGTCGATGGCGGCCTGACGAGTTCGCATCCGGTGACGCGCCAGTTGCTTGGCCAGACCTCGCACTGATAGATCGGCCGCATGACCCAAGGATTCGACCCCGCGCGGCTGGACCGCATTCCCGCTTTCCTCAAAGCCAAATATGTCGACACCGGCCGCCTGCCGCACGCCGCGACGCTCGTGTCGCGGCGCGGCGAGATCGCGCATCTGTCGTGCATCGGCGACGCCCGGCCGGGCGAGGCGCTGAAAGAGGACGCGATCTTCCGCATCGCGAGCATGACCAAGCCGATCACCAGCATCGCCTTCATGATGCTGGTCGAGGAGGGCAAGGTCGCGCTGTCGACCCCGCTCGCGAAAATCTGTCCCGAGTTCGCCGAAACCGGGGTGTTCGTTGCAGGTGGCGGCAATGTGCCCTTCCTGACGCGGCCGCCGTCGCAGCCGATCCGCATGGTCGACCTGCTCCGCCATACCGCCGGCCTGACCTATGGTTTCCAGGAGCGCACCCCGGTCGATGCGGCGTATCGCAAGGCGCGGATCGACGATTTCGACGCCGATTATACGATGGACAGCTTCATCGCCGACCTCGCGAAGATCCCGCTGCAATTCGACCCCGGCACGCACTGGAATTATTCGATGGCGACCGACGTGCTCGGCGCCGTCATCGAACGCATCGAAGGCAAACCCTTTGCCGAGGTATTGCAGGAGCGCATCTTCGGTCCGCTCGGCATGGTCGATACCGGGTTCAAGGTGCCCGCCGACCAGCAGCACCGGCTGGCCGACGCCTATGCCTTCCATCCGAAAGAGAAGATGCAGGGCTTCGACGCAGGCGCGCGCAGCCGCTGGGCGAAGGATCGCAGTTTCCATTCGGGCGGCGGCGGGCTCGCCTCGACACTCCACGACTATCACCGCTTCTGTTTGATGCTGCTCGGCGGCGGAAAATTGGGTGATGTGCGAATCATCAGCCGCAAGACGCTCGATCTGATGACGTCGAACCATCTTGTCGGCGGCGGCGACCTGACGCAGCATAGCGTCGGCATTTTCAGCGAGGACGAGAATGCAGGGGTCGGTTTCGGGCTCGGCTTCGCAGTCACGCTCGATCCCGCGAATGCCGGCATTCCCGGCTCTGCGGGCGACTATTATTGGGGCGGCATGTTCTCGACCGGTTTCTTCGTCGATCCGGTCGAAGAAATCTGCATGGTCTTCATGACCCAGCTCATGCCCTCCTCCACTTATCCCGTTCGGCGCGAGGTCAAGACGCTCGTCCACGCCGCCATCGACGACTGAAATGCAACACCCTTTCCGTTCGCCCCGCGCGAACGGGCCCCAGACACAAGGAGTCTCCCATGTCCGAAGAAACCCCCGTCAGCGTGACGATGGAAAAGGATGGCGAAGTCGCCGTCATCATCGTCAACAACCCGCCCGTCAACGCGCTGAGCTGGCACGTCCGGCAGGGGCTAGAGGATAATTTTACCGCCGCGCTCGCCGACGACAGCGTCAAGGCGATCGTGCTGCGCTGCGCCGGCGCGACCTTCATCGCGGGTGCCGACATCAGCGAATTCGGCAAGCCGCCGCGCGGCCCCGATTTCAACGCAGTGCTCAACAGCATCGAAGCGGCATCGAAGCCTGTCGTCGCCGCGATCCACGGCACGGCGCTCGGCGGCGGTCTCGAAACCGCGCTCGTCTGCCATTACCGCGTCGCCGTCCCCTCGGCGAAGCTCGGCGTGCCCGAAGTCAAGCTCGGCCTGCTGCCCGGTGCGGGCGGCACGCAGCGCCTGCCACGCGTCGTCGGCGTCGAAGCCGCCGCGACGATGACCTCGACCGGCGATCCGCTGCCCGCGTCAAAGGCGAAGGACCTCGGCCTCGTCGACGAACTCGCGGGTGAGGACAGCCTTGCCGCCGACGCGATCGCCTTTGCGCGCGCGAAGATCGCCGACGGCCCGCGCCCGACGCGCGAGCGCCCGGTGTTCGGCGATATCGCGGTGATCGAACAGCTGAAGACCGCCAACGCCAAGCGCTGGCGCGGGTTCGAGGCGCCTTATGCGAACCTCGCCTGCGTCGAGGCCGCGACGCGCCTGCCCTTCGAGGAAGGGCTCGCTTTCGAGCGCGAGCAGTTCATGAAACTGATGTTCGGCAGCCAGTCGGCGGCGCAGCGCCATATCTTCTTCGCCGAACGCCAGGCCGCGAAGATCGACGGCCTGCCCAAGGACACGCAGCTGCGCGACATCAAGAAGGTCGGCGTGATCGGCGCCGGCACGATGGGCGGCGGCATTTCGATGAACTTCCTCCAGAAGGGCATCCCCGTCACGATCGTCGAAATGGCACAGGACGCGCTCGACCGCGGCGTCGGCGTGATCCGCAAGAATTACGATGCGTCGGCGGCGAAGGGCCGTTTCAAGCCCGAACAGGTCGACCAGATGATGGGAATCCTGACCCCCAGCCTCAGCCTCGACGACCTGGCCGACTGCGACCTGATCATCGAGGCGGTCTATGAGGATATGGGCGTCAAGAAGGACATCTTCGGCAAGCTCGACCAGATCGCTAAGCCCGGCGCGATCCTTGCGTCGAACACCAGCTATCTCGACGTCGACGAGATCGCGACCGCGACGAGCCGCCCCGGCGACGTGCTGGGCATGCATTTCTTCTCGCCTGCCAACGTCATGAAGCTGCTCGAAGTCGTGCGCGGCGAAAAGACTGCGCCCGACGCGCTGGCGACCGCGATGGCGATCGGCAAAAAGATCGGCAAGGTCGCGGTGGTCGCGGGCGTGTGCGACGGCTTCATCGGCAATCGCATGCTGAAACCGCGCCAGCTGGAAGCGATGAAGCTGCTGCTCGAAGGCGCGACCCCGGCGCAGGTCGACAAGGTGCATGTCGAATTCGGCATGCCGATGGGCCCGTTCCAGATGAGCGACCTCGCGGGCGTCGACATCGGCTGGCACCGCGACCCGAACCGCATCGAAAGCATCCGCGACGCGCTTTGCGCCGAGGGCCGCTGGGGCCAGAAGAAGCAGGCGGGCTTTTACGACTATGACGAAAAGCGCAATCCGTCGGAAAGCGCGCGCGTCGCCGAAATCATCGAACAGTTCCGCCAGAAGGCGGGGGTCACGAAGCGCGAGATCACCGATCAGGAAATCATCGAGCGCACGCTCTATCCGATGGTCAACGAAGGCGCGCTGATCCTGTCCGAAGGCAAGGCGCAGCGCGCATCGGACATCGATGTCGTGTGGATCTACGGCTATGGCTGGCCCGTCTATCGCGGCGGCCCGATGTTCTGGGCGGGGCTCGAAGGTACCGACAAGATCGTCGCAGCGCTCGAAAAACATGGTTTCGAGATCGCGCCGCTGCTCAAGGAGAAAGCGGAAGCGAAGTCGGGCTTCTAAACCCTTCGCCGCTTACAAAGATCAGGCCGTCTGTCCCGCCGTGGGGCAGGCGGCCTTTCTTTTGTCTTTGCGCCGTCAAAGGTACGACCGAAAACTTGCGATTCAGGGTTAAAACGCTGGCAAGACCTGCCGTTACGGCAGAGCATGAACGCCATGTCCGCCCTCGCCGTCCTCTTGCTCGCCGGTAGCGCGCCGGCCGCCGCACCCGTGGCGGCGCCGCAGGTGACGGCCGTCGCCGTGGCCCGCGCGCGGATATTGGCACCCGCCGAGATAAGGCGCGTCGATGGGCGGATCGAGGTCCGCACCGGCGAGCGCAAGGCGCCGACGCAGCTGCACCGGACGACGCGCCGCGACGGCGGCGAAACCGCCGACTTCTACTGAAGCGTCTTGATGATCGCCGAAAAGTCGCGGCCGTCCTTGTCGGCCTCGACAAAGGCTTCATAGAGTTCGCGCGCCTTCGACCCCATCGGGACGTCGGCGTCGACGCTTGCCGCCGCTTCCATCGCGAGACGCAGATCCTTGAGCATCAGCGCCGCGGCGAATCCGCCCTTGTAATCATTGTCCGCGGGGGTCGTCGGCCCGACGCCGGGGAGCGGCGCATAGCTCGTCAGCGACCAGCATTGCCCCGACGACACGCTCGCGATGTCGAAGAATTTCTGCGGATCGAGCCCCAATTTCTGCGCGAGCGCGAGCGTCTCGCACGTCGCGACCATCGAGGCGCCGAGCAGCATGTTGTTGCAGATCTTCGCGCCTTGTCCGGCGCCGGCATCGCCCGCGTGGATCACCGCCTTGCCCATTTTGGCGAGGATCGGTTCGGCGCGTGCGAAACCGTCATCGGTGCCGCCGACCATGAAGGTCAGCGTCCCGGCGTTGGCGGCGGCGATGCCGCCCGACACCGGCGCGTCGACCGCGACGAGACCCTTGGCGGTGGCGGCGTCGATATTCGCGCGCGCGGTCGCGACGTCTATCGTCGAGCAATCGAGGAGCAGGGTGCCGGGGGCGGCATTGGGGAAGACGTCGGCTTCATAAACCGACGCGACATGTTTGCCCGCGGGGAGCATCGTCACGACCGCCTCGGCACCGGCCACGGCCCCGGCCGCCGACGCAGCGCGTATGCAGCCGGCTTCGACTGCACGCGCGAGCGCCTCTTCGCTAAGGTCGAAGGCGCGGACCTCATGCCCCGCCTTGGCGAGATTGGCGGCCATGCCGCCACCCATATTGCCGAGTCCGATAAAGGCGATTTTCATGTCAGCGACCTTTCCAAACGCCTTCGCGCTTCTCGATGAAGGCGGCCATGCCTTCGGCCTTGTCCTCGGTCGCGGCGAGGATCTGGAACAGGCGGCGTTCGTAGATCAGCCCCTGATCGAGCGTCGTTTCGAATGCGGCGTTGACCATATCCTTGTTCACCATCGCGGCCATCGGCGGCATGCTCGCAATCGTGGTCGCGGTTTTCACCGCTTCGTCGACCAGCGTCGCATGTTCGACGACGCGCGCGACCAGCCCTGAGCGTTCGGCTTCGGCAGCGTCCATCATCCGGCCGGTGAGGCACATTTCCATCGCTTTCGCCTTGCCGATCGCGCGCGTCAGCCGCTGCGACCCGCCCATGCCGGGCGCGACGCCGAGCTTGATTTCGGGCTGGCCGAATTTCGCCTTGTCGGAGGCGATGATGAAGTCGGCCATCATCGCGAGCTCGCAGCCACCGCCGAGCGCGAAGCCGTTGACCGCGGCGATCCACGGCTTGCGCACCTTCTTCACGAAATCGCTCGTCCATTTCGAGAAGAAATCTTCGAGGTAGAAATCGGACGCGGGCTTGTCGGCCATTTCCTTGATGTCGGCGCCGGCGGCAAAGGCCTTGTCGCCCGATCCGGTGAGCACGGCGCAGCGCTGGCTGTCGTCGGCCTCGAACGCAGCGAAGGCCGCGATCAGGTCATCGAGCACACCCGAGTTCAGCGCATTGAGCGCCTGCGGGCGGTTGAGCGTCACCAGCGTGACGGCCCCGCGCGTTTCGACGAGGAGGGTTTCATAGCTCATGGTCTTGTCCTGTGTCAGCGGTTGGCGTCGATATTGCGCAGCAGCACTTCGAGCTGCGCCGGGGTGGCATGTTGATGCGCTTCGTCGGTCGAGGTCGGCTGGTTGTCGTAGGGGATGGGCTCGTCGAACTGGTCGGCCGCGAGATCCCAATAGCGCCCGTCGATCCGGTTGTAGAAATGCGTGCCGCCCTTCGTCGCGGTCTTCATGATGTCGCCGCCGAAATGGTGATGCACGGCGAGCGCCGTGACCGCGCACTGGTTGCGGCACGGGTTTGCGGGGTCGAACGGGTCCGATATCGTTTCGGCCGACCAGCTCCGCTTTACCACATGATAGAGGGCGACCGGATCGGCGAAGCTCATAACGGCGTCCATTTCTTGTTTTCGGGGAGCGGCGCGAAGATCGCGTCGATCCAGTCGTCGGTGACGGCTTCGGGGGTCGGCGGATCCCATTTGGGGCTGTTGTCCTTGTCGACAATCAGCGCGCGGACGCCCTCGATAAAGTCGTGCATCGCGACGACGCGGCTGCCGATCGCATATTCCTGACCCATCTGCGCCGCGAAGTCGTGCATCTCGCCGCCTTCCTTGAGCTGGCGCAGCGCGACCTTGCACGTCTGCGGCGATTTGCCGCCGAGCGTGGCGAGTTCCTTCGTCGCCCACTCGCCGCCGTCGGCCTCGAGCGCGGCGAGGATATCCTCATAGGTGTCGCTCGCGAACAGCCGGTTGATCCGGTCGAGATGCTGGGTGATCGCGGCGGGCGGTGCGGTGACCGACAGCTCGCCCAATATGCCGCCGATGCGGTCGGGGTGCGCCGCGATGCGCGCTTTCGCCTCGGCGAGCTTTTCGGACGGCAGATAATGGGTGGCGAGACCGAGCGCGAGGCATTCGGCACCGTCGAGCCGCGCGCCGGTGAGCGCGAGATATGTGCCGACGCGCCCTTCGAGCCGCGGCAGGTACCAGCCGCCGCCGACGTCGGGGAAGAGGCCGATCCCGGTTTCGGGCATCGCGAAACGTGTATGTTCGGTCGCGACGCGATATTTCGCCGGCTGCGAAATCCCGACCCCGCCGCCCATGGTGATGCCGTCCATGAAGGCGACGACGGGCTTGGGGTAAGTGAAGAGCAGATGATTGAGGCGATATTCGGTGTGGAAGAAAAGCCGTGCTTCCTTGCCGTCCTTCGCGCCGCTCTCGGCGAGCATGCGGATATCGCCGCCGGCGCAGAAGCCGCGGCCCTCACTATGGTCGATGATCACCGCCTCGACCGCATCGTCATCGCGCCATTTCAGCAGCGCATCGATCATCGCTTCGCACATCGGCAGGTTGAGCGCGTGGATCGCCTTCGGACGATTGAGCGAAATGCGGCCGACGCGGGCGTCGACGCTGGTCAAAACATCTTCGGTCATTGGCGCAGCAGGTCCCTTCCGACGATCATCCGCATGACCTGGTTGGTTCCTTCGAGGATCGAATGGACGCGCAGGTCGCGCCAGAAACGCTCGATCGGATAGTCGCGGAGATAGCCATAGCCGCCGAACAGCTGGAGTGCGTCGTTGACGATCTTGCTGCCATTGTCGGTCGCGAGCCGCTTCGCCATCGCCGAGAAGCGCGACTTGTCGGGGGCGTTCGCGGTGACCTTTGCTGCCGCGAGATAAAGCAGCGCGCGCGACGCTTCGAGGTCGGTCGCCATGTCGGCGAGCATGAACTGCGTGTTCTGGAAATCGGCGATCGGGGACCCAAACTGCTGGCGATCCTTGGTGTAGGCGATCGCTTCGTCGAGACAGCGCTGCGCCCCGCCCAAGGAACAGGCGCCGATGTTGAGGCGACCGCCATCGAGCCCCGCCATCGCGAAACGGAAACCGTCACCCTCGGCGCCGACCAGATTTTCCACCGGAACGCGGCAATCCTCGAAAATCACCTGCGCGGTCGGCGAAGCGTTCCAGCCGAGCTTTTTCTCGGGCGCGCCGAAGCTGAGGCCCGGGGTGTCCTTTTCGATGACGAGGCAGGAGATGCCCTTCGACTTCTCCTCGCCGGTGCGAACCATGCAGACATAGATGTCGTTATAGCCCGCGCCCGAGATGAACTGCTTGGTGCCGTTCAGCACATAATGGTCGCCGTCCTTTTTCGCGGTCGTCTTGAGCGCCGCGGCGTCGGATCCCGAACCGGGTTCGGTGAGGCAATAGCTCGCGATCTTTTCCATGCTGACGAGCGACGGCAGGAAACGGTCCTTGATCTCCGCGCCGCCGAAGCGGTCGATCATCCACGTCGCCATATTGTGGATCGAGACATAGGCGCTGGTCGCGGGGCAACCATAGGCCATCGCCTCCATGATCAGCGCGGCTTCCAACCGGCCGAGTCCGATCCCGCCCGATTCCTCGGCGACGTAGATCGCGCCGAAGCCGAGCTCGCCCGCCGCCTTCCACACATCGACGGGATAATGGCTTTTCTCGTCCCACTCGGCCGCAAAGGGCGTGATGCGGTCGGCGGTGAATTTGCGCGCCATATCCTGGATGGCGAGCTGGTCGTCGGTAAGCTGGAACTGGTCGGTCATGGTCACTTCTCGATAATGGCTTCGGCTTCGATTTCGACTTTCCACTCGGGCCGGATCAGCGCGGGCACAACCAGCATCGTCGATGCCGGACGCACATTTTTGAATGCCGATCCGTGCGCAAGCCCGACCAGATCGGCGTCGGCGGCGTCGGTGATGTACATCCGCGTGCGTACGACGTCGGCATAGCTGCCGCCGAGCGCTTCGAGCGCTTCACCGATAATCGTCAGGCATCGCGCGGCCTGAGCCCCGGCATCGCCGGGGGTCGACGATCCGTCGGGCTCGATCGGCGCGCAGCCCGCGACGTCGATGCGGTTCCCCACCCGGACCGCGCGGCTGTAGCCGTAAACCGGTTCGAACGGGGATGCCGAGCTGTGGTTGCGGCGGCTGGGATCAGCCACAGCTGATCCGCTCGATCTTGAGCGCATCGTCATAGGATACGGTCAGGCGGTCGGGGCGGAAGTCCATGGTAACCGCGGTGCGCGGCGGCACCCAACGCAGCGTCGTCGCGCCGCTGCCCTTGAGCAATTGGCCGCCGACTTCGGCAGTCGCGGTCTGGCCGACGAGCGACTGCACCGCGTCGGCATTGCAGGCGGCTTCGGCGGGCGGGGTCGGGGTCGATTCGACCGGCGTCCGTTCCTGCGTACAGGCGGCGAGCGGCAGGAGGGCGGCAATTGCGATCAGGCGAATATCCATCTCAAATCTCCCTTTTCCCATGTGTCAGGTACAGCGCGTATAGCGCATCGGACCGGCGGCGGCACCATCGCCCTCGTCGCGGCGAACGAGCGTCTTGCCGCCATCGGCCAGTTCGAGCTGCATCCGGCGATCCCATTCGATCCCCTCGCCGCTGAACCTGTAATCGGCGACGACGCGGCCGGAGTCGCTCTCGCGAACCCGCGCCAGTTCACCGTGCGATTCGTAGAAGCGCAGGTTCGCCGCATCGATCGTCAGCGCGGTGAGGTCGGTGCCCTTCCGGGCCTTGCAGTCCGCAACCTTCAGCGCCCAGCGACCGCGGATCGCGGGCGGGATCGTCTTGCCGTCGGCCGGCGCCTTGGTTTCGGGCGTCTCGACGGGCTGCTTGGCCTTTTCAGGCAAGTCGGCGTCGACCGCCGTTTCGGCGGGCGCGGGGCGCTCGGCCTTTTGCAGCGGGCCGATCGTAGCACTGGCTTCGGGACCCGATTCCTCATCCTTGCCGCCGCTGCACGCGGCAAGCAGTAACAGGGTCGTGGGAAGCATCTTGCGGATCATCTCTCGTCTCCTTCGAGAAGAGAAATGCCCGGCGCGAGGCGCGGGTTTCATCGCCGGCCGCATCATTCGCTTAGCACCTGTTCGCGAAACACCGTGGTGGCGAGATCGGTCTGATTATAGCGATACCAGCGCGGCGCGGGCACGCCGGCCGCCCATGCGAGCGCTTCGGTCAGCGTGCCGTTCGCCGCCGGCACATCGGGCATTTCCTGGCCAAGCGGGTCGGCGTAGGCCGCATCGGCGCTGACGACGGTCCAGCCCGCCCTGCGCAGCGCGCGAACAAGGTCGCCGATATAGAGCGCGGCTAGGTCGGTTTCGTGGAGCAGCATCACCTGCACCGGCTGGCGGCCGGTGACCTGTTGCAACAGGCCGTCGGCAAAGTCGGCGGCCTCGACATGCCAGGTGACGTAGAGGTCGCCGAGCGCCGCACGGTCGACCGGCTTGCCCGCCTGCACGGCTTCGCGTGTCAGCGTTTCGAGATGCCAGTCGGACGATTCGGCGGTGACATAACCGTTGCGGAGGCCGCGCGCGGCGAGGCCGGCCCGGACCGCATCACGCTTGACCTTGTCCTTGCCGCCTTCGTCGAGGAAGGGAAAGCGGAACCAGGGGCGATAGCTGGGCCGCCCCTTGAGCCATGCCTCGGCCGCGTCGATGTCGGCGAGGTAGGCGTCGGCGGTCGTCGCGCCCAGATGTGGATGCGTATTGCTGTGGTTCGCGATGACATGCCCCGCGGCGACATAGGCAGCGATGCGTTCGGCGCCGCCGACGCCATCGCCCTGCCCGATCGCAGCGGGATTGACGAAGAAGACCGCTTGCGGCGCGTCCGCCTTCTTCAGCTCGGCGATGATGCGCTGCGTGCGCTCGTCGGGCGTGAAGAAAGCGCCCCGGCCGCGCGGGGCGTCGTCGAACGACAGCGCGATCATCTTCTGCGCTGCCGCCGGAACCGGCAGCAGCAACAGGAGCATCAGGGGAAGAAGCAGCCGGCGCAGCAACGCCGGCTTACCCCATCGTCGGGATGACGAAGGCGTTGCCGCCGTCAGGCGAGCCGTCGGGCCAGCGCGCGGTGATCGTCTTGACCTTGGTCCAGAATTTCACGCCTTCCATGCCGTGCTGGTTGGTGTCGCCGAAGCCCGAACGCTTCCAGCCGCCGAAGCTGTGATAGGCGACGGGCACCGGGATCGGCACGTTGATGCCGACCATGCCGACCTGCACGCGCGCCGCAAATTCGCGCGCGGCGTGGCCGTTGCGCGTGAAGATCGCGACGCCGTTGCCATATTGGTGCTTCGACGGCAGTTCGAGCGCGGTTTCGAAATCGGGTGCGCGGACGATCTGCAGCACAGGGCCGAAGATTTCTTCCTTGTAGCTTTCCATGTCGGTGGTGACATGGTCGAACAAGGTCGGGCCGACGAAGAAGCCCTTTTCATGCCCCTGCAAGGTGAAGCCGCGGCCGTCGACGACCAGCTCGGCGCCCTCGTCGGCGCATTTGGCGATCCAGCCTTCGACCTTGTCCTTGTGCGCCTGCGTCACGACGGGGCCATAATGCGCCTCGGCATCGGTCGACACGCCGACGCGCAGCGCCTCGATCGCCGGGATCAGCTTTTCGCGCAGGCGGTTCGCGGTGTCCTCGCCGACGGGGACGACCACGGGCAGCGCCATGCAGCGCTCGCCCGCCGAGCCGAAGGCGGCGCCGGTCAGGTCATTGACGACCTGATCGAGGTCGGCGTCGGGCATGACGATGCCATGGTTCTTCGCGCCGCCCATCGCCTGCACGCGCTTTCCGGCGGAGACGCCGCGGTTGTAGACATAATGCGCGATGTCCGACGATCCGACGAAGCTGACCGCGCCGATGTCGGGATGGTCGAGGATCGCATCGACCATTTCCTTGTCGCCATGGACGGTCTGGAAAATGCCCTCGGGCATGCCGGCCTCGAGGAAGAGTTCGGACAGGCGGACAGGGACCGAGGGGTCGCGTTCGCTCGGCTTCAAGATGAAGGCGTTGCCGACCGCGGTCGCGACGCCGCCCATCCACAGCGGGATCATCGCGGGGAAGTTGAACGGCGTGATGCCCGCACCGATGCCGATCGGCTGGCGCATCGAATAGACGTCGATGCCGGGGCCGGCGCCCTGCGTATATTCGCCCTTCAGCACATGCGGGATTCCGCAGCAGAATTCGATGACTTCGAGCCCGCGCTGGATGTCGCCCTTCGAGTCCGCGATCACCTTGCCATGCTCCGACGAGAGCATTTCGGCGAGCTGGTTCATATTCGCTTCGACGAGGCGCTTGAATTCGAACATCACGCGCGCGCGGCGCTGCGGGTTGGTCGCGGCCCAGGCCGGCTGTGCGGCCTTCGCGGCGGCAACGGCGCGGTCGAGGATCGCGCGATCGCCCAATGCGACCTGCGCCTGTACGCCGCCATTATTGGGGTCGAGGACATCGCCGAAGCGGCTGCCGCCGCCGGCACCGCCGGCAATATGGTGGTCGATCTGTCGCATATCCGAGTCTCCCATAAGATGTTGCCGCTGCCACAGCCGAGTTACGGGGCGATTGCAAGGGATAGACTTGCAGGCGCATCCTGCATATTTGCAGTCTATGGACTGGGACAAGCTGCAATATTTCCTGTTCGTCGCCCGCCACGGCACGCTCGCGCGCGCCGGCGCGGCGCTGCACGTCGATGCGACGACGGTCAGCCGTCAGGTCAGCGCGCTCGAGGCCGCACTTCAACAGACCTTGTTCGAACGCGCGCCGACGGGTTTCGTTCTGACCGCAGCGGGCCGCGCGCTCGTTCCGCACGCCGAAGCGATGGCGGCGGCGGCGGCGCGCATCCATTCGGCGCAGGCAGGCGGATCGGCCTTGTCGGGGCAGCTTCGCGTCAGCGTCTCCGAAGGCTTCGGCAACAGCTTCATCGCGCCGCGGTTGGGCAAATTCGTCGCCGCGCATCCCGAACTCGAAATCGACCTCGTCGCCTCGTCGGGTTTCCTCAACCCTTCGCGGCGCGAGGCCGATATGGCGGTGCTGCTTGCGCGCCCCAGAAAGGGCCCGCTGATCACGCGCAAGCTGTCGGACTATAGCCTCGGCCTCTATGCCCCCGCCGACCGGCCCGACTGGCAGGATGCCGTGTCGACCGCACCGCTGTCGCGCGCGGGCATCCCGGTGATCGGCTATATGCCCGACATCCTCTACGCGCCCGAACTCGACTATCTGGGTGAAATCGAGCCGGGGCTGCGCGCCAATGTGCGCTCCTCGTCGATTCTCGCGCAGCGACGGATGATCGCGGGCGGCGCCGGCGTCGGCGTCCTCCCCTGCTTTCTCGCGAGCGGCGATCCGGGGCTGGTGCGCGTGCGCCCCGATCAGGTGATCGCGCGCGCCTTCTGGCTTGCGCTCCACCGCGACGTCGCACCGCAACCGCGTATCCGGGCGTTCATCGACTGGCTCGATGCCGAAGTAAGGGAGAGCCGGGGTCTGCTGGTGCCGGCCTAGGCCGGCCGCCAGTCCGAGGCGACCAGTCCGCCCTCACCGAATATCCGTTCGATCGCATAGGGACCCGCCGCTGCGGCCCGCAACCGGTCGGCAAGCGGGTCGTCGATCGGACGGTCGCTCCGCAGGAAGGCGATCCACGCAGCAATCGCCGCTTCGAGCGATCCGCAACGCGCGCCACGCTTCTGATGCCACGCCAAAGTTTCGAGCCAGCGCTGCGGGATCTTCTGGCTGCCATCCATCGCAATCTGGATCAGCCGGTGATGGAGCGCCGGATTGGCGAAGCGGGCGAGCAGCGCATCGGCATAGGCGGACAGATCCTGCCCCGGTGCGGCGTCGATCGTCGGCGCGGCTTCATCGCGCATCAGCCGTTCGATCACCGCGCGGATCGCGGGATCGGCGATCGCCTGATGGACATAGTCATGCCCCTTCCCCAGCCCGATATAGGCAAGCGCCGAATGCGCGCCGTTGAGCATGCGGAGCTTCGCGGTCTCGTAGGGCGCGACATCGGCAACGAGTTCGGCACCGACATTCTCCCAGCGCGGGAGCGGGCCGGCAAAATCATTCTCGATTACCCACTGGCTGAAGCCTTCGGTGACCACCACGCCTTCGTCGCGGACGCCAAGCGCGGATTCGATGGCCGCGCGGTCGGCGTCGGTCGTCGCAGGGACGATGCGGTCGATCATCGTCGCGGGACAGCGGCACTGCGCGTCGAACCAGTCGACGAGGTCCGGATGGTCCGAGGCGAGATATTCGCGCATCAGCCGGCGCAGCACCGCGCCATTGTTCGCGAGATTGTCGCAGCTGAGCAAGGTCAGCCCGGACAGCCCGGCCGCATGCCGTGCCGCCAGCGCCGCACCGACGAAACGGTAGAGGCTCGACGGTCCCTTCGCAGCAGCAAGATCGAGCGAGCCGTCGGCAGTGCGCAAATAGCCCTTCTCGGTGACCGTGAAGCTGACGATATGCGTCGTGGGCGCGGCGATGGCGTCGATCACGGCCTGCGGATCGTCCGCCGCGACGAGCACCTTCTGCACCGCGCCGATCAGGCGCAATCCGGTCCCCACTGCGCTACGCGCGCTGACTGTATAGAGCCCATCCTGCGGGTTCAGCTGCGAGGCAACGTCACCCGAACGCAGCGAGACGCCGATTATGCCCCAGTCGCGCTCACCCGCCGCCATCGCATCGTCGGTATAGACGGCCTGATGCGCACGGTGGAACGCGCCGATCCCGATATGGACGATCCCCGCAGTCTGCGCCGCGCGGTCGTAACCCGGCGCCTGCACCGACGCCGGGATCAGCGTTTCAGCCGACAGCCTCACAGCTTGTACGCGGCCTTGGCGAGATTGTAGCTGAGATCGGCCGCGAGTTCGGCGGCCTCCCATTCCTCCATCCGGTGCTCGGCGACGAGCTGCGCGAGGAAACCGCAGTCGATGCGCCGCGCGACATCGTGGCGCGCGGGGATCGACAGGAAGGCGCGCGTATCGTCGTTGAAACCGACTGTATTGTAGAAGCCGGCCGTCTCGGTCATCTGGTTCCTGAAACGGCGCATCCCTTCGGGACTGTCGTGAAACCACCAGGCGGGGCCGAGCTTCAGCGCCGGATAATGGCCCGCGAGCGGCGCGAGTTCGCGCGCATAGCTCGTCTCGTCGAGCGTGAAGAGGATGATCGTCAGCCCCGCTTCATTGCCATATTTGCCGAGCAGCGGGCGCAGCGCGTGGACATAGTCGGTCGCGGTCGGGATATCGGCGCCCTTGTCGCGGCCATAATGGTCGAACAGCCACGGGTTGTGGTTGCGGAGCGCGCCGGGGTGGATCTGCATCACCAGCCCGTCGTCGAGGCTCATCCCCGCCATCACCGTAAGCATATGCGCGCGGAACAGCTCGGCATCGGCGGCGCTGACATCGGCGCCGGTGACGCGCGCGAACAGCGCCTCGGCCTCGGCGTCCGACAGGTCGGCAGTCGCGGCGGTCGGATGACCATGGTCGGTCGAGGTCGCGCCCATTTCGGCGAAGAAAGCGCGGCGACCCCGGTGCGCGGCGAGATAGCCGGCATAGGAGAAGGCGTCTTCGCCCGACAGGTCGGAGAAGCGTTTGAGGTTGTCGCGGAAGCCCTCAAACTCGGGATCGATCACCGGGTCGGGGCGATAGGCTGTGATGACGCGTCCCCCCCACTCGCCGCTCGCATTGGCGGCGCGGATCACGGCATGATGTTCGAGCGTGTCGAGCGGGCTTTCGGTCGTCGCGATCACCTCGATCCGGAAGCGGTCGAACAAGGCGCGCGGGCGGAAGGCATCGGTCGCGAGCGCATCGGTGATGCGGTCGTAATAGAGATCCGACGTTTCGGCCGAAAATTGCACGTCGAAGCCGAAGGCTTCGGCAAACACCCAGTCCATCCACATGCGGCTCGGCGTGCCTCGGAAGAGATGGTAATTTTGCGCAAAGATCCGCCAGCTTTCGCGCGGGTCGGCTTCCCTGTTCCGGATACCGAGCGCACCCAAAGAAATGCCCTGCGAATAGAGCATCCGGAAGACATAGTGATCGGGATGGAGCAAGAGCTCCGCCGCATTGCCGAAGGGTGCATTGCCCGCGAACCAGCTCGAGTCGGTATGCCCGTGCGGGCTAACGATCGGCAGGCCCGCCACCTCCTTGTAGAGCCGGCGCGCGATATCGCGCTGCGCCGGATCGGACGGAAAGAGGCGGTCGGGGGAGAGTAGCAGCGGACGCGGCATCGGATCAGGCTTTGCTTTCGACAGTCACCGGCGCGAGGCGCGGGCTGAGGATATGGATTGCCAGCACGGCGAGGAAGTAGACGACGGTACAGGCGGCGAAGATGACCGTGTAATTGCCGCCCGTCGCATCGAGGACGAGCCCGGTCGATTTTGCCATGATCATGCCGCCGACGCCGCCCGCGAAGCCGCCGAGCCCGATCACCGAACCGACCGCGCGTTTCGGGAACATGTCGGGCGGGATCGACAGGATCGTCGACGAAAAGGCCTGATGCCCCGCGAGCGCGATGCCGATCAGCACGACCGCGAGCCACATATTGTCGAGCCCCGAGACGAACAGCAAAGGCAGCACGCAGCAGCCCGCGCCGAGCATCGTCGCCTTCCGCGCAAAATTGACGCTGTGCCCCGACTGGATCAGCTTCGACGACACCCAGCCGCCGAGGATGCTGCCGACGTCGGACAGCAGGTACATGATGATCATCGGCAGCAGCACGACCTTCAGATCGACATTGTAGGTCGTGCTGAAATATTTGGGCAGCCAGAAGAGCATGAGGAACCAGACCGGGTCGGTCAGGAACTTGCCGGTCGCATAGGCCCAGGCTTCGCGCTTGGTGACGATGGCGCCCCAGCCGAGGCGCTCGATCTTTTCGGGCGGATCATGTTCGATCCACGCGAGTTCGGCGTCCGAGACCTTCCCGCTTTCGCGCGGGTTGCTGTAGAGCCAGAGCCAGAGAATCAGCAGCAGGACCCCGAAAGCCCCTGTGTAGATGAAGGTCTCGCGCCAGTCGAAGCCCATCCAGACCATGAATAGCGCGATCGTCGGCGCGGTCAGGATGACGCCGATCGTCGTCGCGCTGTTGACCCAGCCGATCGCGTAGGAGCGTTCCTTTTGCGGGAACCATTCGCTCGACGCGCGGACGACCGACGGGAAATGCCCCGCCTCGCCAACCCCGAGGATCACACGCGCCATCATGAAGGAGACGACCGACGAGGCGAAACCGTGCGCGACATGGCCGACGGTCCAGATGCTGATCGCGATCGCATAGCCGACCTTCGGCCCGAAACGGTCGATCAGCCAGCCCATGAGGAGGAAGCCCAGCGCATAAGCGGCCTGGAAGGCGGTGACGATATTGCCATAGTCATTCTCGCTCCACCCCAGCTCGGTGCCGAGCGTCGGGGCGAGCAGGCCGAGCATGGTGCGGTCGATATAATTGACCGTGGTCGCGGCAAACAGCACCGCGACGATCAGCCAGCGGTAACGCCCCGACTTCGGCACCGGCGCCGCCGCCCCTCCGTCCGCGAATGCCTGTGCCATAATCCTCTCCCGTAATTTGCTTTAGTAGCTTTTGATCGAGCAGCCGACGCGGATTTTTCCGTCGAACAGCGCTTCGGCGCGTTGGCCGGGCCTGATTTCATGGATGCCGGTGATCGCGCCCGCCGACACCCAGGTGCCCGGCGGGATCGCGATACCCCGCACGCGCAGGATTTCGATCAGGAACAGCGCCGATCCGAACGGACCGTCGAGCATGGCCTCCATCGTCGCCGCGCCCACCGTCTCGCCGTCGATCGCCATTTCGACCGGCATGCGGATCAGGTCGGCGTCCTGCCAGCCGGCGATCGACGGGCCGAGGATCAGCCCCTTGTTGTTGCCATAGTCCGACGCGGTGACCGCAGGGCCGTGGCGATTGATTTCGGGAAAGGGCGAGCTTGCGATCTCGATGCCCGTGCGGACGTCGGCAATGCAGCCGCGCACGCTGTCGATATCATAGTCGCCCGTACCGACGTCGCCGAAGCACAGCAGTATCTCGGCTTCGGCCGCGGCAAAGCCGTCGGCATAGACGGGCATCGCCGGTTCGTCGGCGCCATCGAAAATCTCGTCGACAAAGATCGGGCCGGTCAGGCGGTTGCCGCCATAACGGTCGACGAGGTCGGGGGCGATGCGTCCGACCTTCCACCCGCCAACGCGGCGGCCGTCATAAGCGATCGCACTATCCTGGATCGCATAGGCCTCGGCCATCGTCTGCGGCATCGCGCCGGGATAGACGGTAAGCGGTGTCTTTCCCGCACGCGCGTCGATCAAAGCGCGCGCTACATTCTGTTGATCGCTTGTCGCCAGCATCTTTCTCATTTCCCTCTTCCGCGAAGCGGTGTAAGAGACACCGGTGTCAAAAGCAAGCCAATATCGGATGTATGACAAATTCCTTCGCCCCGACGATTGCTGAGCAGCGATGACCGGCGACCGCATAATCCGCGCGATGCGCGTCCATGACGCCGACAATGTCGCGACCGCGATTGCCGATATCGCCGCAGGTGAAGCGCCGTTCGCCGAGTCCGGCGTGCGGGCTTCGGTCGATCTGGGACGCGGGCACAAGATCGCGCTCGCGCCGATCGCGCGCGGCGCCGCAGTGGTCAAATATGGCTTTCCGATCGGCACCGCGACCGCCGACATCGCCGCCGGCGAGCATGTCCACAGCCACAATCTGGCGACCGCGCTCGGCGGGGACGGCGACTATCTTTATGCCGGGGCGCCGGCCGAGGCGCCGCTCGCCGACGTGCCGGCCCGCCGCTTTTCGGGCTATGTCCGCGCCGACGGCCGCGTCGGGACGCGCAACGAGGTCTGGATCTTGCCGACCGTCGGCTGCGTCGGCAATCTCGCCGCGCGCGTCGCGCGGATCGCGGGCGAACGCCACGCCGGGCGCATCGACGGCATCCACGCCTTCAAACATCCCTTCGGCTGTTCGCAGCTCGGCGACGACCTTGGCCATACGCGCGCGCTGCTCACGGCGCTCGCGCAGCATCCCAATGCCGGCGGCGTGCTGATCGTCGGCCTCGGGTGCGAGAGCAACCAGCTCGGCGCGCTTCTCGACCTCATCCCGGCCGAACGCCGCGCGCATATCCGCACGCTGTCGGCGCAGGCCGTCGAGGACGACGAAGCGGCGTGCCTCGAACATATCGACGCGCTGGTCGCGGGATGTAGCGACATGCCGCGCAGCGAAATACCGCTGTCGAAGCTTGTCCTCGGCGTGAAGTGCGGCGGCTCCGACGGCCTTTCGGGCCTCACCGCCAACCCGCTCGTCGGACGCATGGCTGATGCCGTCGCGGCGGCGGGCGGCAAGGTGGTGCTGACCGAGATCCCTGAAATTTTCGGCGCCGAGCAGATATTGATGGACCGCGCGGTGTCGCAGTCCGTGTTCGACGAGACCGTCACGCTCGTCCGCGACTTCAAGGAATATTTTATCCGCAACGGCGAGCCGGTGAGCGAAAATCCGTCGCCCGGCAATATCGCCGGCGGGATCACCACGCTCGAGGAAAAGTCACTCGGCGCGGTGCAAAAGGGGGGCAAGGTGCCCGTCGTCGACGTCCAGCGCTACGGCGGCGAAGCGACGCTGCCGGGGCTGACGCTTCTCGAGGCACCGGGCAATGATGCGGTCTCGTCGACCGCGCTGACCGCAGCGGGCGCGACGATCATCCTGTTCACCACCGGACGCGGCACGCCGCTCGGCTTTCCGGCGCCGACGCTGAAGATCGCATCGAACAGCGCGCTGGCGGAGCGCAAGGCGGGGTGGATCGATTTCGACGCCGGGACGGTGCTCGACGCGGGATTCGATGGCGCGGCGGGCGCACTGCTCGACCTGATCGCCGCGACCGCCTCGGGCGCGCCAACGAAGGCCGAAGCCAATGAAGAGCGCGACATCGCGATCTGGAAATCGGGCGTGACGCTTTAGTCGAGCGCGCGGAAGGCGAAATTGCGAAAGCGCGCCTCGCCCTGCCCGGCCGAATAGAGACCGGGGCGCAACATCAGGAAGCCGCCGCGCACGTTATGGTGGTATCCCGAGACCTCCATGCCGCGGTCGAACCTGACCCACGTCTTCCCGCCGTCGCCGCTGGTGTCGTAGGTGACGATATGGCGGTCGTTGGTCACGCGCATCCGCATCTTCGAACCGTGCGGATTCGCGGGGCGGGCGCGTTCGATGCCATATTGGTGCGTGACGAAACGTTCGCCGTCGAACCCGAGCCCGCAATAGAGTTTCTCGTCATAGAAGAGGATCAGCCCCGCAGTGCCGCCGGGCGCGATCTCGATATCGCATTCGAAGCGATACGCCCGATCGCCCGCGATCAGCAGCAAAGGCGATGAATCGACTGGGGCCCTGCCGCGTGCCTTCAACACCAGCGCGCCTTCCTCGGCGCGCGCCCGGCTGCGTTCGTCTGCAGCAGGCTTGAAGAAATTCCATTTCGCACCGAGCGCGAGCGCGCTGAAATCGTCCGACAACGCCATGCCGTGCGGCCCCGCGACCGTTCCGCCCTTGGGCTTGGCGATCGGCTGCGACAGGTCGCCGCCCTTCATCCTGAACCAGCCGTCGGCGGTCCATTCGATCGGGTCGAGCAGCGCCTGCCGCCCCAATGTCCAATAGCCATTTTCATAGCCATGATAGACGCTCCACCAGTCGCCTGCCGGCCCTTCGACGAGCGTCGCATGGCCGCGCGACCACCATTTTTCGTCCGCCGACTTGGTGTGGACGAGCGGGTTGGCGGGGCAATTCTCCCACGACCCGTGGATCGATTTCGAGCGCGCCGCGATCACCATATGCCCTGTGGGTGGCCCCGCCGTGCCGCCGACCGCGGTGACCATGTAGAAATAATCGCCATGGCGCGTGATCTTCGGCCCCTCGGGCGCGAACCCCTCGACCACCCAGTCGGGGGGATAGCGCCAGGGGTCATAGACATGCTCGGGCTCGCCGATGCGCGACAGGCCGTCGTCGGACAGGCGCACGCGATCGCCGCCCGACAGGAACAGCCAGCGCGACCCGTCCTCGCCGACAGCATGGCCGGGGTCGATATGATTGGGCAGATTGAGGTCGACGGGCTCGCTCCACGGCCCCTCGATCCGGTCGGCCCAGATCACCCAGCTCGTGTTCGGGCCTTTCGTGGGAATATAGAGATAATAGCGGCCCTTGTGCTTCACGAGCTCGGGCGCCCAGACCGACCCGATATTCTTCGTCAGCGCGGGACCGATCGGGCGCCAGTTCACCAGGTCGCGCGAATGCCAGATAACCAGGCCCGGATAGGAGTCGAAGGTCGAAAAGGTCATATAATAGTCGGCGCCATCCTTCAGGATCGAAGGATCGGGATGGTCGCCGGCCATGATCGGGTTGAGGAAACGCCCGTCGCCGAGGTCGGCCTTGCGCTGGCCGTCGAAGCCCTTGGCCCAGACCAGACCGGCTGCGCCCGACGCGGGGTCGGCCGCGAAGACCGACGCCCCGCCGAGCCCCGAAAGGCTGCTTGCCAGCAGGCCCCCGCTTGCCAGTTTCAGCACATCGCGCCGATCGGTCACACCCTTCTCCTCTTCCGAAAAAGAAAGGCCCGGTCCCCGAAATGGAAACCGGGCCTCACCGGGACGAACCCGTCGGCGTCAGATCTTGACGCGCGCGCCGAACAGGAAGGTTCGGCCGAAATGATTATTCTCGTAATTGCGGTCGGCATCGATATCGGTGAAACGATAGCGATATTCGTCGGTCAGGTTGATACCCTCGACCGAGATTTCGATATTCTCGGTGATCGCATAGCGCATCGACGCATCGACGTTGATCGTCGAACCATAGCCTTCGAACACGTTGCCGGTGCCGCTGTTGGCGTCGGCATAGCGGCTGCGATAGCTGATCGAGGCGCGCGCGCTGAACTTGCCATCGTCATAATAGAGCGTGCCGTTATAGGCGCGCTTCGACAGGTTGAAGAGCGTGCCGTTGCGGACCGCGTTGACGAGCGGCCCGAAGGCGCAGTTCGGCGCGACGCAAGTATCGATCGCGGGCCCTGAAACGCTGTAATCGGCGTCGGAATCGACGAAGGTCGCGTTCACGATCCCGCCGAAGTTCGACAGGAAGCCCGGCAGGAATTTGAACGGCGCCTGGAGCGACAGTTCGACGCCCTTCAGCTTCGCCCCCTCGCCATTGCCGATCGAGGTAATCGTCCATAGCTGGCGTTCGGGATCCCCTGCGGCGGGGCTGCTCGGCGGGATGACCGACAGCGGCAAGCCCGTCGACGCGAAGGTCCCGCTGGTCGTCGTCGCAACGGGGAAGCTCGCGATATCCTTCTTGAAGAAGGCGACCGAGAAGATCGATTGCGGCGCGAAATACCATTCGAACGCGAGGTCGTAAGAGGTCGCGCGGAAAGGATCGAGCACGGGGTTGCCGTAGTTGATACGATAGTTGAACCCGTCGACCGTCCCGCCGGGCGTCAGATTGCCGAGCGTCGGGCGCGTCATCACGTCGGCGACCGCCGCGCGGATGATGATGTCGTCGTGCGGGAACAGCGCGAGGTTCATCGACGGCAACCAGTCGTCATAGCTGCGCTTCAGCGTGACGAGCGTACCGCTGGTGAGCCCGCTCGACGTCTGGTCGGTCTTCACATAGCGGACCCCGGCATTGAGCGCGTAGCGCAGGCCGGCGATTTCGCCCTTGGTGTCGAACTGCAGATAGCCGCCCTTCACCTCTTCGCGCACCGCGCGGTTGTTGCCGGCATCGAGCGTCGGCACGCGGTCGTAAAGCTTGGTGAACGCCGTCGTCGCGTCGAGGTTGGGGACGAGCCACTGCGTCGTCGTCCCCGCCGGCTGCCCCGCCTTGCCCAGCGTGAACAGGTCGGCCAGCGCCGAGGTCACCGGGAAGCCATAAATCGCGTTCGGACCGAAGGCCGAGGTCGGCGAACAGGCGATCGTGCCGAGCACGCGGTCGATCCCGCCATTGCCGCACACGACGGTGTCGCGGGTGAAGGCGATGCTGCTGAAGTCGAAACGGCGATAGACGCCGCCCGCCTTGACCGTGAAGCCGTCGGTGACGTCCCATTCGGTGCGCAGCTGTATCGTGCGGAACTTGTTCACCACTTCCGACGGGCGGTCGCGGATTTCGGCGAGCTGGAAATTCGCCGGATCGGTCACGCTGGTCCCGAAGGACAGCAGCGGATTCTTCATATCGCTATAGTCGTAGCGATAGTCCTGCGCGTCGCGGTCGTCGAAGACGATCGTCGTTTCGAGCGGGATCGACGCCGTCGATTTCGACAGGCCGCCGAGCAGGGTGAAACGGAACGTATCGCTGACGTCCTGGTCCCAGGTCGCCCCGACCTGCCAGAATTCGGTCTTGGCCTTGCGCAGATAATGTTCGGTGCGCACCCAGGCATCGTCGAGCGTTGCCGAGATGAGATTGTTGTTGTCGTCGATCACATAGTCGCTGACGTTGATCGAGCGCTCGTTGCTGCGCAGCAGCACCTCGCCCCAGCGTTCGCGGCGCTGATGCTTGAAGTTCGAATAAAGCGCGTCGAGCGAAATCTTGGTCGCGTCGGTCGGCGCGAACTGGATCGATCCGGTCAGGCCGAGACGTTCCTTGTCGTGCGCGATTTCGCCATAGCGCGGAATGCGCGGGTGAAAGGCGAGCGCGACGTCGTCGCAGACTTCGCTGCGGATATAGGATCCGCCCGAGTTCGGCGTGGTCCAGCAGGGCGTGCCGTCGACCGAGTCGAAGCGCCCCTGCGCCCAACGGACGCTGTTGTTGCCGAGTTCGAGCGTCTTCTGCTTCGAATAGGCGGCCGACAGCGCAAAGCCGAGCGTGCCGGCATCGTTGACCCAGCTGAGCAGGCCCGCGACGCGCGGGCCGACCTTTTCCGAAAGATCGTTGTAGCTGCCCTGCGCCGACAGGACGGCGGTGAAGCCGCTCTTGCCGCCGAGCGGGTTGCCGGTGTTGAGGTCGACGACGGCGCCGAGCGAGCCTTCGTCGAGGTCGGCCGACGCCGTCTTGTGGACGACGATCGAGGTGAAGAGTTCGGACGCGAAGACGTTGAAGTCGAACGCGCGGTCGCGGTTCGCCGAAGCGCCGTCGGTCGAGGTCGCGACGGTTTCGAGGCCGTTGACGCGGACGCGGGTGAATTGCGATCCGAGCCCGCGCACCGTGATGCCGCGACCTTCGCCGCCATCGCGCTGGATGGTGATGCCGGGAATGCGCTGGAGCGATTCGGCCAGATTCTGGTCGGGGAATTTGGCGATATCCTCGGCAACGATCGCATCGACCGCGGCGACCGATTCGCGCTTCACGTCGAGCGCCTTGTCGAGCGAGGCGCGGAAGCCGGTGACGACGATCTCGTCCTCGGTCGCGACCGTTTCGTCCGCTGCTGCGGTGTCCTGCGCATAGGCCGGGGCCACCACGAGCACCGCCAGCGACGCGCCGCATGCCAGCCGGGTCAAAGCGCGAACGCTCCGCATTGCATGAATTGCCATTATCATCCTCCCTTGTGCCCCGTTGCCCCCGCTCGCGCAAGAAATGACACCGGTTACTTTGCTGGACAAAGCGATATGGCGCACCGCTTCATCCGTCGATTTTACAGAGAGTGAGATGGGCCGCCGCCATGCGCGACGAACCGGATCAGACCCTCTCCCTGGGAAATATTTTCTCGTTGACCGATTGGGGTAACCGGTGTCAGAAAGATTGCGGATTGCGACGAACATGTCAATACCCCAATGACGAGGAGAGACGGGATGGCCAAAAAGCCTTGGATAACTGCGCTTTTTCTGGCCCTTAGCCTGTCATCCGTTCCCGCGATGGCGGCTGGCGGCGCCGCGCTGGCCTTCCCCGGCGCGGTCGGTCCGGCCGCGCAGACTCCGGGCGGCCGCGGGGGCCAGATCCTCCGCGTCACGACGCTCGCACCCGACGGTCCGGGGTCGCTGAAGGCCGCGATCGAAACACCGGGTCCCCGGATCGTCGTGTTCGAGATAGGCGGCGTGATCGACATGGGCCGCGAGACGATCGAGATCAAACATCCCTATCTGACAATCGCCGGACAGACCGCCCCGGGGCCCGGCATCACGCTGATTCGTACGGGGATCGACGTGAAGACGCACGACGTCGTGATGCGCCATTTGCGCATCTACACCGGCGTCGACGGCCAGCCGAAGCGGAGCGGCTGGGAAGCCGACACCTTCTCCACCGTCGCGGCGCACAATGTCATCGTCGACCATTGCACCCTGATGTGGGGGATCGACGAGAATATGTCGGCGTCGGGCCCGCGCTTCACCGGCAACAGCGTCGATGAATGGCGGAAGGGCACGAGCCACAACATCACTTTTTCGAACAATCTCGCCGCCGAAGGCCTCGCCGACGCCAGCCATCCGAAGGGCGAGCACAGCAAGGGATCGCTGATCCACGACAATGCGACGGGCATCGTTTTCTATCGCAACGTCTGGGCGCATAATGTCGAGCGCAACCCGCTGATCAAGGGCGGCGGGCAGGCGCTGATGATCAACAACCTGATCTACAACCCCCAGCACCGCGCGGTGCATTACAACCTGATGAACCTCGAATGGGTCGGGCACGACTATGTGACGGGACAGATCACCGCGATCGGCAATGTCATGCGCGGCGGCAACGACACCGACAAGGACCTGCCCTTCCTGATGCTCGGCGGCGACGGCGACCTCGAATATTATGGCAGGGACAACCTCCACGTCGACCGCCACGGCGCACCACTTCCCGAATTCGGCCGCTATGGCGAAACGCAGGCGAAACTGATCCGCGCCAAGACGCCGCTCGCGCCGGTCGCCGGCTACAAGATCCTGCCGGTGCGCGATGTCGAAACCTCGGTGCTGTCGACCGCGGGCGCGCGGCCCTGGGCGCGCGACGGCGAGGAGATTCGCGTGCTTTTCTTCGTTGCCGAGGGGCGCGGCGAGGTGATCGACGACGAAAAGGAAGTCAGCGGTTACCCCAAGGTCAAGGAAGTGCGTGCCCCCTTTGTCGAGGGCGACTGGGACCTTGCAACGATGGAGCCCAGGTCGGGCAACTATCCCGGCCAGACGGCGCCGCTGCCACAGGAAAACCTGTCGGCGCGCGACCGCGCGTCGCGGACGGGGAATTGACGATGGGCGCGCTCGTCGCGCTGCTGCTTGCCGGAAGCGCGGCGCCTGCACCGGCGATGGTAGTGATCGACGAGGCGACGACGGTCCGTGAGGAAGCCCCGCCGCATGGGCAAATCGGCATGTCGACCGCCTACCGGATCAGCGACAGCGTCCCGGCGCCGCGCAGCTTCGAGTTTCGTAAGCGCGCACTGCATGTCGGCGCCGCGATCGGCATTCACCCCATCGACCATGACGAGATTTACTATGTCCTGTCTGGCACCGGCGTCGTCCATTCGGACGGCGACGAGAAAGCGTTGAAGGCAGGCACGGCCGCGTGGCTCTACCGGGGCGCCAAGGTCGGTATTCGTCAGACGGGGGACGAACCGCTGGTGTTGATCATCGCCTATCCGAACAAGGCGCCTGCGCCATGACGCTGGACCGGCGCATGCTGCTGTCGGCAAGCCTTGCACTGCCTTTTGCCAGTGCCGCCGCGAAAGAGGCATGGACGCGGCCCACGGGCCTGGCGCCCGACGCGAGCATCGCGCTCTGGCCCGAGGGGCATATCCGGCCGCCCTCGGGGCTCGTCGAAGCGGTCGTCCAGCGCAGCGACGATCCGAACGCCAGCGACCGGATGCTCGAGAAGATCACACGCCCGCGCCTCGACATCTTCCGCCCGGCAAAGCCCAATGGCGCCGCCGTCGTCCTCGCGCCGGGCGGCGGCTATCGATATGTCGTGGTCGACAAGGAAGGCTATGAGCTCGCGCGCTGGCTGAAAGCGCGCGGCGTCACCGTTTATGTCCTCTTCTACCGCCTGCCCGGCGACGGCTGGGCGAACGGCGCCGACGTGCCGCTCGCCGATGCGCAGCGCGCGATGCGGCTGGTGCGCAGCCGCGCAAAGATCGATGGCATCGATCCGGCGCGCGTCGCCTTCGGCGGCTTTTCGGCGGGCGGGCAGGTCGCGACGAGCCTGCTCACGCGCTTCGATGCCAAGGTCTATGATCCGGGCGATGCGGCCGACAGCCTGTCCGCGCGGCCCGATGCGCTCGCCGCCATCTACCCTGTCGTGTCGATGGACCCGGCGATCGCACACGCCGTGAGCCGTGGGAAACTGATCGGCGCCAATCCCGACGCCGCGCGCGAGACGCTTTATTCGCCCGAGCGCAACGCCCGCGCCGACCAGCCGCCGCTGTGGCTGCTCCACGCCGAGGACGACGAGGTCGTGAAGGTCGAGAACAGCGTCCGGCTACGCGAGGCGACGCGCGCCGTCGGGGCACCGATCGAAGCGCATTTCTTCGAACGCGGCGCTCATGGCTTCGGGCTTATGAAGACGGCAGGGCTACCCGTTGCGATCTGGCCCGAGCTGCTGTGGAACTGGCTCGGCGCGCACAAGATCGTCTAGCTGCCGGGCTGGATGTACGGCACCCGCGCGAACAGCTCGCGTTCCCACTGCCGCGGGTCGTTTTCGACGCGGCTCCTTGTATCGAAGATCATCGTCTGCCGCCTCGCAAGCGTGTAGGCTGGCCAGCCCGGATCGCCGGTACGCGCGAAGCGGACGAAAGCATCCATCACCCGGTCGCTCATCGCCTGCTGCGCTGGCGTCGGGTCGGGGATCGTGCCGAAGCTGAGCGCGATATCGTCGGCATGTTTCGCCTGTTCGAAATCGAGCTGGTAGACGAAGCCCGGATGCCCCGCCCGATCGCGCGCCTCGGCTTCCTCGACCTGCCCGCGCCAGCTCCGCGCCGAGGTCACGATGCGATGGAACAGTTCGAGCGGTTCGGCTTTCGGATAGCGGGCGCGAAACTGACCAACGACCCACGACGGCTCGATATCGATCCGCATTTCGGGCGCGATGCGCTCGGCGAGATTGTCGAAATCCAGGCCCGCGAGTTGCTTGCCCTCGGGCGTGTAAAAGGCACGCGTCTCCATCACGGTGTTGCCGAGCATCATCGGGATGCCCAGCGACTGCGGCGCGGCATCGGGCCAGAAGGGATGGCGCGTCAGATGCTTCATATCGAGCACCGGCCCCATATAGACCGAGCCACCGAGGATCGGGTCAGTCGCCGACAGCGCGGCTATAAATTGGTCGACCGGCGCGGTCGCCGGATCGACGCCCTTGCCGAGTTTGTCGAGAAACGCCTGCGCGCGCTTCGTTGCATTGAGCGGACCCGAGGCGGTGACCTGTTGCCCGCTCATCGTGATCGCCTTGTGGAAGAGGCCCTTCGCCTCGGGCATCGCCATCAGCGTCGCGATCTTCGCGCCGCCGCCCGACTGGCCAAAGACGGTGACGTTGCCCGGATCGCCTCCGAACGCCGCGATATTGCGCTGCACCCATTGGAGCGCGACGATCAGGTCGAGCTGACCCGCATTGCCGCTGTCGGGAAAGCGCGGATCGAGGCGCGCGAGATAGAGATAGCCGAGCGCGTTCAGCCGGTGGTTGACCGTGACCACCACGACATCGCCGCGCGCGGCGAGCGCTGCGCCGTCGTTGACCGGATCGGTGACGCTGCCGGTCGAATAGGCTCCGCCGTGGAAATAGACCATCACCGGCTTTTTGCGGACGGGCTTGCGGTCGGGTGTCCAGACGTTGAGGAACAGGCAGTCTTCGTCCTGCGGACGGTATCGGTCGCCGCTTTGCGGGCAAGCCGGTCCGAAGGCGGGAAAGCCAGATCGATATTGTTCGGCCTCGCGAACCGGAACCGGGGCCTGAAAGCGCGCAGCTCGCGCATAGCGGATACCACGGAAGGATCGGGGCGCGGTTTTTGTGAACGCATCTTCCCGGCTCTCGTAAAAGCCGTCAGGCGCCGCCACGCCACTGGTCGCGTTGATTGCCTCGAATCGGAACCCGGACAGAGCGAACCCGGCCGCAGCGCCGAGCACCGCCCGGCGCCCGACACCCTCAACGCCGGACATCTAGTCCGCCGCCGTGGAAGGCGTCGATATCGGCCTGCCCGAAACGGCTCGCATCGCCGGGCAGCGAATGTTTGAGGCAGGTAAGCGCGAGGCCCGATTCGGCCATGGCGCGCGCATCGCCGCCACCGAGATGCGCATGAAGGACGCCCGCGGCAAAGGCGTCGCCTGCACCGATGCGATCGACGATGCCGGTAACGTCGATCTCGGCCGTCTGGTGACAAGTGTCGCGCAAGTCGACGCGCGCCGCGATGCGGTGATGGTCGGCGGTGACCGTGTGCCGCGCGGTCGAGGCGATCAGCCGGAGCCCCGGGAAGGCCGCGAAGCCCGCCTCGGCCGCCTCGCGTCGCCGGTCTTCGCCGTCGCCGCTGAATTCCTTGCCCAGGACCAGCGACAGGTCGCGGTGGTTGCCGAACAGGATATCGGCGCTGCCGATCAGTTCGGACAGAACCTTGCGCGGGTCGCTGTCCCACGCGTCCCACAGCATCGCGCGATAATTGCCGTCGAAGCTGACCGGCACGCCGAGCCGCTTCGCCGCGTGCGCCGCCGCCAGCGCGGCCTCGGCCGAGCGCGGCCCGAGCGCAGGGGTGATGCCCGACAGGTGGAGCAGTCCGGCGCCCGCGAGCAGGCGATCGAAGTCATAGTCTTCCGGCCCCGTCGCTGCGAAACTCGACCCCGCACGGTCGTACACGATCTCCGACGCGCGCAGCCCGGCCCCGACGCTCAGGAAATAGAGCCCCATCCGCCCCGGACAAAGCGTGACGGCCGTGCAATCGACGCCCGCGCCGCGCACCGCCGCCACCGCTCCGCGACCCAGCGCATTCCCGGGAACACAGCTCACCATCGCGCAATCGTGGCCAAGATGCGCGAGCCCGATCGCGACATTCGCCTCGGCTCCGCCGACATGAAGCGACAGCGCCGGCGACTGCATCAGCAGCTCGTTGCCCGGCGCCGTCAGGCGGATCAGCAATTCGCCGAAAAAGACAAGGCGACCGTCGGTCATCTCACTCCCCGCTCACCCTCTCTGTTGCGGAGGGCGATCCGTTGTTGTTATCGCGCGAGCCAGCCGCCGTCGACGGCGAGGATATGGCCCTGCACATAATCCGACGCCGATGACGCGAGGAACACCGCGGCGCCGCCGATGTCGCTCGGGTCGCCCCAGCGGCCCGCGGGGATGCGCTCCATGATCTGGCGGTTGCGCGTCTCGTCGCCTTGCAGCGCGGCGGTGTTGTTCGTCGCGATATAGCCGGGCGCGATCGCATTGACCTGCACGCCCTTCGCCGCCCATTCGTTCGCGAGCAATTTGGTGAGCCCGCCGACGCCCGATTTCGACGCGGTATAGCTCGGCACGCGGATGCCGCCCTGGAAGGTGAGCATCGAGGCGATGTTCACGATCTTGCCCGATCCGCGCGCGATCATGTGACGACCGACGGCCTGACACAGGAAGAAGAGCGTCTTGAGGTTGGTGTCCATGACGGCATCCCAATCCTCTTCGGTGAAGTCGACCGCGTCGGCGCGGCGAATAATCCCGGCATTGTTGACGAGGATGTCGATGCGTCCGAACTCGGCGAGCACCGCGTCGACGAGCGGCTGGACCGCGCCGACGCTCGACAGGTCGGCGGCGAAATTTTCGCCCTTGCGGCCGAGCCCGCGCACCTTGCCCACCGTCTCATCGGCTGCCGAGCGGCCGGCGGCGGCGATATCGGCGCCGGCCTCGGCGAGCGCGAGCGCGATGCCCTGCCCGATACCCGTGTTGGCGCCGGTGACGAGCGCCACCTTGCCCGAAAGATCAAACAGCTTGCTCATGTCAGGCGAGCGCCGGCTCCGCCGACAGGCTCTTGAGATAGGCGCTGATCGCTTCGTCCTGCGAATTGGCATAGAAATAGTCGGCGAACTTCTCGCCCGCGATCGCGGCGCGCAGCAGCTCCTGGTCGACCGTCTTCAGCACGGTCAGCATGTCGTGACATGACGCCGCCTTCAGCTCCTTCAGGATGCCGCGGTTCTTGCGCATGATTTCGGCACGCTCCTTGGGATAGCCGAGGCCGCGCTCGCCATCGAACAGCTTGCGGTAGACATCGCGAAGATTGAGTTCGGCCGCCCAGCCGAAACCCTTGGCATAGGGCATCGAAATCGCGTTGCCGTCGTTGATCTGGCCGAACAGGAATGCGTCGGTCGGGTCGATGATCAGGCCGCAGAAGACGCCCGGCATCGCATTGCACGCGAGCATCGAGCCCATGCCCGTGCCGCAGCCGGTCACGACGAAATCGGCCGCCTTGGAATTGAGCAGGATCCCGGCCAGCAGGCCGTTCATGATATAGGTCAGCGACGCCTTGTCGTCGGCCGAATACATGCCGTAATTGAAAACCTCATGGCCCAGCGGCTCGGCGACCTCGGCCAGCGCCTCATGAATGATGCCATTCTTGGCGGCCTGGCTGTTCTCGGTGATCAGCGCAATCTTCATGATCGGTTCCTTTACTTCCTGTCGGTTCGATTTCCGGCTTGCCGCCTTGCTAGATTTGATGGTAACCGGTGTCAAGAACTATCGGCGGCCCCGGCGGACGGTTGATTTTAGCGGATCGAGCGCCCATCAGCATGGAAAGCGCGAGCGCGGCCAAGGGCTTGCAGGGGAAAGACGGAATATGGCGGCACAGGACAAGGGGCCGGGCAAGGGACCGGGAGGCAAGCAGCCGACGATCAACGACGTGGCGGCGCTGGCCGGGGTTTCGAAAAAGACCGTCAGCCGGGTCATCAACCGTTCGGAATTCCTGACCGAAAAGACGCGCGCGACGGTCGAAAAGGCGATCGAACAGCTTGGTTTCGTGCCGAATCCGCAGGCGCGTGCGCTGGCCTTTCGCCGTAACTTCCTGATCGCGCTGCTCCATGACAATCCCAACGCGCAGACGGTGCTCAACTTCCAGCGCGGCGTGCTCGACGCGATCAAGGACAGCGACCTTGCCTTGCTTGTCCGCCCGGTCGATCGCGGGTCGGACAAAATGCTCGACGATGTCCGCACCTTCCTCGAGAAACAGCGCCCGATCGGCGCGATGCTGCTGCCGCCGATTTCGGAAAATGACGATCTCGCCGCGCTCTGCGAGGATCTGGGCGTGCGCTATGTCCGCATCGGATCGGCACGGATCGACGATGCCAAACATTGCATCTCGTCGAACGACCGCGAGGTCGTGGCCGAAGCGGTGCGCGGGCTGGTCGCGCTCGGCCACCGCCGCATCGGCTTCGTGCGCGGCCCGATCGGCTTCCGCTCGGCGGCCGAGCGCGAAGAGGGCTTCCGCGAAGCGCTTGCCGAGGCGGGGCTCGACCTGCCGGCCGAACTTTATGCCCCCGGCAATTATCGTTACACCGCCGGCATCGAGGCGGGCGAAGCCCTGCTCTCGCTGTCCGCGCCGCCGACCGCGGTCTTCTGTTCGAACGACGAGATGGCGGCGGGCGTGATGAGCGTCGCACATGGCAAGGGCATCAAGGTGCCCGGCGAATTGTCGATCATCGGTTTCGACGACAGCCCGACCGCGACGCATATCTGGCCCGCGCTCAGCACCGTCCGCTGGCCGATCCGCGAGATGGGCATCCGCGCCGCGCAGACGCTTGTCCCCGACTTCCTCGGCCCCGGCGCCAAGGCATCGAACGACGAGACCACGGTCCTCGCGTCGACTTTCGTCGCGCGCCAGTCGGTCGCGCCGCCGCCTGCCCGCTAGGGCTCAACGCCGCCGGCGCGCGAGCTGATAGTCGTAGAGCGACGGCACGGCATCGACCGCCTGCCCCGTCCCCTCGATATAGGGCGCGGGATTATAGCTCACGCTGATCTTGCGGTTCGCATGCAGCCCGACGATCCGCTCGCCCGGGCCTTCGAGCCCGCTCGTGATCGCGACCGTCGCATCGGCGGGAACGCTGCCCGGCATCACCAGCTTCGCATTCCACAACGTGTTGTAGAGCCCATGCCCCGGCTTCCAATAGGGCGCGCCGCCGCCGACCCACAGCTGGTAATGCCAGCCGTCCTTGCCCTGTTTGGGGTCGATGTGCATTTCGATCGCGTCGAACAGATTCTGGTGGTTCGATCCGCTGTGCTGGTCGATGATCGCATCGCGGTCGACGACCGAACGCAGGAAAACCGACCGCGTCGAGCGCGTGTTGATGCTGACCGGATGGATCACCGGGTTCGCGACCTTCAGGTCCTTGACGAGCACATTGTGGACGGCGCCGACATGCACCGAATAATGCGCCCGCCGATTGCCCGTCGTCGTGACATCGGCGATCGTCAGGCTGGCTGCATTGTCGGTCAGCACGCCGCTGTCCGAACTGTCGATCGTCAGTTTCCGGACCCAGCCGTCGAACACGCCGGTCATATAGATGCCGTTATAGCCCTGTTCGAGGTGATGGCCGAACGACGGGGCGTCAGGGAACTGCAGCCGCAAATTCTGGATGCCGACGTTGGTCAGATGCGTCCAGTCGGCGACGACCGCAGGCTGGTCGGCGCGGATGTCGTGGAGCAGCGGATCGCCGAGCGTGACCGTCTTGCCGCGCACCGCCGCGACACGCGTCGCCTGTACGACGACCGGCCGGTTCGGCGAGGTCCAGTGATGCGACCCGATCGGCAAGTCGGTATCGCCATAAAGCGATTTCAATATCTGGCTCTTCGGCCCGTCGACCGAGAACCATTGCAACTGCACGACGTCGCCGGCCTTGAGCTTCGACCCGTCGTCGACGGTCAGCGTACGGCCGAATTGCTTGCCCGCCACGCCGTTCGCGAGCACCGGGTCTCGGACATCCTTGCTGCCGTCGTAGGAGACGGGCCGGCTCTTTTCGGGTGCGACGAGGATCATCCCGCCGGCCCAGCTATATTCGGTGAACAGATAGTCGATATTATGCTCGGGCTCGACCTGCTGCTTTTTCTCGCGCACCAGATATTCGCGCAGCTCGTCATAGTCGCGGCTCTGATCGATCAGCTTCAGCGGGCGCGGGAACCAGAGTTCGCTGCCCCCCGCGCCGTCGCCCGCACCGTCGAGAATGATATCGCTGCGCGTGATGCGCAGCACTTCGGTGATCTGCGTGCGCCCTTTCGGGAAACGCAACGTCACCTTGCCCTTCATCGCATTGGCCGCGGCGAGGGCGCGCAGCACCGCTTTCGTATCGTCGAGCCCGTCGTCGGGAATCGCGCCATGGTCGGTCACGTCGATAATCGTTCCGGCATCGGCCGGAATGGCGGCGAGCCCGAACCCATAACCCGCATAGCTGAAATCGGGCAGCGGATTGGCCTTTGCGACAGCAGGATCCGAAAGGATCGCGGGCAATTTCGCGGGCTGCGCCTGCGCGGGGAAAATCAGCGCCGCGCCCAACGCCAATCCAGAAACGAGGCGCGCAGCCCGGCTACCCATCATCATCAAATACCACTCCCTGCGACCCTTTGGACCATGCCGCCGCCGCGACCGGCGGCACCACTCCAGCTGATCAGAATTTCGCGCGCAACCCGACCGAGAAACGCCGCTCGGACAGGGCATAGCTGTTGAGCGCGGTCGTGTTGAAATTGCTATATTCGGTCGTCGCCGATTTCTTCGGCATCAGATTCTGCGCCTGCAACGACAGCGCGAAATTCTTCGTGATGTCGAGCCCGACCTGCGCATCGAGCTGCGAGCGCGAACCGACGAAGCTCGGCCGGCCTTCGGAAAATTCGAACACCGCCTCGTCGCGGTAATTATAGGCGATGCGCGCCGAGAAAGGCCCCTTCTCGTACAGGCCGACAAGATTGTAGCTGTTCTTCGACACCGCCACGAGCGGGAAGCCCGCCGCATCCTTCGAATCCGAATAGGTGTAGTTCGCGATGATCCCGAAGCCGTCGAGCGGCGACGGCAGGAAATCGAAGAATTGCTGGACGCCGATTTCGAAGCCCTTGATCTTCGCGCTCGACAGATTTTCGGGCCGCGAGAAGGTCAGCTCGCGCCCTTGGTCGTCGAGGCTGAGATCGACGCCGGTGGTCACGAAGCTGGCGATGAAATTCTTGACGTCCTTGTAGAAGACCGCGCCCGAGATCAGCGAGCTTTTGCCCGTATAATATTCGAAGCTGATATCGGCCTGCGTCGAGATCGGCGGTTCGAGATTCACATTGCCGCCGGTGACCGACAGGTTGGTTGCGTTGAAGAAGGTCGACGGCGCGAGGTCGGCGATCGACGCCCGCTGCATCGTCTGCGACCCCGACACGCGGATCAGGAAATCGTCGGTGATGTTGAAGGCGATATTCGCGCTGGGCAGCACATTGGTATAGCGGTTCTTGTCGTTGCGAAGCGTGCTGACCGTGCCGACATTGACGTAAGAGTCGACCGACAGGCGCGTCGCGGCGATGCGGACACCGGCGTTGGCCTTGTACGATATGCCCGCAATCTCGCCCTCGCCCGACACCATCAGGTAACCGGCGAGCGTCTTTTCGCTGAAATCATAGTCGCGCTGGAGGTTGGGAAGCAGCGTCGAGCGCCCGTTCGGATCGGGATTGGGCTCGGCCGCCTGCGCGCGGGTGAAGACATAGTCATAGGTCGGCGACAGGCTGAGGAAATCGCGCGGGAAATTGCCCGCGATATCCGGCAAAAACCCGCCGATCGGCTTCAGGAACGGCTCGATCTCGCCGCGCGTCGGCGTGACCTGGCTGCGGAAGGCATTCGATCGCGCATGCAGGTCGGTGTAGCGCACGCCCGCCGCGATCGTCACGCCGCCGCCACTTTCGTAGCTGACGTCGAGCTTGCCGGTCCATTCTTCGAGCAGGCCGAGCAGGCGGTTGCTGCGCACGCCGTTGGTCGCCGGATTATAGGAGGCATAGTCGGTCGGATCGAAGGTGCCGCCCAGCGTCAGCGACGGAATCCTGTTATCGCGAAAATCGAACGCGCCCGGAACCGGTGCCGTCGCCTGCAGCGTGATGATCTGGATCGTCTGGTCGATCGTGCCCTTGCTGTAATAGCCGTCGGCTTCGATCGTCAGCCCGTTGTCGCCCTCATATTTGCCGTTGAGGCCATAGAGGAAGCTTTCGGTCGGCTCGTTGCGGATCTGTCCCGCGGTGGTCACGGTGCCGTTGGCGTTGCCCGCGACGACCATGCCGTCCTCGACAACGCGGTTGGTGACGGGATTGGCTCCGGTCGGCAGGCGGAAGGCAAAGAAATCCTGGCGGCGCCCGGTCTTCAGCTTCGAATAGAGCGCGTCGGCGGTGACGGTGAATTCGGGCGTCACCTCGAACTGGATCGCGCCGTTGAGCCCGAGGCGCGAGCGGTCGACGGTGAATTGCTCATATTGCAACAGCGTCGGCGTCGGGATCGCCCCGCCGCCGGTGCCCGTATAATTGCGGTTGAGGAAATTGTTGCGCTCGAACGTCTGCGTGCTCGAGGTCCGCTTCTGATATTCGCCCGCGAGCATCACGCCGATACGGCCGTCGGCGAATTTGGTTGTGGCGAACCCCGTGATCGCGGGTTCGAACTTGTCCGAATTTTGTGAATAGGTTCCCTGCGCGCGAACCGAGATCGTCGGTTCCTTGAACGACAGGGGTTTGGGCGTGACGAGATTGACCGTGCCGCCAAGGCCGCCTTCGGCATCGCTCGCGAGCGGAGACTTGCGGACCTCGAGCCGGCCGAACAGCCCCGACGGCACCGAATCGAGACCGGAAGAGCGACCGAGCTGGTCGTTTTCGGGCGGCGACAGGCGCGCCGACCAGCCGAGCAGCGTGCGTGCGTCGACCTCGACGCGGACCTGCTGCAGGCCACGCACCGACACCGACTGGCCTTCGCCGAAGACGCGGGTGATCTGCACGCCGGTGACGCGCTGCAACGCTTCGGCGACATTGGCGTCGGGCAGCTTGCCGACATCCTCGGCGGTGATGACATCCATCACCTGCGCCGCTTCGCGCTTGATGTCGGCCGCCTGTTCGAGCGAAGCGCGGATGCCGGTGACGACGATTGCATCCTCTTCGGTCGAGGCGGCCGGCGCGTCCTGCGCATAGGCCGGCGCCATCGCCAATGCCGCGAGCGAGGCTCCGCCCGCCAGCTTTGCCAAAGACCGGATCGCCCGCGCCGCCTGAATAGCCATTTTCATCCTCCCACCCGGCGCCGGATTTCCCGCCCGCCACGATTTCCCACGGAGATGCGCCCGTTGAGGGGACTTCCGGCCTGCCTGGCCGCGCATCCGATTTTCTGTTTCGTTGTCCGGCACTGGTAACCGGTGTCACGAATGATGCGGGAACTACCGACATCCTGTCAAGCGATAATTGTATGACAACTGACGATTGGTATGACAACTTTCCGCGCACCGGCCGCTTCGCGTGCGCCCCGAAAAAAGTGTCGCAATTTGTCTCAACCCGCCCATTGGGCTTGCCAGCAAGGGGGCAATGGGTTGAATAGGCGCAAATCCTCCCTTCCGCCGCGACCCGAAACGAGATTGACTCCTATGCTGGACAAGAGGCCGCTGCTCCGCGCCGGAGCCCTGTGTGCCATCGCCCTGTCGCTGGCGGCCTGCTCGGCCGAAGAAGAAAAGGGCGGCCGCGGCGCCCCCGAAGTCGGCTTCGTAACCGTCAAGGTCGAGCCGGTACCCGTGACCACATCGCTTGGCGGCCGCGCGGTCGCCTTTGAAACCAGCGAAGTCCGTCCGCAGGTGAACGGCCTGATCCGCCGCCGCCTGTTCACCGAAGGCGCTTTCGTCCGCGCCGGGCAACCGCTCTACCAGATCGATCCCAGCCTCTATCAGGCTAGCGTCGATCAGGCGGCCGCCAACCTTGCGAGCGCCCGCGCCAGCGCACAGGCGGCCGACGAACGCGCACGCCGCCTCGAGCCGCTGGCCAAGATGCAGGCGGTGGCCGAGCAGGATTATACCGACGCGCTGGCGCAGGCGCGCATGGCGCGCGCCGCGGTCGCGCAGAACGGCGCCGCGCTCGAAACCGCGCGCATCAACCTGCGCTTCGCGACGATCACCGCGCCGATCAGCGGCCGCATCGGCCGCTCGCTCGTCACCCCCGGCGGCCTCGTCAGCGCGAGCCAGGCAACGCCGCTCGCGCTGATCCAGCAGACCGACCCGATGTTCGTCGACATGCAGCAGTCGAGCGCCGAGCTCACCACGCTGCGTCAGGCGATCGAAAACGGCGGGGTCACCGCGGGCAGCACATCGGTGCGCCTCCGGATGGAAGACGGCAGCGCCTATCCCTTTGCCGGCACGGTCGAGTTTTCCGATGTCACAGTGAACGAAGCCACCGGCACCGTCACGCTCCGCGCGCGCTTTCCCAATCCCCGTGGCATCCTGCTCCCCGGCATGTTCGTAACCGCGCTGTTCGATCAGGCGGTGAACCCAGAGGCGATCCTGTTGCCGCAGGCCGCGGTCCAGCGCGACTTCGACGGGTCGGCATTCGTCTATCTGGTGGGCAAGGACAATAAGGCGGCGCGGCGCAAGATCGTCGCCGACCGCACCGCGGGGGCAAACTGGGTGATCACCGATGGGCTCAAGCCCGGCGAACGCGTGATCACGCAGGGCATCGGCAATTTGCGGCAGGGCGCGCCGATCAAGCCCGTGCCCGCGAGCAGCGTGCAGCGCGTGGGGGCGCCCAAGGGCGGCGGCGCCGAAGCGAAGGGCAAGTAGCGGCCGATGTCGCGCCTTTTCATCAACCGGCCGATCTTTGCGTGGGTGCTGGCGATCATCGTCATGCTCGGCGGCGTCGGCGCGCTTTTTTCGCTGCCGATCGAACAATATCCCGATATCGCGCCGGCGCAGGTGAATATCCGCGCGACCTATCCCGGCGCATCGGCCGAGACGATCGAGAACAGCGTCACGCAGGTGCTCGAACAGCAGCTGACGGGAATCGACGGCCTCCTCTATTTCAGCTCGCAATCGAGTTCGCGCGGGCAGGCCAATATCACCGCGATCTTCGAAAAGGGCACCGACCCCGACATCGCGCAGGTTCAGGTCCAGAACAAGATCCAGTCGGCGATCTCGCGCCTGCCGCAACAGGTCCAGCAACAGGGCGTGCGCGTCACCAAGTCGAACTCGGACACCTTGCTGCTCGTCGGCGTCTATGACGAGACGAACACGCGCGTGAACCAGGACGTGTCCGACTATATGGCGTCGAACATCCAGGACCCGCTGTCGCGCGTCGAAGGGGTGGGCGAGGTCAATATCTTCGGCGCGCCACACGCGATGCGCATCTGGCTCAACCCGCAGCGGCTCGCGGGCGTCTCGCTGATGCCCAGCGACGTGATTTCGGCGATCACCGCTCAGAATAGCGAGGTCGCGGCGGGCGACGTCGGCGGCCTTCCGGCGCCGCAGGGGCAAATGCTCAACGCGACGGTCACCGCACAGTCGCGCATGCAAACGGTCGAAGAGTTCGAGAATATCGTATTGAAGACGCTGCCCGACGGATCGACGGTGCGGATCAAGGATATCGCGCGCGTCGAGATCGGCGCCGAAAGCTACGCCGTCATCAGCCGCATCAACGGCCATCCCGGCGCGGGCATGTCGATCTCGCTGTCGCCGGGCTCCGACGCGCTCGAAACCGCCGACCGCGTGAAGGCGCGCATGGAAGAACTCGCCGCCGATTTCCCCGACGGGCTGACCTACAGCTATGCCAACGACGCGACCGCCTTCATCAAGCTGTCGGTGAGCGAGGTGCAGAAGTCCCTGTTCGAGGCCATTTTGCTGGTCATCCTCGTGATGTTCGTCTTCCTGCAAAGCTGGCGCGCGGTGCTGATCCCCGCGATCGCGGTGCCCGTCGTGCTGCTCGGGACCTTCGCCATTTTCTATATGCTGGGGTTCAGCATCAACACGCTGACGCTGTTCGGGCTGACGCTCGCGATCGGCCTGCTCGTCGACGACGCGATCGTCGTCGTCGAGAATGTCGAGCGGTTGATGGAAGAAAATCCGGGCATGTCGGCGCGCGACGCGACGATCCAGTCGATGAAGGAATTGCAGGTCGCGCTGATCGCGATCGCGCTCGTGCTGTCGGCGGTGTTCATGCCAATGGCCTTTTTCGGCGGATCGACCGGCGTCATCTACCGGCAATTCTCGGTCACCATCGTTTCGGCGATGGCGCTGTCGGTGCTCGTTGCGCTGATCCTGAGCCCGGCGCTCACCTCGACCCTGCTCAAGCCCAAAAATCATGACGAGTCGGCGACCGGCGGCGGACGCTTCCCGCGCGTCCACGCCTTCCTCGAACGCGCGAAGAACGGCTTCAACACGCGGTTCGACCGCTCGGTCGAACGCTATGTCGGCAGCGTAACCAAGGTCGTCGACCGCAAATGGCTGTTCCTCGGCATTTATGCCTTGTTGCTCGTCTGGCTCGTGCTGCTTTTCCTGCGCCTCCCCAGCGGCTTCCTGCCCAACGAGGATCAGGGGCGCGTTTCGGTCCAGTTCCGCCTGCCCGCCGGCGCGACGCAAGCGCGCACGCTCGAAGTGCGCGACGAAATCGAAAAATATATGCTGACGCAGGAAAAGGCGAATACGCAGGCGCTGTTCCTGATCGCGGGCGGCGGCGGCGGCGCGGCGGCGGGCCAGAATACCGGCCAGGGCTTCGTCAACCTGACGCATTGGGACGACCGGCCGGGCAAGGAAAATACCGCCGATGCGATCGCCCAGCGCGCGCGCGCGGCGCTGAGCGGGCTGCGCGATGCCCAGATTTTTGCGCTCGTTCCGGGCGCGGTGCGCGGGCTCGGCGATTCGTCGGGCTTTACCATGCAGTTCCAGAACCGCAGCGGGATGAGCCGCGCCGAATTCGCCGCGGCGCGCGACCGCCTGCTCGCGATGGCGAACGAAAATCCCAGGCTCACCTCGGTGCGCCTGTCCGACCTGCCCGACGTCGCGACGCTGAAAATCGACGTCGATACGCAGCGGCTCACCGCTTATGGCATCAATAACGCCGACGTGAATTCGACGCTCGCGACCGCATGGGGTGGTCGTTACGTCAATGATTTCATCGACAAGGGACGCGTCAAGCGCGTCTATGTGCAGGGCGATGCCCCCTATCGCGCCAAGCCCGAAGACCTCGCCCAATGGTATGTCCGCTCGGCCGATGGCCAGATGTCGCCCTTCTCGGCCTTCGCCAAGACCGGCTGGTCGACGACGCCGAGCAGCAGCTCGCGTTTCCAGGGCGTTCCCGCCTTCGAAATCGCAGGCCAGCCCGCCCCCGGCACCAGTTCGGGCGAGGCGATGGACGAGATGGAACGCATGGCGGGCGAAATTCCCGGCACCAGCGTCGCCTGGTCGGGATCTTCCTATCAGGAACGCCTCTCGTCGGGGCAGGCGCCGCTGCTTTACGGCCTGTCGCTGCTCGTGGTCTTCCTCTGTCTCGCGGCGCTTTACGAAAGCTGGTCGATTCCGCTCGCCGTGCTGCTCGTCATTCCGCTCGGGCTGGTCGGCGCGGTGTTTGCGGTGAATCTGCGCGGGCTCGAGAATGACGTCTATCTCCAGATCGGGCTGCTCACGACGATGGGGTTAGCTGCGAAGAATGCTATCCTGATGATCGAATTCGCCGAACAGGAGGAAAAGAAGGGCAAGCGCGTCATCGAGGCAGCGATCGAGGCCGCCCGCATCCGCCTGCGCCCGATCCTGATGACGAGTTTCGCTTTCATCTTCGGCGTGCTGCCGCTCGCGATCGCGACCGGCGCGGGCGCGAACAGCCGCGTCGCGATCGGCACCTCGGTGATCGGGGGCATGCTCACCGCCGCCTTCCTCGCGATCTTCTTCATCCCGCTCTTCTTTGTCCTCGTCCGCCGCGGCGTGCGCGACGGCCTCGCCGCGGCGCGGGCGCGCTTCGGCAAGAAGAAGGATAGCGGCGAAGGCGCGGCGGAGGTGCCGGCATGATCGGAAAACGCGCCCTCCTGCTCGCCGGCATGCTCGCTCTTGCCGGCTGCTCGCTCGCGCCGAAGACGGTGCTCCCGGCGGCGCCGGTCCCGCAAAGCTGGCCTGCGGGCGACGCCTATCTGCTGCAGAGCGAAGCGGCGCTGCCGATCCTCTCCTACAAAAGCGTCTTCACCGATCCGCGGCTGCAGGCGCTGACCGATCAGGCGCTCGCGAACAACCGCGACCTGCGTGTCGCTTACGCCAATGTCGCGGCAGCGCGGGCGCAGGTACGCGTGACACGGTCGGCGCAATTTCCCGAACTCGGGGTGAGCGCGGGTGCGGGCTATGCGGACAATGGAAGCGGCGCCGGAAATGGTGGGGGCAGCGGCGATTTCTCGCTGCGCGGCGGCATCACGGCCTTCGAACTCGACCTGTTCGGCCGCCTTGCCAATGCGACCGAGGCCGACCGCAATCGCGCGCTCGGCACCGAGGCGGCATCGCGCACCGTGCGCCTCGCGCTCATCGCCAACCTTGCCGAAGCCTGGGCGACCTATGGCGCCGACCGCGACCTCCTCAGGATCGCCGAGGACACTTCGGCGAACGCGCGCGAAAGCGTGCGGCTGACCAAGGCGCGACTCGACGGCGGCGTCGCGCCGCGCACCGACCTCCGCCAGGCCGAACAGATTCTCGCGACCGCCGAGGATTCGATCGCGCAGCAACGCACCGCACTCGCGCAGGACGAAAACCTCATCCGCCTGCTCGTCGGCGGTGATGTCGACCGCGCGCTGCTTCCCGCGAGCCTGACCGAGGTCACGCCATCGATCGTGGCGCTGCCCGCCGGGGTGAGCTCCGAAATCCTGCTCCGCCGCCCCGATGTGATCGAGGCCGAATATGGCCTGCGCGCCGCCAACGCCGACATCGGCGTCGCGCGCGCGCGCCTCTTCCCGTCGATCTCGCTCACCGGTCTGCTCGGCTTCGCGAGCAACGCGCTCTCCAGCCTGTTCGACAGCGGGTCGTTCGGCTGGTCGGCGGGCGGCGATGCGACCGCGACGATCTTCGACGCCGGCGGACGCCGCGCCGGGGTGGCGGTTAGCGAGGCGCAGCGCGATGCCGCGCTCGCGGGCTATGAGGGCGCGATCCAGACCGCGTTCCGCGAGGTTGCCGACGCGCTTGCGGTGCAGGGCACGATTTCGGAACGCGTCCGCGCCGCCGCCGCGAACAGCGAAGCCGCCGCCGATACCGCAACGCTCACCGACGCGCGCTACAAGGGAGGGGTCGACAGCTTCCTTTCCAGCCTCGACGCACAGCGCAGCCTCTATTCGGCGCGGCGGAGCGAGATCGGGACGCAATTGCTGCTCGCCCAGAGCCGAATCGCGCTGTTCCGCGCACTCGGCGGCGACAGCAGCGCGGGAAGCGAAACAACCGCACGCTAACCCCTTCTAGTCGCACCATTTCCTGACCCTTCTTGACAAGCGCTATTCCGAAAGCGCTAATAGAACATATCAGGAACAAATGATGCGCGAGTCGTCCTCCCAACTCGCCGGGCTGCGCCAACGCATCGCCCGGATGGCCACCAGTGGTGGCTTCGAAAGCCGTCCGGCCGAGGGCTGGCTGGCGAGCGGGCACGCGCGCTTCGACGATGCGATCGGCGGCGGGCTCGCAATCGGACGCACCCATGAATTTTTCGCCGCCGACGCGCTCGACGCCACCAGCGCCGCCGCCTTTGCGGCGCTCATGGCCTTGCGTACGCCGGGCAAGGCGCCGCTGATCTGGCTGCGCACGAGCGATGCCGGGAAGCGCAACGGCCATATCTATGCGCCCGGCATCGCCGAACTCGGCGGCGACCCCGACCGGCTTTTGCTCGTCGAGACCGCCGATCCCAAAATGCTGCTCGCCTGCGCGAACGACGCGATCCGCTGCACCGGATCGACGGCGGTGATCGTCGAAAGCTGGGGCAAATTCCCTTTGCTCGATCTGACCGCGGGGCGCCGCCTCGCGCTCGGCGCGCGCGATGCCGGCACGACCTTGCTGATCCTCCGCCTGGGTGCCGTACCCGCGCCGAGCGTCGCCGAAACGCGCTGGAGCGTCGCCGCCGCGCCCTCGCACGAGCTGGAGGCCAACGCCCCCGGCGCCCCCGCCTTCGATCTCGAACTGCTGCGCTGGCGCGGCGGTGCTGCCGGCGCGCGCTGGCGACTGGACTGGAACCATGACGAAAAATGTTTCGGGGACCCGGCGCTATCTGGCGCTCTTCTTCCCCTTCCTTCCCGCCGAACGATGGCTGCGCACGGCGCCGCGGCGGCCTGAATCCCCGCTCGTCTTTGCCGAAAAGCAGCGCGGCGCGATGCGCCTCGCGAGCGTCGATGCGGCGGCGCTCGCGGTCGGGCTGCGGGCCGGCATGCCGCTCGCCGATGCGCGCGCGCAAATCGGCGAACTCGCCGTCGTCCCGCACGATCCGGTGCTCGACCATGGATGGCTCGACCGGCTCGCGCAGGGCTGTGCGCGCTACACGCCGCTCGTCGCGCTCGACGCCCCCGACGGGCTGATCCTCGACATTGCGGGGGCCGAACATCTCTTTGGCGGCGAGGACGGGCTGGTCGCCGACATCGACATGCGCCTCGCACGGCTCGGCCTGACATTCCGCCACGCACTCGGTCCGACCGCCGATGCCGCGCGGGCGCTCGCACGCTATCAGGCGCGCCCCGCGCCCGACGAGGCACAGGCCATCCGCCGCCTGCCCGTCGCCGCGCTCGAACTCGATGCCGAGGCGACGACCGCGCTCGTCCGCGCAGGGCTGAAGACGATCGGCGACCTCGCCAGCCGCCCGATGGCGAATCTCGCCGCACGCTTCGGCGCCGACGCCGCGATGGCGCTGCGCCGCCTATTGGGCGACGCACCGAGCCCGCTCGACCCGCGCGTCGCACCGCCGCCCGTGGTCGCCGAGCGCCGCTTTGCCGAGCCGCTCGGCAGCACCGCGCACGCGACCAAAGTGCTTGCCGAGCTCGTAGGCGAAGCGATCGAAGACCTCACCGAACGCGGCAAGGGCGGGCGCCATTTCCGGGCGACCTTCTTTCGCAGCGACGGCCTCGCGCGCAGCATCGCGATCGAAACCGGCCATCCGACGCGCGACACGGGCCTCGTCATGCGCCTCTTCGCCGAACGTATGGACAGCCTCGCCGACCCGCTCGATCCCGGTTTCGGCTTCGACATGATCCGCCTCGCGGTGCCGCGGCTCGAAGCGCTCGGCGCGAGCCAGCTCAAGCTCGAGGGCGGTGCGGTGAAGGAGGCTGCAATCGACGCGCTCGCCGACCGTCTCGCGACGCGGCTCGGTCGCGGGCGGGTGCGGCGTTTCCGCCCCGCCGACACGCATATTCCCGAACAGGCGCAGCTCGAGTTGCCCGCGATCGACGCCCCCGCGCCTTCGCCTTGGCAGGAGCCCGAACCCGGCGAGCCCCCGACGCGCCCTTTCCATCTCTTCGACCCGCCGCAGCCGATCGAAGTGATCGCCGAGGTGCCCGACGGCCCGCCGCACCAGTTCCGCTGGCGCCGGCAGGCGCACGCGGTCCGCCGCTACGAAGGCCCCGAACGCGTCGCCGCCGAATGGTGGCGCCGCCGCGACAATGGCGGGCTGACGCGCGACTATTACCGCGTCGAGGATGCGCAGGGCCGCCGCTTCTGGCTCTTCCGCCACGGCCTCTACGACGAAAAGCCCGACCCGCGCTGGTATATCCACGGGGTCTTTGCATGAACAACGATAGCGACATTTCGCCCGGCTTCGCCGAACTGGTCGCCGCGACCAACTACAGCTTCCTGCGCGGCGCCTCTCATGCCATCGACATGGTCGCCGAGGCGGTCAGGCTCGGCATGCCGGGGATCGGGATCGCCGACCGCAACAGCGTCGCCGGGGTGGTGCGGGCACTGACGGGGCTGCGCAAGCTAGGCGAGAAAGCCGCTGAGGAAGGCGTCGAGCTTCCACCACTCAAGATCGTCGTCGGCGCGCGTCTGGTGTTCGACGACGGCACGCCCGACATCATCGCCTATCCGACCACGCGCCACGGCTGGGGCCGCCTGACCCGCATGCTCACCATTGGCAATCGCCGCACCGAAAAGGGCGATTGTGTGATGAAGTTCGAGAATCTGCGGATCCATTGCGAGGACATGCTGCTGATTGCGATGGCATCGGACAAAGACGAATTCCTGTTGCGCCGCCTCGCACGATTGGCGCCCGCCGCGCTGTGGCTCGGCGCAACGATGCCGCACGGCGGTGCGGATCGGCGACGCCTGTCCCGATTGCAAACCTTGGCCGACCGGATCGGCATTCCGCTGCTCGCGACCAACGATGCACTCTATGCGACCCGCGAGCAGCGGCCGCTGCATGATGTCGTGACCTGCATCCGCGAGGGAACCAGCTTGGGTGACGCCGGTCGCCTACTTCGTGCCAATGGCGAACGCCATCTGAAATCGCCGCAGGAGATGCGTCGCTTGTTCCGCGGTTGCCCAGAGGCAGTCGACGAGAGCATCCGCATATTGGACCGCATCGCCTTCTCGCTCCGCGACCTCCAATATGAATATCCGCACGAGCCGGTGCCCGAGGGGTGGGAGCCGCAAAGCTGGCTCGAGCATATGGTGATGGCGGCGGCGAACAAGCTGCACCCCGATGAGCTACCGCAACGCTGGCAGGAGGTACTCGACGAGGAACTCACCCTCATCCGGAAATGCAATTTCGCCTGCTATTTCCTGACCGTCCACGACATCGTCAAATTCGCACGGACCCAAGACCCGCCGATTCTGTGTCAGGGGCGCGGGTCGGCAGCCAACTCGCTCGTCTGCTATTTGCTCGAAATCACCTCCATCGACCCGATCGCGAACAATCTGCTCTTCACCCGCTTCCTGTCCGAGGAACGCCGCGAGCCACCCGACATCGACGTCGATTTCGAGCACGAACGGCGCGAGGAGGTGATGCAATATGTATATCGCCGCTACACGCGGCGGCGCGCAGGTATCGCCGCGACGGTGATCCATTACCGCCCGCGCAGCGCAGTCCGCGAGGTCGGGAAAGCGCTGGGCCTCAGCGAAGATGTCACGCAGCGGCTTGCCGACACGACCTGGGGCAGCTGGGGCAGCGAAATGCCCGTCGAACGCTTCATCGAAGCGGGCCTCGACCCCGAGCTGGACGATATCGCCCGTCTGCAATGGATCGTTTCGCAGCTGCTGACCTTTCCCCGCCACCTGTCACAGCATGTCGGCGGCTATGTGTTGACCGAGGACCGGCTCGACGAGACGGTGCCGATCCACAACGCCGCGATGGAGGACCGCACCTTCATCGAATGGGACAAGGACGACATCGATGAGCTGGCGCTGATGAAGGTCGATGTCCTCGCGCTCGGGATGCTCACCTGCATTCGCAAATGTTTCGACCTGATGCGGCTGCACGACCTTGAGGATCATGATCTCAAGAGCGTGCCGCCCGAGGATCCCGTCGTTTACGACATGCTCTGCAAGGGCGACAGCATAGGGGTGTTCCAAGTCGAAAGCCGCGCACAGATCAACATGTTGCCTCGGCTCAGACCACGCAAATTCTACGATCTGGTGATTCAGGTCGCCATTGTCCGGCCGGGTCCCATCGAAGGCGATATGGTCCACCCTTATCTGAGGCGTCGCAACAAAGAGGAAAAACCGGAGCTGCCCCTACGAGCCGGGTCGGAAGCGAACGAACTCGAAGAGGTGCTCGGAAAAACCGAGGGCGTGCCGCTCTTTCAGGAGCAGGCAATGAAATTGGCCATCGTCGCCGCAGGCTTTACCCCCGATGAGGCCAATGGTCTCCGACGGGCGATGGCGACCTTCCGCAACGTCGGCACTATCCATCAGTACAAGGAAAAGATGATCGGCGGCATGACACGCCGCGGATATGAAGCTGATTTCGCGGCTCGATGCTTCAAGCAGATCGAGGGCTTCGGCAGTTACGGCTTTCCCGAAAGCCATGCCCAGTCCTTCGCCAAGCTCGTCTATGTTTCATCGTGGCTGAAATGCCATCACCCCGCCGTCTTCGCCTGTGGCATCCTCAATTCGCAGCCGATGGGATTTTATGCCCCCGCGCAGCTTGTGCGCGATGCGCGCGAGCATGGAGTCGAGGTGCGCGAGGTCGATGTGAATGCGAGTCATTGGGACAATAGTCTCGAGCGAAAGGGCGACGGCAGCCTCGCGCTGCGGCTCGGGTTCCGGCAGGTCGACGGGTTTCGCGAGGAGTGGGCCATACAGATTGCGAAGGCGCGGGTCGCTGCCTCTTTCACCTCGGTCGAGCAACTCGCACGCCGCGCCAACCTGCCATCGCGCGCGCTGCGCCTCATTGCGGATGCCGATGCGTGCCGGTCGATGGGGCTCGAGCGGCGGCCCGCGCTTTGGGATGCACGGCGCGTGCAGCAGGGGGTGCTGCCGCTGTTCGGCGCGGTGGAGGCGAACGAACTGGGCTTTGAAGAAGATGCAGCACTGCCACCGACGCCGATGGTCGAGCATGTACTGACCGATTACCAGACCACCCGGCTGTCGCTGAAAGGCCACCCGATGGCGTTCCTTCGCCGCGATTTCAAACGCGAGGGCGTGCTGAGCGCCGCTGAGGTCGCCAAGGCGAAGAACGGCTCAATCGTCCGCACCGCGGGCGTCGTGCTGATCCGCCAGCGCCCCGGCAAGGGCAATGCGATCTTCATCACGCTCGAGGACGAGGGCGGGATCGTCAACATATTGCTCTGGGCGCGCCATTTCGAACGCTATCGTCGCGCCGTCATGGCGTCACGGCTGATGCTTGCCGAGGGCGAAGTGCAGCGGAGCAAGGAGGGCGTGATCCACCTGATGGCGACGCGGATTCTCGACCGGACGGCGATGCTCGACACGCTGGGCAGCGATCGGCGTTTCGATCCAGACGTTTGCCACGCCGACGAGGTGAAACATCCGCAACTGCCACGCGGCCATGCGGCGAAGCACGGTCATCCGCGCGACGTCCGCATCCTGCCCAGGTCCCGGGATTTTCATTGATGCATCGTTTTCCGGCTGACACCGGAAGCAGCACCGGCCCGCTCCCCCACCCGACCTCCCATAGAATACTATGTGAGGAGGTCGGGTGGGGGAGCGGGCCGGTGCCGCGCCTTCGAGAAAGATGATGCCCCGGCTGTGGGGGCCGGGGCATCGTATCAGGCTATCTAAGGGACCAACCGAATATAGCCTGAAATTTGTTCGCGAAACTTAGCGAAGCAGGTTCATCACGCCCTGCGAGCTCTGGTTTGCCTGGGCGAGCATCGCGGTCGATGCCTGCGCCAGAATGCCGGCAGCCGCGAGGTTCGTCGATTCGACCGAGAAATCGGCGTCTTCGATGCGCGACTTCGATTCCGACAGATTCGTGACGGTCGACGTCAAATTGTCGACAGCCGAGGTCAGGCGGTTCTGCTGCGCACCCAGATTGGCGCGTTCGGTGGCGACCGTCTGGATCGCCGTGTCGAGCGTCGCGAGCGCACCCGAGGCGCCGGCAGCGGTCGAGAAGTCGAGGCCGTCGACGCCGAGGCCGGCGGCCTGGAGGTCTTCGATCACGACGTTCACGACTTCGCCGTCGTTGAGGCCGGTCTGGATGTCGAGATCGGCGGTGCCGTCGAGCAGCGCGGTACCGTTGAAGGTGGTGCGCGTTGCAACGTCGTCGATCTGCGCGATCAGCGCGGTGACTTCGGTCTGGATCGCGGTGCGGTCGTCGTCGCCGAGCGTGCCGGTCGAAGCCTGCATCGCGAGGTCACGCATACGGACGAGGATGTCCGCGATGCTGCCGGCGGCGCTGTCGGCGGTCTGCGCGAGCGAAATACCGTCGTTGGCGTTGCGGATCGCCTGCGTCAGGCCGCGGGCGCTGGCGTCCATGCGGGTCGCGATGGCGAGGCCGGCTGCGTCATCCTTGGCGCTGTTGATGCGCTTGCCGCTCGACAGGCGTTCCATCGCCTGCGACTGCATTTGGTTCGCGACGCGCGAGTTGTTCTGGGCGCGAAGCGCGCTCACATTGGTGTTGATGACAGTCATCTTTGTTCCTTTCCGGCCTCGATGGCCATTCCCGTGATGTGAGGGCTCGAGGAGCGGTCACGGAAAGCAGTAACGACAGGCGGCGGCGGCGCTTAAGCCCACCCCGTCAAAAAAACGCCGAAAGCGATCGGTAGACGGCACCCTCTTCAATCAAACACATGAAAACAAACGAATAAAATATTTGGCACGAGCTTTGCATTCTTCTTTGCGTGTGCGGCGCATTGCCGCGCATCAGGACGGATGAAGAAGCAATGAGCACGATTGACCCGAGCCGGCTGCTGCAGATGCGCAGCTCGATCCTCAATCAGAACCAGGCGCTGCAGCGCGCTGCAGGTCGCGGCGGCATCGGCGCGGCCGAAGGCGGCATCGAGAGCGCGGGCGGAACGCCCGATTTCGGCGCTGCAATCAACAATGCGCTGCAACAGGTCAATGCCCAGCAATCGAAGGCAAGCCAGATCAGCGAAGCCTATGAGCGCGGCGACACGCACGACATCGTCAGCGTGATGATCGAGCGCCAGAAGGCCTCGCTCGGCTTCGAAACCACCCTGCAGGTCCGCAACAAGCTGCTGTCCGCGTACCGCGACATCATGAACATGCCGGTGTAATCCATGGCCGAAGCCCAGATCCTTACCCCCGTCCCCAACGCGCTCGACGACGGGTCCGCCAACCGCCTTCCCGCCCCCCTCCTGGGCGGGCGGCTTGCGCCACTGACCCAGTTCATCCGCCAGCCCGCGGTCCAGCGCGCGCTGCCCGCGATCGCGATGACCTCGGCGATCGGCATCGCCGCACTCGCATATTTTACCATGCAGTCGGCGCCGCAGGCACAGCTGTTCGCCGGGCTCGACGACGCCGACAAGGCGGCGGTCGCCGACGCGCTGCAGTCGCAGGGCATCGCCCATAGCATCGACGCATCGACCGGCGCGCTGACCGTCGATGCCGACAAATTGCATCAGGCACGTATCGCACTCGCCGGACAGGGCCTGCCCAAGGCGGCACCGAGCGGCGACAGCCTGATCGCATCGCTGCCCATGGGGTCGAGCCGCGCGATCGAGGGCGAAGCGCTGCGTTCGGCACGTGAAGCCGACCTGTCGCGCACGATCGAGACGATCGACGCGGTCAAGAGCGCCCGCGTCCACGTCGCCGCGGCCGAACCCAGCCTGTTCGTCCGCGAAGACAAGCCGGCAACCGCTTCGGTGATGCTGACGCTGCAGAACGGCCGCTCGCTCAGCGACGGGCAGGTGCAGGCGATCCGCTTCCTCGTCGCCTCGTCGGTGCCCGGCATGAACGCCGATCAGGTGTCGGTGATCGACCAGCGCGGCGCACTGCTCTCCGATACCGCGTCGGGCAGCGACATGAAGGCCTTCCAGCTTCAGCTTCAGGTCGAAGACCGCTTCCGCCGCGCGCTCGACACCTTGCTCGGTCCGATGCTCGGCGCCGGCAATTATACCGTCGAGGTCCACGCCGATGTCGACATGTCCGAAAGCCAGGCGACGCGCGAAAGCTTTCCCGAGAACGACCGCGCGCTGACCAGCGAACAGATCACCCGGTCGACCAGCGGATCGGCCCCGGCGCCCGCCGTCGGCATCCCCGGCGCGCTGTCGAACCAGCCCCCGCAGGCGACGACGGTCACGGCGAACGGGCCGCAGCCCGTGCCCGCACCCACCCCTGCGGCCGGCACCGAAAGCAATGAGAATGCCGCGCGCGCCTATGAAGTCGGCCGCGAGATTTCGGTGACGCACTCGCCGCAGGGCAAGCTTCGCCGCGTCTCGGTCGCGGTCGCGCTCAATCAGGGCAAGAAGGCGCTGACACAAGCCGACCTGACCAAGATCGACAATCTGGTTAAGGGCGCAATCGGCTACGACGCCACGCGCGGCGACCTCGTTGCGATCAACCAGCGTCCGTTCGTCGCCGTCGAGGACACATCGCCCGCCTTTTACGACCAGGGCTGGTTCATGCCGCTGGTCCAGCAGGTCGGTGCCATCCTCGCCGCACTGCTCGCCTTCCTGTTCATCGGCCGCCCGATGATCCGCGCCGCGAAGGAACGCGCCGCGAAGCGCGCCGAACAGAATCAGGCGATCGAACAGTCGCTGCTCGCCGCGACCGACCGACCGGCGCTCGGCAATACCCAGAATAACCGCGAAATCACGCTCGAGATGATCGAACAGGCGCCGAGCTATGAGGCCCGCGCCAATCTGGTCCGCGCCTTCGTCCGCCAGGATTCGGCGCGCGCCGCGCTCGTCGTTCGCCACCTGATGCAGGAGGGCGCCCGTGCCTGACGTCGCCGAACTGGATACCCTGCCCGCAGCGCCCGCGATCGAAGGTTCGGCCGCCGCCGCAATCCTGCTGATGCTGCTCGACGAAAGCGAAGCTGCGACGATCCTGAAGCAGCTGGCACCCGAAGAGGTCCGCCAGCTTGCCAAGGCAATGTTCGACACCGCCAACGCCAGCGAACAGCAGATCGGGCAGGCGCTCGACCGTTTCGTGACGCGCAGCCGCGATGTCAGCGCGCTCGCGATCGGCGCCGACACGCGCATCCGCACCGTCATGAACGAAGCCGTCGGCAACGTCCGCGCCGACAATATCCTCGCCGCCGTCGCTCCGCAGCGGAGCGCCGCGTCGCTCGAGATCCTCCGCTGGATGGACGTCGACGCGATCAGCGGCCTGCTCGCCAGCGAGCATCCGCAGGTCGGTGCACTGATCCTCTCGGTGCTTGTCCCCGATATCGCCGCCCGCGCGATCGAGACGCTCGACGAAGTGCTGCAGGCCGACCTGGTGCTTCGCGCCGCGATGCTCACCTCGGTCCCCGCCGCCGCGATCGAAGATCTGGAATCGGTGCTCGCCAGCGCCAATGTCGATGGCCAGCGCGTCGCCAAGCAGGCGATCGGCGGTCCGAGCGACGTCGCGAAGATCATGAAAAAGATGCCGAAGCAGCTTTCGGAACGCACGATCCGCGCGCTCAAGAAACACGACCGCATCCTCGCCCAGACGATCGAGGAAGAGATGTTCATCTTCGAAAATCTGCGCGACCTCGACAAGAAGAGCCTCGGCAGCGTGCTGCGCTCGGTCGACGCGGCGCAGCTCGCGATCGCGCTGAAGGGCACCGACGAGGATATGGTCGATCTGTGCCTCGCAACGATGTCGAAGCGCGCATCGGAGACGATCCGCGACGAAATGGCCGAGATGACGATGGTCAAGCGCGCCGACGTCGACGAAGCGCAAAAGGGCATCATGCTGATCGTCCGCCAGATGGCGGCGGCCGGCGAAATCATGATTGCCGGCGGTGGCGACGACTATGTCTGATCGCACCGCCGAAACGGGCTTTGCTCCCGTCTCGCTCAGCGAAGCGATGGCGCGCAAGAGCGGCTTTCGTCCGCTGTCCTTCGCGCCCTCGCCTGCTGCCGAGCAGGCGGAACTGGAAAGCCCCTTGGAGATCGATCTCGACGATCCGTTCGCGCGCGGCCTTGCCGAAGGCCAGCGTATCGCCGAAGCAGCGTTCGTCGCCGAGCGCCACCAGTTGCTCGCGCTGCTCGCCGGCGCCGAAGCGCTGCAGGACGAACCGAGCGAGGAGCTGGCGCAGCTGATCGCCGAAACCGTAGAACAGCTGGTGCGCCAGATCGTGGCCACTGCACCGATCGATGCCGAATGGCTGCAGGCCCAAGCCGAAACCGCCGCTGCGATGGTCGCCGACGCCGACAACGCGCGCACCTTGTGGGTCCACCCCGACGACGCCGCCCTCCTCGCCGACTGCCCGCTGACGCTGGCCGTCGAAAGCGATCCGGCGATGGTACGCGGGACCATCCGCCTCGAAACCTCGACCGGCTGGATCGAACATGGTCGCGCCGTCTATCTCGACGAATTGCGCGCGGCGCTCGGCACGGGGGGGGGCGCATGACGCGCCGCCTCGCCCTGTCCGCACAGCAGCTTCTCGACACCGTCGACCTGGCGAACGCCAGCCCCCGCCGTATCGGTACGCTCGTCGCGCACGAGGGCATCATGCTCGAAGTGTCGGGTTTCCCGCAGCCGCTGGGCAGCAACGTCCGCATCAAGTCGGCCGACAATGATTATGTTTATGGCGAAGTCGTCGGCTTCCGCGGCCACCGCAGCCTCGTCCTGCCGTTCGACACCAACAAGCCTCTGGTCACCGGCGCGCCGGTCGAACCGCATGGCGCAAGTTCGATGGTCCCCGTCGGCAAGACGCTGCTCGGCCGCATCATGGACGCGCAGGGCAATCCCCTCGACGGCCGCCCGGCGATCAAGTCGCAGTTCCAGTGGCCGCTCGCCGGCCGCAAGGTCAATCCGCTCCGCCGCGGCCGCGTGACCAAGCCGCTCAACATGGGCGTGCGCGCGATCAACGGCCTGCTCACCGTTGGCGAAGGCCAGCGCGTCGCGATCATCGCGGGTTCGGGCGTCGGCAAATCGGTGCTGATGGGCCAGATGATCGCCGGCACCGAATGCGACGTCATCGTCGTCGGCCTGATCGGCGAGCGCAGCCGCGAAGTCAGCGACTTCGTCGAAACCAAGCTGCCCCCCGAAGTCCGCAAGAAATCGGTCGTCGTCGCGGTCCCCGCCGACCATCCGCCTTTGCTCCGCCTGCGCGCCGCGATGCGCGCAACCGCGATCGCCGAAGCGTTCCGCGCCGAGGGCAAGAAAGTCCTGCTGTTGATCGACAGCCTGACACGCGTTGCGCATGCGCAGCGCGAGATCGGCCTGACGCTGGGCGAACCGCCGACGATGAAAGGCTATCCGCCGTCGGTCTTCGCGCTCATTCCCTCGCTCTGCGAACGCGCCGGTATCGACCGCGAAACCGGCGGATCGGTCACCGCGCTCTACACCGTGCTCGCCGACGGCGGCGACATCGACGATCCGGTCGTCGACAGCGCCCGCGCGATCGTCGACGGCCATATCATCCTGTCGCGCCAGCTTGCCGAACAGGGCGTCTATCCCGCGATCGACGTCGCGCGTTCGCTGTCGCGTACGATGGCCGATTCGGTCGATCCCGAACATGCCGCCGCCGCGACGCGCTTTCGCCAGCTGTGGTCCGCTTATGAAGAGAACCGCGATCTGATGCTGATGGGCGCCTATGTCGCCGGCAACGATCCGGTGCTCGACGAAGCGATTGCCCGCCACGCCGACCAGTTCGCCTTCGTAACCCAGCCCGCCAAGGCGCGGGTCGATTTCGACATTTCACGCCAAACCCTGATTGAAGGATATTCTGCATGACCGCCCGTACCGCACGCCGCAAACGTATCATCCGCGTGCGCACCGTCGAACATCAGATGGCGGAGGCCAATCTCGCGCGCGCCAATGGCGAGCTGGCGAACCTCGTCGAACTGGCGAGGCGGCTCGAAACGCTGCGCGTCGACCTTGCGATGGCCAAAGGGGCGGTCGCCGGGGGTGCGCTCAATACGATCGGCGAACTCGCCATGCGTCTCGACATGGCGAAGGAGAATCTGACCGCGCCGCTCAGCAACGCGAGCGCGCGCCGCGACCATATGGGCGCGCTTGCGCAAAGCGCGATGATCAAGGAGGAATCGGCGGTTCGGCTGTACGAACGCAGCCGTAAATCGGCCGAAGCCGAGCAGGAACGCCGCAGCGACGCCAACCGCCCGCACCGGGCACGCGGCGGCATGCGCCTGCGCCTGATCGAAGGCGGTGCGGCATGACGAGCACCCCGTCTCTCCCCATGACGCAGCCCATGATGCCTGCGGGCTTCGCAGCCTTCCTCACCAATATCGGACAGGTTTCCGACGGTGGCGGCGAGGGCGGTTTCGACCAGTTGCTCGCCGCAGCACCGGTCGCAGCCACTTCGGCCGTGGGTGCCACAGTGGCGATCAGGATCGATCCGTCGCTGTCCGGCGCGACCCCCAATCCGCAAATCGAAAGCCCACCCGTCGAAAAGGGCGCCGCTGACGCTCCCGGCGTCAAGGAAAGGCCCGTCACGGCCGAACCGGCCCCGGCCGATGCCGCCGCCCTCGCTGCGACCCTGCTGATCGCGCTCAAAGGCGGTGCGTCGGATCCCGCGGCCGTTCCCGGCAAGCCGCGTCCAACCGAATCTGAAACCGACGTCATGCCCGATGCAGCAATCGCGGGTGATCCGCCTGCGAGCACCGTCGCAACGAACTGGGCCGCGATCGTTGCCGCGACCGTCCCGGTCGCAACCAAAGCCACCAAGCCGGCCGGGACGCCGTCCGCTCCGGAAGCCGATACGCCACCGACCGCACCGGCGCTGCCGCGCATGCGCGAGGCCGGGACCCCGATGCCGATCCTCGGCGGCGCCGAAATGCCGGTCGCAAAACCCGTCGAGGCTGCACCCTCGATGACGATCCTCTTCACGCAGCTTGGCACGCAAGGCACGGGGCTCTCCGAAACGGCGGCGCCCGCCGTCGTCGCCGAACGCGTGCTCGACATGGATAGCGACGGCGCATGGATCGACCAGCTGGCGCGCGATATCGCCGCGACCAAATCGGATAGCGGCGACATCAGCTTTCGCCTGATGCCCCGGCACCTTGGTCGCCTCGACGTCGCGATGCAAATGGGCGACGACGGCGTCGCGCTGAAGATGGATACGCATCACGAAGCCACGGCGACGATCGTCACCGCGGCGCAGGGCCGCCTCGTCGACGAACTGCGTCAGCAGGGCGTCCGCGTTACCGGCGCCGAAGTCACCTGTACGCCAGGAGAGACCGGCCGCCAGTCGTCCAGCCAGGGCCAGGGTCGTGCCGCCGCGCAGGACACCGCCCACCTCATCGAAACTGCCATCGAACGCGCCGAGCCGCGCGACGAAGACCGCGCCGCCGAACGCCGCGGCCGCTTCGCCTGATCAGAAAGGGTCCCATCATGGCCAAGGATAATGTCGAAGACGCGCCCAAGAAGAAGGGCAAGTTCAAGAAGCTGCTACTGATCAGCGTCGCCGCGATCGCATTGATCGGCGCCGGCGCCGGCGCCGGCATCTATTTCGGTGCCCTGTCGGCGCATGAGGCGAAGCCCGAGGATAAATATCCGAAGCTCGTCCTGCGCAGCGAAGATAGCGCCGAACCCGCCGCCGAAGGCGAGGACAAGGAAGCGCCGCCGAAGGTCGGCACCGTGTCGGTGCCGAACGACCGGTTCAAGGTCGACCCGCGCAAATATGAGATCACCTATTATCCAATCACCGACAATTTCACGACGAACCTCGCCGACGGATCGGGCTTCCTGCAGATAGGTATCAGCCTTTCCACCTTCTATGACGGCAAGGTTATCAATAATATCAAACGGCAGGCCGTGCCGATCCGCTCGGTCGTCCTTATGGTGCTCGCCGAACAGGATCCGGCGTTGCTCTCCACATCACAGGGGAAACAGCGGCTTCAACGCCAGTTGACGGCCGCCATCAACGATGTGCTGCGCGACAAGGAAGGTTTCGGGGGTATCGACAATGTCTATTTTACGAGCCTGGTGATTCAGTGACCGCCAGTGCCAAATCCGTCAAAGCCGTGAAGGCTCCGGCGGCGCCATCCGCATCGCCCGCCGATGCGAAGGCGTCGTTGCTGCTGCGCAAGGCCGAGGGCAGCTATGCCTTTCCCGCGCTCGAAGGCGTTGCGAACCAGTTTGCGCGCAGCCTGCGCGATCTCGTGCGCGCGCTCGGCACGCCGACGATCCAGGTCGAGCGCGCAAGCGCCGAACAGATGGGCTTCGCCGAATGGAACGCCTCGGCCGCGCCTGCGATCTTCTGGCGCTATCATGCACCGCCGCTGAAGGGCCCGGTGCTGATCGCCGCAGCGCGGCCGCTGATCCTCCAGCTCGTCGACATCTTCTACGGCGGCAAAGGACAACTCGCTGCCGAACGCGAAGATCTGACCGACGCCGAAGAGCGTTTCGCGGCGCGCCTTGGCCGTGACATGGGACTGCAACTCGCCGCCGCATGGCGCGACAAGCTGGCGATCGAACCCGAACTCGATTGTGTGACGACCGACCCCGCGAAGCTCGCAGCGGTCCGCGCCGACGACGAGATGTTCGTCCAGCATTTCACCCTGCGCGGCGCACCGTTCGAAGGCCGGACGATCGCCTGCGCCTATCCGCTCGCGGCGCTGCGCGGAATCGCCGGAGCCGAAATCCTCGAGACCCAGGCTGCGAACGATGCCGACCCGCTGTGGTCGAACGCCCTCAACAAGGCGCTGCGCGACGTGCGCCTGCCCGTCCGTTCGGTCCTCGCCCGCCCCGAAATCAGCCTCGTCAAACTGCTGGCCCTCGAGGTTGGCGACATCATTCCGCTGACCATGCCGCGCCACGTGCCGGTCACCGTAGCCGGTCGCAGCTTCGCGGTCGGCAGCATCGGCGAAGCCAATGGCAACGCCGCCATCATGATCGAACATATCGAAAAAGGACCGAACCATGACTGACATCGACGCCCCCGCGGCGCCCCGCGCCGACCGCCGCGACAACAGGAATATCGCCGCAGCGCCCAATTTCGACCTGCTCGCCGGCGTCTCGCTGCGCGTATCGGTCGAGGTCGGTTCGACCTCGATGACGCTCGCCGACCTGCTCGCGCTCGGCGAAGGCAGCGTGATCGAACTCGACCGGGCCGCGACCGACCTGCTCGACATCTATGCGAACGGAACCCTCATCGCGAAGGGCGAGATCGTCAGCGTCGACGGCCGATACGGCATCCAGGTCGCCGAAATCGTCGCGCCGGCGCGCGGCCTCGAAGGTTTCGAGCGGAGGGCCTGATGTTCGAATATATCCTGCGCCTGCTCATCCTGCTGCCGATCATCGGCGGCATGGCGTGGGGCAGCCTGTGGCTGTGGAAACGCGTCCAGATGGGCGTTCCGCTTGTCGGCGGGGCCGCCAAGACACGCGCCGTCGAGATGGTCGACGTGCTGCCGCTCGGTCCGGGATCGAAGCTCGCGGTAGTCGAATTTGCCGGGCAGCGGGTGCTGATCGCCGTTTCGCGCAACGGCATCACGCGGATCGCCGACGACAGCCAGGGCGACTTCCATGCGGACTGATCGCCGCTTCTGGCTGCGCGCCGCGGCGCTCGCTGGCGGCGCCGCGCTGCTCTGCGCCGCGCCGGCCGCCTACGCCCAGACGGCCGACGGCCTGAACCGCGCAGTAAGCGAAATCGGCGGCGACGGCCGTCCCTTGAGCCTGTCGCTCCAGATTCTCGTCCTGATGAGCCTGCTGACGGTGTTGCCGTCGCTGCTCCTCATGATGACGAGCTTCACACGGATCATCATCGTGCTGTCGATCCTGCGCCACGCGCTCGGGCTCCAGCAGACCCCGCCGAACCAGGTGCTCGTCGGCCTCAGCCTCTTCCTTTCGCTATTCGTGATGCAACCCGTCATCAGCGAAGTGAACCGCGTCGCCATCACCCCCTATGGGCAGGAACAGATCGACATCGGCGAGGCGGTATCGCGATCGGGCGACGCGCTGCACGGCTTCATGATGAAGCAGACGCGCAAGACCGACCTGATGATGTTCGCCAAGATCGCCAAGGCCCCGACCTATGCGAGCCCGAAGGACGTGCCCTTTTCGATCCTGCTTCCCGCCTTCGTCACCAGCGAACTCAAGACCGCGTTCCAGATCGGCTTCCTGATCTTCCTGCCCTTTCTCGTCATCGACTTGATCGTCGCTTCGGCGCTGATGTCGCTGGGCATGATGATGCTGTCACCGACAATCATATCGATGCCCTTCAAGCTGCTGCTCTTCGTCCTCGTCGATGGCTGGGCACTGACGATGGGATCGCTTGCCTCCTCCTTCGTGAGTTAGCGCGATGGAAGCCGACTATTTCATCGGGGTGGCACAGCAGTCGCTGTGGATTCTCGCGCTCGCGTCGGCGCCGCTGCTGATCCCGGTGCTCGTCATCGGCGTTCTGCTCGGCATGGTGCAGGCGGCAACGTCGATCAACGAGCAAACGCTGACTTTCGTGCCCAAGCTGATCGTCGCGGCGGTCTGCCTCGCGATCTTCGGCGGCAGCATCCTCGTCCTGCTCACCGATTTCACCCGCGAAATCTTCTCGCAAATCCCGGCGCTCGTCCGATAGGACGCCGATGAATCCGGCCGACATCCCGAATATCGAAGCGATGCTCCAGCTGTGGATGCTGGGCATGATCCGCCCCGGCGCCGCGTTCATCGCCGCGCCGGTGTTCGGCGCGTCGAACGTGCCGGTCCAGCTTCGGCTCGTCATCGCGCTTGCCGTTGGCGTGCCCGCGGTCGCCGCGTCGGGCATGACGCTGCCCCCCGAAGGCATTGTCTCGGTCCCCGGCTTCCTGATGGTGATCGGCGAAGTCGTGATCGGCCTTGCGATCGGCTTTGTCCTCCAGATGGGCCTTGCTGCCGCGCTCATCGCGGGCGAAGCGATCAGCAATGCAATGGGCCTCGGCTTCGCGTCGATGGTCGATCCGCTGAGCGGCCAGTCGAGCTCGGCGATCGGCCAGTTCCTGTCGATGCTGGCAACCGCGCTCTTCCTTGCTGCCGACGGCCATCTTGTCCTGATCGACATCATCGTCGGGAGCTATGACGCTCTGCCGCCCGGCGGCGCCTTCCCCTCGTTCGAGGCGATCGGCGGCCTGCTGCGGTTCGGCAGCCTGATGTTCGCCGCGGGCCTGACCATCGCGATGCCGGTCGGCTTCGTCCTGATCCTCGTCCAGGTCATCATGGGCGTGATCGGCCGCTCGGCTCCCGCGCTCAACCTGTTCGCCGTCGGCATCCCCGCAACCTTGCTCGCAGGGATCGTGCTGCTTGGCGTCGCAACGCCCGCGATGGCCGAAGCGATCGCGCGCATCCTGTCGGACGCGCTCGACGCGGCACGCGCAGTCGCGGGGATCTGATCGATGGCGGGAACGACCGAAAAGGACCAGAAAACCGAACAGCCGACGGCGAAGAAACTCGCCGATTCGGCGCGCGAAGGCGATGTGCTGATGTCGCGCGAACTGGCGACCGCCCTGATGATGCTCGCCGCGGCGGGCTGGATGATCGCAGCGGGTGGCTGGTTCGTCCAGTCGGCGAGCGACCTCGTCCGCCGCGGGCTGACGCTGACCGCCGCCGATGTCGCCGATTTTGCGCCGGGCGAAGCCGTGATGCGCAACGGCATCGAAATCCTGCTGCCGCTCGCCAGCCTGTTCGCGCTTGCACTGGGTGCGGCCATTGCCGGTCCCGCCTTGCTCGGGTCCTTCGGCTGGCGCGGCAAGGCGCTGCACTTCAAAGGCAACCGTTTGAACCCGATGAGCGGCCTCAAACGAATGTTCGGGCTGCAAGGCGCCACCGAACTCGGCAAGGCGCTGGCCAAGGTCCTGTTGCTCGGGATGATCGGTTACTGGCTGGTCGCGCGCAGCCTGCCCGCGATCATGGGCATGGCATCGACCGACCTGATGGCGGCGATCGGCCTTGCCGGAAAATCGATCGGCCACGCGATGCTGGTGCTTGCCGGCGGGCTGGTCGTCATCGCGCTGATCGACGTGCCGACGCAATGGTTCCAGCGCAACAAGCGGCTGATGATGAGCAAACAGGAAGTGAAGGAAGAAATGCGCGAATCCGACGGTGCGCCTGAACTCAAGCAGGCCCAGCGCCAGCGCGCGCACGACATATTGAGCGGTTCGGCACGCAAGGCGGTGTCCGATGCCACTGTCGTCCTCACCAACCCGACCCATTTCTCAGTCGCGCTGCGCTATCGCCCCGGGGTCGATGCCGCCCCTGTGGTGGTCGCGCGCGGCCGCGGCGATGTCGCCTTGTCGATCCGCGAACTGGCGCGCGGCGCGAGCGTCCCGATCCTCGAATATCCGCAGCTGGCCCGCGCCATCTATTTCACCGCGCGCGCGGGCCGGGTGATCCCCGAAGAATTGTTCGTCGCGGTCGCCACGGTACTTGCCTTCGTCTTCCAGCTCGAACGCGCGGCGGCGGACGGGATTGCCCAGCCCGCCGTCGATGTGCCGCCGTCGCATCACTTCGATCCCGAGGGGCGCCGTCAGGCTTAATCTTCCGCGCGCGCCGCCGTTAAGCAGTGCGAAGGATATTGCCATGGTCAGCTCAATCGCCAACAGCCTCGGCTTCGGGTCGGGTATCGACATCAAGCAGCTGGTCACCGACCTGTCGAATGCCTCGCGCGATCCCAAGGTCGCACGCATGGCCGAATTGACGCAGGCCAACCAGACGCGGATCAGCGCCCTCGCGCAGGCGCGCGCCGATCTCGACGGATTTGCCGATTCGCTTGGCCAGATGGTCGCCGACGGCACGCTTCGCAGTACGCCGACGGTATCCGACGACAGCATCCTCGGCGCTACCAGCCGCGCGGGCCTCTCGGCCGACAGCTTTGCCGCGACCGTCGTCGTGAATCAGCTCGCACGCGCACAGACCAGCTATTCGGGTGTCGTCGCCGACAAGGCGGCCGCAATCGGTGCCGGAACCATGACGCTGACCGTCGGCGGCGTTGCCAAGACGATCACCATCGGCGCGGCGAACAACAGTCTCGACGGCCTTGCCAACGCAATCAACGCGAGCGGCGCCGGCGTGACCGCGTCGATCATCGCCGATGAGGGCGGCCACCGGCTGATCCTGAAAGGCCCGACGGGCGACGCCGGGGCTTTCACCCTGACCGCCGATGCCGGTGCCGATCCGGGGCTCGCGGCCTTTGCCACAGACAGCGGGATGACGCAGGGGCAGAGCGCGGCCAATGCCGAATTCACGATCGACGGCATCGCGTTCAGCCGCGCGACGAATATCGTCGACGACGTCGTGCCCGGCATGTCGCTGACGCTGAAAAAAGCGGCCCCCGGCCAGCCCGTCGACATCGGCGCAAGCCGCCCGCTCGACATGATCAAACAGACTGTGGGCGATTTCGTCGCAGTCTATAACCAGCTCAAGAAAAGCCTTGTCGCGGCATCGAAAATGTCGGGTCCGACCACGTCGCTCCGCGAACTCGAACGCGAGCTTTCGGGCCTGCTTCACAAAGTCGTTTCAAGCCACGGAAGCATCAACAAGCTGTCCGATATCGGCGTGACATCGACCAAGGACGGACTGCTCGCCGTCGACAATGCCAAACTCGACAAGGTCCTGGCCGCCGATGCGGGTGCGGTCGAGGCGCTGTTCAACCCGCGTCGCGACGCTACCCACACCGAACAGAGTGACCCCGGCATCGCCTTCGCGCTCGACGCGATCCGCGACAAGGCGGTCGGCGCCAATGGCGCGATCGACCGCGTGTCGAGATCGCTGACCGAAAAAAAGGAAAATCTTGCCGAGCAGCTCGAGAAGATCGAGGAGCGCGAGGACGCGTACAAGAAGCGGCTAGAGAAACAATATGGCTCGCTCGAGGCCCGGCTCGCGTCGTTCAAGGCGACGCAGACCTATCTCGAACAGCAGATCAAGCTCTGGACGAACCAGGGTAACGACTAACAGCTAGAGCTTGGGGACCTCCGCCGTGACCGCCACCGCTTCGACCGTCCGGGCGACCGGACTCTATCGCCGCTTGCAGCATGAAAGCCGCGCCGCCGCCGCCGACCCTGTCGAGCTGGTAACGATGCTTTATGACGAACTGGAAACCGCCATCGGCGTTCTCGCCGCGATGGTCCGGCAGGGGCAGCGCATTTCGGCGACCGAGCCCGCGCACCGCGCGCGCGCAATCCTGATCGGGCTCGACGCCGGGCTCGATCGCGACAAGGGCGGCGACGTCGCAACGGCGCTGTCGCGCGTCTATCGCAGTATGCGCCGCAAACTCGACGATGCCGTCGCAGCGAACAGCGCCGAAGCTCTGACCGAACTGCTCGAAGGTGTGTTGACGATCAGCGGCGCCTGGCGCCAGCTTCGCTGACGCGCCGATGCCGGGCTTTATCCTGGCGCATTCCCGTTCTAGGGTCCCGAAATGGCGGGAAATTCCACGGTCCGTTTTGCAAGCGCCGGTGCGGCGCTGCTGATGCTTTCAGCTTGCGCGGGGAGCAATTTCCGGCCGGTCAGCGATACGCCGGTGCGCATCGGTCCAGCCTATTCGATCCGCGGCATGACCTATGTTCCTGCGGCTGCCCCCGCCTATGACGCGGTGGGGTATGCCAGCTGGTATGGAAGCGAATCGGGCAATCGCACCGCCAATGGCGAGCAATTTCGTCCCGGCTGGGTGACCGCCGCGCACACCACGCTGCCGCTTCCGACCTATGTCGAGGTGACGGCACTCGACACCGGCCGGCGCATCATCGTGCGCGTCAACGATCGCGGGCCGTTCGCGCAGGGCCGGATCATCGACCTGTCGCGCGGCGCCGCCGAGGAGCTCGGCATCAAGGCGCAGGGACATGCCCCGGTGCGCGTGCGCCGCATCGAACCGTCGGAAAAGGATCGCGAACGGCTTCGCAAGGGCAAGCCGGCCGGCGGTCTGAACCCCGTGCCCGCGCGCGAACTGGAGCGGCTGCGCGCGCAGCTCGGCGTCCGCCTGCGTTAGCTATGCGGGCTTGCGCTCTGCACCCGCGCGCTGCCGGTCGCGCCAGGGCGCGGCATAGTGGATGGCAACCGCTGCCGCCGATGCCTCGACAATCGCGGTCCACCAACGGCCGGGGCGCCGCGCTTCATTGTGCAGGATCATCATTTGTCTCCTTGCCGGGGCCGGTCGGGAAGAGAAGGAGAGATTGGCCCGGACGCGATATCGTTACGCCAGCGGGCGCGACGATTGGCGCTAAAATTGGCCGTGGAAGCGACCAATTTTAGCGCTATTATGCCAACGATGCGAAAAATGACCGATCTTGACGAGTTCGACCGCCGGTTGCTGGCGCTGGTCCGGCAGGACAATCTCGTTCCCGCGCGAATCCTTGCCGAAAAAATCGGCCTCTCGCTGTCCGCGGTGCTGCGACGACTTCGACGCCTGCGCGAGGAGAAGATCATCGTCGCCGACATCGCGATCGTCGATCCCGCACTGACCGGATCGGCGCTGACGATGCATGTACTCGTCCAGATGCAGCAAGCAGGACCGCAGACCATGGACGCTTTCGCGCGGCAGATCGCGCGCCACCCCGAAGTGACGGGTGCGTGGGATGTCACCGGCGACGACGATTTCCTGCTGAAGGTTCAGATCGGGTCGATGGAAGATTATGACGCCTTCACCCGCCGCGCGCTGGGTGAGGACAAGGGGGTTCATTCGTTCAAGACGATGATCACGATCCGCAACATCATAGAAAATGATATCGCGCGGCGACCGCTGCGCGACTGACGTAAATAGCAAGCACGAAAAAGGGCGGCACAGATAGCCGCCCTTCTGATCGTCCGAATCCCCGCCGTCGCGAGGATGACATATCGCCGGTCCGTTCAGCGTCGCCGAACGGATCGATAGGTCACTTGATCTTGGCTTCCTTGAACTCGACGTGCTTGCGCGCACGCGGGTCGTACTTCCGCACCGACATCTTTTCGGTCATCGTGCGCGGGTTCTTTTTCGTCACATAGAAAAAGCCCGTGTCGGCGGTGCTCACCAGCTTGATCTTGACGGTCGTCGGCTTGGCCATGGCCCTGTTCCTCGAAGTAACTGCACATCCGCCGGAGGTCCGACCGATGCGGCGGGACTATGGGCCCCGACGTTGGTGTGAAAAACATAGAGGGCCGCGCGCGTGGCGCCGCCCCCGATATCCGGGCGCCTTTGGCGGGATTCGGCCTTTCTGTCAAGCGAAAGGAACGGGCGGGCGGTGGGAAACCGCCCGCCGTAGCCGATCCCGATCGCCGGTCAGCCGTTCCGTATCTGGAAATGGACGGTCATCACCTTCCAGCTTTCCTCCGCCACGCCGCCGCGCGTCGCCGGTTTGAAGCGCCATTTGGCGAGCGCCCGCTTTTTGGTTTCCTCGAAGAAGCCCTGGCTGTCGGTGCTGATCAGCTCGACCGCCTTGACGCGCCCGTCGGTGCCGACCAGCACGCGGACCTTCGCGCGCCCCTCGATCTCGCGCCGCTGTTCGCTGGGCGGGTATTCGGGCTGGAACGTGCCCGCGAAACGCGGGTCGAGTTCGGCGATCACGAGCGGCGGCTTCGCCGGCGGAAGCGGCGGGTCGGCAACGACCGACGGGCCGCTTCCGGTCCCGGCAGGCGGGACATAGGGCGGGAGTGGCGGCGCTTCGGGCGGATCCTGCGCGATCGGCGGCAGGGGGCTTTCCGGCGCCGTGAACGAAGTCTGTTGCGGCTGCGACTGTGGCTTGGGATCGGGCTGCGGCTCGGGCGGCTTCGGCAGCGTCAGCGACGTCCACGGCGGGGTCTCGGTCGTGGGTGTTTTCACCACGATCATCGGCGAAAGCGCGACGGCGGCGACAAGCGCGACCGGCAGCCCGACCGCGAACAATGCCGCGACCGGATGGCGGCCGTCGTTCGCGCCATAGCTGTTGCGCGGCAAAGGCCCCGATGGCCCGTCGTGCGCGGTCGTTGCCTTGGGCGCGGTCATAATCGCTGAAATCAAGGGAATCAGGGTCATGGCATCTCTCCTTGCCTGCGACCCGGCCGTGCGGCGTTCTGACCGTCGAAATCGGCCAGGTCAGAGCAACGTGATATTATAACATAACTACCCTTGTCAAGCGCAACAGTAAGCAAATATCGGCGATGGCCGAAGGAAAGGGCTAGGCGGCGTTCAGCCGCGCCACCGCCTGATCTTTGGAGATCAGCGGCAGCAATTCGGCCATGTCGGGACCGTGGTCACGACCGGTCAGGGCACGACGCAGCGGCAGAAAAAGCGCGCGCCCTTTCGCGCCGGTCGCCTCCTTCGCCGCGCCGGTAAGGGCGTGCCACGGGTCTTTGGCCCAATCGACATCGGGTACGGCGCCAGCGGCGGCAGCGAGCACCGCGCGATCACCATCGGCGGCGGCGGGCGGCGCAAAGGGGCCATCGAACACCGCTACCCAGTCGGCGGCTTCGGCGACCGTCGCAAGATTCGGGCGAATCGCATCCCATCGGGCGGCGGTGATCGCGGCGGGCAAGCGATCGGCGACCGCGGCATGATCCGTATTATGCAATATCTTCTGGTTGAGCAACGCCAGCTCGGCTTCATCGAAGCGCGCCGGCGCGCGGCCGAAGCGCGCGAAATCGATTCCGTCGATCAACGGCGCGGCGTCGGTCACCGGTTCGACCGGATCGCTGGTGCCGAGCCGCGCCAGCAGCGCGACGAGCGCGGCCGGTTCGATCCCTTCTTCGCGCAGGCTCGCCATGCCGAGCGAGCCGAGGCGTTTCGAGAGCTTGCCTTCGGTCCCGACAAGCAGCGCTTCATGCGCAAATTCGGGCGGCGTCGCACCCAATGCCTCGAACATCTGGATTTGCGCGGCGGTGTTCGACACATGATCTTCGCCGCGCACGACATGGGTTATCCCCATCGCGATGTCGTCGATCACGCTCGGCAACAGGTACAGCCAGCTACCGTCGGCGCGGCGCACCACCGGGTCGGACATCGTCTTCGGCTCGAAATGCTGGGCCCCGCGGACCATGTCGGTCCACTCGATCGGCGCGTCATGGTCGAGCCGGAAACGCCAGTGCGGCGCGACGCCTTCGGGCGCCGGCGCGCCTTCGGGTTTGCGCTCATAAACCGGCGGCAGACTGCGCGAGAGCAATATTTTGCGGCGGATATCGAGCTCTTCGGGCGTCTCGTAGCAGGCGTAGACGCGCCCCGCCGCCTTCAGTTTTTCAAACTCGGCCTCGTACAGAGCAAAGCGCGCTGACTGCCGCTCTTCGCCGTCCACATCGAGCCCGAGCCAGCCGAGGTCGGCGCGAATGCCCTCGACATATTCTTCTTTCGACCGTTCGCGATCGGTATCGTCGATGCGCAGGAGGAAGCGCCCGCCATGCTTCCTCGCCCACAGCCAGTTGTGGAGCGCGGTGCGGACATTGCCGACGTGGAGCGTGCCGGTCGGCGAGGGGGCGAAACGGGTCGTGACGGTCATGGGCCGCGCCTATAGCCTCATCGGTCGCCAAATGGCGACGGGATTCGGTACAGCCTCAATAGCCGGCGCGCAGCGCGACCTGCCGCCGCTCACGATCGACCAGCCATCGAATGAGTTGCTCATTGAGATAAATACCGAGACCGAGCGCGAGATAGGCGGCGATGAACAGCCAGGAGAGCGCTTCGGGCAATCCCGTCCGCTCGAAGGTCGTAAGCGTCGCGAGATAGAGAAAATAGACGAGGCCGATCAGGATCAGCCGGCGGCTTTCGCGCATCGTCGTCAGATAGCGGACGATGTGCCAGAACAGGCCGCCGATCGGGTTCGCCGCCAGCTTGACCGACACGATCAGGTTGAGGGCTTCGCGGTCCATCGGATCGATCGCGAGTGCCTGCAGCGCGAGATCGAGGGCAGCTTCATGATCACCGGCATCGCGGCGGGCATAGCCGAGCAGCACGAAGCTCGGCTGATAGCCGGGATCGCGCGCGATCAGGTCGCCGGCAATCTCTTCTACCGTCGCGCGGTCGCGCCGGTCGCGCGCGAGCCAACCCCGCTCGACAAGCGCATCGAGCGAGGCAGGATCGATCACAAGCGCGGTATCGATCGCCCCGCCCGCCTCGTCCAGCCGGCCTTCGATACGGAGGATTTGCGCTTTCAGTGCCAACGCGCCGACCGACAGCGGGTCCACCCCCAAAAGATGTTCGATCCGATCGAGCGCCAGCGCGGTGCGCCCCTCGAAATAGGCGGTCAGCGCGAGCACGAGCATCGCGTCGGTCGCTTCCGGATCGAGCCGCAAAGCCTCGCGTGCTTCGGCTGTCGCTGCGGTCATCCGCCGCGCCCCGAACAACGCCTGCGCGAGACCCGCATGCGCATGAGGCAGCAGGGGATCCTCGCTCAATATGTCGCGCCATATTTCGATCGCCGCATCGTAATGCCCGAGATTCGACAGGTGGCGCGCCCGGGCGGTAGCGGCAGCGATCGAGATCATCGATTTGCCGCCAGCCGGCGCAAGTCCATCGTCCGCTGCTGATCGCTCAGCACCTTGAGCAGCGGAAAAACGAATGCCGCGAGTATGAAATCGGCGAGATAGTCGTTGGCCAGATCGCCGATGAGTCCCGCCCGCAAGGCCACGACGCGCGCGATCCCGCCCGCCAGCAGAATGAACAGCGCGACGCAGGTCAGGATCAGGTCGCGCCATTTGTGATTACCGTTGACGAGGAAACCGTTGACCGCCGGAAGCAGCGCAAACAGCAACGACGTCGAGAGCGTCAGATAAATGGTCAGCGGCAAGAGAAAGAAGGGTGGGATAACGATCTTCGCCCACATCGGCCGCTGCGGCTCATCGGGAATCTGGTAACGGTTGTCGAACCGGACGCGCGACGTCATTTGCCATATTTCTTCAGAAACTCGGCCACTTCGTCATATTGTCCGCCGCTGTTGCCATATTTGGTGAAATTGCGCGCGGTCGTCAGCCATTCTGCGGTCGTCGCCTTCACCTCGCGGAGCGCCTCGGCGAAATGGTCGCGGCCGATCGGCCGTTCGGCGCCGTCGGTCACCGATTCTTCGATGGCATAGTCGGCAGCCGTATCGACCAGATTCTGCAGGTCGGCGCCCGAATAGCCTGCGGTTTCGCCAACGATTCGGTCAAGATCGAGATCGAATGCGACCGGACGTCCGTCGAGCTGGAGCCGTAATATCTCACGCCGCGCATCGCGATCGGGCGGCGGCACGAACAGCAGCCGGTCGAAACGCCCCGATCGGCGAAAGGCAGCGTCGACCGCCCAGGGCATATTGGTTGCGGCGAGGATCAGCACGCCCTGGTTGTTCTGCGCAAAACCGTCGAGTTCGGCGAGGAAGGTCGAGATAACGCCGATCTCGTGCTGGGTCGACTGGTGCCCGCGCTTGCCCGCCAGCGCTTCGATCTCGTCGAAGAACAATACGGCGGGCGTGTCGCGCCGCGCATCCTCGAAAATCGCCGCGAGCTTGCGCTCGGGTTCGCCGACATATTTGTCGAGCACGTCGGTCACCGGGACGTTGATGAAACGCGCGCCGCATTCGCCCGCGGTCGCCCGCGCCAGCAGCGTCTTGCCGCAACCCGGCGGGCCATAGAGCAGAACGCCGCCACCCGCCTTTCGCCGGAAGCGCGCGAACAGCGCGGGCTTCTGAAAGGGCGCGATGATGCGCCGGTGGATCTGCTTCTTGACCGCGTCATGTCCGCCCACGTCGGCGAAGCCCATGCGGCCCGCCTCGACATAGGAGAGGCGCGCCTGATCGACCTCTGAGACATCGAGCGCGCTCCGCGCAGGTCCCCCGCCGGCGATACGGTTGAAAGCGAGGATGTTGCCGGGCGCGGCATCGGGCGTCTCGGCCCGCGCTTCGTCGATCTCTTCCGCAAGCGCCGGAATCTCCAGCGCCGGATTCGCCGCAACCGCCGCGCGGTAGCGCGCCTCGGCTTCCTCGAAGCGACCGAGAGCGACCAGCGCGCGCACCTCTTCGGCGAGCGCCACATCGACCCCGGCGGCAAAACGGAGCGCAGTCGCCGCGTCGGCGTCGGCGAGCGCGGCCGCCGCGAAGCGCTGGCGACCGACATGTTCGATTCCGGCCGGGTCAATCGCCGCCGCAAGCGCAAACAACGCGGCACGCGCGACCGCATCCTCGGCTAGGTCGAGCGCAGGAACCAGCAGGCGCGCGTCTCCCCCAGCCTTGAGCACCCCGAGCAGCGATTCGAACGGCGTCATTCACTATCCTTTCCGGCAGCCCGCACTGGCCACCATGCCCATGCGATAGCCAGCAAGGACGCGATCAGCAGCACGCTATATTCGACGCCATTGCGTCCCGCGCCCACGACGAACCAGCCCGCAGGCAGGTGGACGAGAATCATCCCGAGGGTGAGGATCGCCGCGTGCCCCAGCGCGGCAAGGCTGGTCCAGCGGCGCGCCAGCATCAGCGCCGGTCCGACGAGTTCATAGAGGGTCACTGCCATCGCCCAGCCATAGCCGAAGGGGAAACCGAGGCTGTCGAGCCAGGCGCCAAATGGTTCGACGAGGCCCATGCCCAGCCTGTAGGCGCCATGGATCAGGATCAACAGCGCGACGACGATCCGCAGCGCTTCCAACGCAATCGCCGCACGCGCGGGCGCGACCCTCTGTCCGATCAATGCCATACCGCCCCCATTTCCTGCGCCTATCCCGTGCGAAACCCGTGTGTGATCGGGTAGCGCCGGTCGCGCCCGAAATTGCGCGTCGACAACTTGACCCCCGGCGGTGCCTGTCGGCGCTTATATTCGGCGAGCATCAGCAGCCGCTCGATCCGGACGACCGAATCACGATCGAAGCCATAGCGCGCAACCACATCGTCGACGCTCGCTTCCTCCTCGACGAGCATGTGGAGCATGCGGTCGAGATCGACATAGGGCGGCAGGCTGTCCTCGTCCTTCTGGTCGGGACGCAGCTCGGCGCTCGGCGGCTTGGTGATGATCGTATCGGGCATCACCGGCGTCACCGGGTTGCGCGACAGGCGCGGTACATTTTCGTTGCGCCATTTCGCGACGGCGAAGACGGTCATCTTGTAGGCATCCTTCAGCGGATTATAGCCGCCCGCCATATCGCCATAGATGGTCGCATAGCCGACGCTCATCTCGCTTTTGTTGCCGGTCGTCAGCAGCATCGGCCCGAATTTGTTGCTGAGCGCCATCAAAGTCACGCCGCGAATGCGCGACTGGACATTCTCTTCGGTGATGTCGACGTCCCTGTCGGCGAAACTGCCCGCAAGCATCGTATCGAACGCCTCTACCGCCGGAATGATCGGGATCGTGTCGAGCTTGCACCCGATCATCGTCGCGCAGCCTGCGGCATCGTCGAGGCTCGACTGGCTGGTGAAGCGGCTCGGCAGCATCACGCACCAAACCTTGTCGGGTCCGAGTGCGTCGGCGGCGATCGCGGCACAGATCGCCGAATCGATCCCGCCCGACAGGCCGAGCACGACACCCGGAAAACGGTTACGCTCGACATAGTCGCGCAAGCTGAGGATCATCGCGCTGTAGATATCGGCAGGATGCGCTTCCCATTCGGCGATCGCCCCGGCATCGCACGTCCAGCCGGCCTCGCCCTTCATCCACCGCGTGACCCGCTCCTCCGCCTCCCAGTCGGTCAGCCGGTGCGCGGTCGACCCGTCGCCGTTGAGCACGAACGAGCAGCCGTCGAAGACCAGCTCGTCCTGCCCGCCGATGCGGTTGAGGAAGATGAGCGGCAGCCCGGTTTCGGCGACGCGGCTCGCAAAGACCTGGCTGAGCCGGCGGTCGTCCTTGTCGATCTCATAGGGACTGCCGTTGACCGAGATCAGCAGCTCGGCGCCCTGCGCCGTCAGATGCTGGCACACCTTCGGCAGCCAGCCGTCCTCGCAAATCGGCAGGCCGAGCTTCACCCCGCGCCATTCGACGACATCGGGAAGCGGGCCGGACACAAAAATGCGCTTCTCGTCGAATGTGCCGTAATTGGGCAGCTCATGCTTGCGACGCGTCGCGACGATCCGGCCGCCGTCGAGCAGCGCGACGATATTATAGAGGTCGATGCCCCCTTGTTCATTCTCGGCGCGCTCGACCGATCCCACGAGCATTGCCGGGCCGCCATCCGCGGTTTCGGCCGCCAGTCCCTCGAGCAGCTTCGCGGCTCGCTCGGCAAGCGCCGGCTTGAGCACCAGATCCTCGGGCGGATATCCGATCAGCTGGAATTCGGGAAAGAGGATAAGATCGGCATCCTTGTGCCGCGCCCGCACAGCGCGCATCGCGTCGGCGTTGGCGGCAAGGTCGCCGACGATCTGTGTCATTTGCGAAAGGATGATGGAGAGCTGCTCTGTCATGCAAGCGGTTTAGGCCCAACCGCCCGTCGCGTTCAACCGAAGAGAAAGGTCCAAAGCGTCCGTCCGGGTGCGATCGCGAAAAAACCCGCGGCGATCAGCCCGAAAAAGACCCCGCGCATCGTCTTCAGGTGACGGTCGATCTGCCGCGTCCTTGCGAACCAGATCGCGCGCGGCAGCTGGACGAGCGTCAGCACCGAGAAAATGTGGATCGGGCCGATGCCGCCGGTCAATGTGCGAATCCAGAAGCTGTCGATCGCGGTGACGAGCATGAGCAAAACCCAGACGCGCCCGCCGATACGATGCGCGGCATCGCCTTTCAAAGGGCGCCAGAGCAGCCAGGCACCGAGCGGGAGCGCAGGCAACACGGTTGCGAGATGTACCCATATCGCCCACGCCGGCGTGCGGTAGGTCGATGGCTCTCCCCAAAACAGCCGGACGAGTATCGCAACCCCCGTGACGCCTGCGATCAGGAGGACGGTGAGTGCGATACGGCGGACGAGAGCGGGCGCGGCGCCGGGAAATATGGTCATGGTTGTTCCTGTTTCTGGCGACATGGTGTCGGATGCCCCTTCCCCTGGCCGGCGCCGGTTCGCCGGCAAGCCCGACTTCGTGCAGGCGGTGGATTCCTTCGCAAAGCAGGCACGCCTGCCTATTGACGCTTCGTGAAATGGCACGCAGAAGCGCCGGCATGGCCAAACGTATCGCGATCGAATTGCTGGCGATGATGGCGCTCGGCCTCCTCATCGGGGTGCTGGGTCCTTTCGGTACCTTTGCCATGCCGACCGCGGAGCGCATGGCGATCTGGGTGCTGTGGCTGCTCGCGGGCTACGCCGTCTTTCGCCCCGCCGGGGTCGTCGCGCGTTGGTTGTGCGAAGCGACCGGCTTGCCCGAACCGGCCGGCACCGCGATGGCGCTGGGGACCGGAAGCTTTACCTTGACGTTCGTCATCGCGACGATGTCGATGGGCGTCGGCTTTCCCGGGGTGCTGCGCTGGGCCGGCTTCTGGTGGCTCTGCTTCTATATCCTGCTCATCTGCGGCGTCGTCACAGTCGCGATGCGGGTCCTGTTCCGGCGGGACGACGCGGGGCCGTCTGCGCCGCACGCCGAAACCATGCCCCCGCCAGCCGCGACATATAGCTCCGATCCGCCGGCGTTGCCATCGCTTCCCCTGCCGCAAGGATTCGGGGAAGTACGCGCGCTCAAGGGAGAAGATCATTATGTCCGCGTCGTCGGCGAGGCGCGCGAAGAACTGATCCTGATGCGCCTGCGCGACGCGATCGAGCGGCTCGGCGAGGCCGACGGATTGCGAGTCCATCGCAGCTGGTGGGTCGCAAAAGACGCCGTCGCATCGGTGCGCCGCGACGGCCGGACCGCCGTCATCACGCTGGCCGGAGGCCACGAGGTTCCGGTCGCGCGCGACATGATGCCGCAATTGCGCGCCGCGGGGTGGCTTTAGGGCCTTCCCCTCGCGGCCTGCGCTGGCTAAGGGGGCGCGCAATCCCAACCCGCGCGAAAGGGCCTTGCACCCCATGAAACTCATCTCCGGCAACAGCAACCTGCCGCTGGCCCGTGCGATCGCGGACTATCTTGAGCTGCCGCTGACCGACACCAGCGTGCGCCGCTTCGCCGACGAAGAGGTCTTCGTCGAAATCCATGAGAATGTCCGCGGTCAGGATGTGTTCGTCGTCCAGCCGACGAATTTTCCCGCGAACGACAATCTTATGGAATTGCTGATCATCAACGACGCGCTGCGCCGCGCCTCCGCGAAGCGCATCACCGCGGTCGTTCCCTATTTCGGCTATGCCCGTCAGGACCGGAAGCCCGGCCCGCGCACGCCGATCTCGGCCAAGCTCGTCGCGAACCTGATCACCACCTCGGGCGCCGACCGCGTGCTCGCGATCGACCTGCACGCCGGGCAGATCCAGGGCTTTTTCGACATCCCGACCGACAATCTCTATGCCGCGCCGGTGATGAGCGCCGACATTCAGGCGCGCTTCGGCGACAAGAACCTGATGGTCGTCTCACCCGACGTCGGCGGCGTTGTGCGCGCCCGCGCGCTCGCCAAGCGCCTCGACAACGCGCCGCTGGCGATCGTCGACAAGCGGCGCGAACGCGCCGGCGAATCCGAAGTGATGAACATCATCGGCGATGTGAAGGGCCGCTTCTGCATCCTGATCGATGATATCGTCGACTCCGCCGGCACACTCTGCAACGCCGCCGCCGCGCTCAAGGCTGCCGGCGCCGAGGGCGTCGTCGCTTATTGTACCCACGGCGTCCTGTCGGGTGGCGCCGTGGCGCGCGTCGATGCAAGCGAACTGACCGAACTCGTCATCACCGATTCGATCCAGCCGACCGACGCGGTCAACGACAGCGGCAAGGTCCGCGCGCTTACCGTTGCGCCGCTTCTTGGCGAAGCGATCAAGCGCATCGCCGACGAAACAAGCGTCTCGTCGCTTTTCGACTGAGGCGCATCAATCCATTGCCTTGCGGCCGCTTTCCGCCCAGTCTCTGCCCCGGACACGACTAGCGGGGCTCGGTGCGGGTGAATGAGGACAGACATTGCCTGAACCGGGACATCCGCGCCGGCGGCGGCTCCTGCGGCGCTTGCTGACCTCGCTCATCTTCCTCGCCGGCTGCTTTGCACTGCTCGCCCTCGCGCTCTGGGCAGCCTTCCCGCTCCCGTCGCTCGACGGACGACGCGCGAGCACAGCTTTGGCCGGGCAGGATACGCGGATCGCCGCGGCGATCGCGCCGGTCGCGGCGCGGCATCCGGGGACAAGCGGGATTTATCTGCTCCCCGACGCGCTCGACGCCTTTGCCGCGCGAGTCGAGATGATCCGCACCGCCGAACGCTCGGTCGACCTGCAATATTATATCTGGAACAACGACTTGTCGGGCCGCATCCTGCTGTCCGAACTGGTCCGGGCGGCCGACCGCGGCGTGCGCGTGCGGCTGCTCATCGACGACAATACTACTGCGGGCCTCGACCCGATGCTGGCGGGCGCCAATGCGCATCCCGGCATCGAGGTGCGGCTGTTCAATCCGCTGACCTTGCGGCGCGTCCGGGCGGCTAATTATCTCTTCGCCTTTCCGCGACTCAACCGGCGGATGCACAACAAGTCGCTGACGATCGACGGCGCGGTGACGATCGTCGGCGGTCGCAACGTCGGCGACGAATATTTCGGCGCCGAACAGGACGGCCTGTTCATCGACATGGACGCGCTGGCGATCGGCGCGGTCTTGCCCGACGTGTCGGCGCAGTTCGACCGTTACTGGAACAGCCGCTCGGCCTATCCCGCCGAACTGCTGATCGCCGCCGATCGCGCGAAGCCGATGGCGATATTGCGCGATCCGCCCGAATCGAACAGCACACGCGGGCAGCAATATCGCGAAGCGATCGCCGCGACCGCCTTCATCCGCGATGCCATGGCCCAGACGCTGAACTGGCAATGGACCGAAGTCAGGCTGTTCAGCGACGATCCCGCGAAAGCCTTGGGAGCCGAACCGCCCGAATCGCTACTCATCAACCGGCTGAAACCGGTGATCGCGGGTGCCGAGGGCAGCTTCGATCTTGTTTCGGGCTATTTCGTGCCCGCAGGATCGGGCACCGAGTTGCTGACCGGCCTTGCCCGGCGCGGCGTCGACACGCTGGTCGTGACCAACAGCTTTGCGGTCACCGATGTCCCGCTCGTCCATGCAGGCTATGTCAAGAAGCGCCAACCCCTGCTCGAAGCAGGGGTACAATTGTTCGAAGTCCGGCCGGGCGCGGGCGGGCGCAGCGAGGACCCTTCGCATAGCGCGACACGTTTCAGCGGTGGCGGCGAAAGCCTGCATGCCAAGACCTTTGTCGTCGACCGCCGGCTGCTGTTCGTCGGGTCGTTCAACTTCGATCCGCGTTCAGCCGAGCTCAATTGCGAAATGGGTTTCCTGATCGACAGCCCCTATCTGTCAGGGCTGGTCGCCGACGGCCTGCGCGAACGGTTGCCCGAGCACAGCTATGCCGTCGCCCTGTCGCCGGAGGGCGAGTTGCAATGGGGCGATACGGGAGGCGGGCGGCGGGGCGTCCTGACCACCGAACCCGGCACCACGGCGGGGAACCGAACCGCCGTCTGGCTGCTTTCGCATTTGCCGATCGACTGGCTGCTCTAAGGTCAGGACCTTGGGGGCAGCCCCTAGCCTCGTGCCCAAATGCGTGGCATTGGCCCGTCATCACACCTGCCGGAGACCCCATGCGCGCTGAAGACATCGCCCTCGCCAACCGCCTTGCCGATGCCGCCGGCGAAGCGATCCGTCCGCTCTTTCGCGCCGCTTACACGCATGAAGCGAAGGCCGACGCCTCACCCGTCACCGAGGCCGACCGCGCCGCCGAGGCCGCGATGCGCCGCCTGCTCGATGCCGAGGCGCCGCGCGACGGGATCATCGGAGAGGAATATGGCGCCGAGCGCGCCGACGCATCGCGCCAGTGGGTGCTCGACCCGATCGACGGCACGGTCAGTTTCATGGCCGGCCGGCCGATCTTCGGCACCCTGATCGCGCTGCTGCAGGACGGCTGGCCGGTGCTCGGTATTATCGACCAGCCGATCGCGGGCGAGCGCTGGGTCGGCGCCCTAGGGCAGCCGACGCTGTTCAACGGCCAACCGGCCCGCACGCGCAGCTGCCGCAACCTGTCCGATGCCGTGCTCGCGACGACCGGACCGCAATATTTCAGCGACCATGACGGCGAACATTTCATGGCGCTGGCGGCAAAGACGTCGCACAAGCGCATGGTCTTCGGCGGCGACTGCTATAATTACGGCCTGCTTGCGAGCGGGCACATCGACCTCGTCGTCGAAGCGGGGCTGAAACTCCACGATTTCGCCGCACTCGCGCCGATCGTCGAGGGCGCAGGCGGGACGATGTGCGACTGGAACGGCGATCCCCTGAGCACCGAGAGCGAAGGCCATGTCATCGCGCTCGGCGATCCCGCGCGGCTCGAGGATGTGATCGAGGAGCTCGCCTGCCACCACTGAACGGAGAGGAACGGACATGGCTTTTGAAGGAAGCTGCCATTGTGGCGCTGTGACCTACAGCGTCGAGGGCGAGATCCCGGACACGGCGATGAGCTGCAATTGCTCGCACTGCCGGCGCAAGGGCTTCCTGCTCGCTTTCGTCCCGCTCGACCAGTTCCGGCTGACCAGCGGCGATGACAAGCTCGAATCCTACCGATTCAACAAGCATAATATCGACCATCAATTCTGCGTCGAATGCGGCTGCCAGGGCTTTTCGGTCGGCACCGGTCCCGATGGATCGAAAATGGCGGCGGTGAACCTGCGCTGCGTGCCCGAAGCCGACCTCGACGCGCTCACGATCCACAAGGTCGACGGCGCGAGCTTTTGATCCCCGAATCGCTTGCATTTCGGCGCGAATCCTCCTAAGCGCGCCGCTTCCGATTGTACCGGCTGGCTGAAAGGGCTGCCAGGCCGATACGCAAACGGACTTCAAAAGGAGACCAAAATGCCCAAGATGAAGACCAAGAGCGGTGTGAAGAAACGCTTCAAATTCACCGCTTCGGGCAAGGTGAAGCACGGCGTTGCCGGCAAGCGCCACCGCCTGATTTCGCATAACTCGAAATATATCCGCACCAACCGCGGCACCAGCGTGCTCAGCGATTCGGACGCGGCCCATGTGCGCCTCTGGGCGCCCTATGGCCTGAAGTAAGGAGCGCTAGACCATGTCACGCATCAAACGCGGCACGACGACGCACGCCAAGCACAAGCGGATTTTGGCGCAGGCGAAAGGCTATTATGGCCGTCGCAAGAATACGATCCGTGTCGCCAAGCAGGCCGTCGAAAAGGCCGGCCAGTACGCTTACCGCGACCGCAAGGTTAAGAAGCGGAGCTTCCGCGCCCTGTGGATCCAGCGCATCAACGCTGCGGTTCGCGCCGAAGGCCTGACCTATTCGCAGTTCATGCACGGCGTGAAGCTGGCCGGGATCGAACTCGACCGGAAGGTCATGGCCGACCTCGCGATGAACGAAGGTGGCGTGTTCACCGCGATCATCGCACAGGCGAAGGCAGCGCTGCCCAAGGCAGCCTGAGCCTGAAGGCTTATCGCTAAAGCAAAAGGGCGGTCCCGATGGGGCCGCCCTTTTTCGTTGGAAGCGCGCGTGTCCGAAACGAAGGGGCGGCCCGAAGCTCTCGCCTCGCGCCGCCCCGACAATGGCTCCGGAGAAACCATCGCCCCCCCGCCCGAACCGAAAAGCCGTGGGTCGCAGAAGCCACCGGCCGGAACGAAGCTTGGAAAATCAGTCGTCTCTTTCAGGTCCCTACCAAATCCCCATCCTTTGGCATCGACACCGCCCTCGCAAGCTCCGCTCCCCCGAGCGGGCAACGCAACTATGGCGCAGTCAGCGAGTATAAAATTGTAAGAACCCGACACAAAATCGCGCAAAAAGCTGTTTTTCATATGCTTCGCGCGCTAGAGCGAGATCGCATGCCGCAACGCGACGCACCTTCCGAACCCCCGTCCAGCGCAAGCGTCTCCACGCGTTTCTTCCCGGTATCGACTGCGCTGCTGCCCTATGTCAGCACGATCTACCTGACCGAGGTCACAGTTCCCCGCGGCGGCCGGGTCGAGGATTATCTGCACCCCGAATGGGCGAATCTGCGTTTTGTCGAAGGTGATCTGCCGCGCGCGGCGATCGGCGGGGGAACGGCGCTCGATGCCCCGCGCTTCATCGCGACCGGACCGACAAGCAAGGCCTGTTACTTCTCCGCCGGCAACATGCGGACATGGGGTATCGGCATCCTGCCGATGGGATGGGCCAAATTCATTCCCCTCGCGGCCGAAGATCTTGCCGACCGCTTTACCGACGGAAACGCGCATCCCGCTTTCACACGCTTTTCGTCCCTCGCCCAGTCGCTGCGGCAGATGAACGACGTCGAGGCGGCGGCTTTGTCGATCGACGACTATTTCTCGAGGCTTCTGGCAGATGCCCCGCCCGACGACCCCGCCATCCTTGCCGCGCATGTCGCGCTGGTCGACGACGACCTGTCGAGCGTCGCCGGCCTCGCGGAAAAACTGTCGATGTCCGAACGGTCGATCGAACGGCTGAGCCATCGCGCGTTCGGTTTTCCGCCCAAATTATTGTTGCGGCGCCAGCGCTTCCTCCGATCGCTGGGCCGCTTCATGCTCGACCCGTCGATGGCGTGGATCGATACGATGGATCATCATTATTATGATCAGGCCCAGTTCACCCGCGACTTCCAGCGCTTCATGGGGATGAGCCCGCGCGACTATGCAGCGCGGCCCAAGCCGATATTGGGCTCGGCCGCTTTCGCCCGCGCCGCGGCCGCCGGGGCGGCGGTTCAGGGCCTGCACAGGCCGGCGGGATAGCGCCGTTTCCCGCCAAGTGGCTTGACCCACGCCGCGTGTTCGGTGCAAGCGGCAGGCGACGGACGGGCGGCCAGCCGCCATATCCTTACAGACACGAAAAACACGCCGGCAGCGCGAATGCCGCCGGAACAGGACAATGACGATGAGCGATATCGAAGCCATCCGGACCCGGATGCTGGGCGAAATTGAAGCGGCCACCGACGCCGGCGCGATCGAGGCGCTGCGTATCGAAGCGCTCGGCAAGGCGGGCAGCATCACCGCGCTGCTCAAGACGCTGGGCGGCATGAACCCGGAGGAGCGGCAGGCACGCGGGCCCGAAATCCACGCCCTGCGCGAAACGGTCACCGCGGCGCTCGCCGAGCGCAAGGCCACGCTCGATGCAGCCGCGCTCGACGTGAAGCTGGCGGCCGAAGCGATCGACATGTCGCTGCCAGCCGACGCAGGCCCGCGCGGGAGCGTCCATCCGGTCAGCCAGGTGATGGACGAACTCGCCGAAATCTTCGCCGACATGGGCTTTGCCGTCGCGACGGGTCCCGAGATCGAGGACGACTGGCGCAACTTCACCGCGCTCAACATTCCCGAGACGCATCCGGCGCGCGCGATGCACGACACCTTCTATTTCCCCGACGCCAATGCCGAGGGCCAGAAGATGCTGCTCCGGACGCACACGTCTCCGGTGCAGATTCGCACGATGATGTCGCAGGAGCCCCCGATCAGGATCATAGCGCCCGGTCGCGTCTATCGCAGCGACAGCGATGCGACGCACACGCCGATGTTCCATCAGGTCGAAGGTCTCGTCATCGATCGCGGCATCCATATGGGCCACCTCAAATGGACGCTCGAAACTTTCCTGAAGGCCTATTTCGAGCGCGACGACATCGTGCTGCGCCTGCGCCCGAGCTACTTCCCCTTCACCGAACCATCGGCGGAGGTCGATGTCGGCTATCGCCATGAAAAGGGCCGCCGCGTCGTCGGCGGCAACGGCGACGACGAAGGCCATGCGTGGATGGAGCTGCTCGGCAGCGGCATGGTCAACCGCCGCGTGATCGCCAATTGCGGGCTCGACCCCGACGAATGGCAGGGCTTTGCCTTCGGCGTCGGCGTCGACCGGCTCGCCATGCTCAAATATGGCATGGACGACCTGCGCGCCTTCTTCGACGGCGACCTGCGCTGGCTGTCGCATTACGGGTTCGGCGCGCTGTCGGTACCCACGCTGAGCGGGGGGATTTCGGCATGAAGATCACCCTCGACTGGCTCCGCGAGCATCTGGGCGGCGACTATGGCGTCACCGATGTGGTCGCGACATTGAACCGCATCGGCCACGAGGTCGAAGGCGTCGAGAATCCGGCCGAGAAACTCACCGGTTTCCGCGTCGCCAAGGTGCTGACCGCCGAAAAGCATCCGCAGGCCGACAAATTGCAGGTACTGACCGTCGACACGGGCGACGGCGCCGCGCCGCTGACCGTCGTCTGCGGTGCGCCCAATGCGCGCGCGGGCCTGGTGGGCGTGCTCGGCCTGCCCGGCGCGGTCGTTCCCGCAAACGGCATGGAGCTGAAGGTCGCCGCCGTCCGCGGGGTCGAATCGAACGGTATGATGTGCTCGACGCGCGAGCTCGAACTCGGCGACGACCATGACGGGATCATCGAGCTTTCCGCCGACGCGCCCATCGGCACCCCCTTTGCCGAATACAGCGGCGCGAACGATCCGGTGGTCGACATTTCGATCACCCCCAACCGGCAGGATTGCATGGGCGTGCGCGGCATCGCGCGCGACCTCGCCGCCGCAGGGCTCGGCACGCTGAAGCCGCTCGACGTCCCGACGATCATCGGCGAGGGCGCACCCGCGACCGAAATCCGCACCGACGATGTCGAAGCCTGCCCCGCCTTCTTCGGCCGCACGATCGGCGGCGTCACCAACGGTACCGCGCCCGAATGGATGCGCCGCCGACTGGAAGCGGTCGGCCAGCGCTCGATCTCGGCGCTTGTCGACATCAGCAATTATGTGATGTTCGACCTTGGCCGCCCCAGCCATATCTATGACCGCGCCAAGCTGAATGGTGCGCTCGTCGCGCGCCGCGCAAAGGACGGCGAGACGGCGGTCGCATTGAACGGCAAGGAATATCGCCTCACCGACACGATGACGGTGATCGCCGACGACAATGAGGTCCACGACATCGCGGGCATCATGGGCGGCGAACATTCGGGATGCAGCGAGACGACGACCGACGTCCTGATCGAGATCGCTTATTTCACCCCCGAACGCATCGCGCTCACCGGGCAGGCGCTCGGCCTGTCGAGCGACGCGCGCAGCCGGTTCGAGCGCGGGGTCGACCCGGCGTTCCTCGACGACGCGACGGCGATCGTCACCGCGCATATCCTGAATATCTGCGGCGGCAATCCGTCAACGGTGACGCGCGCGGGCACGCCGCCCGCCGAAGTGAAGACGATCGATTACGACCCCGCGCTGTCGGCAACGCTCGGCGGGATCGAAATCGCCCCCGAACGGCAGCAGGAGATCCTTGCCTCGCTCGGTTTCGCCATCATCGAACAGGGCAGCCGCTGGCAGGTGTCGGTGCCGAGCTGGCGCCGCGACATGGATGCCGCCCCCGATGTCGTCGAGGAAGTCACGCGCATCACCGGGTTCGACGCGATCGCGTCGGTCGCGCTGCCGCGAACCGACGGCGTCGCCAAACCGACCGCGACCGCCGAACAGCTGACCGAGCGCCGCCTGCGCCGCGCCGCCGCTGCCGCCGGGTTCGACGAAGCCGTGACCTGGTCGTTCATCGGCGAGGCCGAGGCCGCACCTTTCGGCGGCGGCGCGTGGAGCCTCGCCAATCCGATCAGCGAAGAGCTGAAGGTCATGCGCCCGTCGCTGCTGCCCGGCCTGCTCGCCGCGGCGCAGCGCAACCAGAATCGCGGCGCCGACAGCATCCGCCTGTTCGAGATCGGCCGCCGCTATCTGGCCGACGCCGAACATCCGACGCTGGCGATCCTGATGGCGGGCGACAAGCGCGCGCGCGGCTGGCAGGCGGGCAAGGCCGCGCCGTTCGACGCGTTCGACGCCAAGGCCGCAGCGCTGGCGCTGCTCGACGCGGCGGGTGCGCCGGCCGACCGCCTGCAGGTGATGGAAGCCGTCACGACCGGCAATATCTGGCATCCCGGCCAGTCGGCGACATTGCGGCTCGGCCCCAAGGCGGTGCTCGCCGAGTTCGGCGCGCTCCACCCCGCGCTCACCCGCACCTTCGACGTCGATGGCCCGGTGATGGCGGTGCAGATCTTCCTCGATGCGATCCCGGGTAAGCGCGCGAGCGGGCCCGCGCGCGCGGCCTTCACGCCGCCCGCGCTGCAATCGGTGCGCCGCGACTTCGCTTTCCTCGCGCCGACGAGCCTGACCGCCGCCGACCTCGTGCGCGCGATCCGCGGCGCCGACAAGGCAAGCATCGTCGATGCACGCCTCTTCGACCGCTTCGCCGGGCAGGGGGTGCCCGAAGGACAGGTGAGCCTCGCGGTCGAGGTCGAGCTGCAGCCGCTCGAAAAGAGCTTCACCGACGCCGAACTGAAGGCGATCGCCGACAAGGTGGTGGCCGCGGCGGCGAAGGCGGGGGCGACGCTGCGCGGATAAGCCGGCGAAATTCGGCCCTCGCCGGAAAGCCCGGTTGGGGGTGGTTAGTTGCCACTCCCAATATTCGTCATCCCGGACTTGATCCGGGATCCATCGCGGCGCTGAAGGCGTGGACCCCGGATCAAGTCCGGGGTGACGATGATGGATGGGGCAGCTTCCGGTCGCATTCGGACCTTTCTCGCTTCCCGTTCGTGTCGAGCGAAGTCGAGACACCCATCGACTAAGCGCCTGGCCCGAAGGGCATCTCGACTTCGGCCAACAGCCCAAGTCTATCCTGAGCGCCTGCCAAGGCAGTCGAAGGGCTCGATGCGAACGGGGTTGGAGGATTCGACATCCGGAACAGGCCCATGCGGGCTGGAGCATGAAGCGGATTTCATGCATTTTGTTCGGGCAACAGATTCCGGGAGAAATTTGCCATGGACACCCGTCACCTCGTCGACCGCGAGATTGCGCCGATCATCGACCTGTTCCCCCGCGTCGACCTCAATGCGGCGCCGATCGGGCAGATTCGCGCCAGGGCGGCGGAAACCTATTCCTTCCTGCCGCCACCGGCGATCGTGCCCGAAGAGGTGACGATCCCATCGGTTCATGGCGGACCGGACATCATGGCCTTCCTCTATCGTCCGGCGACACGCGATCCCCGCCGCGGAGCGATCCTGCATATTCATGGCGGCGGCATGGTGATGGGTTCGGCACGGCAGATACAGGCCGGACCCGCCGCGCTGGCGATGGCGGCGGGCGTGCCCGTCGTATCGGTCGAATATCGCCTCGCCCCCGAACATCCCTTTCCCGCGCCGCAGGAGGATTGCCATTCGGCGCTAAGCTGGCTCGCGGCGCAGGCCGACGCGCTCGGCTTCGCCCCGGAGCGGATCGTCGTCGCGGGCGAAAGTGCGGGCGGCGGGCTGGCGGCCGCGCTCGCCATCATGGCACGCGACCTTGGCGGGCCGGCGATCGCGGGGCAGCTCCTGACCTATCCGATGCTCGATCATCGGACAGGCAGCGACGCCTGTCCATACGACAACCCCGCGACCGGCGAATTCATTTGGACGCGCGCGAGCAACCGTTTCGGCTGGCGCGCGCTGCGGGGCGACTACAAGGCCGACGACGCGCGGCGCGGCTGGTTTTCGCCGAGCCTCGCCGAGGATCTGTCGAACCTGCCCCCCGCCTATATCGCGACTGGCAGCCTCGACCTCTTCTTCGACGAGAATCTCGACTATGCGCGGCGGCTCGTCGCAGCCGGCGTGCCGGTCGACCTGCACAGCTATGCGGGGGCGATCCACGCGTTCAACGCCATCCCCGATGCCGCGCTGTCGCAGCGGTTCAACGGCGGCATCCTCGCCGCCGCGGCCATGATGACGGGGCCGGGGGACGGATGAACGATAGACGGAGTGTCGGCGTTCGACCGGAAGCGGACGGTCGCCGACGTTCCATTTCCGTCACCCCGGGCTTGACCCGGGGCCTGCCTTGTCTTTGATCCGACGGCGAAAGAAGGAAGGCGGGTCCCGGGTCAAGCCCGGGATGACGATGAAGCAAACGTCCGCTCCACACCCCCAACCGGTCAAGCCGCCACCGCGTCCTCGCTCTGGCTCGTTGCGGCTTCGAGAAGACGTTTCTCAAGGCTCTTCACGCGCGCCGTACTGTCGATCTTGTCGCCGATCAGATCGGTGACATAGAAGGTGTCGACCGCGCGCTCGCCATAGGTGGCGACATGCGCGCTGTGCACCGTCACCTTGGACTGGAAAAGCGCATAGGCGAGCTGGTTGAGGAGCGCGGGGCGATCCTGCGCGTTGATCTCGATCACCGTGAAGCGGTTCGACGCCTTGTTGTCGACGAAGACATTGGGGGCGACACGAAAGGCCTCGGCGCGGGTGCGCGGCAGCGCGCGCGCTTCGAGTTTCGGCAGCAATTTGTGGCGGTTGGCGAGCGCGTCCTCGATCGCACGGGTCAGGCGGCCGATCTGCCCGGCTTCGGCAAAGGGACGGCCGAGCGGATCCTGGACGAGGAAATTGTCGAGCGCGAGGCCGTCGCGCGTCGTGTGGATGCGCGCGTCGATGATATTGCCGCCGGCAAGGTGGATTCCGCCCGCCATGCGGTAGAACAGCCCCGGATGGTCGGCGGCGAGGACCATCACGAGCGTCGCGCCGCGGTCCTCGTCGGGGACCGCCGCGATGTGGAGCGGCGCGTCGCCCGCCTCGCGGATATGGCGAAGGTTGGCGACGATCACCTCGACCGGCTCGGCGATCCAGTAGCTTTCGGGGAGCGGCTTGATCAGCCTGGCGAAGGCCTTGGCATCGAGACCGAGGATGTCGGCGGCGGCTTCCTTCTTGGCCGCGATCCGCGCTTCGCGGCCCTTTTGTTTGTGGCCGAGCCGAAGGACTTCCTCGGCCGCGTCGAACAATTCGGTCAAGAGCTGGCGTTTCCAGCTGTTCCACACGCCGGGTCCGACCGCGCGGATGTCGACGACGGTGAGCACGAGGAGCAGGCGCAGGCGTTCGGGTGACTGGACGAGCTGCGCAAAGTCGAGGATCGTCTTGAAATCGGCGAGGTCGCGCTTGAAAGCGGTCGCCGACATGAGGAGATGATAGCGCACGAGCCACGAGACAGTCTCGGTCTCCGCCTCGCTCAGCCCCAGCCGCGGGCAGACGCGAAGGGCAAGTTCGGCGCCGAGGATGCTATGGTCGCCGCCGCGCCCCTTGGCGATGTCGTGCAGCAGCACCGCGACATAGATGACGCGCCGCGAATGGATCTGGTCCATGATCGCGGTCGACAGCGGATGATCGTCCTTCAGCCGGTTCTGTTCGATATCGGCGAGCAGCCCGATCGCGCGGATCGTATGCTCGTCGACCGTATAATGATGATACATGTCGAACTGCATCTGCGCGACGACGCGGCCGAAGTCGGGCACGAAGCGGCCGAACACCCCCGCCTCGTTCATCCAGCGCAGCACCGTTTCGGGATCGCGCGGGCTGGTGAGCACGTCGAGGAACAATTCGTTCGCGCGCGCGATCCGGCGCACCCCCTGCGTTTCGATCAGCTTGGCGTCGTGGCGCGCCTGCCGCATCGCCTGCGGATGGATTTCGAGCCCATGTTTGTCGGCGAGCGCAAAAATCTCGACCAGCCGCACCGGATCCTGCTGGAAGAAATCGTCCGACGGCAGCGCAAGCCGGCCGCGGTCGAGCACGAAGCCGTGGAGCTTGCCCGGACGGCGGCGGATCGTCGGCAGGAAGCGCCGCCCGCGCGCCGCCATCTGGTCGTCGAGGTGCGCGAGGAAGGTGCCCGTGACGTCGCCGACGCTTTTGGCGTGGAGGAAATAGAGCTGCATGAAGCGCTCGACCGCGCTCTTGCCCGGCCGGTCGGCGAAGTGCATCCGCCGCGCGATCTCGGGCTGGAAATCGAAGGTCAGCCGATCCTCGGCACGTCCGGCGAGGATGTGGAGGTGGCAGCGGACGGCGAGGAGGAAATTCTCGGCGCGTTCGAACTGCCGGAGTTCGCGCGCCGACATCAGCCCGGCATCGACGAGCTCGGGGACGGTGCGCACGCGGTGGATGAACTTGCCGATCCAGAACAGCGTGTGGAGGTCGCGCAGACCGCCCTTCCCTTCCTTCACATTGGGTTCGACGACATAGCGCGAATCGCCCATCCTCTTGTGCCGCTCGTCGCGTTCGGCGAGCTTTTCGGCGACGAACGCGCGCGCATTGCCCGCGACGACCTCGGCGTCGAAACGCGCCGACGCCTGGTCGTAGAGGTCGCGGTCGCCCCAGATGAAGCGCCCTTCAAGGAGCGCGGTGCGGATCGTGAGATCCTCCTTCGCCGCACGCACCATCTCGTCGAGCGAGCGCGACGAATGGCCGACCTTCAGCCCGAGGTCCCAGAGCGTGTAGAGCTGTGCCTCGATCACCTGTTCGGTCCAGCTCGTCTGCTTGAACGGCGTCAGGAAGCCGATGTCGATGTCGCTGAACGGCGCCATCTCGCCGCGGCCATAGCCGCCGACCGCGATCAGCGTGATGCGCTCGCCCGCCGAACGATTGCCCGACGGGTAGAGGTGATCGACGGTGAAATCATGACTGAGACGGACGATCTGGTCGATCAGGAATGCCGTCGCGCTGGCGGCGAGCCGGCCCGACGAGGGATGGTCGAGCAAGCGCTGCTCGATCTCGGCGCGCCCCTGGTCGAGCGCATCGCGGAGCAGCGCGACCATCGCGCGGCGGCGCTTGCCGGTATCGCTCGTTTCGCCCGCAATCTCGTCGAGCCGCCCCGACAGCATCCGGCGATCGATGATCGCGCGGCGATTGTCGAGACTATCGAACAGGTCGCTCATGCCTCGTCCGCCATCAGCCGCTTGAGCGAATAAAGCGCGTCGAGCGCCTCACGCGGGGCGAGCGCGTCGGGGTCGATCCCCGCGAGCGCTTCGCGCAGCGCATCCTTGACCGCCGCGGGCGCCTCGGCAAGCGTCGCGGCGAACAGCGGCAGGTCGTCGAGTCCCGCGGCGAGCCCGCCGGTCGCCTCGCGCCCCGCCTCGAGCTTCGCAAGCACCGCCTCGGCGCGTTTTACGACGCCTGTCGGAACCCCCGCAAGACGCGCGACGGCAAGGCCGTAGCTGCGGTCGGCGGGCCCATCGGCCAGTTCGTGGAGCAGCACGAGGTCGCCCTGCCATTCGCGCGCGCGGACATGATGGAGCGAGAGCGCGTTCAGCGTTTCGGCGAGGCGCGTCAGCTCGTGGTAATGGGTAGCGAAGAGGCAGCGGCACCGGTTGACCTCGTGCACCGCCTCGACCACCGACCAGGCGAGCGCGAGCCCGTCGTAGGTCGAGGTACCGCGCCCGACCTCGTCCAAAATGACGAAGCTTTGCGGGGTCGCCTGCGCGAGAATCGCCGCGGTTTCGACCATTTCGACCATGAAGGTCGAGCGCCCGCGCGCGAGATTATCGCTCGCGCCGACGCGGCTGAACAGCCGGTCGACGAGCCCGAGCCTTGCCGCCGCGGCGGGGACGAAACCGCCCGCCTGCGCGAGCACGACGATCAGCGCATTCTGCCGGAGGAAGGTCGATTTACCGCCCATGTTCGGGCCGGTGACGAGCCAGAGCCGGTCGCTTTCCGACAGCGAGACATCGTTCGGCACGAAACGCTCGCCCGATCTGGCGAGCGCCGCCTCGACCACCGGATGGCGGCCGCCGGTGACGTCAAGGCACGGGGTGTCGGCAAGATCGGGGCGACACCAATTATGGCTCATCGCATGATCGGCGAGCGCGGCCGCAACATCGATTCGCGCGAGCACGTCGCACGAGGCGGCAATCGCTTCGCGCCGCGCGATCGCGGCGTCGGTCAGCGCTTCGAGATGCGCCGCCTCGGCCGCGACCGCGTGGACGCCTGCCTGCGTCACGCGGCTCGCGGCTTCGTGCAGGTCGGAGGAATTGAAGCGCACGACGCCGGCGAGCGTCTGGCGGTGGGTGAAGCCCGACTCGGGCGCCATCAGCGCGTCGGCATGCTTCGCGGGCACTTCGACATGATAGCCGAGCACGCCGTTGTGGCGGATCTTCAATGAGGCGATGCCGGTGCGGTCGCGATAGTCGGCTTCGAGCGCGGCGATCGCCTTGCGCCCGTCGCGCGCGGTTTCGCGCAGCGCGTCGAGCGCATGGTCATAGCCTTCGGCGACATAGCCGCCCTGCGCTGCATCGACCGGCGGCGTTTCGATGAGCGCGCGGCTGAGTTCGTCGACGAGCGTGCCATGGCCGTCGAGCCCGGGCAGCAGGCGCGCGAGCAGCGGCGGCAGGTCGGCTCGCCGCGCAAGCCGTTCGCGCAAGATTCGCGCGCCGCCGAGCGCGTCGCGAAGCTGCGCGAGGTCGCGCGGCCCGCCGCGTCCTGCGACGAGGCGGCCGAGCGCCCGGCCCGCGTCGGGCAAGGCACGCAGCGATGCGCGCAATTCGCCGCGCCACAGCGCGTCGCGCGCGAGGCCGTCGACGAGGTCGAGCCGGTCGAGGATCGCCCCCTTGTCGGTCAGCGGGCTCGCAAGGTCGTCGGCGAGCAGGCGCGCGCCCGCCGCGGTGACGGTGCGGTCGATCGTGCCGAGCAGGCTACCCTCGCGCACGCCGGCCATCGTGCGCACGAGTTCGAGGCTTTCGCGCGTCGCGGCGTCGATCGCCATCCGGCCCGACGCGAGATGGCGTAGCGGCGGCTGGAGGAAGGTCGGTCCGCCGGTGCCGACATGGTCGAGATAGGCGACGAGCGCGCCCATCGCGGCGACCTCGCCGCGCGAGAACTGGCCGAAACCGTCGAGCGTCTGGACGCCGAAGAAGCTTTCGAGGCGTTTCTGTGCCGCCGTGCTCGAAAAATCGGATGCGGGCCGGCGCACGATCTGGCGCGCCGACGACACAGGCAGGTCTTCGGCGCTTTCGCTGAGCAAAAGTTCCGATGGCGCGAGCCGCGCGAGTTCGGCGTCGACCGCCTGCGCGGGAACCGCGACGACCTCGAAGCGCCCGGTCGAGATATCGGCCGCGGCAATCGCCACCTCGCCGCCGCTACCCACTTGTGCGAGCGCGGCGAGCCGGTTCGCGCTGCATCCTTCGAGCAGGCTTTCCTCGGTCAGCGTGCCCGCGGTGACGAACCGCACGATGTCGCGTGCGACGAGCGCCTTCGACCCGCCGCGCGCCTTGGCTTCGGCGGGGGTTTCGACCTGTTCGGCGATCGCGACGCGATGCCCGGCACGAATCAGCCGCGCGAGGTAGGATTCGGCAGCATGCACCGGCACGCCGCACATCGCTACCGGCTGTCCGTCATGCTCGCCGCGCGACGTCAGAGCGATATCGAGCGTCGAGGCGGCCGCCTTTGCATCGTCGAAGAAGAGTTCGAAAAAATCGCCCATGCGGTAGAAGAGCAGGCAATCGCCCGCCTTCTCCTTGAGCGACCAATATTGCGCCATCATCGGCGTGGCGGCGGGCGCGGCATTATTCGAATTGGCTGCGGAGCGAGCGGTGACAGGCATGCGACATGCTTTGGTATGGATATGAGTCCGTGGCAAGCATGCCGCGCGATTCGCGGGTTCCATTTCGCCAAGGCGACGCTAGGGAAAGGGCTCGGGCGCGCATCTTGTGGATCAATCGAGAGGATTAATGATGGACAGTGGCAGCAAGGTGCAATTTTCGGACCGCGAGGCCCTGCTTTACCACGCCTATGGACGGCCCGGGAAAATCGAGATCGTCGCGTCGAAACCGATGGCGACGCAGCGCGACCTGAGCCTTGCCTATTCGCCCGGCGTGGCGGTTCCGGTCAATGCGATCGCCGAAGATCCCGCCAAGGCCTATGACTATACGATCAAGGGCAATCTGGTCGCGGTGATTTCCAACGGGACCGCGATCCTCGGGCTCGGCAACCTCGGCGCGCTCGCCTCGAAGCCGGTGATGGAAGGCAAGGCGGTGCTGTTCAAGCGCTTCGCCGACGTCGATTCGATCGACCTCGAGGTCGATACCGAGGACCCGCAGCGCTTCATCGAGGCGGTCGAACTGCTCGCGCCGAGCTTTGGCGGGATCAATCTCGAAGATATCGCCGCGCCCAATTGCTTCATCATCGAGGCCGCGCTGAAAGAGCGCATGAACATTCCGGTGTTCCATGACGACCAGCATGGCACCGCGATCATCACCGCCGCCGGGCTGATCAACGCCTGTTATTTGACGGGCCGCGACCTTGCGACGGTGAAGGTCGTCGTCAACGGCGCCGGCGCCGCGGCGATCGCGTGCACCGCGCTGATCAAGGCGATGGGCGTCCGGCACGAAAATGTCATCATGTGCGACCGCAAGGGCACCATCTATCAGGGCCGCACTGACGGCATGGACCAGTGGAAGTCGGCGCATGCGGTGCCGACCGAAGCGCGCGACCTGACCCAAGCGCTCGTCGGCGCCGATGTGTTCCTCGGCCTGTCGGCCGCGGGCGCGCTGAAGCCCGAAATGGTGAAGGACATGGCGCCTGCGCCGATCATCTTTGCGATGGCGAACCCCGATCCCGAAATCTCGCCCCCCGATGCGCGCGCGGCGCGTCCCGACGCGATCATCGCGACGGGCCGGTCGGACTATCCAAACCAGGTCAACAATGTGCTGTGCTTCCCCTTCATCTTCCGCGGCGCGCTCGACGTCCATGCGACCGCGATCAACGAGGAAATGAAGATCGCTGCAGCCTATGCGATCGCCGACCTTGCGCGCCAGCAGGTGCCCGAAGAGGTCGCCGCGGCCTATGGCGGGCGCGCGTCGAGCTTTGGCCCCGAATATATCATCCCCTCCCCCTTCGACCCGCGCCTGATGGAAATCGTGCCGGCGGCGGTCGCCGAGGCGGCGATGAAGACCGGCGTCGCGCAGCGGCCGATCGAAAATCTCGAGGAATATCGCACCCAGCTTCGCGCGCGCCTCAACCCGACGACGTCGGTTCTCACGCTCGCCTATGAAGCCGCGCGCAACAATCCGAAGCGCGTCGTCTTTGCCGAGGGCGAAGAGGAAGTCGTGCTGCGCGCCGCGATCCAGTTCCGCGACGGCGGATACGGCATCCCGGTGCTCGTCGGGCGCGAGGGGCTGCACGACAAGCTGCGCGCGATGGGCGTCGCCGATGCCGAAAGCTTCGAAGTCCACAACAGCGTCAATTCGCCGCATGTGCCGGCGATGGTCGACATGCTGTACGAGCGGCTGCAGCGCCGCGGTTACCTGCGCCGCGACGTCGAGCGCATGGTCAACCGCGACCGCAACATCTTCGGATCGCTGCTGCTCAAAATGGGCCTCGGCGATGCGATGATCACGGGCACGACGCGCACTTACTCGCAGTCGATGCGCGAGGTCCGGCGGGTGATCGACCATGCCGAGGGCAAGACGCCGTTCGGCATCCATATCCTGGTCGACCAGCACCACACCATCTTCATGGCCGACACCACGGTCAACGAACGGCCGACGGCGCACCAGCTTGCCGATATCGCCGAACGCACCGCGCAGGTCGCGCGGCGGATGGGTCACGAACCGCGGGTTGCCTTCCTGTCCTATTCGACCTTCGGCAACCCCGAGGGCAGCTGGCTCGAAAGCATCCGCGAAGCCGTATCGATCCTCGACCAGCGGAAGCCCGCTTTCGAATATGAAGGCGAAATGGCGCCCGACGTCGCGCTGAACGAGAAGGTGATGAAAAATTATCCCTTCTGCCGCCTGTCGGGTCCGGCCAATGTCCTGATCATGCCGGGGCTGCAGTCGGCGAACCTGTCGGCGAAGCTGCTGCGCGAACTCGGCGGCGGTGCCGTGATCGGCCCGATGCTCGTCGGCATGGAAAAGCCGGTGCAGGTCGCGACGATGGCGTCGACCGCATCGGACCTCGTCACGCTCGCGGTGCTCGCGGCGGGCGGGATCGCGCAATAAAAAAGGGGCGGCGCCAACGCGCCGCCCCTTTTTTATCCGAAGCGGGCCGAGAGCCTTACTGGCTGGGACCTGCAGCGCCCGGCGCGCCGACCGCGCCGATATTGCCAAAGATATCTTCGAAGAAGCTGCGGTGACGGCCGAGCGTCGGCGTCTTGTCGCCTTCGGGGCTGATCTTGCTGACCAGTTCGAGCCCCGTGCGATCGACGGCGGCGACATTGCCCGCGGGGTCGAAGCGAACGCGCAGCACCTGCTGCCCCACCGGACGCGGCTTGGCGAAGGCCAGCTGCCGCGTTTCGCGCGAGACATAATAATATTCATTGTCGCTGAACTGGCCGACGAAGGTCGGGCGGCCCAGCGTCTTTTCGACCGATTCCCGGTTGTCGACGCCCGGGGTGATCGCTTCGGTCAGCATCGGGTCGACGACATAGCCCTGCCGGCCCTTGAGCTGCGCACAGCCGCTGGTGGCGAGCGCGAGCGCCAGCCCGGCGACAATCAGGCGCATCGGCCGGGCGGGAAGCATCGGGTAATGGGTCGGCATCAACATATCTCCGTTGCGCCATTTTTTCCGGCGCTGGCAATCGCGCCTCTTAACCGCAAGCGGTCGACGCATACAAGCGGCTTATGCCGCGGCAAAGCTTGCGCCAAGCTGACTCACGGCCCTTTTCGGACGACGTGATTCGGCCTAAGCGAATCACCATGTTTTCTTCGCTCCAAAAACTCTTCAAATCCGACCCCGATCCGCGCGAGGCGCGCCGCCCGCTGTGGGATGCCGTCGTCGCCGCCGCGCGCGCGCCGCACTGGTATGCCGAGGGCCATGTTCCAGACACGCTCGACGGTCGGTTCGACATGATCAGCCTGGTGATGGCGCTCGTGCTGCACCGGATCGATGCGGAGCCCGACCAGGGACTGGCGGGCGTCCAGCTCACCGAATTGTTCGTGAACGACATGGACGGCCAGATGCGCCAGATCGGCTTTGGTGACATGGTCGTCGGCAAGCAGGTGGGCCGGATGATGAGCGCGCTGGGCGGGCGGCTCGGCGCCTATCGCGCCGCCGACGGCTCGGACGAACTGCGCGCGGCGCTGGTCCGCAACCTGTGGCGCGGCAACGCCCCCGCCGATGCGGGGCTGGCGCATGTGATGGCCGAGGTCGCGGCGCTGCGCGCGGCGCTCGCAGCGATGCCGGTATCCGACCTCATCGTCGCCGACCGGCTTCCCGGAGCGGCGGCTTGAGCGTGGCGCCCGAATTTTCGCTTGTCGTGACGCTCGCCGACGCAGCGCACGGCCGCGCCATTGCTGTCGAGGCCGACGCCGATGCGCGGGCGCGGATAGCCGCGCGGCTGGGGCTTGCGGCGCTCGACCATTTCGTCCTGACCGCCGAAGTGCGCGCGGTCGCCGGCGGGATCGCGGCGAAGGGCGAGGTGCAGGCCGACCTTGTCCAGAAATGTGCGGCGACCGACCTGCCCGTCCCCGCGGCGATCAGCGAGCCCTTCGACCTGCGCTTTCTACGCCACGTCGATGCCCCCGCGAGCGAGGATGAGGAAATCGAGATCGGCAGCGACGACCTCGACCTGCTGCCGCTCGAGGGCGACCGGATCGACCTCGGCGAAGCGGCGGTGCAGACGCTCTCGCTCGCGCTCGACCCCTTTCCGCGCCACCCCGACGCAGACCGCATCCTTGCCGAAAAGGGCGTGCTCAGCGAAGAGGCGGCGGGGCCGTTCGCTGCGCTCGCAAAGCTGCGCGGGAAACCCGACGCCTAACGGCGGTCAGGCGCGGCTTCGGGTTCGTCGGCGACCAGATCGGCGACCGCGGCATCGAGCCCGGGCTCGTCCTTCTCGTCCTTTTCGGGCGGCGTTTCGACGGCGGGCGGTTTCGCTGCCTCGGCCGCCGCCGCCTTTTCATCGCGCGTCGGCGGCAACGCGCCGCCAAGCGCATTGGCGAGGCCGATGAGCTGCTCGCCGATCACCGTGTCGACGGCGGGGGCGATCTCGGCGACCTTGAAGCGCATATAGCCGCCGACGACATAGTCGAAGCGCAGCGCGCTGCCCGTCGGCGTTTCCTTGATCTGGATCGTCAACGTTCCGTTCAGTGCTTCGCCCTGCAGCGGGCCGAAGGCGCCCGAGAGGCGCAGCAACTGATTGGGTTTCGAAAAGAGGATGCGCGCATGCTGGACGCTGCCGACGCCCGAGCCGGCGTCGGGCAATTTTTCGCAGAAGCAGCCGCCGGCCTGCGAATCGAGCCAGAAATTAGCGGCGTCGCCCGACCAACTATGGTCCTTCGACCACCAATTCTGCGGCATGCGGAGCATTTTCCACACGTCGGCGGGAGTCGCGGCGACCTGCGCCGTGTGCGCGACGGTAAAGCCCGCCTCGCCCTGATCGACGACCTTGGCGTGCACGGCGGGTGCCAGCGCCAGCCCGGCTGCCATTGCGGCAGCCCCGAAATATCCGGAAAATCCCATGAGCCCAGCCCCCCTTTGCGCCACAATAACCGGCGCCGGGAAGACTGGCTAGCCTCAGCCCGCGAGGATGGTTTCGATCGCGTCGTTGACCTGGTCGATCGGCGCCATGCCGTCGACGTGCGTCACGATGCCGCGCGCTTCATAGATCGGCAGGATCGGTGCGGTCTTGGCGCGATATTCGGCCATGCGGGTGCGCACCGTTTCCTCATTGTCGTCGGGACGGCGCTTGAATTCGTCCGACCCGCAAACGTCGCAGACATTCTCCACCTTGGGGAGCTTGTAACGGTCGTGATAGCCAGCGCCGCACTTGGCGCAGCTGAAGCGGCCGGTGATGCGGTCGACGAGCGCGTCTTCCTCGACCTGCAGTTCGATGACATGGTCGAGCTTGCGGCTACGTGTCGACAGGATCGTGTCGAGCGCGTCGGCCTGCGCCGCGGTGCGCGGATAGCCGTCGAAGATCACCGAAACATCCGCGCCGAGTTCGTCGAGCCGTTCGCCGATCAGCCCCGAGACGATTTCGTCCGAGACGAGTTCGCCGGCGTCCATCACCGCCTTCGCCTGCAGGCCGATCGGCGTGCCCGCCTTGACCGCGGCGCGAAGCATGTCGCCCGTCGAGAGCTGGACCATGCCATGCTCGTCCTCGAGGCGCGACGCCTGCGTACCCTTACCCGCCCCCGGCGGGCCCAGCAAAATGATGTTCAGCGTCATGGAAGCCCCTGTTGCCTCTGCCGTGTCGCAGTTGCCGTAGCTTGGCGTTTAGCGCCGCGCAACGCCGCCTTTCAATTTGGCCTTCTTGATGAGGTCGCCATATTGATGCGCGAGCATGTGGCTCTGGATCTGGCTGATCGTGTCGATCGTCACGTTCACGATAATCAGCAGGCTGGTGCCGCCGAGCTGGAACGGGAGGCCCGATCCCGCGATGAAATATTCGGGAACGAGGCAGATGACCGCGAGGTACGCCGCGCCGATCACTGTGATGCGCGTCAGCACATGGTCGAGATAGGCGGCAGTATTCTTGCCCGGGCGGATACCGGGGATGAAGCCGTTCTGGCGCTTCAGATTGTCGGCGGTTTCCTCGGGATTGAAGACAACCGCGACGTAGAAGAAGCAGAAGAAGATGATCCCCGCGGCATAGAGCGCCATGTAGAGCGGCTGGCCGTGCGCGAGATACTGGTTGAGCGTGATCAGGAAATCGCCGGTCGCGGTATCGCCCTGGACATTCTGGCCCATCATCTGGGTGATCGTCAGCGGCATCAGCAGCAGCGACGAGGCGAAGATCGGCGGGATCACGCCCGCGGTGTTGACCTTGAGCGGCAGATGGCTGCGGTCGGCCTGCATCACGCCGCGCTGCGTCGCACGCTTCGGATATTGGACGAGGACGCGGCGCTGCGCGCGTTCCATGAAGCTGATGAAGGCGATGATGACGATCGCGCCGCCGAGCACCGCGATGATCGTACCGCCGCCCATCGAACCTTCGCGGACCTGCGTGAACATCTGCGCAAAGCTGCGCGGCAGCTGGGCGAGAATGCCCGCCATGATGATGAGCGACACGCCGTTGCCGATACCGCGGCTGGTGATCTGTTCGCCGAGCCACATCAGGAACAGCGTACCGCCGACGATCGAGATGACCGCACCGATGCGGAACATCATGCCGGGGTCGACGACCGCAGCGATGCCGGCAGTCGCGCCGAGCGATTCGAGCCCGACGGCGATGAAATAGCCCTGGATCGCGGTCAGCGCGACGGTGCCGTAACGCGTGTACTGGTTGAGCTTCTTGCGTCCGCTTTCGCCCTCTTTCTTGAGCGCGGCGAGGCTCGGCGACAGCGCCGCGGCGAGCTGCACGACGATCGACGCCGTGATATAGGGCATGACGCCGAGCGCGATGATGCTCATGCGCTCGAGGCTGCCGCCCGAAAAGGTGTTGAAGATGTCGAGGACGCCGCCCGACGCGGCCTGCGAATAAAGGCGCGACAGCGCAACCGGGTCGACGCCGGGAAGCGGCACGAACGACAGGAAGCGGAAGACGATCAGCGCGCCGATCGTGAACCAGATGCGGTTCTTGAGTTCGGTCGCCTGGCCGAACTTCGAGAAGTTCAGGTTGGAAGCAAGCTGGTCGGCACGAGAGGCCATGGGTAGTTTCCTCGGATAGTCCGGACCGCGCCCCCCGCGACCCGGCGCCTATGTGCGTTCGGCGGTCACGAAGCGCAAGGGGAAAGGCCTATTTTGCAACGCAGCTCGTCGATACCGGCTGCGTCATCCGTTCGCATCGAACGGGAAAGTACAGATCGTCAAACGACGAAGGGGCGGACCGTATTCCGGGCCGCCCCTGCGCCTTGATTATTCCGCCTTGGCTTTGGCGCGGCGCTGGGCCTTCTTGCCATCGCCTTCGGGCTTGGCTTCGGGCAGCTCGACCTTGCCACCGGCCTTTTCGACCGCTTCGATCGCGCCCTTCGACGCGCCAGCGACCGAGAAGTTCAGCTTCGCGGTGAGTTCGCCCTTGGCGAGGAGACGGACGCCGTCCTTGCCGCCACGGGCCACGCCGGCAGCCTTGAGCGCAGCGTGATCAACCACCGCCTTCGCGTCGAGCTTCTTTTCGTCGACGAGCTTCTGGATCATGCCCAGATTCACGATCGCGAAGTCCTTGCCGAAGATGTTGTTGAAGCCGCGCTTCGGGATCCGCATGTGGAGCGGCATCTGGCCGCCCTCGAAGCCGTTGATCGCGACGCCGCTGCGTGCCTTCTGGCCCTTCTGGCCGCGGCCGGCGGTCTTGCCCTTACCCGAGCCGATGCCGCGTCCGACGCGCATGCGGCCCTTGCGGGCGCCGTTGTTGTCACGAAGTTCGTTGAGCTTGATAGTCATGGTTGCACTCGCTTTCGCTGTGTTCGCGCTGGGACCGAGAGATTTCAGTCCGGTTCGATTTCACTCGACGGCTGAAAGCCGGGATAGGGCCCGGCTTTCTCCATCACGATGGCCTGGGCGACATAGCCGCGGCCATCGACACTGGTAATCGAGGGGCTACCGTGAAGCTGCCATCCCCGGTTGAGCAGCCCTTCGACGCGTGCACAGAAGGCGGCGTCGTCGGGACCGGTCAACAGGCGATAAAGCTTCACGCGCCTTTAGCCCTCGACGACTTCCACCATGTGCGGAAGCTTGCGGATCATGCCGCGCACTTCCGGGGTGTCGACCAGTTCGACCTCGCGGTTCATCTTGCCCAGGCCGAGGCCGGTCAGGATGGCGCGCTGGCCCTTGGGACGACGGATCGGCGAGCCGATCTGGCGGATCTTGATCTTCTTGTCGGCCATGGTCTTACTCCGTCACCGCCGCGGCTTCCGCCTCGGCTGCGCGGTCGGACGAACCGCCACGCTTGATCAGGTCCGAAACCTTCTTGCCGCGACGCTGCGCGACCGACTTCGGGCTGGTCTGTTCACCGAGCGCCTCGAAGGTCGCGCGGATCATGTTGTATGGGTTCGAGGTGCCGACCGACTTGGTCACCACGTCTGCAACGCCCAGCGATTCGAACACGGCGCGCATCGGGCCACCGGCGATGATGCCGGTACCGGCGGGCGCCGAACGCAGCGTCACATTGCCCGCGCCGAACACACCGCGACCGTCATGGTGCAGTGTACGGCCGTCGCGCAGCGGAACGCGGATCATCGCCTTCTTGGCGGCAGCGGTCGCCTTCGAAATGGCTTCAGGCACTTCGCGCGCCTTGCCGTGACCGAAACCGGCGCGGCCCTTGCCGTCGCCGACGACGACGAGCGCAGCGAAACCGAAGCGCTTGCCGCCCTTCACGGTCTTCGAGACGCGGTTGATGTGAACGAGCTTTTCGATCAGCTCTTCACCACCTTCTTCGTCGCGCGGGCGACGGTCGTCGCGGCGGCCACGGCCACCTTCACGACCACCACGGCCACCGTCGCGGCCGCCGCGGCCACGGCGGGGAGCGCCGGTGTTTTCGGTCGCTTCGACAGCGCCTTCGACGTTCTGTACTTCGTCAGCCATAATCAGAACTCCAATCCGCCTTCGCGAGCCGCGTCGGCCAGCGCCTTGATGCGCCCGTGGAACAGGAAGCCGCCACGGTCGAACACGACCTGCGTCACGCCAGCCTTCTTGGCGGCGGCGGCAAGGCGCTTGCCGACATCGGCAGCAGCAGCCGTGGTCGCGCCGGTCTTGCCGCGGACATCCTTGTCGAGCGTCGAAGCCGAAGCGAGCGTCTGCCCGGCAGCGTCATCGATGAGCTGTGCATAGATGTGACGGCCCGAACGGTGCACCGACAGGCGGGCACGGCCAGCGGCGCGCTGGCGGAGGGCGGTACGAACGCGCTGACGGCGTTTCTGGAAAGGGGTAAGATGTGCCATGGCTTACTTCTTCTTGCCTTCTTTGCGGAAGATGTACTCGCCGCGATATTTGATGCCCTTGCCCTTATAGGGTTCGGGCTTACGCCAACGGCGGATTTCCGCCGCGACCTGGCCGACCTTCTGCTTGTCGATACCGGTGATCTCGATCGTCGTGTTGTCCGGCGTCTTGATCTCGATGCCTTCGGGCACCGCGAAATCGACATCGTGGCTGTAGCCGAGCTGCAGCTTCAGCGTCTTGCCCTGCGAGTTGGCGCGATAGCCGACACCGGTGATCTCGAGAACCTTGGTGAAGCCTTCGGTCACGCCGGTGATCAGGTTCTGGACCAGCGTGCGTTGCATGCCCCAGAACGCCCGCGCTTCGCGGGTGCTGTTCGCGGGCTGCACCGAGATGCTGCCTTCGCCGACTTCATAGGTGATGAGGTCGGACAGCGGCATCGCGAGCGTGCCCTTCGGCCCCTTCACCGACAGCTGGCCGCCGTCGATCGCGGCGGTGACACCGCCGGGGATCGCTACTGCCTTTTTACCAATGCGAGACATCAGAACACCTCCGCCAGCACTTCGCCGCCGACATTATGCTCGCGGGCTTCGGCGTCCGAGAGGACGCCGCGCGGGGTCGACACGATGGTGATGCCAAGGCCGTTGCGCACGATCGGCAGCTCTTTCGAGCCCGAATAGATGCGGCGGCCCGGCTTCGAGACGCGGGCCACGTGGCGGATCGCCGGCTGGCCTTCGAAATATTTCAGCTCGATGCGGATGCCCTTGTGCTGGCCCTTGGCACCCAGCGCTTCTTCGCTGTAGCCGCGGATATAGCCTTCACGCTGGAGAACATCGAGAACGCGGACGCGCAGGGTCGAGGCGGGAGTCAGGACGCTGTCCTTCTTCGCCTGCTGGCCGTTGCGGATGCGGGTGAGCATATCACCCAGGGGATCGGTCATTGCCATCTTGTCAGTCCCTTACCAGCTCGACTTTACAACACCGGGGATCAGGCCCTTGTTGGCCAGATCGCGGAGCTGAATACGGCACAGCCGGAATTTGCGATAATAAGCACGCGGGCGGCCCGTCAGCTCGCACCGGTTGCGGATGCGGGTCGGGTTACCGTTGCGCGGAATTTCCGCCATCTTGAGGCGCGCGATCAGACGCTCGCCATCATCGAGCGACGTATCCGCCGCAATCGCCTTCAGCTTCGCGTAACGGCCGGCATATTTCTTCACCAGCTGCTTGCGACGCTCGTTCTTGTTTACCGAACTCAGTTTCGCCATGACTTAAGTTCTCTTTCCTTCTTGAAAGAGCCTGCCTGGTCCCAAGGGGATCAGGCGGCTTCCTTTTCCTGCGCCTCGATCGGGAAGGGGAAGCCGAACAGCTTGAGCAGTTCGCGGGCTTCTTCGTCCGTACGGGCGGTGGTGGTGACGATCACGTCCATGCCGCGCACCTGGTCGATGCGGTCATAGTTGATCTCGGGGAAGATGATCTGCTCTTTCAGGCCCATGGCATAGTTGCCACGGCCGTCGAAGCTGGTCGCCGACACGCCGCGAAAGTCACGGATGCGCGGCATGGCGATCGTGATCAGGCGATCGAGGAATTCGTACATGCGTTCGCGGCGCAGGGTGACCTTGCAACCGATCGGCATGCCTTCGCGCAGCTTGAACTGTGCGATCGACTTCTTCGCCTTGGTCACAACGGGCTTCTGACCGGCGATGAGTTCCATCTCGGCAGCGGCCGCTTCGACCTTCTTCTTGTCCTGCGTGGCTTCGCCGACGCCCATGTTGAGCGTGATCTTTTCGATCTTCGGCACTTCCATCGCATTCTTGTAACCGAATTTTTCGGTCATCGCCTTGACGATCACATCGTCATAGCGCTTGCGCATGCGCGGGGTGTAGTTGTCAGCCATTGATCGTCTCCCCGGACTTCACGGCCACGCGGACCTTCTTGCCGTCCTTGGTTTCAAAACGAACGCGCGTCGGCTTGCCGGTCTTGGGATCGGCGAGCGCAACCTTGCTTGCGAACAGCGGCGCTTCCTTGCGCTCGAGACCGCCCTGCGGGTTGGTCTGGCTCGGCTTGCGGTGGCGCGTGATGATGTTGACGCCCGCGACGACGACCTTGCCGTCCTTCGGCAGGCTCTGCGTCACTTCGCCGGTCTTGCCCTTGTCCTTGCCGGACAGGATGACGACCGTGTCGCCCTTCTTGATCTTGTTCGCCATGGTTAGAGGACCTCCGGCGCCAGGCTGATGATCTTCATATAGCCGCGGCCGCGCAGTTCGCGGACGACGGGGCCGAAGATACGGGTGCCGATGGGCTCTTCATTCTTGTTGACGAGTACGGCAGCGTTGCTGTCGAAACGGATGACCGAGCCATCGGCGCGGCGCACGTCCTTCGCGGTGCGGACGATGACGGCGCGATGCACGTCGCCCTTCTTCACCTTGCCGCGCGGCTGGGCTTCCTTGATCGACACGACGATCACGTCGCCCACGCCGGCGGTGCGACGCTTCGAGCCGCCGAGCACCTTGATGCACTGGACGCGCTTGGCACCGCTGTTGTCAGCGACTTCCAATTGTGACTGCATCTGGATCATCGATGCATTTCCTTCTTTTTTGGCCTACCGGGCAATCCCGGCGGTTCCGTGAAAATCAGCTCAGGCGTCAGCAGCCGGAGCGGCAGCGCTCTTGGGCTTGCTGTGGGTGTCGACCTTGTCGAGCACCTTCCACGTCTTCAGCTTCGAAATCGGCTTCGTTTCCTCGATGCGGACGGTTTCGCCAGCCTTGATGGCGTTGTCTTCATCGTGGGCGTGATATTTTTTCGAGCGGCGGATGATCTTGCCGTACAGAGGGTGCTTCACCTTCCGTTCGACCTTCACCACGACGGTTTTGTCGCCCTTGTCGGACACCACCGTACCGGTCAGAATGCGCTTCGGCATCGATAGTCTCCTTACTTCGCAGCCGAGCGCGAACGCTCGGTCTGCTGCGTCTTGATGCGGGCGATCGTGCGCCGCACTTCCTTGACGCGCGACGCTTTTTCAAGCTGGCCGGTGGCCGCCTGGAAGCGGAGGTTGAACGCCTCGCGCTTCAGTTCGCCAAGCTGTTCGGCGAGCTGGTCGTCGGTCTTGGCCTTGAAATCTTCGGTCTTGGCCATGTCCTTAACCCTCCAGGTGCGAGGTGTCGCCGAGGCGGGCGATAACCTTCGTCTTGATCGGCAGCTTCATCGCCGCGCGTTCGAATGCCAGCGCGGCCACGGGGCCCGGAACGCCGTCGAGTTCGAACAGGATGCGGCCCGGCTTCACGCGCGCGGCCCAGAATTCCGGCGAACCCTTGCCCTTACCCATACGGACTTCGGCAGGCTTCGACGACACGGGGACGTCGGGAAAAATGCGGATCCACAAACGGCCCTGACGCTTGATCGCGCGGCTGATCGCGCGGCGAGCCGCTTCGATCTGGCGTGCGGTGATCCGCTCGGGTTCCATCGCCTTCAGCCCGTAGGAGCCGAAGTTCAGCGCGGTACCGCCCTTGGCGTTGCCATGGATGCGGCCCTTGAAGGCCTTGCGGAACTTGGTTTTTTTCGGTTGCAGCATGTCAGCAGTCCTTAGCGGCGATCTTCACGGGCCGGACGGACACCGGTCGTCTGCGCGTCGAGCATCAGACGGTCGGTAGCCATCGGGTCGTGACCAAGGATCTCGCCCTTGAAAATCCAGACCTTGATGCCGCAAACGCCGTACGCGGTGTGCGCTTCGGCTTCGGCATAGTCGACATTGGCGCGCAGCGTGTGCAGCGGCACCCGGCCTTCGCGGTACCATTCGGTGCGCGCGATTTCCGCGCCGCCCAGACGGCCGGCGCAGTTGATGCGGATGCCCTCGGCGCCGAGACGCATCGCCGACTGAACGGCGCGCTTCATGGCCCGGCGGAACGCGACGCGGCGTTCGAGCTGGTCGGCAATGCCCTGGCCGACGAGCTTGGCGTCGACTTCGGGCTTGCGGATTTCGACGATGTTCAGCGACACGTCGCTGCCCGTCATCGCACCGAGCTGCTTGCGCAGCTTTTCGATGTCCGCGCCCTTCTTGCCGATGATGACGCCCGGACGGGCGGCATAGATCGACACGCGGCACAGCTTCGCCGGACGCTCGATCACGACCTTCGAGATCGCGGCCTGCGGCAGGTGCTTGAACACGAACTTGCGGATCTTGAGATCCTCGACAAGCATGCGTCCATAGTCCTGGCCTTCGGCGAACCAGCGGCTGTCCCAGGTGCGGTTGACCTGCAGGCGCAGGCCGATCGGATTGCTCTTCTGGCCCATCTTACGCCTCTTCTTCCTGTTCGCGCACGACAATGCGGATGCGGCTGAACGGCTTGACGATCCGGGTCGACTTGCCGCGGCCGCGAGCGTGCCAGCGCTTCATCGAGATCGACTTGCCGACGCTGGCTTCCTTGATGACGAGCGCATCAACGTCGAGGTTGTGGTTGTTTTCCGCGTTGGCGACGGCGCTGGCGAGAACCTTGCGCACGTCGACAGCCATCGCCTTCTTCGAGAAGGTGAGGATGTTCATCGCGTCTTCGACCTTGCGGCCGCGGATCAGCGCGGCGACGAGGTTCAGCTTCTGCGCCGAGCCGCGAATCTGCGTGCCGACGGAAAGCGCCTCGTTATCCGCAACGCGGCGGGGGGACTTTTCCTTGCCCATTAGCGTTTGCCCTTCTTGTCAGCCGCGTGGCCGGGGAAGAAGCGCGTCGGCGCAAATTCACCCAGCTTCATGCCGACCATGTCTTCATTGACCGACACCGGCACGAACTTGCGGCCGTTGTAGACGTTGAAGGTCAGCCCCACGAACTGCGGCAGGATGGTGGACCGGCGCGACCAGGTCTTGATCGGGGCAGAGCTGCCACCGTCCTGGGCCGTTTCGGCTTTCTTGAGGAGATGAAGGTCCACGAACGGACCCTTCCAGACCGAGCGAGCCATGGCTTACCTCTTCTTCTTCGCGTGACGCGACCGGATGATCATCTTGTCGGTCGACTTGTTGTGACGGGTACGGGCACCCTTGGTCGGCTTGCCCCACGGGGTAACCGGATGACGGCCACCCGAGGTGCGGCCTTCACCACCGCCGTGCGGGTGGTCGACCGGGTTCTTGGCGACGCCGCGGGTCAGCGGACGCTTGCCGAGCCAGCGGTTGCGGCCGGCCTTGCCCAGGTTGGTGTTCTGGTTGTCGGGGTTCGACACCGCACCGACCGTGCCCATGCATTCGCCACGGATGTAACGCTGTTCGCCCGAACCGAGACGCACGATGACGAGACCGCGGTCACGACCGACGACCTGTGCATAGGTGCCAGCCGAACGGGCGATCTGGCCACCCTTGCCCGGCTTCATCTCGATATTATGGACGATCGTGCCGACCGGCATCTGCGACAATTCCATCGCATTGCCCGGCTTCACGTCGGTCTTCTTGCCCGCGACGACCGTGTCGCCGACGCCCAGGCGCTGCGGCGCGAGGATGTAGGCGAGTTCGCCGTCTTCATACTTCACGAGCGCGATGAACGCCGTGCGGTTGGGGTCATATTCCAGACGCTCGACGATAGCCGGCATGTCCCACTTGCGACGCTTGAAGTCGATGAAGCGGTACTTCTGCTTGTGGCCGCCGGCGATACCGCGCGAGGTCACATGACCCTTGTTGTTGCGGCCGCCGGTCTTGCGCTTGCCTTCGGTCAGCACCTTGACGGGCTTGCCCTTCCACAGCGACGATTTGTCGACGAGGATCAGGCCGCGCTGTGCAGGGCTGGTCGGATTATAGGATTTAAGTGCCATTTTCTCTGCCTCTTCCTACAATCAGACGCCCGTGGTGACGTCGATCGACTGGCCTTCGGCCAGGCGAACGATCGCCTTCTTCACGTCGCTGCGGGTGTAGGGCTTGCCCTTCCAGCGCTTGGTCTTGCCCTTGGTGACGAGCGTGTTGACGCTGAGCACCTTGACATCGAACAGCGCCTCGACGGCGGCCTTGATCGCGGGCTTGGTCGCGTCGTCCGCAACCTTGAACACGACGGCGTTGTTTTCGCTGAGCAGCGTCGACTTTTCAGTGATCACCGGAGCGAGGATGACGTCGTAGTGACGCGCATCGATGGTCTTTGCCTTAGCCATTGCAGCGGGCCTCCAGCTTTTCGACCGCCGCGCGGGTCAGGACCAGCGTGTCGGCACGGATGATGTCATAGACGTTGGCACCGATGGCGGGCAGAGCGTCAACACCGATGAGGTTGGCCGAAGCCATTGCGAAGCTTTCGTGCACCGCGTCACCGTCGATGAAGAGCGCGCGGTTGCCGAGTTCGAGCTTGCCGAGCTTGCCGGCGAGCGCCTTGGTCTTCGCGTCCTTGAGCTCGAGCGTGTCGAGAACGACGAGCTTGCCGCCCTTCGCCTTGTCGCTCAATGCCATCTTCAGGCCGAGGGTGCGGATCTTCTTGTTCAGCGAATGGCCGAAGGTGCGGGCACGGGGACCATGCGCCTTGCCACCACCGATGAAGATCGGCGCCTTGCGATCGCCGTGACGGGCGGTACCGCCGCCCTTCTGGCGACCGAACTTCTTGCCGGTGCGCGACACATCGCTGCGTTCGCGGGCGGCGCGAGCCGGGCCACGGCGCTTTTCGAGCTGCCATGCAACGACGCGATGCAGGATGTCGGCGCGGGCGTCGACGCCGAACACATCGTCGTTGAGATCGATGTCGGTGCCGGCTTTGCCGTCGAGGGTCTGAACCTTGACCTTCATGATCAGGACTCCTGTGCGCCGTCGGTGGCCGCGGTGTCGACGACGGTTTCTTCAACCGGCGTTTCGACCGGTGCGTCGACCGGGGCTTCGTTGCTGTTGGCCGCGCTCTTGATGCCCGCCGGATAGGGGGCTTCGGGGTGGCGCGGCAGCTTCACCGCATCACGAACGAGCAGCCAGCCGCCCTTCGAGCCAGGGACCGAGCCCTTGACGAAGAGAAGGCCGCGTTCGACGTCGGTGCGGACGATTTCGAGATTTTGCTGGGTGCGGTTGCGCGCGCCCATGTGGCCGGCCATCTTCTTGTTCTTGAAGACGCGGCCCGGATCCTGGCGGTTACCGGTCGAACCATGCGCACGGTGGCTGATCGAGACACCGTGGGTCGCGCGCATACCGCCGAAACCCCAGCGCTTCATCGCACCGGCAAAGCCCTTACCCTGGGTCACGCCCTGGATGTCGACGATCTGGCCGGCGACGAAATGGTCGGCCGACAGTTCGGCGCCGACGTCGAGCGTCGCGTCGTCGGCGACGCGGAATTCGACGAGCTTCGCCTTGGGCTCGACTTCGGCCTTGCCATAAGCGCCGCGCTGCGGCTTGGCGACGTTCTTCGCCTTGGCCGAACCGGCACCGAGTTGAACGGCCACATAACCGTCACGTTCTTTATCGCGCACGGAGACGACCTGGCAGCCTTCGAGGCTCAGGACGGTGACGGGCACGTGGCGGCCGTCGTCCTGAAACAGGCGGGTCATCCCCATTTTCTTCGCGATCACGCCAGTACGCATGATCATACTCCTCAACAGAGGCCGGGCGGACCATTCCGCACGGCGTGTGGGAAGCCATCAGACAAACGCCCGACGGCTACCCTCCCAGCCCAAATTTTGATGCATCGCCCCGTCCGGGCTGAGGTGCCGCCATCCCGAAGGACCAGCGGCGAGACGGGGGACGCGGCCCGGACCATGATGCTTCGGAACGAAGCGGTCCGGCGGTATCCACCCTATCGTGATGCAGGCGGCGAACCGTCCTGCCGATAGAGGCCCCGCTCTCGCGGGGCATGCTGGCTTAGGCCAGCTTGATCTCGACGTTCACGCCGGCAGCCAGATCGAGCTTCATCAGCGCGTCGACCGTCTGCGGGGTGGGCTGCACGATGTCGAGCAGCCGCTTGTGGGTACGCACCTCGAACTGCTCGCGCGACTTTTTGTCGACATGCGGACCGCGGTTCACGGTGAATTTTTCAATGCGCGTCGGAAGCGGGATCGGGCCGCGAATAAGCGCTCCGGTACGACGTGCCGTGTCGGCAATGTCGGTGGTGGCCTGATCGAGCACGCGGTGATCAAAGGCCTTCAGGCGAATGCGAATATTCTGCGTTTCCATGACTGTTCCAGTCGAATCCCGTCTAACGATGCGAAAGAGCCGAAATGGCCTGTACCGGCCCCCATCAGGAAGCCGGTTCGGCCATCAAAAACCTTTAAGCTACGAGCCGCGCGAATCAGTCCGAATCGCGCGGCTCGCGGCCCTATATTACTTTGTGATGGTCGCGACAACCCCTGCGCCGACCGTGCGGCCGCCTTCGCGAATCGCGAAGCGGAGACCCGGGTCCATGGCGATCGGGGCGATCAGCTTGACCGACAGCTGGACGTTGTCGCCCGGCATGACCATTTCGGTACCCTCGGGGAGGATGACCTCGCCGGTGACGTCCGTGGTGCGGAAGTAGAACTGCGGACGATAGTTCGCGAAGAACGGCGTGTGACGGCCGCCCTCGTCCTTCGACAGGACGTACACTTCCGAGGTGAACTCGGTGTGCGGCGTGATCGAGCCGGGCTTCGCCAGAACCTGGCCACGCTCGACTTCTTCACGGCCGACGCCGCGGATCAGCGCACCGATGTTGTCGCCGGCCTGGCCCTGGTCGAGCAGCTTGCGGAACATTTCGACGCCGGTGACGACGGTCTTCTTGGTGTCCTTGATGCCGACGATTTCGACTTCTTCACCCACCTTGACGATGCCGGTTTCGACGCGGCCGGTCACAACCGTACCACGACCCGAGATCGAGAACACGTCTTCGATCGGCATCAGGAAGGGCTTGTCCAGCGGACGTTCCGGCTGCGGGATCCATTCGTCGACGGCAGCCATCAGCTTCAGGATCGCGTCCTTGCCGATGTTGTCGTCGCGGCTTTCGAGAGCGGCGAGAGCCGAACCCGGGATGATCGGAATATTGTCGCCGTCGAAGTCGCGCTTCGAGAGTTCTTCGCGGATTTCGAGTTCGACGAGTTCGAGCAGCTCGGGATCGTCCAGCTGGTCGACCTTGTTGAGGAAGACGACCATGGTCGGCACGCCGACCTGCTTCGCGAGCAGGATGTGCTCCTTCGTCTGCGGCATCGGGCCGTCAGCAGCCGACACGACGAGGATCGCGCCGTCCATCTGGGCGGCACCGGTGATCATGTTCTTGACGTAGTCAGCGTGACCCGGGCAGTCGACGTGGGCATAGTGGCGGCCGTCGGTTTCATATTCGACGTGTGCGGTCGAAATGGTGATGCCACGCTCGCGCTCTTCGGGAGCCTTGTCGATGTTCGCGAAGTCGACGGCGGCGTTGCCCGCGACGTTTTCGGCGAGGATCTTGGTGATCGCTGCGGTCAGCGAGGTCTTGCCATGGTCGACGTGACCGATGGTGCCGATGTTGCAGTGCGGCTTCGTCCGCTCAAATTTAGCCTTGGCCATGATGGTATAACCTTCTTGTTCAATGTTTGCGTTGATCAGTCCTGGACGAGCCTGCTGAATCAGGCGCCGCCCTTAGAGGGTCTTGCCGCGCGGTGCAAGCCCGCGCGGCGTCGACCCGTCAGGCCATCTTGGCCTTCACTTCTTCGGCGACGTTGGTCGGCACTTCTTCATAATGCGAGAATTGCATCGAGTAGCTTGCGCGACCCTGGCTGAAGCTGCGCAGCTGGTTCACATAACCGAACATGTTCGCCAGCGGAACGATCGCCTCGACGACCTGGGCGATGCCCCGGCTGTCGGTGCCCTGGATCTGCCCGCGACGGCTGTTAAGGTCGCCGATCACGTCACCCATGAATTCCTCAGGGGTAACGACTTCGACCTTCATCACCGGTTCGAGCAGCTTGATGCCGGCCTTCGCCGCCACTTCGCGCATTGCCGCACGGCCCGCGATTTCGAATGCCAGCGCCGACGAGTCGACGTCGTGGTACGCGCCGTCCGTAAGCTTGATTTCGAAGTCGATGATCGGGAAGCCGATCATGTGACCGTTTTCGGCCGACTCGCGCATGCCCTTTTCGACCGACGGGATATATTCGCGCGGAATGTTACCGCCCTTGATCTCGTCGATGAAGGTGATGCCCGCGCCGCGTTCGCCGGGGGCGACGCTGACCTTGACGCGGCCGAACTGGCCCGAGCCGCCCGACTGCTTCTTGTGGGTGTAGTCGACGTCAACGGCCTTCGCGAGCGATTCGCGGTACGCCACCTGCGGCGCGCCGACATTCGCTTCGACCTTGAATTCGCGCTTCATGCGATCGACGAGGATGTCGAGGTGAAGCTCGCCCATGCCCTTGATGATCGTCTGACCCGATTCATGGTCGGTCGACACGCGGAACGAGGGATCCTCGGCAGCCAGACGGTTGAGCGCGATGCCCATACGTTCCTGGTCGGCCTTGGTCTTCGGTTCGACCGACAGCTCGATGACCGGCTCGGGGAATTCCATCCGCTCGAGAATGATCGGCGCGTTGGTGGCGCAGAGCGTGTCCCCGGTGGTGGTTTCCTTGAGGCCGGCAAGCGCAACGATGTCGCCCGCATAGGCTTCTTCGATGTCTTCGCGGCTGTTCGCATGCATCAGCAGCATGCGACCGACCTTTTCCTTCTTGTCCTTCACCGAGTTCAGGTACGTGCCCTTGTTCAGGGTACCCGAGTAGATGCGGGCGAAGGTGAGCGAACCGACGAACGGGTCGTTCATGATCTTGAACGCGAGCAGCGACAGCGGCGCCGAGTCCGACGTCTCACGCGAGTCGGGCTGATCGGTGTCCGGGTTGATGCCCTGAACGTCGGGAATGTCGAGCGGCGAAGGCAGATAGTCGACAACCGCGTCGAGCAGCGTCTGGACGCCCTTGTTCTTGAACGCCGAGCCGCAGAGGACCGGAACGAACGCCTGCGCCAGCGTACCCTTGCGGATCAGCTTCTTGAGCGTCGCGACGTCGGGGACGGTGCCTTCGAGATAGGCTTCCATCGCGTCGTCGTCCTGTTCGACGGCGAGTTCGACGAGCTTTTCGCGATATTCGGCAGCCTTGTCGGCAAGGTCGGCCGGGATTTCTTCATAGAAGAATTCGGCGCCGAGGCTTTCATCCTTCCAGATGATCGCGCGCTCGTTGACGAGGTCGACGAGGCCCTTGAAGCCGCCTTCCGCACCGATCGGCAGATAGAGCACGGCCGGGGTCGCACCAAGACGATCGATGATCGTCTGGACGCAATAATAGAAATCGGCACCGGTGCGGTCGAGCTTGTTGATGAAGCACATCCGCGGAACCTTGTACTTGTCCGCCTGACGCCACACGGTTTCCGACTGCGGCTCGACGCCGGCAACGCCGTCGAACGCGGTGATCGCGCCGTCGAGCACGCGCAGCGAACGCTCGACTTCAATCGTGAAGTCGACGTGGCCGGGGGTGTCGATGATGTTCAGGCGGTGTTCCGGACCCTGACCTTCTTCGGCTTTCCACAGGCAGGTGGTGGCAGCCGACGTGATCGTGATGCCGCGTTCCTGCTCCTGTTCCATCCAGTCCATCGTGGCGGCGCCGTCATGGACTTCGCCGATCTTGTAGGATTTGCCGGTGTAATAGAGAATGCGCTCGGTGGTCGTGGTCTTGCCGGCGTCGATGTGCGCCATGATACCGAAATTGCGATAGCGTTCGAGCGGATGGCTGCGTGCCATGGTCTTTTCCTTGGATTTGGGGGGAGGCCTTTGGAGCCACCCCCGATATAGGAACGATTGTTACGATTGCGAGACGCCGAAGCGTCCCCGCAATTACCAGCGGTAGTGGCTGAACGCGCGGTTCGCTTCCGCCATGCGGTGCGTATCTTCGCGCTTCTTGACCGCGTTGCCACGGTTGTTCGACGCGTCGAGCAATTCGCCCGACAGACGCGCGGCCATCGTGGTTTCGCTGCGGTTGCGCGCAGCGGTGATCAGCCAGCGGATCGCGAGCGCCTGCGCGCGGTCCGGACGGACTTCGACCGGAACCTGATAGGTCGCACCGCCGACGCGGCGGCTGCGGACTTCGATGTTCGGGCGGATGTTCGCGAGCGCTTCGTGGAACACGCCCAGCGGTTCCTTCTTGGCGCGGGCTTCGACCGACTCGAGCGCACCGTAAACGATGCTTTCGGCGACGGACTTCTTCCCGTCCAGCATGACGCTGTTCATGAACTTCGACAGCACCGTATCACCGAAGCGGGGATCGGGCAGGATTTCGCGGCGTTCGGGACGACGACGACGAGCCATAGGTAATTCCTTTTACAACAACATCCCGGCGCGAGGCGCAGCGGGATGATCAAATAGCCGAAAAAGCGGTCCTTACTTCGGACGCTTCGCGCCGTATTTCGAACGGCTCTGCTTGCGGTCCTTCACACCCTGCGTATCGAGCACGCCGCGCAGGACGTGGTAACGCACGCCGGGAAGGTCGCGCACACGGCCGCCGCGGATCAGCACGACGCTGTGCTCCTGGAGGTTGTGGCCTTCGCCGGGGATGTAGGTGATGACTTCGCGGCTGTTGGTCAGGCGGACCTTCGCAACCTTGCGGAGCGCCGAGTTCGGCTTTTTCGGGGTCGTCGTATAGACACGGGTGCAAACGCCGCGCTTTTGCGGGTTTGCGTCCATCGCCGGGACCTTGGACTTCACCTTCTGGGGAGTCCGGCCCTTGCGGACCAGCTGGTTGATCGTGGGCATGAATGCTTCACCTTAAAATGTTCGCCCATCAAAGCGAACGGTTACTGTACCGCGGTGGATGAAGCTCCGGCCCGAAACCCGCCGAAAATGGCGAAAAACGGCCGACCTGATAACAGCAAAAGACCCCGGCGGATCGTGATGATCTTCCGGAGGCTCCATCCGCGCCAGCAATGTTCAAGCGCTGTTGTAACTGAAAGAGGCGGCAAACCGCCCTTTTCGGTCGAGCGCGCCCCTAGACCCGATTCCTCCGGCGGTCAAGGGGTGGGCAATATTGTTGCGCCGGACCGGGCGGGCTATCGGAAGCCATGCCCGCCATCCGCCACGCCAGTTTTGCGCCGCAGGTGTCGTCCGACACGCGGCTGCTGATTCTGGGCAGCCTGCCCGGCGTGCGCTCGCTCGCCGAGGGCCAATATTATGCACATCCGGCGAACCAGTTCTGGCGGCTGCTCGGCGCGGTGACGGACCGGCCGCTCGCCGAACGCGCCTATGCCGATCGGCTCGCCGCGCTGCGCGAGGCAAAGATCGGCCTGTGGGATGTGATTCGCAGCGCCGAACGACGCACAAGCAGCGACGCGCTAATTCGCGACGTCGAAGCGCATGATCTTGCGGCGCTGGTCGCCACCCTGCCCGAGCTGCGCATGATCGCCTTCAACGGCGGCAAGGCGGCGGCGATCGGAAGGAAGCAATTGCCGCCACTTGCGCACGTCGAGGTCGTCGACCTGCCGTCGAGCAGCGCCGCGCACACGATCGGATTCGACGCCAAGCTGGCGCGCTGGCGGGTGCTGCGCGGCGCGCTTTGATCAGTCGACGACTGCGCCGCGCGCCATCACGAAATCGACCTTCTTGAGCACGCGGACGTCGGCGATCGGGTCGCTGGCGACCGCGATGATGTCGGCGCTCTTGCCCGGTGCGATCGTGCCGATCTCGTTCGACAGGCCGAGCAGGTCGGCGGCGTTCACGGTCGCCGCCCTGAGCGCCTCGACCGGGGTCATGCCATGTTCGACCATCAGTTCGAACTCGTCGGCGTTGCGGCCGTGCTTCGACACGCCGGCATCGGTGCCGAAGGCGATGCGCACGCCGCGCGGGACCAGCTTTTCGAGGCTTTGCCCCGTGATACCGATACGCCACTGGATCTTCGCGAGCACGTCGGGCTCATAAGCCGCGGCGTTCGCTGCGATGCGTTCCTTGTAACCGTTCACGGTCGAGAGTGTCGGGACGTAATAGGTCTTCGACTTCGCCCAGGCGGCGATCGTCGCATCGTCGAGGATCGTGCCATGTTCGACCGAATCGACCCCGGCAGCTAGCGCGAGCCGGATGCCGTCGGCGCCGTGCGCATGGACCGCGACCTTCTTGCCGAACATATGCGCGGTCTCGACGATCGCCTGCGCCTCGTCATCGAACATCTGCTTGCCGAGGCCCGCGCCGATCCGGCTGTTGACCCCGCCGGTCGAGGCGAATTTGATCACGTCGGCCCCGCGTCCGATCTGGAGCCGCACCGCACGGCGGCAATCGTCGGCGCCGTTGCAGGTGTTGCCCGCACCGGCGAAGAAGGGGCGGAGTTCGTCGCGATAGCCGAGCGATCCGTCCATATGCCCGGCGCTGCCCGAAATGCTGGCACCCGCATCGACGATGCGCGGCCCCTTCGCCTTGCCGGCAGCAATCGCATCGCGCAGCGCGAGCGTCACGCCGTCGCCGTCGCCGAGATTGCGGACGGTGGTAAAACCCGCGCGCAGCGTCTTCATGCCGTTGACCTGGGCGTTGAAGGCCTGCGCCGCGGGGCTGAGCGTCATTTCTTCGAGCTGGCCGGCGATGCCGCCCGCGTCGCTCGTCAGATGGACATGGCTGTCGATGAGGCCGGGGAGGACATATTTGTCCTTGAGGTCGATCAGCGTCGCGCCGAGGTCGGCGGGCTGGAAGCCGTCGGCGACCGAAACGACCTTGCCCGCCTCGACCACGATCGTCGAGGCGCCGCGTGCCGGCTTGCCCGGTTCGGCGAGCAAATGCCCCGCGTGAATCACGGTGCGCGCCGGTGTCTGCGCAGCAAGCGGCGCGGAAACGGCCGCCCCCGCGAGCGCGAGCATAAGGACATGGATCGACTTCATTCTGGCATCCCCTGTTTTGCTTCTTGGCCCTGTTCCAACCCTTGCGCGCGTTAAAGCCGATCAGAAGCCCATCGTAAAGCGCAGCGCGGCGCCGCGATCGTCGGGCATCGCGGCGATGTGGCCGGGGTCGCGGCGCCACCAGATGTTCGCGATCAGATCGCCGCCGCCGAGCGGCGTCATATAGCTCGCCTCGACCACCCGTTCGCGGCCGGTCGGCGCGAGATTATATGTGCGGCGCGCAAAGTCGGTGCGCCCGGTCGCATAATCGTGCGCGACGGGAAGCATGAGGTCGATACCTCCATTTGCAACGCGCAGCGGCTGGGCAAGGCGCAGTGCAGCACGGTCGCCGGCACGCGCGAGATTCGCCCGCGCGATGTCGAAGGAAAAAGCGGCCGAGCGCAGCGCGCCCCCGGTGACGAGGCCGCTTGCGTCGGGGTGGGTCCACATCTGGCGCCACGCGGCTGCAATTTGCCAATCGTCGCGCATATCGAGCATGAAACCGGCGTCGCCGACGAAGCTGGTCGCGCCGTCGGCGGCGAAGACGGGGCCGAGGCGCGCGCCGAGGAGGCTGCCCGTTTCGCGCAACCAGCCGGCCCCGAGCGTTGCGCGGACAGGGCCGAAGCGGCCGTCCCATGTCGCGCCGAGGCGGCGGTAGCGGCTGTCGCCGTAGCGGAAGAGCCCGTCGTCCTGCCAGCGCGATCCCGACACAACACCCTTTTCCAATATGATATTAACATATTGATTATCATATATATTATGTCGGATTATCGCGCCGACCCCCGGCCGGACGGCGAAGCCCGGCCCTTCGTGTGCGGGGTCGCCGATCAGCATCGCGAGCGCCGGTTCGCCGCGTTCGCCCGCGAGCATCCCGCCGGTTCCGCGCCCCGCGGCGAAGCCGAGGCGCGTGCGCGCGTCGAGCCGCATGACGACCGAGGCGGCGAGCGTGCGCGCGCGCTGCGCATCGTGGAAGGAGAGGCCCGCGAGCGCGTCGGTGCCGCCCGCGCCGGGCGCGGTGACGAGCGACAGCGCGAGCGACCGGTTCGCCGCGCTCTGCTGGCGGACGAGCCCGCCGATCGCGCCGGTCAATTTGAAGTCGGGGCGGCGGACGCCAAGCGATCCCGCGAAATCGACGTTGAAGGCGCGGCCGAAAGTGTCGGTGACGAGCCCCATCGTGCCACCGCCGCGCGCGGCGCCCGCGTCGCCCATCGGCCCGCCGAGGATGCCGAGCGGTGCGTCGAGCGCCACCGCCGTCGTCGTCCCCGCGAGCGTCGTCGCGCCCATCGGCTGGAACGCCCGCGCGATGTCGAGAATGCCCTGCCCGAACACCCCGTCGGCACCCGCCGCGCCCGCGTCGCGCGCCGACTGGTAAAGCAGTTGCACGATCTGCTGGCTCGACAGGTTGGGAAAGGCCTGCGCCAGCAACGCGGCCGCGCCCGCGATATGCGGCGCGGCGAAGCTGGTCCCGTTCAGCAGGAAGACCGCATTGCCCTCGGTGCGTATCGCGCCATCGGCATAAGCGCAGCACACGCCTTCGCCGAGCGCCGCGAGATAGGATGCCGAATAGGCCCCGGCGCGGTTGCTGAAGGAGGCGATCGCCCCGTTCGCATCGACCGCGCCCGCGATGATCACGAGCCCACCGCCGGCGTCGCGCAAACCCTGCGCAAAGGGTTCGGGACTGTTCGGATCGTTGCCGCCGAGCGCATTGTCGCCCTCGTTCCCCGCCGACAGGACGATGATGGTCCCCGCCGCCGTCGCGCGCGCCACCGCCGCGCGCAGCGTCGCGCCGGGCGCATCCTCGCCGCCGAGCGAGATATTGACGACGCGCGCGCCGGCGCTGACGGCGCGGTCGAGCCCCGCCGCGATCGCGGTTTCGGGAAAGCGGCAGCCGCTTTCGTCATTGCCGGGATCCTCGGTTGCGCAGCTTCCCGGCCGGTCGGCGCGCAGCACGAGCAGCCCGGCGTCGAACGCGATGCCCGCCGTCCCGCGGTTGTCGCGCGCGCCGAGCAGCAGCTGCGCGACATTGGTGCCATGTGTCCCTTCGCCGTCGATGCCGCGCGAACCCGCGACATCGGCCGACAGCGGCGAGATGCGCCCGGCAAATTCGGGGCTGTCGACGTCGATTCCGTCGTCGATGACGCCGGCAAGAACGCCCTGCCCCGTCGCGCCCGCCTGCCAGGCGGTGATCGCGCCATGATAACCCGCGCCGTCGGTCCGGCGAATCTCGGCGGTGTCGAACTGGCCCGGCGGCGGCGGGGTCGGCGTGGGGGTGGGTGTCGGGGTCGGCGCGGGAGCCGGTGGCGGCGCCGGGGTCGGCGAAGGCCGCGCACCGCCGCCACCGCCGCAGGCGGACAACGACATGGCGGCAAGGCCAACCAGCGTCCAGATCGGCAGACGCCTCATCCGCCGGATGCTGCCGCCTCTGTTCGCATGCGCCATTGCCGTTCCCCCTGCCCCGTCTTTTAGCGTGGCGAAGCGCGGAGCGGTAGAAGGCTTATAGCCGCGCGGTATCGCCGTCTTTGGGGTGGAGAGCTGCCACTCCTAATATCCGTCATCCCGGCGAAGGCCGGGATCTCACCCTCTCGAAATGACGCGCCGGCGAGATCCCGGCCTTCGCCGGGATGACGAGGATAGAGGCGGCAGCAATCGGTCGAAAGCGGCCACCGCCGGCGCACGTCTTCGTCGCGATCGCGTAAGTCATGGCGCGTATCGTCATTGCCGAACCCGCCGGCAGCCCCTATGCGCGCCGCATCATGCCTGCCGCGATCGACCATATCGACAGCTGGATCTTCGATCTCGACAACACGCTTTATGCGCCGTCGGCGAAGCTATTCGACCTGATCGACGAGCGCATGGGCGCCTTCATCATGCGGCTCCTGAACGTCGATGCCGTCGAGGCGCGGCGCGTGCAGAAGCGATATTTCCACGATCATGGTACGACGATGGCGGGGCTGATGCGCCATCATGGCGTCGACCCCGAGGATTTCCTGGTCGATGTCCATGACATCGCGCTCGACCGGCTGAGCGCCGATCCACGGCTGCGCGCGGGGCTCGAACGGCTGCCGGGCCGCAAGCTGGTCTTCACCAACGCCGACGCCGATTATGCTGCGCGCGTGCTCGAAGCGCGCGGGATCGCCGACCTGTTCGACGGCATCTGCGACATCAGGGTCACGCGCTATGTGCCCAAGCCCGACGCCGCAGCCTATGCGGCGATGGTCGATCATCTGGGCGTCGATCCCGCGAAGAGCCTGTTCGTCGAGGATATGGCGCGCAACCTGACCCCGGCCAAGATGCTGGGGATGACGACCGTGTGGCTGGACAATGGCAGCGAAAGCGGCCATCGCGACCACCTGCCAAGCCATGTCGATTTCCACGCGACCGACATCGCCGACTGGCTCGACAACCTGCCTTTACCATGGGGAATTTCATGAGCACCGACCTGCAAAGCACGATCGAAGCCGCGTGGGACGCGCGCGACACGCTGGGCCTGACGACGACAGGCGCGGTGCGCGAAGCGGTCGAAACCGCGCTCGAAGGGCTCGATAACGGCAGCTATCGCGTCGCCGAGCGCGACGCCGGCGGCAACTGGCAGGTCAACCAGTGGTTGAAAAAGGCGGTGCTGCTGTCGTTCCGGCTCAACGACATGGATTTGATCGAAGGCGGCCCCGGCGGCGCCCGATGGTGGGACAAGGTGCCGTCGAAATTCAAGGGCTGGGGTGAAGCTAGTTTTCGCACTGCGGGTTTCCGCGCCGTCCCCGGATCGATCGTCCGCCGCGGCGCCTTTATCAGCAAGGGCGCGGTGCTGATGCCGAGCTTCGTCAATATCGGCGCTTATGTCGGCGAGGGATCGATGGTCGACGCATGGGCGACCGTCGGCAGCTGCGCGCAGATCGGCGCCAACGTCCATCTGTCGGGCGGCGCGGGGATCGGCGGCGTGCTCGAACCGTTGCAGGCGGGCCCGGTGGTGATCGAGGACGGCGCCTTCATCGGCGCGCGCGCCGAAGTCGCCGAGGGCGTGATCGTGCGCGAGGGCGCGGTGCTGTCGATGGGCGTTTACCTCGGCGCGTCGACCAAGATCATCGACCGCGCAACAGGCGAAGTCTTTATCGGCGAGGTTCCGGCCTATTCGGTCGTCGTACCGGGATCGCTGCCGGGCAAGCCGCTGCCCGACGGGACGCCGGGGCCGTCGCTCTATTGCGCGGTCATCGTCAAACGCGTCGATGCGCAGACGCGCGCCAAGACCGGGATCAACGAGCTGTTGCGCGACTGATCGCGGGCTTCGTCAGCGTTTCGTCGCGGGCGATAGGCAGGGAACATCGTCGGCGGTCCAGTCGATATCGTAGGTCGCGGGCACCGCACGGTTGCCCGCGGGCTGCGCTTTCGACACCGCAGGCCGATAGGACACCCATGCCATGCTGTTGTCGAAGGCCGCGATCCGGCCATTGTCGCGCCGCGCGCTGACCGCGTCGATTTCGGTCTGTTCGACGCGCGAGGCGCGGATCATGCGGATCGCGCCGTCGCGAATGTCGAACGCGCGGTAATAGTTGCGGCCAAAAATGCGCGTGTCATAGCCCGATCTGGACGACCAGTTCGCGGCGTCGGTCGTTGCCGGGAGCCGCAATGTCGTGACCCGGCAGTCGAATTCGGGCGCGCTGTACCAGGGCAGGTCCTGATTCTGGTCGGCGGCGCGGGCGCGCCGCTCGGGCGGGCTGAAGCCGCCGCCGGGCAACGCGAGCGATTTGTCGCCGTCGCCGTCATCCTCCCAGTCGACGTTCCAGGTGCCGACGACGGTGAGCACGCTCGCCGCAGCCTTTTGATCGTAACGCCATTTGACGTCCTCGACCGTTTCCCAGGTTCCGCCGACCAGCTGCTGGCGCATGGCGTCGCGCAGCTGGCCGGCGGTCAGTCCCGACATTTCGACCTGCTGCACCAGTCCCGCGATGCCGCGCACGATCACCGTATTGGTCACGCGCGCCGGCTTGTCGAAGCCCGCGCGCGCGTCGATTTCATAGAGGGTGATTTCGTCGGGCCGGACCGCCGGGCGCCAGTCGATCTTCTGGAGGGCGCCGCCCTTTGCGGTCAGGGGCAGGACCCAGCGATAGGGCACCACCGGCGTCGCCGCTGGCGGCGCGACGGGCGGCAGCGTCCCGTCGAGCCAATATGCGGCGCCGCCGATCCGCGCGCGGACGAGGACATGGTCGAACATACCGGGATTGGGGAGGCGTTCGTCGAGGCCGTCGTCGGCGCCGCTGTTGTTGGCGAGAACGGCTTCGGCCTCGATCCCCAGCCGGCCAAGCAGGCCGAGCAGCAGCGCGGTCTTGCCCTTGCAATCGCCGTAGCGGCGCTGCCAGGTTTCCTCGGCGGTCGCGGGGGTCAGATTGCCGTTGCCCAGCCCGACATAGATGTAGCGCACGTCGCGCTGCACCAGTTGCAGCGCGGCGTTCGCGCGGTCGATCGGGGCGCTGTGCGCGGCGGCGATACGCCGCACCTCCTCGTCGAGCGGCGAGCCGTCGGCGATTGCCGATGCCTTGGCGAACAGCGGCGCGAAATGGCGCGAGATCGTCGCCCAGTCGGCGAAGTCGGTATATTCGACGATCCGTTGCCATTGGTACCGCCCCGGCGCGTCTTTCGGCGGCGTCAGCATCGCCGGATTGTCGAAGCGGAAGTCGATCCCGCCATCGCGCGGCACGCCGACCGGCGCCAGATCGGGGGTCATCCGGATGTTCGGCTTCATCCCCTTGTCCCAGCTGAGCCCCAGCCGGTAGCGGCCGGGCGCGGGGCTGGGCGCGAGGAAAAGCAGACCCGAATCATTGTTCCCGAGGGTCGGGTCGGTCGTCCGGGTCGTCAGCCCGACCTCGAGCTCGTCACCGACGCGAAGGTCGGGGACGCGGAGTATCGCGGTCAATATGCCGTCGAGTTTCGCGGCTTCGAGCTGGTCCTCGCGCCGCAGGATCTCGAACGACGCCTTTTCGAGCACGTCAATCGTCGTGTCGCCCCGATGGACCTTGACCATGTGCACGACCGGCGGTCCCGAAGCCGGATTCCATGTCGTCGAAATATTGCCGGCCTGAAGCGCATTCGGGTGGAGGATACGCAGCCGATAGCCGAGATATTGCGCCTGTCCCTCTGCATCGAGATGGATCAGCGCATCCTGCCGCCGCACGAAGACGAGCCCGCCGGCATCGTCGGGCACCGCCATCGGTTCGGACGGATCGACCCAATCGGGCTCCGCGCCGCGCGCGATCCGGTCGTCCTCGGCATGGGCGGGCGCCTGCACGAGCAGCCCCGCCAGAAATATCGAAATTGCAATGCGCACCACAGCCCCCTGTAACTGCATGGCATAATGTCGCGAATTCACCGCGACGCAAGAGCGGACACCATCCGGCGGCACGGCGAGCGTCGCGACGGGGGCGCCAGCGTTCGTCGAACGGCGCCGGGCGTTGGTAGACATCATATGACAGGATATTTATTGCGAACTATTCGCGATTGGGGAACGCTGCCTTCTGTTTCGATAGCGGCCGCGAGGGGGGAATCATGTCGGCCTGTATCATCAGAATTTCGTTTGCCGCCGCCGTGCTGCTGTCGGCGGTGCCGGCCGCGGCGCAGGAGGTCAGCGGCGACGCACCGCCCGCGGTGCCGACGCCGGCGAACGGCGCACAGCGTTATACCCCGGCCGACTTCGAACGCTTCGCGCCGCGCACGGCGCTCGACATGGTCGAAAAGGTCCCGGGATTCCTGATCGTCACCGGCACCAACGGCGGCGCGCGCGGGCTGGGCGCGGCGACCGAAAATGTCCTGATCGACGGCGAGCGGATCGCGAACAAATCGACCGACGCGCGCACCGCGCTGGCGCGCATTACCGCCGCCGAAGTCGCCTATGTCGACATTGTCGACGGCGCCGGGTTGAATGTCCCGGGGCTGACCGGGCAGGTCGCCAATGTCGTGCTGGTCGCCGGAGCGGGGAAGGGCGGATTCACGACGACGCTGCGCTGGCAACCCGAATGGCGCCCGCGGCTCGACGACAATTTGCTGAACGGCGAGATTTCGACGACGGGCAAGATCGGCGGCACCAATGTGACGCTGAGCCTGAAGAACGAGGCGCGGCGGCAGGGCCACTGGGGGCCCGAACGGCGGTTCGACGGCGATGGCGGCCTGTCGTTCGTGCGCGACGAATTCGGCCGGTACAAGGCCGACCAGCCGCGCCTGTCCGCCGCGCTCGCGCGGACGACGGCCAACGGCAACAAGTGGAATTTCAACGTCGGCGGCCAGCTGCTCCGGCTCGACGACCGGGTCGACGGGATTTCGGTCCAGCCGGGCGCCGGGACGGTGCGCGAGGCGTTCCGCTTCACCGAAGACGAGCATAATTTCGACATCGGCGGCGACTATGAACTCGGGCTCGGCAAGGGCCGGCTGAAGCTGATCACCCTCTATCGTTTCGAGCATAGCCCGTTCGTCGACAGCTTCATCGTCGATCGCGAAATCGGCGGCCGGACGGGCGAGCGGTTCAAGCAGACCGCCGACGAAAGCGAGTCGATCCTGCGTGGCGAATATAGCTGGCGCACCGGCGGCGGCACCGACTGGCAGGTCGCGCTCGAAGGCGCCTACAACACGCTCGACGTCGATGCCGAGTTCGCGACGCTCCAGCCCGACGGCAGCTTCCTGCCCGTGATCTTCGGCGGCGAGAAGACCCGCGTCGAGGAGAAGCGCGGCGAGGCGTCGCTGACCTGGGGACGCGCGCTCGCCCCGAACCTGACCGCGCAGCTCAATCTCGGCGCCGAATATAGCGAGCTCACCTCGTCGGGCCCGGGCGGGCTGACGCGCCGCTTCGTCCGGCCGAAAGGCAAATTGGCATTGGCATGGAAGGTCGGGCCGAAAACGACGATCAACTACCAGCTGCAGCGCCGCGTCGACCAGCTCGACTTCTTCGATTTCGCAAGCTCGGTCGACGTCGCGAACGGGCAGGGCAATGGCGGCAACGGCCTGCTCGTGCCGCCGGTCGTCAACCGCACCGAGCTCGAATTCGTGCAGGACATGGGCGCGTGGGGCAATGCGTCAGTCGCCTTTGCCTATGCCTATGCGCAGGATCTGGTCGACCAGATCCCGCTGTCGCCGACCACCGAAGGGCGGGGCAATCTGCCGCCCGCGCACCTCTATCGCATCAGTTCGAAGGCGACCTTGCTGCTCGACCGGCTGGGATGGAAGGGCGCGCGGATCAACAGCGACATCACCTGGCGCCGCAACCGCGTGCGCGACCCGCTGACCGGGGCATGGCGCGACCAGAGCGAAGGGCAGGATTATGTCGTCGACCTGAGCCTGCGCCACGATATTCCCAGGACCGACCTTGCCTGGGGTGCGGGCTATTTCGACGAACGCTATAGCCCGAACCTGCGGCTCGATGCGATCCAGCAGGAATTTACCGACGGCCCCTTCGTCACCGCCTTTATCGAGCATAAGGATGTCGCGGGCTTCACGGTGAAGCTGTCGTACCGCAATCTTGCGAATATGAAGGACGGGTTCAACCGGACGGTGTTCGTCGACCGGCGCGACGGCCCGGTCGCGTTCAGCGAGCAGCGGCTGCGCAAGTTCGGGCGCTATTTCCAGCTGACGGTGACGGGGACGATTTAGGTCGGCTTCCGCTTTGCGGAAGCGTGCGGCACCGGCCCGCTCCCCCACCGCCCGAAGATGACGCGTGGCGTCGAAGGGCCTCCCCTACGATAGTAACTAGGGAGGCCCGGTGGGGGAGCGGGCCGGTGCCGCTTTCCACGTTAGTGGAAAAATACGCTCAGCGTTCGCTCAGATAATAGCGCTCGCGCGCGCTCAGGTCGTCGTTCAGCTCGTAGACGATCGGCTGGCCGGTCGGGATTTCGAGGCCCGTGATGTCGGCGTCCGAAATGCCCGACAGATGCTTGACGAGCGCGCGCAGGCTGTTGCCGTGCGCCGAGATCAGCACCGTCTTGCCCGCGGCGAGTTCGGGGACGATCGCCGCTTCATAATAGGGCAGCACGCGCTCGATCGTGTCCTTGAGGCTTTCGGCCGACGGAATGTCGATACCGGCGTAGCGCGGGTCGGTCGACAGGTCCCATTCCGAGCCGGCGTCGAGCGGCGGCGGCGGGATGTCGAAGCTGCGGCGCCAGATCTTGACCTGCTCGTCGCCATGCTTCGCCGCGGTCTCGGCCTTGTCGAGCCCGGTGAGCCCGCCATAATGACGTTCGTTGAGGCGCCAGTCCTTGGTGACGGGGAGCCAGAGGCGGCCCATCGCTTCGAGCGCGAGATTGAGCGTCTTGATCGCGCGCGTCTGGACCGAGGTGAAGCAGGTGTCGGGGGCAATGCCCTTCGCCTTCATCAGCTCGCCCGCCGCGAAGGCCTCGGCGGCACCCTTTTCGGTGACATCGACATCCCACCAGCCGGTGAAGCGGTTTTCGAGATTCCACTGCGACTGGCCGTGACGGATGAGGATGAGCTGGGGCATTTCGGATCCTTGCGATGGAGGAGGTGTGCCGCCCTTTAGCGCGGCTTTTCGGCAAAGGCCAACCGCCCTCTTGAAATGGTTTCGGCCGCTACCAGATTGTCCCTGTCCGGCCGCCGATACGGGGCCGGGTGGCGATCGCGGCGCGCTGCCGCGGTCCCTTGCTTCGCTTTGCAAAAGGAAGAAAGACCCATGCGTAACAGCTTCGACTGGACCCCCTATCGCCGTTCGACCGTCGGGTTCGACCGGTTGTTCGATTTCCTCGAAACCGGCGGTTCGGGCGCCGAAAATTATCCGCCGTTCGACATCGAAAAGGTCGCCGACGACCATTTCCGCATCACGGTGGCGGTCGCTGGTTTCAAGAGCGACGAAATCGACATCACCGCGCAGCAGAATATGCTGACCGTCAGCGGCCGCAAGGCGCCGGTGGCCGAAGGCGAGGGGCGCCAGCTCCTCTATAGCGGTATTGCGACGCGCGCGTTCGAGCGCCGCTTCCAGCTCGCCGATTTCGTACGCGTCGCCAGCGCCGACCTGGCCGACGGGCTGCTCGTCATCGACCTGGTGCGCGAAGTGCCCGAGGCGATGAAGCCGCACAAGATCGCGATCGGCGGCAGCCAGCCGGCGATCGAGGACAAGAAGGCCGCCTGAGGCGAGCCACCTGTCCGAAGCCCTTCGGGGCTTATGAGCGGGGTCCGGAGTCCCTTCCGGACCCCGTTTTCGTTTCGCTACAGTGCCCGCGTCATGAAGCGGCTGAAGGGGTCGGGTTTATAGTCGGCGAACGGCGCGCATTCCTCGAAACCGTGTAGCGCGTACAGCGCAAGCGCGGGCTCGAAGGCCGGACCCGATCCGGTTTCGAGGCTGAGGCGTTCGAGGCCGCGGACGCGCGCTTCGGTCATGATGTGGCCGAGAATCCGCGCCGCGACGCCCTGACGCAGGAAGGCGTCGGCGGTGCGCATCGACTTGATTTCGCCATGCTGCGCGTCGAGCATCTTCAGCGCCCCGCAGCCCGCGAGTTCGCCGCCCTTGTGGATCGACCAGAAGGTGACGTCGCCCGCGCGCAGCCCGTCGAAGTCGAGGAAGTGACAGCTTTCGGCCGGCGAATTCGCCAGCATGCCCGCAAAATGCTGCTCGAGCAGTGCGCGGATCGGCGCGCCCGACAGATCGTCCTCGACGATCCGCCACGCGCCGTCCGCGCCTGCGCTCACAGAAGCTGGTCCAGCGTCGCGAGACAGGCGTGCGCGAGCAGTTTCGACCGTTCGGGCGACCAGCCGCGTTCGGGGTCGGGCAGGTCGCGATTGTCCTTGAACGGCATTTCAAGCGTCATCGTGACGGCGCCGAACCGTTCGGCGAGCTGCGTCGTCGACATCGACAGATTCGCCTTGCCCGGTGCCGATTGTTCGTAGCCGAGGTCGACCTGGAAATCGGGGGTGTTCGCTGCGAGCGCGGTTTCGAACGCCTTGTATTTTTCGCTCTGTCCGGCCGTCAGCGACGGAATGCCTTCGAAGCCCGCGAGGAAGACCGCGGGGATCGCTTCGTCGCCATGGACGTCCATCGCCCAGTCGACGCCGGTCGCGTCCATCGCGTCACGCACGCACAGCACTTCGGGACTGCGTTCGGCGGTCGGATTGTCCCATTCGCGGTTGAGGTTCACGCCCGCATAATTGGTGCGCAAATGCCCGCGGCGCGAACCGTCGGGATTCATGTTCGGGACAATATGGAAACGGCATTTTTTCAGCAGCGACCGCGCATGCGGATCGGCGGGGTCGACGAGCTTTTCGAGCGCGCCTTCCATCCACCATTCGGCCATGCTCTCGCCCGGATGCTGGCGCGCGTAAAGCCACACCTGCGTATCGCCGCTGCCCATTTCGAGGCAGTCGATCGGCTGGCCTTCGAGGCTGGTTCCGAGGCAGCGATAGGTCACACCCTCGCATTCGGCGACCGACGCGACGAGGTCGTGGTGCCGCTCCATCGAATAAGGCGCGAAATAGGCGACCCAGAGGATCGGGCCTTCGGCGTTATGGCGGATCGTCAGCGTTCCGGCGTCATAAGCGGTGTCGAGGCGGAACCAGTTTTCGCGGTCGTAGCTCGCGCAGGCCGCATAATCGGGCCAGCCGTCGGGGTAGGCCGAACCGGCAAGGCCCGCGATCGCAAGCTCGAGCGCGTCGCCCACCGCGCACGCGACGCGGAAATGGAACCACTGGAAAAAGTCCGATTCGCGGTCCTTGCGGATCGACAGGCGGGCGGACGTGCCGTCGATGGCGTCGACGACGATGTTGCCGCTGTCGAAAGCGGCGTTGATGGTGATGGTCATTTGACGCTGATAGTGCGTCCCGATTCGCCGGGGAAGTCCTTGAATAGCGCGTCGGCCAATTTCGCCGCGGCGAGGCCCGGCTGCGACGCCGGCGCCTTTACCGGCACCGCGGCGAGCGCGCGCCCTTCCCACAAGGCGCGGCCGCTGGCGCTGTCGTCGATGCGCACCGCGAGTTGCAGGTCCTGCACCTTGCGCGGGCCGCCGCCGAGGTTGATGCCGATTCCGAGCCCGACGCCCGAACGATAGCCCCCCGTCGAGCCGCCGACGCCGACCGAAACGGGCGAACGGCCGCCGCCGGTTTCGCGGTCGATCCGGTCGAACCCGATGCGGACCTTGAGCGGCGCGCTGGCGCCGTCGGGCGCCGCGACCAGCCCCTGCAATTGCAGCTGGCGCTCGACCGCAGCGCGATAGCTGCCCCATTCCATCGACGGCTGCGTCGCGCCGACCATCGCCGCGGCATCGCCGAGCGGCGCGGTATCAACGGTGTAGCGCGTGCCGGGTGCCCAGCCGGCCGGTGCGGCAGCGTGGAACCGGGTCACTTCGACCGGCGGGACGGCTGTTGCGCAGCCGCCGAGGGCGAGCGCCGCTGCAGCGAGCAGGGCGGCGGAAAGATGACGCGTCATCCGCGCATCATGCGCCACTTAATATGGCTTGGCAATGAACGGGATACGCGCGCGCATCCCGTCCGATCAGCGATAGAAGATGTGATTGTCGATCTGCGCGATGCGCGTCTTGCGCCAGCCGGGCGAGACGTAGCGGGCGTGGAAGAAGAGCGCGCCGGGCGCGTGGTTCTTCCAGCTGCCGTCGCGCGCGATCTGCGCGATGGCGACGGCATTGGCCCACTGCGCCGCGTTGCGCACGGCGGGCATCTTGCCCCCGCGCACGAAGCTGAACTGGCTTTTCTGGTGGACGACGCCGCACAGGCTCTTCGGAAAACGGCCCGACTGGGCGCGGTTGATCACGACATGCGCGACCGCGAGCTGGCCGGGAAGCGATTCGCCGCGCGATTCGAAATAGACCGCGCCGGCAAGGCAGCGCAGTTCGGCATCGATTTCGGCGGGCTTCGGCGTCGCGGCGACGAGTTCGGCAAGCGAATCGGCGGTCACCGGCGCCGGCTTGGGCCCCGCAACGTCTTCGGTTTTTTTGCTGTCTTCGACCGGCGTTTCGGCTTCGGTCGGAAGGTCCGCCTTTTCCTCGACCACCGGCGCGTCGGCGCCCGGCAGGAGGATCGCGGGGATATTGGCGTCGGCAGCAAGATCGCTTGCAAAGCCGGGTTCCGCCAAAAGCAGCATGGCGGCGGCAGTCATGCCGACGGCGGCCATACTGGCACCATTCAGAATGCGACTCATATTGTCCGTCAAAAGTGCGGCCGATGAACCGAACCTCTCAAAACAGGCGGGGGACTAGCGTCCAGTATCGCCGCCTGCGGTCATCGTCCGACTGCGTGTCCAGTCCGTTTTACCGGGGCCTTGCGAAAGGGCAGGGCAACCCGCGGAACGACCTACGCGTTATCGAATGGGCGCCAGTTATTGTGCGCCGCAACAGAGTCAAGTTAACGCGGCCCACTCCGCGACGAGTCGTGGCGCATCTGCGATATCCAGTTCGACGATCCACAGGTCCGGATCGGCCTTTCGCCGCCGTTCGCGGTAGTTTTCGTACGATTCACCATCTTCGCCGGTCGGCCCGACGGCTTCCCAGACATAGGCGCCGTTCGCCGCGAAGCGTCGTTCGAGCAGCGGCCCGGGCGCGCCGCGATCGGCGCACTGGACAAGGATGATCCCGGAGCTTTCGTCGCCTTTGGCGAGCACGGTCGCAAAGCCGCCGGCCGTTTCGGCGCGGCGGATCAGCAGGTCGACGAGAAAGCGACTCTTCAGCCGCACGGGGTTTTTCGCCGTGCGCGGTTACGCCGCGTCACGCGTTTCGCCGTCGGCGAGCAGCGCGTAGAGCGCTTCGTCGCTCTTCGCGCCGCGCAGCCGATCGGCGATCGCCTCGTTGCGGAGCATGCGCGACACGCCGGCGAGCGCCTTCAGATGATCGGCGCCGGCATCGAGCGGCGAGAGCAGGACGAAGAGCAGGTCGACCGGCAGACCGTCGACCGCGTTGAAATCGATCGGCTTGGCAAGTTGCAGGAACAGGCCGCGCACGCCGCCGAGGTCAGCCATCTTGGCATGCGGCAGCGCGATACCGCGACCGAAACCGGTCGAACCGAGGCGTTCGCGTTCGAGCAGCGCTTCGCTGACTTCGCCAGCGTCGAGGCCAAGCGAACGGCTGGCAAGGTCGCCGACGAAGGGAAAAAGCGCCTTTTTCGAATCGAGCTGAACATGCGCGCGCACGGTCGCCGGATAGAGAAGGGAAGAAAGATTCATTGCTCTGGTCAAATCTTGTTAAACGCCGGCCGCCGCCAGCTACCTCGCTGGCGAGCGATCGCGGATCTGTCGTGGCAGGCCCCCGCCATCCGGATTTCGGGTATCGTTGGGCGCGGCCCTTAGGCCGGATGGCAGAGAAAATCCAGTCCTATCGTGTGAAGCTTGACGGTCCAGGCTGAAACCAGCCTGAACCGGTGGCGGTTCAGCGCGGTTCGACCCAGCCGATCGTGCCATCGTCGCGGCGGTAGACCATATTGTGCGTACCGGTCTTGCTGTTCACGAAAAGCAGCGCATTGGTGTTGCGCAAGTCGAGCATCATCACCGCGTCGGAGACGCTGCTGCTGGGGATATCGACGCGCGTTTCGGCGATGATCGCGGGCGCATCGCCCACATCTTCTTCATCGGCGCCGCTGTCGAAAACCGTGTAGCTGGCGTTATCCTCGATCTCGTCGACCGTCGGCGAGGGCTCTGCCGGACCGTTGTTGCGATCCTTCAATCGCCGCATATAGCGCCTGAGCTGCTTTTCGATCCGCTCGGCCGCGCCCTCGAACGCGACGTGGGCGTCCTGCGCTTGGCCGTGCCCCTTCAGCACCAGCCCCTGCATCACATGCGCGACGATGTCGCACTGGAAACTGTCATGCGGCCCCTTGCCGAAGGTCGCGTGCGCCCCGATCGCGCGGGAGAAATATTTGTCGGCAATCGCGTTCATCCGATCCGATACGTGCGACTGCAGCGCTTCGCCGGTTTCGATCTGGTGGCCAGAGACGCGGATTTCCATTTTTCTTCTCCTTCTTGGCCGGCGCGATGACTTTAAGGGAGTGTCATCACACCGTATCGAGCCACAGCGGCTGGTTCAGCCCTGCGACAAATTCGGCGTGGCGCGCGAGTTCTGCGGCCGACGCCATATGGGGACGGGGTTCGCGAAAGGGACGGTCGGGGTGCGACGGCGCGGGCACCGGGGCGACCGACGGAGTGATGCTCACGGCCGACGCGGCAAGTCCGAGGCCGATCTGCCGGCCGCCGGTCATTTCGATGTACAGATGCGCGAGCAGTTCGGCGTCGAGCAGGGCACCATGCTTGACGCGATGGCTGCGGTCGATGCCGTAGCGCGTGCAGAGCGCGTCGAGGCTGTGCTTGGCGCCGGGATGGAGCTTGCGCGCCATCTGCACCGTGCAGCACATGCGCGCCATGTCGAGCGCCGGCCGGCCTGCGCGCGCAAGCTCGGCGTTGACGAAGCCGAAGTCGAACGCGGCATTGTGCGCGACGAGCGGCGCATCGCCGAGAAATTCGATCAGCTCGTCGACACGAGTCGCGAAGAGCGGCTTGTCCGAGAGGAACTGGATCGACAGGCCGTGCACCGCTTCGGCGGCGGCGGGCATGTCGCGTTCGGGGTTGAAATAGGCGTGAAAGGTGACGCCGGTTTCGCGGCGGTCGACCAGCTCGACACATCCGATTTCGACCAGCCTGTCCCCGCTCCTGGGATCGAAACCCGTGGTTTCGGTATCGAAAATAATCTCGCGCATCGAAGCCTTAATCTGGACCCTATCGGGCGCGGAAACAAGAGGCGATGAAGCGAATCTGGCGATGCGTCTCGCTTTTCGGGCGGCCCGTTTCGATGATGAAATCGGCGCGCGATCGCTTGACCCGGTCGGGAACCTGCAGCCGCCGGATCGCCTTGAGCTTTGCGGCGGTCATACCGCGGCGGCGCATCACGCGCCTCCGCTGCATCCACGCGGGCGCCGAGACGACGGCGATCGCGCCGACGCGTCGCCAGCCGCCCTTTTCGAAGAGCAAAGGGATATCGAGCACGACGACGTCGCGCGCGCGGTGCCGGGCGAGGAAACGTTTCTGCGCCTTGCCCACCGCAGGATGGACGATCGCCTCGAGCGCGGCGAGTTCGTGCGTATTGCCGAGCACGCGCGCGCCGAGTTTCTGGCGGTCGACGCCGCCTGCCCCGGTCGTACCGGGAAAGCGCGCCTCGATCGCGGCGACGAGCGCGCCGCCGGGCCCTTGCAGCCGGTGCACTTCGGCATCGGCGTCGAACACGGGCACGCCCTCGCGTTCGAACATCGCGGCCGCGGTCGACTTGCCCATGCCGATCGACCCGGTGAGGCCGATGATGAAGGGACGGCGGAGCCGCGAGCCGGGGCGCCGATGGTGGGTCATGCGGTCAGGAGAGCGCGCAGTTCCTCGTCGCGGCCCTCGGGCGGCGCGGCGCCGAAGAAGAGCTCGAAGGCGAGCGCGGCCTGGCCGATCAGCATGTCGAGCCCGTCGACCGTATCGAGCCCGCGCGCTTCGGCGGCCCCCAGCAGGCCCGTTTGCAGCGGCGAATAGACGAGGTCGTAGACGATCGCATCATCGGGCAGCGGCGCAAGATCGAGATCGAGCGGCGGCTGGCCCTTCATGCCGAGGCTGCTCGAATTTACGAGCAGCGACACGGGAGGAAGCTGGGCATCGAGCGCCACGACATCGCCCTTGAGCCCGAAGGTTGCGAGCAGACCCATCGCTTTCAGCGGGCTGCGGTTGAGGATGGTGACGGGCCCGACATTCGCGCGCGCGAGCGCGAACAGCACCGCGCGCGCCGCACCGCCGGCGCCGACGACCGCGACGGGGGCGCCCTCGAGATCGAGTTCGGCGAGCGGCGCGTAGAAGCCGGCGGCGTCGGTGTTGGTGCCGATGAGCGCGCCGTCGGGCTGGCGGACGACGGTATTCATCGCGCCGATCGTGCCGCGGATATTGCCGGGATCATCGACGAGATCCATCACCGCCGCCTTGTGCGGCATGGTGACGTTGCAGCCGCGCCAGTCGGGGTCGGCGCGGCGCTCGGCGATATAGGCAGCAAGATCGCCGGGCTTTACATGCGCGCGGCGGTAATCGCCGGAAAGGCCGAGCGCTTCGAGCCAGAAGCCATGGATTAGCGGCGATTTCGACTGCGCGATCGGGTCGCCGATCACCTCTGCGTAGGGTGTGCTCATTGCGGTGCCAGTCCGGTGGTGCGCAGCCACGCCAGCAAGGGGAGCATCGGCATACCGATGATAGTCCAGGGATCGCCTTCGACTCGTTCGAACAATTGCACGCCCGCTCCCTCGATTTCGTAACAGCCGACGGTCCAGCGAATGCTGTCCCAGTTTTGCGCGACATAGTCGGCAATGAAGCCGTCCGACAAGGGGCGCATCCACAGTTTCGCCTCGCCGATCGCGCGCCAGACAGGGGCGCCGTCGCGCGCGGCGACCGCGGCGCTGAACAGCCGGTGGCGCGTCCCCGCCATGCGGCGGAGATGCCCGGCCGCCTCGTCGGGACTGGCAGGTTTCGACAGCATCGACCCGTCGTCGAGCGCAAGCGTCGAGTCGGCGCCGATCACGGTGACGCCGGGAAGCCGCGACGAGATTTTGACCGCCTTCGCCTCGGCGAGCGCGTCGGCGATGTTGCGCGGCGTCTGGCCGGCGGCGAGCAGCGACGCGGTGAGCGCGTCCTCGTCGACATGCGCCGCGCTGGTTTCGAAAGTCAGCCCGGCGGCGCGGAGCATCGCGGCGCGGCCGCTGCTTTGCGAAGCAAGAAGAAGCGTCATGCCGCACCGCGATCTTCGACGAGCTTGATTACCGCCGCGGCGGTTTCCTCGATCGAGCGGCGCGTCACATCGATCACCGGCCAGCCATTGTCGGCGAACATGCGGCGCGCATAGGCAAGCTCGGCCTTGACGCGCTCGTCGTCGACGTAAGCGGTTTCGGGCGCCTGATTCAAAGAGAGCAGGCGATTGCGGCGCACCTGCACGAGGCGGTCGAGCCCGGTGGTCAGCCCGACGACCATCGGCCGCTTCAGGTTGAACAGGGCGGTCGGCGGCGGCGATTCGGGAACGATCGGAATATTCGCGGTCTTGAATCCGCGATTCGCGAGATAGATGCTCGTCGGGGTTTTCGAGGTGCGCGACACGCCCGCGAGCACGATGTCGGCCTGTTCCCAATTTTCCCAGCCGATGCCGTCGTCGTGCGCGACGGTGAACTGGATCGCCTCGACGCGCGCGAAATAGGCGGCGTCGAGCTGGTGCTGACGACCGGGACGCGCCTTGGCTTCCTGTCCGAGCATCCGCGACAAGGCGTCGGTCACCGCATCGAGCGCGGCGACGGTGGGAAGGTTGAGCGTCCGCGCGCGGCGTTCGAGACTGACGCGCAGTTCGCCGTTCACCAGCGTGAAGAGGATCATGCCGGGGCTCGCCTGCACTTCGGCCATGATCCGGTCGAGATGCGATTCCGATCGCACCATCGGCCAGAAATGGCGCACGACCTCGACATCGTCGAACTGCGCGATCGCCGCCTTGGCGATATTTTCGAGTGTCTCGCCCGTGGAGTCGGATATGAGATGCAGGTGAAGCCGGCCCATCGCGGCACCATGGCGGGAAAGCGCCGAAAAAGGCAAGCCGCGAAGCGTTTCGCGGACCTGTGGATAAGTTTCGGTATAAGCGCAGGGACAAAATCGGCACGCGCGATTCATCCCCAACCGTGTCGATTCCGCTCCACCCGTTATCCACATGGGATGAATCTTATCCACAGGCTGTGAATATGGGGAAAAGCATGTGGCGACTCTGCCGACGCGCTTGCGAGTCCGGGAGTCAAGCTGTTGGCAAAAGGGACGCCCCGCCCTAAGGCCGCGTTTGTCCGCCGACCAACAAACCACCACAATCCTATTACATATTATATTATGAAGAGAGAAAGAGGGGCCGCGTGAAGGCGTCACCGAAAAGTTTGCTGGCAGTGCTGCGCGGGGTGCGGCAGGAACGTCCGCCCCTTTGGCTGATGCGTCAGGCGGGACGCTATCTGCCCGAATATCGCGCCCTTCGCGAAACCAAGGGTGGTTTCCTCGAGCTTTGCTACGATCCCGAAGCGGCGGCCGAAGTGACGTTGCAGCCGATCCGGCGCTTCGGCTTCGACGGCTCGATCCTCTTTTCCGATATCCTCGTGATTCCGCACGCGCTCGGTCAGCATCTCTGGTTCGAGGCGGGCGAGGGTCCGCGGCTCGCACCGCCACTGGTCGACAGCGCCTTGGCGTCGCTCGAGGCGGCGCACCAGCGGCTGGACCCCGTCTATGCGACGGTGGCGCGTGTCGCCGCGGCCTTGCCGCCCGAAACGACCTTTCTCGGCTTTGCGGGCAGCCCCTGGACGGTGGCCACCTATATGGTGGCGGGGCAGGGGTCGAAGGATCAGGCGGCGGCGCGGCGCATGGCGTTCGGCGATCCTGCGGCATTCCAGGCGATCATCGATGCGATCGTCGATTTGAGCGTGACCTATTTGTCGGGCCAGATCGAAAATGGCGTCGATGCCGTGCAATTGTTCGACAGCTGGGCGGGCAGCCTGTCGCCCGCGCAATATGAGCAATGGGTGATCGCGCCCAATGCCGAGATCGTGCGCCGGCTGAAGGCACTGCATTCCGATACGCCGATCATCGGCTTTCCAAAGGGTGCGGGCGGCAAGCTCCGCGCCTACGCCGACGAAACGGGGGTCGATGGACTTGGGCTCGACGAGACGGTCGATCCTGTCTGGGCGGACGCAGCCTTGCCGCCGCATCTTCCCGTGCAGGGCAATCTCGATCCGCTCGCGCTCGTCGCCGGCGGCGATGCACTCGATACGGCGATCGACCGCATCCTTGCGGCCTTCCCGTCGCGTCCCCATATCTTCAATCTCGGCCATGGTATCGTGCCCGACACGCCGATCGCCCATGTCGAACATCTGATCAAACGCGTTCGCGGCGGATAACTATGGAACTGGCCGGATTTTTGGGGGCGACGATGCTTTGGGTCAAAGCGGCGCATGTCATTTTCGTGATCTTCCTGATGGCAGGCCTGTTCATGATGCCGCGCTTCTTCGTCTATCACCATCAGGCGCCCCTCGGGTCCGACGAAGACCGGAAGTGGATCGAGCGCGAGGACCGGCTGCGGCGGATCATCCTGAACCCGTCGCTGATCATTGTCTGGATTTTCGGGCTGATGCTCGCGTTCAACGGCGATTATTGGCGCGAGGGCTGGTTCATCGCCAAATTGCTGCTCGTCATCGCGCTTTCGGGCTATCACGGCTGGATGATCGGCTATTTCAAGAAGCTCCAGAAGGGCGAGCGGCCGCTTACCGAAAAGCAGCTGCGCCTGCTCAACGAGGTCCCGGGCATCGCCGCGGCGATCATCGTCATCCTCGTCGTCGTTCGGCCCTGAATTTCGGTCTTCCGGCGCAGCCCGATTGACTTGAACCCGGCCCGGTTATAGGGGCCGGTCAACCCCGCTTCGCGCGGGCGGCGCGTCCCCCGCGCCGATGCTATCGAAACGGTCGTCCCACGGCCGGATAGGCACCCCGGCGGTGCAACGCGAATTGTCTTAATTTTCTCCCGAATACCTATCTGGAATCCATCCATGCATCTCAAAGAACTCAAAACCAAAGCCCCCGCCCAGCTTGTCGAAATGGCAGAAGAACTGGGTGTCGAGGGTGCATCGACGCTGCGCAAGCAGGACCTGATGTTCTCGATCCTGAAGGAACTCGCCGAAGAGGGCGAGGAAATCATCGGATCGGGAACGATCGAGGTTCTCCCGGACTCGTTCGGTTTCCTTCGCTCGTCGGACGCCAATTATCTCGCCGGCCCCGACGACATCTATGTCTCGCCGAACCAGGTCCGCAAATATGGCCTGCGCACTGGCGACACGGTCGAGGGCGAGATCCGCGCGCCGAAGGACGGCGAACGCTATTTTGCGCTGACCAAGCTGATCAAGGTCAATTTCGACGACCCCGAAGCGGTGCGCCACCGCGTCAATTTCGACAACCTCACCCCGCTCTACCCGAACCAGAAGCTGTCGCTCGATACCGTCGACCCGACCGTCAAGGACAAGTCGGCGCGCGTGATCGACCTCGTCAGCCCGCAGGGCAAGGGCCAGCGCGCGCTGATCGTCGCGCCCCCGCGCACGGGCAAGACGGTGCTGCTCCAGAATATCGCCAAGGCGATCACCGACAACCACCCCGAGGTCTACCTGATCGTCCTCCTCGTCGACGAACGTCCCGAGGAAGTCACCGACATGCAGCGCAGCGTGAACGGCGAAGTCGTCTCCTCGACCTTCGACGAACCCGCGACGCGCCACGTCCAGGTTGCCGAAATGGTGATCGAAAAAGCCAAGCGCCTCGTCGAGCACAAGAAGGATGTCGTCATCCTGCTCGACTCGATCACGCGCCTCGGCCGCGCCTACAACACCGTCGTTCCCTCGTCGGGCAAGGTGCTGACCGGCGGTGTTGACGCCAATGCGCTCCAGCGCCCGAAGCGCTTCTTCGGCGCCGCGCGCAACATCGAGGAAGGCGGTTCTTTGTCGATCATCGCGACCGCGCTGATCGACACCGGCAGCCGCATGGACGAAGTGATCTTCGAGGAATTCAAGGGCACGGGTAACTCGGAAATCGTGCTCGACCGCAAGGTCGCCGACAAGCGCATCTTCCCGTCGCTCGACGTCGGCAAGTCGGGCACCCGCAAGGAAGAATTGCTCGTCGAGAAGGACAAGCTGTCGAAAATGTGGGTGCTGCGCCGCATCCTCATGCAGATGGGCACCGTCGACGCGATGGAATTCCTGCTCGACAAGATCAAGGATTCGAAGACCAACGAGGATTTCTTCGACAGCATGAACCAGTAAGCCGGCATCGCGATGGCTGTGATCGAACATGCGCTGCTTTCCGTTCGCGCGGGCAGCGAAGCGGCGTTCGAGACGGCCGTCGACGAGGCGCGGCGGCTGATCGAAGCGTCGCCCGGATTTATCTCGATGCAAGTCCGGCGCCCGACAGCCGCAGGACAGCCTTATCTGTTGTTGGTCGAATGGAGGTCGGTCGCTGATCATCAGGGCGGCTTCCGGCAATCGGATCGCTATCAGCAATGGCGGGCGTTGCTGCATCGCTTTTATGACCCTATGCCAGAGGTCAGCTATTTCGGAGAGCCGCTGTGATTTTGGAATTTCTGACTCAGGCCGCGGCGCATGCCGGCGGTTTCGGCGGTCCCGCCGGAATGTGGGATGCTATCGTCAACGATTTCTCGAACATCACCGAACCTGCGGCCTTTGCGGCCTTCCTGCAGGTGCTGATGATCGACATCGTGCTGGCGGGCGACAATGCGATCGTCGTCGGCGCGCTCGCGGCGGGGCTACCCGCCGACCAGCGCCGCAAGGTGATCATGATCGGCGTGCTTGCCGCGCTCGTCCTGCGCATCGCCTTCGCGCTCGTCGTGACGCAGCTGATGCAGATCGTCGGGCTGATCTTCGTCGGCGGCCTGCTGCTCGTCTGGGTGGCATGGAAAATGTGGCGCGAGCTGCGCGAAGGCGCGCATTCGGCCGGTTCACCCGAGGTCGAGGGCGACGAACATTCGGGGCTGAAACCCGCCAAGAGCTTTGCCGCCGCCGCCTGGGCGGTTGCCGTCGCCGACGTCAGCATGAGCCTCGACAATGTGCTCGCGGTCGCCGGCGCGGCGCGCGATCACCCCGGCATCCTGATCGTCGGCTTGATCTTTGCCGTCGCGCTGATGGGCGTCGCGGCGAACATCATCGCCAAATATATCGAGCGCTATCGCTGGATCGCCTACATCGGGCTCGCCGTGATCGTCTATGTCGCGGTCAAGATGATCTACGAAGGCTGGATCGACCCGAGCGTCGGCGTCGGCACGCTGTTCGGCTAGACAAATTGCGGTGTCCATCGCATCGTCGCCGCGATGGCTGACGATGCGATGGTCCCGATTGCACGCCTGTTGGGGCGCGGAGAAGCGCTGACGGTTGCCGCGATGCTCGATGCGGCGGGCATCATCGTCCATGTCGGCGGCGAATATTACACCAGCGTATCGCCCGACATCCTTGCAATCGGCGGGTTTCGGCTGGCGGTGCCGGCGTGGCAGCATGAAGAGGCGTCAGCGCTGCTGGCGGACATGCTCGCCGAACCCGAACCGCAACCCAATGATCATATGCGCCGAGCATTGGGGCGCTTTGCGCTCGCGACCATGGCGATGATGGGGGTTGCAGTGCTGCCCTATGCGGCGGTGCTCGGTTTGAAATCGCTCGCTGTCGTCCTGCTTTCGCCGGTGAGCATGATCGTGCTTCCCGTCAATCCGCAGGGACGGGGCGATTATTATCTGGTCGCCGCCAGGAGCGATTGAACCGCGCCGGCGAACGCCCATTTAGAGGGGATGTCCGCTCTCCACATGACCCGCGTCGCCGTTGGCTGTACCGACTATCCTGCGCTTGAGGCGCGGATCGCCAATTATGCCGTCGATGGCGAGATCCGGTTCACGACACGCTTCCGGCCCAAGCGTGCCGACGAGCTGATCGGCGGCAAGCTGCACTTCATCGTCAAGCATACGCTCGTCGCGCGCGTCGAAATCCTGCGTTTCGACGATCGCAGCGACGGGCGCGTCGATATCGTGTGCGTCGCATCGCTCGAGCGGGTTCACCCGCAGCCGAAACGCGCGCATCAGGGTTGGCGTTACCTCACCGACGCCGACGCGCCGAAGGGCATCGATGGGGGCGACGGCGTCGGCGACCTGCCGCCCGAGCTGTACCGCGAACTCGCCGGGCTCAGCCTGATCTAGCTTGCGGCCTGCGCCGCGAGCATTTCGGCCATCTTTTCCCAGACCTTGTTGATCGCCTTGAGCGGCCTGACCATCACCTTGAAATCGCTTATTTTTCCGTCCGCGTTCCATGCGATGATGTCGACACCGTTGATCTGGATGCCGTCGAGGCTGCTCTGGAATTCGAGCATCGCCTGATCGCCGTCGACGATTTCGCGCAGATAGCGAAAATCGTCGCCGCCGAGGACATGGCTCGCCGCATGGAGATAGGCGAAGACCTTGTCGCGTCCCGCCTGCGGCGTGTGGACGACGGGCGAGTGGAACACCGCATCTTCGGCGAGCAGGTCGCGCAAGGCCTGCGGGTCGCCGCCGCCCGCCATATAGGCGTGCCAGGCGGCGAGACCGGCCCCGGCTCCATTTGGCACGCTCATGCAAGATGCTCGGCGAAAAAGGCGCGGGTGCGGCCGTCGGCGAGCTGCGCTCCGTCCTCGTTGCGGCGGTTGCCCATCGTCGCGGCAAAGCCGTGGTCGAGCCCCTGATAATCATGGAGCGTCACCTTGGGATGCGGATCGAGACCTTCGTGGATCCGCTTCTGCGCTTCATGGTCGACGAGATGGTCTTCGGTCGGGATGTGGAGCATCAGCGGATGCGCGATCGCATGGCTTTCGCCCAGCATCTGGTCGATCATGACGCCATAATAGCCGACCGACGCATCGATATCGGTGCGCGCCGCGGTCATATAGGCGAGGCGGCCACCGAGGCAGAAACCCACCGCGCCGACCTTGCTGGAGCCCTGGCCGTGCAGCCAGCGGATTGTAGCCTCGATATCTTTCACCCCGTCGTCGGCATCATATTGGCCGAAATAGCCGAAGGCTTCCTGCAGCTCGGACTCGACATCGGGATTGAGCTCGACCCCGGGCGCGAAACGCCAGAAAATGTCCGGCGCGATCGCGAGATAGCCCTCGGCCGCCCAATCGTCGCATTTCTTGCGGATGCCTTCGTTGATCCCGAAAATTTCGGGAATGACGATGATCGCGCGCGAGCTGTCGGCGTCGGGGCGTGCGACATAGGCGGGAATTTCGTTCGTCCCGTCGAGCGCGGGGATGGTGGTGTTGGTCGCGGCCATGCGGGGAGCTCTCCTGTCTCTTGCTTCTTTGCTGGGAAAGCGCGAAGCTAGCGGGGCTGCGGGCAGGGCTCAAGCGGCTAACCGGGATTTTTCGGGGCGGAGACAGGCAATGAAGTTCAATATCGAGATCGATTGCACCCCCGAGGAAGCACGGCGCCTGTTTGGGCTTCCCGACCTCGAGCCGCTGCACGATATCTACCTCAGCCGCGTCAAGGAACTGATGGCGAAGGGGATCACCCCCGACATGGTGCAGTCGATGGTAAAGACCTGGGTGCCGATGGGGGGCAGCGGGCTCGAGCTCGTCCAGTCGCTACTCGGCCAGTTCGGCGGCGGATTGATGGGCGGTTCGAAATCGGCCGATGCGACCGATGACGACAAGCCCGCCAAGGGACGCAAGAGCTGAACCAAATCCTTGTAAGAGATACGATTTTTGCGCTGTCGAGCGGGATACCGCCGGCGGCGATCGGCGTCGTGCGCGTGAGCGGGCCAATGGCTGGGCCGGCGCTGGCCGCGTTGGCGGGGCGTCTGCCGCCCGCGCGCCGCGCCTCGCTCGCGCTGTTGAAGGACGCCGCGGGTGCGCCGCTCGATCGCGCTTTGCTGCTGTGGTTTCCCGGACCCGCGACCGCGACGGGCGAGGATCTCGCCGAACTGCATCTGCACGGCGGGCGCGCGGTGGTCGCCGCTGTTGAAGCGGCGCTCGGGATAATGGACGGGTTGCGACGCGCCGAGCCGGGCGAATTCACGCGCCGGGCGTTCGAGAGTGGGCAGATCGATCTCGCCGAGGCCGAAGGGCTCGCCGACCTGCTCGCCGCCGAGACCGAGAGCCAGCGCGTGCAGGCGCTGAGCCATGCGAGCGGCCATGTGTCGCGGGCGGTTGCTGGCTGGCAGGACCGGCTGCTCGGGCTGATGGCAGGGGCGGAGGCCGAGCTCAACTTCGCCGATGAGGATGATGTCGAAGTTGGCGAAAGTGTCGCGCAGCGTATGATTTCGGGGATGGGCGAACTGGCGGGCGAGCTGGACGAATGGCTGGCGCGGCCGGCGGCGGAGGTGATCGCCGAAGGGCTTTCGGTCGTGATCGCTGGGCCGCCGAACGCCGGAAAATCGACCCTTATCAATGCATTGGTCCGGCGCGAGCTGGCGATCGTGTCGCCCATCGAGGGAACGACGCGCGACGTGATCGAAACCCAGCTCGCGCTCGACGGCATCGCGATGCGCTTTTCGGACACGGCGGGGATCCGGGGCGAAGGTGCCGATGTCATCGAGTCGATCGGGATCGACCGCGCGAAGGCGGCGATCGAGGCCGCGGACATCCTGCTGTGGCTCGGGCGGCCGAAGGAAGCGCCGGATCACCCGCGCGCGATCCTGATTGCGGCGCAGGCCGATCGCTGGAAAGGCGATGCAGCGGCCGAGGCCGAAGCCGCGCGGTGCGACCTCATCCTGTCGGCGACGACGGGTGAGGGGATGGACAAGCTGCACAGGATGATCGTCGAGATGGCACGGACGCTGCTGCCGCGAGAGGGCGAAGCCGCGCTGCGTCAACGCCAGCGTTCCGCACTTTCAGAAGCAAAACAATGGCTTGAGGTCGATATCCGATCGCGCGAGGCGAGCGATCTGATCCTGCTCGCCGAGCGGCTGCGGCTCGCGGCGACGGCGCTCGATCGAATCACGGGGCGTGCGGGAGTCGAGGAGATGCTTGACGCTTTGTTCGGGCGTTTTTGCATCGGAAAATGATGTTCCACGTGAAACATCGAGCGGCAAGCAGCGCGGTGGATTCGAAGCGCGCTTTGCGCTAAGGGCGCCGCAATCATGCAGGATTCAGCAATTTTCGATGTCATCGTCGTCGGCGGTGGGCATGCCGGAACCGAGGCGGCTGCGGCGGCGGCGCGACTCGGCGCGCGCGTCGCGCTCGTCAGTTTCGATCCCGCGCTGATTGGGACGATGTCGTGCAATCCCGCAATCGGCGGGCTCGGCAAGGGCCATCTGATGCGCGAGGTCGATGCGCTCGACGGCTGGATGGCGCGCGCGGCGGATAGCGCGGCGATCCATTACCGGATGCTCAACGCGTCGAAGGGAGCGGCGGTGCAGGGACCGCGCATCCAGGCCGACCGTAAATTATATCGCGACGCGATCCAGACTCTGCTCGCGGCCGAGGAAGGCATCACCGTCGTTGCCGGCGAAGCGGCGGCGCTGCGGCTGTCGGGTGATGGCCGCGTCGAGGGACTCGAACTTGCCGATGGCGCGGTGCTGACCGCGGGCGCGGTCGTGCTCGCGACGGGCACCTTCCTCGGTGGAAAGCTATTCCGCGGTGAGGAGCGGATGGAGGGTGGGCGTATCGGCGAGGCCGGGGCGCACCGGCTCGCCGGGCAGTTGCGCGGTGCCGATTTGCCGATGGCGCGGCTCAAGACGGGGACGCCGCCGCGGCTCGACGGACGCACGATCGATTGGGCGCGGCTCGCCGAACAGGCGTCGGACAGCGCCGAGGGCGCGCGCTGGACCTGTTCCACGTGGAACAGCGCGCGGACGGTGCCGCAGGTTTTTTGCGCGATCACGCGCACGAACAGTGAAAGCCATGCGATCATCGCGGCGAATCTCGATCGCTCACCGCTGTTTACGGGCGCGATCGGCGCGGCCGGGCCGCGCTATTGTCCGTCAATCGAGGACAAGATCCACCGTTTCGCCGACCGCGACGGGCATCAGGTGTTTCTCGAACCCGAGGGGCTCGATAGTACCCTTGTCTATCCGAACGGCATTTCGACTTCGCTGCCCGCCGACGTCCAGCTCGCGATGCTGCGTACGATGGAGGGGCTCGAGACGGTCGAGATGGTCGTCCCCGGCTATGCGGTCGAATATGATCATATCGATCCGCGCGCGCTCGATCGGACATTGCAGATCCGCGCGATGCCGGGCGTGTGGTGCGCTGGGCAGATCAACGGGACGACCGGATATGAAGAAGCGGCGGCGCAGGGACTCGTCGCGGGCGCCAATGCGGCGCTCGCGGCGCTGGGGCGCGATCCGCTGATTCTCGATCGCAGCGAATCCTATATCGGGGTGATGGTCGACGATCTGGTGCTGCAGGGCGTGACCGAACCGTATCGGATGCTCACCGCGCGCGCCGAGTATCGGCTGCGGCTGCGCGCCGACAATGCTGCGACGCGGTTGACGCCGAAAGGGATCGCGCTCGGGCTGGTGCATCCGGCGACGGCGGACCTGTTCGCAGCGCGGATGGCCGAGCGGGCGCGGGCCGAAGCCTTGCTCGACGCCCTTGTGAGCACCGCCGATTATGCGACGGTCGGGCTGGCGTTGCCGGGCGACGGAATCGCGCGCAAGCGGATCGACCTGTTGCGCTATCCCGAGATGACGATGGCGCGGCTCGCGCGTTTGGCGCCCGAGCTTGAATCGATCGATTCGGCGATCCTGTCGGAGGTTGGCGAGGACGCGCATTATGCGCCCTATATCGCACGGCAGGATGCCGAGCTGCGCTCGCTCGCGGCGAATGAGGCGATCCTGCTCGACCCAAGCCTTGATTATGGCGCGATCGGCGGACTGTCGCGCGAAATGGTCGAGCGGTTGACGCGGGCGCGTCCCGAGACATTGGGGCAGGCCGGGCGGATCGACGGGGTGACGCCGGCGGCGCTGACCGCGATCATGGTGCACAGCCGGCGGCGGGCGGCTTGAGCTTTCGGGCTTGGCGTGAGAGCGTCCGGTTTAGGGTAGAGAACGGACGTTCTATTCGTAGAATTTGCCCGCATAGAGAATGTGCGCGCAACGCTTCCAAGGATTGTCTTCGGCAAGAGAAAAGCCCGTCAAAAGCTTGATGCGCCCCCAAGCCGCGGCTGCACCGAGCACGGTGTCGACCGTCCCATTTTCCCAACCGAGCTGACCGGGACCATACAGACCTGATGGGCTTTCCGCTTCAAGTTCTCGTTCACAAGCAAAATCGTTAGCGAGCGCTTCCACGAATGCGATGAAGCCTTTTTCGTCGGCGACTTGTTCAAGCAGAGCGTCCAAATCGATCATTTCAGGGTGTCCGTCATAGCTCTACGCTGAGCAAGAATTCCTAGTAGTTTCGCGACCCGCCACTTTGACCGCTGGTGCCGGGAGAGCGACGGAAACTCCTCTGCCTTTCTCAAGGCCCCGGCTGATCCTCTCGCCAAGTCTAATCCGCCGGCTCGGCTGAGAGTAGACTAAGCCTAGCTTTGCAAGAGAACGTCCGCAATCGGTCGAAAGCAGCCCTGTATTGACCCCGGACGAAAGCACCTTTGTCCGGTGCAACTGGGGCCCCGGCTTTCCCCGGGGTTGCACAACGCGCGTTCCTGTCGTTTCATTCTCATTGTCATTGTCATTGTCATCCTCGAACGAGACAGGTGGCTCGTTCGCCTTGATCCGGGATCAATGTAGCGCCGAAGTCATGGACCCCGGATCAAGTCCGGGGTGACGAGAAGGGCGTTCTGTTGCGTGGTGGACTTTCCAAAGGCTGCGGAAAGGCGCTAGGGCGTGAAAACGGAAGCTGGACTTCCGTTTCCGCGGAAACGACGAAGATAGGTAGGGCGCTGGTGGGTTCGGACGACGCGATTCTGGTGACCGAGGATGGAGCAAGGGCCTGGATCGGGGACGCGTTTTCGCCGACCGCCGATCAATGGGCTCGGCTCGAACGCTTCGCCCGAATGCTTATTGCCGAGAATGCGCAGCAGAATCTGATCGCGGCGTCGACGATTCCGACGATCTGGGTGCGGCATATCGCCGACAGTGCGCAATTGCTGGCGCTCGATATGGGGGGCGAGGGGCTCTGGGTCGATCTGGGGAGTGGGCCGGGGCTGCCGGGGCTTGTGGTTGCGATCCTGAGTGACCGCCCGATGCTGCTGGTCGAATCGCGCAAGCGCCGCTGCGATTTCCTGCGCGCCGTGGTGGCGGAGCTTGACCTGAGCCACGTCGAGGTCGCCGAAGCGCCGCTCGAGCGCGTCGAAACGCGGGCGGCTGCGACGATCAGCGCGCGCGCGTTCGCGCCGCTCGACAAGCTTATCGACTTATCCGCGCGTTTTTCCACCGAATCGACGCACTGGCTGCTGCCAAAAGGCCGAAACGCGGTTAAGGAACTGGCATTGCTGCCCGAGCCATGGCAGAGAATGTTCCACGTGGAACAGAGCCGCACCGACGCCGAGAGCCAGATTTTGGTGGGGCGTGGAAAGATTGCGGCAAAACAGCGAGGAAAGCGATGATCCGCATTGCCGTGGCGAACCAGAAGGGTGGGGTCGGCAAGACGACGACCGCGATCAATCTGGCGACCGCGCTTGCGGCCACAGGATGGCGAACGCTGATCATCGACCTCGATCCGCAGGGCAATGCGTCGACGGGGCTCGGCATTAAACAGTCGCAGCGCGAATTTTCGAGTTATGAGCTGCTGCGCGGCGACGCGACGATCGCCGAATGCGCGATCCCGACCGCAGTGCCGCGGCTCGACATCGTCACCGCGACGGTCGACCTGTCGGGCGCCGAAATCGAGCTGATCGAGTTTCAGGACCGGCTGCACCGGCTCCAGCAGGCCTTGTCGGGTGCCGAAGCGGGGCAGTGGGATATCTGCCTGATCGATTGCCCGCCGTCGCTCGGCATGCTCACGCTCAACGCGCTGATCGCGGCCGAATCGCTGATCGTGCCGCTGCAATGCGAATTTTTCGCGCTCGAGGGGCTCAGCCAGCTGCTGACCACGGTCGAACGCGTGCGCGAGCGCTTCAACCAGAAATTGTCGATCCTCGGCGTCGCGCTGACGATGTTCGACCGGCGCAACCGGTTGACCGACCAGGTATCGGACGATGTGCGCGAAGTGCTGGGACCGGTGGTGTTCGAGACGGTGATCCCGCGCAATGTGCGCCTGTCCGAAGCGCCGAGCCACGGCCTGCCGGCGCTGATCTACGATCATCGCTGCGCGGGATCGGCCGCCTATATCGCGCTGGCGCGCGAATTGATCGACCGGCTCCCCGAGATCCGTAAGGCCGCCTAAATGACTGATAATAAAGACGATAATGGTGCAGTTCCGATTCGCAAACGGCCTTCGGGGTTGGGCCGCGGGCTGAACGCGCTGTTCGGCGACGCCGCGGTCGAGGCGCCGGTGCTCGCGACGCCCGGCGGCGCGGCAAAGGCGGCGCCGGTATCGGGTGACGCCGTGCAGCATGTGCCGGTCGGATCGATTCGGCCGCTTCCCGGGCAACCGCGGCGTCATTTCGACGAGAATGCGATCGCCGAACTCGCCGATTCGATCGGGCTGCGCGGATTGCTGCAGCCGATCATCGTCCGCCGTTCGCCCGACGGCGAGGGTTTTCAGCTCGTTGCCGGCGAACGGCGCTGGCGCGCGGCGCAGCGCGCCGGGCTGCACCAGATCCCGGCGCTCGTCCGCGATCTCGACGACGCGGCGACCTATGAGATCGCGCTGGTAGAGAATATCCAGCGGCAGGACCTCAACGCGATCGAAGAGGCGAGCGCCTATCACCGCCTGGTCGAGGATTTCGGGCATAACCAGGAGGCACTGGCCAAACTGGTCGGCAAGTCGCGCAGCCATGTCGCGAACCTGATGCGCCTGCTCGACCTACCCGACAGCGTACAGGCGCTCGTCGGCGATGGATCGCTTGCGATGGGGCACGCGCGCGCGCTGATCGGAGCGCCCGACGCCGAAGCGATCGCGCGCCGCGTTGCGAAAGAAGGCCTGTCGGTGCGCGCGGTCGAAGCGCTCGTCCGTTCGGGCAAGGATGGCGATGCGCCGCGCAAGGCCGCGAGCGAGGTGATGGTAGCGAGCGGGGCGGGGCGCGACCCCGACATCGTCGCGGTCGAGCGGCATCTGTCCGAACTGCTCGGAATCGGCGTGGCGATCCAATATGCCGGCGGCGGCAAGGGCGCGCTGACGCTGAAATTCGCGTCGCTCGACCAGCTCGACATGATCTGCCAGCGCTTGTCCGGCGAATCGATCTGAACGGGCGGTTGTCCGGCGGGCTTCGAGCTCGTCCAACCTGTACCAGTCCGGGCCGTTAAAGCAAAAATGCGTCACTTCGGTTCGGCCGAAAAACTGCATAAGTAATTGATTTTAATCAGGTAAATCATGATTTTCGACGCAATTCCTACCGTGCTGTTAACCATGCTTGCTGGCAAAGCCTGAACAGGTCGTCCCCTAAACAGGTCGGCGAATGGGGTGGGATATCCATTCGAAATTTCGACTGTTTCAAGGGACCAAAAATATGCGCAAATTTGGAATGAAGCGCGCCCTCGTTGGCGCCGCGATTGCTGCCCTCGCCATGAACGCCTCGGCGGCGCATGCGGCGTCGGCCACGGGCACGGCCAAGGCCAAGATCCTGCGCCAGATCACGCTCGCGAACACCAGCGACCTGCAATATGCGACGATCATCAGCGGTGCGACCGCTTCGACCGTCGCCGTGTCGACCGGCGGCACCCGCACCTGCGGCGGTTCGCTGACCTGCACCGGCACCGCCACTGCAGCGAACTTCAACGTCGCCGGCACCGACGGCGCCGTGGTTGTCGTCGGCGGCGATTCGAGCGTGACGCTCAACGGGTCGCTCGGCGGCACGATGACGTCGTCGCTGACCTATTCGTCGGCGACGATCACGCTGGGCGCCACGGGCGGCAGCTTTCAGGTCGGCGGCACGCTGAGCGTCGGCGCCAACCAGGCGTCGGGCGACTATTCGGGGACGTTCAACGTCACCGCCAATTACCAGTAATTGAGGGGGGACGGCGGGCTTCTCGCTCGCCGGCCAGTCGAAGGGAGGCCGCCGGGCGATGGTCCGGCGGCCTCTTTTTGTGCGCCGGGCACCGATGGTTAGCAAAATATCAACCATGTTGGCGCAGGCAGGACGCGACCATCGGGACGGTGTGGGGCCGTTTCCCGAGACGATTGTGGGGATCGTATCCATGTTGCGTTTTCTGAAGGGCTTCGGCCTGTTTACCGCGGCTGCGCTGGGCGTCGCGGCTCTGCCCGTCCATGCGGCGGGCGACTTGCTGGTGGCGCCGACGCGCGTCATTCTCGACGGATCGCGCGGCACCGAGGTGGTGCTGAACAATATCGGCGCCGAGCCCGCGACCTATCGCATCAGCCTCGAGATCAAGCGGATGACCGCCGAAGGCGGGCTCGACGAAATTTCCGAGGACAAGGTCAATCCGGCCGAGCGGGCCGCGCTCGACATGATCGCCTTCAGCCCGCGCCGCGTCACCCTGCCGCCCAACCAGCCGCAGGTGATCCGCGTCGGCGTGCGCGTTCCCGAAGGCACGCCGGCTGGCGAATATCGCGCGCATATGCTGTTTCGCGCGGTGCCCGATTCGGCCGCCGCCGCTCCGGCTGATGCCGGCAGGCCCGCGAGCGAGGGAGTGTCGATCGCGCTGACGCCGATTTACGGCATCACCATCCCGGTGATCGTCCGCGTCGGCGACCTCGGCGCCGAAGCATCGATCGGCGAAGCGTGGGTCGGCGAGACACAAGACGGTCCGGCGTTCAATTTCGACCTGACGCGCACGGGCACGCGTTCGGTCTATGGCGATATCGAAGTCACGCGGCCGGGGGTCGCCGAGCCCCTGCTCGTCGCGCGCGGTATCGCCGTCTATCCCGAAGTGGCCGAACGCAAGGTGTCGCTGCGCGTTCCCGGCGAGCTCGCCGCGAAGCTGAAGGGCCCGGTGCGGATCCGCTATACCGAGGATCGCGAAATCGGCGGCGGCACGATCGACGAGGCGGAGCGGATCGTGAAATAGCGAGACGCGACCGGAACGAAAGCGGGCGGGGCGATGATCCGCGCGGCGCTTGCACGATGGAAACCGGCGATCCTCGCCGGGCTGGCGCTGGCCGGGCTTGTCCCCGCCGGCGCGCAGGCCGTCGACAAGGCGCCGGCCGCAATCGCCGCCGACAGTTGGGCGCCGAACGAAGAGGATAGCTGGCTGTTCGATGTGCGGTCGGGCCAGTATCGGCTCGGCGACGGGGTGCGCGGTTATCAGACACCACAAGGGATTTGCGTCGATCTCGCCGACGTCGTGCTCGCGCTTGACCTAGCAGTGCGCGTCGATAAGAAGTTGCGCCGCGCAACCGGCTGGGTGTTCGACGAGCGCCGCAGCCTGACGATCGACCGCGACGCGGGCGAAGTGCGCGCGGGCAGCCAGAGTTTCCGGCTGGCGCCGACGACGATCCGCGACACGCCCGCGGGCTGGTGCGTCGATCTGGACAGCCTCAACAATTGGCTCGGCGTGCCGCTGGCCGCTGACCTGTCGAACGCGGTGCTGCGCATTGATTCCAAGGACAAGCTGCCGTTCCAGCTCGCCGCCGAACGCCGTGCGCGCGCGGCGGGAATCCGGCCGCAAGCCTCGTTCGACCTCGCGAGCCTGCCGCAGGCGGCGCGGCCCTACCAGGCGTGGGCGACACCGTCGGTCGACGTCGTTGCGTCGGCGGGGATGGTGTCGGACAAGCGCGGCGGATCCTATGTCCAGGCGCGCTACGAGCTGTTTGCCGCGGGCGAGCTGCTCGGGCAGAGCTTCGACGCGCGGCTGTCGTCGGACAACGAGGGCGTGCCCGACAGTTTGCGGATGCGGCTGTACCGCACCGATGCCGAAGGGCGGCTGCTCGGGCCGCTGAAGGCGACGCATTATGCGGTGGGCGACGTCAGCCTGCTGTCGACGGGGATCGTGGCGGGATCGGCGCCGGGGCGCGGCGCGGTGCTGACCAACCGTCCGATCGAACGCCCCGATGCGTTCGACAAGACGACTTTCCGCGGCGACCTGCCCGCGGGCTGGGACGCCGAGCTCTACCGCAACGGGCAATTGCTCGCCTTCACCAGCCCGAACGGCGACGGGCGCTATGAATTCATCGACGTGCCGCTGCAATATGGCGCGAATCGCTTCGAAATCGTGCTCTACGGCCCGCAGGGGCAGGTGCGGCGCGAGATCCGGCAGGTGCAGGTCGGCATGGATTCGATCCCGCCGCAGCAGACCTGGTACTGGGCGGGTTTCGCGCAGGAAAATGCCGACCTGATCGAATTCGGAAACCAGCGCCGCGGCGCGTTCCGGCGCGGCTGGCGTGGAACATTGGGGATCGAGCGCGGGCTCGACACGCGAACCTCGGCCGCCGCCTATTTCCACAGCCTGATGATCGAGAATATCCGATACAATTATGGCGAGGCGGCGCTGCGGCGGTCGATCGGCCCGACCTTGTTGGAGGTCGCCGGTTCCTATGCCGACAATGGCGGGGTCGCGGCCCGCGCGAGCTGGCTTGCCGCGTTCGGCGAAACCTATGTCCGCGCCGATGCCATGCGCGGCTGGGGCGGCTTCGTGTCCGACCGGTTCATCAACAATATCACGGGCATTTACGCGATATCGGTCGACCAGTCGGTGAAGCTCGGCCGGACGATCCTGCCGCTCCATTTCGACGTCCGGCAGGTCGACCGGCGCTCGGGGATCGAGAGCCTCGAAGCGAGTGCGCGCGCGTCGGCGAGCTTCCGCGCGATGACCTTTACCGGCCAGCTCGACTGGGCGCGGACCAAGGTACCGGTCGGGCCCGACCCGCCCGACAATCTGACCGCCAGCCTGCTCGCCAACGCCCGGATCGGCCGCGTCCGCGTTCGCGGCGAGGCGCGTTTCGCGCTGTCGGGGGATAATAGCGACACGCGCATGACGGTGATCGGCGAATGGGCGGGTGCCGGAAAGCGCGAGGGCGATGCCGAATGGCGCGCCGAGCTCGGCTATGACCGCGGGCTCGATCGCGCGCGCGCCGGTATCGGATATACGCGTCGTTTCAACAAGTTGCAGCTGACCGGCTTTGGCGAAGTCGCGAGCGACGGGTCGGTCGCCGCGTCGTTGGCGCTCGCGTTCAGCTTCGGGCCGAAGCCGAATGGCGGCTGGCGCGTGTCGAGCGAAAAGCTCGCGAGCCGCGGACAGGTGATCGCCGACGTCTGGATGGACGACAATGGCGACGGAATCCGCCAGCCGGGCGAGGCGGCGCTGCCGGGCGTTCCGCTGACGGCCGGCAACGCCTATGTCGAGGCCGCGACCGACAAGGCGGGGCAGGGGACGATCGACGGGCTCGAGCCGTTCCGCCCGGTGATGATCGGTATCGACGCCGGCAGCCTGCCCGATCCCTATGTCCAGCCCGCGCTGCCCGGAGTCGTCGTCTCGCCGCGCCCGGGCGTCGTAACACGCGTCGCGCTGCCGATGGCCGCGGCCGGCGAAATCGAGGGGAGCATCCGGCGCGATGGCGGCAACCCGATCGAGGGGCTGGGCCTTGAACTGGTCGATGCCGAAGGCCGCGTCCGTGCGACGACATTGACCGAGTTCGACGGATATTTCCTTTTCGAAGCGGTTGCTTACGGGCGCTACACGGTCCGGCTCGGCAAGGCTTCGGCGGCCGCGCTCCGGCTCGATGCAGCCTTTGCGATCGATGCGGTACCGGGCAAGGCGACGCCGCGCGTCCGGCTCGGCACGCTCGCGCTGAAGCCGCTGCGCCGCGACGTCGCGATACAGGATGAGCCGCCGCCCGGCGCGAACAGCGCGCGGGGACCGCCGGAAAGCGGGCAAGATGACGACCCGATTCGCCAGGATGCGGTAGGACGGTGACCGGCTTGCCGCGCGTTCGAGGGGTATTTTTCCTGCCGCAACCGGATCGATCCGTGAGAATCCCGGGTCCGCGTTAACTAGTTTTTATCCATGATTGGTCACAGCGGGACCGAGCATGAATTTGCCTGTGGGGAACAATCGAATGACCGATGCTTTTGGTTCGAGGAACCGACCGACCAGCGCCGACGTCGCCATCATCGGCGCGGGCCCGGCCGGACTGACCGCCGCCTATCAGCTGACCCAGCAGGGATACAGCGTCACGGTGATCGAAAAGGATCCCGTCTATGTCGGCGGCATCAGCCGCACGGTCGAGCATGAAGGCTTTCGCTTTGATATCGGCGGGCATCGCTTCTTTTCGAAGAGCCGCGAGGTCGTCGACCTGTGGAACGAGATACTTCCCGACGACTTCATCGAGCGCCCGCGGATGAGCCGCATCTATTATGAGGGCAAATTCTACTCCTATCCGCTGCGCGCGTTCGAGGCGCTGTGGAATCTGGGCGTGATCCGCTCGACTTTGTGCATGGTGAGCTATGCGCAGGCGAAGCTGTTTCCGAACAAGAGCGTCCGCAGTTTCGAGGACTGGACGATCAACCAGTTCGGGAAGAAGCTCTATTCGATCTTTTTCAAGACCTATACCGAGAAGGTGTGGGGCATGCCGTGCGACGAAATGTCGGCCGACTGGGCGGCGCAGCGCATCAAGGGGCTGAGCCTCGGCGCTGCGGTGCTCGACGGGCTGAAGCGCAGCCTCGGGCTCAACAAGCGCCCGAACGACGGCATGGCGACGAAGACCCTGCTCGAAACCTTCCGCTATCCGCGGCTTGGTCCCGGCATGATGTGGGATGCGGCGCGCGACAAGGTCGTCGCGGGCGGCAACCATGTGCTGATGGGCCACAGCTTCAAGCAGCTGACGCAGGACCAGAAGACTGGCCGCTGGCGGATGACCGCGACCGGCCCCGACGGCGATGTCGTGATCGACGCGGCGCATGTCATCAGCTCGGCGCCGATGCGCGAACTAGCGGCGCGGATCCATCCGCTGCCGGCTTGCGCGCTGAACGCCGCGCCGAATCTCAAATATCGCGACTTCCTGACCGTCGCACTCAAGATCCGGTCGGAGGATCTGTTCCCCGACAACTGGATCTATATCCACGACAGCAAGGTGAAGGTCGGCCGGGTGCAGAATTTCCGCAGCTGGTCGCCCGAAATGGTGCCCGATCCCGAGCTCGCGTGCGTCGGCCTTGAGTATTTCTGCTTCGAGGGCGACGGGCTCTGGTCGGCGAGCGACGAGCAGCTGGTCGCGCTGGCGACGAAGGAAATGGAGATCCTGGGTCTTTGCGATCCCGAGGATGTCGTCGGCGGTGCCGTGGTGCGGCAGGAAAAGGCCTATCCGGTCTATGACGACGACTATGCGGCGCATGTCGAGACGATGCGCAGCGAACTCGAAGCGCGTTATCCGACGCTGCACATGGTCGGACGCAACGGCATGCACCGTTACAACAACCAGGATCATGCGATGATGACCGCGATGCTGACCGTGCGCAACATTGTCGCGGGCGAGAAGCTCTATGATATCTGGGGCGTCAACGAGGACGCCGAATATCATGAAAGCGGCACCGAGGGCGAACAGGCCGCGCTGGCGTCGGTCCGCGAGGTCCCGGCGCGCGTTGCGAAGGCCGCCTGAGATCTTGGCCGGGGGGATCGGCGCCATGCAACCCGTCACGCGGCTGATCGCGTCGGTTCGGCGCGGCGAAATTCGCTGGTTGAACTATCTGCTCGCGAGCGGGCTTGCGCTCGGCAGCGACGCGGGGCTGTTCCTGCTGCTGCTCGACGCCGGCCTGTCGCCGGTGCCGGCATCGGCGACCGGCTATTGCGCGGGCATTCTCGTCCACTGGATGATTTCGAGCCGGCTCGTCTTCGCCGACGGCGCGGCGGCGCGCGGCACGGGTGAACGGCATCGGCAGAAACTGCTTTTCGTCGGCTCGGCGCTCGTCGGCCTCGCGGTCACGACCGCGATCGTCGGCGGTGGCAGCGCGCTGGGGCTCGACCCGCGGCTGGCCAAGCTTGCGGCGATCGTCGTGAGTTTCCAGACCACCTATTTGCTGCGCCGCCATATCGTTTTCCGGGCCGCCGCGGCATGACCGACGCCCCCGCCTTTGCGGGGGGGGGGGGCGGTACTGCGCCGCCGCAGCCTGCCGCATCCGGCGCGCGCGCGTTCGACCTGCATCCCTGGTTCACGCCCGTGCGTATTGCGCTGCTCGTCTGGGCGGCAATGAGCCTGATCGCGATCGCCGTGCAATGGCATGCGATCGGCGCGCTCGACCTTTCCGATACCGACGACGCGATGCGCATGGCGCAGGTGCGCGACCTCATCGCCGGGCAGGGCTGGTGGGACCCGACGCAATATCGCGTCAATCCCACGGGCGGCGGGGTGCTGATGCACTGGTCGCGCATCGTCGATGCGCCGATCGCTGCCGGTATCCTGTTGCTCAAGCCGGTCGTCGGGCAGGTCATGGCCGAACGCATCGTGATGGCGCTGTGGCCGCTGCTGCTCGGTGCGGCGCTCAGCGTCGCCTGCGTCCTCGGCTACCGCAACCTGTCCGATCGGCGAATCGCCTATGCGGTGCCGCTGTTTTTGATCCTGTCGGCGTTCGTCGTCGCGCAATTCCGCCCGCTGCGCGTCGATCATCATGGTTGGCAGATATTCTTCGCGATGCTCGTGATGGGCCAGGCGCTGCGGCCCGCGACATGGAGCGCCGGCCTGATCGGCGGCCTCTGCGCGGCGGCACTGCTCGCCATTTCGATCGAAGGCCTGCCGATCGCCGCGCTGTTTGCGGGCCTTGCGGCGCTGCGCTGGGCGCTGCACGGACGCGACGCGGATCGTGCCCGGCTATGCGGCTATATGGGCGCGCTCGCGACCGGCGCGATCCTGTTCCAGTTCCTGACGCGCGGTCCGGTGGGTCTTACCGCGACATGGTGCGATTCGCTGTCGGCACCTTATATGGCCGCGTTCGTCGCTGCGACGGCGGTAATTTTCGCGGCAGTGCGCGCGCATCCGGCGCATATCGCGACCCGCTTCCTGTGGCTGGGCGGCGCGGGCGTCGCCGCGGCGGGCGCGCTGCTGTGGACCGAGCCGCAATGCGCAAAGGGACCCTTCGCTTCGCTCGACCCGATCGTCGTGCAATATTGGTATCGCCACGTCCTCGAAGGCCAGCCCTTATGGGCTTCGAAGCCGCTGGTCACGGTGCATGTGCTGGTGCCGACGCTCGTCGGGCTTGCCGGGTCGCTGCTCGCCTGGCGCGCGGCTGCCGATGATGCGGATCGCCGCAACTGGACGACGGTGTTCATCGCGCTGCTCGGCGCCGGGGCGCTGTCGCTGCTCGTCATGCGCAGCGTTTCGACCGCGCATCTCTTCGCGCTGCCGGGCTGTGCCTGGCTCGGCTTCCGCATCTGGGAACGGGCACGGACGATCGGATCGACCGTACCGCGGATCGCGGCTTCGGTGGCCGCCGCGCTGACGCTGCCGCTGCTCGGCAGCACGGCGGTCGCGGCCGTGCTCGGCCTGGCCTTTCCGGCACTGAACGCCGGCAACGAGGCCTCCGGGCAACCGACGGCCGAGCAGGCCTGTCTCGCGCCGCCGGCGATCGATGCGCTGGCCCGGCTGCCGAAAACGACGATCCTGACGCCGATCGACCTTGGCGCGCCGCTGCTGTTCTGGACGCAGCACAGTGTCGTTGCGACGCCGCATCACCGCAACAAGGCGGCGATGGCCGATACGATCCGCGTTTTCGCCGGCGACCCGGCCAAGGCCGAGGCGCTGGTCCGCGGGCAGCAGGCACAGCTGATCGTCTTTTGCCGCGGCGCGAACGACTTCACCGCCTATCGCCGAGCGCGCAAGGATTCGCTGGCTGCCGAGCTCGATGCGGGAACGCCTCCGGCGTGGCTCGAGGCGGTGCCGATCGATACGCGCACCGGAATCTCGGTCTGGCGGGTGAAGCCCGAATAGGCGTCAGGCAGGGCGGAAGGCGAGCGCCGCGCCGTTCATGCAATAACGTTTGCCCGTCGGCTTCGGCCCGTCGTTGAAGACATGGCCAAGGTGGCCGCCGCAACGTTTGCAATGGACCTCGGTCCGCGCATAGCCGAGATCATGGTCGGTCGAGGTGCCGATCGCGCCTTTCAGTGGCGCCCAGAAGCTCGGCCAGCCGGTGCCGCTGTCGAATTTGGTCTTGCTCGAATAGAGCGGCAGCGCGCAGCCCGCGCAGGCGAAGATCCCCGCGCGCTTTTCCTTGTCGAGCGGACTGGTAAAGGCGCGCTCGGTCGCGGCTTCGCGCAGCACGCGATATTGCAGCGGCGACAGGCGCGCCTTCCACTGGGCGTCGGAAAGTTGCCAGCCTGCTTCCGCCCGCGGACGCGACGATTTGGCGAAAAGCATCGGGGCGCCGATGATGGCGCCGCCGAGCGCGAGTCCGCCAAGGAGATGACGACGTTCGATCATAGTCCCGATACGTATGCCCGGGGCGAAGGGTTACAAGCGGGCGTCAATATTTCTCGACTTTTACCGGGAGCGTCCGGAACCCGTGGACGAAGCAGGCGTGCACGCGCTCGGGCGTGCCGGTGACCGTCACGCGCATCCGCCGCGCCGCCATTTCCTCGAGCAGGATGCGCAGCTGCAGTTCGGCAAGGCGTGCGCCGACACAGCGGTGGACGCCATAGCCGAAGGACAGGTGCCGCCGTGCATTTTCGCGGTCGAGTTTGAGCGCGTCGCCGTCGTCGAACACGCTCTCGTCGCGATTGGCCGACAGATACCAGAGGATGAGCTTGTCGCCCTTCTTGATCTGGTGCCCGAACAGTTCGGCATCCTCGAGCGCGGTGCGGCGCATATGCGCGAGCGGGGTCTGCCAGCGGATGATCTCGCTCACCGCATTGGGGATGAGCGCGGGGTCGGCTTCGAGCTTCGCGCGCTGCTCGGGGAATTTGTCGAGGCCATAGGCGAGTCCCGACATGGTGTTGCGCGTCGTGTCGTTGCCGCCGACGATCAGCAGCACAAGGTTCCCGATGAACTCGTACTTGTCCATGTTGCGCATCGCTTCGCTGTGCAGCATCATCGACAAAAGGTCGGGCGACGGCGGCTGGTCGAGCTTTTCCATCCACAATTTCTGGAAATAGACGAAGGCTTCCTCGAGCACCGCGCGGCGCTGTTCCTTGAGTTCGGGCTTTTGCGCGAGTTCGACGTCGCCCATCCAGTCGGACCATTCGGTGAGCTTGCGCCGGTCTTCCCACGGGAAGTCGAAGAGCAAAGCGAGCATCTGCGTCGTGAGTTCCATCGACACGCGATCGACCCAGTCGAATTCGCTGTCCCACGGCAGGCCGTCGAGCACTTCGCCGGTCCGGTTGCGAATATCCTCCGACAGGCGCGTCATTTCGGCGGGGGTGAAGGCGGGGGCGACGGTGCGGCGCTGGTCGGTGTGCTGCGGCCGGTCCATAGCGATGAACATCGGCAGGCGGAAATCCTCGTCCTCGTCGCGTTCGAGGATCGTGATCCCGCCATATTCCCACGACGAGCTGTAGATATCTGGCAGCGCCTCGACATGCTGGATCGCCTGGTGGCTCGCGATATTCCAATAGGGGCCGTGGACGCTGTCTTCGCATTTCACGATGCCGCCCAGCCGGCGCAGCTCGGCAAAGGGCGCCTGCCAGCGATCCTCCGAATAGAGGGCGGCGGGGCTCATGTCATAAGCGTGCGAAACGGTCTGGGGTTTGGCGGCAGTGGCCATCGGCATCCTCCTCCTTGGCAGGGGACTCGCCGCGACGCTTGCCGCCGTCGGCGAAATCAGTTGCAGAATGCCACTGCTAACAGCTTTGTCAACGACGCTCGGCTTCGGTGGTCGCGCCCTGGGCGGCATTCGCCGCGCTCCGGCGCCAGAATTTCCAGCCGCTACCGCTGCTCAGCACGCCAGCGCGGAACAGCCGCACCGAAATCCAGACGACGAGCGCGACCCAGATCGCCTGCCAGCCGAGCGCGAGGAGGTGGACCGCTTTCGAATCGTCGGTCGCGGCGCGCGCCGCCATCGCGAGCGGTGAGGAGAAAGGGAATATCTGCGCGAAACGGGCGAGGCCGCTGCCCGGCGCGCTGGCGGCTGCGGCGGAGAGGCTGAACATGCCGACCTGGAAGATGGTGATGGGCAGGCTGAGCATCTGGATTTCGCGCACCGTTCCCGCCTGTGCGCCGACGCCGAGAAAGACCGCGCCGAGCAGGAGAAAGGAGAGGATGAAATAGATGAAGCCGATACCGAGGAAAAATCCCCAGCCGGTCGCAGGCATCGCCGCCATCGCCGCCGCGGCCTTGCTCGCGCCATCGGCGGCGGCGAGCGACGTGGGGTCGGCGAGCAGCGCCGCAGCCAGCCCGCCGCCGAGCGCGATCAGGATCCAGAAGGCGATGAACAGAACCGCGACGCCTAGGAATCCGAGGAGCTTGCCGAGGAAGACGCTTTCGAGCGGAACTGCGGCGGCAAGGATCTCGATGACCTTGTTGCCCTTTTCCTCGGCGAGCGAACTCACCGTCTGGCCGGCGAGCAGCAGCGTCAGCAGGAAGATGATGAAGACCGCGCCGAAGCCGAGCGATTGCTGTGCGGCGATGCTGGCGCCCCCGCTGCGGATGCTTTCGTAACGCGGCTCGACCGCGGCAACCGCGCCCGCGGCGCGGTCGCGCAGGACCTGTCCGGCGAGCAGGGCCAGATAGCGCCCCGACTTGCCGTCGACATTGCGTTCGACGATGCGTGGCGCCTCGAGCGCGCCGGTCATCACCGCATAGGTGTCGGAGCCCTTCTCGAGCGCGATCGCGACGGGATCGACGCTGTCGGGGCCGGCGAGGCGAAAGGTGACCGGCGGCGGGGCCTCGCTGCCCGAAAAGGCATCGCGAAGCCGGGCGTCGGCGGCGCGCAACGCCTCGATATCCGCGGCATCGGCAACGACGACGATCCGGCCGGCACCGCGCGCGCTGTCGGCAAGCTGCGAGGCGCCCATGCCTCCGGCGAGCCCCATGCCGACCATGAACAGCGGTGCGAGCAGGAAAAGCAGGAAGGTCGGCGTTGCGACGATCGCGAGGAAGTCGCGCCGCGCAACAACGAACATGCTCTGGATGAAGGGGGTCATGCGCTGGCCTCCTCGACCGCATCTTCGGTGGCGTCGGCGTCGAAGCTCGCATCGACCTGCCGCACGATATGGACGAAGGCGTCGTGGAGCGCGGGGCGGCTGATCGACAGGCCCGTGACGCCAAGGCCGCTCGCGGTGATGCGCGCGAGCAGCGGTTCGACGCCGGCATCCTCGATCGCGAAGTGCCAGCCATCGCCGCGCTGTTCGGCCCCGGCGGGCAGGCTCGCGGCGATTGCCGCGGGATCCCACTGCTCGCGCGGCGTATAGCGGACCTGCATCGGCAGCAGCGCGCGCGCCTCGTCGACCGTGCCTTCGAAGCGGCGCTGCGAGCGCGCGATGATCGCGATGCGGTCGCACAGCCGCTCGGCATGCGCCATGACATGCGTCGAAAAGAGGATCGTCGCGCCGCGCTCGCGCTCGCGCCGTACGAGCATTTCGAGTCGTTCCTGGTTGACGGGGTCGAGCCCGGAGAAAGGTTCGTCGAGCACGATCAGGTCGGGGGCGTGGACGATCGAGCCGATCAGCTGGATCATCTGCGCCATGCCCTTCGACATTTTGCGGATCTTTTCATCGATCACGCGCTCGAGCCCGAGTTCGGTCATGAATGCGGCGGCGCGGCGGCGGCCTTCGGCCCATTCGAGCCCGCGCAGCGCGCCCATGAACGCGATCGCTTCGCGCGCCTTCATGCCAGGATAGAGGCCGCGTTCCTCGGGAAGATAACCGATGCGGTTGCGAACGGCCTGCGGCCGCTCGCCGAAGACGCGGCTCGACCCTTCGTCGGGGTCGATGATGCCGAGCGTCATGCGGAGGCTGGTGGTCTTGCCCGCGCCATTGGGGCCGAGCACGCCGTAGATGCTGCCCGTCGGCACCGCGAGGCTGACATGATCGACCGCCCTGTAATCGCCGAAATATTTGGTGAGGCCATTCGCCTCGACGCTGAATCCGCTCAAATCATGGTCCCCGACTGGCGCACGTGCAAGCTATGGCACGGCGAGACGGCTCGCGTATAGAGCGCCAATGGTTGCGGAAGCCTTGCCCCCTCTGGAAGAACGCCTCGAAGCCATCGCGCGGGCGCATGGTTTCGTCGCGTTTGGCATCGCCGATGCGGGGGCGGCACCGCAAACCGCCGCGCGGCTCGGCCAGTGGCTGGCGGAGGGGCGTCACGGCGACATGATCTGGATGGAAAGCCGCGCCGAGCAACGCGGTTCGCCCCGGGGGCTGTGGCCCGAAGTGCGTTCGGTGATCGCACTCGGCATGAGCTATGCGCCGGCGTTCGACCCGCTGCTGCTCGCCGATCACCCCGATCGCGGCCGCATTTCGGTCTATGCGCAGGGCGGGGATTATCATGACATCGTCAAAAAGGCGCTGAAGGCGGTCGCGCGCTGGCTTGTCGCCGAAGCGAAGGATGCCGAGGTCAAGGTGTTCGTCGACACCGCGCCGGTGATGGAAAAGCCGCTGTCGGCGGCGGCGGGGCTCGGCTGGCAGGGCAAGCACACCAACCTAGTCAGCCGCGAGCATGGCAGCTGGCTGTTTCTCGGAGCGATCTACACGACGCTGGGCCTCGCGGGCAGCAAGCCCGGGCGCGACACATGTGGCAGCTGTGTTGCGTGCCAGGATGCCTGCCCGACGCAGGCCTTTCCCGCGCCCTACCGGCTCGATGCCCGGCGCTGCATTTCTTACCTCACCATCGAGCACAATGGCCCGATCCCCGTCGAGCTGCGGCGCGGGATCGGCAATCGCATCTATGGCTGCGACGATTGCCTCGCCGCCTGTCCGTGGAACAAATTCGCCGATCGGGCGCATGCGCACCGCGCCTTCCTGCCGCGTGCCGAGCTGGTCGCGCCGTCGCTCGCCGATCTGCTCGCGCTCGACGATGCGGGGTTCCGGCAGGTGTTCGCGGGCTCCCCGATCAAGCGGATCGGGCGCAACCGCATGGTTCGCAACGCGGCGATCGCCGCGGGAAACAGCGGCGATGCGCGCTTCGTACCGGTACTGGAGCGGCTGGCCGGCGACGAATCGCCAATGGTCGCCGACGCGGCATCATGGGCGCTCGCGGAACTGACGCCGTGACGTCAGCCTATTTGCGCAGCGCCTCGATACAGCTCGGCACATTGGCATCGCGTCCGTCGGGCGTGCGCGCGTCGACATGGGTCGCCAGCGGATCGGCGCCCTGTTTCGGCGCATAATAATAGACGTCGAGGATACAGGCGGCGCCGGCGAACTGTAGCTTGCGACCCGATCCCTCGGCGACGTCGAGCCGGGGTTTGCCGAACAGGCCGAGCGCCGCACTGGCGCTGTGGCCGATCAGGCTGTTGTTCTGGACGGGGCGCGGCGAGGCGATGGGGGCCGTCGACGAAGGCGGCTTCGGCGGCGTCGCGCGGGGAATCGCGGGACCTGCGCAGGCACCGAGCATCAGGGCAAGGCCGGCGATGGCGGCCAGGTGGCGGTTTTCGATCATTTTTTCGGGTCCCCATTGCGCAGGTGCAGCATGTGCACGGCCATAGCGGCGCTCAGGATAGGCGCCAACAGATTGGCGACGGGCACCACGAAGCTTGCGGCGGACAGCAGGCCCATCGACCAGCGCGCCGACCGGTCGAACTGCGGTCGGTCGGGGTGGCGCGCGAGCACCATTGCCTCGAGATCGCGGCCGAGCAGCAGGGCGTTGACGAGCAGGGCGAAGATCGGCGTCCCGATTCCGGTGACGAGCAAGAGGATGTAGACGGGCAGCGCAAGCAGGTTGCCGCCGATCAACCGCCCCAGCGAGGCGAGTGCGAGTGCGATATTCTGGCGCCAGCCGACATCGCAAGCACAGGCCGCGGCGGCGGGATAGTGGCGTCCCTCGACATCGGCGACGATGCCGTCGGCGAACAGGCCGACGACGACGATCGCGACGGCGCGAAACAGTAGCCAGCTGCCGGCGATCAGCACGAGGACGATCAATATCCCCGCCATGTCGAGCCCGTCGGCGCCGAGCCATTGCCAATGCGCGAGCGCCCAGCGCGCGCCGAAGAAGATCGCGGTGCCCGCGGCGATGAAGATCAGCAGCGTGAGCGCAAGACTTTGCGCGAGGACGCGCAGCACGCACGGATTGTCGAGATCCCGAAAGGCGAGGAGGAAAGCCTGAAGCGCGCGAGCCATGCGACGGGATGGCGCGCGGGCGGGGCGTTCGTCAAGGCTTCCGCTTGCCTTGGGCGGCGCGCCCCACTAAAGGCGCGCGCAGCTTTTCCCATACAGCACAGGATTTTTCATGGCCGCCACCGCCCGTTTCGATGTCGTCGCCATCGGCAATGCGATCGTCGACGTTCTTGCCCGCGCCGACGACGCGCTGATCGAGGCCGAAGGCCTGACCAAGGGATCGATGCGGCTGATCGACGGCGAAGAGGCCGAACGGCTCTATGCGGCGATGGGGCCGGCGGTCGAGGTTTCGGGCGGCAGCGCGGCGAACACGCTCGCGGGCATGGCGGCGCTCGGCGAACGCTGCGCGTTCATCGGGCAGGTCGCCGACGACCAGCTGGGCCATGTCTTTACCCACGACCTGCGCGCGCTCGGCGTCGCCTATGAAACCCCCGCGCTCAAAGAAGGCGCACCGACCGCGCGCTGCCTGATTCTCGTCACCCCCGACGGCCAGCGCACGATGAACACCTTCCTCGGCGCGAGCCACCTGCTCGAACAGCGGATGATCGACGAAGACTGGATCGCCGATTCGGAAATCCTCTATCTCGAAGGCTATCTGTGGGATCCCGAGCTGTCGCGCGCGGCGATGCGCCGTGCGATCGACGTCTCGCGCGCGGCAGGGCGCAAGGTCGCCTTCACCCTGTCCGACGCCTTCATCATCGATCGCCATGGCGAAGATTTCCGCAAGCTGATCGGCGAAGGCCTGTTCGACATCTTGTTCGCGAACGAGGTCGAGATCTGCGCGCTCGCCGAAACCGAGGATTTCGAGGCGGCGGTCGCCAAGATCGCGCCGCAGGTTCCGCTGCTCGTCGTCACGCGCGGTTCGGACGGCGCAATCGCGCTTCAGGGCGGCGAGCGGACCTCGGTCGGTGCCGAGCCGATCGAGACCGTCGTCGACACGACGGGCGCGGGCGACCTGTTCGCGGCCGGTTTCCTCTCGGGCCTTGCCGAAGGTCGCTCGATCAGGGATTGCCTGACGATGGGCGCGGTGTGCGCGCGCGAAATCATCGCGCAGGTCGGACCGCGCGCGCAGGTCGACCTCAAGGCGAAGGTCGCGGCGCGACTGGGATAGGTCCCGGAACTTCTTGCCCCCTAGAGCGTCCTATGCCGCATCACTGGCATAGGAGGCTTTTTCACATGGCCGACGAAATCCACACCACGCGCGATCCCGACGGGACGACGCACACCACCACCGTCATCGATCGCGAACCGCGACGTCGCGGCGGTATGGGCCTTGGCCTGATCTTTCTCGCCGCGATCCTGATCGCCGCCTTTTTCGCCTTCCAGTTCCTCGCCAACGACAAGGCGCAGAGCGGAGCGATCACCGAGGCGGCGCAAAAGGTCGGCAATGCCGCCGAAGATGTCGGCGACGCGGCCCAGAAGGCGGTCGAATAGCGGTCAGGTGGCCGGGGCTGCGGCCGGGTCGGGGTCCTTCTTGAACAGCGCCCGGTCGGCGGGACCGAAGCCGCGCGTCCAGATCAGCCAGGCGTAAACGCCGAGGATGAAGGGCACGCCGATCAGCAGCTCGGCCCATTCGGGAAGCTGCGTCGCGCCCCAGCCAAGCACCGCGGCGCCGGCGGTGGCCCAGACGAGCGCCCAACGCAGGCTGTTCACCGGCGCTCCGAGCACGCGCGCAAGCAGGCGCGCCTTGACGACCGACGCGAAACCGAGTGCGAGCATCAGCGCGAGCGCGACCGCGCCGGCGTAATAGATGGGCGGCAGGCCCATCGATTGCGCGACCAGTATCAGCGCGACGCTGAGGGCGGCTTGCAGCGCGAGCGTGGCGATGCTGATGAGCAAATTGCGGTGGCGCGCGACATAAACGAGCGCGGCTTCGCTGACGACCGCGGTCGCCGCGACGACTTCGGCGGCGAGCAGGAAGGCGAGCGCCGCCGTGCCGCTGACGAATTCGGGGCCGACGAGGCCCATCACCGCCTCGCCCGGGATACCGAGCGCGAGCGCGACGCCGGCCTGTGCGGCGATGATCCAGAAACCGACCTGGCTCACTTGTGCCGCCACGGCGGCAAGCCGCTTTTCGGCGAGGTTGCGCGTGATCACGGGGCCGAGGATCGGTTCGAAGCTGGTCTTGAGCTTCTGCGGCAGCGAGGCGACCTGCTGCGCCATATAATAGATGCCGTAGATCGTCGGCGAGGTGAACTGGCCGAGGATGAAGAGGTCGAGCCGGCGCGTGCCCCATTCGATCGCGTCGGCGGCGGCAAGCGGAGCGTTGCGCCGCGCAACTGCGATCAGGTGGGCGGGGTGCGGCTGCCACCCTTGCGGCCCGCCATAATGGCGGAGCATCGGGATCAGCGCGGTCAGGAAGGCGCCGACCATCGCCGCGGCATAGGAAAGCATGAGCCCGTCGCGGACCGAAACGAACCAGAATCCTGCGGCCGCGGCGCTGATCACCCAGGGTTCGACGATCGCGCGCGCGCGCACCGTCGCGCCGATGTCGAATTTATAGGCACAGGCGGCGAGCGCGATATCGGTTCCCGCGATCGCGAAGACGAGCAGTGCCATCCAGCGATCGGTGCCGTCGATGCCGCCCGACGGAAACATGATTTGCGGGAATAGTGCGAGGAGCAGCGAGCCCGCCGCCGACGCGATGAAGGCGACGAACATGCCGTCCCAGACGACCGTGCGGTGATCGGCGCCGGGAGCGCTCAGCTGTTCGGCGAGGCCGCGCTTGAGCCCCAGCGTCGCGAGCTGCGCGACGAGTTCGATGACGAGCACGGCAAAGGCGAAACGGCCGACGGCTTCGGGTCCGTACCAGCGGCCCGCCACATAAAGGAAGGGCAGGCGCGCGACGAGGCGGAGGATAAAACCGAAGAAGTTGGTGCGCCCACCCTTGGCGAGGGCCGCCGTGTCCGCGTCCCGCGGGGGATCGTCCGGCGAAGCAGGCGCGGCTGCGCTGTCCGTCTGGCTCAAGCCTCGCGCCCCTTCTGCTTCGCCCTGCCGTGCAGTCTAGCGCGGTCGAGGGGGGCAGGCAATTGTGTGCGGCATTTCATCGGCCTTCGGATCGCAGCGGTCGGCTGAGCAATGCCTGAATGGCGTCGGCGACGCGCGTTTCGCCCGCGACGAGACGCGCGACGGTATCGGTGATCGGCATGTCGATACCGTCGGCGCGCGCGGCGGCTGCCACCACGGGCGCGCTGAACGCGCCTTCGGCGACGGTGCGGCGGTCGGCCATCAGATGGGCCGCCTCTTCGCCGCGGCCGAGCCCCTGGCCGAGCGCGAAGTTACGCGAATTGGACGAGGTGCAGGTGAGCACGAGGTCGCCGAGGCCGGCAAGCCCGGCAAGCGTTTCGGCCTGTGCGCCGCGCGACAGGCCGAAGCGCGTCATTTCGGCAAAGCCGCGGCTGATCAGCGCGGCGCGTGCGTTGAGTCCGAGTCCGGCGCCGTCGACGATGCCGCACGCGATCGCGAGGATATTCTTGACCGCGCCGCCGATCTCGGCGCCGACGACGTCGGTCGAGACATAGGGCCTAAAATGCGGGCGCGCGAGCGCCTGCGCGAGACCGGTGGCGACGGCCGCGTCGGTCGCCGCGAGGGTAATCGCGGTGGGGAGGCCGGCGGCGACTTCATGCGCGAAGGTCGGCCCCGACAGCACCGCGTGCGGCCGCTGCGGCGCGATGTCGCGCGCCATGTCGATCGGAAAGGCGAAACTGCCCGCCTCCATCCCCTTGCTGCAGAAGATCAGCGGCGCGCCGCCCGGCGGAAGGTCGGCAAGCACGGCGCGCAGGAAGGGGACCGGGACGACGACCAGCAGCGCGTCGAGGTCCGCCATCTCGCGAAGGTCGGTGGTGGCAGTCAGCGACGGCGACAATGGCGCGCCGGGCAGGAAGACCGGGTTGCGGTGCTCGCCGTTGATCGCGGCAACGACATCGGCCTCGCGCGCCCACAGGCGCACCGGCGCGCCGTCGGCGGCGAGAAGCTGCGCGAGCGCGGTGCCCCACGCGCCGCCGCCGACCACGCCGAATTTCGAATAGGGCGTCATGCTTTCACGCGTCATGCCTTGACTCCGGCGCCGCGCACCGCCTCGGCATCGGGATCGAGCGGCCAGCGCGGGCGTGCGGGCATGTCGAGCGGATCGGTGAGCCCGGCGGCGAAGCGCTCGGCGCCTGCCCAGGCGATCATCGCGCCATTGTCGGTGCAGAGCCAGAGCGGCGGCGCGACGAATCTTTTGTCATGGGCGGCGGCCAGGTCGGTCAGCGCGCTCCGGATCGCGCCGTTGGCAGCGACCCCGCCCGCGACGACGAAGGCGGTCGCTTCGGGGCACGCAGCAAGCGCGATGCGGCTGCGGTCGACAAGGCAGTCAACGACCGCTTGCTGGAAGGAAGCGGCGAGGTCGGCGACGCTATGTTCGCCCGATGCGACGGCGCGCGCGACCGCGCTCTTCAGTCCCGCGAAGGAAAAATGCGGCTCGGCGCGGCCCACGAGCGGGCGGGGGAAGGGGATCGCGCCGGGATTGCCGTCGCGCGCGACCCGTTCGACGGCAGGCCCGCCGGGATAGCCGAGCCCGAGCAGTTTTGCGGTCTTGTCGAAGGCCTCGCCTGCGGCATCGTCGATCGTCGTCGCGAGGCGGCGGTAATCGCCGACGCCGCGCACAAGCAGCAACTGGCAATGCCCGCCCGAGACGAGCAGCAGCAGATAGGGGAATTCGAGCGTGGCATCGGCGAGACGCGGGCTGAGTGCATGGCCTTCGAGATGGTTGACCGCGATCAGCGGCTTGTTCGCGGCGTGCGCGAGCGCCTTGCCCGTCACCAGCCCCACCATGACGCCGCCGATGAGCCCCGGCCCGGCGGTGGCGGCGATCGCGTCGACGTCGGCGAGCGATACGCCAGCGTCGGCGAGGACGCCCTCGACGATCGGCGCGAGCCGGTCGACGTGCGCGCGCGCGGCAATCTCGGGAACGACGCCGCCAAAGGGCTTGTGCTCGGCTTCCTGCCCCGCGACACGGTGCGCCAAAATGCGCCGTTCGCTGTCGACGAGCGCCGCCGCGGTTTCGTCGCAGCTCGATTCAAGGCCAAGGATCAGGGTCATATTGTCGCGCGCTCCTTTACCCGCCCCTTTATCGCGAGGGCAAGCCGCGCTAGCAGCGGGCGGATGAGTTCTCTTCCTACCCCCGAAATGCCCTTGCGCATCGGCACAAGGGCTTCGCCGCTGGCGATGGCCCAAGCCCATATGGCGGCGGCGGCGCTGATTGCCAGCCATGGTATCGACATGGCGGCGCTCGAAATCGTACCGATGACAGCGACCGGCGACCGGATTCAGGACCGCGCGCTCGCCGAGGTCGGCGGCAAGGCGCTGTGGACGCGCGAACTCGACGCCGCGCTCGACGCGGGGACGATCGATATCGCTGTCCATTCGCTGAAGGATGTCGAAACGCTCCGCGACGCGCGCTTTTTCCTCGGCGCGATGCTCGAGCGTGCCGACCCGCGCGACCGGCTGGTCGTGCGCGAGGGAATATCTGCGGCGACGATCGCCGACCTGCCGCACGGCGCGCGGCTCGGCACCAGCAGCCCGCGCCGCGCGGCGCAGGTGAAGCGGATCCGGCCCGACCTCGAAACGGTGCTGCTGCGCGGCAATGTCGCGACGCGGCTCGCCAAGATCGCGGGCGGCGATGCCGATGCGACGCTGCTCGCGGCGGCAGGGCTCGACCGGCTCGGCATGCATGACGTCGGGTCGGTGCAGGACGCCGGCATGTTGCTGCCCGCGGCGTCGCAGGGAGCGATCGGGATCGAATGCCGCGCGGACGATAGCGCGACCCGCGCGTTGCTGGCCGCGATCGACCATGAACCGACGCACCGGGCGGTCGCTGCCGAGCGCGCCTTTCTTGCGGCGCTGGGCGGCGATTGCCGATCACCCGTCGCCGCGCATGCCAGCTGGCAGGGCGATGGCACGCTGCGTCTCGATGCCGAAATCTTCTCGGACGACGGTGCCGATCATTGCGCGGGTCATGTCGCCGCCGACGATGTGGCGGCGGCCGGGGATCTCGCGCACCGTTTGCTCGGCGGCGCACCCGACAGCGTCCGGCGCCTGTTCGGCGCATGACGGGCAGCCGCCCGCTGATCGTCACACGGCCCGAACCGGGCAATAGCGCGACGGTCGAGCGCGCGCGCGCGATGGGTTTCGACGCCCGCGCCATGCCGCTTTTTGCCGCGCGGCCACTGGAATGGACCGCGCCGCCGCCAGCGGATTTCGACGCGCTATTGCTCACCAGCGCGTCCGCGGCGCGGCTGGCGGGGCCGGGGCTTGCTTCGCTTGCGTCCTTGCCCGTCTATGCCGTGGGCGCGGCGACGGCGGATGCCGCCAATGCCACAGGATTGACGGTGGCGATGGCCGGAACGGCCGATGTGCAGCTGCTTCTTGATGCCATGACGTCGCGAAATATCCGCAGGATATTATGGCTTTGCGGGCGCGACCGGACGGAATTGGGCGCAGGTAGCGCGGCGCTCACACCGCTGCCCTGCCATGCCGTCGACCGGATCGCCCCGCCCGATGCATGGGCCGGGCTGATCGCCGCGCCAGCGATGCTGCTGGCGCATTCGGTGCGCGCGGCCGCCTATATTTCGGAGCTGGCCGGTACCGCACGCGGGCATCTGGCGCTCGTCGCGATCAGCCCGAAGGTGGCCGCCGCCGCCGGCGATGGCTGGGGTGCGATCGCCATCGCGGGACAGCCCGACGATGCCGCAATGTTGGCACAGGCGCATGCTTTGTGGCACAAGGTCCCGAAATAGGGTCGTTCGAAAGAGAAACATGGCAATCGACAGCATCGATACCTCCTTGCCCGCCAAGGACGAGGCGGTTCCGGCGAGGGGGCTATCGTTTCGCGCTCTCGCCATTGGCGGCTTCCTCCTGCTCCTGATCGGCATTGTCGCTGGCGGCTGGGCGGTGAACCGCTGGCTGACGGGAACTGACAGCATCCCGGTCACGAAAATGATCGAATCGCCAGGCGGGGCACCGACGCCGATCATGGTCGCCGGCGGCGACGCCAAAAACGCCGTTGCCGACCCGGCGATGGTCGTGGCGCCCGTCGACGGCGCCAATGCGCTCGCGGCGCGTGTGGCCGAACTCGAACAGCGGCTCTCGCGCATCACGCTCGAAGCCGAATCGGCGTCGGGCAATGCGTCGCGCGCCGAAGGGCTGCTCGTCGCCTTTGCCGTGCGCCGCGCGCTCGATCGCGGGCTGTCGCTCGGCTATCTCGACGCGCAGCTCCGCCTGCGCTTTGGCGACGACCAGCCCAATGCCGTGAAAACGATCATCGACACGTCGCGCGAACCGGTGACGCTCGAACAGCTGCGCGCCGAACTCGACACGCTGGCGCCGCAGCTCGTCGGGCGCGGTGGCGACGGAAACGGCAGCCTGTGGACCGGGCTTCGCCGCGAACTGGGCGAATTGTTCGTCGTTCGGGCGGCGGGGACCCAGTCGCCGCGGGCGTCCGAACGGCTCGAGCGCGCGCGGCGCTATCTCGCGGGGGGGCAGGCCGACAAGGCGATTGCCGAGGTCGAAGCCATGCCCGGCTCGGCGGCGGCGACCGACTGGCTGATCGATGCGCGGCGCTATCATGAAGCGCGGCGCGCGCTTGACCTGATCGAGACCGCGGCGATATTGGAGCCGCGCGACAGCCCCGCTGCCGCAATGGCCCCCAAAACGGCCGCACCGACCCCGTAGCGCGCATTCCGTAAGGGCTGCCCGCCCTTTAGAGAAAGCCCGTTCCATGGCCCTCGCCGACCCGCAGCGCATCGAAGCGCTCGACCCGCTCGATCCCCTCCAGCTCGACGCCGAGCTTAGCGAAGAAGAGCGGATGGTGCGCGACACCGCGCGGTCCTATGCGACCGATGCGTTGTTGCCGCGCGTGACCTCGGCGTTTCTCGACGAACGGTTCGACCGCGAGATCATGTCCGAAATGGGTCAGCTTGGCCTGCTCGGCGCGACGATCGATCCCGAATATGGCGGCGCGGGCCTCAACTATGTCAGCTACGGCCTGATCGCCCGCGAGGTCGAACGCATCGATTCGGGCTATCGTTCGGCCTGTTCGGTACAGAGCAGCCTCGTGATCCACCCGATCAACGCCTATGGCAGCGAGGAACAGAAGCGCAAATATCTGCCCGGGCTGACGTCGGGCGAGCTCGTCGGTTGTTTCGGCCTGACCGAACCCGGCGCCGGCAGCGACCCCGGCGGGATGCGTACGCGTGCCGAAAAGATCGAGGGCGGATACCGCCTCAAGGGCGCGAAGATGTGGATCACCAATTCGCCGATCGCCGACGTCTTCGTCGTCTGGGCGAAGTCGGAGGCGCATGACGGCGCGATCCGCGGTTTCGTGCTCGAAAAGGGCATGAAGGGCCTGTCGGCGCCGAAGATCGAGGGCAAGGTGAGCTTGCGCGCCTCTGTCACCGGCGAAATCGTCATGGACGGCGTCGAAGTCGGCGAAGATGCGCTGCTGCCGCACGTATCGGGCCTCAAGGGCCCGTTCGGCTGTCTCAACCGCGCACGTTACGGCATCGGCTGGGGCGCGATGGGTGCAGCCGAATTCTGCTATGAAGCGGCGCGCAATTATACCGGCGAGCGCAAGCAGTTCGGGCGCCCGCTCGCGGCGAACCAGATCGTCCAGCTGAAGCTCGCCAACATGCTCACCGAAATCGCGCTCGGCACGCAGGCTGCGCTCCGCGTCGGCCGGCTGATCGACGAGGGCCGGCTCGTTCCCGACGCGATCAGCCTCCTGAAGCGCAACAATTGCGGCAAGGCGCTCGATATAGCACGCGTCGCGCGCGATATGCACGGCGGCAACGGGATTTCGGCCGACTATCATGTGATCCGCCACGCGGTGAACCTCGAAACGGTGAACACCTATGAGGGCACGCACGACGTCCATGCGCTGATTTTGGGTCGCGCGATCACGGGCATTTCGGCCTTTGCCTAAGCCGCTTGAGGGCATCCGCGTCGTCGAACTGGCGCGGGTGCTCGCGGGCCCTTGGTGCGGGCAATTGCTCGCCGACCTTGGTGCCGAGGTGGTCAAGGTCGAGCGGCCCGGCGCGGGCGACGATACGCGCGAGTGGGGCCCGCCCTTCGTCACCGGCGCCGACGGCGAAAATCTCGGCGCGGCCTATTATCACAGCTGCAACCGCGGCAAGCGCAGCGTCGCGATCGATATCGCGCGTGCGGAGGGACAGGAGGCCGTCCGCGCGCTGCTCGCCGCCGCCGATGTCGTCATCGAGAATTACAAGGTCGGGGGGCTCGTCAAATATGGGCTCGATCCGGCGCGGCTGCGCACCGATTTCCCGCGGCTCGTCGTCTGTTCGATCACGGGGTTCGGACAAACGGGGCCTTATGCGCACCGCGCGGGCTATGATTATATCGTGCAGGCGATGAGCGGCTTCATGTCGCTGACCGGCGAGCCCGACGGCGCGCCGCAAAAGGCCGGTATCGCCTATGCCGACATCTTCACCGGCATGTATTCGGCGGTCGCGATCCTCGCCGCGCTGCGACGCCGTGACGTCACCGGATCGGGCGCGCATGTCGACATGGCGCTGCTCGATTCGCAGGTCGCGGTGCTCGCCAATCAGGCGGCCAATTATCTTGCGAGCGGCGCCGTGCCGAAACGGATGGGCAATGCGCATGTCAATGTCGTGCCCTATCAGGTTTTTGCGACCGCCGACGGCCAGCTGGTGATCGCGGTCGGCAACGACGGGCAATATCGCAAGCTCTGCAATATTCTGGGCGTGCCCGAATGGGCCGACGACCCGCGTTTCGTGAACAATGCCGCGCGGCTCGCGAACCGCGCCGAACTGATCCCGCTGCTCGCGGCGAAGATCGCGGCGTGGGACGCGCAGCCGCTGTCGCTCGCGCTCGAAGCCGAAGGCGTGCCCGCGGGACCGATTAACGACCTGGCGCAAGTGTTCGCGGATCCGCAGGTGATCGCGCGCGGCATGCGTTTCCGGCCCGACGGCGCATCGGTCGACGGCGTCGCGAGCCCGATCGTCATCGACGGCGAGCGGATGGTGGCGCCGGGCGGGGCGCCGCCGCTCGCGCAATAGAAAAAGGGGCGCCGCGACGGACGCCCCTTCTCCCCCTTATCCAAAGATCAGAATTTGACGGTGCCGGTGACGAAGACCTGGCGCGGGTTGCCGTAGAAAGCGGTGAGCACGCCTTCCTGCCCCAGCGCAGGCGTGACGTTGCCGGCCTGCGTCAGGATGGGCGCACCCGTCGTCGGGTTGACGGCGATGAATTGATAGCCCGACGTCTTGTACTGCTTGTCGAGGATGTTCTTGGCATGGAGGCCGATCGAGAAGCTGTCGTCGCCCGACGACCAGACCAGATTCGCGTCCCACAGCGCATAGCCCTTCTGGTCGAGGAACGGGCTCGGGGTTTCGAACTGGGTGGTCTTGCTGCGATAGGAGAGGGTGGTCGACGCGTTGATCGAGCCCGAGAAGCCCGGGAACTGTCCCGACAGCGTGCCCGATGCCGTCCATTCGGGGGTGTTCTGGATGCGCCGGAAATCGGCGACGTCGACGCCCAGATTGTTGATGAACTTCAGATATTTTCCATCGATATAGCCGAGCGTTCCCGCCAGGTTGATCGCCGATCCGTCGCCGGCGAAATCGCGCGCCAGCGTCGCGGAACTTTCGACTTCAACACCCTGCAGGCGCGCCTTCGAGGCGTTGGTGGTAATCCCGGCGAAGGTTTCGAACACGCCGTCGCCATTATTGTCGACGCCGACCGAGCCCGGGATCTGCACATCCTTGTAATCGGCGCGGAAGCCCGTGATGGCGAGGCGCAGGCGGCCATCGGCCAGCGATCCCTTATATCCGATTTCGTAGCTGTCGACCGTTTCGGGGTCGAAGGTCAGGAAGTTGAAAATCTCGTCATAGCTGCGCACGCCGTCGCGGTTGGTGTCGGGCGCGCCGGTGGAGTTGCCGCGCGGGTCGAAGCCGCCGCCCTTGAAGCCGCTCGAGTAGGAGGCGTAGATCAGATGATCGTCGGTCGGCTTGAACGAAATCGAGGCGCGCGGGGTGAATTTGGTGAACTTGCGCGACCCCCTGAAATCGGAATCGGTGACGAGCGCGATGGGAGCAACGCCGCCGAGTTCGGGGTCGGGGCCGAGGATGCGGCGCTGCTTCAGGATACGCGCGTCGCGGACGTCCGACGTGTAGCGACCGCCCAGCGAGATCGAAAGCCGGTCGGTTATGTCGTAGGTGAAATCGCCGAAGACCGACCAGGTGTCGGTCTTCACCGTGCCCGCGGTGTAGGATGAAAATTGCGGGAAGCCGAGCAGGTTGCCCGTGGTATAGAGCAGCACGTCGAAATTGGTGACGGCCGAGGCGTTCAGATAATAGAAGCCGACGAGGCCGTTCAGCCGGTCGCTTTCGTAAAGCAGCTGGAATTCCTGGCTGATCTGCTCATTCTTGTAGATTCCGGGAACGTCGACATCGACGGCCGGCAGCGCGTCGAAATCGATCGGACCGAAGCTGGTGTCCTTGCGCCAGGCGCTGATGCTGCGCAGCGTGACCGTGTCCGACAGTTCGGCCGAGACGTTCATCGCGAGACCATAGGCCTCGATATCCTGCTTGGGCGTGACGAGGCCGCCGCGGGTATCATAGACGTCGTCGAGCACGGGGGTGCCGGTCTGGAGGCTGCGGATCAGGCGATGGCCGCCGCGCGGCTGCGACTTGTCCTTGGTATAATCGCCCGAAATGCGGATCAGCACCGGTTCGCCATAGCCGCCGAGTTCGACGGTGCCGCGCCCTGCCCAGACATCCTTGTTATAATTTTCGAGCCCGGTGGTCAGATTCTTGCCAAAACCGCCGCGCGACAAGCGCGCAACCGACCCGCCGACGCGGAGCAGGTTGCCGACCGGCGCACTGACGGTGAGCACGCCCTCTGCCTGGTCATAGGTGCCATAGGTCGCACGCAGCTTCAGCGAAAAATCCTGCGGCAGCGTCTTGGTGACATATTTGACCGCGCCGCCGATGGTGTTGCGGCCGTATAGCGTGCCCTGCGGGCCACGCAGGATCTCGATTCGTTCGACATCATAGATGTCGAGAACCGCGGCTTGCGGGCGATTGAGGTAGACGTCGTCGAGATAAATGCCGACACCCGCCTCGAACCCGCCCACCGGATCCTGCTGGCCGACGCCGCGAATGAAGGCGGTGAGCGTCGAATTGGTCGCGCGCGAATTTTCCAGCGTGACGTTGGGCGTCGTGTCGGAAATGGCGGTGATGTCGGCCGCGCCCGACTGCTCCAGCGCCGCGCCCGAATAGGCGGTGACCGCGATCGGCACATCGAGCAGCGATTCTTCGCGGCGGCGGGCGGTGACGACGATGTCGCCATCGCTGGCGTCGGTGCTCGCGCCCTCTTCCTGTGCGAAGGCGGCAGGCGTGAACGCGATCATCGAAAGGGCGCTGGTGGCCAGGACCGCGCGGCGCAGCCGGGGGGCGAAAGGACGCATATGAGTCTCCCATGTCACGGGTGACCCCGCGTCACCCTGTTTCTGCTTTTCTTGGGCCGGTGCTTGCCAAGCCGCGCCGCATCCAATAATGAAACATGAACCAAGTTTCAACTTGGAATATGCAGCCGTCGTTTTTTGCTTGCTTGTGGTGCGGAAAAGCCACGATGCAGCGACGGAAGGGAGACGAGGGCCGATATGGATCAATCGCCAGTCGCGACAGACAATGCGGCAAGCGAGGCGCGCGACAAGACGCCGCGTACCGAACGCGGCCGCCGGACGTTACGCAAGCTGCTCGACGCGGCGGCGATCGAGTTCGGCGAGCGCGGCTTCCACGAAGCGTCGATCAGCGCGATCACGCGCCGCGCCGGAACCGCGCTCGGCAGCTTTTACACCTATTTCGATTCGAAAGAGGAGATCTTCCAGGCGCTCGTCCGCTATATGAGCGAGCAGCTTCGCGACCATGTGACGCCGCTGGTGCAGGCGGCGCCCGACGAGATCAGCGCCGAACGCATCGGGCTCGAATCCTATCTGGGCTTCGTTCGCGAGCATAAGGAGATTTACCGCATCATCGACGAGGCCGAATTCGTCGATTATGCGAGCTATCGCCGCCACTATGAAACGACGGTTGCGCGTGTCCGCCAGCGGCTCGAGGGGGGCGCGGCGCGCGGCGAAATCCGGCCCGACGTCAGCGAGATCCACGCCTGGGCGATCGGCGGGATGAACGTGTTCCTCGGGATGCGCTACGGCTTGTGGGACACCGAGACCGACATCGCCGAGATTGCGCGTATCGCGAACGACCTGCTCGCAAACGGATTGAAGAACCGCGACTGATTCAGCGGGAGATCAGGAAGATCGCATGTTCGGCGCGCCAGCTTGCGGCGGCGTCGCTGGTGGGCTTGTCGCCCGAAAGATGCCAGACGCGTTCGACCCCGATGCCCTTGGCGCGGACGAGGTCGCGAAAATCGCTGACCGTCACATGGTGGATGTTCGGGGTTTCGTACCAGGCGACCGGGATCGACCGCGTGACCGGCATCCGTCCGCCCCACAGCAGCGCCAGCCGCACGCGCCAGTGCGCGAAATTCGGGAAGCTGACGAAGGCGCGCGGCGCGATGCGCAGCAATTCGTCGACCACCTTGTCCGGCCGTTCGGTCGTTTGCAGCGTCTGCGACAGGATCGCATAGTCGAACGCGTCGTCGGGATAGTCGGCGAGGTCGCGGTTCGCGTCGCCCTGTACGACCGACTGGCCGCGCGCGATTGCGGCGGTGACATTATCGGGATCTATCTCCAGCCCGCGCGCGTCGACGCCCTTGCCCTGCAACGCCGCCATCAATTCGCCGTCGCCACAGCCGACGTCGAGCACGCGCGCCGCGCGGGGGACGGCGTCGGCGATGATCGCAAGGTCGGGGCGAAGTTTCATCGTCAAGCCTGCTTGTAAACGTCGGGGAAGTGCCGCTGCATGAAGGGCGCGGCGTCGTCGACCGGGGTCCAGCCGAGCGCCGCATAGAGCCCGTGCGCGTCGCTCGTCGCGAGCATCCACCGCCGCAGCCCCTGCAAATCGGGGTGGTCGTGGAGCGCGGTCACCATGCGTGCGGCGAGCCCGTGCCCGCGATGCGCCGCGAGCACATAGACGTCGGCGAGATAGGCGAAGGTCGCACGATCGGTGATGACGCGGGCGAAGCCGACCTGTTCGCCATCGGGCGCGAAGAGACCGACGCACAGCGAGCCCGCGATCGCGCGTTCGACCACCGCGCACGAAATATCTGCCGCCCAATAGCTTTGCGTCAGGAAGGCATGGATCGCATCGACCTGCATATCGGCAGGATCCAACGACAGATGATACGCATCGCTCATGCGAGGCCCGATCGCAGCGATCCGGCGACCAGCCGGTCGAGCGCGGGGACGTCGAGGAGGAAGCTGTCATGGCCGAAGGGCGCCGACAGTTCGACGAAGCTCGCCGCCGCACCGACGCTTTGCAGCGCCTGCACGATGCGGCGCGATTCGGAGGTCGGGTAAAGCCAGTCGGTGTCGAAGCTGACGAGGGTGAAGCGCACGTCCTTCGCGCCGGCAAAGGCACCCGCCAGGCGCCCGTCGTGCGGATCGGCGAGGTCGAAATAGTCCATCGCGCGGGTGATATAGAGATAGGCGTTGGCGTCGAACCGGTCGGTGAAGGCGAGCCCCTGATGCCTGAGATAGGATTCGATCTGGAAATCGGCGTCGAAGCCAAAACTCTTGATGTCGCGCGCCTGCAGGCGGCGACCGAATTTCTCGGTCAGCCCTTCTTCGGAGAGATAGGTGATGTGCGCTGCCATGCGCGCGACCGCGAGGCCCTTGGTCGGCGCGCGCTCACTGCCATAATATTGGCCGCCCTGCCAGTCGGGGTCGGCCATGATCGCCTGCCGTCCGACTTCGTGGAACGCTATATTCTGGGCCGAATGGCGCGCCGCGCTCGCGATCACGAGCGCCGAGGCGAGCCGCTCGGGATAGGTTGCGGCCCATGCCAGCGTCTGCATGCCGCCCATCGAGCCGCCGACCACGGCATGGAGCCGCGCGATGCCGAGATGATCGAGCAGCATCGCCTGCGCGCGCACCATGTCCGTAATCGTGATGACAGGGAAGGCCATGCCGAGCGGTGCACCGGTCGTCGCATCGGGCGAAGCAGGACCGCTCGATCCCATGCAGCTGCCGAGGACATTGGCGCAGATGACGTGGAATCGGTCGGTATCGATCGGCTTGCCGGGACCGACCATGCGTGCCCACCAGCCGGGCTTGCCGGTCGCAGGATGGTCGCTCGCGACATATTGGTCGCCGGTCAGCGCGTGGCAGATGAGCACCGCATTCGACTTGTCGGCGTTCAGCGCGCCATAGCTTTGATACGCGATCGTCACCGCGGGTAGCAGCTGTCCGCTGTCGAGCGACAGCGGCGCGGCAATGGTCACGCTGTGATGCCGGATATCGTGGAGCAGACTTGCCATGGTTCGCGCGGGGCTAAGCGGCCCGACGGGGCGTGTCAACGTGCTGGACTAGATGCTGGACTTGGGGCGCGCAGCCGCTAAACCGCGCGACATGACCGACGCGACCCCGACCCTTACGCCCAAGCCGTGGATCAGCGGCATTGCTCCCTATGTTCCCGGCAAATCGGCGGGCAGCGACGGGCGCCCGCTCATCAAGTTGAGCGCCAACGAAAATCCGCTCGGTACGGGTGAAAAGGCGCGCGCCGCCTTTGCCACGGTGCAGGGTGCCGCCGACGCCCTGTCGCGCTATCCCGATCCGGGGTCGAACGAATTGCGCGCGACGATCGCGGCGAAGTTCGGGCTCGATCCGGCGCGGATCATCTGCGGCAACGGGTCGGACGAACTGTTGCACCTTGCGGCGGGCACCTATGCCGGGGCGGGCGACGAGATCCTCTATGTGCGCTATGGTTTCGCGGTCTATGAAATCGCGGCGCGCCGCGTCGGCGCGGTGCCGGTCGAGGCCGACGACAAGGATTATGCGACTGATGTCGACGCGCTGCTCGCCGCGGTGACCGACAAGACGCGTGTCGTCTACCTTGCCAATCCGAACAATCCGACCGGAACGCTCGCGACGCGCGACGAAGTCCAGCGGCTCTATGCCGGGCTGCCCAAGAATGTGCTGTTCGTGATCGACCAGGCTTATAGCGAATATCTGTCCGATGCCGAGGACGACGGCGGGCTCGAGCTGGCGAAGACGCAGCCGAATGTGTTCATCACCCGCACCTTTTCGAAAATCCACGGGCTGGCCGCCGAACGGATCGGCTGGGGCTATGCGAGCGCCGAGGTGATTTCGGCGCTGCACCGCATCCGCCTGCCGTTCAACGTCACGCGCGCCGGACAAGCGGCGGCGGTCGCGGCGCTCGGCGACGCGGATTTCGTCAATCACAGCCGCGCGCATAATGCGCAGTGGCGTGACTGGCTGGCGGGCGAACTCGAAAGCCTCGGCAACCATGGCGTGCGCGTCATACCGTCGGCGTGCAATTTCCTGCTCGTGCTGTTCGAAGGTACGACGAGCGCCGAGACGGTGTATAACCGGCTGATGGACGCGGGCTATATCGTGCGCTGGCTGCCGGGGCAGGGCCTGCCGAACGCGCTGCGCATGACGATCGGCACCGAGGACGAGACACGCGGGCTGGCGGCGGCGATCCGCGCCGCGCTGAACGGCTGATGCCAAAAGCGTCGAGCGTCGATCGCGTCGCGATTGTCGGGCTGGGCCTGATCGGCTCATCGATCGCGCGCGCGATCGGCGAGCGATTGCCGCAGGTGACGGTGACCGGCCATGACGCCAGCGCCGAGGTGCGAGGGATCGCCGACGAACTCGGCTTTTGCGACCATATCGTCGCCGATCCGGCCGCGGCAGTCGCCGATGCCGACCTCGTCATTTTTGCCGTTCCCGTCGGCCGGATGGCCGAAGCGGCGGCGGCGATCGCACCGGGGCTGAAGCCCGATGCGATCATTTCGGACGTCGGCTCGTCGAAGGCGGGCGTCGCCGACGCGCTGGCCAGGGCGTTGCCCGGCCATGTCGTCATTCCCGCACATCCGGTCGCAGGGACCGAGAATAGCGGTCCGGCGGCGGGGTTCGCGACGCTGTTCGAGGGGCGCTGGTGCATCGTCACCCCGGGCGCGGACGCGTCGGAGGACGCCGTTGCGGCGGTGACCGCTTTCTGGCAGGCGCTCGGCGCCAAGGTCGAGACGATGGATGCCGCGCACCACGACATGGTGCTCGCGGTGACGAGCCATTTGCCGCACCTCATCGCCTACACGATCGTCGGCACCGCGAGCGAGCTCGAGGAAGTGACCGAGAGCGAGGTCATCAAATATTCGGCGGGCGGTTTCCGCGACTTCACGCGCATCGCGGCGAGCGATCCGGTGATGTGGCGCGACGTCTTCCTTGCGAACAAGGACGCGGTGCTCGCGACCTTGCAGCGCTTTAACGAGGACCTGACGGTTCTCCAGCAGGCGATCCGCCGGGGCGATGCCGACAAGCTCGAAGACTGGTTCACGCGCACGCGTGCGATCCGGCGCTCGATCATCGAACAGGGTCAGGATGACGCGGCGCCCGATTTCGGGCGGAAGCATTAAGCTTCCAACCCCAACCTTCGCTCGACACGAACGGGAATTAGGAGGCTTTGTAGCCTTCCAGCAATGCTTCCGGCGGGTTCAGCGCGTTGATCGCGCGCCACACGCGTTCTTCGGCTTCCTCGCGCGGCAGGCCGGCAGGGATGGTTTCGCCAACCTTGTAGGTGATCGTGCCGGGCCATTTGACCCAGCGGCGCGGCGGATAGACGATGCCGCTGTCGAGTGCGACCGGGATCACCGGCACGCCGAGCAGGCGGTAAATACCCGCGAAGCCCGAACGCAGCGGCGGCGCCTCGCCGTGCGGGATGCGTGTACCTTCGGCGAACAGCACCAGCGGACGATCCTTGGCAAGCGCGGCCTTGGCGGCGTTCAGCATGGCACGCATCGCCTTGCCGCCCCCGTCGCGATCGACCGGGATCAGGCCGTAAAAATGCGCCGCCTGTCCCCAGACGGGGATATTGAAGAGCTGTTCCTTCGCAAAGACGGCCGGATGCCTGAACAGCCCCGGCTGTTCGATCGTCTCGAACGCGCCCTCGTGCTTGAAGACATAGAGCACGGGGATGTCGGGCATGTCGCCTTCGACGACGATCCGCTGGCCGAGGACGAAGCGGCAGATCAGCCGGTGGAACTGCGCCCAGATGCGCACGAACCAGATCGTCGCCTTGTGCGAGATCGGCAGCGAAATCACCGCGCCGATCGAGCTGAAGCTGCTCATCAGGACGAAGAGCAGCCAGAAGAGGATCGAGCGGAGAAGGGCGACGGTGTAGCGCATCGGCGCGCTTCTTAAAGACCGAGGAGGCCGCCCGCCAGCCCCGCGAGATATTTATGATATTCGCGGAACAAAGTCGCGAAATTGGGCTGGCTGCGCACCGCGTCGGGCAGGATCGTTACCTTGTCGCCGACCGCGCGGCCGATTTCATATTCGGCGCGGCGCATATGCCAGTCGGTGGTGATCAGGCGGATGCTGCGATATTTGCGTCGTTCGACCCAGGTCGCGACTTCGGTGGCGTTCGAGCGCGTGTCCTCCGCCTCGAACCCCAGCGCGATGCAGCAGTCGAACAGATGCTGCGGGCGCTTGTAGGTCGCGGCGAGTTCGTGCGGTTTCACTTCGCGCGCGACGCCGCTGATGAGCAGGCGCTTCGCATCGCCCGCCTCGAGCCGTTCGAGCGCGCGGTCGATGCGGCCGGGGCCGCCGGTGAGCACGACGATCGCGTCGGTCTTTTGCGCGCCGGCGGGCAGCGGCAGCAGCAGCGCGAACCAGGCGAAGCCGAGCACCCAAGCAAGGAAAATCAGGGAGAACAGGCGCTTGATCATAGAATCTTCTTGAGCGCCGCGAGCAGGGTCTGGCGCGCGGTGAGGGCTGCGAGCGCGATAGCCAATAGCGGCAGCGCCAGCAATAGCGCCCAGCCCGCAGGGCCGAGCGATGCGGTCGCCGCGAGCCCCGATGTGACCCCCGACCATTGCCAGCCGATCAGCAGCAGGATCGCCGCGGCCACGGTGCTGCCGAGCGCGATGCCATAGGCGGTGTCGATCGCGATGCGGCGCTGGAACAGGCGGGTGATCTGGCGGTCGGTGGCGCCGATCAGGTGGAGCATCTCGATCGTCGGATAATGGGTGGCGAGTGCGGCGCGTGCGGTCATGATCACCACCGCCGCGCTGGCGAGCGTCATCAGTACGACCATGCCGCCCGCGATCCACGCGAGCGAGCGGATCAGCCGCGCGACCGGGCCGAGCCATTCGGCGTGCGGGATGATGCGCGCGCCGGGCGCCTCGCGCGCGACGAGCGCCTGCAGCTGGCGCATATGGCCGCTGCGATCTTCGCCGACGAAATCGATGTCGACGAGCGCGGGCAGGGGAAGCGACTTCAGCACCGGATCGTCGCCGTCCTCGCCGTTCCCGTCGCTGCCGAACCATTGGCCGAGCGTGGCCCTGAGTTCCTCCTGTTCGACCGAGCGGGCGGACAGGACGAAGGGCTGCGCGGCGGCGGCGCGGCGCAGGGACGCGGCCTGCTCGGCGCGCGTCACCGGATTGGCGGTGACGATCTGCACCGTGACGCGTCCGGCAATCGCGCTGCCGATCGCATTGGCCGATCGCGCGAGACCGACGCCCGCGGCGGCGGCGAGCAGCGTCAGCATCATCAGGATCGCGATCACCCACGGCGTCGGCCCCGACAGGCGGCGGTCGGGGAGCAGGCGGCGATGCTGGACCGGAACGCGCGGAATGATCATCGGTCAGACCCGGTTCGCCGGCGGATAGCGCAGCGCGCCGGTCGGATCGAACAGCCGGCCCTTTTCGAGCCGCATCATCTGGGCATTTTCGATCCGGCTGATCAGGTGGATGTCGTGCGTCGCGACGACCACTGTGGTGCCGAGGCGGTTCAGCGCCTCGAACAGCCCCAACAGGCGCATCGCCATTTCGGGGTCGACGTTACCCGTCGGTTCGTCGGCGACGAGCAGTTGCGGGCGCGCGATCACCGCGCGCGCGATCGCCACGCGCTGCTGTTCGCCGCCCGACAGCGTCGCAGGGCGCGCGTCGGCGCGCTCGTTGAGGCCGATCCAGCTCAGCATCTCGCCGACCGGCCCCGACAGATCCTCTTCGCTGACCCCCGCGATGCGCAGCGGCAGCGCGATATTGTCGCGCGCCGACAGGTGGGGGATCAGCCGGAAATCCTGGAAGACGACGCCGATGCGGCGGCGAAAGCCGGGCAGGCGGTGGCGCGGCATCGCGACCAGATCCTCGCCGAACAGACGGACGATGCCCCGGCTCGGCCGCTGCGCGAGATAGAGCATCTTGAGCAGCGACGTCTTGCCCGCGCCCGACGCGCCGGTCAGGAAATAGAAGCTGCCCGGCTGGAGGTTGAAACTGATATCGCTCAATACCTCCGCATCGGGGCCGTATCGCAGGCCGACCCCGTCGAATTCGACCATCGCGCCGCCGGGGCGTGCGGGCGCCGTATCGGTCATGGCGTCACGCGTGCGCGATCATGCGCCTGTGTCGGGGCAAGGAACAGGGGCGCTGGTCCGCTCATCCCGCAGCCTGTCGCACGGCTGTCCACAGAGGACAAGCGGCGAGTGCGACGCAAGGCTTGCAACACCGCGAATCAGCGTGTTTAGAGGAACCCCATGATCCTTGCCTGCCCGTCCTGTCACACACGCTACGTCGTTCCCGATACGGCGATCGGTCCGACGGGCCGCACGGTCCGCTGCGCCAATTGCCGGCACAGCTGGTTCCAGGAGCCCGCGAACGCGCCGGCCGAAGCCGTCGCGGCGCCGGTTCGGCCTGCACCCGAACCCGCCGCCGTGCCGGCTCCTGCTCCCGAAGCAGCGTCGAAGCCCGCGGCGAGCTATTCCGATCTTCCCGAATCCGCGCCGACCCGTGCGCCGGCACCTGCACCGCGAAGCTTTGCCGCCGAACCGGCGCCGCGCGTCGTGCCCCCGACCGACGATGCGCCTCTGCCGTTCCGCCGCCCGCGTCGCAATCCGGCGAAGCGCTGGACCGCCATTGCCGCCGCGGCGGCGGTGTTGATGATTGGCGCGACCGCGGGGCTCGTCTATTTCGGGCTTCCCGGCTGGGCGCAAGGGCTGGGCCTGCCCGGCATGGCCGCCGAACCCGACCTCGTCATCGAACTGCCGCCCAACCAGGATCATCGCGAGCTGGCCGACGGCACCATCTATTTCGCCGCGTCGGGCGTGATCATCAACCCGACCGACCGCGAACAGCGCGTTCCGCCGATCCTTGCCGAACTGCGCGATGCGCAGGGCACGATCGTCTATAGCTGGACGATCAAGCCGCCGGTGCGGATGCTGCCGCCGAACGAAAAGGTCAATTTCAGCGAGGCGAAGCTCGACATCCCGCGCCGCGCGACGCAGCTGACCGTCAGCTGGGCGCTACCGAAAAGCTGATATTCCAAGCCCTTAGTCTGGCGTCACGGCGTCACAGGCTGAGCGCGGCCGCCAAGGATAGCAGGAAGCTGGTCAGCGTCGCGACGATGATCGGCGCAAAGCTGCGCCATCCCTGATCGAGCAGCAGATGCAGCCGCGCCTTCATCGCGGTGGCGACGATCGCTAGCAGCAGCAGCGCCTGCGCCCCGGTTGCGGCGGCGTCCTGCGCCTGCCGTGGGATGGCGATCAGCGAATTGGCCGCGGCAACGGCCAGGAAGCCGAGGATGAACCAGGGCAGGCGCAGCGGGATGCGCGTCTTGCCGTCACCTTCGCCGCTTCGTCCGAGCCAGAGCGCGACGAGCATCAGCATCGGGGCGAGCAGCGCGACGCGCGTCAGCTTGACGATCGTCGCGACCTCGCCCGCTTGCGGCGAGAAGGAAAAGCCGCCGCCGATCGCTTGCGCGACGTCATGGATCGACGCGCCGATCAGGAAACCCGCCTGCGCGTCGTTGAGGCCAAGTTCGGCGGCGAGTATGGGATAGAGTGTCATCGCAAGTGCGCTCGCGACGGTGATGCCGACAAGGGTCAGTGTGAAGCGCGCCTGGTCGACGCGTTTGTCGCCGATCAGCGACCAGAGCGCGAGCGCGGCCGACGCACCGCAGATCGCGGTCGCGCCGCCGGCGAGCAGCGCGGCGTGACGGTCCTGCGCGAACAGCCGCGCGCTGGCGACGGTCACGACGATTACCGCGAGCATGATGAGGACGAGCAGCGCGAAGGGGAGCGGTCCCAGTTCGGCGAGCTGTTCGGCGGTGATCCGTGCGCCGAGGAGCACGATGCCGATGCGCAGCGCCGTCTGCGACATCAGGTCGAGCCCGGCATGGGTGCGCTTGTCCTGCGACAGGAACGACAGCGCGAGGCCGATGAGGAGACCCATGAGCACGATCGGTGCGGCATAATGATCGGCAAGCCAGGCGGCGGCGAGCGCCGCGATGGCGGTGACGAGGATACCGGGCAGATAGTCGCGCCACCGTCGCCGTGCGGGCGGATGCGCTTCGAGCTGCATTTCGCCGTACAGGTCGGCGGCCATCGGCCAGCTTTGTTCGGTCGGCTTCACCTGGGCTCCCTCGTGCGTGCGCCGGCTCCGCTTGGCATATCCGCCAGCCACGGTCGATAGCCCATTGCTGGCGGGCCAAGGGCTTGCTAGAGGCCGCGCTCTATCAGCACCCGTAGCTCAGCTGGATAGAGCGCTGCCCTCCGAAGGCAGAGGCCAGGGGTTCGAATCCCTTCGGGTGCGCCAGATAGCTTCAACCGGCCGGTCAGGCCGGGACGTCGCGGGGCCGTTGCGCGGGAGATTGGGGCCGGATGTACGACCTGCTGGCCGGCCTGTCGGTGATCGAAGCCTCTTCCTTCGTCGCCTCTCCGACCGCCGGGCTCTATTGCGCGCAAATGGGCGCCGAAGTGATCCGCGTCGACCAGATCGGCGGCGGTCCCGATTTTCGCCGCTGGCCGGTCACCGACGCCAATGACTCGCTTTATTGGGAAAATCTCAACCGCGCGAAGAAATCGGTCGCGCTCGACCTCGGCCGGCCCGAGGGGCGCGAATTGTTGCAGGCGCTGGTGCGCGCGACGGGGCAATTCGTCACCAATTTCCCGGTGGGGGGCTTCCTGTCGCACGACCTGCTGGCCGAAGGACGTCCCGACCTCGTGACCGTCCGCGTCATGGGCTGGGCCGACGGCTCGCCCGCGCTCGACTATACCGTCAACAACAGTGTTGGATATCCGATGCTGACCGGCGCCGGACCCGATCCGGTCAATCATGTGCTGCCGGCATGGGACCTGCTCACCGGCGCCTACGCCGCCTTTGCCCTGCTCGCGGCGATCCAGCGGCGCAGCGTGACCGGCGAAGGCGGCGAGGTGCGCCTTCCGCTGTCCGACGTGGCGATCGGTACCGTCGCCAATCTGGGCGGCATTGCCGAAGTGCTTTATTCGGGCGCGAACCGTCCGCGGCTCGGCAATGCGGTCTATGGCCTGTTCGGCCGCGATTTCGTGACGCGCGACGGGCAGCGGACGATGATCGTCGTCGTCACCCCGCGCCAATGGGCCAATTTGATCGCCGCGCTGGGGCTCGGCGACGCGATCGCGGTGATCGAGGGTGAGCGCGGCGTGTCCTTCGCAAAGGACGACGGCCTTCGCTTCGAGCACCGTGACGCGCTCTATCCCTTGTTCGAACGCGCGATCGCCGCGCGCGACCATGCCGGTCTTGCGGCGGCGTTCGACGCCGGCGGCATCGTCCACTCGCCCTATCGCACCATGCACGACGCCGTGCAGGACCCCGCGCTCGTCGCGGGCAACCCGATTTTCGGGCAGGCGGATAATCCCAGCGGTTTCGCCTATCCCGCCGCGGGCGCCTTTGCGACCCTGCCGCAGCAGGAGCGCCGCCCGCCCGCGTCCGCGCCGCGCAACGGCCAGCACAGCGAAGAAATTTTGAGCGAACGGCTTTCTTTGTCGTCGGGCGAGATCGCCCGGCTGGTCGATACGGGGGTCGTCGGCGTCGGGGCCGGGGGAGAGGACGGCCTATGACACTTCGTTCCGCGCTTGCTGCGGCCGAAACCTATCGCGCTGCCGCAGAGGCGGCGCTCGCCGAACGGCTTGTGCGGGTCCCGATCGACCGTGAGCAACGCGCGGCGCACGGTTTTGCCTGGGTCGCGACGACGGTCGCGGCGCTCGCGGCGACGCTCGACTGGTTCGAGGCGGGCGATGGGAAGAACCCCCTCGACGCAAAGATCGCCACGCTCGCCTTCGCCGAAAGCATCGGCCAGCTCGCCGGCGGGCTGCCGATGGGTCAGAATGAAATCTTCCGTCCCGCCGACCTCGGGCTGGGCGCGGCGGCGCGAACACTTGCGGACGCTTGTGCCGACCTGGTCGATGCCGATCATGCCGGCTTGCGCGCCGACGTTGCCGCCGCGCTCGCCGAGGGCGATTGGCCGAGCGAGACGCTGCACGATCCCGACCTCGACGCGATCCGCGATCAGTATCGCCGTTTCACCGACGCCGCGATCTTGCCCCACGCGCACGGCTGGCACCTTGCGAACGATTTGATACCCGATGCGACGGTGCAGGCGATGGCCGACCTCGGCACCTTCGGCGTCTGCATTCCCGAAGAATATGGCGGGCTCGGGCTCGGCAAGCTGGTGATGTGCATCGTCACCGAGGAATTGTCGCGCGGCTGGATCGGCACCGGCTCGCTCGGTACGCGGTCGGAGATCGCGGGCGAATTGATCGTCCACGGCGGCACCGACGCGCAAAAGGCCGAATGGCTGCCCCGCATCGCGAGCGGCGAGATTTTACCGACCGCGGTGTTCACCGAGCCCGATATCGGTTCCGATCTCGGTTCGCTGCAGACGCGGGCACGACTGGACGGTGACCATTGGGTCATCGACGGCGCGAAAAACTGGATCACCCACGCCGCGCGCTCGGACCTGATGACGTTGCTCGCGCGCACGCTGCCCGACGCCAAAGGCTATGCAGGCCTCTCTATGCTGCTCGTCCCCAAGCCGCGCGGGACCGAGGGCGATCCTTTCCCCGCCGGCGGCATGACCGGCAGCGAGATCGAGGTGCTCGGATATCGCGGCATGCGCGAATATGCGCTGCAGTTCGACGATATGACGGCGCCCGCCGACGCGCTGCTCGGCGGCGAGGAGGGGCAGGGGTTCAAGCAATTGATGCGCACTTTCGAAGGCGCGCGCATCCAGACCGCCGCGCGTGCGGTCGGCGTCGCGCGTCGCGCGCTCGAACTCGGGCTCGGCTATGCACTGACGCGCAAGCAGTTCGGCCGGGCGATCGTCCACTTCCCGCGCGTCTCGGACAAGCTCGCAATGAGCCTCGTCGATTTCGTCATGGCGCGCGAGCTCAGCTATGCCGCAGCGCGCGCCAAGGATTCGGGCAAGCGCTGCGATATCGAGGCGGGCATGGCGAAGCTGCTCGGCGCGCGCGCCGCATGGGCGAACGCCGACGCGGCGCTGCAGATCCACGGCGGCAACGGCTATGCGCTCGAATATGAAATCAGCCGTATTCTCTGTGACGCGCGCATCCTCAACATCTTCGAAGGCGCAGCGGAAATTCAGGCGCAGGTGATCGCGCGCGGGCTGGTCGAGGGCCGCAACTAGGGTCCTGACCCTAGAGCCAGAGCAAGGGCTGGCGCACCGGGAAATTGCGCACGACCTCGCCGATCGCGGGGTCGGGGTCCAGCCTGTACCACAGATCGAGCCAGTCGCTGTCTCGCCGTGCCATGCCGCCGAAAAGAAGGCTCGGCTGGCGCACCGGGAAGCCGTCCCAATATTCGATGTCGGGCGGTAGCGGCCATTTCACCTTGTCGGCGATAAAAGGTGCCATCCATGCGATCGCGCCGCCGATCGAACGGCCATCAGCCGTTTTCCAGTCGATCAACGCGCCCGTCCTCTCGCCGAGCAACCACGCCGAAGCGGCGAGCACGTCGAGGTTGAACAGCGAATAGGCATAGGGCTTGGTACGTGCGAGTTCGAGCGGCTGGCGGCCATCGAGTTCGATCTGGGTAGGGATGATGATCGTCCGGAGCCGGTTTCGCGCATCGTCCAAAATGTCGGTGCGGCCGAGCAATGCGGCAAAGGAGGTCGCCTGGAGCAGCCAGCAGGTGCCGTGGTTGTTTTTCTCGTCGCGTTCGGTGGTACCGAAGGGTGAGGTCGTGAGCCAGTTCAGATAGGCGGCGAACCAGCTTTCGACGTCTGCGTGGATCGCCGCGTAGCCGGGCGCGTCCTCGCGTGCGAACAAGGCCGCCGCGCGCGCGACCTCGACGATCTGCAGCGTGTCGATCACGCCGATCGCGCGGCCGCTGTTCACGCCGATGATCGCCTGCGCGTGATTGAGGTTGGGGTTCATCCGCGTTTTCGGATCGACGAACCATGCGGTCAGGTGACGCATCGCGGCGGCAGCGAAGCGCGGGGCGCGGGTGAGGTCCCACAGGGCAGCCAGCGCGGGGACGGTGCGGCCGAAAGCGATCAAGGCATCACGGTGACCATCGAACTTGTCGGGGTTTGATCGGCCGTCGCGGCGGATGTAGGCGCCCCCGGGGTTCGCTGGATCTGGCCACCAATAATCGCCTTCGGAATAATAATCCTGTTTGCCCGCGGGGCTGCGCGGCGCTGCGATCGCCGCAATGGTGCGGGGCGATGCCGCGAGCAGGGCGTCGGCTTGCGGCATCAGCCGGCGGCGCTCGATCGCGCGAATGTCGAATGCCTTTGGCGCCTTGGCCCATGCCGCCGGGGCGGCGAGCAAGGCGGCGATCAGCAGGGAGCGGCGCGCGATCATCGGGGCATTCTAGGGCAGCGAATGGCGCAGCAACAGGCCGCCACTGATGGAGCGCGGATAGGCGCCGGGTCCCCATATGTCATCGGCGCGAACCAGCAGCTCGTCGAGGGTTTCGGCGGGCCAGCCCTGCTCCCTGTACGGCCAGTCGGCGGCGCGGCCGCGATAGGCGGCGACATAGTCGGCTGCCTGTCGCAGCGACCGGCCCTTTTCCTCGGCATGATAGAGGTCGATACCAAGGCAGGCGGCGCTGTCGGCGAGCGTATAGGCGGCGGCGAGCGCATAGAGCGAATAATGAAAGCTGCGCGTCCGCGTCAGTTCGGCTGGCAGCGCGCCCGATGCGTCGACCTGCCGCGCGATCCGCGCTGCGGGAAAGGCGAGCGCGATCTTGCGCGCGATCCCGGGCTTGCGCGCGAACAGCGCGAAGCGCGCCACTTGCGCGTCATACCACAGGCCGTGGTTGTTCGATGCCTTGCCTTCTTCCTTGCCGTTGGCGCTTTTCAGCATCCAGTCGACATAGCGCGCGAACCAGTCTTCGAGCGCGCTGGTCTCGCCCGGCGTCAGCGCGCCCGACGGGCCGATCAGCCCTGCGGCGTCGATCACGCCGATGAAGCTCGCGCCGTCGAGCACGCCTTCGGGGCGTCCGTTCGACACGCCGGGGACGGCCTGCGCGTAATTCATGTTCGGGTTCATGCGCGTAGCCGGGTCGAGGAACCAGGTCCGGATCACGCGCGCGGTGCCTTCGGCATATTTGCGGTCGCCGCTGTAATAATAGGCGAGCGCGAGCGTGTCGGCCTCGTGCGTCATGCGGCTGAGCGCCGACCTGTCGAAGCGATTGCTCTCGATGTCGGGGTTGGTGTCGCCGTCGCGGCGGACATAGGCGCCTTTCGGATTGGCGGGGTTCGGCCACCAGTAACGCGCGAGGCTGACATAGTCGTGGCGGTCGCCCGACACGGGGATGCTGCGCTTGTCCATCACCGAGGCCGGTTTGGCCGCGAGCATCTTGTCGGCGCGGGCGATCAGGTCACGATAGGCGGCGCCCACCGCCGGGTCGCGCGCGAGGGCGGCCTTGATCGCGGTCAGCGCGTCGGGGCGCAGCGTAAAGGTGCGGCGGCCGTCGAAGGCCGCGGAATATCCCTCGCTCGCCGCACAGGCCGGCGCGGGTGCGGAAAAAGCCGCCGCCGCGTGCAAAGACGCGGCGGCGGCCAGTATAGCCCAAGGGAGTCGGGCTAAAGTCGTGGACGTCACAGGCGGACCCGGAAGCCGAAGAAATATTGCGTGCCGCCGCGCGACACTTCGGCGATGCTGTCGTAACCGCCCTTGTACATCACGTCGTTGGTGCCGGTGACGTTGAGCGCCTGCAGCTTCAGCTGGACATTCTTGGTCAGGTCGTACTGCGCCGACAGGTTGAGATAGGTGCCGCCGCGGATCTCGCGGTTGGTGCCGCCGTTGGGCTTGTAATAGCCCGAGCGGTAGCGAAGGTTCGCGCGCAGCGAGAGGCCCCATTTTTCGAACCAAACCGATCCGCTCGCGGTCCATTTCGACAGCCCGATCAGATTGGCCGGATCGATATAGTCGGCGATCGGCGAGGTATCGGGATATTCGAAATTGGCGAAAGCGCGGTTGACCGACCCCTGGATGCCGAGCCCGTCGAGCGGGTCGGGCAACCAGGTCAGCGCGTGGCTCGCCGTCGCCTCGACGCCATAAAGATGCCGCGTTTCGAGGTCGTTCGACGGCGCGACGGGGTTGATGGTGAAGGTCTCGGTCTCGCGCGGGCCGTTGTCGCGGATCGTGGTGACGGTGATGTCGGTCGGGATCGGTTCGGACCGCCCGATCACCGTGCCCTTCGCCCATTTATAATAGCCCGCAATCGAGATCAGCGTGTCCTTCGATGCGTAGAGCTCGAGACTGGCGTCGAGGTTCCACGCGCGCAGCGGCTTGAGGTTCGGGTTGCCGGTCGTCGCGTTGAAGATGATGTTGTCGACGCCCGAAGCGGCGGTCGTCGGGTTGAGGTTGATCCCCGCGCCAAAGCTTTCGATCCCCGACCGCGCGATCGCGCGATAGGCGGCGAGGCGCAGCTTGACCTCGTCCGACAGGTCGAAGGCGATGTTCGCGCTGGGCAGGAAATAATCATAGCTGCCCTTCGACCGGTTGGTCTGGAGCTGGCCGGTCGGGTCGACCGCTATGTCATAGGTGTCGTTGCCGCTGTCGATCGTCAGCAGGTAGGATTGGCGATAGCCGATCGACGTGATGTCGGTCTTGACCCAGCGCAGCCCGATATTGCCGCTGACCGGGACATTGCCGAGGTCGGAAGCGAAATTCGCCATCGCATAGGCGGCATAGATGCGTTCGGTGACGTCGATGTCGCTCGGGTCGCGGCCGTCGGCGGGATAGGGCAGCGCATCGTCGCTGCCGGTGAAGGTGCGGAACAGGCAGTCGTTGTCGAAGGTCGCCCATCTCGTGACGTTCGTCCCCATGCCTTTCATGTAGCGGGTGGTGGTGAAGGGGACGCGGCATTGCTGGTTCGCCTGCGCGATCAGCTGCGCCGGCGACTGGCCGTTCAGCGCGACGAGCGTGTTGAGGTCGCTATTGCGCGCATTGTCGTTGGTCCGGTGATGATCGGAGATCCGGCCGCCGAATTTGACCGAGGTGAAAAAGCCGTCGAGCTCGCGGTCGAGGTCGAGCCGCGCCGCCCAGATGCGGTCGGTGCGGTCGGTGACGAAGCGGTTGCGCGCATAGACCGAGTTGGCGGCGGTGGTCAGGAACAGGTCATGGTCGGTGATATCGAAATTATCGAAGGTCACATGGGGGACGACATCACCCTCTTCATAGCTCAGCTCGTAGCCGACCCGCCGGTTCGAGCGCATGCGCGTCTGCTTCTGCGTCTCGGTGCGGTGGCTGTTCGAATAGGAGCCGTCGAACGAAATATTCCAGCGATCGGGCGACCAGACCAGGCTGATACCCCCGCCGATATATTCCTCGATGCGGCGGCGCGTCTCGAGCTGGTTTTCGATGTTCGAATTGCCGCGATAGCGGATCAGCGCGCCCGGCGAATAGCCGTTGCTGCCGTTGCCGATCAGGATCGGCTGCACCCCGCGCAGCCCCTCGGCGATGCCGAGCACATTGCGATCCTCAAGGCTGTTGCGCTTCGAATATTGGCCGTCGATCGATATTTCGAAGTCGGACGAGGGGCGCCACTGGATCGCGCCGATCAGGCCGTCGCGCACTTCCGACGTCGACTGGGTGCGGAAGCTGCGCGACGAATTGGCGAAATAATAGTCGCCGCGCGTCTCGCCGACGAGGACGGGCGGCGCGCCGGTGCTCGGCGCGACCGAGCGCGGCCCGGTCGCGAAGGTGCAATTGGCGCCCGCGCCCGCGGCAACCTGCGACGCGGCCGATCCCGTCACCAGCCAGGGGTTGTTCGCCGATGTGTTGCACAGCTGGAAGGTCGAATTGGCGTTGTAATAATCTTCGGGCGCGGTGGTGTCCTGCCGCTGATAGCCGATCGAGACGCCGATATCGCCGATGCCGGTCGAGAACTGATCGGCGTAGGAGAAGTTCGCGCGGTAACCGAGCCCGTCATGCTGGTAGACGTCATTGTCCTGCGGCTGGAAATCGCCGCGCACTTCGAACTGGATGCGGCGCTTGCCATAGTCGAGCGGCTTCATCGACCTGAGTTCGATCACCCCGCCGACGCCGCCTTCGAGAAAGTCGGCGCGCTGTGATTTATAGACGAGGACGCCATTGACCAGTTCGGACGGGAATTGCTGGAAGGCGACCGAACGGTCGGGGCCCGCGGTCGATACCTCGCGCCCGTTGAAGGTCGAAAAGCTCAGCGTCGGGCCAAGGCCGCGTACCGACAGTTCGTTGGCGTTGCCCTTGAAGCGGTCGGCCGACACACCGACGATGCGTTCGAGCGTGTCGCCGACCGAATTGTCCGGCGTCGCGCCGATTTCGTCGCTGACGAGTCCGTCGACGACGACGTCGGCGTCGCGCTTGAACGCGATGGAGCTGCGCTGCGTCGCGCGCGTCCCGGTGACGAGGATTTCATCGCCGCCGATATCGCCGGTCGCGGGATCGACACTTTCGGGAGCGTCGGCCGGGGCTTCCTGCGCGAAGGCTGGAACCGCGATGAAAAGCGCGGCGGAGGCAAGCAGCGACGTGCGAACCAGCGAGACCGATGATGACTTCATATTCTTCCCTCCCATGCCGCCCGGCTGGACGACGTCGACCCGATTGATACCGGTGTCACTTTCATATGTAATACAACTTGAAATATGTAATACAAATTTCAGCTCACAAGTCAACGCCCCCCGACCGCGTCGCCGGCTTTGGCGAACGGAGCGGGTCAGAGCGTTGATTTTATGATCGAATTAGCGGCGCGCGCGCTTTTTCGTGAGATCGTACATCGCCGTGCCGGCAAGCAGATAGGCGCCCGAACCGTAGAATTGCGTTTCCTTGGCGGAGACGCTGTCGGGGCGATCGCCGACTTGTTGCACCCAGCCGAGCATCCCATCGGGCTGCACCGCGCGCTGCAGTGCGGCCCAGCCGCGCACCGCGGCGGGCTCATAGGTCGCGCGGTCGAGCAGGCCCTTGTCGACACCCCATGCGAAGGCATAGGTGAAAAAGGCGGTGCCGCTCGATTCGGGCGGTGTGCCGGGGTCGTTGTCGAGCAGCGAAGCCGGCCAATAGCCGTCTGCCTTTTGCAGCGTCACGAGCTTCGCCGCCATGTCCTTGAACAATTTCTCATAATAGGGGCGCTGCGGGTCCTTCTTGTCCAGCACCTGCAACACGCGGACCAGACCGCCCATCACCCAGCCGTTGCCCCGGCTCCAGAACAGCTTGCGCCCCTTGGCGTCGCGCATGTCGAAAAAGCGGCTATCGCGGAAATAGAGCTGCTCCGACGGGTCGAAGAGATAGTCGGTCGTCGCCCTCCACTCCTCGTGCACAAAATCGGCATAGCGTTTGTCGCCGGTCGCCTCGGCGAGGCGGAGCATCGTCGGCGGCGCCATGAACAGTGCATCGCACCAGCACCAGCGGTCGGTGCAGGTCGACGTGCCCTTTCCGGGCGCTACGGGAATGAATTCGAGGCCGATCGTCGGACGGTTGGCGAGCACATGGTCGAAATAGATACGCATCGGCGCGATCGCTTTCTTGCCCTCGCCATTTTGCGCCGCCCACAGCCACGCCTGCCCGATCAGTTGGTCGTCGGCGTGAAAGGGCAGGTCGCCCATCTGCCATTTTTCGGCGCGGCCGAGATCGAGGAGCGGCTTGGCATAAGCCTTGTCGCGGTTCGCGAGCTCGGTGAGTGCGATCCAGAAGGTCGCCTGCTGCCAGTCGCGCACTTCCTGCACGCTCTTGCGCGCGGCGGGCATCGTCGCCCAGTTGGTGCGGTTGGCGAGCTGCCAGTCGGCGACGCGCTTCGTTTCGGCGAGGATCGTCGCGGGCTTCGGCATGGCCAGCTCGGCGGGAGCGACCGCGGCGGCGGGGCTGCTCATCATCAGGGCAAAGAGGCTCAGCGACATGATGTTTCCTTTACGGGCGTGAGTGCGATCGAAGACAGGGTGAAGCGCATCGGCGCGCTCGACGACAGCGCGAAGGGCGCGGTGATGGTGTCGAGCTTCGCCTCTGGCAGGCAGGCGAGCGGGATTGCCAGCGTCTGCCAGCCCTTGCCGGCGATAGCGGCAAGGCGCGGCGCGATGTCGAGCCGCGCGGTGCAGCCGGGCCCGCAGCGCAGTTCGAGCGTCGCGGGGCCGGTCGGTGCCCGATCGACGCGGAGGTCGATCGCCAGCGCGAGCGGTCCGGCGCGCGACAGGTCGGCCGCGCGCGGGTTGGCGACGATCAATGCCCCGCGCGACTTACCCGACCAGGCGATCTCGCGCGCATCTTCCTGCGCATCGCGGTCGACCGGACGCACTGCGATCGCGCCATTGTCGGCGGCGCCGCTGATCACCTGCGGGCTATCGTTCGCGCCGTCGATCTGGAGCAGCCGGGTGCCGACCGCACGCCCGTGCGCGAAGATCGGGCCGGCGAGCGGTTGTTCGATGACGATGCCGGGCTCTTCGGAAAGCTCGGGCACTGGCTGGCGGTCGGCGAGGGTGAGGCCATAGCCGAAGGCATAGAGCGGCTTGTAATCGGCATCGCCGATGTTGAGCGGCGCGCCTTTGGCGTCGGCGGGCCACGAGAAGGGGAGCTTGCCCTTGAAGTCGGCCTTGCCGAACAGCAGATCGGCGACACCGCCGCCTTCCGACCCCGGCAGCCATGCCGCGATGAAGGCGTCGGCGGCGTTGATGTGGCGATTGACCCAGAGCGGACGGCCCGAAAGGAAGATCGCGACCACCGGGATGCCCGCGGCCTTCAGCCGCTTCATCGTGTCGAGATTGCCGCGTGTGTCGTCGAAATAGAGGTCGGCGCGGTCGCCCTGGAATTCGGCATAGGGATCTTCGCCGAAGACGACGATCGCGGCGTCGGGCTTGACCGTATAGCGGCCGTCGGCCGACAGCTCGGCAGTGCCGCCGCTCGCGGTCGCCGCGTCGCGCACGCCGGCGAAAATCGAGGTCGCACCCGGGAAATGCTCGGGCTTTGTGCCGGTTCCCTGCCAGGTCAGCGTCCAGCCGCCCGACTGCTTGGCGACATTGTCAGCGCCGTCGCCCGCGACGAGGATGCGCGCGTTGGCCTTGAGCGGGAGGGCGCCATTGTTCTTGAGCAGGACGAGCGATTCGCGCACTGCCTGCCGGGCGACCGCGCGATGCTCGGGCGAGCCGAGCAGTTCGGTGCGACCGGCATAGGGGCGCGACGAAGGCTTGCCCGCTTCGAACAGCCCGGCGTGCTGCTTGAGGCGCAGGATACGGCGCACCGCATCGTCGAGCCGCGCCATCGGCAGCGTGCCCGACCGAGCGGCTGCGAGTGTCGAGGCGTAGAGTCCCTTCCAGCTCGCAGGCCCCATATAAAGGTCGAGCCCCGCGGCGATCGAGGCGGGGCAGTCGGTCGGCGAACAGCCGGGCACCTTGGCGTGCCCGTCCCAGTCGCCGACGACAAGCCCGTCGAAGCCCCAGCGCCGTTTGAGCACGCCGGTGAGCAGGCTGGCATTGCCGTGCATCTTGACGCCATTCCATCCCGAGAAGCTCGCCATCACGCTCTGCACATCGGCCCCCAGCGCGGCGACGTAGGCGGGTGCGTGGAGGCGGATCAGTTCGGTCTCGTCGATCTGCGCATCGCCGCGGTCGCGCCCGTCCGTCGTGCCACCGTCGGCAAGGAAATGTTTGGCGGTGGCGATGATGTGCGGGCCCTTCAGCCAGTCGGGATCGCCGCGGCGGCCCTGGATGCCGTGGACGAGCGCCGCGGCATAGGATTCGGCGATTGCCGGATCCTCGCCGAAGCTTTCATAGGTGCGCCCCCAGCGGTCGTCGCGCGCGACCGCGATCGTCGGCGCGAAGGTCCAGTCGAGCCCGGTGACACGCATTTCGATCGCCGTCGCCTGCCCGATCCTTTCCATCAGCGCGGGGTTCCTTGCCGCGCCGAGCCCGATATTGTGCGGGAACAGCGTCGCGCCGACGATATTGTTGTGGCCGTGCACCGCGTCCGATCCCCACATCACGGGGATACGCGGCAGATTGCCGTTCGGGCGCATCGACGCCGCATAATAGGCGTCGGCCGCCGCGACCCACGCCGAGGCCGGACCGAATTCGTCGCCGCTGGGCGACGAGCTGCCGCCGTTGAGGACCGAACCGAGGTGATAGGTCGCGACGTCCTCGGGCGTCGTGCTGCCGATATCGCCCTGGATGATCTGACCGACCTTCTGCTCGAGCGACATCGCCGCGATCAGCGCGTCGATCCGCCGTTCGGTGGAGGTGTCGGCAGCGGGCGCGGGCAACGCGGGCCAGGATTCGGGATGCGCGGTGCCGCTGGCCTCGGCGGCGGGCGACGCGGAGCCTGAAAACAGCGCCGCCGTAGACAGGCTTGCCACGGCCAAGGCGCGCCAGGCGCTTCGCATCACTTGCCTTCTCCCTTGTGAATCGGTCGGGTTTTTACCTTGACACCGGTGACATACCTCTTTCCTTTTGGCGCAAGTGTCAATAAGGTTGTCACACAACTAGTCCAAATGGCGATGAGGGGATGGAATGCCGAAGATCGTGTCAGCCCGGGTGATATTGACCTCGCCGGGCCGCAATTTCACGACGCTGAAGATCGAGTGCGACGACGGGACGACCGGCGTCGGCGACGCGACGCTCAACGGCCGCGAACTCGCGGTCGCGGCCTATCTGTCCGAACATGTTGTCCCCTGCCTGATCGGGCGCGACGCGCATCGGATCGAGGATATCTGGCAATATCTCTACAAGGGCGCCTATTGGCGCCGCGGCCCGGTGACGATGGCGGCGATCGCCGCGGTCGACATGGCGCTGTGGGACATCAAGGGCAAGGTCGCAGGGCTGCCGGTCTATCAATTGCTCGGCGGCGCGGCGCGCGAGGGGTGCATGGTCTATGGCCATGCCAATGGCACGACGATCGCCGACACGATCGAGGCGGCGCTCGACTATCAGCGGCAGGGCTATAAGGCGATCCGGCTGCAATGCGGTGTGCCGGGGATGGCGTCGACCTATGGCGTCAGCAAGGACCGCTATTTCTACGAGCCCGCCGACAACGACCTGCCGACGGAAAATGTCTGGTCGACGGCGAAATATATGCGCGTCGTGCCCGAACTTTTCGCCGCGGCGCGCGAGGCGCTCGGCTGGGACGTCCACCTGCTCCACGACGTCCACCACCGGCTGACCCCGATCGAGGCGGCGCGGCTCGGCAAGGATCTGGAGCCGTACCGGCCGTTCTGGATCGAGGATGCGACGCCCGCCGAGGATCAGGACGCGTTTCGCCTCATTCGCCAGCATACGATGACGCCGCTCGCGGTCGGCGAGATTTTCTCCTCGGTGTGGGACTGCAAGGCGCTGATCGAAAACCGCCTGATCGACTATATCCGCGCGACGGTGCTCCACGCGGGCGGCATCACCCATATGCGCCAGATCGCGTCGCTTGCCGATCTGTACCAGGTCCGCACCGGCTGCCATGGCGCGACCGACCTGTCGCCGGTGACGATGGCGGCGGCGCTTCATCTGGGGCTCTCGATTCCCAACTTCGGGGTGCAGGAATATATGCGCCACACGACCGAGACCGATGCGGTCTTCCCGCACGCCTGGCGCTTCGCCGACGGCATGCTCCATCCGGGCGACGCGCCAGGACTCGGGGTCGACATCGACGAGGCACTCGCCGAAACCTTTCCTTATGCCCGCGCCTATCTGCCGGTAAACCGGCTCGAGGACGGGACGATGTGGAGCTGGTGATGCGTCCGGCCCTTCTGGCGCTCGTCCTTCTGGCCGTCCCGGTGGTGGCAGCGGGGCATGAGCCGCTCCGGCCGGGCACCGTCGAGGAGCAGAAGGGGCGCGCCGCGGTCGTGATTGCCGACTATCGCTTCGACGACCTGCTCTGGGAAAACGACCGCGTCGCGCATCGCATCTACGGCCGCGCGCTCGAAAAGGCCGAGCCGCCGTCGTCGTCGGGGATCGATGCATGGGGCAAGCGCGTGCGCTGGCCCTTCATGGACCGGCAGCTGCGCACCGGCGACCAGCATGCCGATCATGGCGAGGGGATCGATTTCTATAATGTCGGCACCGGGCGCGGCACGGGCGGGCTTGGCATCTGGTATGACAACAAGCTCTGGACCTCGCGCAACTATGTCCGCCCGCATATCCTGCAATCGGGGCCCGACGTCGCCGACTTCACCGTCGATTACGACCCCTGGCCCGTCGACACGCAGCGCACGGTGCGCGAAACGCGGCGCTTCACCTTGCCGGCGGGGACGAATTTCACCCGGATGACCTCGACCATCGCGTCGAGCAGCGATGCCGAATTGATCGTTGCGATCGGCATTTCGAAACGGCCGACGGGCGGCGGCAAGCCTGGCGAGATCGAAAAAGACAGCGCGGGCGCGCGCATGAGCTGGTGGGGCCCGGCCGACGGAGAAAAGGGGCGGATGGCCGCGGCGGTGATCGTCGACCCCGCCACTTTTGCCGGTTTTGCGGAGGATGCCGACAATTATCTGCTGCTCGTGCGTGTGCAGCCAGGGCAGCCCTTTGTCTATTATAGCGGCGCGGCGTGGGACCGCGGCGGCGATTTCGCCACGCGCGACGCCTGGAATAGCTATGTCGATGCGCAGCGCCCCGATTTCCGGCCCTAGCCAGTTTCGAAACGCGATGATAACGCATAGTCCATGGCGGTAACCAAGGCGGCATCGCTGGCCGACGATCTGGTCCAGCGTTTCGAGGAGCAGATCGAAACGGGCGAAATGCCCGTCGGATCGCGTTTCCCGACCGAAAAAGAAATCACCGAGACGTTCGGCGTCAGCCGCACCGTCGTGCGCGAGGCCTATTCGCGGCTTGCGGCGCGCGGCCTGCTGGTATCGCGGCGCGGGTCGGGTGCCTATGTTCCCGACGGTGCCCAATATCGCGCCTTCCAGGTGACGGCCGAGGAAGTCGGCGAAATCGACGACGTGCTGAAGCTGCTCGAAATGCGGATGGGGTTCGAGGCCGAGATGGCCGACCTCGCGGCGCGGCGGCGGACCGATGCCGACCTCTCCCAGTTGCGGCGCACGCTCGCCGCGATGGAGGAAAGCCGCGATGTGGATGCGTCGGTCGCCGCCGATGCTGCCTTCCACGCCGCGATCGCCAGCGCGACGGGCAATCCCTATTTCCTCCGTTTCACCCAGTTTCTCGGGGTGCGGCTGGTACCCTCGCGGCGGCTTTACCTGCAGGGCGACGATCCGGTGCGGCACCAGCGTTACGCGCATACGATCAATCGCGATCATGAGGCGATCTACGCCGCGATCGAGGCCGGCGATCCCGCCGCGGCACGCCGCGCGTCGCGCCGCCATATCGAAAAATCGATCCTGCGCTATCGCACCTTGAAGGAAAGCGGCGGCGATCTGCCGACGGGCTAAAGCCTTAGTGAGCTAAGTGTCCCGCGAATCATCGCTAGCCGGGAAAAATTTTTGCGGGCCCGGGCGGTTCGACACAGATGGATATAACATACGGTTTTTAAATTGCTTTTCTGTGTGTCACTGCCCGTTCTGGGCCACGAATCACCCGGCACACCAACTTGATTTCGACTCGTGATGCTCTATTCCAGCGGCGTGCAAGGCGACCCCGACAATTACATGAGCCTGCTGTCGGCGGCGCAGATTGAAACGTTGCGGCATGTTTACGAGCACAAAAATTCCAAGCAAATCGCCAGCCTGATGAATGTGTCACCGCATACGGTGGACGAGCGCGTGCGACGCGTTCTTAAAAAACTCAATGTTTCCAATAGGATAGAGGCGGCGCGGATTCTGGCGGTTAACGGTGTCTTCGACCATGTTACCCCTTATCAGCCTTTGACATATCAATTGATCGACCTAGGCGACCTATCCCCCGCCGACGATGCGGAAGCGGGGCGCAGTTCGTTTCGGCGATTATTCGACATCGGTTCGCCATTCCCGACCGCGTCCCAGCCGGCCAACCGGCATGGGTTGATGGAAAGGATAATCTGGCCGATCCTGATCGCGTTTGCGACGATTTTGGCTTTCTCCGCCCTCTATTCGATCCTTGTCGGACTTGGTCGCGTGATGACCTGAATGTTCGAACCGAATGCTGCGGGGGGGAACCGGTAGCATTCTTTTTCAAGGAAAAAGATAATGCTGAATCAACGAGTTTCTGCGGCGAAGAAAATCGCCTCCGACCTTCATCTGGCCGAAGATGCCATCGACGAGGCGATGATCCGTATCGCCCAGCTCGCCGCCACGCTGCCCACCGCGCGCCGCGAGACCAACATGTCGGCGATCGTCGGCCAGGAAGCGATGGCCAAGGTGGCGCATGCGCTCGCCGCCGCCGGCGAAGTCCGCCAGCTCCTGACCGACGCGCACCTCGCGCTGACCGTCACCCAGAAGGAAGTCGGCCTCGGGACGCGGATGTTCGGTGCGGGCGTCAAGCCGGCGGCCAAGCTCGACGAAGGCAGCAACGACCAGTCGGACGCCGCGGTCGCAGCCCTGCCGCTCGCGCAGGCCTCTTGATCGTCTGGAAAGGTTGACAGCCACATGTGGTCCGTGGCGATCTATTATCTTGTACTGCTCATCACGGTGGCCGTCGCGATCAAGCGCGGCGGTCCCCTCGAGCGGTGGGCGGCCTACACCGCATTGATCGCCTCGATCCTCACCAGCGCCGTAAACCCCTTTCCGACCTGGACCGATATCGAACTGAATATCTTCGTCATCGACGTGCTGGTTCTGCTGAGCTTCTGGCTTATCGCCCTGAAGACGCACAGTTTCTGGCCGTACTGGATCACCGGATGGCAATTGATCGCCATTTTCGGCCACATCCAGAAATATATGTTTTCGGAGATATTGGCGCGGCCCTATTCGCTCCTGTCAGTTTATATATCCTATCCCATCCTGCTGCTGATTATCTACGCGTCAGGATCGTCCAGTCGTCAGAAGGATGTTGCGGCCTAGTGCGTGGCTCCCCCGGGGGCATCGTCACATGCAGCAATTTTCGAACCAAGAAATTGCCGAACTGAAATCGCGCGTGGACCAGATCCACGACCTGCTGGCGAGCCGTGGCGAAGCGCCGGTGCCCGCGTCGCGCCTTGCGCCTGTGGCGCCCGGCGACGCATCGCCGGCACCGGCGTTGCTCGAGCAGGTGTCGTTCAGCATCCGGATGCGGCGAATACGCCGCAGCCATTTCGGCAGCGCGGAGCTGTCGGGGCCGGTGTGGGACATGATGCTCGACCTGATGCTGGCGAATACGCACGGCCGGGCGCTCAGCGCCAGCGACCTCGCAACGGGTGCTGCGGTCCCCCTGTCGTCGGGGCTTCGCATGATCGCCGCGCTCGAACGGCTCGGCCTGGCACAGCGCTCGATCGACGAACGCGACAGGCGGCGCACGATCGTCCGGCTGACCGAAAGCGGGATCGAACGGATGGCGAGCTATTTCGATAAGATCGGCGCCGCTTGGCAGGATATCCGGCCGATGGCCGCCTGATCGCCGGCCCCAGGAGAGGGCGGCGAGCATTTGCGCGCCGCGACCCTATTCGGTCATCGAGCGCATCATCCGGTCGACCTTCGCCATCGCTTCGCGCTTGATCTGGCAGATGCGCGCCGCGCTGACGTCGAGCGTCAGTCCGATTTCGTGCAGGTTGAGCTCTTCGAAGAAATAGAGCTGCAGCACCATCTGCTCGCGCTCGGACAGATGCGCGATGCATTGGCGCAGCGCTCCCATCATATCCTCCTGCTCGCATTTTTCGCCGGCGCCGATACTTTCGTCCGCCGCCAGAAAGGCGCCGACATCGGTCAGTTCGTCGAGCGACGTCGAACGGCCGTGCGTTGCATTGCGTTCGAGCGCGAAATATTCCTCGGGCTGCATGCCCAGCGCCTCGGCCATTTCCGCCGCGGTCGGCGCGCGCATCAATTGCTGCTCAAGCGCCCCGCGCGTCGCTGCCAGCCGTTTCGCCGCGACCATCGCCGAACGGCCGACGTCGGCCTCACGGCGGAGTTGGTCGATCATCGCGCCGCGAATGCGCGTCGTGGCGTAAGTGGCAAAGGCGAAACCGCGTTCTTCATAATGGCGACTCGCCTCGATCAGCGCGATCAGCCCGGTCTGGATCAGGTCGTCGAGTTCGCTCGTCCGCGACACGCGCGAAAAGACCTGCCAGGCGATCTTGCGGACCAGCGGCGAATATTCCTCGACCAGCGCTTCGACGCTTTCGCCATAGCGATGCGAACGCGGCGCGCGGCTGGCGACGCCGGCAAATTGCTCGGCGGGCTCAATTCTCATGCGGTTGGTCCTCCATATGGGCCTCGGGCCCGTTCGCGAGGCGCGGCACTTCGGCGCCGATCGTCGCGACGATTTCGGTTTGTTTGGTGGCCGGAATTTCGAGATAGGAAATCACGGCGACGTCGGGGAATGTTGCGCGGACGAGCCGCGACAGCGCCGAACGGCAGATCGGCGAGGCGACGAGCGCAAAGCTGCGTGTCTGCAGCAGCAGCGGTTCGACCGCTTGCCCGACCTGTTCGATGATCTTCATCGCCATGCCATGTTCGAACGGCCATTCGGCGCCGGGGTTGGCGCGAACCGACTGATTCAGCAGCATCTCGATTTCGGGGCTGAAGGTGACGACGGGCAGCGGCATCCGGCTCGGCACGATCGTCTGGACGATCAGCGCACCGATACGCTGGCGCACCGATTCGACCAGGTCGATCTCGCCAAGCTGCTGGCCCGCCAACGAGACCATCGCCTCTGCGATCTTGCGGAAATCGCGCAAGGGGACGCGTTCGACGAGCAAAGATTTGCAGAGGCTTGCGACGCGCGGCAACGAATAGCCCTGCGGGCTGAGATTCTGCGCGAGCTGCGGATAATGCGTCTTGAGATTGTCGATCAGCGCCTGCGCATCGTCGATGCCGAACAATTCGGCGGCCGAGCCGACGATGCTGTTGTTGAGGTGCGTCGCGACGACGGTAGCCGGATCGACGACGGTATAGCCCGCCGCGATGGCGTCATTCTGCGTCGCCTTCGGAATCCACAGCGCGTCGAGGCCGAAGGTCGGATCCTTGCACGGGCGTCCCGCGACCTTGGTGACCAGATCGCCCGAATCGAGCGCGAGCATTTCGTGGGGAAAGACCTCGTCCTCGCCCACGATCACGCCGGCGACCGAAATGCGATAGACGTTGCCGGGAAGCGACAGGTCGTCGGTGACCTTCACCGGCGGGACGACGAAGCCGAGTTCCTTCGACAATTGACGGCGGATGCCCGTGATCCGCGTCATCAGCGGCGAACCCTTGCGTTCGTCGACGAGGGTGACGAGCGCATAGCCGATTTCGAGCTGGCACGCGCTGGCATCGCTGACGTCCGACCATTCGATCAGCGACGGGTCGGGCGCGGGGGCCACCGGTTCGGGCGCGTCGGCGACGGCGGCAGCGGCACGGCGAAGTTGCCAGCCGATCGTGAAGGACAGTGCGGCGGCCGGCAGGATCAGCATCTGCGGCATCGCCGGGACCAGGCCGAGGATGAACAGGATGCCGCCGACCGCCATCCAGATCGCTGGCGACGAAAACTGGCTGCCGATCTGACCGCTGAGGTCGAACGGCGACGAAACGCGGGTGACGATCGCCGCCGCGGCGATCGACAGCAGCAGCGCGGGAATCTGCGCGACGAGCGCGTCGCCGATCGCCAGCGTGATGTAGGTGCTGCCGGCTTCGGAGAAGCTGAGCCCATGACTGAAGATGCCGAGAATCAGACCGCCGACGATGTTGACGAACAGGATCAGCAGCCCGGCGACTGCGTCGCCCTTCACGAATTTCGACGCGCCGTCCATCGAACCGTAGAAATCGGCTTCGGTGCCGACTTCGACGCGGCGTGCCTTGGCCTCCTCGGGGGTCAGCAACCCGGCGTTGAGGTCGGCGTCGATCGCCATCTGCTTGCCGGGAAGCGCGTCGAGGGTGAAGCGTGCGGAGACTTCGGATACGCGCCCGGCGCCCTTGGTGATGACGATCAGGTTGATGATCATCAGCACGAAAAAGACGAAGAGGCCGACGACATAGTCGCCGCCGATCAGCACCTGGCCGAACGCCTCGATGACATGGCCAGCCGATGCGGTACCTTCGTGGCCATGGACCAGCACGACGCGCGTCGACGCGACGTTGAGCGCGAGGCGGAACAGCGTCGCGAGCAGCAGCACGGTCGGGAAAGCCGAAAAATCGAGCGGTTTCGAGGCCTGCAAGGCGACCATCAGGATCAGCAGGCTGATCATGATATTGGCGACAAAGCTGATGTCGAGGATCAGCGGCGAGACCGGGATGACCATCAGCCCGACGAGAATCAGCATCCCTGCGGGCAGCGCCGAAGCGCCGGCGATGCGCGCGAAGCTGCGCGCGTTCAGGCCGGGGGTCATGCCGTGCCTCCCGAAAGTGAGGCGAGCCGCCGATAGGCATCGGCGGCAAAGCCCATCGAGAGCTTTTTCGGCATAGGCTGGATATCCATCATCTGAAGCGGCGGACGCCCCCCGCCGGCGCCGGCAAGACCACTCGAACTGCTCGCCTCGGCGTGCCAGCCCGAGGGGGCGAAGGGCTTGATATTCTCGATCTTGCCACCTTCTTCGAGTTTCACGCGAAACCGTTCGCGGATCTCGGCAAGGCTGCGCATGCCGCCGTCGGACGCATAGAAGATCGACCGGTTGGCGGCGGCAGCTTCGGGCATCATCGTTGCGCCCGGCTGGTCGGGATTGGCTTCGAGCGCCGACAGGAATTTGGCGGCGCCGCCTGATCCCAGGAAATGCGCGAGATAGAGATCGACGGGTTCGGCGTTGCGGCCGATCCGGCTTTCGAGATAGGCGCGGTTGTCGCCGGTCAGCGCTGCCGCCATGTTCGACGAAGCCGCCGGGTCGTCGCGCAGGTCGAATATCTGCTGGCGCAGCGCCGGATCGGCGACCGACAGCCGGCCTGACGCGTCGCGACCGATCGCGTCGGCGGCCCAGGCAAGGCCATGATCGGCGCCATGCCGGTCGAGCGTCGCGAGCCAGGTCTGTTTGGTGAATTGATACAGGCCGCGTGCCGATGAGGTCGGCGCCTTGGCGGTCGGGTTGTAGCCGCTTTCGACGCGCGCGACGTCGACCAGATAGTCGAAATCGATTCCGGTGCGCGCCGACGCATTCTGGACCGCGTCCATCACGGGCGTGGCGATGCGGGTCGGGCCCTGAGGATTGTTGATGGCGTTCATGGCTATGGTTCCGCTGGTTCAGCAGACCAAAAGCAATCATCGTGCCATTTACGGTTGATCCCTGTAAGTCACAGGATTATCAATAGCTTATTGCTACTCCGCGATGGTGCGTGCCGCGGATTTCGTGGTTTCTGTCAATCCTCTGACGCGTCCAGTCTTTCAGGATGTTGACACGGATCGCGGCGGCTTCGAGCTGTCCGAGCGTCTTGCCGATCAGCAACTGCGCACGAAGTTCGCTGCCTGCGGGAATCCCCGCGCCGCGGAACAGGATCACTGCGGTTGCCAGTTCCTCGGTCGCGGCGATGATTGCGCCGGCGTCATGTCCGTCGAGCGCGCCGACCAGCGCGTCGAGCCGCGATTGTACTTCGTCGAGCATCATTCGGCCCCACGGCCGTGGAAATCGAGCATGGCACTCGCGATGATCGCGGGATGGACGCCATAGCTGCCGTTGGCGATCGCGGTGCGCAGCGACGCGACGCGCGCGACGTCGATCGGCGGCGCTTCGTTGGCAAGGTTGCCCGCCAGGCGCGTCAGGCGCGCGGTGGGCAGGCTGTCCTGTGTCGCCTGCAGAGGCGCGGCGGTGTGCGCCGGCGCAGCGCTGCCGCTGGCGACGCCGCGGAGCGGGTTCGTGCGGACGATGCCGCCGATGGGTCCGATCTTGCTGTCACCCGACATAATGCCTCCATCCGATGCCGTCAGAAAAGTGACGACGCGGTTCACGAAGGCTTTAACGGACGCTGGCGGGGACGATTAAGGCGGGGCGACGCAAAAAAGAAAAAGAAAGGCCCGGTGCCGTCGGAAAGCCGACGGCACCGGGCCGGTGGGTGGCTAATCGTGAAAAGCGGCGGGCCGGGGTGGCGGATCAGTCGGCCATGCGCGCGCGGCCGGCGCCGGTGACGACGGCGCTCAGGGTCGATTTCGCGTCGTTGCCACGCAGCGCGATGGTTTCGCCGATACGGCCGTCCTCGTTTGCGATCGCGGCATAGCTGATCGAAAAGCTTTCGGTTTCGATCGTGACCCGAACATTGTCGCCGCGGCGGATTACGGGAGCGCTCGCGCTCGGCCGGGAAAAGCCAGCAGCTGCGGGTGCCGCCTCGGCCGGGCCGGTCATCGGTACGCGCAGACGCCAGCCGAGCGAGTTGCAGCGGACAGCGAGCGTATGGGCATCGAGGGGGGTGACCGATGCCTGTTCGGGGCAGCGCGCCAGTTTGATGCGACGGTCGACCGGGGTCGCGTTGCGGCCCATGGCGTTGGCGACCATGGCGGTCAGCACGTCGATCGTCTGCCAGTCCTCATTGGCCTGCTGGGCGTGTGCCGGAACGGCGGTGCATGCGCCGATCGCGGCGAGGCTTGCGAGAAATTTGTGCGACACGGTTCCATCTCCTTCGGTCCAAATGGTTGCCCGCAGGGGTGCAGGAAGCGTGCCAGTCGCGGATTGGCGTGCAGTTCGGGCGTGCGGCATGGGCGCTTGTCGGTTTTTTGACGAGCCCCCTTGCCGGTTTGCCGATGCTGCATCTAAAATATTGAAAATAATAGATAAATAAAGTTTGGCACGTCCATTGCATCATGCCTTGGTGTTTCCGCGTGTCCGTGGCCGATCGGTCCGGAACCCGGCGAAAGGAATGAGATGATGGCATCCGAGAAACTCTTTGGCCTGCATGCAACAGCGCTCCAGCTGCGCAGCCAGCGCATGATGATGCTCGCGTCGAACATCGCGAATGCCGCGACCCCCGGCTACAAGGCGCGCGACCTCGATTTCGCCAAGGCGCTCGACCTCGCGAAGCAGGGCGGTTCGACCGAGGGCGCCATTGCCTATCGCGTCCCGGTCCAGGCGTCGCTCGATGGCAACACCGTCGAGATGGCAACCGAGCAGACCGCCTATGCCGAAAATGCGCTCGCCTACCGGTCGAGCCTCGCTTTCCTGTCGGGGCGCATCAACACGCTCTCGCGCGCGCTGAAGGGCGAATGAGGATGAACGGCAATTTCTCCGTCTTCGACATCAGCGGCCGCGCGATGTCGGCGCAGCTTGTCCGGCTCAACGCCACCGCGTCGAACCTCGCCAATGCGGGAACGACGGCGGGCAGCGAGGCGGGCGCCTATCGTTCGCTCAAGCCCGTCTTTCGTTCGGTGATGGACGGGCAGGGCCGCGCGACCGTCGCGGTCGACCAGGTCACGACGTCGAAAATGGCACCGTCGAAGCGCCACGATCCGTCGAACCCGCTCGCCGATGCGGACGGCAATGTCTGGGAAGCGGCGGTCGATAGCGCCGCCGAGATGGTCGAGATGGTCGAGACCGCGCGCCAGTATCAGAACAATGTGCAGGTCCTCGAAACCGCGAAGGGCCTGATCAACGAAACACTCAGGATGGGACAGTAAGATGAGCGTCTACAGCGTCACCAATAACAGCAACCCGGTTTTCCAGCCCAAGGGCGGCAAGCAGATGGATCAGAGCGATTTCATGCGCCTGATGACGGCGCAGCTGTCGCAGCAGGATCCGTTCAATCCGGTCGATAACCAGCAGATGGTTGCGCAGATGGCGCAATTCTCGAGCCTCGCCGGAATCAGCGAGACCAACACCGCGCTCGCGAAGATTTCGGAGCAGCTCACGGCGCAGACCCAGCTCCTCAAGGACATCAAGGCCGCCACGCCGGCGCCCACCCCCACCACGCAGGAAGGATAAGTCCATGTCATTCTACACTTCGCTTTCGGGTCTCAAGGGCGCGCAGACCGACATGTCGGTCATCTCGAACAATATCGCCAACGCCGGCGCTATCGGCTTCAAGCGCAGCAAGGCGCAGTTCGGCGACATCTTCGCTTCGTCGCCGACGCAGTCGACCAAGATGATCGCGGGACAGGGCACGCGCCTCAACGGCATCACCCAGCAGTTCACGCAGGGCTCGTACGAGGCGAGCGAAAAGACGCTCGACCTCGCGATCGTCGGCGAAGGCATGTTCATCGTGAAAGGCGATCCGCCGCGCGAGCAGGTGACCTACACGCGCAATGGCTCGTTCGAACCGACCCCCGACCGTTATGTCATCGACACGACCGGTGCGAAGCTACAGCTGCTGCCCGTCGATGCCGACGGCAACGTCACCAATAACACGCTGGCCGGCGCCTTTGACCTTCGCCTGCCCGAAGGGTCGCCGTCGGATCCCGATTCGGCGCTGGTCAATGTTTCGATCGGTCTCGACGGCCTCGTTACCGCAACCTTCGCGAACGGCGAGGATCAGGTGCTCGGCAAGGTCGCAATGGCGACCTTCCCCACCATGTCGGGCCTGCGTCCGACCGGTGACGCCCACTGGCAGTCGACGGGCGAAAGCGGCCCGCCGACGATCGACGCCGCAACCAACGGCCCGATGGGCGCGATCCGCTCGGGTGCGCTCGAACGGTCGAACGTCGATATCACCGAGGAACTGGTGATGCTGATGGCCGCACAGCGCAATTTCCAGGCCAATGCCAAGGCGATCGAGGGCGCTTCGCAGCTCACCCAGACGATCATCGGCATGCGCTGACGCATCGCTGACCGCCGCCTGCCGGGAGACCTTCGATGGACCGCCTCATCTATACCAGCCTTGCCGCGATGCGGGGCAGCATGTCCCGGCAGACGGCGATCGCCAACAATCTGGCGAACGCCCAGACGCCGGGCTTCCGCGCCGACATCGCCAATGCGCAGTCGTTGTGGCTCGATGGCAGCGGGCTCGACGCGCGCGCCATGGCGTCCGAGGAAGTGCTCGGCGCCGATATGAAGGCGGGCACCGTCACCCAGACGGGCCGCGATCTCGACATTGCGATGCAGGGCGACGCGCTGCTCGTGGTACAGGCGAAGAATGGCGAAGAGGCCTATACGCGGCGGGGCGATTTGCAGCTCTCGCCGAGCGGCCTCCTCACCACCAGCGACGGCAATCCCGTTCAGGGTACGCAGGGGCCGGTGACGATCCCGCCAGCCGATGCGATCAACATCGACCAGGAAGGGCGCGTGTGGATCGTCCCGCAGGGCGGCGACCCCGAAAATCCGCAGGAGGTCGACCGGCTGCGCCTCGCAACCCCGACGGGTTCGGATATCGTCAAGGGGCTCGATGGCCTGTTCCGCGTGAAGGGCGGCGGCATATTGCCCGACGACCCCGAAGCGCGGCTGCTCACCCGCTCGATCGAAGGATCGAACGTCACCGCGACCGCCGCGCTCGTCGAGATGATCGAGGCAAGCCGCAGTTGGGACACGCAATTGAAGATGATCAGCGACGCGCGCGACATGGACAGCGCGAGCGCAAATCTGATGCAGCTCCCCCGTTAAGGAGAATATGACATGAGTATCGGTGCCTTGCACGTCGCGCGGACCGGTCTGGATGCCCAGGGCTTCCGGATGCAGGTGATCGCGAACAACCTCGCTAACGTGAACACGACGGGCTTCAAGCGCGACCGCGCCAGCTTCGAAACGCTGAGCTATCAGATGATGACGCAGGCCGGCGCGCCATCGACGGCGGAAAACCGCTATGCGACGGGCCTCAACCTCGGCACCGGCGTCGCGCTGAACGGCACCGCGCGCATGGACACGCAGGGCACGTTCCAGACGACGGGCAACGGGCTCGACGTCGCGATCGACGGCGCCGGCTATTTCCAGGTCGAAATGCCCGACGGGCGCACCGGCTATACCCGCGCGGGCAATTTCGGCCGCGCCCCCGACGGCACGATCGTGACCCCGGACGGCAAGCCGCTGACCCCCGCGATCCAGATTCCCGAAGATGCGAGCAATGTGACGATCGGCCTCGACGGCACCGTCTCGGCGACGGGCGCCGACGGCACCTCGCTCGAACTCGGCCGGATCGAAATCGCGCGCTTCGCCAATCCGGCGGGGCTGCAGGCAATCGGCGGCAACATGCTCGTCGAAACGCAGGCGTCGGGCGCCCCGCTGGTTGGCGGCGCGGGCGAGGAAGGCCGCGGCTCGCTGCGCGGCGGCATGCTCGAGGGATCGAACGTCAATGTCGTCGAGGAACTCGTCGACATGATCGAGACGCAGCGTGCCTATGAGGTCAATTCGAAGATGATTTCGGCCACCGACGAGATGATGAAAAATGCGTCGCAGACTCTCTGATCTGGCTAATCTGGCGATGCTGGCCCTGGTGCTGGCGCCGGCTTCGGCGCTCGCGAAGGACAAGCTGCCGCCCGATGCCTTTTCGGTGTCGATCCCGGCGCCGCCACCGCCGCCGCCGGCGAACGGCTCGATCTTTCAGGGCAGCTATGTCGCGCTCACCTCGGGCGGGCGTGCGGGGCAGGTCGGCGACATCGTCACGATCCAGCTCGTCGAGCGCACCGCAGCGACCAAGAGCAACGCCGCGGGCACGCAGCGCGACGGCAGCATCGGACTGACGCCGCCGACGACCGGCCCGCTGTCGCTGTTCAGCCCCAGCGATGTCGCTGCGGGTGGCGGACAGCAGTTCAAGGGCAAGGGCGACGCATCACAGTCGAACGCGCTGTCGGGCGAAGTCAGCGTCACGATCGCCGCCGTCTATCCGAACGGCACGATGTTCGTGCGGGGCGAAAAGCTGCTCACGCTCAACCGCGGCGACGAACGCGTCCAGATCTCGGGGATCATTCGCGCGATCGATATCAGCCCTGACAATCGCATCCTGTCGACGCGCGTCGCCGACGCCAAGATCCGTTACGTCGGCAAGGGCGAGATCGCCCGAGCCAGCCAGCAGGGCTGGCTGCAGCGCTTCTTCTCGATCATCAGCCCGTTCTAACAGAGGAATTTCCTGTGACCCAGCGTCCGACCCTGTTCACCCTTCTTGCGTTCCTGATCGCGAGCTTCCTCTTCGCGGTGCCGGCACATGCCGAACGCATCAAGGACATGGGCCAGTTCCAGGGCCTTCGCGCCAACCAGCTCACCGGCTACGGCATCGTGGTCGGCCTCGCGGGCACCGGCGACGACAGCCTCGACTATTCGACGCTGGGCATGAAGGGCGCGGTTTCGCGCTTTGGCCTGACCTTGCCGCCGGGCGTCAATCCGGCGCTCAAAAATGCCGCGGCGGTGATGATTACTGCCGAACTTCCGCCCTTCGCCAAGCCCGGCCAGCGTCTTGACGTCACTGTATCGGCGATGGGCAAGGCGAAAAGCCTGCGCGGCGGCACGCTCGTGCTCGCGCCGCTTTATGGCGCCGACGGACAGATTTACGCGATGGTGCAGGGCAATCTGGTCATCGGCGGTCTCGGCGTCGATGCCGCCGACGGGTCGAAGCTGACCGTCAATGTCCCTTCGAGCGGCCGGATCGCGGGCGGCGCGACGGTCGAACGGTCGGTCGACACCGGCTTTGCGACGTCAAGCTACCTGACCTTCAACCTCCACCAGTTCGACGCGACCAATGCAAAGCGCGTCGCCGACGCGATCAATGCTGCGCTGCCGGGTTCGGCGTCGATGATCGACGGCGCGAGCATCGCGATCCGCGCGGCGGGCAGCGGTGACGAACGGATGCGGCTGATGTCGCAGATCGAAAATCTGGGCGTCCAGCGCGCCGAACCGCCGGCCAAGGTGATCGTCAACGCGCGGACCGGAACCGTCGTCATCAACGGCGCGGTCCGCGTCGGTACGGCAGCGGTGACGCAGGGCAAGCTTACCGTGTCGATCAAGGAATCGCCGACGGTCGTCCAGCCCGCGCCCTTCAGCCGCGGCCAGACCGCGATCGAACCGTCGAGCGACATCAGCGTCGACGAGGAATATCGCCCGGTGATGCTGGTCAGGCCGACCGCTTCGCTTTCCGAACTCGTCGATGCGATCAACCGCATGGGCGTTCCTCCCGGCGACCTGGTCGCCATCCTCGAGGCGCTGAGCCAGGCCGGCGCGCTCACTGCGGAACTGGTGATCATATGATGAGCCCCATTTCTTCGATCGGTGCCGCCCCGACGCCCGCCGCAGCCGGCGGCGGCGATGGCGGGCTGCGCAAGGCGGCCGAGGCGTTCGAAGCCGTGATCCTGCGCCAGTTGATGGCGTCGATGCGGCAGGCGAAGCTCGGCGACGATATCTTCGGATCGAGCGCGACCGACAATTTCCGCGAAATGGCCGACGCGCGCACCGCCGACAGCCTCGCCTCGATGCGCCAGTTCGGTATCGCCGACATGGTCGAGCGCCAGTTCCGCGGCCAGCTCGGCGGGCACGCCGGGCGCTCCGGGGGAGGCGTACAATGAGCGACCTGCTCGGCATCGGCTATAGCGGGCTCAAGGCCTATTCGCGCGCGCTGTCGACGGTGGGCGACAATATCGCCAACGCCCAGACGCCCGGATATGCGCGGCGCCGGCTCGAGATGATGGAAGCCGTCGGCGGCGGCAATTCGATCTTCTATCGCGGCAACACCAACCCCGGCGGCGTCGACATTCGCGGCGTGAACCGCTCGGTCGACGCCTGGCTGATCGAGGATTCGCGCATCTCGGGCGGCGATGCCGAACGCGCGGCGACGAAGCTCGGCTGGCTGGGCAAGGTCGAAGACGCGCTCAGCGACGAAACGAACGGCATCAAGACGGGCCTCACCAAGCTTTACACGACCGCCGATCAGCTCACTTCGGATCCGGCGAACAAGACGCTGCGCGCCCAGTTTCTGCAATCGGTCGACGACATCGCGTTGGGTTTCCGGACCGCGTCGGGCCAGCTCGACAAGATGGGCGAGGGGATTTCGGGCGCAGCGACAAGCGCCGTCGACCAGCTCAATTCCAATCTGGACGCGCTCGAACAGATCAACATCGGCCTGCGCAAGGCGCGGCCGGGATCGACGAACGAGGCGAGCCTGCTCGACGAACGCGACCGGCTGCTCGACCAGATTTCGTCGCAGGCCGGCATCAAGGCGACCTTCGACAACAATGGCGCGGTGACGCTGCGCGCCGCCGGATCGGGCGACCTGCTCGTCGGTGGCGGGGTAGTGAATCCGGTCACGGTGACCGCGGCGGTCGACGGGCGCTTGTCGTACGGCGTCGGCGGTTCGCCGCTGACGATCTCGACCGGATCGCTGGCGGGATTGGCGGAGTCGGCGGGTCATGTCGCCGACCAGCGCGCCGCGCTCGATGCGATGGCGAATGATTTCGCAAGCCAGCTCAATGCCGCGCATCAGGCGGGCACCGATGCGGCGGGCAATCCCGGCCAGCCGCTGTTCACCGGCACGAGCGCCGCGACGCTGACCGCAGCTTCGCTCGCTCCCGATCAGGTAGCCGCAGCGAACGGGTCGGGCAGCAACGGCAATATGCTCAACTTCGGCGCGATGCGCGGGGCGAACGATCCCGAATCGCGCTGGTCGGGGCATCTCGCGACGCAGGCGCAATCGGTCGCGTCGGCGCGGGCGCAGGATGCGGCCGCGACGACGCGCGCCGACGCATCGGCCGCCGCGCGCGATGGCGTGAGCCAGGTCGATCTCGATACCGAAGCCGCGGAACTGCTCCGCTTCCAGCAAGCCTATTCGGCCGCTGCGCGGACGATCCAGGTCGCACGCGAAACGATGCAGACGCTGCTCAGCTCGCTGTAAGGAAGGCGAAGACGATGATTAATGCCGTGGGCAATCGCATGACGCGTGAAATCGCGCGCCAACAACGGCTCGCCGATGCGCTCGAGCGGACGCAGATCCAGATTTCGGGTGGCAAGAAGCTGCTGCGCATGTCGGACGATCCCGTCGCGTCGCGGCGCATCGCGACGATCGGTACGACGCAGGCGAGCATGGCAGCCTGGTCGTCGAACATCAATTCGGCGACCGCGCTGGTGTCACAGGCCGATGGCGTCATGAAGTCGGTCACCAATCTGATGACGCGCGCGCGCGATCTGACGCTCGCGGCGGCGAGCGACACGGCGAACCCCGCCGACCGCGCAACGATCGCGGCCGAACTCGGGACGATTGCCGAAGAGCTCGACGCGCTCGCGGCCACGCGCGATTCGAACGGCGATCCCGTGTTCGCGACCGGCGCGGCGCGCGTGATGCGCTTCGATTCGGATGTCAGCTTCGCTCCTGTCCAGTCGGCGGCCGATGTGTTCGTCGTCGGCGGGAACAGCCTGTCGACGGGGGTGCGCGATGCCGCCGCCGCAATTTCGGCCGGCGACAAGGCGGGGATCAACGGCGCGATCGACGCGATGGCGACCGCGATCGGCCATGTCGCCGACGAACATGCCAAGCTCGGCCTTGCCGGCGGGCGGCTCGATCGCATCGGCGACGGACTCGCGTCGCGCGCAATCACGCTCAAGGACGAACGATCGAGCGTCGAGGATACCGACATGAATGTCGCGATCGCCGAACTCAATGCGCTCGACCTGACGCTCGGCGCGGCGCAGGCCGCCTTTGCGAAGATCAACCGGCAGACCCTGTTCGATATTTTGAACTGACGCGCTCAATATTCGGGCGTCGCTGCCGTTAATCATCAAGACGTCATTTGGATGAGGGGCTTTCACGCCCCGATGGAGTTGCTCTCAGATGTTTCCCGTTATCGGCATCGTCGTTCTGATCCTGCTGGTCTTCGGGGGCTTCGCGCTGACCGGGGGCAATCTGGGGCCTGTCATGCACGCGCTTCCGCACGAAATGCTGATCATCGGGGGCGCCGCGATTGGCTCGCTGATCATCGGCAATTCGGGCGCCGACCTGAAAGCGCTCGGTGGCGGCCTGGCCAAGGTGTTCAAGGGTCCGCAGTATAAGAAGCAGGATTATCTCGATTGCATCCTGCTCGTTTCCACGCTGATGAAGATGATGCGTACCGAGGGGCCCGTCGCGGTCGAACCGCATATCGAGGATCCGAAAAGCTCGCCGATCTTCCAGCAATATCCCAAGCTTTTGAAGGACGATACGCTCGTCCACCTGATCTGCGATACGCTGCGCCTTGTCGTCGTGTCGTCGGGCACGCTCGATCCGCACGCCGTCGAGGACGTCATGGACAACGCCCTCAAAAACCACCGTCATCACTCGCTGAAACCGGCCGAGGGGCTCCAGAGCCTTGCTGACGCACTCCCGGCGCTCGGGATCGTCGCGGCGGTGCTCGGCGTCGTGAAGACGATGGGATCGATCGACAAGCCGCCCGAGATTCTCGGCGCGATGATCGGTTCGGCGCTGGTCGGCACCTTCCTCGGCGTGCTGCTCGCCTACGGCCTTGTCGGCCCCTTCGCGACACGCGCCAAGACGGTGATCGAAAGCGATGCCGCCATCTATCATACGGTGAAGCAGCTGATCGTCGCTTCGCTCCATGGCCATCCGCAGCCGCTGGTGATCGAGGCCGCGCGCTCGGGTGTCGACCATCATAACCAGCCGAGCTTCGCCGAAGTATTTGATGGTATGCGAGGCCGCTGATGGCTGCGCGTCCCAACACCCCGCCGCGGCCGATCATCGTCAAGAAGATCGTCGAGGAAGCGCATGGCGGCCACCACGGCGGCGCATGGAAGGTCGCCTATGCGGACTTCGTGACCGCGATGATGGCCTTCTTCCTCCTGATGTGGCTGCTTGGCGCCACCACCGAGAAGCAGCGCAAGGCGCTTGCCGACTATTTCGCGCCGACGATCGTCCAGACCAAGACCGACTCCGCAGGCTCGACTGGCTTGTTCGGCGGCGATTCGCTGGTCGCGGCCGACCGCTATCCGCATGGGGCGGCGCAGACCGGCACGCGCTCGATGACGATACCGCGCGATGCCGTCGGCGGACCGCGTGAAGCATCGGGGCGCGAACGCGATGCGGAGTCGAAGAAACTGCGGCTGCTCGCGCAATCGCTAAAAGCGCGCGTCGAGAGCAAGGGCGAGCTCAAGCGCCTTGCCCAGAATCTGCGCTTCACCGAAACCACCGAGGGGCTGCGGATCGACGTCGTCGACGACGCCGATTTTTCGATGTTCGTGATCGGTACCAGCCAGCTGACCCCGGCGGGCGCCCGCCTGTTCAGCGAAGTTGCAAAGCCGATCGCCGAGGTCAGCAACCAGGTGATGGTCCGCGGCCACACCGACGCCGCGCCCTGGTCGGCGAAATCGGGCACGAACAATTGGCGCCTCTCGGTCGACCGCGCCGAGGTGACGCGTCATTATCTCGAGTATCGCGGCGTCGCCTCGGGCCGCTTTGCGCGCATCGAAGGCGTGGCCGATCGCGAGCCCTATGTGCCCTCCGACCGATTCGATCCGCGCAACCGCCGCATCTCGATCACCCTAGGCTGGCGAAGCGCTCCCGACAATTAGTGCCAGTTTGGCAGCAAATCGGCGACAGTTAACGCAATTGCGCCATCATTACTTTCATTATGGCAATAACTGTTTATTTTGAATGACTTAGGTTGGCTGTGATAAGCTTTTGTTTACCAGTTTCGTCAATTTCTGGATCCATCGAAAGGGCGCCGATCGGGGGGCGCGGTGGAGACTGAAATGACGGTGGGGCAGAATAATAACGCAGCGCTCGAAGCGCTGATCATCGGCAGCAGCGATGCCGCCGTGCGACTGCGCGAGATGATCCGCCGCGTCGCCCGGTCGAACGCATCGGTCATGCTCTGCGGCCCGTCGGGCTCGGGCAAGGAACTGGTCGCCCGTGCCATCCACGACGAGGGCGTCCGCGCGGGCCAGGCCTTCTCCGCGATCAATTGCGGCGCCATTCCCGGCGACCTCATCGAATCCGAACTGTTCGGGCATGAAAAGGGCAGCTTCACCGGCGCCCATGCCCGCCGCATCGGCCATTTCGAAGCGAGCGAGGGTGGTACAATCTTCCTCGACGAAATCGGCGACATGCGTTTCGACATGCAGGTCAAGCTGCTCCGCGTGCTCGAAGACCGGACGATCGTCCGCGTCGGTAGCAGCGAAGTCCGCGACATCGACGTCCGCGTGATTTCGGCAACGCACCAGGATCTTGGCGTCGCGATCGCCAACGGCAAATTCCGCGAAGACCTGTTCTTCCGGCTCGGCGTGGTTGTGCTGCAGGTCCCCAGCCTCGCCAGCCGCGTCGAGGATATTCCCGCGCTCATCCGTCATTTCCAGCGCAAGATGCCCGCCGACGCCAAATGTCGTTTCGACGACGCGGCCATGGCATTGCTCATGCAGCATGGTTGGCCCGGCAATATCCGCGAACTCAGGAATTTCGTCGAACGCGCCAGCGTTCTCCATGGCGGCGAAACGCTCGGCCTCGACGATGTCGCCATGCTTTTGAACCCCACCGCAGCGCTGGCGCCGCGACAGGCTGTCCCCAGCAGCCCCGTCGCGGTGCCGGCCAGCGCGGACGATTTCGCTGCCGCCCCGGTCGTATCGGCTGCCCCGCACGGCAAGACGCCGGCACCGGGCCGTCCGATCGACCTCAAGCGCGAAATCGAGACGATCGAGCTCGAACAGATTCACGTCGCACTCGACCTTGCCGACGGCATCATTTCCGAAGCGGCACGCCTGCTGACGCTGAAGCGCACCACACTCATCGAAAAGATGCGCAAATATGGCGTCCATCAGCAGGCCGCCTGACGGCCACGATACGAGTTTCAGCACCCGCTGAAAAAAGGGGGCTCTGGTCCGCCCCCGCACCGCCCGGCCGCCCGTCCCCACCTAGGGCGGCCGGGTACCCAATGCACCGGATCGATCGATATGAAACGGGGGCCGTGGTCAGCGGCCCTTGGCCGTTCAGGCGAAAGCGCCGACGCTCTCGATAAATTTGATCACCGAAATCGGCTTAGACACATAGGCCTCGGCGCCCGCGGCGCGAATCTGTTCTTCGTCGCCCTTTCCGGCATAGGCGGTCACCGCCATGATCGGTACCGCGCGCAGCTTCAGGTCGTTCTTCATCTGGCCGATCAGCTCGAGCCCGCTGACATGCGGCAACTGGATATCCATGATGATGAGGTCGGGCGTGACCTCGCGTGCCCTCGCCAGCGCATCGCGACCGTCGCGCACCGGATGCGCGTGATAGCCATGGGCGTTGAGCAGGTCGCAGAAGAGACGCAGGTTGAGTTCATTATCCTCGACGACCAGGATGGTCTTGCCCATGTGCGTTCCGTTCCCCACCTTGCGTGCGCGGCCCGTTTAGGCGAATCGGCCGCACGACACAATTGCATCGCGATGAAGGAAACCCGCTTGCTTGAGGATGATGCCGCGCTGGCGCTCCATGCGCTCGGCTGGATCTTGAACGACGAGCCGCGCGCCGAACGCCTGCTGGGCCTGACCGGCCTCACGCCCGAGGAGCTTCGCGCTTCGCTTGGCGAACGTGCGACGCTGGCGGCGATACTCGCTTTTCTGACCGGTCATGAAAATGACCTTGTCGCCTGCGCCGATGCGTTGCAGGTGCCGCCGGCGAGCATCGCCGCCGCCGCCCAAAGACTCGAAGGAACGACCGCATGAACCGCCCGCTCGTCATCACCGATTGCGACGAGGTGCTGATGCACATGGTCGTCCCCTTCGCCGAATGGGTCGATACCGAACATGGCGTGATCTTCCGCATCGAAGATGCGAGCTTCGCCAATGCGCTGAAGCGCAAGGAATGCGGTACGCCGCTCGACGCCGCCGAGGTTTGGCCACTGCTCGACGGTTTCTTCCGCAGCGAAATGACGCGCCAATATCCGATCGCCGGGGCTTTGGCCGCGATGGCGGCAATCGGCGCCGAGGCCGATATCGTCGTCCTGACCAACGTTGGCCCCGAGCACCAGCAGGCGCGGGTCGACCAGCTCGCGCTCCATGATTTTCACGCGCCCGTCATCGGCAGCCGCGGCGGCAAGGGCGAACCGGTACGCCGCCTGATCGAGCAATACCGGCCCTCGGTCGCGGTGTTCATCGACGACCTCGCCGGCCATCACCAGTCGGTCGCGCACGAGGCGCCCGCCGTATGGCGGCTCCACCTTGTCGGCGAGCCCGCGATCGCTGGCAAGATCGCGCCGGCGAAACATGCCCATGCGCGAATCGACGATTGGAACGAAGCGCGCGACTGGATATTGGCGCGGCTCACCGAAAACATCCCCGCTCCGGCTCCCGAACCGGTCTAAGAAGGAAGCTCCCATGGATATCGCCGCCAAAATCGCCGAACTCGGCCTTGACCTCCCCAGGCCCGCCGCTCCGGTCGCCGCTTATGTGCCCGTCGTCGAGCAAGGCGGCATGCTTTATGTCAGCGGCCAGCTGCCGTTCCGCGACGGGCAGGTCGTGACCGGCCGGCTCGGCGACGACATGGATGTCGCGGGCGGGCAGGATGCGGCGCAGCGTGTCGCGCTGATGCTCGTCGCGCAGATCGGTCAGGCGCTCGGCGGCGACTGGTCGCGCGTCGAGCGCGTCGTCAAGCTGGGTGTTTTCGTCAACAGCGCGCCGAGCTTTACCGATCAGGCAAAGGTCGCGAACGGCGCCTCGGAACTGTTCGAAACGCTGTTCGGCGAAGCCGGCCGCCACGCGCGCGCAGCCGTCGGCGTCGCTGTGCTGCCGCTCGGTGCAGCGGTCGAGGCCGATGCGATCGTTGCGGTGAAGCCCGCGTAAGGACGCTGGTGGCCGAAGCCGACCCGCTCGCCCGGACCGTCTCGCTCGGAACCGGCGTCGCCGCGATCGGCGCCGCAGCATGGGACGCGCTGGCAGGCGACGGCAATCCGTTCGTCGGCCACGCCTTCCTGTCGCTGCTCGAACGATCGGGCAGCGTCGGACCGGGAACCGGTTGGCAGGCGGCGCCGCTGCTGGTCGAGGATGCGGCCGGGTCGCTCGTCGCTGCGGCGCCTGCCTATCTCAAATCGCACAGCCAGGGCGAATATGTCTTCGACCATGGCTGGGCCGATGCCTGGACGCGCGCGGGCGGCGATTATTATCCCAAGCTGCAGATCGCGGCGCCCTTCACCCCGGTCCCGGGCCCGCGCTTGCTCGCGAAAAGCCGGGACGACGCACTGCTGTTGCTCCGCGCGGCCGAGGCGGTGGTACGCCAGAACCAGCTATCGTCGGCGCACGCCACCTTCGTGGCACCCGAGCAGATGCCGCTGTTCGAGGAGGCCGGCTGGCTCGTGCGCCGCGATATCCAGTTCCATTTCGCGAATAGCGGCTACACCAGCTTCGACGATTTCCTCGCCACGCTGAACTCGCAGAAGCGCAAGCAATTGCGCAAGGAACGGCTGCGCGCGGTCGAAGGGCTTCAGATCGCGGAGCTGACCGGGGACGCGATCCGGCCCGAACATTGGGACGCGATGTGGCTCTTCTATCAGGACACGGGAGCGCGCAAATGGGGGCATCCGTACCTCACGCGCGAAGCGTTCGACCTGATGGGCACGGCGATGGCCGACCGGATCATCCTGCTGATCGCTTATGACCGCGAGGAACGGCCGGTTGCGGGCGCGCTGCATTTCCTCGGGCCCGACACGCTTTACGGACGCTATTGGGGCTGTCTCGTCGAGATTCCCTATCTCCATTTCGAGCTATGCTATTATCGCGCGATCGACATTGCGATCGAACGCGGCCTGAAGCGCGTCGAGGCGGGCGCGCAGGGCGGGCACAAGCTCGCTCGCGGCTATGGCCCCGTCGCGACCTGGTCGGCGCATTTTATCGCCGATCCGGGCTTTCGCCGCGCCGTCGCGGACTATCTCGAACAGGAGCGCCGCGCCGAAGAAAGTGAGATGGAATGGCTGGAAGGGCATACGCCCTTCAAACGCTCGGTCTGAACTCGTCAGAACGGCACCAGCCCGCTCCCCCGCCCGGCCTCCCATTTCAGGGTACGGCCGGGCGGGGGAGCGGGCTGGTGCCGTGCCGCGTGAGCGGAAAAACTTAGGCCGCGAAGCGGCGCGCAGCCGGACGGCGAGCCGTCTCGTCGAGCCAGGCGCGAGCCTGCCGCTGCGCTTCGGCAATTTCATCGCGCGACATCTCGCTCGACACGTCGGCGCGGCAGTGCTGGCCTTCGATATTGCCGCCGAGCGCGGCAAGGTTGAACCATTTATGCGCCTGGATCAGGTCGACATCGACACCGCCGGTCCCGGTGGAAAAGGCAATGCCCAGATCGAAATAGGCGTTTGCGTCGCCGCGCGCTGCGTCGAGCAGGCGGCTTTCGATCAGATATTGGGCAGACTTCAGACTGTTCGCCATGATAACCCCCTTTGCCTCCACCCCACATGGAGACCTCGGGGTTCAAATTTGCGGGTTATGGTCAACAAAGCGTTAACGGTAGGCCGACTTTTTGTGGGTATCGTCTGAAAAGTCAGGAAATCCTAGGGTTTCTGGATTAGCTGCCGACTGGATAATTGTCGATCAGCCGCGTTTTGCCGATCCGTGCCGCCGCCAGCAACCGCGCCGGCGCACGAAAATCGGCCAGCCGCTCAAGGCTGTCGGCATCGGCCAATGCGACATAGTCGACGCTATCGAAGCCGCCTTTGACGATCGCGGCCTGGGCTTTCGCAAGGGCATCGCTTACATCGGCGCCGCCCGCGATGGCTTTCGCCGCGACCTTCAGCGCGTCTGGAAAGGCGGTTGCTGCCGCCCGCTCTTCGGTCGAAAGATAGGCATTGCGCGACGACAGCGCGAGACCATCGGTATCGCGCGCGATCGGCGCGCCCAAAATGTCGATCCCGAAATCGAGATCGCGCGCCATGCGGCGGATGATCGCGAGTTGCTGCCAGTCCTTTTCGCCGAAGATCGCGACGTCGGGGCGCACCTGATTGAAGAGTTTGGCGACGACGGTCGCGACGCCGTCGAAATGCCCCGGCCGCGCCGCGCCGCAATAATCGGCGCCGAGGTCGGCGACCTCGATATGCGTGCTGTGCCCGCCGGGATACATGGTGTTCACGTCGGGTGCCCAGAGCACGCTGACAGATTCTTGTGCCAGCAACGCCGCGTCGCGCGCTTCGTCGCGCGGATAGGCGGCGAAATCCTCATTGGGGCCGAATTGCGTCGGGTTGACGAAGATCGACACGATCACCTGGTCGGCGACGCGCTTCGCCATGCGGACGAGCGAGAGATGGCCGTCGTGCAGCGCTCCCATCGTCGGCACCAAGGCTACGCTCTTCCCACCCTGCTTCAGTGCCGTAACGGCACGGTGCAGCATCGCGATGTCACGGATGATTTGCACGCTCGGTCGCCCTCCGATATTGGCGCGACTATATCATTTCGCGCGCCGGCCGCCCATGCCGCGCAAACAGGAAAATCGCAACGCTCATGACGACGCCCGCACCGCACCGCATCATCTTTGCCAATGAAAAGGGCGGGACCGGCAAATCGACCTGTGCCGTGCATTTCGCGGTCGCACTGGCAACGCAGGGGTGGCGCGTCGCGGGGATTGACCTCGACCCGCGCCAGCGCACCTTCCACCGCTATCTCGAAAATCGCGAGCAGACCGCGAAGCGCCGCGAGATCGCGCTGCCGACGCCGCGTTTCGAAGTGTTCGAGGGCGCGACGATCGAGGAACTCGACGAACAGGTCGCGCGGCTCGCCGAGGATGCAGACTATCTGATCGCCGATACGCCGGGCCGCGACGATATGTTCGCGCGCCATCTCGCGACGAGCGCCGATACGCTGGTGACGCCGATCAACGACAGCTTCATCGATTTCGACCTGATCGGACAGGTCGACCCCGAGACGTTCCAGGTCGTCCGCCCGAGCTTTTATTCGGAGCTGATCTGGGACACGCGCAAGACGCGCGCCAAGGCCGACGGACGGACGATCGACTGGATCATCCTGCGCAACCGCCTCCAGCACGTCGACGCGCACAATATGCGCCGCGTCGGCGAGGCGCTGACCCAATTGTCGCGCCGCGTCGGTTTTCGCGTCATTCCAGGGCTCGGCGAACGCGTGATCTATCGCGAACTTTTCCCCGCGGGGCTCACCCTGCTCGACAAGGCGCATCTCGGCGGCATGGGTATCGGCCATGTCGTCGCGCGGCAGGAGCTGCGCGAGGCGATGGGCGGGCTCAACCTGCCCGCGCGCGAACGCTTCCATCCCGACGGCGACCTGTTCGCCGCCGCCTGAACCCCCCTCGCGCTCCCCCAAGAGGATCAACGATGACGCATGATTTCCACCCGACGATGCTCCGCGAATATGACATCCGCGGCATCGTCGGCGATACGCTGTCCGACGCCGACGCCTATGCCATCGGCCGCGGCTTCGCGACTTTGGTCCGCCGCGCGGGCGGCAAGCGCGTGGCCGTCGGCTATGACGGGCGGCTGTCGTCGCCGATGCTCGCCGACGCGCTGATCAAGGGGATCAACGCCGCCGGGATCGACGCGCTGAACGTCGGGCTCGGGCCGACGCCGATGCTCTATTATGCCGCCTCAACCGAGGATGTGGATGGCGGCATACAGATAACCGGCAGCCACAATCCCCCCGACTATAATGGTTTCAAGATGGTGTTTCAGGGGCGTCCCTTCTTCGGCGCCGACATTCAGCGGATCGGCGAAATGGCCGCCGCCGGGGACTGGGATGCTGGCGAGGGCACGGCCGAAAGCATCGACATCGTCGACGCCTATGTCGACCGCCTCGTCGAGGGCTTCGCCGGCGGGGCGTTCCGCATAGGCTGGGACGCCGGCAACGGCGCCGCCGGCACCGTCGTCGAGAAACTGACCGCGCGCCTGCCCGGTGAGCATCATCTTCTTTTCACCGACATCGACGGCCATTTCCCGAACCACCATCCCGATCCCACCGAAGAGAAGAATCTTGCCGATCTTCGGAAGCTGGTCGCCGAGAAGAGCCTCGATTTCGGCGTCGCTTTCGATGGAGACGGCGATCGCATCGGTGCGATCGACGGGCAGGGCCGGGTGATCTGGGGCGACCAGCTGCTGCAAATCTATGCCGCGGCGGTACTGGGGGATGTGCCCGGCGCCACCGTCATCGCCGATGTGAAGGCGAGTCAGGCCCTGTTCGACCGCGTCGCAGAGCTCGGCGGCACGCCCCTGATGTGGAAAACCGGCCACAGCCTGATCAAGGCGAAGATGAAGGAAACCGGCAGCCCGCTTGCGGGCGAGATGAGCGGGCATATCTTCTTCGCCGACCGCTATTACGGCTATGACGACGCACCCTATGCCGCGGTGCGGCTGATCGAGGCGGCGACGAAGCTGGGGCAGAGCGTGACCGAATTGCGCGGTGGCATGGCGCCGATGGTCAACACGCCCGAGCTGCGCTTCCAGGTCGACGAGGTGCGCAAATTCGCCATTGTGGACGAAGTCCTGGACCGCCTTGCCGCATCGGGGGCTGATGTCGACCGCACCGACGGCGCGCGCGTGCTGACGGACGATGGCTGGTGGCTGCTCCGCGCGTCGAACACGCAGGATGTGCTCGTTGCGCGCGCCGAGGCAAAGGACGAGGCGGCACTGGCGCGGTTGCTCGCCGCGATCGACGAACAGCTCGCGCTCTCGGGGATCGTGCGCGGGCCGCAGGCCGCGCATTAGGCGCCGCCTGCGGCGGTTTCATCGCCCTGCAAAAATCTTGCCAGATTGACGTTCGCCGCGTCGCTGGGGTAACGCCGCGCGGGGGCTAGAAACGGAACCGATCGACTTATGACCGACGACGAATCCATCGCTGGCACGCTGATCGAAGGCGATCATGGCGTCACCGAGCACAAGGCGCATGTCCGCGAGGATGCCGCCGCGGGCAACGGGCTCGCCGTCATTTCGATTGCGAAAAGCTATGACAAGCGCGTCGTGCTGTCGGATGTGTCGCTGTCGGTGGGCAAGGGCGAGGTCGTTGGCCTGCTTGGCCCGAACGGTGCGGGCAAGACGACCTGCTTCTATTCGATCATGGGGCTGGTGAAGCCCGACGCCGGGCGCATCATGCTCGACGGCGCCGACATCACCGCGCTGCCGATGTATCGCCGTGCGATCCTCGGGCTCGGGTACCTGCCGCAGGAAACCTCGATCTTTCGCGGGATGACGGTCGAACAGAATATCGGTGCGGTGCTCGAGCTCAGCGAACCCGACAAGATCGCGCGCGAGCGGCGGATGGAAGAATTGCTCGACGAATTCGGGCTCACGCGCCTCCGCGATTCGGCGGCGATGGCGCTGTCGGGCGGTGAACGGCGCCGCGCCGAAATCGCGCGCGCGCTCGCGGCGAACCCGTCGATCATGCTGCTCGACGAACCGTTCGCGGGGATCGACCCGCTGTCGATCAGCGACATTCGCGACCTCGTCGCGGACCTCAAGACGCGCGGCATCGGCGTCCTCATCACCGATCATAATGTGCGCGAGACGCTCGACCTCGTCGACCGCGCCTGCATCATCTACGATGGCAAGGTATTGCTTGCCGGCTCCCCGGAAGAGCTCGTCGCCGATCCCGAGGTGCGCCGCCTCTATCTCGGCGAGGGCTTCTCCTTGTGAACAGCTAGCCGCTGATGGCGTTGGGTCCGCGCCTCGATCTCCGCCAGTCGCAATCGCTGGTGATGACGCCGCAGCTCCAGCAGGCGATCAAGCTGCTCGCGCTGTCGAACCTCGAACTCGAAACCTACCTGGCCGAGGCGCTCGAGGGCAATCCGCTGCTCGATGCGTCGCCGGCCGACAGCGACGCCGGGTTCGGCGACGAGCCGGCGGGCGAAACGCCCGCTGCCGAAGCCGCTTCGCTCGATGCCGACCAGGCGCTGTCGGTCGATGGCGGGACCGCGAACGATCTCGACGTCGACCTCGCCGCCGACAGCTTTCATCACGACAGCGCGAGCGACAATATCGGCTTGTCGGGCGGCGGCGAGGATATCGATTTCGACAGCTTCGCCGACCATGACGGCACGCTCCACGACCATCTGCTCGCACAGGTCGGCGAGCGCTTCGGCGGGATCGAGGCGATCGTCGCGGGACAGCTCGTCGCGCTGATCGACGAGACGGGTTATCTGCGCGCCGACCTTGCCGAACTCGCCGCGCAGCTCGGCGTGCCGCTCGCGCTGATCGAGGCCGTGCTGGGCGTTGTCCAGACCTTCGACCCCTCGGGCGTCGGCGCGCGCGACCTTGCCGAATGTATCGCGATCCAGGCGCGCGAAGCAGACCGTTACGACCCCGCGATGGCGACGATGATCGCGCATCTCGACCTCGTCGCCAAGGGCGCCTTCCCGCAGCTGAAGCGCATTTGCGGCGTCGACGACGAGGATCTGGCCGACATGATTCGCGAACTGCGCGGCTATGATCCGCGCCCCGGGCTCCGATTCGGCGGCGAGGGCGCGCCGGCGGTCGTCCCCGACCTCTATATCCGCCAGACCGCAAAGGGCTGGGCGGTCGAGATCAACAACGGCACGCTGCCGCGGCTGCTCGTCAATCGCCGCTATTATACCGAGCTGGCGCAGGGCGCGGCGGCGAAGAGCAAGGCGTGGCTGTCCGAACAGCTCGCGGGTGCCAACTGGCTCGTCCGCGCGCTCGACCAGCGCCAGCGCACGATCGTCAAGGTCGCGAGCGAGATCGTGAAGCAGCAGGAAGGCTTTTTCCTCAACGGCGTCGCGCATATGCGCCCGCTGACGCTGCGCCAGGTCGCCGAGGCGATCGGCATGCACGAATCGACCGTCAGCCGCGTGACGAGCAACAAGTACCTCAGCTGCGCCCGCGGGCTGTTCGAGCTCAAATATTTCTTCTCGTCGGGGATTTCGGCGGTCGAGGGTGACGGCGCGGTGTCCGCCGAGGCGGTGAAGAGCCGGATCAAGGCGCTGATCGAAGCCGAGGATGCGAAAGCGATCCTGTCTGACGAGACGATCGCACAGAAATTGTCCGCTGAGGGGCACGACATCGCGCGGCGCACCGTCGTCAAATATCGCGAAGCGATGGGCTATGGCTCGTCGGTGCAGCGGCGACGGCAAAAGGCGCTCGCGGGCTGATTTTGGCCGGAAAGGCGGTTGACTTTCAGGCCGCATCCCCATAGTTGCGCCGCTTCGCGTCAATACGCCAAGATTTACGGACAGAGATCATGAAGATTCGCAACAGCCTGAAGTCGCTGAAGGACCGCCACCGGGACAACCGCGTTATCCGCCGCCGTGGCCGCACCTATGTGATCAACAAGACCAACCGCCGCTTCAAGGCGCGCCAGGGCTAATGGCCCTGCCGGGGCGTTTTCCGCCCCGCGCGCATTTGCGAGTTAGCGTGACGCCGTCGGATGCTTCCGGCGGCGCTTTCGCGTGTTTGGGAAGCCTATGATTCGCCAGAGCGTGATCTTCGACGTCGGCCGCGTCCTCTTCGACTGGGACCTGCGCCACCTGTTCGCCAAGCTGATCGCCGACAAGGACGAGCTGGAATGGTTCGTCACTAATGTCGTCACGCCGCAGTGGCATTTCCAGCACGACGCCGGCCGGCCGCTCGCCGAGATGTTGCCTGAGCTGAAGGCCGAATTTCCGGGGCATGACGATCTGATCGATGCCTATGCGGCGCGCTTCAACGAGACGATTCCCGGGCCGATGCCGGGCAGCCTCGAGCTGGTCGAGCGCCTCGACGCGGCGGGTGTGCCGCTCTTCGCGATCACCAATTTCGGCCATGAATTCTGGGAAGGCTTTCGCCCGACCCAACCGATCTTCGACCGCTTCCGCGATATTATCGTGTCGGGTACCGAAAAGCTGATGAAGCCCGATCCCGCGATCTACCGCCTCGCGATCGAGCGATTCGGCATCGACCCCGCGGGTGCGCTTTTCATCGACGATGTCGCCGCCAATGTCGCGGGCGCCGAATCGGTCGGGATCGCGGGGCACCGGTTCGTCGATGCGGAGACGCTGGAACGCGAGTTGGTGGCGCGTGGATATCTGGTTGCTCCATGAGTCGAGCGGATCGCCTTGAGCGCCTCGACACCCGAAGAGTCGAACTGGAAGCCGAATATGAGCAGGTGCTGCTCGAAGCCTTGCGCAAGGTCGCTGCCGGTTCGTGGGGCTTGTTCGATCACAATCAAGATCGCGCGACCCGCGCCAAATGGAAACCCGTCATCACGGACCTGTGCGACCGGGGCGAAGAAATCGACCAGATGCGCGATCAACTCGGCTTGCAGCCGTTCGCATTGCACGAGGAGTTCGAGGCATCGCGCGGCCCCGTCTCGACAAACGCTCCGGGCGAACCGAAACAGGCCAAGGCGTGGCTGGACCGATTGGGCAAGGAACTTTAGCCCAATCGCCTGGGTCCGTGCCTTACTTCTCCACCCCGAGCTGCGTCAGCACGAAGGCGAACTCCTCGGCATCCTCGCGTAGTGCGCCCCAGCGGCCCGATTTGCCTGCGTGGCCTGCGCCCATGTTGGTGCGCAGCAGCAGCGTCGCGTCGTTGGTCCGCGTCGCGCGGAGCTTCGCGACCCATTTGGCGGGTTCCCAATAGGTCACACGCGGGTCGTTGAGCCCCGCCGACACGAGCATCGGTGGGTAGGCCTTCGCCGTCACATTGTCGTAGGGGCTGTAGCTCAGCATATAGTCGAACGCCGCCTTGTCGGTGATCGGGTTGCCCCATTCGGGCCATTCGCCGGGGGTCAACGGCAGCGTCTCGTCGACCATCGTGTTGATCACATCGACGAAGGGCACGCCCGCGAGCACCGCGCCCCACAATTCGGGCGCCTGATTGTAAACCGCGCCCATCACCTGCCCGCCCGCCGAGCGGCCCTCGATCGAAATCTTGCCCGCGCTCGTGTATTTGGCGGCGATCAGGCCTTTGGCGACGTCGATGAAGTCGTTGAAGGTATTCTTACGCTCGGTGGTCTTGCCCGCGAGGTACCAGGCGCGGCCGAGGTCGTCGCCGCCGCGGACATGCGCGATCGCATAGATCATGCCGCGGTCGACGAGGCTCAAACGCGTCGTCGAAAAGCCCGGCGGGACGCGGTAGCCATAAGAGCCATAGACATAGAGGTGCATCGGTGCGCTACCGTCGCGTGGCGTACCCTTCTTGTAGACGAGCGACACGGGAACCGGCGTGCCGTCGCGCGACGGCATATTTACCAATTCGGTTACGTAGTCGTCGTGGTTATAACCGGCAGGAATCTCCTGCACCTTCAGCGTCTCGAGCTTGTGGCTCGCGAGGTCGTAGTCGAACACCGTGTCGGGCGTTACCATCGACTCATAGTCGATCCGCAGCTTGTCCTGATGATATTCGGGATTGTCGCCGAGCCCCGCGACATAGGTCGCTTCGGGGAATTTGACGCGGCCGGGGGTCAGCGGCGCGTCATATTTGCGGATATCGACCTGGTCGACGCCCTTTTCGCGCGATTCGAGGACGAAATAGTCGCGGAAGATCGCGAGGCCGGTGAGATAATTGTCGTCCGACCCGGCGATCAGCGTCTTCCACTCGTCCGGCGCCCTGATGTCAGCGGTCGCGACGCGGAAATTGGCATGTTCGTCATTGGTGTGGATGTAGAGCGTGCCATCGCGCTCATCGACGCTGTATTCGCGGCCTTTCTTGCGCGCCGACACGAGTTGCATTTTCGCCTCGGGATTGTCGGCGGGGAGCAGATAGACCTCGCTCGTCTCATTATCGCCCGTCGCGATGACTATATAATTGTCGGCTGCGGTCTTCCCTATCCCGACCCCGAAACCGATGTCGGACTCCTTGTAGAGCAATTTGTCGTCGGCGACCGGCGTGCCGAGCTTGTGCAGCCGGACATTGTCGGTGCGCCAATTCTCGTTCGCGAGACCATAGAGGATCGCATCGTTCCCCGTCGTCCAGACGAGCGACGACAAGGTGCCCGGGATCGTGTCGGGCAGCAGTTCGCCCGTTTCGAGATTGCGGATGCGCGCTTCGAACCGCTCCGAACCATTGTCGTCGAACGAATAGGCCATCAGCTTGCCGTTCGGGCTGATCGACACTTCGGCGAGGCGGAAATAATCCTTGCCCGCGGCCATCGCGACTTCGTCGAGGATCAGGACGGGTTCGCCGCCCGCGACGGGCTTGCGATACCATTTCTTGTACTCGGCGCCCTCTTCGAACTCGACCCAATAGACCCAGTCGCCGTCCTTCTGCGGCACCGACGAATCGGCCTCCTTGATCCGGCCCTTCATCTCCTGAAACAGCGTCTCGACGAGCGCGGCGTGCGGCTTCATCGCGGCATCGAAATACGCATTCTCGGCCTTCACATAGTCGAGCACATCCTTGTCATCGATGACCGGATAGCTCTCGTCCTTCAGCCAGTGATAGGGGTCGGACAGCGTCTTGCCGTGCAGCGTCATTTCATGCGGGCGCTTTTCCGCGACGGGGGCGGCGGGCAGGGCAGGGGTCGGGCTGGTCAATGCGGCGTCTTTCTCTTTGGCGAACAGGGCGGGAGCAAGCAGCGGGGACGATGCGACAAGCGGGGTGGCAATTGCTGCCAGAAACATCCAAATAGCGCGCATCACGAAAATCCCCCGCGGTGTCGCCCGATTGGGCAGGATGGCCGCGATGTAGGAATAAGGAACGCGTCATGTCCAGCCCCGTCCATTCAGAACGCCTTGCCCGCGTCCGCGCCGAACTGGCCGCGCGCGGCCTCGACGGCTTCGTCGTGCCGATCAGCGACGAGCATATGAGCGAATATGTCGGCGACTATGCGCAGCGCATGGCGTGGCTGACGGGCTTCGGCGGCTCGGCCGGGACCGCGGCGGTGCTGCCTGAAAAGGCGGCGGTGTTCGTCGACGGGCGCTATACGGTGCAGGTGCGCGATCAGGTCGACGGGTCGCTGTTCGACTATGTCGGCGTGCCGCAGTCGAGCGTCGCCGAATGGCTCGGTGCGAACGTCAGCGCGGGGCAGAAGGTCGGCTACGATCCCTGGCTCCACGGCATCGATTGGGCGCGCGGCCTCGAAAAGGCACTGGCGGCAAAGGGCGCGGACCTCGTCGCGGTGGAGACCAACCCGATTGACGCCGCATGGGACGACCAGCCCGCACCGAGCGATGCGGTGGTGACGGTCCACGACGCCGCGCTTGCCGGGCAAGCCGCGACCCAAAAGCGCGAAATCATCGCCGACTGGCTGAAGGCGAACGGGCTCGACACGACGGTGATGACCGCGCTCGATTCGATCGCGTGGACCTTCAATATTCGCGGCACCGACGTGAGCCATACGCCGGTCGGCCTTTCCTTCGCGCTGCTCCACGCCGACGCGACCACCGACCTGTTCATCGCCCCCGAAAAGCTCACCGACGCGGTGCGCGCGCATCTCGGCAACAGCGTGCGGATCCACGACCGCAGTGCGTTCGAGGCGGCACTCGCCGACCTCACGGACAAGAAGGTGGCGGTCGATCCCGACCGCGCCGTCGCGGCGATCTTTACCGCGCTCGAAAGCGCCGGCGCGAAGATCGCCCGCCATCGCGATCCGGCGGTTTTGCCCAAGGCGATCAAGAATGACGCCGAATTGAGCGGCACGCGCGCCGCGCATGTCCGCGACGGCGTCGCGGTGTCGCGCTTCCTCAAATGGATGGAAGAGGCGGCGCCGCAGGGCGGGCTCGACGAGCTGGGCGCCGCGGCGAAGCTGCGCGAATTTCGCGATGCCAGCGGCGTGCTTCGCGACCTGTCGTTCGACACGATCTCTGCCGCTGGGCCCAATGGCGCGCTGCCGCATTACAAGGTCGACGAAACGACCAACCGCGCGGTCGAAACCGGGACGCTCTACCTCGTCGATTCGGGCGGCCAATATGCCGACGGCACGACCGACATCACGCGCACGATCGCGATCGGCAGCCCGACCGCCGAAATGCGCCGCCGCTTCACGCAGGTGCTCAAGGGGCATATCGCGCTCGCGACGGCGCGCTTCCCCAAGGGAACGCGCGGCAGCCAGCTCGACATCCTCGCGCGCCAATATTTGTGGGCCGACGGGGTCGATTATGCGCATGGCACCGGCCACGGCGTCGGATCCTATCTCGCGGTGCACGAAGGGCCGCAGCGGATCGCCAAGCCCGCGGGCGGGCAGGCGGGGACCGAAGAACCGCTGCACGCGGGCATGATCCTGTCGAACGAGCCCGGCTATTACAAGGCGGGCGCTTTCGGGATCCGGATCGAAAATCTCGTCGTCGTTACCCCGGTCCGCATCGTCGGCGCCGAGGAGGATATGCTGGGGTTCGAGACGATCACCTTCGCGCCGATCGCGCAGAACCTCGTCGATGTGTCGCTGCTGTCGGCGGCCGAGGCCGACTGGCTCGACGCCTATCATGCCGAGGTGTTCGAAAAGCTTGGCGCGGGGGTCGAGGACGAGGAGCGTGCCTGGCTCGAAGCCGCCTGCGCGCCGCTCGATCGCGCGCCTGCCGCGCTTGCCGCATGAGCGCGCACGCATGACCGAGCATCGCAGCGCCGTGCCGCTCTCCGATTTCCGCGTGCAGGAGCGCGTTCGCGTGCGCTTCAACGAGATCGACGGGCAGAATATCGTCTTCAACGCCAATTATCTGGTCTACGCCGATATCGGCGTGACCGAATATTTTCGCGCGCTGGGTGAGGGGCAGCCCGGTCCGTATTTTCACCAATATGGTACAGACATCCGCGAAACGCATTGCGAGATCGACTATCACGCGCCCGCAAGGCTCGACGAACTGATCACGATCGCGGCGCGAATCAGCCGCTTCGGTCGCACGAGCTTCACGGTCCATTGCGGCGTTTTTCGCGGAAATGAGCGGCTGACCGACATCGAAATCAGCTACGCGCATCTCGATACCGATAGCGGAAAACCAACCCCATTGCCCGGAAGCTTCATCGCCGAAGTGCGACGATTCGAAACCCGAACCCCGACACAAGACTGATAAGATATTGAATTGTTTCCGCGACGCGGAAACGCGCGGCACCGGCCCGCTCCCCCACCCGGCCTCCCTAACGACAGTAGCCCAGGGAGGCCGGGTGGGGGAGCGGGCCGGTGCTGCAATCGAGCGAAAAGAACCGAATCGACCCTCTCAACCAAAAAAGTCGAAAAAAAAGGGCCACCCGTGGGTGGCCCGTGAAAGTTTTGGGAGAGGATGCCTAAAAGGCAAGTGTGATATTGCACTGCACAATGAATGTTGCAACTGCGAAAAGAGCATCCGCTATTGCATTTTTTGCAATCGATAACGTTCCCAGCGATCATCCGGCGCAATCGACCGATGTTCGCGCCCCCTCGCAAAATGGCACGAGATCGCCTAAATTGGCGCGATGAGGATGTTTCAAAAACCCGACATCGGCGGCGGCGTGTCCGATTTCTGGGCCTATATTCGCGAACCCCGCCCGCATCGCTGGGCGATCTGGGGCGTCGCGCTGGCGCTGACCTGGCTCGTTTTCAACGGCGTCGAGCAATATCTGATCCCCTATGAAAAGCCGAAGGCCCAGATCATCTATTTCGAGAACTGGACCGCGAACCGCAGCGCCGCGGAGATTCGCGCCGACTGGGTAGCGCGCGCCAAGGAAACGACGCTGCAGAATGCCAAGAAGCGCGCCGAATATCAGCGCTTCGCCGACAGCCTCGGCATCGAATATGATTCGAGCGAAGCCGACAAGGTGACGCGCGAAACGCTGGGCGAAGAAGCGGCGGCGGCGGCGAAGAAAAAGCCCGAGCGAGTACAACTGCGCTCGACGCTCGCCGAACGCGCGGCGCGCGGCGCCCAGCCCAAAGCCGCCGACTGATCGCGGTGCAACGTTTGCCGACCGATGCCGACTGGATGGCCGCGGCCATCGCCCTGTCGCAGCGCGGCCGGCCGGAATCGGCGCCCAACCCCAATGTCGGTTGCCTGATCGCGAAGGACGGCATGGTCGTCGCCCGCGGCTGGACACAGGCGGGCGGCCGCCCGCATGCCGAGGCGGTGGCGCTTGCCGCGGCGGGCGATGCCGCGCGCGGCGCGACCGCCTATGTCACGCTCGAACCCTGTGCGCATGCGAGCCCGCGCGGCCCGGCGTGCAGCGACCTGCTCATTGCCGCGGGGATCGCGCGCGTCGTGATCGCCGCGCAGGACCCTGACGCCCGGACCGACGGCAAGGGCATCGCGCGGTTGCAGGCGGCGGGTGTCGAGGTCGTCTTCAATGTCCTGCCCGCCGAAGCGCGCGCCGCGATGGCGCCTTGGTGGACGCGCCGGGCCGACGGGCGGCCGTTCGTCACGCTCAAGCTCGCAACCTCTCTCGACGGCTGTATCGCGCGCGCCGACGGATCGAGCCGCTGGATCACGGGCGACCGTGCCCGGGCGCATGGCCATCTGGAGCGCGCGCAGCATCAGGCGATCCTCGTCGGACGCAGGACGCACGCGGTCGATGCGCCGCGGCTCGATGTACGGCTGCAGGGGCTTGAGGAGCGCAGCCCGAAGAAACTGCTGCTCACGCGCGGCGAAGCGCCCGAAGGCTGGACCGCCGTTTCGTCCCCCGAGGCGATCAACGATGTCGATTCGCTGCTCGTCGAAGGCGGTGCGGGCGCGGCGTCGGCGTTCCTCGCCGCCGACCGCGTCGACCGGCTCTTGCTCTATCGTGCGCCGATCCTCATCGGCGGCGGCAAACCCGCACTCGGCGACATTGGTCTTACCGATCTTGCCGACGCGCATGGCCGTTGGCGCCTTTCCGACAGCCGCCTGCTTGGCACCGACCGGCTCGACGTCTACGAGCGCGTCAGGACTATTTGAGGAACCTGCATGTTCACCGGCATCATCACCGACATCGGCACCATCCGCAGCCGCGAGGACCGCGGCGATACGCGGCTCGTTATCGGCACCGCTTACGACACCGGAACGATCGACCTCGGCGCTTCGATCGCCTGCTCGGGGGCGTGCCTGACCGTTGTCGACAAGGGCGCCGACGCCGACGGCCACTGGTTTGCGATCGACGCCAGCGGCGAAACGCTCGCGCGCACCGCGCCCGGCATGTGGGACGCGGGTCGCCGCCTCAACCTCGAGCGCGCGCTGAAGATCGGCGACGAACTCGGCGGGCATATCGTCACCGGCCATGTCGACGACATCGGGCGCATTGTGTCGGTCGAACCCGTCGGCGACAGCGTCACCGTCACCGTCGCGGCGCCCGCTTCGCTCGCGCCGCATATCGCCGCCAAGGGCTCTATCACCGTCGACGGCGTCTCGCTGACGGTCAACGAGGTGATCGACCAGCCGGACGGCGAGGCGCATTTCACGCTCAACATCATCCCGCACACGCAGGAGATGACGACGCTGGACGAAGCCGCCGCGGGGCGCCCGGTCAATCTCGAGATCGACATCCTTGCGCGCTACCTCGCGCGGATGCAGGCGCGCGGCGTCTAGGCGTTACTAACCTTCGATCCAGTTCGCCGCGAGCTCGGGGTCGGCGGCGAGCATCGAGCGACGCATCGCGAGCCGCCCGATCCGGAGCAGCTCGGCCTTGCGGCGTGCGGGCGCGAGGTTGCAGTTTGCGGCTTCGCGCACCACCGCCGCGCCGTAGCGGTCGGCGATGATCAGCCCTGAGCTTTCGGGACGATAATCGGGCGTTTCGAGGATCGCGGGGTCGAGCCCCGATGCGAGCGCCCAATAGAAACGGTCGCACCAGTCGCAATAGTCGGGCCATTTGCCGTCGCCGTGCAGGTCGGCGCGGCTGACCTTGATCTCGACGATCGTGATATGGCCCTTTGCATCGATCGCGGTGAGGTCGGTGCGCCGCCCGTTGGGCAAGGTGACTTCGGGGATCGCGACCAAGCCCTGCTGCGCGAACAGCCGGCACACGCCGCGCGCGACATCCGCGGCGGTCAGCAAGTCACCTGCCATTTCTCAAGCGCCTCAGAAGGGGACGTCGTCATCCAGATCGTCGTCGAACGGCGGGCGCCCGCCGCCCGAGCTGCCGCCGCCGCCCTGGTTCCAGCCGCCACCCGAGCTCCCGCCGCCGGAGGAGGAGCCGCCGCCCTGATCCCAGCCGCCCGACGAACCGCCGCCCTGCGACCAGCTGTCGCCGCCGCCGCCGCGCGAGCCGCCGCCACCGCCCGGCGCGCCGTCGAGCATGGTCAGCGTGCCGCCCATGCCTGCGATCACGATCTCGGTCGTGTAACGGTCGTTGCCGTCGCGATCCTGCCATTTGCGGGTGCGCAGCGAACCTTCGATATAAACCTTCGAGCCCTTTTTAAGGTAACGCTCGACCACGCCGACCAGCCCGTCGCCGTTGACGACGACATTATGCCATTCGGTGCGCTCCTTGCGCTCGCCCGACATGCGGTCTTTCCACTGTTCGCTGGTCGCGATGCGGATATTGGCGATCTTGCCGCCGTTCTGGAACGACTTGATTTCGGGATCGGCGCCCAGATTGCCGACCAAAATTACCTTGTTGACGCTGCCAGCCATCCGCCGCTCCGCTCCGCTCAAAAGTTGGGAGGATCAGCCTAGGCCAAAGGCGACGGCTGTCCAGTAAGTGATACCAGCAGCGGCATAGGCGAGCAGGAACAAATAGCCAACCATGAACATCGGCCATTTCCATCCGTTGGTCTCGCGGCGGGTGATCGCGATTGTGGAAATGCACTGCGGCGCGAAGACGAACCAGGCGAGGAAAGCGAGTGCGGTCGCAAGGCTCCATTTGCCCTGCAGCCGTTCGCCCAGCGTCTGCGCCATCGCTTCCTCGTCGTCGCCGGCATCGATGGCGTTGGCGGTCGCCATCGCCGACACCGCGACTTCGCGCGCCGCCATCGCGGGGATCAGCGCGAGCGCGATGTCGTGGTTGAAACCGATCGGCTTGACCACGACCTCGAGCCCGCTCGCGATGCGACCGGCGACGCTATATTCGACCTGGCTTTCGCCTTCGGGCGCCTGCGGAAAGGTCAGGAGCAGCCACAGGACGACGGTGGTCATCGCGATGATCGTGCCGGCGCGGCGGAGGAAGATCCACGCGCGCTGCCACAGGCCGAGCAATATGTCGCGCCACCCGGGCATCTGGTAGCGCGGCATTTCCATCATGAAGCCCGCGCTCGTTCCCTTCGCGACGGTGCGGCGGAGCGCGAAGGCGACGACGAGCGCGCCGACGATGCCCGCGACATAGAGGCCGAAGAGCACGAGCCCCTGCAGCCCGATACCGGTGCCCGCGACGCCGCGGTTGGGGATGAAGGCGGCGATGATCAGCGCATAGACCGGCAGCCGCGCCGAACAGGTCATCAGCGGCGCGATCAGGATCGTCGTCAGCCGGTCCTTTTCGTCGGGGATCGCGCGCGTCGCCATGATGCCGGGGACGGCGCAGGCAAAGCTGGAGAGGAGCGGGATGAAACCGCGCCCCGACAATCCGACCTTGCCCATCAGCCCGTCCATCAGGAAGGCGGCGCGCGTCATATAGCCCGATGCCTCGAGCAGCAGGATGAAGAGGAAGAGGATCAGGATCTGCGGCAGGAAGACGACGACCGCGCCGACGCCCGCCAGCAGTCCTTCGACGACGAGGTCGCGCAGGAAATTCTGGGGGATATTGTCGACCACCCACGTCTGGGCGACGCCGACAAGCCCTTCGAGCGCGTCGGCGGGCGGGCCGGCCCAGGCATAGACCGCCTGGAACATGACGAACATCAGCGCGAGCAGGATGACCATCCCGGCGATCGGGTGGAGCACGATATTGTCGACGCGCTGCGTCCAGCGGCGCACCGGCGTTTCGTTCAGGATCGCGGCGCGTGCGATCGTCCGCGCGCGCTGGTGAAGCGATGCGTCGTTCGCGGGCGCGGCTTCGGCGGCACGCGGCTGGTGCGACCGGATCGCCTCGTCGATGGCGGCGAGCAGCTCGGTCAGCCCGCGCTTGCGCACCGCGACGGTCGGGACGACGGGAACGCCCAGCTCTTTCGACAGGCGTTCGGCGTCGAGGGTCAGCCCGTCGCGCTCGGCAAGGTCGACCATGTTGAGCGCAACCACGGTCGGCAGGTTCAGCGCCAGCAGTTCGAGCGCGAAGCAGAGATGATTGTCGAGGTTCGCCGCGTCGAGCACAACGATCAGCGCGTCGGGGCGCTTTTCGCCTTCCTGCCGGCCGAGGACGACGTCGCGCGTCACCGCCTCGTCGAGGCTCGCGGGGGTCAGGCTGTACGTGCCGGGCAGGTCGATCAGCGACAATGGGCGGCCGTCGGCAAAGCTCGCATGCCCCGCCTTGCGCTCGACGGTGACGCCCGGATAATTGGCGATCTTCTGCCGTGCGCCGGTCAGCGCGTTGAACAGGCTCGACTTGCCGGCATTGGGATTGCCGACGAGCGCGATCGAGGGGATGGCGCCGGTCATGCCGTGGGCTCGACCGTGATCGCCGCCGCCTGCTTGGCGCGGATGATCACCTTCATCCGTCCGACGGTCAGCGCGAGCGGATCGCGTGAAAAGATGCTGCCACGGTGGAGCGGCGTGACTTCGCTTCCTTCCATCAGGCCGAATTCGCGCAGGCGGCGCCCTTCGTCCTCGGACATCGCGGTCCAGTCGATACGGGCGATCCGCACCGCGACGCCCAGCGGCGCCCGATCCAGCAGATTTTCGAGCAAAGCAGTCATTTGCGAGCGATTATCAATAACCGCCCGCCAGCGCCAGCCCCGCATTGTAATTTATGATTACCGTCCCGGATAGCGTAGCCGCCCGACGAAGCGCGCGAGGCTCGGGCGTTCGATGCTGCGCGCGGCGCGGCGATGCTTCCAGCTTTCGAAACGCATCACCTGATCGATCCGGCGCGCGAGGAAGGCGCGCGTGTCGGCGAAGCCCTCGCTCTCGTCGTTCAGGAACACCGCCATCGTCGATCCATAGACGGCGCCGAGGATCGCGCGCTTGCTGTAGTGGTTATAGTCGGTCGCGGTGTCGCCGGCGAGCCGCCACATATGGTCGGCAGCGCGCCAGCCGAGCTTGGCGGCGTGCGGCGCATTCGTCGGTAGCGCGAGCAGCGCGAGCGCGCGGCGCAGCGATTCGCGCGTTCCCGCGAGCAGGTCGATGCGCGTTTCGACGAGCGTCGTGATCCGCTCGCGGATCTTGAGCGTCGCGAGCTTTTCGGCCGGCCAGCGTCGTTCCATTTCGGCATCCACGTCGGCGAACCAGGCGTCGACCATGTCGCGCGCGCCGCCAGGAAAGGCGAGCCGCGCGACATCGGCGTCGACGCCGACGCGCGCTGCGGCATCGAGCAGTGCGGCATCGCCGAACCCGTCGAAGGCGGCCGATGCGGCGATCAGCGGCGCGAGCGCGGCGCGAATCTCGTCGAGGGTCGGGTCGGCGGGAAGGATCGAGGCCATGATGATCAGATAGGCGCCGCGCGGCGGCTCGGCAACCTTATCAGGACGAGCGCCGCACCGACGAGCATCCCGCCGAAAATATCGACCGCGCCGAGCCGCTCGTCGAACATCAGCCAGCCGGCAAGCGCAGCGATCGCGGGCTGGATGAGGAGCGTCAGCCCGAGCACGAGCGGCGAAAAGCGCGGCAGCGACCAGATCATCAGCCCTTGCCCGACGACCTGGCTGGTCAGCGCGAGCAGGATCAGCGGGGTCCAGTCGCGCGGCGCGATCGCCTCGCCCAGCGCCAGTGCGGTGCCCAGCAACACGGGGACGCAGACGACCGAGGCGATGCCGAGCGCGGTCCACGGCGCGAGCGTGCCGCGCACGCGCTGCATCAGGATGACGTAACAGGTGTAAAGCACCCCCGCGAGCAGGCTCAAAAGGTCGCCGAGCAGATAGTCGGACGACATTTCATAGCTTTGCCCCATCAGCAGCGCCGATCCGGCGAAGGCGAGGAGCACCGCGAGCGCCTGCCAGCCGCGCGGCAGGGTGCGCGTCAGGAACACGCCCCACAGGACGAGCAACAGGCTCGCGCAATTGCCGAACAAAGTCGCATTGGCGATCTTGGTATGGAGGATGCCGATGTGCCAGGTCGCCAGGTCGAGCGCGAAAAAGATACCGGCGATTGCGGCGATCAGCATCGCCGGGCGCGGGGGCGCCTTTCCGCCGCTTTCGCGCCAGGCGAAAAGCAGGATCAGCGGTAGCGCGATCGTCATCCGCCAGAAGGCCGAGGCGGTCGGCCCCGTATCGGCGAGGCGGACAAGCATCGCGCCGAGCGACAGCGCGACATTGCCGCCGATCAGCGCGGCGAACGCCCAGCGGCCGGACGCGTTGCCCGCGGCCTCGTCAATCCTGTCCATCTTCGCTGTCATTTAGATTTTCTTTTGCTACGTACCATTGTGCCGGCACCGCTGCGTCCATAGCTTCGCGGGCCATAGCGACGACCGATGGGGCCGTCGCGGAGAAAGTGAAACGTGGAGGAAACATGGCCGTATCACTGTTCGATCCGATAAAATTGGGCGCGATCGACGCGCCGAACCGCATCGTCATGGCGCCGCTGACGCGCGGCCGCGCGGGACCGGGCTTCGTGCCGAACGAGCTTGCGCTCGAATATTATCGCCAGCGCGCATCGTCGGGCCTGATTATCTCCGAAGCCACCGGCATCTCGCAGGAAGGCCTTGGCTGGCCGAGCGCACCCGGGCTGTGGACCGACGCGCAGGTCGAGGGCTGGAAGCCCGTCACCGACGCCGTCCATGCCGCGGGCGGGCGCATCGTCGCGCAGCTCTGGCATATGGGCCGCCTCGTCCACTCGGTGTTCAACGACGGGAAACCGCCGGTCTCGGCATCGGCAACCGTCGGCGAGGGGCGCGCACATACGCCGGTCGGCCGCCGCGATCTCGAAGTCGCGCGCCCGCTCGAACTGAACGAGATTCCGCGCGTGATCGCCGATTATGTCCACGCCGCCGAAAATGCGAAGAAGGCCGGCTTCGACGGCGTGCAACTGCACGGCGCCAACGGCTATCTGATCGACCAGTTCCTGCGCGACAATTCGAACCTGCGCGACGACGATTATGGCGGTTCGGTCGAGAACCGCATCCGCCTGCTCCGCGAAGTGACCGAAGCGCTGATCGGGGTGTGGGGCAAGGACCGGGTCGCGGTCCGCCTGTCGCCCAACGGTGCGACGCAGGGCGTCGACGACAGCGCACCCGAAAAGCTGTTCCCGGCGGCCGCGGCGGCGCTCGCCGCGCTCGGCATCGCCTTCCTCGAACTGCGCGAACCGGGGCCCGAGGGGACTTTTGGCAGGACCGATGTGCCCAAGCAGTCGCCGGCGATCCGGCAGGCGTTCAAGGGGCCGCTGATCCTCAACAGCGACTATGACGTCGTGCTCGCCGAAGCGGCGCTGGCAAGCGGTGAGGCCGACGCGATCGCTTTCGGACGGCCCTTCATCGGCAATCCCGACCTCGTCGAGCGGATCCGGAGCGGCGCCGAATGGGCGGCCGACAATCCGCAGACCTGGTATTCGCCGGGGGCCGAGGGCTACACCGACTATCCGGCGCTGGTGAACGCCTGACCGGCTACGACGGGTGCCGCTCCCGGTCTCGCGGGGAGCGGCACCGTCCGGCCACCTAGCCTTTTTGGGCGACTGCCTTGTCGACGATGCCGGCGCCGATCGGGCCGAGAATCTTGCCGCCGAACCGGAACAGCAGGAACGCCGCGGCGAACAACAGGACCGGGGCGATGAACATCGCAAGGATCGCGGCGATCAGCGCCACGAAAAACAGCGTCATGAAACCGGCGGTCAGTTCGCCCTGACCCTGCGGTCCCAGTTCGATCGTACGCGGGCCCTTCGAATCCCACCATTTGCTCGTGACGATCGTCTTGCGAGCGCCCGTGCTTGCGGTCGGCTGCGGGCGCGCCGCGATCCGTGCCGGTTGCGATGGCTGCGCAGCGCCATTCGGCTTCTGGCTCCACGGTTGCTTGCGGGTCATTTCGGCGACCGCCGCTGCCATCCGCTCGTTCGGCGGGCGTGACGGCTGGCGCTGCGGCGCCGGCTCGGCGACCGCGGCCCGCGCGGGCTCCGCCGGACGCGCCGGAGGCACGATCCGGTCATTCCCCATCCGCCGGTCATGTTCGGCCATGCGCTCGGCCGCGGTCGGCGGCGTCTGGCCGGTATCGCGGTCGATGACCACCAGCCGCCCGCCGCGTTCGACGATGGAATAGCGGCTGGGGGGCAGTCGATCAGCCAATGCCGAATTGTTCCTTCAGGGCCAGCATCGCGAGCGCGGCCTTCGCCGCTTCGCCGCCCTTATCCTTGCGCGTCTTGCCGGCGCGCGCAAGCGCCTGTTCTTCATTCTCGACCGTCAATATGCCGTTGCCGATCGCCAGGCCATCGAGCGTCAGCGCCATGATGCCGCGCGCGCTCTCGTTCGACACGACCTCGAAATGATAGGTTTCGCCGCGGATCACGACCCCGAGCGCGACATAGGCGTCATAGCGGCCGCTGTCCGCGGCCAGCGAAATCGCGGCGGGAACTTCGAGCGCACCCGGGACGGTCACGGTCTCGTGGCTGTGCCCTTCGGTCTCGAGCGCGCTGCGCACGCCGTCGAGCAGCATGTCGTTGAGGTGGCTGTAGAAACGGGCTTCGACGATCAGGACATGCGCCATCAGGCTTCTCCGGGAATGGGGCGTTCGCCGACGACCGACAGGCCATAGCCTTCGAGGCCGACGATATTGCTGTGGGTGGGGGTGAGCAGTTCCATCGCATGCACGCCAAGGTCGGCGAGGATCTGGGCGCCGATCCCGTAGGTGCGAAGGTCCATGCCGCCCGCCGACGGGGGAACCGCGTCGGCGTCGGCCGATCCGGGCAGCGGGCGCATCAGCATCACGATCACGCCGCTGCCGGCTTCGCCGATGGCGTCCATCGACCGCTGCAGGCGGCGCTTCTTCGGGCCCGGACGGCCCATGATATCGTCGAAGATCGACACCGCGTGCATACGCACCAGCGTCACGCCTTCGGGGTCGACGGGGCCCTTCTGCAGCACCAAATTGACGCTGCCGTCGATCTTGTTGCGATAGGATTTGAGGCGCCAGTCGCCGCCATAGTCCGATTCGAACGGTTCGTCGGCGACGCATTCGACCAGCCGGTCGGTGCGGTTGCGGTAGGCGATCAGGTCGGCGATCGTGCCGATCTTCAGCCCGTGGCGCCGCGCAAAGGGGATCAGGTCGTCGAGCCGCGCCATCGTGCCGTCGTCGTTCATGATCTCGCAGATCACGCCCGACGGGTTGAGCCCGGCAAGCCGTGCGATATCGACCGAGGCTTCGGTATGGCCTGCGCGCACGAGCACGCCGCCGTCGCGCGCGATCAGCGGGAAGATATGGCCGGGGGTGACGATGTCGTCGCGGCCCTTGCCGGCATCGATGGCCACGGCAACCGTGCGCGCGCGGTCGCCCGCCGAAATGCCCGTGGTCACGCCTTCGCGCGCCTCGATCGACGTCGTAAAGGCGGTTTCGTGCCGCGTGCCGTTGTTGCGGCTCATCAGTTCGAGCCCGAGCGTGTCGACGCGCGACTTGGTGAGGGTCAGGCAGACGAGGCCGCGGCCGTGCGTCGCCATGAAGTTGATCGCATCGGGGGTCGCCATCTGTGCGGGGATGACGAGGTCGCCCTCATTCTCGCGATCCTCGTCGTCGACGAGGATGAACATGCGACCGTTGCGCGCCTCGGCGATAATCTCTTCGGGGCTGGCCATCGGCGAGATGTCGCTGCCGGTGGCAAGCCAGTTTTCGAGCTTGCGCAGCGTTTCGGCGGTCGGGTTCCAGCCCGGCGAGTCGAGGTCGCGCAGGCTGTTGGCGTGAAGCCCGGCGGCACGGGCAAGACCCGAACGGGACATCGTCCCGTCGTCGACGATGGCGCGGATGCGCTCGATGAGCTGTGTAGACATGAAGGCCATGTCTCACATCATAATGTGAATGTCAATCCAGATATCACATTGCCCTGATCAATTGGGCCCGATGCGGGGGCCGAGGTCGCGGATCGGCGCGTCGGGCTTGGCGTCGAGGATCGCCAGTATCTGCCCCGTGCGGTCGTCGCGCTTGGCATAGTCGCGCGCCGACATGCCGGCGATATGGTCGGCCTTGTCGGGATTGGCGCGGCTCCGCACCAGCAGCCGCACCACGGCGGCATTCTTGTTCTGCACCGCGAGGATCAGCGCGGTTTCGCCGCGCCGGTTGGCCTGGTCGACCGGTGCCTTGCCGTCGATGAGTTCCTGCGCGCCGTCGGCGAAATTGATCAGCGCCGCGTGCATCAGCGGCGTCACGCCCTGCCGGTCGCCGATCGACGCATCGGCGCCCTTGCCGAGCAGGAAACGCAGCCAGGTGATGTCGCGCCTTTTGGTGACGATCGCCAGCGCGGTCTCGCCGGTGTCGGGGTTGCGCGTGTTGACGAACGAGGGGTCGTCCTTCAGCGCTTCGGTCGCCTTGGTGCCGTCGCGGCTGTCGACCGCCTGCAGGAACGCATATCCGCCGCGGAACTGTGCCGCAGCCGGGCCATGGACCGTCGCCGCGGCAGCCGCCGCGACGAGAAGGAAGGAAGCGAGGCGAAGCTCCACGCGTCGGAACATGATCGGGCGACCCCTGAGACAATTTGTCCGCCGCACCTGCGACGACAATGGTTGATTTTCGGCGGCTAGCCGACCAAGGCTGGCCGCATGATGAATATCGCAGATATGGGACAAAAGCTTGTCCGTGCAAGCCTGATCCTGTTTTTTGGCGCGGCGCTTGCGGCATGCAATGCCCCGGGCGACGCGCCCGCCGCAAAACCGCCGCTCGAAGGCGCGCGGATCGGCGGCCCCTTCACCCTGACCGACCAGGACGGCAAGACGGTTCGCGACAGCGATTTCGCGGGCCGATATCGCCTCGTCTATTTCGGATACAGCTTCTGCCCCGATATCTGCCCGGTCGACTTGCAGAAACTGATGCGCGGCCTGTCGATGTTCGAAAAGGCGGATAGCGCGCGCGGCGCAAAAGTCGCTCCGCTCTTCATCACCGTCGATCCCGCGCGCGACACGCCCGAGGCGCTCAAGCCCTTCGTCGCGCGTTACCACCCGCGGTTGCTCGGCCTCACCGGGACGCCGGAACAGGTTGCCGCGGTCGCCAAGGCCTATGTCGTCACCTACAACAAGGTGCCGGGTTCGGCGCCCGACCGTTACCTGATGGCGCACAGCCAGCTCGCCTTCCTGATGGACCCGGACGGCAAGCCTGTCGCGCTGCTGCCGCTCGACGATCCCTCGACCGATGCCGACGAGGGCGCGCCCGACAAGGTGGCGGCCGAGCTGGCGAAGTGGGTCAAATAGCGATGGCGGGGGCGACATCGGAGCGCCCCTTCTGGGAAGCGCCGCTCGCCAGCCTCGATGCCGGCCAGTGGGAAGCCTTGTGTGACGGCTGCGGCAAATGCTGCCTCCACAAGCTCGAGGACGAGGACACGGGTCGCATCTATCCGACCAATGTCGCGTGCCGCCTGCTCGACCTCAGGACCGCGCGCTGTAGCGATTACAAGCACCGCCGCCGCCATGTCCCCGACTGCTTGACGCTGACGAAAGCGAAGGTCGACGACCTCATATGGCTGCCGCAGACCTGCGCCTATCGCCTGCGCGCCGAGGGGGAGCCTCTTCCCGACTGGCATTATCTCGTCTGCGGTGATCGCGATGCCGTGCGCCGCGCCGGCGAATCGATCGTCGGTTGGACGGTCGGCGAGGCTGTCGCGGGTCCGCTGGAAAATCATCTTGTCGAACGCGTCGTTTGACCCCGCGGCCGACGGGCCGCACATATGGGTGGCGGGCGCGGCTTGGCCCGTCCGCGTCGTACGCCATGCGCAGTCGCGCCGCTATCGCCTCGTCTTCGATGGCGCGCGCGGCGAACTGCGGCTGACCGTCCCGCGCCGCGCGAGCGAACGCGCCGCGCTCAAATGGGCAGGCGAACAGCAGGCGTGGCTCGCCGAACAGGTCGGCAAGGCGGTGTTGCCGGTCGTCGTCGGTCCCGGCGCGTCGATCCCGTTTCGCGGCGTCGAGCGCCGTGTCGAATGGATGGCGAGCGCGCCGCGCGCGATCCGGCTGGCGGACGACATGCTGCGCGTCGGCGGCCCCGCCGAAACGGTGGGGCGGCGGATCGAACGCTGGCTGAAAGCCGAAGCGCTCGACCTCATGGAACGCGAAAGCCGCGAAATCGCCGGCGCGGCGGGTCTGGCGGTCGGCCGCGTCGGGGTCGGCGACCCGCGCAGCCGCTGGGGCAGCTGCACGCATGACGGCGATTTACGCTATAGCTGGCGGCTCGTCATGGCCCCCGATCATGTGCGCCGCGCGACCGTCGCGCACGAGGTCGCGCACCTTCGCCACATGGACCATAGCGCGGCGTTTCACGCGCTCGTCGACCGATTGCACGACGGCGATGTCGCCGCGGCGCGCGGCTGGCTGCGGCGCGAAGGCCGCGGGTTGCACCGTTACCGCTTCGCCGCCTGACCGGCGCTAGTTCGAATCGCCGGGCTGGTTTCGCGCCGGCGGCGCGACCTTCGGCGGGGCGGGTGCCTTGGACGTCGCGCCATTCTTCGGCGCGCCCCCACCGTCGGCCGGACCGCGGCGTCCCGTCTGCTCCTCGATCCACTGCTGGTTCAGCACCGGGCCGTCGTCGGCAGGCGGCGGCACATCGTCGCCCTCGGGTACCGGCGCGGCGGCTGGCAATTCGATCGGCATACCATTCTCGTCGACATAGCCGTCCTCGCCGGGCTCGCCCATATAGGCTTCGCCTTCGTCCTCGAGCTGCCATTCGGGCAGCACGACCTCGGTGTCGAACTGTTCGACCGGACGCCGCGCGACCGCGACACGCATATAATCGGCAAAGGCTTTCGCCGGCGCGCGGCCGCCCTGCAGTCCGCCGACGGGCTTCGCATCGTCGCGGCCCATCCAGACGCCGGTGGTGATGCCGCTCGAAAAGCCGAGGAACCAGCCGTCCTTGTTGCTCGACGTGGTGCCAGTCTTGCCCGCGACGGGGCGGCCGATCTGCGCCGCCTTGCCGGTGCCAGTATTGACCGCGGTCTGGAGCAGGTCGGTGATCCCCGCGGCGACCCAATTGTCGACCAGCACCTGTCCGCGCTCGGCGGGGCGCTGGTACAGCAGGCGTCCGTCGGCGGTCGTCACCTTGGTGATGCCATAGGGCTGCACCGACACACCCTTGCGCGACACGGCGGCAAAGGCGGCGGTCATGTCGATCACGCGCACTTCGGCGCTGCCGAGCACCATCGACGGGTGGGTGTTGACCGGGGTCGTGATGCCGAACCGGCGCGCCATGTTGGCGACCGAGGAAAAGCCGACTTCGTCGCCGAGCTTCGCCGCCACCGTGTTGACCGAATAGGCAAAGGCGCTGCGCAGGTCCATCGCGCCGGCAAAGCGTCCTGACGAGTTGCGCGGGCTCCAGCCGTTGATCGTTACCGGTTCGTCGACGACCTGGTCGCCGACCTTATACCCGGCCTCGAGCGCCGCCATATAGACGAACAGCTTCCACGCCGATCCCGGCTGGCGGAGCGCCTGCGTCGCGCGGTTATAGTTGGACGCGACATAGTCGGTGCCGCCGACCATCGCGCGCACGGCGCCGTCGCGGTCGAGCGAGACGAGCGCGGCCTGCACGCCGCGCGGGGTATTCGCCTGGATCGACGCTGTCGCGGCGCGCTGCATGCCAAGGTCGATCGTGGTATAGACGTCGAGCGCCTCGCTGCCCTCGTCGATCAGCATGTCGAGTTGCGGCAGCGCCCAGTCGCTGAAATAGCGCGCGCTGTTCTGCCCCGTTTCCTTGGCCAGCTGGACATTGGCGGGCTCGGCGCTGTCGGCTTGCGCCTGCGTGATGACGCCGGCGTCGACCATGACGCTCAGCACCACCCCGGCGCGGCCCAGCGCCGCCTGCGCGTCGGCGGTCGGCGAATAGCGCGACGGCGCCTTGACCAGCCCGGCGACAACCGCCGCCTCCGACAGCGACATTTCGGTCGCGCTATGCCCGAAAAAGCTGTTCGACGCGGCGTCGATGCCATAGCTGCCGCCGCCGAAATAGACCTTGTTCAGATAGAGTTCGAGGATTTCGTCCTTCGAGAATTTCCATTCGAGCGCGAGCGCGAGGATCATCTCGCGCGCCTTACGGCGGAAATCATAGCTGTTCGACAGGAATATATTGCGCGCGAGCTGCTGCGTGATCGTCGACGCGCCCTGCAGGCGCCGGCCGCTGCCTCGATTCTGGAGCGCGACCACCGCCGCGCGCGCCATACCGACGGGGTCGAGCCCCGGATGATAGCGAAAGCGCCGGTCCTCGACTGCGACCATCGCGTCCTGCATCACCTGCGGCGTTTCGCGCAGCGTCAGCCAGCGGCCGTAATTCGGTCCGAGCGAAAGGAAGACGGTGCCGTCGGCGGCGCGGACGCGGATCGTCTGCCCCGCCGGCGATTTCTTGAGCTCCTCGAAGCTCGGCATGCGCTGGACGGCGATGCCGACCGCAACCGCCAGCGCGACGAGCCCGACGACCGCGAGGCCAAGCCCCCAGCGAAAGGCGCGGCGCAACCAGACGCGCCAGCGCGGCGGCTCGCCGCCGGGCGTGCCGCTACGCTTGCTGGACGATGACGATTTATTCGACGAAGCCTGCTGTCTTTCGCGGCGCAAAGCCCGATTTCCTTCCCTCACTGCGCCCCTGATGCGTCAGTCCGGGAAGGCGTTGTCAGTCCTTGCCGGTTGACGCCTCATCCTGCCCGCGGTCCGCGAAGTCAAGCGCCGCGCTGTTGATGCAATAGCGCAGGCCTGTCGGTCCGGGTCCGTCGGGGAAGACATGGCCGAGATGGCCTTCGCATTTGGCGCAGCGCACTTCGGTGCGGACCATCCCGTGGCTCGCATCGCGATGCTCGCTGACCGCGGCCTCGCCGGCGGGCGCGGTATAGCTCGGCCAGCCCGATCCGCTGTCATATTTGGTGCGGCTGTCGAACAGCGGTTCGCCGCAGCCGGCGCAGCGATAGACGCCGTCGCCCTTATGGTCGGTATATTTGCCGGTGAAGGCACGCTCGGTGCCGCCTTCGCGCAGCACATGATGCGCCATCGGGTCGAGTTCTTTGCGCGTGACGGGATCGGTCATGACAGGTTCTCCTTTCGGGCAGGCCGCGTACGCGGCGCGCCGCTTGTTGCCCCTAATATCGGGCGATAGACGCGCCGCCGCAAGGGGCAGGGGAATTCAGCTTCCGCGGATGCGCGTCGTTCGCGAGGTTATTCGCACCAAAGACGGAAAAAGTGACGCCGCCGCGGTCATCGGCCCGGCGGTGCGCGGATTTTCGCCGAGCCGCCACACAAGATCGGCCAGCGCGAACGGGCGCGTCATGCGCGCCGCAAACGCGCGCTGAAAGGCGGGTGCCGCCGCGGCGCCGCCGCTCCGCCACGCCGTAACCGCGGCTGCGGCGCTCGCGATCGCCAGTCCCATGCCTTCGCCCGCGAGGCTCGGGATGACGCCGGCCTGATCGCCGAGCCGAAACAGGCCGGGCGTCGTCTCGCCCTTGCGCCAGCCATAGGGGACATGGCCGATCGCATCGATGCCGCGCGACCAGTCGGCGTGCGCCAGCCGTTCGCCGAGGTGCGGCAACGCATCGCCCAGCGTGCGGAGCAGCGCTGCCGGATCGCCGCCCGCTTCGTCGAGCCGCGATTTGTGCACCGCGAGGCACAGATTGCCGCTGCCATCCTCCTGCCGCACCAGCCCCGCATAGCCCCGATCGAACAGGTGCAGCTCGACCGCGTCGCCGACCAGCCGGTCCAGCGCCGGGTGGGCCGGCAGGCGCAGCCGCAGCCCCATGGCGGGGTCGTTTCGTTGCCATCCGGCGGGTTCGCGCGGAAAACCGCGAAAGCCATGCTTGCCGGCCGCGAGGAAGATGGCGGCCGCCGTCAGCGCCGCGCCGTCGCGCATCTGCAGCGTGCCGCCCTCGATCGCGGTCGCATGGACGCCGCGCTCGATCCCCGCGCCCGCCGCGACGGCCGCATCCTGCATGGCGCTATCGAGCGTGCGCCGCGATACGCCCATCGCCGCGCCGGGCAGCGCCGTTTCGCTTTGCCGCTGCCCCGCGAAGAGCCGCACGCGCCGGACCGCCTGGCCGCCGAGCCGCGAGCGGTCGATCCCCAGCGCGTCGAGCCGCTTCAGCGTCTGCCAGCTCAGGAAGCCGCCGCACAGCGCATCGCCCGTTTCGCGCGCGCGTTCGATCAGCAGGATTTGCGCTCCCGCGCGGGCGAGCCCGATCGCCGCGGCCGACCCGGCGGGCCCGGCACCGACGACGATCGCGTCGGTCACCGGATACGCTCGACGCAAAGCCGGTAGGGAAAACTGCGAAAGATACGGCAGCGGGGCGCCGCGTCGGGCAGCGCCTCGGCCAGCATCGCCTGCCATTCGGTACGGCGAAAGCTGCGCCCGACCGACAATTGCCCGTCGCGCCGCACGATCGGGTCGACCCATGCCAATGCCGCGAGCAGCGGATAGCCGGCAAAGGGCAGGCGCTGGCGATGCAGGTCGTTGACCAGCCAGCCGCGCGCCGCCTCGCCCTCCATGAAGCGAAGGAATTCGGCGCGCTGCGCAGGCGTCATATGATGGGTGACGAGGCTGGACAGGATGATGTCCCAGCCGTGCCCGGCGAGGTCGCGGTAATCGCCCGTCACCAGGCGTACGCCCGGTCCGAGCCGCGCTTGGGCAACCGGCGCGCTCTTCGGATTGAGGTCGACCCCGGCGAGGTCGAGCGCGACGCCGCGCCGTTCGCCCCAGCGCGCGATGCGCGCGAGCATGTCGCCCGCGCCGAATCCGACGTCGAGGATGCGCCACGGCCGGTCGCCAACGCCGCGCTTGTGCACCCGGTCGAGGAAGCCGAGCGTCGGACGCGGCGCCATCGTCAGCGCGTTGATCCGCGACAGGTCAGCGAGCACCGTCGCATAGCGATCGGGGGGCAATTCGGCGGCGTCCATCTCCTCTTCGCGCGCGATCGGGATACGCAGGCTGGCGAAGGGATTCATGCCCCGAACCGGATCGCCTCGGCGGCGAGCCCGGGGCCGAAGGCGATCGCGATCCCGTCGCCGCGCGCGCCGCGTGCCATCATGTCGGCGAGCACGAACAGGATCGTCGCCGACGACATGTTGCCGAAACGCGCGAGCACCGACCGGCTGTCGGCCAGCGCGTGCGGGTCGGCGCCCAGCGCATGCTCGACCGCATCGAGCACCGACCGACCGCCGGCGTGGACCGCGAGCAGCGGCGGCGTGCCGTCGCCGCCGAACAGTTCGCGCTGGACGTTCGAGTCTGCCAGCGCCTCGCGCAGCCGCCCCGGCACCTCGCCCGACAGCGTCATCTCGAAACCCTTGTCGCCGATGTCCCAGCGGATGAGGTCCTCGCTGTCGCCCAGCGCGAGGCTGCGCCCTTCGCCGAGTTCGAGGCCATGCGGTGCCGCGGAAACGATCCCCGCCGCGGCGCCGTCGCTGAACTGTAGCATCGCGAGCAGAGGTTCGGGCGCATCGGCGAGGCTGAGGTGCAGCGTCGACAGCTCGACGCTGACCAGCAGCACGACCGCGCCGGGTTCGGACCGCACGATATGCCGCGCGGTACGCAGCGCGGTCACGCCAGCATAACAGCCCATGAATCCGATCAGCACGCGCTCGACGGTCGGCGCAAGGCCGAGCTGCCGCGCGATGATCTGGTCGATCCCCGGCGCGACGAAACCGGTACAGCTGGCGGCGACGATATGCGTGACCCGCGCCGGATCGAGCGCGTTGCCGAGCGCTGCGATCGCCTCCATCGCCAGCGCCGGGGCGTGGTGCGCATAGGCGGTCATGCGCGCCGAGGTCGGCGGCAGGCCGGGGACGTCGTAAAAGCCGCCGGGCGCGACGGGCGAACCGCCGTCCGGCGTCGGCGGCAGCACCGACCAGCGATGCTCGATTCCCGACCGCGCCGCCATGCGCGTGAAGATCGCACGCGTCCGCTCGTCGGCGATACGCGGCGTCGCCCAGTCGATGAAGGCGCGATGGATATCATGCCCCGGCACCGCGGTGGCGAGGGCGTTGAGCCGGGGAGTCGGCGGGGCGTTCATGGCGCACATGTGACCGAAAAGCGGGGCACTGGCCAGCGATTAGCGCCGCCGCCGATTTACGCAGACTTAACCATGAATGCGCTAGCGGTACAGGTGTGAAACTGCGTCTTTCCCTTGCGATCTTGCTGGCCTTTGCCAGCCCGTCGGTTGCGGCGGCGCAGTGCCTGCTTTGCGCGCAGGAAAAGGACGGCGCGACCGCCGCGCGCCGGGCCGAGGTGCCGCTGCGCGTCGAGGTCGAAACGCAGCTCGACATGGGGCGCGTCGCCGTCGGCGCGATGGGCGGCGAGGTCGAGATCGACCCGACCTCGGGCGCGCGCCGGGTGCGCGGCGACGTCGTCGATCTGGGCGGGTTCGCGCTGACCGGTGTTGTCACCGTGCGCGGCGAGCCCGGCGCCGAAGTGCGCGTCATCCTGCCGGCGAGCGTCGACCTCGAGGGCGGCCATGGCCGCACCGCGCGCGTGACCGGCCTCGTCACCGACCTGTCGGCGGCGCCGCGGCTCGGCCCCGACGGCCGCCTGATCTTCCGCTTTGGCGGCCGGCTCCAGATCGCGGGGCTCGACGACGGCGACTATCGCGGGCGGATTCCGGTTACGGTCGAGTATCAATAGTGATGCAGCGTTCAGCGAGGCGTGGGTGCCGCCAGCTTCGCACAATCGATCATCCGGTCGGTCATATCGTCGGCGCTGCTGCCCGCCTCGCCGACCAGCCAGCTTCGCAACATCGCGAGCTGCGCCGCCGCAATGCCCGTTGCGCGGATAGCCGGCGCCGCATCGTCCGACGCCCGTCTTTCGACATGCGGGCGGATCATCTCGGCCAGACGGCGCTGGACGATCGGCGCCGTGGCCGAGTTGAGGATGGTCCGCCCCAGCGCGCGCCGGTCCCACAGATGCGCCATGATCCCTTTGATATAGGATCGTGCGGCACGGCCCGACGCGGCGGTCGAGAGCCCCAGCAGAATGGGCTCCATCGCCGACAGCAGCAACTCGTCCTTGCTGCCGAAATGCTCATAGAATGTCGCCTTGCCGATGCCGGCGGCCGCCACGATATCGGCGATGCGGACCGCATCATAGCGGCGCTCGATCACCAGCGCTGCAAAGCCGTCGAGGATGGCTTCCCTCGTGCGTCGGGCGCGGCGGTCGGTGGGGAGCGGTGCTCGCATTGCCGTCCTATAGGCCAAGGGGATGCGGATCGCGACATTCGGGCGCGGCGGTTTTCCGGACATTTGCACGGTCGTGTCCGGGATCGCCGCTATGTTCGCGATTCCCGCTCGCCAGCCGGCAAAAAATGCGTGAAATCGTCCCGGCGAAACAGGATGGAATCATATGCCCCAGGATCACCGCGCCGTCGCTATCATCCCTTCCAGCGATCTCGATGCCAGCGAAGCCTTTTACCGGCGGCTGGGGCTTGAGGTGGAGAGCGACTATGGCGAGTACCGCATCCTGACCGACGGGCGAGGGTGGCACTTGCACCTGACCCATATGCGGGGCTGGCCAAGGCATATCGAAGACAATCCCTTTGGCCTCTATCTCTATGTCGACGATGTCGATGCCGTGGCGGAACGGGTGCGCGAGCTGATCATCGAAAAGGAGGCGCCGCACGCCAAGCCATGGGGAACCTATGAATTTGCGGTAAGCGATCCCACCGGTCTGCTCGTGCGCGTGGGCCGGATCATCGACAAGGATTGAGGCTCTCGGCCGCTTACGTTCGCGCCCGGAACAGCGCGGTCCCGACGCGCACATGCGTGGCGCCGAGCATCACCGCCGTCTCATAATCGCCGCTCATGCCCATCGAACGGAGCGGCAGGCGGTGACGCTCGGCCAGTTCGTCGAGCAGCGCAAAAAAGGGCGCGGGTTCGATATCGGCGGGCGGGATCGCCATCAGCCCGTCGATCGCAAGGCCGGCATCCTTCGCTTCGTCCAGCAGCGCGGGCAGGTCGGCGACGGCGCAGCCGCCTTTCTGTTCCTCGTCGCCGATATTGACCTGCACGAACAATTGCGGGCGCTTGCCCGCCTTTTCGCACGCTTTCGCTACGGCTTGGACCAGCGAACTGCGGTCGATCGAGTGGATCGCATCGAACAGCGCCACCGCTTCCTCGGCCTTGTTCGATTGCAACTGGCCGATCAGGTGCAGCGTGACGCCCGGCGTTTCGGCGCGCAGTTCGGGCCATTTCGCAGCCGCCTCCTGCACGCGATTCTCGCCGAAATGGCGCTGGCTCGCGGCGATCAGCGGGCGGATCGCGTCGGCGTCGTGCGTCTTCGACACCGCGATCAGGCAGATATCGCCCGCCTTGCGCTGCGCGCGCTTCGCTGCGTCGGCGATATGCGCCTGCACCTCTGCCAGCCGGTCTGCTGCTTCGTTCATCGTCCGTTTCCATCCCGCGCGTTGCGTGCGCTCGCGACGCGCCTATAGAAAGCGCGATGCGCGTGCGCCACCCCTCGTCCTCCGATTTGCCGCAGCGCTGGCTGTTCAGCGACGAACGGACAAAGGCCGGTCTGCTCGAACTCGCGGCGGTGCTCCCGCCGGGGAGCGGCATCGTGCTGCGCCACGACAGCCTGGCGCCGGGGGCGCGTTGGCGCCTGCTGCGTCGCCTGATGCGGATCGCGCGCGCGCGGCGGCTGGTCGTGTTGCTCGCGGGTTTGCCCGCCGAGGCGCGGCGCGGGGGCGCCGATGGCGTTCATCTTCGCCAACATGCCGCGGGCCGGGCCGGGCAGGCGCACCGGCTCGGCCTGTCCGTCACCATGCCCGTCCATGACGCGCGTCAGGCGCGCCGCGCGCGCCGGGCGCAAGCCGGCGCCGTCTTCATATCGCCGCTGTATCCGACGCGCTCGCATCCCGGCGCGCCCGCGCTGGGTCATGCCGCATGGTTTCGCCTCGCGTCGATGTCGGGCGGAATCCCCGTCGCGCTGGGCGGCATGACGCCGGCGCGCGCAAGCCGGCTCAGCCGCGCGAACGGACGCCGGACGGGCTGGGCTGCGATCGATATCTGGGAAGAAAAAGCGGCGAAGCGCCGGGCGCGTCAGAAACGGAAAGCCGTTCCGACATAGACCGCCTGGCTGTCGCGCCGCGAATCGGTCAGCGGTTCGACGCGGTCGTCGCTCTTGTAGCGGACGCCCGCGGTCACATCGATATTCTTGGTCAGGCGATAGCTGCTGACGACATCGACGGCCTGCTCGCTGCCCGGCGCGGTGACGCGGTCGGTCGCGCCGCTCGGGTCGCTCGGCCGGTTGAGCATGCGGGTCGCGAAGCGCGACTTCTTTTCGGCCTGTTCGGGCGCCTTGGCGACCGGCAGGTTGCGCAGGTCGGTGCCGCGCGGCAGCGACGGCGTGACGAATTTCTCGAAGCCGACCGACGCGCCCAGATTATAGGCGACGGGCGTGATCGCGATCGGCGCGGTGCGGCCGGTCACCAGCCCCGCCGTGCGAGCGGCACCCGCTGCGTCTTCGCGGGCGCGAATCACGACGGTGATCGCGCGGTTCTTACGGCTTTCGCCGGTCAGCGCGGGCGTGAAACTGAAGTTGCTGCGCTGTTCGGCCGAGATTTTGGTGTAGCGCGCGATCAGGCGCGGATCGCCCGATGCGGGGGTGAACTGGCCGAGCAGCGTTTCGGAAAGCGAGGTGTCGCGGATGCGGTCGGCGCGCGACATCGCCGCAAGCGCCGGTGGCAGCGCAAGCGAAGTCACCGCCAAAGCGGTGAGACCGGCTTTCCAAAAATGTCGCGATTTCCGCGCCATTGCTCTGCGACTCCAACCCCAATCGACTCAGGAGATAGGCCCCCTGCCACAATATTTCCAGAGAATCCCGTCAATTTGTCGCAGCCTTTCCGCTTTTCGCCGAAATTGTTGCGCGATCAACACAGTCGGTTGCGATTCTGACCAGAATCTGAACCGCAATGACGCGGAAATTGCCGCGCTTGCGGGGCGGCGACAAGGGCGATAGAGACGCTGGCAATTCTGTTATGCACGGCCCGGTTTTTCCTCGGGCGGTGCCAAGTGATAAGGTGTTACCGGCATGTTCCAGCTTTCCGTCCCTGCCACGCTCGGTCGTCCGGCCACGCTTGCGCTGCTCGGGCTCGCGGCGCTCGGCCTTTCGGCGTGCGGCGGCAAGGAACGCCCGCGCGCCGACCTCGCCGCCAGCCAAGTGACGACGATCGGCGTGAACAGCTATTTGTGGCGCGCCTCGCTCGACGCGCTGTCGTTCATGCCGCTGCTGCAGGCCGATTCGTCGGGCGGCGTCGTGATCACCGACTGGTATGCGAACCCCGGCAACCCGGGCGAGCGGATGAAGGTCACCGTGTCGATCCTCGACCGGGATCTCCGCGCCGATGCGCTGCGCGTCGCGGCGTCGCGTCAGGTGTCGCAGGGCGGCGCCTGGGTCGACGCACCGGTGCAGGCTGCCACGGTGCAGAAGCTCGAGGAAATCATCCTCACGCGCGCCCGCGACCTGCGCCGCAGCGCCTTCAAGGACTAATCAGGGCGGCGCGGATCCGCGCCGGCATACAGACAACGGGGTAGCAGAATAATGACCCGCGAACCGCGCTTCGGCGCTCTCGCCGCCGACGCACGCTGGCAAAAGGCGTGGGAGGCGGCGAACAGCTTTGCCACGACTGATACGGCCGACAAGCCCAAAGCCTATATCCTCGAGATGTTCCCCTATCCTTCGGGGCGCATCCACATGGGGCATGTCCGCAACTATGCGATGGGCGACGTGCTGGCCCGCTTCAAAAGGATGACCGGCCACGACGTCCTCCACCCGATGGGCTGGGACGCGTTCGGCATGCCGGCGGAAAATGCGGCGATGGAAAAGGGCGTGCACCCCGGCGGCTGGACGCGCGACAATATCGCCGCGATGCGGTCGCAGCTGAAGCGCCTCGGCCTCGCCATCGACTGGAGCCGCGAACTCGCGACGTGTGAGCCCGATTATTACGGGCAGGAGCAGGCGCTGTTCCTCGACCTGTTCGCGCACGGCCTCGTCACGCGCAAGCATAGCTACGTCAACTGGGACCCCGTCGACATGACCGTGCTCGCGAACGAGCAGGTGATCGACGGCCGCGGCTGGCGCTCGGGTGCGCTCGTCGAAAAGAAGAAATTGTCGCAGTGGTTCCTCAAGATCACCGACTTTGCCGACGAACTGCTCGAAGGACTGGGGTCGCTCGACAGCTGGCCCGACAAAGTGCGGCTGATGCAGGAAAACTGGATCGGCAAGTCGCAGGGGCTCGAATTCAGCTTCAAGCTCGCCGGCGGCGCGCCGGGGTTCGACGTCTTCACGACGCGCCCCGACACGCTCTATGGCGCGAGCTTCGCGGCGATTTCGCCCGACCATCCGCTCGCCGAGAGGCTCGCGAAGGATTCGCCCGAACTGACGGCGTTCATCGAAGAATGTCGCCGGCAGGGCACCGCCGCCGAGCAGATCGATACCGCCGAGAAAATGGGCTTCGACACCGGCCTGTCGGTCGAGCATCCGCTCGACTCCGACTGGCACCTGCCCGTCTGGGTCGTGAACTATGTGCTGATGGATTATGGCACCGGCGCGATTTTCGGCTGCCCGGCGCACGACCAGCGCGACCTCGATTTCTCGCGCAAATATGGCCTGCCCGTCCACCGCGTGATCGCCGACGGCGACGAGACCGCGCAGGTCTTCTCGGGCGACGAGGCGTACACCGGTCCCGGCAAGCTGGTGAATAGCCATTTCCTCGACGGGATGACCATCGACGAGGCAAAGGCCGCGATCATCGCGCGGTCGGAGCATGAGGGCTGGGGCAAGGGCACGACCGTGTGGCGCCTGCGCGACTGGGGCGTCTCGCGCCAGCGCTATTGGGGCACCCCGATCCCCTTCATCCACTGTTCCGCGTGCGGCATGGTGCCGGTGCCCAAGAGCCAACTCCCCGTCGTGCTGCCCGAGGATGCCGATTTCTCGGTCCCGGGCAATCCGCTCGACCGCCACCCGACGTGGAAGCATGTCGCCTGCCCGAGCTGCGGCGGCGAAGCGGTGCGCGAGACCGACACGCTCGACACCTTCGTCGATTCGAGCTGGTATTTCCTGCGCTTCGCGTCGGCCCCGTCGGACAAGCCCTTCGACGCCGACGTCATCCGTCGCTGGCTGCCCGTCGACCAATATATCGGCGGCATCGAACATGCGATCCTCCACCTGCTCTACGCGCGCTTCTGGACGCGCGCGCTGAACAAGATGGGGATGATCGACATCAAGGAGCCCTTCGCCAGCCTGTTCACGCAGGGCATGGTGACGCACGAGACCTATAGCCGGCCGCAGGGCGAAGGCCTGCCGGCGATCTTCTTCACCCCCGACGAGGTGGAGCGCGGCGTCGACGGCGCGACGCTGGCCGCCGACGGCGCGCCGGTCGACATCGGCCGCGTTATCAAGATGTCGAAGTCGAAGAAGAATGTCGTCGATCCCGACGCCATCCTCGACCAATATGGCGCCGACGCCGCGCGCTGGTTCATGCTCTCCGACAGCCCGCCCGAGCGCGACCTGCCGTGGAGCGAGGCGGGCATCGAGGGCGCCTGGCGCTTCGTCCAGCGGCTGTGGCGCCTGTTCGGCGACACCGAAAATGTCGGCGAGGGCGGCGAGGACAAGGCGCTCGCGCGCAAGCTGCACCAAGCGATCGCGGGCGTTGCCGCCGATATCGAATCGCTCGGCTTCAACAAGGCAGTGGCAAAGATCCATGCGCTCGCGAACGAGATCGAGAAGGCGAAGCCTTCGGCGACGCGCGCCGAGGCGTGCCGCACCCTGATCCTGCTCGTCGCGCCGATGCTGCCGCACCTTGCCGAAGAGGCGTGGGCGGGGCTGCCCGAAAGCCAGCGCTCGACCGCGATGATCGCCGACGCCGCATGGCCCGTCGCCGATCCGGCACTGCTCGTCGATGACGAGGTGACAATCGCGATCCAGATGGCGGGTAAGCTGCGCGATACGATGACGATCGCAAAAGGCCTCGACAAGGAAGCGACCGAAGCCGCGGCGCTCGCGCGCCCGCGCATCGTCGAACTGCTCGCCGGCGCGACGCCCAAGAAGGTGATTGTGGTCCCCGACCGTTTGGTGAATATCGTACCCTGATGCGCACGCTCCTCGTCTCCTCGCTCGTTGCCGCTTCGCTGATGCTCGGCGGCTGCGGGTTGCGGCCGCTCTATGCGAACGGCAGCAAAGGAGCGGTGGCGACGGTGCTCGCCGACGTCGACGTCGCGCCGATCGAGGGTCATTCGGGCTGGCTCGTGCGCAACGCGCTGCGCGACCGGCTGGAGGCGACGCAGGGCGGGCGTGGTGCGGGCAAGCGGCTGCGGCTCGATGTCCGGCTCGAGGATTCGATCACCGGCTTCGGCGTCCGCGCCGACGATGCGGTGACGCGCGAACGGCGCACCTTGCGCGCGCGCTACCAGCTCGTCGATGCGGTCTCGGGTGAGGTGATGCTCGACGCGACCGCCTTTTCGGACGCCGGCATCGACGTCGTCGGCAGCGAATATGCGACGATCGCCGCCGAATCCTCGGCGCTCGAACGCCTCGCTTCGGCGGTCGCCGACCAGATCGTGACGCGGCTCGCGGTCTTTGCGAACCGCGGCGGCGGCAGCGCGAAACAGGCGACCCCGGCGCCCGCACCGACCCCCTAGCGGGTATGAAAACGGTCAAACCCGCCGACTTCGAACGCCAGTCGCGCCTCGACCCCGCCGTTCGCTTCGCTCTGCTCACCGGTCCCGACGAGGCGACGATGGAAGCCGTCGCCGGCCATCTGGTCGCGCTCGCGGGCAAGGACGCCGAACGCCTCGACCTGACGGGATCGCAGCTGTCGCAGGATCCGTCGCTGCTCGCCGCCGAGGCCGCGTCGATGTCGCTCTTTTCGTCCGCACGCGTGATCCGCCTCGACCTCACGGGCAGCGGCGACGACAGCCTCGCCGCGGTCGAGGCGCTGCTCGCTGCCGAAACCGCGATCAATCCGGTGATCGCAACGGGCGCGTCGGTCACCGCCAAGTCGAAGCTGGTCAAGCTGGTCGAAGGGTCGGACCATGCCGTCGCCGCGATCTGTTACCAGCCTGACCGGCGCGCGCTTGTCGGCATCGCGATGGGCGCGGCGCAGGAACAGGGTCTCCGTCTCGGCAATGCCGAGGCGCAGCTGCTCGTCGATCTCGTCTCGGGCGATCAGGCGCTGATGCGGCGCGAGATCGAAAAGATCGCGCTCTATCTCGACGCGGCGTCCGATCGCCAGCGGCAGGTCACCGCCGCCGATATCGCCGCGCTGGGCGCCGCGACGCACGAAGAGGATGTCAGCGAATGCATCAATGTCGCGCTCGGCGGCAAGGTGCGCGAGCTTCCCGAGATGCTGGCGACCGCCGCGGCGGTCGGCGTCGCCGAAATCCGCATCATCCGCGCGCTGGCGATCCGTGCGACCGCGCTCGCGCGCCTGCGCGCCGAAGTCGATGCCGGCGCACATCCCGCGACGGTCGTCTCGGCGCGCACCAGCGGCATTTTCTGGAAAGAGCGCGACGCGGTTACCGCGCAGCTCCATATCTGGGATTCGCTGCGCATCGCGCGGCTGATGAGCCGGCTGCTCGATTGCGAGCGGGCGCTGAAAGCGTCGGGCACCGCGGGCGCGGTGCTGTTCCGCAAGCTTATGACCGACATCGCGCATCAGGCGGCGCGCGCGCGTTAGGGTCCCGACCCTAATCGACTTCGGCGGGTTCCTCCGCTTTCGCCGGCACGACCACGGGGTCGGGCGGGACAAAGGTCCAGATCGTGTCGCCGGCCTCGACCGGCGGCCGGTGCTGCATCGAAAAGACCGCAAGCTCGCCGTTCGCGCGCGACACCGCCAGGCTGTCGCCGCCCGATGCCTTCATCCGCGCGACGAAATCGGCATAGGTGAATTTCTCGGTGATTTTCGTGCGCCCGAAGCTCCACCCCGCTTGTAGCCGGTCGAGCTGTTCCTCGATCGGCGTCCCCGACAGCGTCAGCACGCGTCCGCGCCGCCTCGTTCCGGTCTGCGCGGTCGCGAGCATGCGGCTCACGCGTGCATGGCCGATCTCCGGCGCCAGTTCGCTGCACACCAGCGCATTGTAACTGTCGTTGTCGGTCGCGGCGATCAGCTGCTGATATTGCCCCATGTCGAGTTCGTCGTCGTGCGCCTCGTCCAATATGTCGCCCTGATAGACGGGCAGGTCGGCGCGCCGCGCGCGGCGAAGGGCGAACTTGCTTTCGTCGGCGATCAGCACGTCGCTGCCCTGCTCCTTTACGAACTCGGCGAAGGCGATCGTCCAGCTGTTCGCGCCGACCAGCAACACGCCATTGCCCTTGCCGCGGTCGAGCCCCAGTCGCTGTGCGAACCAGGACGCGGTAAAGCCATGGGCAAAGATCGTCGCGATGACGACGCCAAAGCCCAGCGGGACGAGCGCCTCGGCGCCCGGCACGCCATAATCCGACAGGCGCAGCGCAAAGAGGCCAGTCACCGCGACCGCGACGATGCCGCGCGGGGCAATCCATGCGATGAACAGCCGCTCCCGGAACGGAATCCGGGTGAACAGCAGCGCGATCATGATCGTCAGCGGCCGCACGACGAACAGCAGCAGCAGCAGGAAGAAGAGGAAACGGAACTGGAAATTCTTGACGACCTCCCAGTCGAGCGTCGCCGACAGGATGATGAACACGCCCGATACCAGAAGGACGGTCAGATCCTCCTTGAACCGCATCAGCGTGCGGCTCGAATCGGTCTCGCGATTCGCCATGACGACGCCCATCACGGTGACCGTGATCAATCCGGTTTCGTGCATGATGAGGTCGGAGAGGACAAAGACCGCGATCACCGTCGTCAGCAGCACCGGGGCTTTCAGATATTCGGGCACCCAGCCGCGCGGAAAGGCCCATGTCAGCGCGAAGCCCGCCGCGCCGCCGACGAGCACGGCGAGCAGGCTGGCCGCGACGACGTCGATGATGATCGAGCTGCTGTTCGCTTCGGCCCCGCCGTGAATGATATAGGCGTAGAGGCCGACGGCGAGCAGCGCGCCGATCGGATCGTTCACGATCGCTTCCCATTTCAGGATATGCTTGACGCGCGGCGTGATGTTGAGCGTCCGGAGCAGCGGCACGATCACCGTGGGACCGGTCACGACCATCACGCCGCCGAACAGCGCGGCGAGTTCGAAGGGCAGGCCGGCACCATAATAAGAGGCGGCGGTGCCCAGCGCCCAGCCGACCGGTACCCCGATGAACACGAGCATGAAGACCGCGACGCCTGCGTGACGCAATTCGCGGAATTTCAGGCTGAGCCCGCCTTCGAACAGGATCACCGCGACCGCCAGCTTGATGATCGGTTCGCGCAACGCGCCGAAATCGCGGGCGGGATCGATCAGCCCCAGCAGCGGGCCGGCAACGATGCCCGCGACGAGCATCAACGCGATCGCGGGTTTTCCCGTGCGCCAGGCGACCCACTGGGCGCCGATACCGATCACGCCGATCAGCGCGATTTTGACGAGCAGGGAGTCGATCGCGAACATCGTCCCACGCTATGCGGGCTTATCCGGACAAAGGGAAGGACCTGCCGCGACAGTGCCCGGCCGCGGCAGGTCCCCGTACCCCTCCCGCAAGGAGGAGGGGGAGAGGGCGATCAGAACTGGCCGCGGATCGTCACGCCATAGGTGCGCGGCTCGCCCGGGAAACCGACGAACAGCTTGTTCGCGGTGGCCGGGAAACCGAGCGCGGCCGGCGCCGCGACCGACCGGAAGCTGTTCGATCCCTGCAACGGCATGTCGGCGCCGATCTGGTAATATTTCTTGTTGAACAGATTCTGGCCCCACAGCTCGATGCCCCAGCGGCGATCGGCACCGAACAGGCCGATGCGGCCGTTGAACACCGCAAAGCCGTCCTGCACCTTTTCGATATCGAGGTTCGACCCGGTGTTGGTGTCGCTCTGCAGGCGCGTGTCGAAATAGACGAGCGCGCTCATCCCCGAACTGCCGATCGGCGGCGTCCAGCTGATCCCTGCCGTCGCGACATATTTGGCGGCGTTCGACACGCCGCGGCCGGGCAGCTGGAACAGCACCGGCGACAGCGGGCGTCCGCCGGTGCCGACGAGGTTGCGGCGATAGAGGGTGTCGACATAGGTCAGCCCCATGTTGACCGAGAGATAGCGCGCGGGGCGAATGAAGGTCTCGATCTCGATGCCCTTTGCGACGACGCCGGGCTTCAGCCGGTCGGCGGCGCAGGCCCCCGTCGTCGCGCTGTTGTCGATCGGCCCGGTACCGAGGTCGTCCTTGCACGCCTGGATGTTCGTCACCTCGAAATTGATGCCGTTGAAGGTGTTGAGCTGGTAATTGCTATATTCCTGCCAGAAGGCGGCGACATTCACATCGACGCCCGGCCCGTCCCATTTGACGCCGAGCTCATAGGCGTCGACCTTCTCGCTCGCGAATTGCAGGTCGCTCGCTTCGGGGCGGCCGTTGCCCGGCGTGTTCGCGGGGCGCGCGAGCGCCGCGGTGCACGCGGCATTCTGTGCCACCGACCCCGCGGTCGTGCTGCACGGGCGGTCGAGCGCCGAATAGTCGAGGTTGAAGCCGCCGGCCTTGTAGCCCTTCGATGCCGAGGCATAGACGAGCCAGGCGGGATCGGGTTTCCAGCTCAGCACCGCGGTGCCGGTCCACTGGCCCTCGCTGAACTTCGTGCCCGGCGTACCCTTGACGATGTCGGGTGCGGTGCCGTTGATCACGCAGGCGAGGCTCGCTAGCGCCTGCAACGACGAATTGACGATCGCCGGGCACAGCGTGTTGGTGAAATTGGCATCGCCGCTCAGCGTCTTCTTTTCGTGTGTGTAGCGCGCGCCGACGGTCAGCGTCAGTGTGTCCTCGACGATGTCGAAGCTGTTGTGCGTGAAGATCGCATAATTGGTGCTGCGCTGCGCAAAGGTCGATCCATTGTTGCCGGTGCCGTTGAGCGGCGCGGCGCCGAGCAGCGCGGCAATCCCCTGGAAACCCGGGAAGTTCGCTGCGGGCAGGTTCGAACAGGTCGCCGACGCCGGGTTCAGCAGCGCGGGGGCGAGCGTCGCGGCGGCCAGGCAGTTGGCGAAGCGCTGGTAATCGGCGCCATATTTGATGTCGTCGTCGACATCGAGCTTCTCATTGGCGTAATAGCCGCCGACGAGCCAGTCGAGCCGTCCGTCGAACGCCTCGCCCTGCACCCGCAGTTCCTGCGTGAACAGACGGAAGCGGCGGTCGAGATCGGTACGGCGCAGGATGTCGAGCGCGTTGAAGTCGCCGTCCTGTCCCTGCGCATTCTTGTAATCGCGATAGGCGCTGATCGAGGTCAGCGTCGCGCCGCCCAGATCCCAGGTCAGCTCGCCCGACACGCCCCAGTCCTTGGTGTCGCTGCGATAAGGGACGCCCGGCGTGGTCGCCTGCTGGCGGATGAAGCTCTGGCCCGCGGGCGCGACCTGATGGTTCGCGCCGAGCAGTTGGAGCAGGGGCAGCAGCGTGTTGGGCGACGCCACCGGAAATCCGTCGGCGCCGCGCGTCAGGCTGCGCACAGGATTGAGCAGCACCCCGCCGCAGCAATTTTCGTTGCGCTCGCTATAGTCGGCGATCAGGCGCAGCTTCACCGTCTCGCTCGGTTCGAGCAGCAGCTGGCCCTTCACCAGCCAGCGGTCGCGGTCGTTGATGTCGGGCTCGCCCGGCGTCACATTCTTGATGAAGCCGTCGCGCTGCTGCCAGACGCCGTCGAGCCGCACCGCGGCCTTGTCGCCCAGCGGCGCGTTGATCATCCCGTCGACGCGCCAATAATCATAATTGCCGTAGGACACGGATCCCTTGCCCGAAAAGGTGCCGAGTTCGGGTCCCTTGGTGACGATGTTGATCAGGCCGGCGGTCGAGTTGCGGCCGAAGAGCGTACCCTGCGGGCCGCGCAACACTTCGACGCGCTCGATATCGCCCAGCTCGGACAGGCCGACGCCGGTGCGGCTGCGATAGACGCCGTCGATGAACAGCCCGACCGAGCTTTCGAGGCCCGGATTCTCCCCGACCGTGCCGATACCGCGGATGCGCGCGGTAAAGTTGACCTCGCTCGTCGCGCCCGACACGAGCAGCGACGGCGCGACCTGCCCCAGCGCGCGCACATCGGTCGCGCCCGTTTTTTCCAGCGTGTCGCCGGTCACCGCCGACACCGCGATCGGCACGTCGGACAGCGCCTCGCTACGCCGTGTCGCGGTGACGATGATCGTGCCGTCGTCGGTTTCGGCGCCGGCGGGCGCCTCCTGCGCCATTGCGGGGGCCGACAGGATCGCGGCGGACAGCGCCAGCCCGGCGGCACCGGTGCGCAACACACGGGCAGCACGAATGGAATGATTTTGCATGATCAGGCCCTCTCCCAGCTATTTTTTCGTGAGCGAGGGTATCATGCGGTGCGGCTTTGGCCAGCACCGCCGTTGCCGTAACGTCACTATGCCGGCGAGCGCGGCTTTTGCGCCACAGCTGCCACATGTGACGGGTTGACTTCGCCGGGCAAAAAGAAAGGGCGAGGCACATCGTGCCCCGCCCCTTTTTTCACGCGATGGTTCCGATCAGAACTTGCCGCGCAGCGTCACGCCATAGGTCCGCGGCTCTGCGAGGAACTGCGAGAAGATCTGGCGGCCGCCCGGATATTGCGGGTCGGCGAACGCGGTGCCGGTCGAGGTGCCGCCTTCCTGGAACGGCGAGTTGAACGCGACCTGGGCATATTGCTTGTTGAAGATATTCTGGCCCCAGAATTCGATGCCCCATTTCTCGTCGGGGCCGCGAATGCCGATACGCGCGTTGAAGATCGCATAACCGTCCTGCGCCTTTTGCGGGAACAGGTCCGAACCGGTGTTGTAGTCGCTGGTCATGCGGCCGTCGAGGTAGACGAGGCCGCTCAGGCCGCTGCTGCCGATGTCGGGCGTCCAGGCGACGCTGCCGGTCGCGACCAGTTCGGGCGCGTTCGACAGATTGTTGCCCGGCAGCAGGCGCAGCGCCTGGTCGAGCGGCGCGCCATTGTTATTGCCGACCAGCTGGTCGCGATATTTGGTCTTCGCATAGGTCAGGCCCGCGGTCATGCGGAAGTTGCGTGCCGGGACGAGCGAGGCTTCGAGTTCGAAGCCTTCCGACCGGACGCCGTGGCTGACGTCGTCGGTCGGGCACGCGCCGGTGGTGGCTGCTGCCGCATTATAGTTCGGCGCCCCGGTGAACTTGCTCTGGTCGCGGTCGCCGCCATTCAGGTCGCTGTCGCAGCCGTTGATGTTCTGGACGAGGAAGACCGTGCCGTTGAACGTGTTGAGCTGGAAGCTCGAGAAGTCCGACCGGAAGAAGGTCAGGCCGAGGCTGAACGGACCGGTCGCATATTTGGCGCCCAGCTCGTAGCTGTCGACCTTTTCGGGATCGAACTGCAGGTTGCCGACCAGCGCCTGCGCGCCGCCCGGGGTCGCCGCAAACGGCAGGATCGGCGATTTCAGCGCCGAGCGGTCGAGGTTGAAGCCGCCCGCCTTGTAACCGCGCGAATAGCTCGCATAGAGCATCAGGTCGTCGATCGGCTTGTACGACAGGATCGCGGTGCCGGTCCATTCGTCCTCGCTCCGCTTGTCGCGGATCGACACATTGTTGAGCTCGGCGGTCGAATTGCCCTGGCAGCCGAGGCCGATCAGGCCGCCCGCGACGGCGCGGATCGTGGCGTTCGGGCTCGACAGGTCGTCGAGCAGCAGGCCCTGGATCGTCGTGCAGGCGGTATTGTCGTTGGTGAAATTCGCCGAGAACTTCTTCTTGTCGTTGGTGTAACGGACGCCGAAGGTGAAATCGAGCTTGTCGGTGATGTGGAAGATATTGTGCGTGAACAGCGCCCAATTCTTCCCGTTCTGGCGATAGCGGTCGTTGATGCTGCCCTTGTCGCTGATCCCGTCGAGCGCCGACAGGCCGGCGACGATGTCGGGACCCGCCGGGCCGAACGCGCCGAGCAGCGTCGCCGGGCCGACGCCCGGAATGATGCACGACGGGTTGGTCGGCGAATAGAGGCCGGCGAGCGCGGTCCCGGTAATCAGGCGGCACGCCGCGAAACGGCCATATTGGGTGCCGAAGCGAAGATTGTCGCGAACGGTCAGCTTTTCATTGGCGTAGAAGCCGCCGACGAGCCAGTCGAGCTTGCCGTCGAACGCTTCGCCCTGCAGGCGCAGTTCCTGCGTGAAGGTGTGGAACTGGCGATAGGCATCGTCGCTGTCGCCGCGATAGAGGATGTCGACCGTGCCATAGTCGACGTCGCCCGCCTGGCTCGACCGGTATTCGCGGTACGCGGTGATCGAGGTCAGCGTCGCGCCGCCGAAATCATAGTCGATCTGGCCCGAAAAGCCGTAGTCCTTGGTCTTGCCGGCAAAGCCGCGACCCGGGGTGACCGAAATGTTGCGGCTATAGCCCTGGTTGAAGGCGCCGACCGACTGGCCGAGATCGCGCAGCACGTTGATGATGTTGTTCGACGTCGGCGTCGCGCCGGCGCCGACCGCGGTCGGCGTGTTGAGATTGCCGATATAGGGATTGACCGACGGGCTGACATAGGTCGCCGCGCAGCATTCCTCGTCGCGATAGGTATAGTCGGCGATCAGGCGGACCGACAGCGCGTCGGTCGGTTCGAACAGCAGCTGGCCACGCAGGAAATAGCGGTCGCGATTGTTGATGTCGCGGTTGTTGGCGGTGTCGTTGTAGAAACCGTCGCGCTTGACCCAGACGCCGTCGAGGCGCGCGGCGAGCGTTTCGCCGATCGGGCCGGTGACGCTGCCGGCGAGGCGCCAGTAATCATAATTGCCATAGGTGACTTCGCCGGTGGCGCCGAACTGGAAATCGGGCTTTTTCGAATAGATGCTGATGAGGCCCGCCGACGAGTTGCGGCCGCCGAGCGTGCCCTGCGGGCCGCGCTGCACTTCGATGCGGTCGATTTCGCCGAGTTCGTTGAGGCCGATGCCCGAGCGCGAGCGATAGACGCCGTCGATGAACACGGGGACCGAGCTTTCGAGGCCGGGGTTGTCGCCGACGGTGCCGATGCCGCGAATACGTGCCGAGCCGTTCGCTTCCGAACCGGTCGACGAGACGAGCAGCGAGGGGGCGACCTGGTTCAGCTGGCGGATGTCGTTCGCGCCGCTGTTCTGCAGCGCTTCGGCGTTCACCGCCGAAATCGCGACGGGCACATCGGACAGAAGCTGCGAACGGCCCTGCGCGGTGACGATGATCGGGGTGTTGTCGCTGTCGTCCGTCGCGGTGTCGGCCGCGGCATCAGCCGCGGTGTTCTGGGCAAAGGCCGGAACCGAAATCGCGGCCATGGCGATCGATACGCCGAGCGCGCTGGTACGCATAAATCGGGCAGCACGAAGGGAAGATGATTTCATATCGGGCACTCCTCTCAACATTTCATTATTTTTGTTGCGGGGGGAGCATAACTCAATTGCGCGGCCAATCCAGCGTAAGCCCTGTATTTGCGTCGTTTTTGAGAATGTGATGCTTTTTGGCCACAGGCGGAAATGCGCCCGTTCGGCCGGGTTCAGGCGCCTGCGAGCCCGATGGCACGGCTTGCCGTAGCGTCATCGCGCGCGTGGCCGGGACAGGGAAAAGCGAGCCGGCGGCCGCGCGCGACGAGCATCGCATGATAGGGTCCGGCAAAATTTGCTGCGATCACGGGGTCGTCGGCCGCCAGTCCGCCGGTCAGGCTGCCGAAGGCGGGCAGAATCAGCCGGTGGTCGTCGCCAGCGAAGCAGGGGCGCGAAACGGGGCGGCCGCGCAGGTTGAGGCGCAATTTGGGGTGGAAATGCCCCGAAATTTCGGGACGCGTCTCGGCGCGTTCGCTCTGGTGGCGAAAGACGATGCCGTCGACGACCAGTTCGTCAGCGATCGCGCCGCCCCAGGCGCCGCCGGTCAATCCGTCATGATTGCCCGCGATCCAGAGCAACTCGACCGCTGCCGCCTGCCGGTGCAGTCGCTCGGCAACGGCGGGCGCGATGCGTTCGGCGGCGTGACGGTCGTGGAAACTGTCGCCGAGGCACCAGAGCGCGCGGGCGCCCGTCGCGGCGGCGAGCGCGGCGAGCCGGTCGAGCGTGTCGTGGCTGTCATAGGGGGGCAGCGGCTGGCCCAGCGCGGCGTACCAGCTCGCCTTTTCCAGATGCAGGTCGGCGACGATCAGCGCGCCGTGCGCGGGCCAGAACAGCGCGCGGTCGGCCAGCATCTCGAACGGCTGGCCCGCGAAATCGAAAGACACGGCGGCGGACATTCATCCGCTATGGCGATGCCGCAGCGCCGCTGCAAGCGGGTGCCGGGCGGCTATCCGCCCGCGGCGAGCGCGTTTGCGGCGAAGCGTTGGCCGGTCTGGCGGTTCGCGCCGTCGGGCAGGTCGAACACGACGCGCTTGTTCGGGAAATCGATCTCGATCCGGTCGAACAGCGACAGGCTGTCCATGCCGAGCAGCAGCGCCGGTCGTTCGTTGAGACCCAGCGCGCGAAACGCCTGGCTGTCGGCAAAACTCACCGGCAGGTCGTTGACGTCCATGCCGTTGATAACGATGCGTTTGATCGCGGTGCGCGTTGCGGGGACGGCTTCGCCGGTCACCGCGCCGAGCACGGTGGGCAGGAAGGGCAGGCGGTTCTGCCGGTTCTTGGCCACCAGCTCCTGCAGCGCCAGATTGCCGACGCTCGTCTGCGCGCCCGTGTCGACGATGACGTCGACGCGCTTTCCGTCGATCCGGGCGTCCGACAGGATCAGCCGGCCCGCCATGTTGCGCGCGGTGACGACGATCGCATCGTCGTCGCGGATAAGCGAGCGCGCGCGCTTGCGCGTTTCGAGGATCGACATGCTTTCCTTGCGGAAATCGATCAGGATGCGCCGCTCTTCCAGCATGTCGACGCCGATCAGTCCGGCGGCGCCGATATGGCGGCCGAAAAAGGCCGGGGCATCGACCGATGCGAGATGCAGGTCGGACATCTGCAGCGCGGCGATGCGAAAGCTCGGGACCATCGCCGATCCGCCGATCGTCGCCAGCCGCAACTTCTCCCCTTCGACCAGTCCCAGCCGTTCGGCGAGTTCGCGCGCGATCACCGTGCGTTCGGCGCCGGTATCGACGAGGAAAGAAAAGGGACCCTTGCCGCCGACCATCACCTTCACCGCCATGCGCTGTGTCGCGTCGAGGTCGAAGGGCTGGATGAAGGGCGTGACCGTCACCGGCGGCGCGATCGCTTCGCCTTTCGGCGCGGGCGCGGCCGCCGGGACGGGCGGCGGATCGGCGGGGGCCGGCGTCGCGCCGAGCAGCATGGGGGCGGCGAGCAACAGCGCCAATGGGGCGGACAACCTGGTGGCTTGGGTCATCGCTGGCATCCTCTGCATATTTTGCCCCAATCTACGCCTCATCGGCCTCCGCAGCAAGCGAAACGCCGTTCAGGGTTTGGGACCCATCGCTTCTTCGGCCAACGTGTCGGCGAGCTCGCCGAGCAGGGCGTCGTCGAGGTCGGATGCCGCGACATTTTCGCGCCCGATCAGCACCAGCACCGGGATGGCGAGCGGGCTGATCCGCTCGAGCCCCCGGTGCAGCATCGTCCCCGCCGCGCGGTCGAGCAGGTCGCCGAGCCGCGCGACGTCGGTCAGCCGCTCGCGTGCGTCGGCCCAGGCGGCCTCGAGCAGCAGATGGTCGGGTTCATATTTCCGGAGCACGTCGAAAATCAGGTCGGTCGAAAAAGTCACCTGCTTGCCTGTCTTGCGCTTGCCCGGATGCTGGCGCTCGATCAGCCCGCCGATCACCGCGACCTCGCGAAAGGCACGCTTCAAAAGGTGTGAATTCTCGACCCATTCGACGAATTCGTCGGACAGGATTTCGGCGTCGAACAACGTCTCGGGATTGGTGACGGGCTTGAGCGACCAGATCGCCAGCGCATAGTCCGACGCGACGAAGCCCAAAGGCTGCATCCCCGCACGCTCCATGCGCTTGGTGATGAGCATGCCGAGCGACTGGTGCGCATTCCAGCCCTCGAACGGATAGGCGACGAGATAATGATGGCCCTCGTGCGGGAAGGTTTCGACCAGCAGCTCGCCGGGGCGCGGCAGCACCGATCTTAGCGCCTGCATTTCCAGCCAGAAGCGCACATCCTCGGGAAAACGCTGCCAGCTGGCCGGATCGGCGAGGAAACCGCGCACGCGGTCGGCGAGCCGCGTCGTCAACGCCATGCGCGCGCCGACATAGGAGGGGATGCGCGCAGGCCGCGTCGTCGCGCGGACGATCAGGTCGGTGTCGCGGATGCTTTCGACCTCGAGGCTGAGTCCGGCGAAGGCAAAGGTGTCGCCCGTCACCAATGTGCTCGCGAAATATTCCTCGACCGTGCCGAGCCGCCGCCCGTTTTTGAAGCGCACGTCGAGCGTCGGGGCATCGACGATGATCCCGGCGTTCAGCCGGTGCTGCGCCGCGAGCTTCGGATGCGCGATCCGCCACCCGCCCTGCCCGTCGGGCGCAAGGCGGCGGAAGCGGTCGTAGCTTTTGAGCGCATAGCCGCCGTCGCGCACGAAACCGAGCAGCCGGGCAAAGGTCTCGGCGTCGATCCACTGGTAGGGCGCGGCGCTGCGGATTTCCGCCAGCAGCGCCTCCTCGCGAAACGGCGCGGCGCAGGCGAGCGCCATCACATGCTGCGCGAGCACGTCGAGCGCGCCGGGGCGGAAGCGGTCGGCGTCGCGCTCGCCCGCATCGACGGCGTCGAGCGCGGCCTGCGCCTCCAGATATTCGAAGCGGTTGCCGGGCACGATCAATGCCTTGCTCGGTTCGTCGAGCCGATGGTTCGCGCGCCCGATCCGCTGCAGCAGCCGCGACGATCCCTTGGGCGCCCCCATCTGGATCACGCAATCGACGTCGCCCCAGTCGAGCCCGAGGTCGAGGCTCGACGTCGCGACTAGTGCGCGCAGCCGCCCTTCGGCCATCGCTGCTTCGGCCCGCTGACGTGCTTCACGGTCGAGGCTGCCGTGGTGGATCGCGATCGGCAGGCCGAGGTCGTTGACCTTCCACAGCTCCTGAAAGATCAGCTCGGCAAGCCCGCGCGTGTTGCAGAAGATGATCGTCGTGCGGTTCGCCGCGACCACCTCCATCACCTGATGCACCGCATAGCGCCCCGAATGCCCCGCCCAGGGCACCGCGCCTTCGGGCAGCAGGATGTCGATGTCGGGGTCGGCGCCCGCCTCGCCCTCGACCAATGTCACCGTATCCGCATCGGCGCCGGGCGCAAGCCAGCCGGCATATTGCACCGGATCGGCGATCGTCGCCGACAGCCCGACGCGGCGGAGGCCGGGGGCGATCGCCTGCAACCGCGCCATCGCGAGGCTCAGCAAATCGCCGCGCTTGCCCGGCGCAAAGGCGTGGATCTCGTCGATCACCACCGTCTTGAGGTCGGCGAACATTGTGAAACTGTCGGGATAGGACAGCAGCAGCGACAGCGATTCGGGGGTGGTCAGCAGGATGTTCGGCGGCCGGCTCCGCTGCCGCGCCTTCTTGTCCGAACTCGTGTCGCCGCTGCGGCTCTCGACGCTGATGTCGAGCGCCATCTCGGCGATCGGTCCCAGAAGATTGCGCTCGACATCGGCGGCAAGCGCTTTCAGCGGCGACACATAAAGCGTGTGCAGCCGGTCCGAAGGATGCTCGGCAAGGTCGACAAGGCTCGGCAAAAACCCCGACAGCGTCTTGCCCGCGCCCGTCGCCGCGACGAGCAGCGCATGCTCGCCGCGCTGCCCCGCCGCCAGCATATCGGCCTGATGCCGCCTGACGCGCCACCCGCGCGCGGCGAACCAGTCGGCAAAGGGGGCGGGGAGGGACATGCGACCAACTTGGGGCGAGCGCGGTGCGCGCGCAATGTTTCTCTAATCTTCGGCTAACGACCGGAAGCTTCCTCTCCATCATCGTCGCCCCGGGCTTAACCCGGGGCCTGCCTTTCCTTTCACCGTCAGCCAGAAGAAAGGCGGGTCCCGGGTCAAGCCCGGGATGACGGAAGTGGGGTAGCTCAACATCCGCTCTCCACCCCAAACCGGTATTCCTTCAAAGCCCCGCTGCCATCCCCTGCAGCAACCCCCGCCAATATTCCCCCAGCCGCCGCTGGAACAGCATCAGCTCGAAGCCGTGCCGCGCGACATGTTGCTGCGGGATGCCGTCCCAGCCGCGGTGCTCGACCGTCACGCGCGTCTCGGCGCCGACCGCCTCGAAATGGACATCGACCTCGGTCGTCTGCCCGGCCTTGAAGCTCGGCAGCCGCCACCCGAACGCCAGCCGCTCGCCGGGCAGCCAGTGGCGCACCGGCCCGATCTCCCACTCCTTGCCGTCGTCGAAGCGCGTGACGAGCCGCCCGTCGGGGCCCGCGGGGTCGAAACGCAGCGCGCCGTCGCCCTTGCGGCTAAGCTGGAACAGCGGGTGGCTTTTCCACCATGTGCCGATGTCGCGCGTGAAGGCGGTGAACGCGGCTTCGGGCGTCGCCGCGACGCGCAGTGCGACGATCACCGCCGCGCTCATCCCTGGTCCCCGCCCTTGACGCCGTTCTCGACATGGCGCTTGAACGCGGCAAGCTGGTGCATCCACAGCGCCTCGGTCTCGGCGAGCCATTGCTTCAGCCCGTCGGTCGCGCCGTCCTTGAGGCTATAGATGCGCACGCGCGCGTCGAACGCCGGGTGCCCGTCCTCGACCAGTCCGCCTTCCTTGAGCGCGCGCAGGTGGCGGCTCATCGCCGGCGGCGCGAGCCCGAGATCGCCGGCCAGCTCGCCCGCGCTGCGCGGCCGCTCGCCCAGCAGCTCGACCGCGCGCCGCCGGACCGGATCGGCGAGCGCGGCGAGCGTGCGGTCGACCGCGGCGCTCAATCGTCGAGCCGCGTCTTGGTCGTGAAACCGCCCTCGGCGTCCCATTCGTCGGACGTCTTCTCCGCGACCGTCACGCCAAAGGTCCAGATATGCCCCTCGGGATCCTTCGCGCGGTAGGTGCGGTCGCCGTAGAATTGCGTTTCGGGTTCGGCGATGATGTCGGCGCCCGCGCTGCGCGCTGTCTCGCAATGCGCGTCGATATCCTCGCCCTGGCCCAGCTGGACATGCACCGTTTGCGTATTCTTTCCGCCGAGGTTCGCCGGGCTGCGGTGATCGTGGGACCATTCATTGCCGATCATGATCGACGAATGGCCATATTCCATCTCGCTGTGCGCGAGATTGCCATCGGCATCGAGCAGCACAAAGGTCGGCTCGAACCCGAAGGCGTCCTCCAGCCAGCGGAACGCCGCCTTCGCGTCCTTGTAGCAGACGGCGCTCGAAAGTCCCTTGGAACGCGGATGGTCGGCCATGTCTCGTCTCCCGATTCGGCTATATGATTTCACCCATATAGAATATTTCTATAAAAATGAAAATACTCGCCGATATGCGCAAAGATGCTAAAGTTCCCCAATGACCGACAACCTCGGAAACCATATCGAAGAGGCGATGAAGCTCGCCGCGGCTCACCTCGGCCAGGGACGCGTCGCCGACTATATTCCCGCGCTCGCCAATGTTGACCCGAACAAGCTCGGCTTTGCGCTCGCGCTTCCCGATGGCACCGTCCACACCTCTGGCGATGCCGACGAGCCCTTCTCGATCCAGTCGGTGTCGAAGGTCTTCACGCTGGCGCTCGCGCTTCGCCGGGTCGGCAGTTCGCTGTGGGACAGCGTCGGGCGCGAGCCCTCGGGGTCGGCGTTCAATTCGATCGTGCAGCTCGAAAGCGAGCAGGGCATCCCGCGCAATCCGCTGATCAACGCGGGCGCGATCGCGACGACGGACCGCCTGATCGACGGACGCAGCGGCGATGCGACCATCGACGAGATTGTCGATTTCATGCGCGCCCGCGCGGGCGATGACAGCGTCGGGATCGATTTCGATGTCGCCTTTTCCGAATCCGAAACGGGCGCGCGCAACCGCAGTCTTGCGCATTTCATGGACGCTTTCGGCAATCTGACGCATCCGGTCGAAACGGTCGTCGGTGTCTATTTCCGCCAGTGCGCGATCGCCATGTCGTGTCGCCAGCTTGCGCGTGCGGGGCTGTTCCTTGCGATGGAGGGCCGCGATCCGCTCAGCGGCGAGCAACTGATCGAACCGCACCGCGCGCGGCGTATCAACGCGATCATGATGCTCTGCGGCCATTACGACAACAGCGGCGAATTCGCCTTCCGCGTCGGCCTGCCGGGCAAGAGCGGCGTCGGCGGGGGCATATTGTGTATCGCGCCAGGGCAGGGATCGATTGCGGTCTGGTCGCCTGCGCTCAACGAGGCGGGGACATCACTGGCGGGCGCCGTCGCGCTCGAACATTTCGCCTATGCGGCGGGCTGGTCGGTGTTCGACTGATCCTCAGTCGTCGGTGAGCAGGGCCAGCTTGACGCGTGCGGTGCCGCTGCGGTGCATGCCGATTTCGCGCGCCGCGGCGGTGCTGACGTCGATCACTCGGCCGTGGGTAAAGGGGCCGCGGTCGTTGATGCGAACGACGACGCTGTCGCCGTTCGACGTGTTGGTGACGCGTACCATGCTGCCAAAGGGGAGCGTGCGGTGCGCCGCAGTGAGCTGGGCAGGGTCGAAGCGTTCGCCGCTTGCGGTGCGATTGCCGGCGAGTTCGTTGCCGTAATAGCTCGCCATTCCGCCGTCGATTTCGGTGAAATCGGGGGCTTCGATGGCCGGTTCGTCAATGACATCCAAGTCCTGCGCGGCGGCCGAAACCGTCAGCATCATCGGTATCAAAAGGGCTGAAAAGACCCGCATGACATCCTCCCCTTTTCGGTGGAGGGCCAAAAGCAGCGGCGGCCTGCCAAGGCAAGCCGCCGCGCGTTAAACGGAACCGAAATTGCGGCCGGATGTGCTTTCAGACGTCGAGATTGGCCACCGAAAGCGCATTCGTCTGGATGAAATCGCGCCGCGGTTCGACCTCATCGCCCATCAGGCGTTCGAAGATTTCGTGCGCGACATCGGCCTGTTCGGCTTCGACGCGCAGCAGCGAGCGATTGGCGGGGTCGAGCGTGGTTTCCCACAATTGCTCGGCATTCATCTCGCCCAGCCCCTTGTAACGACTGATCGCAAGGCCCTTGCGGCTGTGCGCAAAGATCGCCTCGAGCAGCTCGGACGGGCGGGTGACCGGGTTGGCCTTGGCGTTCGTGGCTGCGGGCAGATCGCCCTCTTCGCCATCGGGCGTCTCGGCTTCGACCTCGGCCGCCGCGCCGGTGGCCTTCACCAGCCGGCCGGGACGGGCGTAGCTGTCGGCCTGTTCGGCGGCGAGCTTGTGCAGGCGGCGCGCTTCCTGGCTGGCGAGGAAGCCCGCGTCGATCGCATGATGGTCGCTGACCCCGCGCCAGCGGCGTTCGAGCGTATAGCCGCCGCCTTCGACGGCCTCGACAGTCCACACCGCCTCGGCGCCGCCGGTCAGTGCACGCTCGGCGGCATTGAGCCACGTCGCGGCGGTCGCGGCGGCGCTGTGGCGGCCCGCCGTGTCGAGTTCGGGGTCGAGTGCGCCGGTGAGTGCGAGCGCCTCGACGAGCCCGTGATTGAGGTTGCGCGGGACGTAGCGCATCAGCGCGCGCAGGCGTCGGCCATGGTCGATCAGCCCGCGCAGATCCTGTCCCGACCGAGCGCCGCCCGGCGTTTCGAGCAGCAGCGCGTCGATGCCGGCATCGACGAGGTAATTTTCGAGCGCGGTATCGTCCTTCAGATAGACCTCGCTCCGCCCCTTCGCGACCTTGTAGAGCGGCGGCTGGGCGATGTAGAGATGGCCCGCCTCGATGATTTCGGGCATCTGGCGATAGAAGAAGGTGAGCAGCAGCGTGCGGATATGCGCGCCGTCGACGTCTGCGTCGGTCATGATCACGATCTTGTGGTAGCGCAGCTTTTCGAGGTTGAACTCGTCGCGGATACCCGTGCCGAGCGCCTGGATCAGCGTGCCGACTTCCTTCGACGAAATGATGCGGTCGAAGCGTGCGCGCTCGACGTTCAAAATCTTGCCCTTCAAGGGCAGGATCGCCTGTACGTGCCGGTCGCGGCCCTGCTTCGCCGATCCGCCTGCCGAGTCACCCTCGACGAGGAAGAGTTCGCACTTCGAGGGATCGCGTTCCTGGCAGTCGGCGAGCTTGCCGGGCAGGCTCGCGATATCCATCGCGCCCTTGCGCCGCGTCAGTTCGCGCGCCTTCTTCGCGGCTTCGCGCGCCGCGGCGGCGTCGATCACCTTCTGGATCACCGCTTTCGCATTTGCGGGATTTTCCTCGAGCCATTCGGTCATCCGGTCGGCCATCAGGCTTTCGAGCGGCTGGCGGACTTCGGAGGAAACCAGCTTGTCCTTGGTCTGCGAACTGAACTTGGGATCGGGAAGCTTGACTGAAACGATCGCGGTCAGCCCTTCGCGCATATCCTCGCCGGTCAGCGAGACCTTTTCCTTCTTCAGCATCCCCGACTTTTCGCCATAGCCGTTCAATGTGCGCGTCAGCGCGGCGCGGAAGGCCGCGAGGTGCGTGCCGCCGTCGCGCTGCGGGATGTTGTTCGTGAAGCAGAGGACGTTTTCATAATAGCTGTCGTTCCACTCGAGCGCGACATCGATGCCGATGCCGTCGCGCTCGCTGCTGATCGCGATCGGATCGGGCAGCAGCGCATTCTTGTTGCGGTCGAGATATTTGACGAACGCCGCGATCCCGCCCTCGTAAAAGAGATCATGGCTTTCATGCTCGGCGTGGCGCGCATCGACGAGCTTGATGCGGACGCCCGAATTGAGGAAGGCGAGCTCGCGGTACCGATGCTCGAGCTTTTCGAAATCGAATTCGGTGACATTCTTGAACGTCTCGGTCGATGCCATGAAGGTCACACGCGTGCCCTTCTTGCCCGCGGGCGCGGGACCGTTGACCTTCAGCGGCGCAACCGAATCGCCATGTTCGAAGCGCATCCAATGCTCTTCGCCGTCGCGCCAGATCGTGAGTTCGAGCCATTCGCTGAGCGCGTTGACGACCGAGACGCCCACGCCGTGCAGGCCGCCCGAAACCTTGTACGCATTGTCGTCGCTGGTGTTCTCGAACTTGCCGCCCGCGTGGAGCTGGGTCATGATGACCTCGGCGGCCGAAATGCCTTCCTCGGCGTGGATTCCCGTCGGGATGCCGCGGCCATTGTCCTCGACGCTGACCGATCCGTCGCTGTTGAGCGTGATCAGGACGAGGTCGCAATGCCCCGCGAGGGCTTCGTCGATCGCATTGTCCGACACCTCGAACACCATGTGGTGCAGGCCCGACCCGTCGTCGGTGTCACCGATATACATGCCCGGCCGTTTGCGCACGGCGTCGAGGCCCTTCAGGACCTTGATCGAATCGGCGCCATAGGCGTTGGTGTTGGGCTGATTTGCGGGCGCAACCGGCGCCGTATTTTCTGGGGTGTCCGTCATAGCGATTATATAGGGTCGAAGGCCGCAAAACCCAAGCGAAAATGCGGCTCTCGGCTATCTGGCGACGAACGTTGCGCCGTCGCGCCACGGCGGCTAGTTTCCTGTCCATGAAACATCGTATCGCTTTGCCTTTCGTCGCCCTTTCCGTTGCCGCGCTCACGGCTTGCAGCCAGCCCGCACCGCCCGCCGACAATGCGCCGGCGCTCGCCGGCGAGCCCATCGCAACGCGCGCGGTGATGATCGGAACCGAAGGGCCGAGCCTGCCCGCCTGTTCGAGCATCAGCCGCGTCAAGGCGGGCGGCACCGACGTTTATTGGGCGCCGGGCGAGGCGCGCGCGGTCAAGGCGAAGCTCGCCGGCGGAGCGCGCGTCTCGCTGTGCGAGGCGGCCGACAATGACGCCTGGTTCGGTATCGTCTTCGCGGCGCCGGGAACCGATCCCGACATGTGTGGCGTCGGCAAGTCGGTGCAGAACGTCCGCGAATATCAGGGCCCCTGCCGCTGGGGCTGGATCAAGGGCGGGACGGTCCAACTGGGCGGTTAAAGCCACAAAAGCCCCGCATGCGCCTGTCAGGTTTGTCTCCTTTGTGGCCTTAAGGCGACAAAGGATACGGACAAGCGCGCCGAAACTGTCTCCTTTGTCGCTTTAGGGGCGATGGGGAAGCGCGCCGCTGGCGGATGATAATCGACGATCCAAAGAGCCAGCGGTCAGGCTGACACAGCTGGATAATGTAGGAAAGCACTCTTTCTTTCGTCGCCCCGAGATAAGATGGGGGGTGACGAATGACTGGAAACGAGCGGAAGCTGACCTCTCCACCGTCGTCACCCCGGACTTGATCCGGGGCCTGCCTTCTTGAAGGCAAAGGCGGATCCCGGGTCAAGCCCGGGATGACGGAGAGAGGGAAGCGGCCGATAGAGATGTGAACCCCGGCGAAAGCCGGGGCCCGGTAGCGCCGTGGGAAGATGGGCCCCGGCTTTCGCCGGGGTGCACATAAGAGCTGCGGACGGCAGCTTTCCACCCCTAAGCCGACATCCCGTCTATCGGCAATCCTCGATCACGCGCCCGATTTCCGACTGCACCGGTAGCGTCAGCGCGCTGCCGCCCGGCGTTTCGAGCGCAAAGCGGCCGCGGCTGAACGCGATGCGGTCGAGCCGCGGATCGCGGTTGGTGAGGCTCGCGCTGCCGCCGTCGAACCGGATCTGGTCGGTACCCGCGCTCGTGCGCAGGCTGACATTGCCCGAGAGCGACGAGGTCATGCGGATGCCGCCGCCGTCACACGACATGCTGAGCAGCGGGTTCGCGCTGCCGGTCGGGATGAAAGCGGCGGTGCGGCTGCCCGCGTCATAACGCCAGGCGCCGCGATCGACCGCACGGTCTTCCCATCCTGCGGTCGGGGTCGGCAGCGGTGCGGGCGTCGGCGCCGGGGCGACCGGGCGCGGCGCGGGCGGGGGCGGTGCCTCCGGCGTCGGGATCGCGGTGCAGCCCGCGACGGCCAGCGTCAGCGTCGCTGCCATCGCAAAGCGAAACCCGGACTTGCTCATCCCCTAAAATCCCTTCCAGTCGATCACTTCATCGAGCGGCGCGCGCGGCACCGCCCACTGGTTCACCGCAGCGTCGGTATCGGCATAGCCGATCGCGAGCCCGGTGAACAAAATCTGCCCGTCGTCCAGCCCTAGCGTTCGGCGGATCGTCGCGCCGTACATTGCCCAGCATTCCTGCGGGCAGCTGGCGAGGCCATGTTCGACGAGCAGCAACATCACCGATTGCAGCCACATGCCCATGTCCGACCATTGCGGCGGGCCCATGATGCGCGAGCAATGGAGGAAAAGCATCACCGGTGCGTCGAAACCCCGGTAATTGTCCATGAACCGAGCGAGCCGCCCCGCCTTGTCCTCGCGCGGAATGCCGAGCGACGCGTAGAGCGCCTCGCCGACCCCGAACCGCCGGTCGGTCCAGGGTTCGGTCAGTGCGCGCGGGTAGATGTCATATTCGGGTTCCTGCCCTTCGCGCCCCATCGCGATCCGTGCGGCGACCGCATCCTTGACCGCCTGCCAGGGTTCTCCGGTCAGCACCGTCACCTGCCAGGGCTGCAGATTGCCCCCCGACGGCGCGCGCTGTGCCGTGGCGAAAATCTCTTTCAGCAGCGCGGGGTCAACCGGCCGGTCGGTGAAAGCGCGCACCGACCGGCGCGCGTGAAGGGCCCCGGTAACGCTCGTATCAGTCGCTGGCATATTTATCCTCTCGACGCTTGCCGAACAGCAATTTGCGTTCGAGCCGGGCCTTCAGCTGGCGGTAATAGGAAAGGAGGAAGACGTCATCCTCTTCGGCGACGGGACGGCCGATCTTCGCGCGGATCGTATCGGCGACTTCGCGCATTGCGCGTGGGTCGCGGCTGCGCAGCACGCGTTCGAGCTCCTGCAGTTCGAAAATACCGTAAACCGACAGCTCGGCTTCGGTAAAGGCCATCGCCTCGCCTGCGGCGTCGACCCCGATATCGGCGTCGAGTTTCGCGCGCCGGGCCATTACCACCCAGGTCCCGGCGATCAGGTCGCCCATCCGCATCCGGTCGCGATTGAACAGCAGGAACAGGCTGAGCGTCAGCGACCAGGCGATGCCCGCGACGATCGTCCACGCCGACGCCATGTCTTCGGCCGCAGCGGTGCCCATCATCATCAGCGGCAGGAAGAGTTCGAGTTCGCGGATCAGGTTGCGCGCGACGACGGCATCGGCGGTCAGACGGCCGCCGTCGCGTGCGACGACGCGAATGCCCATCAATCTTTTGCCCGGCGTCGCTGCGCGAGAGCCCAGTTCGAACCCGATGAACCAGAAGGTCCGCAGCACAAAGGCGCCGAGCATCCAGATGACGACGGTAACGTCCGATCCGGAGCCGACGCCGATCCAGATCATCAGCAGGGTGAAGAGGATCAGCGCCACGAGGATCAGGACGACATCGACTATCAGCGCGCCGAAACGCAGACCCGAACTTGCGATCTTCAGTTCGAGGTCGACACCTTCGGGGGTGATGAACTGGCGGATCTTTTTCGCCCCGGCGGCGCGCTGTTTCGCATTGGTGGTAGCAGCGGTCACGTCACATCCTCGCGCCGCGGGATGTAATAATAGGCGAGCCAGAACAGCAGCATCAGCGATCCGATCGCATAGCGCAGCATCGTATCGGTAATGAGCTGGCGCCCGAATCCTTCGAGCAGCCCGGCGACGAACAGCATCAATATGACCCCGACCATCACCTTGCCCGCGGTCCGCCCGGCATCGGCCGCCGCCTGCAGCCGTCCGCGCGCGCCGGGAAAAACCACCGCAGTGCCGATGCGCAGCCCCGCCGCGCCCGACAGCGCGGCGGCGAACAGCTCGGTCGTCCCGTGGATGAACAACCAGCCGCCGAAATCGAATCCGAGACCCTTGGCGGAAAAGACCGCGATCATCGCGCCGAGCCCGATCCCCTGATAATATTCGAGCATCATCGTCGGCACGCCGAACGCGAAGCCGAGCGCGAAGGACAGGATCGACACGCGGCTGTTGTGTGTGAACAAATAGGTCGCGAACACGTGCAGCCCGCTTTCCTTCTCGTCGGTCGCCGCCTTTCCATGGCCGAGCGTCGATTGCAGATATTCGGCGGTCGCGCGCGGATCGCGCCCGCCCGACATCTCTTCGTCGACGAAATTGAAATACCATTCGGGATTGTTCGCGACGAGCGAGTAGCTGGTCAGTGCGCCGAGCAGGATGATCAGCGAAATGACGATCGTTTCCTTCCACACCGACCGTATCGCGGCGGGCCAGTCGTAGAGGAAGAAACGGCGGATTCGGTTCCAGCGGCTTTCGCGCACGCCATAGACGAGGAAATAGCCGCGGATCGACAGCGCTTCGAGATGATCGAGCAGCGCCTTGTCGAGACTCGTCGCGCGCGCGATCGACAGCGACGACAGCGTCGCACGATAGAGCAGGGGCAATTGCAACAGCTCGTCGCTGGTGAGCGCCGTCGCGCCTTTCTTCTCGAGCTTGGTCAGCAGCAGGTCGAAGACGATCCAGTCGGCTTCGCGTTCGGCGCGAAAGCGGCCGCTCGAAAAGCTGGGCGCTTCGATCGTACGGGCGGTGGCGGCGGGCGGGATCACAGGCTGCCCGCCCTTTTGATGCCGAGATAGGCCTCGACCGCGGTTGCCCCCATTGCGTCGGCCGGGACCTCGATGACATCCGCCCCCAAACGCTGGAGCCGCGCGATCACGAGCTGGCGGTCGCGTAGCATCGCCGCGGCGACGTTCGACCGCGTGACGTCGGCACCGGTTTCGGGGCGTCGCCGTTCTTCGCTCTCAAGCTCTTCGTCGCGGATCACGACGAACAGCAACCGGTGCTTCTTCACCAGCCGCCCGGCCGCCCGGATCATCAGGTCGGCGCTCGTCGCATCGGTGAATTCGGTGAACAGGATGATCAGCGACCGGCGGTTGAGCTGCGCGCTCAATGTGGTGAGCGCGAGGGTGAAATTGCTTTCGACATGCGCATAGTCGATCAGGCTGGCGGCGCGCTGCAGCGCTGGGAAATCCTGCGTGTGCATATAGGCGGGAGTCAGCGTGTGCGGCTTGGCGGCGAAGGAGAAGAGGCTGATCCGGTCGTTCAATTTGAGCCCGACATAGGCAAGCAGCAGCGCCGCCGAGACGGCGCGGTCGACGCGCGGCATGCCGCCGACGGGCTCGGCCATCGTGCGTCCGCCGTCGATCGCGAGGACGACGCGATTGTCGCGCTCGACGCGATATTCCTTGGCGAGCAATTTGACGTGGCGCGCCGACGCGTTCCAGTCGATCGCGCGCCGGTCCATCCCCGGCTGAAATTCGGCAAGCGCCTCATATTCGCTGCCCTCGCCGCGAAGGCGCTGCTGGCGAAGCCCGAACCAGCTGTTGCGCTGGAACAAGCGGCTGCCCTCTTCGGTCACCGCGCGCAGGCTGGGGACGACATTGATCGCACCGTCGATTACGAACTTTCGCTGTTTCCACAGGAGGCCGAGCGGCCCGGCCCAGCGAATCCACAGCGCCTCGATCTGCGCCTGTCCGCGCCGCGACGCGGCGAGCGGGATCGTGCGCAGCAGCATGTCGCCGGCGTCGGTCCGGCGCATGTCGCCGGCAAGGCGACCGCCCTCGGCCAGCCGCTCGTCGAGCGCGAGCGCGATCTCGGCACGCGGCGGGATCGCGCTGCCACCGGCCGCGAGTGACAGGTCGAAGCCGTCGCCGACACCTACCTGGTGTGGAAAGCGCGCGTCGAGGCTGAGCCGGCGCGGGCTCGACCCCGCGATGGCGTCGAGGAACAGGCAGGCGAGGATGACGGCGATCCAGCCCGGCGCGACGAGCCACAGCTCGGGCCGCACGAGCCCGAGCGCGAGCGCCATCGGGGCGCCCAGCAGCAGCAGATATATCGCGCGCCGCGTCGGATAGATCACCGCGGGACTTCCTCGCGTTCGAGCAGTGCCGCGACGATCTGCTCGACATTGCGTCCCTCGATCTCGGCCGCCGCCGACAGGATGACGCGGTGGCGCAGCACCCCGGCAGCGAGGCGCTGGATATCGTCGGGGATCACATAGTCGCGCCCGTCGAGCGCCGCCGCGGCGCAGGCAGCGCGCGCCAGCAACGTCGCGGCGCGCGGGCTGGCGCCGCACTCGAGGTCGGCGCTCTCGCGCGTCGCGCGGACGAGGCGGACGATATAATCGACGATCTCCTCGGCGAGCCGGACATTCGCGATCGTGTCGATCGCGGCTTCGATCGTCTTCGCATCGGCGACCTGCGTGACCCCGAAATCGCCGACCACCGGGCTTTTGAAGCGGCCGCCATGGTCGGCGACGATGCGGCGTTCCTCGGCGGCGTCGGGATAGTCGACGACGAGTTTGAACAGGAAGCGGTCGAGCTGCGCTTCGGGCAGCGGATAGACGCCCTGCTGTTCGATCGGGTTCTGCGTCGCGAGCACAGTGAAGCGCGGGCTCATCGCGTGCGGCTCGCCGTTGATCGTCACGCGCCGTTCCTGCATCGCCTCGAGCAGCGCCGCCTGCGTCTTCGGCGGGGTGCGGTTGATTTCGTCGGCGAGCAGCAGCTCGGTGAAGATCGGCCCCTTGGTCAGGCTGAAGCTCGACGTCTGGAAGTTGAACAGGTTCGACCCCAGGATATCGCCGGGCATCAGGTCGGGGGTGAACTGGATGCGCCCGAAATCGAGCCCGACCGCGCGGGCAAAAGCCTGTGCCAGCAGGGTCTTCGCGGTTCCCGGCGGGCCTTCGAGAAGGACATGCCCGCCCGCGAGCAGCGCGATCGTCACCATGCGGGTCAGCGGCCCCTGCCCGAACACGACCTTGGCGACTTCGCCTTCGATCGCGGCACCGAGCGCCTGGACGCTCGCGACCCCTTGCGGGGCGGGATTAGTTGTCACGGAGCAGATCCTTCCTGATGTCGTGCAGCGCCTGTGCGTCTGCAAGGAATTCATGGGTGTTGCGCGCGAGCGGCAGGCGCCGCGCAAGGCTGGAGAAAAGCTCGCTTCCCGCACGCAAATGCCGGTCGATCCAGCGATCGGTCGCGGCATCGTCGAGCCCCGCGGGGGCGTGCAGCCGCCGCGCGATCGCTGTGCGCTGGCTCTTCACATACGCATCGGCGCCGTCGAGTTCGCGCCGCGCCTGCTTGATCAGGTCGGCGCTGTTCGCGATCAGCGCCGCCTTCGACACGGGGATGGCGCGCCCCGGTTTCAGCGCCGGACCAAAGCGCATCCACGCCTGCCACAACGCCAGCAGCCCGGCCGCGATCAGGCAGAGCGTGATGCCGATGAAGGGCGGGACAAAGGCGAAGCGGAGCAGCGAGCGCCCTCCGCCGAAACCGTTGAGCGTCAGGTCGAAGGCGAGACCGCTGGCGTCGGCGTCCTCGCCGACGGCATCGACAAGCATCACCGCGGCACGCGCCTTGTCGCGCGATGCAAAAGCGAAATTGTTGATCAGGTCCGGATCGGCGAGAATATAGATATCGCGGTCCTGCAGGCGCGCCAGCACCGCGCCGCCCTGCGGGCCAGCGATCAGCGTTTCGAGCCGGTCGCCTTCGACTGTCTGGATCTTGTCGGGAAGGATGGCGGTAAAACGGTGGCTCGCGATATCCACGGGCAAGGGTTGTGCCTTGCTGGCCGCCGCTTTCACCGCGACGGTGCCGAAATAGTCGGTCGGTAGGAGGCTGCCGGGAGGAGTCGTCGCGAAACCGCCCGCGACCCATCCCGGTTTGACGTCCGCGTTCGGAACGCGCGCGGTGACCCATTTGGGCAGCACGACGAGAATCCGGCCCTCCTGCGCCGCGAGCAGCTCGGCGAGTTCGCTCGCCTTGGTCCGGTGCGTCGGCGTCAATACCAATAGCGGTTCATATGCCTCGTAAACGACGGGCGTGGTGGTGCGTCGCAGCTCGACCGTCGCGCCCGAACGCTCGACCAGGTCGACGATGCCGGCATAACCGGGCGCGGCCTTCGACAGCGCGTGGCCGCCGCCGTCATTGCCGCTCGAAAGCTGTGGGCCAAGCGCGATCAGCGCCCAGAGTGCGATGAAGGCGATGACGCCGACCGCCACCAGCCCGGCCATCAGGCGCGGGTTGAAGCCATGATCGCTGGCGTCCGCATGGTTCATGCCCGCGCCCAATTCTTCGGTACCGTCATTTCGGCATAGGCCGCGCGGCACTGGTCCCATGCGCCGCTGTCGATCGCGCGGCCGCCGAACAGGCTGATTTCGACGGCGCGCGCGATGCGGCTGAACGCGTCGCGCGCGACCGAGGGCAGGTCGCGCGCTTCGGCAAGGTCGCGCGATGTCATCGCGGGTTTCACCAGCCCCGGGCGCCGGCCTTCGATATCCTCGACGCTGCGATAGAGCAGCAGGTGGACCGCTTCGGCAAAGCGCCCTTCGGCGGCGAGGGCATCGGCCTCGGCAAGCAGCGCGCGCGCGGCGCCCGCTTCGACCAGGCCGATCCCGTCGTGGGCCTCGTCATCGTCGGCCTTGCGCCGAAACCGCAGATTGTCGACCCAGCGCGCAAAGGGTGGCACGAAGAAATAGAGGAGCAGGAGTATGATGACCGCAACGGCGATCCAGAGCAGCGGTGTCGCCGCAGGCGCGCTCCATCTGAAAAAACTGGCGATCGCCTCGGCCAGCGATTTCAACCATTCGGGCGTCTGTGGAACCGGTGGCGGTGGGGGGAAGGCGGTCTGGATCTGGCCGCCGGCGATCGTCTGGCTATAGCCGGGGTCGACGAGCTCGGGATCGACCAGCCAGCCCTCGCGGGGCGGGTCGGATGCGGCCGAGGCTTGTGCAATCCACAAGGATATCATGTTGAAATTGTGGCCCCGCCCCGGTCGTTCATCGTTTATGGTGGTAGCGCGAGCGGGTGAGGCAAGGCAAGAGATGCTTGCGCGCCGGACGGCCCCGTTATAGCGCGCGGCGAAATCGGCCGGTTCGTTACGTTCGTAACCAGGGCTGCGAGACAGGAGAGACAGGTGGACGCGGCGCAAGCGGTACATGAAAAATTCCTCGCGGCGCTGGCACAGGGAAGTTTGCCCGACCGGGCCGACGCGCCCGATCCGGCGACCGCGGGCCTGTCGCGCGCGGACGCCACCGACATCTTCCTGTCGCAGCTCACAAGCCGCCAGATGGACCGATTGTCGCGCCATCTGCAGGCGCGCGGCGAGGGTTTCTATACGATCGGATCGTCGGGGCACGAAGGCAATGCCGCGGTCGCGGCGGCGCTGCGCGTCACCGACATGGCCTTCCTCCACTATCGCTCGAACGCCTTCCAGCTTCACCGCGCGCGCCAGCTGCCCGGGCAGAATCCGACGTGGGACATGCTGCTGAGCTTCGCCGCGTCGAGCGAAGACCCGATTTCGGGCGGGCGGCACAAGGTGATCGGCTCGAAGCCGCTCGCCATCCCGCCGCAAACCTCGACCATCGCCTCGCATCTTCCCAAGGCGGTCGGCGCGGCCTTCTCGATCGGCATCGCGCGCCGGCAGGGGATGAAGGACTTGCCGCTTCCCGACGATGCGGTGGTGCTGACCAGCTTCGGCGATGCGTCGGCGAACCATTCGACCGCGCAGGGCGCGTTCAATACCGCGGGCTGGGCGGCGTTCCAGGGCTCGCCGATGCCGCTCATCTTCCTGTGCGAGGATAATGGCATCGGCATTTCGACGCGCACGCCCACGGGCTGGATCGAGGCGCAGTTCCGCCACCGCGCGGGGCTCCACTATATCAAATGCGATGGCACCGACCTCGTCTCGGCCTATGCCGGGGCGTGCGAAGCCGCCGACTATGCGCGCCGCTATCGCAAACCCGTCTTCCTCCACATGGGTACGGTGCGGCTGTATGGCCACGCCGGGTCCGACGTGCAGGGCGCCTATCTGCCCAAGGCGCTGATCGAGGCCGACGAGGCGCGCGACCCGCTGCTCGCCGGCGCGGCGCTGATGGCCGAACAGGGCTGGATGACGCGCGCCGAGATCGCCGAGGCCTATGAAGAGATCGGCGCTACCCTCGCGCGGCAGGCCGAGGCGGCGATCCTGCGCCCGAAGATCACGACGCCGGCGCATGTGATGCAGAGCCTGATCCCGCCGAAGCGCGAGGTGGCGCGCGTCAACACGCCGTCGGACGAGGATCGCAAGGCGATGTTCGGCAGCGACGCGGGACAGATGGACAAGCCGATGCACATGGCGCGGCTTTTGAGCTGGGCGCTCGCCGACCTGATGCTCGCGCACAAGGAAATCGTCGTTGCCGGCGAGGATGTCGGGCCGAAGGGCGGCGTCTACAACGTCACCGCCAAGCTGCACCAGCGCTTCGGGTCGGCGCGCGTCGTCAACACGCTGCTCGACGAACAGGCGATCCTCGGGCTCGCGATCGGCATGGCGCACAACGGCTTCCTGCCGATGCCGGAGATTCAGTTCCTCGCCTATGTCCACAATGCCGAAGACCAGATCCGCGGCGAGGCCGCGACATTGAGCTTCTTCTCGGACGGCCAATATACCAACCCGATGGTGCTCCGCATCGCGGGGCTCGGTTACCAGAAGGGGTTCGGCGGGCATTTCCACAACGACAACAGCCTTGCGGTCTTCCGCGACATTCCGGGCGTCATCCTCGCGGTGCCGTCGAACGGGCGCGATGCGGTCGCGATGCTCCGCGAATGCGTGCGTCTCGCGCGCGAGGAACAGCGCGTCGTCGTCTTCGTCGAACCGATCGCGCTCTACATGACGCGCGACCTGCACGAAGAGGGCGATGGCCTGTGGACCAGCGTCTATGAAGCGCCCGGCTCGGAAACGCCGATCCGCTTCGGCGACGTGGGAGTCCATGGCGCTGGCACCGACCTCGCGATCGTCACCTATGGCAACGGCTTTTATCTTTCGCGCCAGGCCGAGAAGTTGCTCGCCGCCGATGGCGTCAAGGCGCGCGTGATCGACCTGCGCTGGCTCGGCCCCGTCGACGAGGACAAGCTCGTCGCCGCGGTCGGCGATGCGAAACGCATCCTGATCGTCGACGAATGCCGCATCACCGGCTCGCAGAGCGAAGCGCTGATGGCGACTTTCGTCGAGCGCACGCCGGACAAGAAGCTGAAGCGCATCGCCGCCGACGACAGCTTCATCCCGCTGGGCAGGGCGGCGACGCTGACATTGCCGAGCCGCGATTCGATCTATGCCGCCGCGAAGGAGCTTCTGGCATGAGCGCGCGTAAGACCGCACTCGTCGTCGCGCCCGGCCGAGGCACTTATGGCAAGGGCGAGCTTGGCAGCATTGCGCGCCTCCACGGTGTGCACTTCGCCGACCGGATCGCGAATTTCGACGCGCAGCGCCGCGAGCGCGGCCAGCCGACGGTCAGCGAACTCGACGGCGCCGACCGCTTCAGCGTCGCGACCCATATGCGCGGCGATGTCGCGGCGCCTTTGATCTACACCGCCACCGCGCTCGACTGGCTCAGCATCGACCGCGACAAATATGACGTCGTCGCCGTCGCGGGCAATTCGATGGGCTGGTACAGCGCGCTCGCGCTCGGCGGCGCGGTGTCGGTCGAGGATGGCTTCCGCATTTCGAACGCGATGGGGCTCAACAGCCAGACGCACGGCCCCGGCGGGCAGATATTGCTGCAGGTGGTCGACGAGGACTGGCGCCCCGTTGCGGGGCTGCGCGAAAATCTGTTCGACCTTGTCGCCGACATCGGCACGCGTCCCGGCCATGCGCTCGCACTGTCGATCGACCTCGCCGGCATGCTCGTGTTCGCGGGCAATGAAGAGGGCCTTGCGGCCTTGCTCGCCGAAGCGCCGCCGACCCCCGGACGCGACCCGCTGCGCCTCGCGGGCCACGGCCCGTTCCACACGCCGTTGATGTTCGGCAGCTCGGACAAGGCAAAGGCCGAACTCCCCGCCTCGCTCTTCTCCGGCCCTGCCATCCCGATGGTCGACGGCCGCGGCCATATCTGGCGCCGCTTCTCGTCCGATCCGGCCGCGGTGTGGGACTATAGCTTCGGCCACCAGATCCTCGCGCCCTATGATTTCGCGTTGTCGGTGCAGGTGGCGATGCGCGAATATGCGCCCGACGTCGTCATCCTGCCCGGCCCCGGCGACACGTTGGGCGGCGCGATCGCGCAGTCGCTGATCGGCATCGGCTGGCAGGGCATCGCCGGCAAGGCCGACTTCGCGGCACGGCAGGCGGCCGATCCCATCCTGCTTTCGATGGCGCGCGCCGAACAGCGCGCGATCGTCGCCGGACCGCAATAGGGCCGACGAAGAGGAACGTCTCCGCCGGCCCTGTCGTTTGCGCGGGGTCAGGTGGGGTTGACCCCGCGCGGATGAACGGCAGCGCCCATGGGGACCAACTCAGGGGCGGTACGCCGTTCATCATCCTTATAGGCAACGCGCGGCATCGCTGGCCGGTATCGGCGACGATCATGCACCGAAACGGACCGGATCGGGCGGCACCGTGCCCGCATAGGCCGCGACGAAATGCAGGTGCAGCAGCTCGGCGACATTGCCCGCGCCCGCGCGGCGCATGATATTGGCGCGGTGCACCTCGACCGTTCGCGGGCTGAGGTCGAGCCGCCGCGCGATCGCCTTGTTGCCGAGCCCTGCCGCGATCGCGTCCAATATGTCGCGTTCGCGCGGCGTCAGCGTCGCCAGCCGTTCCTCGGCCTCGCGATGCCATTGCAGCCTGTCGCGGCGGAGGCGCCAGTCGCCCAGCGACTGGTCGATCGCCCGGCGGACGAGGTGCGGATCGAGCGGCGCGGGCAGCAGGTCGCGCGCACCGCCGCGCAGGATCGCGCGCGTTTCTGCGATATCGAGCCGCTCCGCGGCAACGAAAATCGTCGTTCCCGCGCGTCCCGCGACCCGGTCGAGCAAGGCCGCGCCGCTCGTCGCGCCGGGCTGGCGCCAGTGAAAGAGCAGGATGCCGCCGTCGCGATCGGCATCGGCGGCTATCCAGTCGTCGGCAGACGCGAAACTGCGGACGACTGCATGCCCGGCGCCCGCAAGCACGCGAAAACAGGCCGCGCGCTCGATGGGGTCGGGCAGGACGAGATGGATATGGCTCCCGGCGTCATTCACCCGGCGATGCTGCCGCGCGCCGCGCGGCAGGCCCAGCGCAGGCCGGTCGGTTTTCGCGTCATTGCGGAGGCAAGGATGCTGGCTTGACCAAAATCGTATACGATGTACTAAGGCGCTCCCGCACGAACAGCCGAGACGCCCCTTGACCCCGGATTCGCACGAAACGCCTGCAAACCCGCTCGCCACCGCGGACATCCTGCTGGTTGGCTGCGGCAATATGGGCGGCGCGATGCTCGCGGGCTGGCTGCGCAGCGGCATTCCCGCTGCGTCGGTAACGGTGATCGACCCCTCGCTCGCGCAGGGTCCGGCCGGGGTGCGGTTGTCGCGGTCGCTTTCGCCGGACATCGCACCCCCGACCGTGCTGGTGCTGGCGGTGAAGCCGCAAAAGCTTGCCGACATCGCGCCGTCGCTCGCTGCGCTGGCAGGCGCCGATACGATGATCGTCTCGGTGCTCGCGGCGGTCGAGTTCGCGACGCTCCGGCATCAATTCCCTGCGGCAGGGTCGCTGGTGCGCGCGGTGCCCAATCTGCCGGCGGCGATCGGGCGCGGGATCACCACGCTCGTCGGCGAAGACATCGACGATGCAGCGCGGGGGCAGGCCGAAACGCTGTTTACTCCGCTTGGCGTGGTCGAGTGGATGGAGGATGAGGGGCTTTGCGCCCTCGCGACGACGGTCTCGGGCGCGACGCCCGCCTTCTTCTTCCGGATTGCCGACGCGATGGCGCAGGCGGCGGAGGCGCAGGGGATGGACCGCACCCGGGCCCTCCGGCTGATCGCCGAAACGATGGCCGGATCGGCGGCGATGCTGGCCGAGGCCGGGGCGGACCCCGCCGACATCGCGCGCCGCGTCGCCAGCCCCGGCGGCGTCACGCTTGCGGGCCTCGCCATGCTCGACGAAGGCGGCGCGCTCGTCCGGCTGATGGCCGACACCATCGCCGCATCGGCGGCGCGCAACGACGAAATGACCCGGGCTTTCCGGCCCGACGCCCTCTCCCAGGAACAACGAAGGATAACCGAATGATAGCTGGTACGATTCTTGTCGGCGCGGCCGAAGACAGTGCAAGCGAGACCTTCCTCGCGATCGACCCTTCGACTGGGCAGACGATCGAACCGCCGTTCGGTGTTGCGGACGCGCGCCATGTCGACCGCGCCTGCGCGCTGGCCGATGCCGCCTTTGCCAGCTTTTCCGAAACCACGCTCGAAGCGCGGGCGGCCTTTCTCGACGCGATCGCCGATGGCATCGCCGCGATCGGCGACGATCTGATCGAGCGCGCGATGGCCGAAAGCGGCCTGCCGCGCGCGCGGCTGGAGGGCGAGCGTGGGCGCACGATCGGCCAGCTGCGCATGTTCGCCGCCTTCGTTCGCGCGGGCGACTGGCTGCACGCGACGATCGATCCCGCCATGCCCGACCGTGCGCCGCTGCCGCGCCCCGACCTCCGCCGCCGCCACGTCGCGCTTGGGCCTGTTGCGGTGTTCGGCGCGAGCAACTTCCCGCTCGCCTTCTCGGTCGCCGGCGGCGACACGGCGTCGGCGTTCGCGGCAGGCTGTCCCGTCGTCGTCAAGGGCCATCCCGCGCACCCGGGGACGGGCGAACTGGTGGCGCGTGCGATTCAGGCGGCGGTGAAGTCGTGCGGGCTCCACGAGGGCGTCTTTTCCTATCTTCCCGGCCCGTCGAATGCGCTCGGCGGCGCGCTCGTCGCCGATTCGCGGATCAAGGCGGTCGGTTTCACCGGCTCGCGCGGCGGCGGCCTCGCGCTGATGCAGATCGCGGCGGCGCGCGCCGAACCGATCCCCGTCTATGCCGAGATGAGCAGCATCAACCCCGTTCTCCTCTTCCCCGCGGCGCTCCGGAACCGGGCCGACGCGCTCGGCGAGGCGTTCGCCCAGTCGCTGACGATGGGCGCCGGACAATTTTGCACCAACCCCGGGCTGCTGATCGCGCTGGAAGGCCCCGATCTCGACCGCTTCGCCGCCGCGGCGGGCGCGGCGCTGTCGGCGATTGCGCCGGCAACGATGCTGACGCCGGCTATCCACAAAAGCTTCGAAAGCGGCGTCGATGCGTTCGAGCGGCACGCGGCGACGCAGCTCGTCGCGCGCGGTGCCGAAGGGCCGGGCGGCTGCGCCGCGCGGGGGGCGCTGTTCATCACCGATGCGGCGGATTTCCTCGCCGACGCGGCGCTCGGGCATGAGCTGTTCGGTTCGTCATCGGTGATCGTCCGCTGCCGCGATATCGACGAGGTCGCGGCGCTGATCGCCGGGCTCGAGGGACAACTCACCGCGACGCTCCAGATCGACGCCGAGGACGAGGCGCTCGCCGCGCGGCTGCTGCCGCTGATCGAACGCAAGGTCGGACGTATCCTCGCCAATGGCTGGCCGACCGGAGTCGAGGTGTGCCACGCGATGGTGCATGGCGGGCCCTATCCGTCGACCTCGGACGGACGCAGCACGTCGGTCGGCACGCTCGCGATCGAGCGTTTCTTGCGTCCCGTCAGCTACCAGAATTTGCCCGAAAGCCTGCTTCCGGCGGCGCTGAAGCCCGCCAATCCATGGGGGATCGCGCGGCGCGTTGAAGGCGCGCTTGTGGCGGCCGATTGACAAGGCGGCGCTCGCGCCCGGCGGTGGGCGCGAGCACTGTCTCCCCCTGTTCAGTTGCCTCCGCTCGCGCTGTCGTAAAAGGCGTCGAGGTCCTTCTTGAACTGCCCGATGACCGCCGGGTTGATGTACACCATGTGGCCCGATTCATAATAATGATAGGTCAGGTTCTGGCGCAGCGACGGGTCGATCTGCATATGCTTCAGATCATATTCGGCACCGAAGAACGGCGTCGCCATGTCGTAATAGCCGTTGAGTGACAGCACTTTGAGATAGGGGTTCTGGCGCATCGCCGCCGACAGGTCGAGCGCGGTGTTGGCGAGCGCCATCTGTGCGCCGCCCTGCCGACCGCCCGGCGCGCGGTGGCGCTGGTCCCAGTTGCCGCCGCCGATCTTGACGTAATAATTGGGGCGGTAAGCAAGTTTGGTTTTATAGCCGAGCGTGCCGAACAGATATTTGTTGAGTGCGCCCACATAAGGACCGCTGATCGCAGCGTCGGTGGTGTCGAACTCGGGGCCTTCGCCCGCCGCGTCGACGTCGATGCCGACGAAACGCGAATCGAGTCGGCCGACCGTGCGTTTCTGGTCGCGCATCAATTCCTTGCGGAAGCGCGACAGCTCGACGCGCAGGTCGGCGTCGAGGATATATTTGACCGACAGCCCGGTATAGGCGCTCATCTGCTGCGCGACGGCGTTGCGTTCCTCATCGCCGAGATCGGAGCCCTTGGCGAGCGCCGAAGCATAGGGACCCGTCGTCCATTGCCGCACTTCGGTCAGGAAGGGCTCGAGCGCCGCGGGCTTGTTCGGCAAGCGGTTATGATACCAGGCGGTCGCGGCATAGCTCGGCAGATAGGTAAGGTGGATCTGGTCATACCCCGGCTGGCGCACACCATAGTTGAGGATCGACGACAGCAGCACGACGCCGTTCATCTGTACCCCGCGCTGCTGGAGCGCATAGACGAGCCCCGCGCCGCGCAGCGTGCCATAGCTTTCGCCGAACAGGAATTTGGGGCTGTCCCAGCGGTCGTTGATCGTGAGGTAGCGCATGATCGCGCGCGAAAAGGCATCGATGTCCTGATCGACGCCCCAGAATTCGGGCCCCTTCGACTTGCCGATCGGGCGCGACAGGCCGGTACCGATCGCGTCGAGGAAGACGATGTCGGTCTTGTCGAGCATCGTCTCGGGATTGCTGCGGATGCGGTACGGCGCGGGGGCGGTGCTGCCCGCGGTCGGGGTTTCGACGAGCACGGGGCCGATCGACCCCATGTGCAGCCACATGCTTGACGATCCCGGTCCGCCGTTGAAGGTGAAGGTCACCGGACGCGGTGCGCTGCCTTTGGGGCGGTCGGCGACATAGGCGACATAGAACATGCTCGCGACCGCCTCGCCGTCGTCGTCACGGATGGTGAGCGTGCCGGGGGTTGCGGTATAGGCGATCGTCCGCCCCTTGACCGTCACGCTGCCGCGTTTGGGCTGCGCGTCCTCCTCGGCGCTGGCGCGTGCAATATCCTCTTCGGGTTCGTTCGCGTCGGCCCTTGCGCTCTCGCTCTTGCCGGTTTCGGCTTTCTTCTCCTGCGCGGCGACGGGCAGGACGAGTGCTGCGGCGAGCGCGATGACCATCGGGGTGCGGTTGGTACGCATAGTCTCTCCTGGGGATGTCTGTTCGGAAGGAAATCAGGGAGCGACGGCATTCGGTCCTTCGCCGCCGTCGGCGATGAATTTTTCGAGCTGCTGTTCGAGCACCGGCAGTGGCACCGACCCCAACGCGAGGAAGGTGTCGTGGAATTTGCGCTGGTCGAACTTCGGTCCCAGCTCGGTCTCGGCCTTGGCGCGCAGCCGCCGGATCGTGATCTCGCCGAGCTTGTAGGCGAGCGCCTGTCCGGGCCAGCTGATATAGCGGTCGATCTCGGTCTCGACATCATGCTGCGCCAGCGCGGTGTGGCTCGCCAGATAGTCGATCGCCTTTTCGCGGCTCCAGCCATAATGGTGGACGCCGGTGTCGACGACCAGCCGCGACGCGCGCCACATCTCGAACGACAGCCGCCCGAAATCCTCGTACGGCGTGCGATAGATGCCCATCTTGGTCCCCAGCCATTCGGTATAGAGTCCCCATCCCTCGCCATAGCCCGAGAAATAGGTCTGGCGGCGGAACGCCGGCCATTTCACCGTCTCGAGCGCGACCGCAGCCTGGAAACTGTGCCCGGGAACGCATTCGTGGAGCGTCAATGCGGGGATCTGGTAGAGCGGCCGCGACGGCAGGTCATAGGTGTTCATCAGGCACGCATCGAGCCCGCCGCGCCCCGCGGTGTAGGTCGGCGCGATCGCGTCGGGCACCGGCAGGATCGTGAAGCGGTAGCGCGGCAGGAAGCCGATCGTATATTTGAGCTGGCCGTCGGCGCGCTTCGCGACGAGCGCCGAGAAGGCGAGCAGTTCCTCGGGGGTCTTCGCATAAAATTGCGGGTCGGTGCGCAGGAAGTGAATGAAGGCGGCGAGGTCGCCCTTGAAGCCTGCCTTCTCCTTCACCTGCTCCATCTCGGCGGTGATCCGCGCGACCTCCTTGAGGCCGATCTGGTGGATCTCTTCGGCGGTCAGCGCGGTCGTCGTATATTCGCGGATCTGCGCCTGATAAAAGGCCTTGCCGTCGGGCATCGCCTCGGCCGCCAGCGTCGTACGCGCCTTCGGCAGATATTCTTGGCTGAAGAAGGTCAGCAGCTTCGCATAAGCTGGCGCGACCGTTCCCGAAATCACCTGCTGCGCTTCGGCGCGCAGCCGCTCCTGATCGGCCGCGGGAACCGCCGGCGGCATTTTGACGAAGGCGCTATAGAAGGGGTTCTTCGCCGGATCGGTGTCGACATAGGCGGCGATCGTCGCGTCGCGTCCTTCGAGCGAGGCGCGCGGCACGCTGAACCCGCGCTTGAGCCCGGCGCGCATATTGACGATCTGTTCGTCGAAATAGCGCGGGATGTCGCGCATCCGGCCGAGGTAGCGTTCATATTCGGCAATCGAGGGCAAGCTGTCGCGCGCGCTCAGCCCCGACCAGAACTGGCTGTCGGCGTTGAACGGCATTTCCCACATCCGGTACTTGCCCTCGGCGACGAAGGCCTCGAGGCTGGTGCGGAAGACCGCGGCGTTGATCTTTTCATTCTCCGAAAGCTGGTCGACGGGAATGGCGTCGAGCGCCGCCAGCGTCTTTTGCCAATAGGCCTGCCGCGCCGCCTGCGTCGCCGCATCGACGCGCGGCAGATGGTCGGCCGATGCGGTAAAGGGCGGGTCGCCGACGCGGCGCGCAAACTCTGTCTGCCGCCAGGCCCATTCCTCTTCGTAAAGCGCTTTCAATCGGGCGTCGGCACTACCCGGCGTGGCCGCCGCGGCCGAAGGGGCAGCCGCGGCGGGCGCCTCTGCCGCAGCGGGCGCCAGCGGCAGGAAGGCAAGGGTCGAAAACAGGATCGTGCGGGTGAGCAATTCTTCTCTCCTCATCGGAAAAATCAGGCGGCGGGTTCGGGGTTCGGGTTCTTGCCCCCGCCCGCGATCCATTCGTCCAATACACGTTCGAGCGTCGGCAGCGGCACCGATCCCAGTCCAAGCAGCGTATCGTGGAACCAGCGCTGGTCGAAATTGGCGCCGAGCTTGGCTTCGGCCTCGGCGCGCTTGCGGCGGATCAGCATCTCGCCGAGCTTGTACGCGAGCGCCTGCCCCGGATCGTTGATATAACGATCGACCTCGATCGTGACCTCATGATCCGACAATGCGGTATGCGCCTTCATGAAATCGAGCGCCTGCTGGCGCGTCCAGCCCTTGTGGTGCAGCCCGGTGTCGACGACGAGCCGCGCGGCACGCCACATCTCATACGTCTCGCGGCCGAACTCGTCATAGGGCGTCTCGTAAATGCCCATCTGGATGCCGAGCCATTCGGTGTAGAGCCCCCAGCCCTCGCCATAGCCCGAGAAATAGGTGGTGCGGCGGATCTGCGGCCGGTCGGGTGCTTCGAGCGCGAGCGCGGCCTGAAAGCTGTGCCCCGGCGCGCATTCGTGCGCGGTGAGCGGCGGGATCGTATAGAGCGGGCGCGCGGGCAGATTATAGGTGTTCATCAAACAGCTCTCGAGCCCGCCGTTGCCGCCGGTCGCGAAGGGCGCGATATTGTCGGGCGTCTGGCGGATCGTGAAGCGATAGCGCGGCAGATGGCCGACGAGGAATTTGAGCTGGCCGTTGATCTTGTTCGCGACATAGGCCGACTTCGCCATCAGCTCGTACGGTGACTTGGCGGTGAATTGCGGATCGGTCTTGAGGAAGTGGAGGAAGCCGGGGAAATCGCCCGTCCATCCCGCCTTCTTCATCGTCGCCTGCATGTCGGCGTCGATCCGCGCGACCTCCTTGACCCCGATTTCGTGGATCTGCTCGGGCGTCAGGTCGAGCGTCGTATATTGGCGGATCTTGGCGGCATAATAGGCCTTGCCGTCAGGCAGCGCCTCGCCGGCGATCGGCACGCGCGCGTTCGGGATATATTCGTCGCGCACGAAGGCGCGCAGCTTGGCGAAGGCGGGTGCGGCGGCGGCGACCGCGGCGCGGCCCTCGGCGACGAGCGCGGCGCGCTCGCTTTCGGGGATATTGCCGGGGATCGCCGCGAAGCTGATGAAGAGCGGATTCTTGTCGACATTCGCCTCGGCGAGCGGCGCGATCGGCGCGTCGCGGCCCGCAAGCGACACGCGCGGTTTGGTGAAGCCGCGCTTCAGCCCGGCGCGCATATTGACGATCTGCTGATCGATATAGCGCGGCATATCGCCCAGCCGCTTGATATAGTTGCGATACGCCTGCGCACCCGACAGCCCGCCGCGCGGTGCGATCCACGTCCAGAAACCGAAGGGATCCTCATATTCGCGATATTTCTGCTCGACGCCGAATTCCTCGAGCGCGGTCTTGAACACTTCGGCGTTGATCTGTTCCTCGGGCGAGAGCTGGTCGAAGGGGATCTTGTTCAGTTCGGTCAGCGCGTTGTTCCAATAGGCGGCGCGGCGCGCCTGGCTTGCCGCGTCAACGCTCGGCAGCCGGTCGCTGCCTTCGCGTTCACCGTCGGAATCGAGCGCAAGTTCCTGCGTGCGCCATTGCCATTCGGCGTCATAGAGCGCCTTCAGCCGCGCGTCGGCCGATTGTGCGACCGATTGCGGAGCTTGCGCGAAAGCGGGGGCGGCGAGGGCGATGGCCGAGGCGGCCAGCAGCGCGGGAGCGAGATATCGCATCGAAATTCCTCTCTGTTGATCAGTAACCGGCGGCGAGGCCGGCGCGGCGGGGATCGGCGACGCCGGTCAGGCTGCCGTCGGGATTGCGCTGGATCGCCTGGATCGATCCGAAGTGCCAATTATAGGGCGCGGTCGGGCGGACATTGACCCCGTACCGCGTCTTGAGTTCGTCGCGCACGGCCTGGCTGACGCGGCTTTCGACCACCATCGGCACGCCCGCCTGCGATCCCTGAAAGCGCGGCGCGTCGACCGCCTGTTCGAGCGGCATGCCGTAACCGAGCAGGTTGATCAGCGTGATCGTTACCGCGCGCGACGACAGGCCCGGCGACCCGATCGTCATCCACGGCTTGCCATCCTTTGCGACCATCGTCGGCGGGAAGGGCGAGATGACGCGGCGGCCGGGCCCCGCGGTGTTGCCGGGGAAATTATTGCCGCTGTTCATCGCGATCCCGTCGACGACCATGCCGGTCGCGAAGGTGCTGCCGTAAACCGAGTGGGTGACCGAGGCCATATTGCCCTGTGCGTCGACCGCGACGAGATGGTTGGTGTCGGTCGAGTGGCGGTCGTGCGTGCTGAAATCGGCCGCGAGTTCGAGCGCGCTTCCCGGTGCCGTTGCCGCCTGCGGCGCTACCGCGGGTTTGGGCAGACTCGCGGTCACCTGCGCCGCGTAGCGTTTCGCATTGTCTTTCGACAGCAGCATCTCGGTTGGCACGTCATAGCTGAGCGGATCGCGAACGAACTCGTCGGTCGCGGTCTCGGCATAGCCGAAGGCGCGGCGGATCAGTTCGAGCGCTTCGGCCGACTGCGAATAATGCGGGCGCGCCTTGAGATCGTAATTTTCGGCGACGTTGAGGGTCATCGAGATGAGCGTGCCCGCGGTCGACGGCGGCGGTGCGCCGATGATCTCGTAACCGTTGTACGTCGAGCGCAGCGGGGTTTCCCAGCGCGGCTTGTAGGCGGCCAGTTCTTCGGCGGTCAGCCCGCCGCCGGTCGCGCGCACCGCGGCGACGAAGCGCTGCGCCCATTCGCCGGTATAGATATAGGCCGGCCCCTCGGCCGAAATGCGGCGCATCGCCTGTGCGAGGCGCGGATGCTTCACGATCGTCCCGACTGGCGGGACATAGCCCTGCGGCAAATATTCCTCGCGCCCCGACGGGTAAGCCGAAAGCCGCGTCAGCGCCGCCTCGGCGAGTTCGCCATAGAGGAAGCTGTACATCGGGTAGCCGTCGTCGGCGAGCTTGATCGCGGGCGCGAAATAGTCGGCCCATTTGAGCGTGCCGAAGCGATCAGCCGCCGCCTTCAGCCCCGCGACGGTGCCGGGAATGCCGATGCGCTTGCCCGACGTATCGGGCAGCCGTTCGCCGCCGCCACCGGTATATTGCGCCCAGCCGCCGCCGACCTGCGCGTCCTTTGTATGGTCGAGCTCGGCGTCGAGATAATGATATTCGCCGGTCTTCGCGTCATAATAGAGGATCGACACGCCGCCCGCGAGCGTCGTCATCTGCGGTTCGATCACCGCCTGCATCGGGACCGCGGTCAGCACGGCGTCGAGCGCGGTTCCGCCCTTCTTCATCACCTCGACCATCGCCTTGGTCACGGTCGGGTTCGACGAGGACGCCATCGCCGATTTGGCGTGGACCGCGGGCTTGGCGCCCTGTTCCTGCGCGAGCGCCGGCTGCGCAAATATCACAAGCCCGAGCGTCACCAGCAATCGATAGCGTCTGTCCATTTTGCGACCCCCTGTTTCATTGTCGGATTAGGCGTGCGTCAAACCGTCCCTTTGGCTGTTTCGGCGGCCGAAGCGGGTGTGAAGATGCGGACGCCGAAAACGGGGCCGCAGCGCGTCGTGTCATTGGCCGGCTGGAAGCGGACGATGACGCTGTCCTTGCCGCGGGTCAGTTCGGCGGGGATCGCGTAATCGATTTCGAAGAATTCGCCGGGATGGCCGCCGTCGAGCGCCTGCGTCGCGATTTTCGTCCCGTCGATCAGGATGTCGAACAGCTTGTTCCGCTCTTCGCCCCAATAGCTCGCCTGCAGCACTAGCGATCCCGGGCGCACCTTCGCCCGATATTCGAAAAAGCCGAAGGTCCGCGCGTCGCGCCCGTGGCGCCCGCGATAGGTGACGGCATAGCTGTTCTTCGCGGTCAGCCCATGGTCGCGTTCGGGCTGCATCTCGCCCAAATTCATGACATCGACCGAGCGGCGCGCGAGGTCCTGCTGCCGCGCCTGTTCGGCGGCGAAGGCGACCTGCTCGCGTGCCCAGCCGGCGTCGTCGAAGCTTTTGAAATAGACGGCGGTGCGACGATCGCGCTGCTGGAAGAAGGGCGCGAAGCGGAGGTCGGCGGGGCGTGCGATGCCGGTGGTGCGGAACGTCCCCGCCGCCGCGTCGACGGGTACGAAGCCCGCGAGCAGGTCGGATGCGACCAGCGCGGGGGCGGGGCCCTCGAACGGCCGGTCGGCGGGGCCGAGGTCGGCGGCAAGCACGACCGGGCCATGCAGCAAGGCGACGGTCGACGGATCGTCGTTCGCGCTTTCGGTGCGCAGCCGCATCGGCAGGGTGAGCGCGATCCGGTCGCCTTTCGCCCAGCGGCGGCGGATCACCGCATAATCGCCGGGGGAGCCCGCGGGCGCCGGCTTGCCGTTCACCGTCAACGCCGCGCCCTCACACCATCCGGGAATGCGCAACGCGACCGCGAAGTCGCGCGGGCGGTCCAGCGTCTCGAGCGTCAGATCGACCCGGTCGCCGAACGGATAGGCGGTTTCCATCCGGAAACCGGCGTGCTGGCTTTCCCACGTAGCGGTCGACGCGATGTAAAGGTTCACCAGCAGCGTATCGCCGCTCTGCCACCACACCGAATCGCCGTGCTTGGCGTGGCTTTCCATCCCCGACCCGACGCAGCACCAGAAATCGTCGAAGGGTTTCGAAAATTTGCGCGCCGTTCCCGACATCAGCGGGACCATATAGGCGAACATCCCTGTCGCCGGGTCCTGATGCGCGAGGATATGGTTGGTGTGTGCGCGCTCATAATAATCGAACAGCCGCGCCTCGGGCCGCCAGCCGTAAAGGTGGCGGGTGAGCTTGAGCATATTATAGCTGTTGCAGCTCTCGCACGTCTGCTCGGTGATATGTTTCGAGATCGTCCGCGGTGCGGGGAAATATTCGCGGTCGGCATTGCCGCCGATGACATAGGTATAATCGCGGACGACGGTTTCCCAGAAGAAGCGAGCCGCATCGGCGTCGCCCGCCTTCCCGGTCAGCTCGTGCAGCCGGGCCAGCCCGATGATCTTCGGGATCTGCGTATTGGCATGGATCCATGGCAGCGAATCCCGGCCCTCGCTCAGTGGGTCGAGTATCGTGCGATGACGCAGCCGTTCGGCGAGGCGCAGCCAGCGCGGGTCTTTCGTCCGCGCATGAAGTTCGGCGAAGCTTTCGTTTATCCCGCCATGTTCGCAGTCGAGCACCTGCTGGACCTGCGCGTCGTCCAGTGCCGCGAACACATCGTCGATATAGGCGCCGAGGCTGACCGCGACGGGCAGCGCCTGCGCATTGCCGCAAAGTTCCTGCGCATCGAACAGGCCAGCGAACAATTTGTGCCAGTTGTAGAAGGGAACCCAGCAGCCGTTGAGGTCGAATCCCATCGAGCGGATGTCGCCGCGCTTCAGCTCGGCGAACAGCAGCTTGCCATCCTCGACGACATCGCCGCGCTTGCGCGTGAAGCCCGCGACATAACCGTCGCCATGCGCGGCCTGCGCTGCGGCAAGTTCATCAACGATATAGTCGGCGCGCCGCTTGCACTCGGCATCGCCGGTCTGCGCATGCATCAGCGATACGGCGGTCAGATAATGGCCGAGGCTGTGCCCCGCTATCGTGTCGCTTTCCCAGCCGCCATAAACCGCTCCCTTCGGCGCAAGTCCCGCGCTGGTCCGGAAATTATGGAGCAGCCGGTCGGGTTCGAGCGCATGGAGATAGCGAAGATTGCCCACGATCGCATCGCGCCACGGCGAATCGAGCAGGCGCACGGCCGAGAGCGGCAGCGGCTCGGCCGGGCCGAACGTCGCGGATAGCCGGGGTACGGCGCGTGCGAAAACCGGGACCAGCGCCACCGCGGCGGCGCCGGCGAGCAGGGTGCGGCGGTTGATATGCGAATGATGCATCACGCTCCCCTGAGTCTTCAGCCCGCCTTGGCAACAGCATATTATACAGTATACGAAGTTTGCAAGCGGCTATGTGGCCAACCGGAAATTTGGTGGAGGATCGATGCAAGAGGACGAAAAGGTCCGGCTTTCGCTGGGCGAAGTGGCGGCGCTGTCGCGCGATATCCTGACGCATCATGGCCTCTCGGCGCGCCATGTCGAGGCTGTAACGGCAACGATCGTCGCCGGCGAACGCGACGAATGCGCGAGTCACGGTATTTATCGCCTGCTCGTGTGCGTGAACACGCTCAAGACCGGGAAGGTCGTGAAGGACGCTGTCCCCGTCGCCCATGATGTCGCGCCCGCGCTGGTCCGTGTCGACGCGGGCGGCGGCTTTGCCCAGACCGCATTTGGCGAGGGCTTGCCGCTACTCGTCGAAAAGGCGCGCACGAACGGCATCGCCGCGCTCGGGATCAATCATTGCGTCCATTTCGCCGCGCTCTGGCCCGAGGTCGAGGCGGTCGCCGCGGCGGGACTCGTCGCCTTTGCCTGCACGCCCAGCCATGCGTGGGTCGCCCCGGCGGGCGGCATCAAACCCCTGTTCGGGACCAACCCGATCGCCTTCGGCTGGCCGCGGCCCGGCGGCTATCCCTATGTCTTCGATTTTGCGACGAGTGCGGTCGCGCGCGGCGAGATCGAACTGCACCGCCGCGCAGGCAAGCCGATTCCCGAGGGCTGGGGCATCGATGCCGAAGGGCGCCCGACAACCGATGCCAAGGCCGCCCTCGATGGTGCGATGCTGACCTTCGGCGGGCACAAGGGATCGGCGCTCGCGACGATGGTCGAACTGATCGCGGGGCCGCTGATCGGCGACCTCACCAGCGCCGAATCGATCGCGCTCGATGACGGTGCAGGTTCATCACCGATCGGCGGCGAGTTCATTCTCGCGATCGACCCGGCGGGCTTCCTTGGCGCCGAGGCGGCGAAACATATCGAACGCGCCGAGGCGGTGTTCGACGCGATCACGGGACAGGGCGCGCGCCTGCCGTCACAACGCCGCTTCGAAGCCCGCGCGCGCAGTCTTGCGAATGGCGTGCAGGTGCCGCGGAAGCTGTACGACGACGTACGGGCGCTGCTGGACTGAACTCAGCCGAACGGCCGGTCGATCGCCGGCGACGGCTCGGTGAACCATTTGGCGCCGCTCTCGGTCATATAGAAATGATCCTCGAGCCGGACGCCGAAGCGGTCGGGCAGGACGATCATCGGCTCGTTCGAAAAGCACATTCCGGGCGCGAGCGGAGTCGTGTCGCCGCGTACCAGATAGGCGGGTTCGTGGATCGACAGGCCGATGCCGTGACCCGTGCGGTGCGGCAGCCCGGGCAGGCGATAGTCGGGGCCGAGCCCCGCCTTTTCGAGCACCGCGCGCGCCGCCGCGTCGACCGTCTCGCACGGCGCGTCGGGCCGCGCGGCGTCAAACGCCGCCGCTTGGGCTTCCTTTTCGAGTGCCCAGATGTGGCGCTGCTCGTCGTTCGCGTCGCCATAGACATAGGTGCGCGTGATATCGGAATTATAGCCTTCGATGACGCAGCCGACATCGATCAGGACGACATCCCCGTCCTGCAACTGCGCATCACCGGGCAGCCCGTGCGGAAAGGCGGTCGAGCGGCCGAACTGGACGATGCAGAAGCTGTTGCCGCCGGGTGCGCCGATCGCGCGGTGCGCCTCGTCGAGGAAGCGCGTGACTTCGCTCGCGCGAATGCCGGGCGCGAGGATGCGCGCCGCGCGGCGGTGGACTTCGAGCGTCATCGACTTCGCCTGCTGGAGCAGCGCGAGTTCGGCCGCGGATTTATACATCCGGCAACCATCGACGATCGGCCCGCCGTCGACGATGTCGAGCGATGGCCCGGCGCGGCGGATGCGGTCGACCAACAGGAACGCCATGGCGGGATCGATCGCGAGCGTCGTCGCGCCGATCTCGCGCAAGACGCCGACGACCAGGTCCGACGGACTCTCATCCTCCTCCCACAAGCGCAGCTCGACCTCGATCTTGAGGTCGGCCTCGAGCGTGCCGAGTTCGAAGGCGGGAGCAATGACAATCGGCGTGCCTTTCGCGGGCAGGAGCATTGCGACGAGGCGCTCGCTCGCGCCCCACGGGATACCCGCGAAATAGCGCAGGCTCGCGCCCGCGCCGATCAGCAGCGCGTCGGCGCCATTCGCGTGCATCAGCCGCCGCGCCTTGTCGAGGCGGGCTTCGCGCTCGGTGGCGGCGATCGGCGGCGCACGATCCGGCCATGGGGTGAGGGCGGCAAGTTCCTGTGCGGCGGTCGATCCGCCGATTCCGCTGGTCATGTCAGGCTCCGAAACGTTTGAGGTCAAAGGGGGAAAGGTCGAAAGGCGGCGCCTCGCCCGCGACGAGCGCCGCGATAGCATCGCCTGTCGTTGCGGCAAGCGTCAGGCCGAGATGCTGGTGGCCGAAGGCATAATAGAGGTTTGCCGCGCGGTCGCTCTGCCCGATCGCGGGCAGATAGTCGGGCAGCGTCGGCCGCGCCCCCATCCATTCGGTGCCAGGAAGGACGAACGACAGGCCGAGCGCGGCGACATGGCGGCGCAGCCTTGCCCATTTGCGCGGATCGGCGGGGCTGGCGCTGCGTCCGAATTCGACGAAGCTTGCGGCGCGAAGCCCCGAGCGGAAGCGGGTGACGATCACCGACCGATCCTCGAACACCACCGGCGGCATATCGTGCGGCCAGTCGGTCGCGGCCGACTGGATATGATAGCCGCGCTCGGCGATGATCGGCACGTGCTGGCCGATCGACGCCATCAGCGCGCCCGACGCGGCACCCCCCGCGATCACTATCGCATCGCCGGTGTGGCGCGTGCCGTCGGTGGCGACGGCGACGGCACGGCCGTTCGCGATCTCCAGCGTCTCGATCTTCGCCTCGATTCGCAGCCCGCCCGCCGCGTCGAACCCGGCGCGTAGCGCCTTGTCCAGTGCGCCGAGGTCTGCGATCTGGCCCGATCCCGAGATGTGCACCGCGCCGGCAACCGGCGCCGAGGTCAGCGCGGCGAGCCGTTCGAGTTCGGCGGATGTCGCATCGCGCATCGCGGCTTTTCCGATGTCGGCCGCCGCCCAGTGCGCACGGCCGGCTTCAGCGCTCGCGGCGCTTTCCCAGACGATGAAATGACCATCCTCGACCAGCAGGTCGCCTGCGCCGATTCGGTCGAGCAGCCGGCGCCAGGCCCCCATCGCGTCACCAAGCGCATCGGACAGCGCCGTGCGTCCGCGTTCGAACCGCGCCGGGCGCGCTGCGGCGACCAAGCGCAGCGAAAAGGGCAGCCACGCGCCGATATCGCGCCACGGCAGTGACAGCGCGCCGCCGCGCCAGAACAGGCGGCGCGGCATCGAGCGGATCGTCGCGCGCGAAGCGAGCGGTTCGACCTGCTCGATAGCGATATGGCCGGCATTGCCCCATGATGCGGTCGGGGACGGCGGGGGCGAATCGATCAAGGTAACTGCAATATCACGCTTTTGCAGAGCGATGGCGGTGGCGAGGCCGACCACCCCGCCGCCAATGACGACGGCATTTCGGGGGGCGGACGGGCGAACTAGAAAATCATTTGGCATCTTGTATCATATACCGTATACGATCTGAAGCTTCAACGGAGGTAATGAATGAGCGTGATAAGGACACTGTGGGAAGGCGTATATCCCGCAGCTACCACCCAGTTCGCCGAAGATCTCTCGGTCGATTATGATGCAACCCAAGGCGTGCAGAGCGCGCTCGTCGACGATGGCGTCACCGGGCTCATCATTCTCGGCACCTGCGGCGAGAATAATTCGCTCGAACCCGACGAAAAGCGCAATGTGCTGAAGGGCGCGGTCGAGGCGGTTGCGGGGCGCGTTCCCGTCGTCGCGGGGGTGTCCGAATTCACCACCGCGCGCGCGATCCAATATGCGAAGGACGCCGAAAAGCTGGGCGCCGACGCGCTCATGCTGCTCCCCGCGATGGTCTATGTGCCGACCCCCGAAGAACTGCAGGCGCATTTCCGCGCGGTGGCCGAGGCGACGGCGCTGCCGATCATGCTCTATAACAATCCCCCGGCGTACCGCGTCGACGTCGATTTCGCGACGCTCGAAGCGCTGCGTGACGTGTCCAACATCGTCGCGATCAAGGAAAGCGCGCCCGATCCGCGCCGCTTCACCGACGTCTTCAACCGCTTTGGCGATCGCTACACGGTGATGGCGGGCCTCGACGACGTCGCGCTCGAGGGCCTGTTCCTCGGTGCCAGCGGCTGGGTCTCGGGCCTCACCAGTGCCTTCCCGACCGAATCGGTCCGTCTTGTAGAGGCGTTCAACGAGGGCAAATATGACGAGGCGCTGGCGATCTATCGCTGGTTCATGCCGCTGCTTCACCTCGACGCCGACCATGACCTCGTCCAGTCGATCAAGCTCGCCGAGGAGATCATGGGCCGCGGCTCCGAACGCGTCCGCATGCCGCGCCTGCCGCTTGCCGGCCAGCGCCGCAAGGATGTGATCGCGATGGTCGAAAAATGCGCGGCGACCCAGCCGAGCAAGGTCGCGGCCTGAACGAACGGGCGGGGATGTCCATGCGCCACACCTTCTTCTGCATCGACGGCCATACTGCCGGAAATCCGGTCCGGCTGGTCGCCGGTGGCGCGCCGCTCGTTCGCGGAGGGTCGATGGGCGAGCGGCGCCAGGATTTCCTCGACCGGTTCGACTGGATCCGGACCAGCCTCTGTTTCGAACCGCGCGGGCACGACATGATGTCGGGCGGTTTTCTCTATCCGCCGACGCAGGCGGATAGCGATATCGGCATATTGTTCATCGAAACCAGCGGCTGCCTGCCGATGTGCGGCCACGGGACGATCGGCCTCGTCACCTTCGGGCTCGAGAACGGGCTGATCACCCCGCGCACCCCCGGCAAGCTGCGCGTCGAGGTCCCCGCCGGGACGATCGACATCGAATATGGCACCGAGGGCGACCGGGTGGCGTGGGTGCGCATCCGCAATGTGCCGTCCTATCTGGCGGCCGAAGGGATTGAAATCGACGTCCCCGGCTTCGGCCGGCTCAAGGTCGATGTCGCCTATGGCGGCAATTATTACGCGATCGTCGAGCCGCAGGGTCCCTATATCGGTCTCGACGCGCTCGGTGCGTCGCGGATCGTCGAATTGAGCCGGACCGTCCGGTCGCTGATGCAGAAGGTGTGCGAACCGGTGCATCCGGTCGACGAACGCATTCGCGGGGTCAGCCATGTCATGTGGACCGACCGGCCCCGGGGCGAAGGCGCCGATGGCCGCAACGCGGTCTTCTATGGCGAGCGCGCGATCGATCGCAGCCCCTGCGGTACCGGCACATCGGCGCGGATGGCGCAACTCGTCGCCAAGGGGCGGCTGCAGGTCGGCGACCGTTTCGTCCATGAAAGCTATATCGGCAGCCGCTTCATCGGCCGCGTCGAGGACAGCGCCATGCTCGGCGATACGCCGGGCATCATCCCATCAATCGAAGGATCGGCGATCGCGACCGGATTCAACACGATCTGGGTCGATCACGCAGACAGCTTCTGGAATGGATTTTCGGTGCTATGAGGCGTGAATGAGCCTCATCATCCGAAACCTCTCCGACCAGCTGGTGGACCTCGTCCGCGACCGTATCCTTTCGGGTGCCGTTTCCAGCGACCATGCCATCCGCCAGGACGCGCTCGCCGCCGAGCTCGGGGTCAGCAAGATCCCGCTGCGCGAGGCGCTGGCGCGCCTCGAAGAAGAAGGCCTCGTCCGCTCGCAGGCGAACCGCGGCTTCTTTGTCCGGCCCCTCAGCGCCGAAGAGGCGAGGGAAGTCTATGAACTGCGCATCAAGCTCGAGCCCGAGGCGACCGCGCTCGCGGCGCTCCGCGCGACCGAGGCCGACCATGCCCATGCGATCGAAACGCTCGAAACGCTCGACCATGTCACCGACGAACATGGCGACGGCGTCGGTGCGTTCAACCGCGCGTTCCACCGCGCGCTGTTCCGCCCGTGCGGCCAGCCGATCACGGTCAGCATCCTCGAACGGTTGCAAGTGCTTTCCGAACGCTATGTGCGCGTCCACCTCGAACCTTTGGGGCGCGACGAGCGCGCGAACGAGGAACATCACCAGCTGCTCGAAGCCTGGCTCGCGCGCGACGCCGGCAAGATCACGACGCTGGTCGATGCACATATCCGCAAGACGCTGGACGACCTCAGGCAGCAGCTCGTCGACGATTGACAGGGGGGCCGGCTGCCGTCGGCTCCGATATATGGGAGGAATAGGTGGCAGCAGGTTTTTTCGGGCCGATAAAGCCCATCGCGGTTTCGCAGCAGGAGGCCGGGCATAGCCTGCGCGCCACGCTCAGCTGGCCGCATCTTGTAGCGCTCGGCGTGGGCGCGATCGTCGGCACCGGCATCTACACGCTGACCGGCGTTGGCGCCGAACGCGCGGGCCCGGCGGTGATCCTCGCCTTCGCGATCGCCGGCGCGGTCTGCGCCTGCGCGGCGCTTGCCTATGCCGAACTCGCGACGCTGATCCCGACATCGGGCAGCGCCTACACCTACACCTATTCGGTCCTCGGCGAAGCGCTGGCGTGGATCGTCGGGTGGAGCCTGATCCTCGAATATTCGCTTGCCTGCTCGACCGTCGCGGTCGGCTGGTCGGGCTATCTTGTCGGCTGGATTCAGTCGGCGGGGATCCATCTGCCGCCAGCCCTGTTATCCGGTCCGCATGCGGGGGGCATCGTCAACCTGCCCGCCGTCCTCGTCGCGCTCGGCGTTTCGGGCATGCTGATGGCGGGGACGCGCGAAAGCGCGACGCTCAACATCATTCTCGTCGTGATCAAGCTTGCGGCGCTGTCGATCTTCGTCGCCTTCGCGGCGCCCGCCTTCAACGCCGACAATCTCCAGCCCTTCATGCCCTACGGCTTTGCCAGCCATGTCGACGCAAGTGGCGCGACCAAGGGGGTGATGGCAGCTGCGGCGATCGTCTTTTTCGCCTTCTACGGCTTCGACGCGGTTGCGACCTCGGCCGAAGAAACGAAGAATCCCAAGCGCGACCTGACGATCGGCATTATCGGGTCGATGGCGATCTGCACGCTGATCTATATGCTCGTCGCGATCAGCGCGGTCGGCGCGATGCATTATACGACGCTCGGCAATTCGCCCGAACCGCTCGCGCTCGTGCTGCGCACGCTCGGCCATCCGGTCGCCTCGCACCTCGTCGCGCTTGCGGCGCTGATTGCCCTGCCGTCGGTCATCCTCGTGATGATGTACGGGCAAAGCCGCGTCTTTTTCGTGATGAGCCGCGATGGCCTGCTGCCGCGCTCACTCAGCCGCGTGTCGGCGCGCACCGGTACGCCGGTGTTCGTCACCGGCGTCACCGGCGTCTTCGTCGCCGCGGTCGCCGGTTTCTTCCGCCTCGACGAGATCGCCGAACTCGCCAATGCGGGAACGCTGATAGCCTTCATCGCGGTCGGCGTCTGCCTGATGGTGCTCCGCAAACGCGCGCCCGACCTGCCGCGCGTGTTCCGCTGCCCGGCGCCCTATGTCGTCGGATCGCTGGCGGTGCTCGGCTGCCTCTATCTGCTGTTCAGCCTGCCCAGCATGACGCTCGTCCGCTTCCTCGGCTGGAACATCCTCGGCATCCTCGTCTACCTCGCCTATGGCCGCGCGCGCAGCCTTGCGCGGCGCGACCAGCCCGTCGTCGGGATCTGACGACCGGGCCGTGTTTCCGTCCCATCGTCGATGTCGGCTGTGGGACGGGGATCGGTTGTCGCGGGCGAGGGGACTGGACAAGCGCATGCCGCTCTGGTGAAGCGCGGGGCATGGCCGAGGTCAAACTGCATCCCGACTGGCTCGCGCGCATCGGCGGCGAGTTCGAGCAGCCCTATATGGCGGCGCTGAAGGCATTCCTTGCCGAAGAGCGCGCGAAGGGGAAGGCGATCTTTCCGCGCCCGCGCGACTGGTTCGCGGCGCTCGACGCGACGCCGCCGCAGGATGTGCGCGTCGTGATATTGGGGCAGGATCCCTATCATGGACCGGGGCAGGCGCATGGGCTGTGCTTTTCGGTCCAGCCCGGCGTGCGGACGCCGCCGAGCCTCGTCAACATCTACAAGGAAATGCGCAGCGATCTGGGCATTCCGCCCGCACCGCATGGCTATCTGAAGCATTGGGCGGAGCAGGGCGTGCTGCTGCTCAACAATTGCCTGACCGTCGAAAGCGGCATGGCCGCATCGCATCAGGGCAAGGGGTGGGAGAAATTCACCGACGCGGTCGTCGCGGCGGTCGCGGCCGATCCGGCGCCCAAGGTCTTCATCCTCTGGGGCAGCCATGCGCAGAAAAAGGCGGCGAATGTCGCGGGGCTGGGCGTGGGAAGCCCGCACCTGATCCTGCGCGCGCCGCACCCCTCGCCGCTGTCGGCGCATAACGGCTTTTTCGGATCGCGGCCGTTCAGTCAGGCGAATGCGTTTCTCGAGGCGCAGGCGCGCGGGCCGATCGACTGGCGGCTGCCCGATACGGTGGGCGCGACCGACGCATGAACCTGCTCGCCGATCCGCTGACGCTGATCGTCGTCGCCGCCGCGGTGGTCCTGCTCGGGCTCGCCAAGGGCGGCCTCTCGGGCGTCGGCGCGCTCGCGACCCCGCTCGTCGCCCTCGTGCTGCCGCCGACGATCGCCGCCGCGCTGCTGCTACCGATCCTGATCGTGCAGGATGTCGTCAGCGTCTGGTCGTTCCGCAAGACGTGGGACGGCTGGGTGATCGCGTGGATGCTGCCCGGCGCGGCCGCCGGCATCGCCGCGGGCTATTTTTACGCCGAGCGCGTTAATGAGGCGAAGCTGATGGCGGCGCTGGGTGCGATCACGCTGGCGTTCGGGCTTTACCGGCTTTGGGTCGAGCGCGGCGGGCGCGTCGTCGCGGCATCGACTTCGCCCGGCTGGGTCGGCAGCCTGTTCGGGGTCGCGACGGGCTTCACCAGCCAGATCGCGCACGCGGGCGGGCCGCCGTTCCAGATGTGGGTCACGCCGCGCCGCCTGCCGCACCTCGTCTTCGTCGGCACCAGCTCGATCCTGTTCGCGGCGATCAACTGGATGAAGGTGCCCGCCTATATCGCGCTCGGCGCCTTTCCGCACGAAGTGCTCGTCGCCGCTTTGCTGTTGATGCCGCTCGCGATCGGTTCGACCCTGCTCACCGTGCGCTGGCTGAAGCGCATCGACGGCGCGCGTTTCTATGTTATCATCTATCTGCTGATGGTCCTGCTCGGCGCCAAGCTGGTGTGGGACGGCCTGGCAGGCTGATGCGGGAGGCGGGTCGATGGTGCAGGCAGTGTGGAACGGCGCGGTGATCGCCGATAGCGACGACACGGTTGTGGTCGAGGGCAATCATTATTTCCCGCGCGGCGCGGTGGCCGCGGGCGTGCTGTCGGACAGCGCGACGACAAGCATCTGCCCGTGGAAGGGGCTCGCCCATTATCATCATGTGACCGTCGACGGACAGATGAACAGCGACGCGGCCTGGTATTATCCCGACCCCAAGGAAGCGGCGGAGGCCATCAGGGACCGCATCGCCTTCTGGAAAGGCGTCGAGGTCGGCTGACCTCCTTCTTATGTCCAAACCCATCCAGATCCTTGTTGATGCCGACGCCTGTCCGGTGAAGGACGAAATCTATCGCGTCGCCTGGCGGCACGAGGTGGCGGTGAAGGTCGTGAGCAACAGCCGGCTGCGCGTGCCCGAGCACCCATCGATCGAACGGATTGTCGTGTCCGACGGCTTCGACGCCGCCGACGACTGGATCGCCGAGGCCGCGAATGCCCGGTCGATCGTCGTCACCGCCGATATCCTGCTCGCCGACCGCGCCCTGAAGGCGGGGGCGATCGTGCTCGGGCCCAATGGCAAGCCTTTCACCCTGGCGTCGATCGGCCCGGCGATCGCGACGCGCGCGATCATGGCCGACCTGCGTTCGGGAATGGGCGAGAGCATGGGTGGTCCGCCGCCGTTTTCGAAGGCCGATCGCTCGCAATTCCTGCAGGCGCTCGACGCGGCACTGGTCCGGCTGAAGCGCGGATAGTTTTTCTTTCGTTTCTTTTCAGTGCTTTGTGAAATTTATTCGCGCCAGTGACGGCGATCACGGCCACGCTTGCGGCGGCGCGGCATAAGCCGGTCATCGGGAACGCCCCGAGCCCAATTTTAGACATTCGAACCGATTTGAAAAGGAAATGACCATGACCAGGAAGCTGATCCTCGCCCCCGTGCTCGCGCTCACAATCCTCACTTCGGCGACCCCCGCGATGGCACAGTCGGCGCAGCCCGCGCAGGGCAGCATGACGGTGACCTCGAACCCGGTGCAGATTTTGATCGGCCTGCTGCTCCCCGCCGTGCAGAAGGTTCGCGAAGCCGCCGCGCGCTGACGTGCAACCCGCGATTTTCGTATTGGGACCGGCGCAATCCGCCGGTTCCGGACCGCAGCCCTTCCGCCCCCGCGACCCGGGCGGGAGGGCTGTGCCGTTTCGGGGGCTAGTTGCCCGCGCGGCGGTGCGTGACGAAGGCGAGCAGCAGAACCACCGAGATCAGCCCGACGAGCATGCCTGCGGTCGTCGTCACCATCGTGATCGATCCCGCCGGGTCGTTCGAATTCCACGCCCCGCTTTGCGTGCGGTCGATCATCCACCAGGCGCCGGCAACGACGATGAGGTCGAGCAGGACGAGTCCGAGCAGGGCACGCGTCGATTTTTTCATGATATTCCTCTCCCCGTTCCCGCCAGCTTTCTTCGCTGTCGGCCATTTGACGGGCATGGTAACTTCGGCTTTCGCAAAATTCTACCGGAGTCGGTATCATGGCTGCACTTCCTACGATCATCCTCGTTCACGGTTTCTGGGGCGGCGCGGCGCACTGGGCGAAAGCTATCGTCGAGCTCGACCGGCTCGGGCATAAAGGCATGCGCGCGGTCGAGCTGCCGCTGACTTCGCTCGCGGGCGATGCCGCGCGGACGCGGCAGATTGCGGCACAGGTCGAAGGTCCCGTGCTGCTCGTCGGACATAGCTATGGCGGCGCGGTGATCACCGAGGCGGGGACCGCGCCGAACGTTGCGGGGCTCGTCTATGTCGCGGCCTTCGCGCCCGACGCGGGCGAAAGCCCCGGCGCGCTGACGCAGCAGCATCCGCCGGCAGGTGCGGCGAATCTTGCGCCCGATGCCGACGGCTATCTGTGGATCAAGCCCGACAAGTTCCACGAAAGCTTCTGTCAGGATCTCGGCGCCGACGAGGCGCTCGTGATGGCGGTGACGCAAAAGGCACCGCTCGCGTCGACATTCGGCGAGGTGGTGAGCGATCCGGCGTGGCGGTCGAGGCCGAGCTGGTACCAGATTTCGGGCGCGGACCGGATGATCGACCCCGCGAACCAGACGGCGATGTCGGGCCGGCTTGGCGCAAGGAAGGTCATCACGCTCGACGCCGGCCATGCCTCGCTCGCTTCGCACCCGGCCGAGGTTGCGGCGCTGATCGACGAGGCGGCGCGTAGCCTCTAGTTGACCCCGGCCGCGGCGAAGGGCAGCATGAAACGATGGCGCGCCAATATACGACCTTCGCCGAATTCTGGCCCTTTTACCTGCGCGAGCACAGCAAGGCATCGACCCGCGCGCTGCACTATGTCGGGACGAGCCTGGTCGTGCTGATCGCGGTTACCGCGGTCGTGGTGGGGCGCTGGGGGTGGCTGATCGCCTTGCCGGTCGCTGGCTATTTCTTCGCGTGGGTCGCACATTTCGGGGTCGAAAAGAACCGGCCCGCGACCTTCACCTATCCGCTGTGGAGCCTTGCCGCCGATTTCAGAATGTGGGGGCTGTGGCTGACCGGGCGGCTGGGGCCCGAACTCGACCGCGCGGGCGTCGTGCGGGAAAATCGATCAGACTGACCAAAAGGTCGGTCTGGCACTTGTTGCGAATCATTCTTAACTTTCTGCTTCGTCCCCCCGGAGAAGCGCCATGCCCACCGACCTGATCAAGACCTTCACCTACCTCACGATCCACCTGACGATCGGGTTTAGCGTCGCCTATGTGCTGACCGGATCGGTCGCGCTCGCGGGCGGGATCGCGATCATCGAGCCCTGCATCAACGCTGTCGCCTTCTTCTTCCACGAAAAGGCGTGGAAGCGGGTCGGCGCGCGGCGTAAGCTGCTCGCTGCCTGAGGCTTCCGAGTCCCCGCGCCCTTTCCGCTTCGCCCCCCGAAGGAGATTTGAACATGACGACCAATCGCGCATCGGCCCGCTACGAAGGTTTCGGCAAGGACGGCAAGGGTTCGATCACGACCAAGTCGGGTGTCCTCGATGCACAGCCTTATGGTTTCGGGACGCGCTTCGAGGGCCAGCCGGGGACGAACCCCGAGGAACTGATCGCCGCGGCGCATGCGGCGTGCTTCACCATGGCGCTGTCGTTCGGACTCGCACGCGCGGGCTATAACGGCGACACGCTCGAGACGAGCGCCGTCGTGACGCTCGACCAGGTCGACGGCGGTTTCCAGATCACCAAATCGGCGCTGACGCTGACCGGCAAGGTGCCCGGGATCGGCGCCGACGAATTCGCCGCGATCGCCGCGGAGGCCGAGAAGAACTGCCCCGTGTCGAAGCTGCTGAATTGCGAAATCACGCTCGATCACAGCCTCGAGAATTAAGCGGCGTACCGCAGCGGCGGGGGCATTTCGTCTTCCATGAAGGCGAAAGCGCCCTGCGCCGGCGGCAGCAGTGTCCAGCTTTGCAGGACGCGGTGGCGGCGATGGCCGACATGGCTTTCGATCAGGACGAGTTCGCGCGGGGTCCACCGCCATGCCGCGGGGACCGGTTCGAAGTCGCAGGCGCCATAGCCGAGCGTGATGTGCGGCCGCAGCCCCGACTTGCGATGCATCGGCTCGATCCCCTGCGCGCCCAGAAGTGCGACGATGCCATCATAAAGATGGCGCACCCCGCCGATGCCGCCGATGGTGGTGAGTTCCGCTCCCATTTCGCGGCTCATGATGCGGCCGAAGGGAATATGGCTCGCCGCGGGGAGGCCTGATGCAAAGGCGGCCGCGACGCGCTTGCCAAGAAAGGGCTGCGGCTCGGCGGTTTCGGCGATCGTGCAGAGCGTGAGGTGATAATTTTGCGGCTTCAGTCCCGCGAACAGGTCGCCCGGAACGGGCGGCAACCGGCGCGCGAGCCAGCCGGCGCGGTCGGCGGCCACCTGAAAGCCGAGAAAATAACGGAACATCGGGTCCATCGTCCATTCCTCCGAATCGGATCAATGTTCCTATTATGTTCTCATGCTGGCCGAGAGTCGAATCCTATCCTGCGGCGATGATCGCGGCGGCGCCTGAACCCGCCATCAGCCCTTTTCGGTGGCGCAGTCGCCCTTGCGCCTTTCTTCCTTGCCGCCGGCGAGGAACCAACGCGATTCATTCGTCATAGCGGGATCGTTGACATAGCAGACATCGGTCGCGCCGCTGGCAGGATCGACGAAGACGGCCCATTGATGCTCGCCGCATTTATGCTGCTGACACGCCCATGACGCGACCTTGCCATCGATCATCTCGATCGGCGAGGAGGGGCCCTGCGTGGTCATGATCGCTTTCAGGACACGCGCGTCGGTGACGGTCGCCGCGATGCCCGCCTTGACGAGCGGATGGTCGCCGAAGGCGACGCCGTCGACCTTGTCGAACGGATATTTTCCGACATAGGCGGCAAGGTCGGGCGCGCCCGCCTTGACCGGCGCGGCAGTCGCCGACGCTTTGGCTGCGGGGGCATCCGTTGCGGTCGCAGCCGGCGCTGCTTTGCTGTCCGTTACCGGCGCGGTGGGCGCCTTTTCGGAACCGCAGGCGGAAAGGGCCAGCGCGGTACTGCCGATCAGCAGCGCGGCGGCGAGGGGCGAGCGGGAACGGTGCATGACATGTCTCCTGCGGGAATGATCATTCGACTATCGACGCAATGCGGTGCCAAGGCAATCGGCTGCGCGACGGTCAGGGCGGCGGGCTGTCCGCGATCGCCATCCGCGTGACGTGGATATAGCTCGCCTGCCAGCCGTCGCCGTGACGCCGGAAGATGTCGGTGAAGCGGATGCGGACACGGAACCGCTTGCCCGCCGAGCGGCCCGAGAGGATCGCCTCGGCGCCGGCAAGGCCGGCGTCCCGGCCGAGCGGCAGGATGACGCGATCGGTCAGCGCGACCGGGTCATAATCGTCGTCGGCGCCGGTCCAGCCGGCGATGAAGGCCGCCTTGCCCAAGCGTTGGCCGCTGCCGTCGATGAAGACAAGGTCGTCGGCGACCATCTTTTCGAGCGCGGCGCGATCCTGCGCGATCTGCGCTGCGTCGAAGGCGTCGGCGAACGCGCGGAGGCTCGCGGTCTCGCTTTCGGGCGCGTCGGCCGCAACGACGGGTGCCGCCATGCCGAAAGCCAGCACTGCCGCTATCGTTCCACGCATGGCGTCCCCTTCCGTCGCTATCGGACTCTGGTCATTGCGCCGGGCGGCAATCCTTCAGCCAGATCACATGCTTATATTCGTCGAAATCCTCGACCGTTCCGGTCAGCTTGATGCCCTTGTTCGGCTTGAGCTGGAGCGAATAGGCGGCCTGCCCCGGCGCCATATAGCAGACGATGTCGGTCTTGAACGGCGCCTGATTGGGCAGGCGGATCGCCTGTTCATAGGGCTCGGGGACCTTGTAGCCGACGCGGAAATCCTTGCCGTCCTTGGTCACATAATCGACCGATCCGTCGATCGTGAATTGCTTGCCCTTGTAGCGCGTCAGCACGCCCGCGGCGTTGCGTTCGGTGTCTTTCGACACCTGCTGCGAAAAGCCGAGCGCGCTGATCTTGACGGGGGCGGCAGCGACGGTGGTCGCGGTCGCACCCTTCTTTGCCGCGGCGGCGCCCGCCTTGCCGCCCTTGATCTGGTTCAGCATGCCGCACATTTCGGCCATGGCGGCCTCGCTCTTGGTCGACTGGCCGGCGCGCAGCTTGGCTTCCATCACGACGGTACCGATGCCGCCGGTCTGCGTCGCGGTGATCTGGATCGGAAAGGCGCGCGCGCCGCCGGTCATCGGCTGTTCGATCAGCATCGAACCATATTCGGCTTCGTCGGCCATGATGTCGTAACCCTTGGCGGCGACGAGTCCGCGCATCTGGCCGATCGCGACCGCAGGCGGCAGGTCGGCGACGGTCACCGCGGCGGTGAAGCGCAGCCCGGTGATGGCGTTGCCCTTTTTGACGAAGGCCTCTTCGCAAGTGGCGGCGTTGGCGGTGCCTGCGGTGAAGAGGATGGCGGCCGGCACGAGCGCGGCGGCGAGGCGGATTGAGATGTTGGTGCGCATGGGGGCTCCTGGACGATTATATGGTCTGCGACCTTATGTTGTCCCGCAGGTCTGCCGCAGCGAAAGGCTGCCTGCAATGGCCAAGTTACCAAGATGATGGCGCTTTGCGCGACGGACGGATTTGCGCGATCCGCGCTTGACCTCAACCGGGCTTGAGCTTTCATAAGGGCCGGACAGTTGATTCGCGAACGGAGCCTTGTCCATGCTGCACTACCCCGCCACGCCCCTGTCCGATGCCGTCGATATGGATGTCGATGCCCCCGCCGCGTCCCTTCTGACACGCTATCTCGCGCGGATCGGTTATCGCGGACCGGTGGCGCCGACGCTGGAGGTGCTCGCCGCCCTGCAGGCGGCGCATATCGCGGCGATCCCGTTCGAGGCGATCGACGCGCTGACCGGCGCGGGGATCGACATCGGTGCCGACGCGGTCGACGCCAAGCTGATCGGGCAGCGGCGCGGCGGTTATTGCTTCGAGCAGAACGGCCTGTTCCTGCGTGTGCTGCGCGCGATCGGTTTCGAGGCCGAAGGGCTGCTCGGCCGGGTGCGCTGGATGCTGCCCGACGATGCGCCGCCGACCCCGCGCACACATATGGTCGTGCGCGTGACGCTGGGCGGGCGGCGCTGGCTGGCCGATGTCGGCTTCGGCGCCGCGGTGCCACCGCAGCCGCTGGCGATGGACAGCGAAGAGGCGCAGCCGACGCGGCACGAAAGCTATCGCGTCGTGCGGCAAGGGGCCGAATGGCAGGTCGCGCTGGCAATCGAGGGCGAATGGCGGACATTGTACCGGATCGAGGACACGCCGCCGCCCGCGATCGATTACGAACTCGGCAACTGGTACACCTCGGCGCACCCCGAATCGCATTTCCGCCACCAGTTGATCGCCGCGCGCACGACCGCCGAGGCGCGCTACGGGCTGCGCGACAACCGGCTGACGACGCGGCTCGCCGACGGGCGCATCGACCGGCGGTACCTCACCGCCGACGAGATCGCCCGCGTGCTGGCGGAGATTTTCCTGCTGCCTGTCCGGCCGCACTGGCGCCCCGCAATCGAGCGCGCCGCGACGGCGGAGATCGTCGGCTAGCCGCACCGCGGCTTGACTCGCCGCCGCCATGGCATTCTCATGCTCCGACAAGATAATAGCAGGAGCGGAACGCCATGGCCGGGGTTTTAACGCAGCAGGTCTTCGAGCGGCTCAAGGTCGCGCCGCTGACGCCGTCGATCGGCGCCGAAATTTCGGGAATCGACCTGGCGCAGGAGCAGGACGATGCGACGATCGCCGAAGTCCGCGCCGCGCTGCTCGCGCACAAGGTGATCTTCTTTCGCGACCAGTTCATCACGCCCGAACAGCATATCGCCTTTGCACGGCGTTTCGGGCCGCTCGAAATCCACCCCGCGACGCCGAAAGGGCAGGCCAACCCCGAGGTGCTGCACATCGCGCACGGCCCCGATTCGCGCGGGCGCGAGAATGAATGGCATTCGGACGTCACCTGGCGCGCCGAACCGTCGCTGGGATCGATCCTGCGCGCGATCGAGGTGCCAGAGGTCGGCGGCGACACGCTGTTCGCCGACATGGCGGCGGCGTTCCGCAGCCTGTCGCCCGCGATGCAGGACTGGTGCCGTTCGCTGAGCGCGGTACATGACATCGCGCGCGTCTTTGCCAAGAGACTGGGCAAGAGCGTCGAGGAACTGCACGAACAATATCCGCCGCAGCTCCACCCGGTGGTGCGCACGCATCCGGAAACGCGCGAACAGGCGCTCTACGTCAACACCGCCTTTACCAGCCATATCGAAGGCGTGTCGGCAAAGGAGAGCGAGTGGCTGCTCGCGCATCTTTATGCGCAGGCGGCGGTGCCCGAAATCCAGTGCCGCTTTCGCTGGCGCGCGGGGTCGATTGCCTTCTGGGACAATCGCGCCGGGCAGCATTATGCGGCGTCGGACTATTTTCCCGCAGTGCGGCGGATGGAGCGGGTGACGATCGCGGGCGATCGCCCCTTCTATCGCGACGAGCGCTGAGGTCGCCGTGGTCGATTCCAGACCCGTTCTGCTGTCGGGCGGCAATCCGCAGATTCCGAAGGGTTTCGGCGACGCGCCGGTGCAGGCCTATATCGCGGCGATGCCGGGGTGGAAGTCTGCCGTCTGGGTGCGGCTCGACAAGCTGATCGACAAGAATGTTCCGGGGGTCGCAAAGGCGGTCAAATGGAACTCACCGCTCTACGGTCCGCCGGGGCAGGGCGACGAACCGGCGCACTGGTTCCTGAGCATCCATTGCTTCGACCGCTATATCAAGGTCGCCTTTTTTCGTGGCCAATCGCTGACGCCGGTGCCGCCGGTCGCCTCGAAAAGCGGCGACACGCGCTATTTCCATATTCATGAAGACGATCGGGTCGACGAGGCGGCATTCGCCGACTGGGTCAAACAGGCCGCGGCACTGCCGCCCGAGAAAATGTGAGGGAATGATATGGCGGCGGATCTGATCGACGCGAAGATTAAGGGGCTGGGCGACTGGCGCGGCGCCATGCTGGCGAAGCTGCGCGCGCTGATCCATGCCGCCGACCCCGACGTCGAGGAGACGGTGAAGTGGCAGAAGCCGACGAACCCCGCCGGCGTGCCGGTGTGGGAACATGCCGGCATCCTGTGCACCGGCGAAACCTACAAGGACAAGGTCAAGCTGACCTTTGCCAAGGGCGCGGCGCTTGCCGATCCCGCGAAGCTGTTCAATTCGAGCCTCGACGGCAACACGCGGCGCGCGATCGACCTGTTCGAGGGCGATGACGTCGACGAGGCGGCGTTCGGGGCGCTGGTGCGTGCGGCGGTCGCGGCCAATCTGGAAAAGCCGGCGCGTCCGAAGAAAGGATGAGCGGCGACAGGGCCCGGTCGGTCGTCGCGGCGGCGGCGCTGCTCGATGCGATCGAGGCCGATAATCGCGACCGTGAGGGGTGGAGACCGGCAATTCCGCGCGACAGCGCGGCGGCAATCCTCGACGCGCTGGTCTGGCTTTATGGCGCGCGGTCGGGATCGGCGGCGAGCATCTATGCCGCCGATGCGCTGGGCAAGGCCGCCGAGGCGGTCTGGGCGCCGCCGGGCGAGCCCGGCGACGGCGCCTAGTCGCAGCCCATGCCTTCCTTGCGCGCGGCCCATGCGATCGCGCCGTCGACCATGCGCAGATGGACCGGGTCGGACCAGGCTTCGGCCTTGTGCCCGAGCGCCGAATAAAAGATGCGCGCACGGCCTTCGCAGCGCCACCAGACGAGCGCATGGTCGCCCATTTGCAGCTTCGGTTCGAGCCGCATCGTCGTTTCGTCCAGCCGCAACAGGATATGCGCGTCGGCGGCGGGCGGAGCGTCCCAGCTGTAATATTCGTCGGTCCACGGCCAGAGCGCGGGCAGGTGTCGCGTCGCGGGGTGGCTGCGGTCGGCGGCGATCAGGTTGGTCGCCTGGAACTGGTCAGCGCCGCCCGGGTGGCCGGTGAAATTGCCGTTGCCGCGCATCTTGACGAACCAGTCGGGGTGGCTGCCGTCGCCGGCGCTGTGGAGCCCGACGAAGCCGCCGCCGCGTCCAAGGAATGCCTCAAACGCCTCGCGCTGCGCCGTCGTATAGATGTCGCCGCTGGCGTTGGCGAAGACGATGACGTCGAATCTGGCGAGGCTTTCGGGGTTCAGCACCGCGGCATTTTCGGTCGCGAAACTGCTCCAGCCGCGCGCCTTGGCGAGGCGTTCGATCGCCGGCACCGCCGCCGCGATGCTGTCGTGGCGATAGCCGTTGGTCTTGCTGACGATGAGCACCGCAGGGCGGGTGAGCTTGGGAATCTCGGGTGCAACGCTGTCGAACGTCGGCGCCGGGCGGCGCGGGTCGGGCGCGGCTGCGGGCGCCTGGAGCGCGAACCACAGTGCGGCGGTGAGCGCGAGCTTCACTTCGCCGCCTCGCGCGGCTTCATGTGCCACATCGCGTTGACGATCACCCAGCGCCCACCGAACTTGCCCATGTGGAAATAGTCGACGAACCATGGCGTTTCGACGCGCACCGCCGCGGCGTCGCCCGCGACGTCGAGGATGCGGCACGACCGGTCCCACTCGGCCTTTGGCGTCTTGAGCGCGCCGCGCTTCGTCAGGTCGACCAGCTCCTCGCGGCTCATCCGCTGCAGGCCGAGCCGCTCGTCGGGGGTGTCGCCGAGCACGCGGCGCTTGGCGAGGTCGGGATGGAGCGCGCGCTTGACGCGTTCGGGATCGCCCTCGAGCTGGCCGTCGACATAATCGAAGCAGGTCGCCTCGATCGCCGCGAGGTCGGCGGCGGGAACGGGGATTGCGGGTGTCGATACGGCTGCGGCAAAGGCAAGCAAGCTGTTGAGCATCGGTGACTCCTGAAACCGGAAATCGTGACAGCCGGCTTATGGCCGGTTTCAGCGATTGACCAGCCGCGATGAAGTGTATTATCTGAATATATCACTTCATCGCGGCAGGATGGGCACATGACGGGACGCAAGAAGGGCATATCCGCTTTTACATGGGTGTTCGCCGCGACGCTTGCGGCCGCGCCCATGCCGGTTTCCGCGGCGTCGCCGGCAGTCTGTGCGCTGGTGCAGGCGGCGCCCGCCAACGCATTGCTGCGCGTGCCATTCCGCACCGTCGACGGGCGCATCTATGTCGAGGCGCATGTCGACGGCAAGGGGCCCTTCACCTTCGCCGTCGACACCGGCGCGAGCGGTATGGGCCGCGCCGATGCGGGCCTCGTGGCGCGGCTGGGCCTGCCGGTCCATGGTTCGGGCGAGACGTCGGACGGGGTCGCGACGGCGAAGGTCGATACGGTGCGGTTCGCCTCGCTCACACTGGGAGAAATGGCGCGCCGCGACCTCGAGGTTATCACGCGCGACTATGGCAGCCGGCTGGCGGCCGATGCGAAGTTCGACGGGATTATCGGGCGCGAATTTTTCGCCGACGGGCTGCTGGTGATCGACTATCCGAACCGGCGGCTGAGTTTCACCCGGCACGCCGGGCTGGCGCGCGGCGACGCGGGCGTGCTCGCCTATGAACGCGCGTTCCGCGTGCCGGTGACGATCGGCGGCGTCGCGGCGGAGGGAAATCTCGACACCGGCGCCAATGTCGCCTTCGTGCTGCCCAAGGGCCTGTTCGAGCGCGCCGGCGGCGGCGAAACACAGGCCGCGGGCGCGGGCCAGCTGATGAACACGGCGGTCGAGACGGGACGCGCGACGATGCCGGGGCCGTTCCGCATCGGTGCCGCCGAATTGCGCGATGTCGAGGTGCGCGTGTCGGAAAAATATCCCGAGCTGCTCGTCGGCGCGCACGCGCTGCAGCATTTCGCACTGTTGATCGACCAGCGGACGCAGAGCGTCGCGCTGTGCCCGGCCACCGGCGATTAGTCGATAATCTCCGCGCCTTCCGCCTTCAGCCGTTCGAGGTTCGCCTTCATCGCGGCGAGGACATCGGGGGCGTGCGGCGTCCAGCTTTCGACTTCGCCGACGATGCGCAGCGGCGCGCGGCTGCGGTAGCTGCGCGTCGGGTTGCCGGGGAATTTCTTGTCGGTGAGGTTGGGATCGTCGAACCAGTCGCCCGTTGGCTCGACGATATAGATGCGCTCGCGCCCTTCTCCGGCGGCGAGTTCGCAGCCCCAGACCGCCGATTCGAGCGCCGCGGAGAAATATATCCACGACAGCGGTGTGCGATCGGCATAGTTCGACGCCCGGCCCGCGGCGAGCAGGTCGCCGACGGCGAGGTCGGCGCGTGTGCCGTGATAGAAGGTCGCGCCCGCATCGGGGCCGGTGGGAACAGTGCCGGCCATCAATATTCGTTCCGGGTCGTGCGCAGCACCGCCTTGCCGCCCTTCCAGTCGACCTCGGCGGCGGGTTCGTCGGCCTTGCCCGGGGCGAAAAGTTCATAGACGACCGTGCCGTCCTCCTGCGTGCTTTCGATGACGCGTGCGGGGGTGAAGGCATCGGCCGCGGCGGCAGCGGCGGTCCGTACCGGCGCGGGGGCGTCGGCCCAGGCGATGTCGCGCTGCATCTCGACCACCCGATATTTTCCCGCCTCCTCGATCAGGTCGAGTTCGACCGGGCTGCCGTCGGGGCGCGTGCCCTCGACGTCGAAGAAGATCTTGCCGCCGCGTTCCTTGCGCTCGGCCTCGGCGATCGTCATGCCGGGGACGCGGGCGAGCACCGCATCGCGCACCCCGGCGGGCAGGTCGGCCGCGGCGACGCTGCTGATTTCAGCGGCAGGCCCGTCGGCGAGCACCGATTTTTCGGGCGCCGTGGTTTCGGGCGCCGCAGGCGGCTCGGCCTTGCCGCAGCCGGCGAGCAGCAGCACCGCGCCCATCATCGGCCAGACCTGTCCGCGCATCGTCGACCTCCTTCTGTCGGTAACCGATGTCAGCCTATCGGACCCCGCAGGGCGAGTCGAGCCGGGGACGCGTCACTCGTCTTCCTTTTTCCCCGCTTCCATCGCCTTTTCCATATGGCTGCCGATCGCGAGCCGCTGGCGCGTGCCGAGCCGGTTTTCGGGCGCGGCGTAAAAGGCGGTGAGGAAGCTCATGTCCCACTCGGTCAGCGTGATCGGGATTTCGCTGTCCATCGTCGAATCAAGCAGGGTCAGGATCGTCGGCGCGTCGCTACCCTTCATCCGCGCCGGGTCGGCACCGGTGAAGGCGCGCATCGCGGCATAATCGGCGACCTGCGTCGCCGACAGCCCCTCGAGCGCGCCGCGTTCGATCACGACGACCGAGGCGATGAAGACCGGGCGCACCGTCGCATTGATCCGCGACGGGCCGAGCGTCGAATTGACGACATGATAGCCCGCTTCGGCATCATAGGCGACGGGCCTGCCGTCGCGGTCGACATAGCCGCTGAGATACCAGGCGGTCGCGGGTCCCTTGCCCTTGGGCACATCGACCGACATGCCGTCGGCGCCGAGGAAATAGGCGGGATGTTCGCGGCGGAGCGCGCGGATCATCTCCGCCTTGTCGTCGGCGAAGAGGACGAGCGCGTTGGTGCCGCAGCCCTCGGGCGCCAGCGGCACCTTGGCCGCGGCGGCGACGCGCCGCATCCGCGCCGTGATCTCGGCGTCCAGCCGTGCGCCGAGCCCGGCGGCGGCGGGGCAGACCGGGGCATAGGAAAAGCGCGCCAGCGGATCGTCGGCCTGCTGGCGGGGCGGCAGCGCCTTGACGAAGTCGCGCGCGGTCTCGCGCGTTTCCTTGCCGATGACGATGATGTCGTCGGACGATGTCTCGCCGCCCTTGTCCTGCGCTGCGGCGGGCAGGGCGAGGAGCAGGCTGACGGCGGCAAACAGCGCGATACGCATGACGAACCTCCCGGCACGGCCCGACGGGGCCGGCAGCACCGGCACGCTGCCCCCGGCCCGGCGCCGCGTCACGCGCGCTTCGACAAGAGGCGGGCAGGCGCCGACCAGCGGGCAGGCGATCCGGGGCTTTCTTGACGATGGGCTGAAACCCGCATCTTGACGCCGGCACGCCGTCGGGGGATGTCGGGGCAAAGGGGGAGGGCGGTGATGATCGACGATGTGCCGGATATGTTGCTGCGGCATCGCCGCGCGGTGGGGGCGGCGGCGATCCTGCTGGCGATCCTGACCTGGACGGTCGACCTGACCGATCTTGTCTATCACTGCCCCTATTGCCGCGTGCAGCGGACGATGATCGGCGCGCTGGGGCTGCTGCTGCTGCTGCCCAACCCCGCGCACTGGCTGGTGCGCTATCTGTCGGCGATCTTGGCGCTGTTCGGCCTCACGGTCGCGAGTACGCAGCATTTCCGCGGCTGGGCAAAGATCATGGGCGGCGAGTTTACATGGGGCGAGCAATGGTATGTCAACGCGTGGATGCTGTCGGGTTTCGCGATCTTCATCCTGACCGCGCTGCTGCTGCTGATCTGGCGCTGGCGGCCGGCGAGTAGCTGAGCCTCATTCGCGGTCGTCCGACGGGTCGAGCCGCACCGTCCACACCGGATGCCCCGCCTCGCTGCGCCCGATATCGTGGCTGGGGACCATGTCGTCGCCGGTCTCGATCCAGCCGCGCCCGTCGCATTTGGGGCAGGCGTGGCGGATCGAGCGGTGGCTGACGAGGTCGATCTGGACGTTCCACTGGCCATAGCCGCTGCACACGGGGCACAGCTTGTCGAGATTGCCGCTGCGGTGGCGCCGCGAAATGCCGTCGAGCGCGTGCGGGTCCCCGGGGCCGGTGCAATGGACGATCTTCGAGGGGTGCGACATGGGGAAATCCTTTCGCGCGCTAATCCCGGCCCGGCCGGAACATCGGGGTCAGGACCGGCGAGCTTTGGGTGCGGATCTCGCCGATGATGTCGAAGCCGAAGCGCTGGTAGAGCGGGATGTTGCGGGGGTTCGAGCTTTCGAGATAGGCAGGGCGGCCGTCGGCGTCGATCACCGCGATCGCCGCCTCCATCAACGCGGTGCCGAGCCCGCGGCCGCGGTGCGCGGGATCGGCGGCGATCAGCGGCAGGTACCAGACGGGCTCCGTGGGGTGGAAACGGTCCATCTGTCCGACGAGATCGTCGAGTTCGGCCTTGCGGTGCGCGGGGGTCTGTTCGTCCATGATCGCCCCCATGACCTCGCCGTCGGGCTCGACCCCCGGCGGCAGCCAGGTCGCGACCGCGGCACCGTCGTCGGCGACGAACGCGGTGCCATGATCGAACGCCGCGCCGCCGAAGGCGCCGAAAAATTCGTGGCGGCGGCTCATATAGGTCGCGGCGTCGGGCGAGGCCCAGCGCGCCACCGGGTCGGCGGCAAAGCCGAGCACGAGCGTGTGGAGCAGCCGCGCCCTGTCCGCAGGTGTGCCGATACTGATCGTCGCCATGGCTGTATCTCTCCTTCGCCGCGTGCCGCGCTCAATCACCCGGCGGCGTCAGCGCCCAGCGGCCGTGCTCGATATGCGTCGTCTTGCCGACAACGCTTTCCATCAGCAAGATTTCCCGGACCGTCCATGCGATCGGCGGCAGTTTCAGCGCGCCGAACGTCTGCGAACCCTGCCGGTCGCCGCGATAGTTGATCGTGATGTGCGGTTCGGGGGTGGTGCCGTCCATGATCGGCGCCTTTTCGCGCAGCAGATGGTCGACCAGCGCCTTCTGGAAGGCGCGAGCTTCGGCGAGCGGCTCGCGCGTGCGCAGCGTCACCGCCTTGCGGTTCTCGATCCGGTCGAAGCGGAGCGGAAAGGGGTTCGCGGCGAAGCCGTCCAGCGCGGCGATGGTCGCGGGCAGCCACTCGGGCGGCGCATGGTGGAGGTCGTAGAGCGAGATGAGCGTGACATGGAGCAGCTCGGGGCCGCGCCCGGGATCGTTGCGCGGCAACGCGGCGATCGCCGCCTGCACCTCGGGCGGCGGCTTGGCCATGACATAGAGGGGGTTTCGGGCGCGCATCGGCGCGAGTGTAGCATGGTGTCGGGACGGGGACGATGGGTGGGCCGTCGCGGGCCGGAAGGTCACAAAGGTCACGCTACACCCCCCTCTTATGCTCCGCCTTCCGCGGGCTCCTGCAACTCCGCCGCGTCATCCGCCTTTTCATCATCGCCGAAATCGAAGACCAGCGTCGTGCCGGCGGCGGCGCGGCGGGCTTCCTCCAAAGCGATCTGGCGATGGAATTCGGCGTCGGTCAGCCCATCGGCCGCGATGCCGAGCACCCTGAGCCGCTTCACCACCGCGATGGCGGCGATCAGCCGCGCGTCGGTTTCCTCCTGTGTCGCATATTTGGGCGCCGACGCCGCGGCGTCGGCCAGCGCCGCCTCTTCGTCGGTCAGCCATAGCGTGCCGTCCTCCTCGCGCGCGCGATCGACGAGGGCGCCGCTGGTCCGATCATGGGCATCCTCGGCGACATGGTCGGTCCAGCGGCCGAGCACGATCGCCTGCGCATCGGGGCGGCGGCGCGGTTCGCGGCGGTCGCGCCACGCGCCATAAGTGTCGGGGTCGCGATAGCGCAGCAGGAACATCGTCAGCCGCTCGTCATAATAGCGCCGCTCACCGACCTGTTCGCCCTGGAACCACACCGGGCGCGTGACCCCGTGCAGCGCGCGCGAAAAGGCGGCGTCGGACAGGCGGCGGATCGCATAGTCGAGCGCGGCATCCCATGCGGCGCGAAAGCTGTAGGCATCGACGCGGCGGCGCAGGCGATAGGCGGTCGACGGCGACAGGCCGACGCGCTCGCACGCCTCGGTCACGCAGCCGCATTCGCCGAGCGCATCGATGAATTCGACCTGCTTTTCGGGTGTCCAGCCATCGCGGCGTTCGCGCGGGGACGCGGGGACGAATTCCGGCGCCGCGGCGAGCGTGCGTGTGTCGTCGGGCGGCGCCCGGCGCGCCTTGGTGATGCGGACGGGACCGGCCGCCTTTTTCGCGCGCGCAGCGCGGGCGCGAACGGCGGCGAGGTCGGGGAGGGTCTTGTCGTGCTTCATCTGGAAGGATGAACCAGACGGGGATTTTTTAGGAAAGGGGTTTTTGGGGTGTGGTGTGCGAAATAGGATTTGCGGGGGTCGCCGCTGTCTTGGGCGTAGTCAGCAAATCCATGCTAGAGGGGCGTATTGTGATCAGCTAGCGAAGGGCATCGTGCCTATATGAATTAAGCTTTGCATGGCCACAATAATCTAGAGATATAGAAACGTCTTGATCTGACATTTTATAGCCAAGTATTGAGCAAATTCTGCTATGATATGATTTGTCAGATAGAAATTTATTCTTCATATCAAATAAAACTCTATATTTTCTATATCTAAACCTGTCAATTATATACTCTATCGGCTTTGAAATTATTATATCTGTTGCTTTTTTAATTGTAAAATTTTCACTGTCAAGTATACTGTCTTTAATATTTTCTACAAAAGAAGAGTATGATTGAATGCTCTTTTTTGTGTCAATGGAGGCTGTTGGAGAAAGTTTGAGCATTAATCTTTGTATTTCTTTTCCGACGCGTATGCGCTTATCAACAGATACGTCTTCGTCTAACATCGTGCTTTGAAGTCCATTTAAATGATGTCGTATCTCTTTAAGGTTATCTCTAAGTTGCAAGGCGACCAAAATTAGATCTTCCTTGTTCTTCGCTTCGCGTAAAATGTGGGCGGCAACTGGGGATGGCGGTAGCTGGATAGAAGTGCCCAGAACCTCAAGGGCTTCAACTTCTTTTTTTGCTCCCGCAGACAATCTATCTGCTATTTTTGCGACGATACTCGCCTGTATTCTATTCTCCACATCGTCAAGTGCTTCAATGTCGACATTATGTGAAACGATCGGAATGTGACTGAGTAACTTCGCGCGTTGTGCGAAATCGGTAAGTGCACAGGCATTTCCATGGTGCATTGTATACCAAATCAGACTCTTTTCATCTTCTTCTGTCCAATTACTCAAATCAATACCAGGCCTAAAATTCTCTCGATAAGAAGGGGAGGCGGCGAGGAGTCTTCTGACGTATATATCTGGTCGAAGTGCATCAGGATCTGAGGTAAGGGCACGTGTTTTAATAATTTTCTCTTCGGTTAAGCGCGATATCGCTTTTTCTTGAATATTCGCAATGCCAGAGTGCTGACCAAACTTCCCACATGATTTTATAAGTTTCCTGGTGATTTTCTTGGGAGGTAGCATGGTAGTTAACGGCATAACGCCGATCACAGCTTCTTCGCACCAGCATATTAATTCTAGAAACCTAAGATACTCCTCGAAATATTGAATCTGAATTTTTATCTTTCCGTTTTCCGTTTCTATAACGGAAGCGTCGGCTTCGGGTAAAGAATGGGTATCGATAATCAACGCCCCAGTGCCCTCCATATCAGTAGGGGCCAGCTGTGGTCCGAAGCTCGGTAAAGGAGAAAGAACGGTTACATTCATAGAACGATTTTATTGATGTCCTTCACTTTCGAGTCAAGGATGCGGTGACGGGCACAGGAACCTATTCTCGATGGCCGATACCATTCGCTGGAGCATGACCATATTCGGCTTAGAGTTCCAGTAGCTGCTCCCGGCTGATCCTTCCTGCTGTGCAATCGCCAGCTCATGTTCCGCATCATCAAGACTGGTCACCGGCCGTTGCCGCCCCAATTGCGGATGGACCCAGCAGCCTTGGTTGATCGTGTCGGGGGAGCCCTTGAAGGCTGTTCCCGAACCAGCCCCACCACGGGCCCATGTCACTGTATTTGCCATCGTCGAAGCCGTCGACGTAGCGGTCGAAATTCTCGCGCATTTTCAGTGGGCGGATCGCAAGATTTCGAGCGCGGACGGTTTGCGCGGTCCGAACAGCTTTTGACGTGCTCCCCTGAAATGTGACCGATTTTGAGTAGAGTCCGACGCGAAGGAGTCGGACAGAATGAAACGAAGCAGGTTCAGCGAAGAGCAGATCATCGCGATATTGAAGGAGCATGAGGCGGGGA